>Ga0137394_10000002_pt1 | contig 556301 bp, 468 predicted proteins | sample czobulk116metaG_FD_108278 | JGI IMG/M metagenome (GOLD analysis project Ga0137394, IMG submission 108278) | Vadose zone soil microbial communities from Angelo Coast Range Reserve, California, USA - czobulk1.16 metaG | ecosystem: Environmental > Terrestrial > Soil > Vadose zone | place: USA...
GGAAGAAGGTGGGCGGCACACGCCGTTCTTTACGGGGTATCGGCCGCAGTTTTACTTCCGGACCACCGATGTGACCGGGGTGGCGAATCTGCCTACCGGAGTAGAGATGGTGATGCCTGGCGATAACGTGGAGATGAACATCGAGCTGATCGCGCCGATTGCGATGGAGAAAGGTTTGCGCTTCGCGATTCGGGAAGGCGGGAGAACGGTGGGCGCCGGGACGGTCAGCGAAGTGGTGGAATAAGACCTCTAGGACGTACAGAATCTATGCTGAACGAAAAAATAAGAATCAGGCTCAAAGCCTATGATCATCGCGTATTGGATCAGTCGACGACTGAGATCGTCGAGACTGCGAAGCGCACTGGCGCGCGTGTGGCCGGGCCGATTCCGCTGCCGACCGTCAAGAATAAATGGACGGTTTTGCGCTCGCCGCACGTCGATAAGAAATCGCGCGAGCAGTTTGAGATCAGAACGCATAAGCGCCTGATGGATATTCTCGATCCTACTCCGCAGACGGTCGATGCGTTGATGAAGCTCGACCTGCCCGCGGGCGTGGACGTTGAGATTAAGGCTTTTGGCAAAAGCTAGGATTTATTCATTGACTCATTGAAACATTGATTCATTGAACCGAAACCAATGATCTAATGGCCAAATGAATCAATGATTTAGTGAATCAATTACTGAAATGATTAACGGAATCATCGGCAAGAAAGTTGGGATGACGCAGTTGTTTGCGCCGGATGGAACGGTTACTCCGGTAACGGTCATCAAGGCCGGACCTTGCGTCGTCGTCCAGAAGAAAACTGCCGGCGGCCGCGACGGTTACGACGCCGTCCAGGTTGGCCTGGTTGAAGAGCGCCCCGTCAGGCTGAAGAACGTTAATAAACCGATGCGCGGGCACTTTGAAAAGACCGGCGGTGGTGTTCCACCGACGCGGGTGCTGAAAGAGTTTCGTCTGGAAACTTCGGACGACAGCACGAATGTCGGCGACAAGATCCTGGTGGATCAGTTTGCGGACGGCGACATCGTCGACGTTGTTGGTAAATCAAAGGGCCGTGGGTTCGCGGGCACCATCAAACGTCATAATTTCAATCGCGGTCCTGAATCGCACGGCTCGATGAATGTGCGCGCTCCTGGATCGATCGGCGCTTCGGCTTATCCGTCGCGGGTCGTCAAAGGCATGCGCTCTTCCGGGCACATGGGCGATGTGCGCGTAACGATCAAGCGGCTGACAGTGGCCCGCGTGGACGCTGAGAACAATCTATTGATGATCCGCGGCGCGGTGCCCGGTCCCAATGGCAGCGTCCTGGTAGTTAAGAAAGCAGCCAGACAAGCCAAGAAGTAGGCGCAGGTTAAGACAGACCCCCGGGGGGTCTCTTGTTCGAAACGGAGGTTCCGTTATGCCAACAGTCAAAGTGCTGGATCTGACAAGCAAAGAAGTTGGCGAGATCGAGTTGGTTGACGCCGTTTTCGGCGTCGCCCTCAACGAGCCATTGATTCATGAGGCTGTGCGCAGCTTTATGGCGAACCGGCGCGCCGGTACGTCGGCTACGAAAACGCGCGGTGACGTCTCGGGCTCGGGCCGCAAATTGTGGAAGCAGAAAGGCACAGGTCGGGCCCGAATTGCCAGTTTGCGTTCGCCATTGTGGAAGGGCGGCGGCAATGTTCACGGACCGCAGCCACGCGACTGGTCGTACAACCTGCCCAAGAAAATGAGAAAGCGCGCGATGTGCTCGGCCATCTCTGAGCGCTTGCGCGAAGGCAATCTGATTATCGTTGACGAGTGGAAGTTCGATCAGCCAAAGACCAGAGACTTCATTAACACGCTCGGCAGCTTAAAACTGAGCGGCAGGACATTGATCGTCGATTCGCTGAAGAACACGAAACTTATGCTGGCTTCGCGCAATGTGCAGACCGCCAAGGTGGTTAATAGCTATGGAGTGAATATCTACGATCTGGTGAATCACCAGACGGTGGTGCTCACGCCCAGGACCGTCGAAGAGCTGACCGGAATTTTGCAGCCGCGAGCGAAGGACGACGAAGAGCATTTTCGCTCGCACTCAAATGAGGGCGAAAGAGAGCGACCACCGCGACGAATACCGAGGGATAGAGGAGCGTCGGCGTAAACATGCGAACTGTTTGGGACGTTATCAAGTCACCGGTGATTACCGAGAAGGCTTTGGTGGCCAAAGAAGAGACCCAGGACCGGCGTCAGTTGTTGACGTTTCGGGTGGATCGTCACGCGACCAAGCCGGAAATCAAGAGTGCGGTCGAGACGATTTTTCAGGTGAAGGTCGACGAGGTTCGCACGGCTAATTTTCTCGGCAAGATGGCGCGGCGCGGACGTCATGAAGGGCGCAAGCCTTCGTGGAAAAAAGCTTATGTGACTCTGAAGCCGGGCGAGAAGCCGGTTGATTACGGAGAAGCGATCTAGGAATTGATTCATTGAATCATTGTCTCAATGAATCAATGAACAAATGAGTCAATAGCTATGGGAATAAAGAAACTGACACCGACATCACCGGCTCGTCGCTATCAGACTTATCTGACACGCGACGAGTTAACTGCGGGCGCGGTACCCGAAAAGTCTCTGTTGGAACCGAAAATACGCATTTCGGGACGCAACAATGACGGGCGGATCACAGTGCGCCGCCGTGGCGGTGGCCATAAGCGCTTCTATCGCGTGATCGATTTCAAGCGTAACAAAGACGGCGTGCCAGGACGCGTGACGCAGATCGAATACGATCCGAATCGCTCTTCGAACATAGCTCTGGTCACCTACCTCGACGGCGAGAAGCGCTACATTATCGCGCCGGTTGGTTTGGAAGTCGGCAAAACGATCACCAGCGGCGAGGAAGCGGACATTCTGCCGGGCAATACGCTGCCGATTCGGAACATCCCGCTGGGCACGCAGATTCACAACATTGAACTGCGGCCGGGCAAAGGCGGCCAGATGGCCCGCGCGGCCGGCTCGTTCGCGCAGTTGTTGTCCAAAGAAGGTCTATATGCACAGTTGCGCATGCCTTCGGGCGAAATTCGACGCGTCCCGGTCGAGTGCCGGGCTACGGTGGGACAGGTCGGGAACGTCGAGCATGAAAACGTTTCGCTGGGTAAAGCGGGACGTACGCGCTGGCGTGGTATCAGACCGCACGTGCGCGGCGTGGCGATGAATCCCGTGGACCACCCGCACGGCGGCGGCGAGGGCAAGACGTCCGGCGGACGCAATCCGGTAACGCCCTGGGGCCAGCCGACGCGCGGATACAAGACGCGCCGGAACAAGCGTACGAAGAAGATGATCGTCAGAGATCGGAGAGTCAAATAATTGATTCATTTAGTCATTGATTCAATGAGTCAATGAATGAATGACCCAATCGTTGAGCGAAGCGAAACACTATGCCACGTTCAGTAAAAAAAGGCGCCTGGGTCGATAAAGGCATCCAAAAAGTTGTCGAGCGAATCCGTGCGGGTTCGCAGCGGCCACAGGTGATTCGCACCTGGTCGCGCCGCTCTACGATCACGCCCGATATGGTGGGCTTAACATTTGGCGTGCACAACGGAAAGCGCCACATCCCGATTTACGTTACTGAGAACATGGTCGGGCACAAGCTGGGTGAGTTTTCGCCTACGCGAATGTTCAAGGGTCATTCGGGAACGAAGGCTGAGAAGTCAGAGAAGACTGCGAAGTTTGCGCCGTCAGGCGGCAGTTCAGCTCCGGCCGCTCCCTCTCCCGCAGCTTAAAGAAAAGATATAGGAACCTGTAAGAACCTATAAGACTTATGGACGCAAGAGCAAGTGCAAAATATCTTCGCGGATCGGCGCAAAAGGCGCGACTGGTCATCGATATGATCCGCGGCAAGAATGTTAACCAGGCGCTGGCCATTCTGCGCTACTCGAATAAGCGCGCCGCGTTGGGCATTGAAAAGTGCGTTAAGTCGGCGATCGCCAACGCCAACGAGGCGGCCGAGAAAGCGAACATCGCCGTCGATCCGGACGAGCTTTGGCTGAAAGCCGCATATGTGGATCGCGGCCCGACAAAGAATCGCCGGCGCATGCGGCCCGCGCCGCAAGGCCGTGCGTATCGCGAGCGACGCCACTTTTGTCACGTGACTGTTCTGGTTTCCAGCGATCTACCGGGTGACGGAGCGAAGATTGACGGCCAGCCTGCGTCGGCCACGCCGGCGGTGAGTAAGCGGGCTAAACGCGGCGGAGCCGCGGCGGCGCCCAGGGCCAAGCGGGTCGCTTCAAAGAGCGAGGCTGCCGCAGGTTCTGAAGCGAAATCCGGGGCGGCGAAAGAAGCCAAGGGCGAGAAGAAAGCAAGCAAGGCGGGATCGAAGTTGAGCAAGGTTTTGCGACGAAAGAAAGACGGAAAATAAATGGGCCAAAAAGTTCATCCATACGGTTTTCGCCTTGGTTATAACAAGGACTGGCATTCGCACTGGTTTGCGAAGAAGCAGTTTGGCGACTTTCTGATCGAAGATCTGAAACTGAAAGCCGAGCTGAAGCGTCGCTTTACAGGCGCCGGTGTTTCGCACGTCGATGTCGAGCGTGCGGCGAATCGTCTGAAGATCATTATCTATACGTCGCGACCCGGCATCATCATCGGCCGCAAGGGATCCGAGATCGATAAGCTGAAAGGTGATATCTCTTCGCGCACCGGCCGCGAGGTTCTGGTTTCCATCCAGGAGATTCATAAACCGGAGTTGAATGCTCAGTTGCAGGCGGAAAAGATTGCGGCCCAGCTCGAAAAGCGAATCGCTTTTCGCCGCGCCATGCGCAAAGCCGTGGAAGAGTCACTGCGTTTTGGCGCCCAGGGCATCAAGGTGAAAGTCAGCGGCCGGCTTAACGGCGCTGAGATTGCGCGCAGTGAGTGGCATCTGCAGGGCCAGTTGCCTTTGCATACTCTGCGATCGGATGTCGATTATGGTTTCGCCGAAGCGCATACGACGTTCGGCGTGATTGGGGTCAAGGTTTGGATCTATCGCGGCATCATTCTGGATCCCAATGCGGCAATGGCCCGCGGCACCGGCACGGATCCGATTAACGATACGCGGCCAGGTCAGCGCGAAGGCCGAGCACGCCCAGCACGCGCCCGGAGAGAGAGACCAGAAAGGCCGGAAAGATAAGACGCTATGTTGATGCCGAAAAAAGTTAAGCATCGCAAGCAGATGCGCGGTCGTATGAAGGGCCTCGCGACTCGCGGGAGTGCGATTAGTTTCGGCGAGTACGGGCTGAAAACGCTGGAGGCGGCCTGGATTACCGATCGGCAAATCGAAGCTGCGCGCATTGCGATGACGCGTCACATCAAACGCGGTGGAAAAATTTGGATTCGGATGTTTCCCGATAAGCCGGTGACCAAGAAGCCCGCGGAAACTCGAATGGGTAAGGGAAAGGGCGCGCCCGAGTACTGGGTCGCCGTGGTCAAGCCGGGCAGGATCCTTTACGAAATCGAAGGCGTCGACGAAAAGACCGCCCGCGAAGCAATGAAGCTCGCGTCGCAAAAACTGCCGGTTAAGACGAAGTTCGTTACCCGGGCCGAGCAGGAGGGGGGCGCAATTTAGTTTGAGGGTTCAAGCTTAAGGTTTCCAGTAGGCCTAAACTGAAACTTGTAACTTGTAACTCAAGACGGCGAACGAAGAGAGCCATGAAGAGACGAGAAGAAGTCGACAAATATCGGGACATGCATGACGACGATCTGCACGCTGAAGTCGCGCGTTTGAAGGAATCGTTGTTTCGCTTGAACTTTAAGCTGGCGCTGGGCGAAGTCGACGCGATCAAGAAAATGCGCTTGGAAAGAAAATCGCTCGCTCGGATTCGCACGATGGTACGCGAGCGCGAGATTCAGGCTGGAAAATAACCCGGCGTTCGTTGCGGGAATAGATCAGAAACGTGAGTAACTAATGTTTAGACGGAAAAAGAAGGAAGAAGAAATTGTTGAGCCGGTGCCGGCGACTGAAGCCGCCTCTGAGAGCGCACCTGAGCAGGCGCCAGCGACGGATGCTTCGTTGAGTCAGGCCGACTCGGAAGCTCCTGCGGCTGAAACCAAACCCGCGTCTGTGGAAGCGCCTGCGGGCTCCGAAGGCGTCGCAGCTAAGACCGCAGGGAAACGCGCGACGAGCGGGCGGGGCAATCGCGTTCAGAAAATTGGCATCGTGACCTCAGACAAGATGCAGAAAACGGTTTTGGTGCGGGTCGACCGCACGGTGCTGCATCAGAAGTATCGCCGTTATGTTAAGCGAAGGTCGAAGTTCATGGCGCATGACGACTTGGGTTCGACGACGGGCGACCGCGTCCGCATCGTGGAAACGCGACCACTGTCGGCGCGCAAGCGTTGGCGCGTGGTCGAGATTGTGCAGAAGGCAGCGAAATGATTTTTTCATTGATTCAATGAGGCATTGGATCAATGAGCCAATTGGGTTTCAATCATGATTCAAATGCAGACCTCTCTGGAGGTCGCTGACAATTCAGGGGCGCGGCGCGTCGAGATGATCATGGGCATCGGCGGCTCGACCGGGGCGATTGCCAGTCTCGGCGATCGGATCAAGGTAACGGTCAAAGAGGCCTCGCCCGACGGCGCTATTAAGAAGGGCACCGTGCAGGATGCCGTGATCGTGCGGACGCGCAAAGAAGTGCGGCGTCGCGACGGCACTTATATTCGGTTCGATCAGAACGCGGCCGTGCTGATTAAAGAAGACGGAACGCCGATCGGCACGCGCGTCTTCGGCCCGGTTGCGCGCGAGTTGCGCGACAAGAATTATATGAAGATTGTTTCGCTGGCGCCGGAGGTTATTTGAAGTGGCGCAAGTTGTGGATCTGCGCCGGAGGTAAAGGGAATTGAGAGCAACGAAGCGAACAAAGATTCGAAAGAACGACCAGGTAGTTCTGATGGCCGGCCGCGACAAGGGAAAGCGGGGTCGGGTGCTGGCAGTTGCTCCGGCGCGGGGCAAAGTTAAGGTCGAGGGCTCTGGAATGATCAAGCGACACCAGAAGCCGGCCGGCAATCGCGGCGGCGGGATTATCGAGAAGGAAGCGTGGGTGGACATCTCAAATGTGCAGATCGTCGACCCTCAGTCGGGCAAGCCTTCGCGCGTTAGCTACAAAGTCGACGCTGAGGGAAGCAAGACGCGGGTGGCTACGGCCAGCGGACATTTGTTGGAGAAGTAAAGATTGAATCATTGAAAGATTGAATCATTGAGTCAATGAAACAATGAGCTAATACTGAATAATGGCCAGACTAAAAGAGCGTTATCAAAAAGAGGTTGCCCCGGCAATCGCCAGGGAATTCGGCATCAAGAATCCGATGGCGGTGCCGCGCCTCGACAAGATTGTCGTCAATATGGGGATGGGCGAGGCGATCGCGAATGCCAAGGTCCTGGACACCGCGGTCGAGGAGCTGAAAGCTATCGTGGGACAGAAGCCGGTGATCACGAAAGCCAAGAAATCGATCGCCAGTTTCAAGTTGCGACAGGGCATGCCGATTGGCGTCATGGTCACACTGCGCGGCGAGCATATGTATGAATTCTTCGATCGTTTGGTTTCCGTAGCGCTGCCCCGCGTCAGAGACTTTCGCGGGGTCTCGCCCAAAGCTTTTGACGGCCGCGGTAACTACACCATCGGAATTCGCGAGCAGTTGATCTTCCCCGAAGTCGATTTTAATAAGGTTGATAAGACGCGGGGAATGAATATTTCGATAGTCACGACGGCGCGCGACGACGACCAGGCGCGCGCGCTGTTAAAGGCGCTGGGCATGCCGTTCAGGCAATGAAACAGAGGTCAGAGGCCGGAGATCAGAGGTCAGATACTCGGCTAATCAAAATCTGACATTTGATCTCTGACCTCTGATATCTGAATTGTTATGGCAAAGAAATCATTAATCGCGAAAGCGAATCGCAAGCCGAAGTTTTCGTCACGCGGGTACACGCGTTGCAAAAGGTGCGGCCGCCCGCGCGCTTATCTGCGCAAGTTCCATCTTTGCCGGATTTGCTTTCGTGAGTTGGCACTGGCGGGACAAATTCCCGGCGTGGTGAAATCCAGTTGGTAAGAATTGGCAATCGAAAATGGAGTTAAGGAATGACTGATCCTATTGCCGACATGTTGGCGCGAATCCGGAATGCGGTCTCGGCCAAACACTCGCGCGTCGATATTCCGGCGTCCAAGCTGAAGCTCGAGATCGCGCGCATCCTCAAAGAGGAAGGCTACATCAATAACTTCGTCGTTAAGGGCGAAGGTGTAAAGAAGATTGTGCGCATCTTTCTGCGATACGACGCTCGCGGCACTTCCTCGATTACCTATCTGGCGCGCGTTTCGCGCCCCGGACGGCGGGTGTACGTCGGCTCGCATCAGATCCCGCGTGTGCTGGGCGGCTATGGCATAAACATTGTCTCTACGTCGCGGGGATTGATGAGTGGAAAAACCGCGCGGCGCGAAAACGTCGGCGGAGAATTGCTGGCGGAAGTCTACTAAGAAATTGAACCATTGAATCATTGATCCATTGACTCAATGATTCAATGAAAGAATGGATCAATGATTAATTATGTCTCGCATTGGTAAGAAACCTATTACGATTCCCAAAGGGGTGACCGTCGCGATCCATGGCGGCGAGTTGGAGGTAAAGGGCGCGAAGGGCGTGCTCAAGACGCCGATTCCCGATGGGGTCACTTTCAAAGTGGAAGGCGAGGAGTTGATTGCGGAGCGCGCTTCGGATGAGCAGGCGGCCCTCCATGGCCTGGCGCGCGCGCTGGCCAACAACGCGATTCAGGGAGTCACTCAGGGCTTCACCAAACAGATGGATGTGGTCGGCGTTGGTTACAAGGCCGACGTGCAGGGCCGCAAGGTCGTCTTCGCTCTCGGGTATTCGCATCCGATCGAGTTTCCTTTGCCCGAGGGAGTCGAAGCAAAAGCTGAGCGTCTGACTACCAAGGGAAGTATTCAGCAATATCAGACGACCTTGACGGTTTCCGGAATCGATAAGCAGAAACTCGGCCAGGTATGCGCAGAGATGCATAAGCTGAGAAAGCCTGATGCGTACAAAGGCAAAGGCGTGCGCTATGCCGACGTGCCGATAAAGTTGAAGCCGGGCAAAACGGGAAAGTAACATTTGCGATTTTTGATTGCCGATTTCCGATCGTTCTCTTAGCGCCGGTCAAATCCGCAATCGGCAATTGGCAATGAATTAGAGATGGCTAACAGAAACAGACCAGAAGTTCGCACTGCTGTTCACCGGCGCATTCGACGCAAGGTTCGCGGCACGACTGAAAGGCCGCGGCTGGCCGTTTACCGCAGCTTGAACCATATCTACGCCCAGATAATCGACGATGAAAAGTCCCGGACTTTGGCGTCTGCTTCGACGACTGAAAAGACCTTGCGGGCAAAGACCGGCGGCAATATTGACGCCGCCAAACGCGTGGGACAGGCAATTGCTGAACGCGCGTTGGCTGCGGGCGTCGAGCAGGTCGTGTTCGATCGCGGCGGCTATCTTTACCACGGCCGCGTCAAAGCTTTGACTGATGCGGCGCGCGCAGGGGGTCTTAACAAAGGCGAAGCCGCGAAAGCTGAAGCCGCGGCGGAGCCGGTTGCTGAAGAAACCGCAGCCGCCGAAGCGAAGCCCGAAAAACCTCCCAAGGCAAAGCCTAAGAAAAAACCGAGCGCGAAAGAAGAGTCGAGCGCGAAAGAAGGGTAATGAGACAACCAAAACAAAGAATATTGGCGCAAGGGCTGGACCTGAAGGATCAGGTGATTTCGATTAATCGCGTCACCAAGGTCGTGAAGGGTGGCAAGAACCTGTCCTTTGCGGCGTTGGTGGTCGTCGGTGACGAATCCGGTCACGTCGGTTTTGGTACCGGAAAGGCGCGCGAAGTTCCCCTGGCGATCAAGAAAGGCGTCGAGGCGGCCAAGAAAAACCTCATTCGAGTACCTTTGATCGAAAACACTCTGCCCCACGAACTCATAGGGAAATTCGGAGCCGGGCGCGTATTGTTAAAGCCCGCTTCTCCGGGTACCGGCGTGATTGCCGGTGGCGCTGTGCGCGCGGTGATGCGGGCGGCTGGGGTGCACGACGTCCGCACCAAGGTCCTGGGCTCGACTAATCCGCACAACGTCGTCCGCGCGACGTTTGACGGGTTGTTGAAGATGAAGGATCCATTTGAGGTTGCCCGTCTGCGCGGCAAACAAGTAGAAGAACTTTAATCGTATGGCGGCGAAGAAAAAGACAACGAAGGACGAGACCCCGGCGACGATTCGCATTCAGTACTATCGGAGCACGATTGCGTGCCCTGAGAAACAGAAAGAGATCGTTCGCAGCCTGGGCTTGCGAAAGCTTAATCAGATCGTCGAGCGTCCCGACACGCCGTCCATGCGCGGCGCAGTCGAGAAGTTGCCGCATCTGATTCGGATCATTGAATAAGAGGGAGAAGATCATTTTCCATTTGTCATTTGACATCTTTCATTGACCATTGTGTTCTGGTTCGGGAATGGCAAATGATAAATTTCAAATAACAAATGGAAAATGGCTTTTGATAACGAATGGCACTGAGTCTTAACAATCTTCACCCGGCGAAAGGCTCGACGCATAGAAAGAAACGCGTCGGGCGTGGCCCAGGTTCGGGTCTGGGTAAAACCTCGGGTCGCGGCGAGAAGGGTCAAAAATCCCGCTCCGGATATTCTTCGAAGATTGGTTTCGAAGGCGGCCAGATGCCTCTGCACAGACGTCTGCCCAAACGCGGGTTTACGAATATCTTCAAGAAGAAGTGGCTCGAAGTGAGCCTCGAGGCGCTGGAGAAACATTTCGCCGCTGACGATGAAATTACGCCGGAAGTGCTGCACCGCCGAGGCATTATCAAGAAAGCGAAGCATGACATTGTCGTACTCGGCAACGGCGAGGTTTCCAAATCGCTGAAAGTGTCGGCCCATCGGTTTACCAAAAGCGCTCGCGAGAAAATCGAAAAGGCCGGCGGCGCCGTTACGGTAATTGAATAGGCTCAAGCGCACGGTCCGTATCTTGTACTTTGACCTTGGTGCTTTGAAGCGTCGCGCAGCTTGCACTTAACTTCAAAGTACCAGGAACAAAGTTCAAAGCTCACTTTTTATGGAAAAATTCCTAGCCGCGGTTCGCAACATGTTCCAGGTGCCTGATCTGCGCCGGCGGATCCTATTCACCCTGGGCATTCTGGCCATCTATCGACTGGGAGGGCACATCTCGGCGCCCGGGATTAACAAGGCCCAGCTGGATCGCGTTTGGCACGACGTCAGTGGCACGCTGCTCGGCGTGCTTGATCTGTTTTCCGGCGGGAACTTTCGGCTGATCTCAGTTTTTGCATTAGGAGTCACTCCCTACATCACTTCGTCGATCATCCTGCAACTGATGACGGTGGTCTCGCCGCAGTTGAAGAAACTGCAGGAAGAAGGCGAGATGGGCCGGCAGAAGATCAATCAATGGACGCGGTATCTAACCGTCGGCCTCGCCGGTTTGCAGACTTCATTTGTCGCTCACTGGTTGCAGATCAACGGCGTGGGCGCGCCCGGATGGGGATTTTTCCTGACCACCGTGCTGACGTTGACGACGGGCACCATGTTCGTGATGTGGCTGGGTGAACAAATCACCGATCGCGGCGTGGGCAACGGAATCTCGCTGTTGATCTTTGCCGGCATAGTGATCGGTTTACCGCGCGGGGTGCAGCAGGTCATGGGCCGCGTTAGCGGCGGCGACACGCTGGAGATTCTGGGCGTGATTGCCATGGTGGTGGCGCTGGTGGCCATCATCGCGTTCATCGTATTTGTCGAAGCCGCCCGGCGTAAGATTCCGGTCAGTTATGCCAAGCGCCACGTAGGCCGGCAGTTGGTGGGCGGACAACAAACGACCATGCCGCTAAAGCTGAACATGGGCGGCGTGATTCCGGTGATCTTTGCCTCGTCGGTTTTGTCGATGCCGCAGAGTTTGTTTTCAGCTTTTCCGCCCAAGAACCCGGCCAACTGGTACGGGAAGATCTTCGGCTTTTTTCAACTGTTTCACGCCAGCGATCCCTATTACGAGCTGATCTTCCTGTCGCTGATTATTTTCTTCACGTTCTTCTATGTGTCGATCGTCTTCAACGTCGAAGAAGTTGCCGACAATCTTCGCAAGCACGGCGGGTTTATGCCGGGGATTCGGCCAGGCCGGGCGACGGCTGAGTATCTGAACACGATCCTGACGCGACTGACCACGGTTGGCGCAATCTATCTGGCGATGGTCGCCTTTTTCCCACAGTTCATGCTGAGCGGATTTAAAGTGGCACGGTTACCTTTGATCGGGACCTGGTTGGATTCGTTCGTCAGCACCACCCCGGGTTTTTCCTGGATCCCCACGGGCATGGGTTATCAGTTTTATTTCGGCGGCACCTCGCTGCTGATCCTGGTGGGTGTGGCGATGGATACCGTGGCGCAGATCGAAGCCCAGTTGGTGATGCGCAACTATGAGGGATTTCTTGGGTCCGGCAGTAGACTGCGTGGACGTCGGGCCTGAACCGCATTGATTCATTGATTCATTTAGTCATTTAGCGATTGAATCAATGAACAAATGGATCAATGTCAAAAATCATATTGTTGATGGGCGCGCCGGGTGCCGGCAAGGGCACGCAGGCGCGTTTGCTGCAAGAGCGTCTGCATTTGCCGCAGATTTCTACCGGCGATATGTTTCGCGCTCTGGCGCAAACTCAGAGCCCGCTTGCTGAAGAGGTGCGCGCGATTCAGCAGAGAGGGGAGTTGATCCCCGATGAACTGGTGATTCGGGTGGTCGAGGATCGCACTGCGCAAGACGATTGTCGGAACGGATACATTCTCGATGGGTTCCCTCGCACCGCGGCCCAGGCGGAGATGCTTGAGCAACTCGCCGGCCGGCAGCACAAGAAGCTGAGCGCAATACTCATCGATGTTCCTTTGGAACTGCTGGAAAAGCGGATGACCGGCCGGCGTAGTTGTCCTATCTGTGGAGAGATTTACAACGTGTACTTCAGACCGCCAAAGTTTGATAGCCGGTGCGACTTTCATCCTGAGGCTCGGTTGACGCAGCGCGCCGACGACAAGTCTGAGAACGTGCGAGTGCGATTAGATACCTACAATCGTGAGACCGAGCCCCTGCTTGATTTCTATCAGCGCACCGGGAGGCTGCACCGAGTGCAGGGAACTAAATCGCCGGAAGAAATCTACCGTGAGATTGAGCGGATAGTGAACACCGATGGAAGTTTGCAGCGCGAGCCATGATTATTGGGAAGTCACAAAAAGAGATCGACAAGATGCGGGCGGCGGGCCAGCTCGTGGGGCGTGTATTACAATCGCTTCGAGCAATGGTCGAGCCGGACATGACCACCCTGGAAGTCAATGACGCGGCTGAGAAGATGATCCGCGATGCCGGGGCGTATCCGACTTTCAAAGGCTACAACGGATTTCCCTATTCAATTTGTGCTTCAGTTAACGAGCAGGTGGTGCATGGCTTTCCCTCGACTTACAAGTTGCAGGAGGGCGACATTTTCTCGATTGATGTTGGGGTGACGCTCGAAGGGTTCGTGGGCGACACCGCCGCGACGATCCCGGTGGGCACTGCCAGTGAAGATCGTTTAAAGCTAATTCGGGTTACCGAAGAATGTCTGCAGTTAGCGATTGAGCAATGCCGAGTTGGAAATCACGTCGGTGACATAGGTGCAGTAGTGCAGTCGCACGCCGAAGCCCACGGATATTCGGTGGTGCGCGACTATGTTGGCCACGGAATCGGGCGCCGCATGCATGAGGATCCGCAAATCCCGAATTATGGAAAGCCCGGCAAGGGTCCAAAAATCAAGCGGGGTTATGTTTTTGCGGTTGAGCCCATGATAAATATAGGGTCGCACTATACAAAAACGCTGCCAGACGGCTGGACCGTAGTCACGCTGGATGGCCAGCCGAGCGCGCACGCCGAGCATACAATCGCGATCACGGAAGCAGGTCCGGAGGTTCTGACGCGGGTGAGGGCCCGGAACCTGGCAGGGAGCCAGGTAGTCGCAGTCTCGTAAAGGGTTTTCACGTGGCTTGGCAATTGCTTTAGCGCATGTTACTATCCAAAGTTTGCCAGTAAAGGCAGGATAGCGCTCTGTGGCGTATGGCGAAGGAAGAGGCGATAGAGGTCATGGCCAAAGTCCTCGAGACGCTGCCCAACGCAATGTTTCGGGTTGAACTCGAGGAGAACCAGCATCAGGTGCTGGCGCATATCTCTGGCAAGATGCGGAAGCACTTCATCAGAATTCTTCCGGGGGATCGAGTTTTGGTTGAGTTGTCGCCCTACGATCTGAATCGCGGTCGCATAACTTACCGGTATAAGTGAGATCGAGGGTGTCCAATGAAGGTACGTTCGTCCGTCAAAAAGATTTGTGATAAGTGCAAGGTGATTCACCGCAAGGGTGTGGTGCGCGTAATTTGCACCAACCCAAAACACAAGCAGAGACAAAAATGAAAAGGCTTCCATTCGCCATTGCTGGTTTGCAGAGTTCGCGGTCGCTGATGGTTTCGGAGGATAAGAACTAAATGGCCCGTGTCGCAGGTGTCGATCTGCCGCCCCACAAGCGCGCTGAGATCGGACTTACTTATATTTATGGAATCGGCAGATCTCGATCTGCGTCGATTCTCAAGGAAGCACGGGTCGGACTCGATACTCGCGTTAAGGATCTTAGCGAGGACGACCTGGGCCGCATTCGTGCGGTGATCGAGGAACAGGGCGAGATCGAAGGCGACTTGCGCAAGCGCGTGCAGATGGACATCAAGCGCTTGATGGACATCGGCGCTTATCGTGGGTTGCGGCACCGTCGCGGATTGCCGGTGCGCGGACAGCGCACGCACACAAACGCGCGCACCCGCAAGGGACCGCGTCGCGCTACGATCGCCAAGAAGAAAGCTCCGGGCAAGAAATAGGGCTTAGCGGCAACTGATAGCTGACAGCTTAAGAAAATGGCAAAAGCAACAACGGCTGGTAAGAAAAAAGTCTTTCGCAAGAAAGAGAAGAAGAACATCCCTGTCGGGATCGCTTACATTGCGGCGTCGTTCAATAACACGATGATTTCGATCACCGATCTTGAGGGTAACCTGATTGCGCAATCATCGTCTGGCGCGCGCGGGTTTCGCGGCTCTCGCAAGGGCACGCCGTTCGCTGCCCAGCAGGCGGCCTACGAGGCGGCTAAGCGGGCCACGGAAGCCGGCATGCAGCAATGCGAAGTGCGCGTCAAGGGCCCGGGCGGCGGTCGCGAATCAGCCATCCGCGCCATTAATAATGCCGGTATTCGCGTGACGACAATCCGCGATATCACGCCGATTCCGCATAACGGATGTCGGCCACCGAAGCGACGCAGAGTTTAGTCATTGCCGATTTCAAATTGGCAATTGGCAATTGGAAATTGAAAATGTATTGACCTAAAGGATGAAGGGCTCCGAATCTGAATCTCAGATTCCAAATTCAAGATTCAAGATCGCGGCCTGTAAACTTTTCCGTCTGTAGTTAGACTGGAGGCAAAAACGATTGGCTAGGTATAGAGATGCGGTGTGCCGGCTGTGCCGCCGCGAAGGCGCAAAACTTTTCCTCAAAGGGGACCGTTGCTACAAACCTTCCTGTCCGATTGAAAAGCGCGGCACTCAGCCGCCCGGACAGCACGGTAACTCCATGCGGCGCGGCAAGGCGCTGGCCGGCTATGGGCAGCAACTGCGTGAAAAGCAGAAGGTCAAACGGATCTACTTTATTCTCGAGGGACAATTCCGAAATTACTTCGAACGAGCCGCACGCCAGAAAGGGATCACGGGCGAAAACCTTTTATTCCTGCTGGAGCGCCGACTGGATAACGCCGTCTATCGTGCGGGTTTCTCAACTTCACGGCGCCAGGCGCGCCAGCTCGTCAATCACGGTCACGTGCTGGTGAACGATCGAAAGGTGGATATACCTTCGTATCAGGTAAAGCCGGCGGACGTGATTTCGGTGAAAGACGAGAGTCGTAAGAACGTTCATGTCGAGGGCGCCTGGCAGACGGCAGCTGGACGCGGCCGGCCGGCGTGGATCTCAGCGGCCGCAGGTGCGGAAATGAGCGCGACGGTGACGGGATTACCGACTCGGGAAGATGTCGATCGCTCAATTAATGAGCAATTAATTGTGGAGCTTTATAGCAAATAATATTGGCGCGTCCCGGAACGCGCGACCGCGAGGCGCGCTTCCGGACTGCACAACTTCTCCTCAAAAATTCTGACGGTACGTTATGGATCAAAACAATCTCTGGACAGGTTTTCAAATGCCGCGCCGCCTGGCGGCCGACGGCGAAACGTTGACGGATCGCTATGGACGCTTCTCAGCCCAGCCCTTCGAGCGCGGCTTTGGCACGACCATAGGCAATTCACTGCGGCGAGCATTGCTTTCTTCGATTGAGGGCGCCGCGATCACCGCGGTGAAGATCGAAAGCGTCGAACACGAGTTCTCTTCAATCAAGGGAGTTGTCGAAGATGCTACCGACGTCATCCTGAATCTCAAGCAGGTGCCTTTCAAACTGCACGGCAACGAGCCCAAGACGCTGACGATTTCAAAGGTCGGCCCCGTCGAAGTCACGGCCGGCGATATTCAGGGCGATGGCGACGTCGAAGTACTCGATCCCGGCCTGCATATTGCCACCCTCAGCGACGGCGGCACGCTCAATATCGAGATGCGACTTAAACGCGGGCGCGGATACGTGTCTGCTGATCGAAACTTTGACGAAGATCTTTCGCTCGGCTACATCCCGATCGATTCAGTGCACACGCCGGTCAAGAAGGTTAATTATTCGGTCGATGCCGCCCGTCTTGGTCAGAACACCGAGTACGACAAGCTCTCGATCGAAGTCTGGACGGACGGCTCAGTCAAACCGGACGACGCGATTGGCCTGGCGGCAAAGTTGATCAAGGATCACATGGCGATCTTCATCAACTTTGAAGAAGACACTGAGGATTACAGCTATCAGCAAGCGGAGCGGCCGCCCCTGCCGCGGAACGATCAACTGGATCGGTCGGTGGATGAACTGGAACTTTCCGTGCGTTCGTATAACTGTCTGAAGAATGCCGGCATTAAGACCATCCGCGATCTGGTACAGAGGTCTGAGCGCGAGATGCTGGCCACCAAGAACTTTGGCAAGAAATCTCTGGGGGAAATTCGCGACATTCTTCGCGGCATGGGACTCGACTTCGGAGTTCAGTTTGACGAGCAGGGCAATCCTATTCCCGGCACCGGCGGCGGCGAGATTGAAGAAGGCGGCGAAGATGAATTCGAAGCCGCAGTTCAGTAGTCGCGCAATAGGACGAACAGATCATGCGACATCTTAAAGCTCATCGAAAATTAGGTCGGACCACAGAGCATCGCATCTCGATGTTACGTAACCTGGCCACCTCGTTGATCAATTCGCGCGAAGACCGCATCGTTACCACGCTGCCGAAGGCGAAAGAGCTGCGTCCTTTCGTTGAGCGCGCGATCACTCTGTCCCGTCGCGCGGCCAGTTTGGAAGGAAATGGTTCCGACGCCGCCGGAGTTCATCTGCGGCGCCAGGCCGCGTCTTTCTTTCATGCCGGAAACTACCGGCGGGCGCTAACTACACGAAGAGGTCAAACGCCAGCGCCACGCACGGCTGGAGTCGCTGCCTTGCGGCGGTTGTTTGACGAATTGGGAAAGCGCTTCCAGGATCGTCCCGGCGGATACACGCGGATAATAAAAATGGGCCGGCGCAGCGGTGACGGCGCGGAGCTGGCGATCATCGAGCTGGTCGATAACCCACGCGAGAAGGAAGCATTGGAAGCCGCGCGCAAACGAACCAAGGGGCCGGCGAAGAAAAAGGGAGCTGAGACGAAAGCCGGCGCCGCTGGTTCAAAGAAGGAAGAACAGAGCGACAGCGAGAAATAGTTTGAGGCTTGCAGGACAGCTCCGGTCGGCTATTATGGTCGACACCGGAGCTCTTGCTTTATAGCGCAATCCGAAAACCGGCTGCGGCAGCCACAGCCGGGAAGGAGTCTTGACCGGAAGCATCTTATGGGAACCGGAGCCAAGAAAGCGATGAGCGAGAAAGAGCACAATCAGTCTGAGGTGGTCCCGTCCGCGCCAGTAGAGCCGGCGGACGAGGGTGGGCTTCGTGGTCGCGCTCGACGCCGGTCCCGAAATACGCCAAGGCACCTCGAAGCTTCGATCAATATGACCGAGCTGCGGGAACTTATCGATCTGATTACTGAGAATGGCTTAACGAATTTTGAGCTCGAGCGCGAAGGCTTCCGCGTAAAAGTTGGTCGCGGGGTTGCCGCCGAGGAACCCCCCGCGCTGGCGTCGGCATCTCCTGGTGTGGAAAAACAGATTACCGCAGGCGGGGCTGGACAGACGGGCGGCGCCGTTCAAAGCGTTCCCTCAATAAATCCGCCTCACCCTGGCGCCCATGCCGAAGAGGCGGCGTCGGCAGACGAAGGTCTGCACATTATCACGTCGCCTATCGTCGGCACCTTCTATCGCGCGGCCTCTCCAACCGCCGAAGGCTTTGTGCGTATCGGTAGCCAGGTCGACCCGGACACCGTCGTGTGTATTATCGAAGCCATGAAATTGATGAACGAGATTAAGGCAGAGACCAACGGCGAGGTCGCTAAAATTTATGTCGAGAACGGCCAGGCGGTGGAATATGGGCAGCCGCTTTTCGGAATCAAGCGGTGATTTTGTAATTTCAAATTTCAAATTTGAGATTTGAAACAATCAATTGCCGATTTCCACAAACGCCCGCCGTGACGCTAATTGGAAATTGAAAATCGGCAATAGCAAATTGTTGATGAGCTTATGGCTAACAGTCCACGACGGTTCCGCAAGATCCTGATCGCTAATCGCGGCGAGATCGCATGCAGAATCATCTGGACCTGCAAAGAGATGGGCATTCGCACGGTGGCCGTCCACAGCGACGTCGATCGCGACTCTTTGCACGTGCGGTTCGCTGACGAGTCGGCCTGCATCGGCCCGGCGCCCTCCGCGCAAAGCTACCTGAACATTCCCGCCATCATCAGCGCCGCGGAAATCTTCAATGTCGACGCAATTCATCCGGGTTATGGCTTTCTGGCTGAGTCCGCGTACTTCGCTGAGATTTGCGAGGCCTGCAACATCAAGTTCATCGGCCCACGGCCCGGCGTCATTCAGTTGATGGGCGAGAAAGTCGAAGCCCGGAGGGCGATGCAGGCAGCCGGCATTCCCATAGTACCCGGTAGTCCGAACGCATTGGACTCTGAAGAGGAAGCCCTGAAGATAGCGCGGGAGATCGGCTTTCCGGTGATCGTTAAGGCCTCTGCGGGCGGTGGTGGACGCGGCATGCGCGTGGTACGCGCTGAAAGCGAATTAGGGCTGGCGCTGGAAACGGCTTCGACCGAAGCCGCCGCGGCTTTCAAGAACGGCGATGTCTATCTCGAACGTTTCGTCGAGCGCCCGCGCCACATCGAAATTCAGGTTCTGGCCGACGAGTATGGCGAGTGCGTCCATCTGGGAGAGCGCGAGTGCTCGATCCAGCGGCGACATCAGAAGTTGCTTGAGGAAGCCCCCTCGCCGGTGATGACTCCGGAACTGCGTCAGGAAATGGGCGACGCGGCCGTCGCGGCCTGCAAGTCGATTGGTTATTCGAGCGCCGGCACGATCGAGTTCTTGCTTGACGAGGACAATCGCTACTACTTTATGGAAATGAACACGCGCATTCAGGTTGAGCATCCGGTAACCGAGATGGTGACCCTGACTGATATTGTGCGTACTCAGATTCGCATCGCGGAAGGAGAGCCTCTCGGCTATAACCAGGACGACGTCATTATCGTGGGGCACGCTATTGAGTGCCGCATCAATGCCGAGAGTCCGGACACTTTTATACCGTCGCCCGGCACTATTACGACTTTCAATCTTCCCGGCGGACCGGGTGTGCGGGTAGACACCTACGTCTATCCCGGTTATCGCGTGCCGCCGTTTTATGACTCGATGATCGCCAAAGTGATCGTGCACGCGCGCACGCGTGACCTGGCGATTGCCCGCATGCGGCGCGCGCTGGATGCGATGGTTATCGAGGGAATCAAAACGACGATTCCGCTTCACTTGAAGATCATGGACAACCCGGATTTCCAGGCCGGAAACATCTCCACCCGTTTCATGGAGGACTTTCTGGCTGAAAACGGCGCGAAACGGAGGCCCGAGATTGAAACACCGGAGGCCTCTGCCGCGTTGACTGGAGCCTCTGCGTAAATTTATAATACTCGACTTTTCGGTGGTGAGTTGGGCTCACTAACAGGTGCAGAAAGATTATGTCGTTCGCAATCGTTAGAGCAGGTGGAAAACAGTTTCGCGTCGAACAGGGCGCCACGTTGCGCATTCCTTCCCTGAAGCAGGAAGTTGGCGCCTCGGTAGAGCTCGAAGTGCTGGCCACAACCGACGACAAGCAAACCAGCGTGGGCGCTCCTGCAGTCGCAGGAGTCAAGGTGACCGCGACCGTCGTCGAACATGGTCGCGCTGCAAAGATAATCGTGTTCAAGAAGAAGCGGCGTAAGCATTACAAGCGCACCAAAGGTCACCGTCAGGGATTCACCACCTTGAAAATTGAATCCATTGGTTGATTGACTCAATGAGCAAATGATCCAATGGATCAATAGAGAGGGTTTTTATGGCACATAAGAAAGGCGTAGGTTCGTCGCGTAACGGCCGGGATTCGAATTCCCAACGCCTCGGCCTGAAGAAGTTCGGCGGCCAGCATGTGTTGGGTGGCAACATCCTGGCGCGGCAGCGCGGGACAAAGTGGAAACCAGGCAAGAACGTCGGCCGCGGCAAAGACGACACTCTGTTTGCGATGATTGACGGCGTCGTCAAATTTGAAGACAAAGGGCGGTCAGGAAAGTTCATTAGCGTGTATCCAGAGGCGGCAGCCGTTACGGCGGCATCTTAGAAAGCAAAATTGTTTTCGAGTTTTTCAATTTAATGCGACGCCCGCGCCGAATGTCAGCTCAGCGGGGCGCGCATTCTTATTTTCAGGATGTTCATTGATCGCGTAAAAATTCGGATCCAGGGAGGCCACGGCGGCAACGGCGTGACCGCCTTTCGGCGCGAGAAATTCGTCCCGCGCGGCGGGCCGTCGGGTGGTGATGGCGGTCGCGGTGGCGACGTCTGGCTGGTGGCCGATGGATCGCTGAACACGCTTTTGCACTTGCGCTATAACCCTTTGCATGTAGCCCACCGCGGTATGCACGGCGAAGGCAGCAATTGTTCCGGCAAAGAAGGCGCAGATGCGATTGTGCACGTTCCGGTCGGGACGCAGGTCTTTGATCCAAGCAGAAACGAATTGCTGTTTGATTGTGATGAAGATGGCCGGCGCTGGCTGGCCGCCCGGGGCGGCCGGGGAGGATTCGGGAACGCGCACTTTGCTACCTCGACGAATCGCGCTCCGCGCTATCACCAGGAGGGCAGTCCGGGCGAGGAATTTGAATTACAACTCGAACTCAAGTTATTAGCGGACGTTGGACTGGTCGGTTATCCCAACGCGGGTAAGTCAACTTTTATTTCGACGGTTTCCGCAGCGCGGCCAAAAGTGGCCGACTATCCGTTCACTACGCTGGAACCGCACCTGGGGGTCGTCGACATGGGAGACTTTCGCACTTTTGTCGTGGCCGATATTCCCGGATTGATCGAAGGCGCGCATGAAGGACATGGGCTGGGAGATCGTTTCCTGCGACATATCGAACGCACCAAATTGCTGCTGCATCTGGTCGATGTTTCTTCGGTATCCGGTCGTGACCCGGTGAGCGATTACGACGTCATCAATAGAGAGTTGGCCGCTTATGATCCCGGACTTGCATCGCGTCCACAGATCGTGGTGGCGACAAAGATCGATGCCCTGGACGAGCCTGACAGGCTTGAGCGCTTGCGCGAGCACGCAGCCGTCGATGAAAGACAGTTCTTTGCGATTTCTTCCGTCACCGGCGCGGGAGTGCGCGAGCTTATGATATCGGTCGCGCGCGAAGTCGAGCAGATTCGAGAGCGCTCGCCGAAACGGCCGGCACGCCAAACGGAAGATGACTTAGAGTTCAACCTTCAGGTTGCTGACTCGGCAGGTAGCAAGCTAAAGCTTGAACTCTAAATTTCGGTCAGCGAAGTACGCGACGTTCCTGGTTACGTGATGGCTTTGCGGCGCGCAGCTATTTACGGTGGCACGTTCGATCCGGTTCATAACGGCCACATCGAAGTGGCGAGCCGGATTCTGGAGTTGTTTGAACTTGATGAAGTGATCTTTGTGCCCGCGTGCGTGCCGCCGCATAAGCGAGGGGCGGGCATCACCTCGGCGTTTCATCGCTTTGCGATGTTGGCACTGGCGACTCAGCATGATGCGCGTCTGCGCCTTTCGACTATTGAGCTGGATGCGCCTGACCGGCCCTACGCCGTTGATACTGTGGAGCGAATGCAGCGTGCAATGGGCTCGAGCCAGCGGTTGTTCTTCCTGATTGGCGCGGATTCGTGGGCCGAAATTACGACCTGGCACGAGTGGCAGAAGCTTTTGAAAATGTGCGACCTGGTTGTAGTCACGCGGCCTGGCTATGATTTGAACCGGACAATCCCGGCAGAGGTCGCCGCCGTTGTCGACACCCGCGGCCTGCGCAGGGAGGAGATCGCGGAGCTGCTGAAGGCAGATGGCGGCTCGCGAGTTTTTCTAACCGATGCAGCGATGATCGATGTGGCCGCGAGGACTATCCGCGCCGCGGCGCGATCCAGTGCGATGGAACAACTAGGGGCAAGCGTGCCAGCCGAAGTCGCTGGTTATATCGAAAAATACGAACTGTACCAGAACTAAATGAGCCAGAAGTTGAAAGAGAAATCGTTGAGTCGGGGAGCGCAGGCGGCGTCGTCTGGTGCACGCACCGGCAAATACAGCGGCGACTTATCAGAATTCGATGAGCGTATTCGTAGGTCCCTGCATGCCGCGGCCGAGAAGAAGGCTTTGGAGCCTACGGTGCTGGACCTGCGGGAGATTGCCAGCTTCACGGACTTTTTCGTGATTACGACCGGGACGAATCGGCGGCAGGTGCAGGCCATCAGCGACGAAGTGGTCGAACAGTTGAAACGCGCGGGCACGCGCGCCGCCCGGGTTGAAGGTTATCAAACCGCCGAATGGATCCTGATCGATTACGGCGATTTCGTCGTGCATGTGTTCGATGAAAAGGCGCGCCGGTTTTACGATCTTGAGCGCCTGTGGCGCGAAGCGAAGCGCGTGGACATTTCACCTGAGCAACTTGGATCTTTGAGAACAGAATAGTGATCGAAATTGTGGCGTTGTCAGATGCGATGCGCGAGGCGGTCGGCCTCGCCGATCGCGTCGCCACCACCGACGCCAACGTCCTGGTGACCGGAGAATCAGGAGTGGGCAAGGACGCGCTGGCAGCGTTCATTCATTCCCGTTCGCCGCGGACCGGGCACCCGCTGGTAACGATTGATTGCGCCACGCTGCCCGCGGACCTGCTTGAGGCTGAGTTGTTTGGTTACGAGCGCGGTGCTTTCACCGGTGCATCTGAAGCCAAGCCGGGACGGCTCGATGCCGCGCATCGGGGCACTCTGGTGCTTAACGAAATTGCCCATCTCTCGCTGGACGCGCAGGCGAAGCTGTTGCGCGTGATCGAGAATCGGGAATTCGAACGACTGGGCGGGCGCCGTACAATCGAAGTCGACGCGAGATTGATCGCCCTGACGAATGCCGACCTTAAGAACGCGGTTGAGCGGCGAGCTTTTCGTGACGACCTGTTTTATCGGTTGAATGTCGTGCAGATTCGGGTGCCGCCATTGCGTGATCGGCGTAAGGATTTAGAGACGCTTAGCAGCACGTTTGCCGAAGGCTACGCAGCGAAACACGGCCGGGCAGCGAAAAGAGTATCGGCTGAGGCCAAGCGTTTTCTGCTGGCGTACGATTTCCCCGGCAACGTTCGCGAGCTGGCAAACATCATTGAGCGCGCGGTAATCGTTTCTGCGGGCGAGCAGATTGAAGCCGAAGATTTGCCGGAGAGCATGCGCGTTGCCGCGGGCCGACTCGAACGAAAAGATCGGCGCCCGACACTCCTGGAAGTAGAAGACGACTATATTCGAGAAACCCTGGCGGCTGTCAAAGGAAATAAGGCTGAAGCGGCGCGCATTCTCGGCATCAGCCGCAAGAACCTTTACGAACGGCTGGCACGAATGGAAACGCCTGAGGTCAGAGATCAGACGTCAGAGATCGGAAATCAGAACTGAGAGGTCACGAATGCAGGCGACGGAGAATGGTTTTCAGACTGGAGTGAGAACACGAGCGGACTTTCTGATCTCCGATCTCTGACTTCTGATCTCTGGCTTATGCGCATTCGCTTCATTTGGCCGGGCAAGACGAAAGACGAGCACTTGCGCGCGCTGATCGCGGAATATTTGAAACGGCTGACGCGATTTGTGCGTTGCGAAGTGATTGAAACCCGCGAGGGCCCTGGCCCGGAGCGCGCCGGCGTCGAGAAGGAGTCGCACCGGCTCCTTGCGGCGATTCCCACGGGGAGCGTGGCGGTTCTGCTCGACGTCAAAGGGCGTGAATGGAGTTCGCCGGAGCTGGCGGATGAAGTTAGCCGTTGGGAGAACGATGCGGTCAAAGAAGTGGCGGTCGTGATTGGGGGGCCGGATGGAATTAGCGACGAACTTTCGGAGCGCGCCCAGAAGCGCTGGCGACTGTCGCGGCTGACGATGACGCATGAAATGGCCCGGATGGTGGCCGTCGAACAGCTCTATCGCGCATACACGATCAAACGTGGGTTGCCTTATCAGAAGTGAAAAGAGAGCGGAGGATCGAAAAGATAGAAATGGACAAGCGGAAATCAAAAACTTACCGAGACAAATTACTGGCTCGACGTGAAGGTTTGGTGGGCCAGGTGCAGGCGGCCGAGGCCTACAGCCGGGAACGCGACGCGGAAGCGACGCAGGATCCGGCCGACATGGCTGCCAACGCGTACACGAAAGAACTGATGATGTCGATGTCGACCAATGACCGGCAACTGCTGGAGTTAATCGATGCTGCGCTGTATCGCATCGAGGACGGGCAGTATGGGAAGTGTGTTCATTGTGGCCAGCCGATTTTGGATAAGCGGCTCGAGGCCGTGCCGTGGGCCAGACATTGTCTGCGTTGCCAGGACTTGAACGAGCGCGGACTGCTGCATCGGGAGGAAGAATAAATTTTAGTTGAGTCGTTCTCGCGTTTCTTTGCGGCGAAAAGAATGACGATCATTCATGGAAAACATCTTCTGAGATCCGAAGTTTGAGATTTGAGATCGAAGTTGTGATAATCCGAGGCCTCCCGGGAAACCGGGAGGCCGGTTTTGTTTTCCCCTCCCACTGGAGGGCGCTGTTCTCACGCCGAAGGCGTGAAATGTAATAGCCGTGGGCAGCGCCCACGGATCACGACCCAGGGCAGCGCATCGACCCTGAAGGGGTCGAATAAATTGCGCCCCTTCATTCGAGCCTTTCAGGGTCGCGATTCTTTCCACGGTTCTGATCCGGTGGCGTCGCCACCGGCTATTCAATTCGTGCGGTGCGCGGGCGAGAATACAGTTCACCAGGGGTCTTATCAGATGAAAATCGCGACCACCACAATAGCCAGCCACGCATACGACGCTGCCCTCGCGCTCGTCTATCCGCAGGCCTGCGCGGTCTGCGGCGCGAGCGTCGAGTCGCGCCACGACGGCGTCGCCTGCGAGATGTGTTGGAACGCGACCCATCTGTTTAGGGAAGATGACACGTTGTGCTGGAAGTGCGGACTCTTTACTGCGGCTTCGATTGCCGATGACAAGCGCGAGCGTGTTCGCTGCGGCCAGTGCGACGACGATCCGTTTACTGCGGCACGTGCCTGCGGATTCTATGAAGGAGCGCTCCGTGCTTCGATCATAGAGTTAAAGCGCCAGCCACGTGTCGCGCAACGGCTCGCGCGTTTGATGTTTGATACGTTACAGCGCCAGCCTGTAAATAGCGCCGACTTGATCGTTCCCGTTCCGCTTCATCCTGATCGCGAACGCGAACGCGGCTTTAATCAGGCCGCTTTGCTCGCCCGCGAACTTGCGCGCCTGAGTGGTCTGCCGCTCGACGAACACAGTGTCATCCGTTCTGTTCATACTGAACGCCATCGCGCCGGCATGGACTCAAAGGCCCGCCGCGACAGCGTCAACGACGCCTTCGCCGTCCGCCATCCTGATTCAATCGCCGGCAGGCGAGTGCTGCTGATTGACGATGTGTTCACCACGGGCGCCACTGTTTCCGCGTGCGCGGCTGTGCTGAAGGACGCGGGTGCCGACGGAGTGTTTGTGCTTACAATCGCCCGGGCTTAAGCGGGGCAGTACCCGACCGTGAGGGAAGGCTCAGTGCAGAGCCGGGAGCAGTAGCGACCGGATCAAAGCCTCATCTTGAGTGGTAGCATCCCGTAGCTATCACTCCGGGTTCTGTATCGGACTCTCACTCATTGGGCGCAAACACTTCGGGGGCGTCGCGATTCACAATTCGGATTTAACTGACGTAAAATTACCCAAAATTATTATCAAGGAGGGAAAGTTGATGAAAGCAAATGTAAATGAGATCGCCGCGGATGTTTATCGCATCTCTACGTTTCATCCTGAGTACGGAATCCAATTTAATCAATTTCTGATCAAGGACGATGAGCCGTTCATGATGCACACCGGATTCAAAAAGATGTTTCCTATCACGCTGGAGGGCGTGGCCAGGGTGATCGATCCAAAGCAACTGCGCTGGATTGGCTTCAGTCACTTTGAATCGGATGAATGCGGGGCGTTGAATGACTTCCTTGGCGTGGCCCCGAACGCGCAAGCCGTTTGCAGCATGGTGGGGGCAATGGTGACTGTAACCGACTTCGCAGATCGCGCGCCGCGTGCCCTGAATGATAACGAGATACTGGAAATTGGCAGCCGCCGGCTGCGATTTCTGGCGACGCCGCATGTGCCTCATGCCTGGGACGCGGGTTTGTTCTTCGAGGAAACCGATCGTACGTTCCTTTGCTCAGATCTTTTCTTTCACCCGACCGATACCGAGCCATTGATCGAGTCGGACGTGGTCGGACGGGCCCGGGACTCAATCCTGGGCGGTCTTTCAGGTCCGTTGGCCAAAGACATGCCGTACACGCCGTACACGGACAGCACTCTGCAGAGACTGGCCGCATTGGAGCCGCAAACTCTGGCCGTCATGCACGGCTCTTCATACCGGGGCGACGGCCGCAAGGCCATTCTGGAACTCGCAGAAGTGATTCGAGAAACTCTTGGAGAGCCAGGACAGGGATGATAGCAAGGGACCATAACTGATCACAGATCGTCCTCTCACGATAAACCGGGGCAGTATCCCGAGCGTAAGAGAGGACGTCCTTTCTTCGCGAAGCGCAAAACCTGTGGAGTGTTTCCAATTCCAATTCATGTCTATAATCTTTCAACCGTCTTATGCAACGAAAGTTTATTCAGATCGCCGGCATAATTTGGACTCTGGTATACGCCAGCATCATTGTCTGGATCTATGCTACCGAGCCGCGCTCGTTTAAGGAAGTAGCGACGAACTCACAAGTCGCGGCCGGGATCTACGAAATCAATCAGGAAAGATTTAATAGCGGCCTGGCACTTTTTCGTCGCGATCAATTTCGCGCGGCGCGTGACCAGTGGGCCGGCGCCGATCCGGCGCAGAGAGATCCGCGCACACAGTTCTATATCGCCTATGCCTCCTACCGAGAGGGCTGGGGTCGCGTCTATTACGACGATGCGCTCTTCAAGCAAGGGCTGGAGGCAGTCAATCGGGCCATCAGTCTGGCGCCAAACGGCACGCTGATAGTTGATGATCCGGATCTGCAAATGCATACTGCCGCCGAATTGAAGACGGAGCTGGAACAGGGAACCGAAACGAGTTGGAAAGATCTCAATCCATTGAAGCTTTTTCGCAAGCGAAAATGACGAACTACGCGGAGAGAAATCGAGCGCTGGTTCACTTCATCGTAATGCCGACTATTCTGCTTACGGTGGGATTGCTCGGTGGACTGCGAATAGACGCTCAAACCCGACAGTTTGTATTTCTTGCACCGCCGTTGGTGACGCTGATGTTGGCGATTCTTTTAGGATCGCTTTTTGTGCGCGCCGGCGCCATCGACCTGCATCGCTGGCTCGCTATCGAACAACCAATGCTGACAAACGTCGCGCATTTGCTGACCCTAATGGCGCTTTTCTTTGCTTCAGCTCAGGCATTCAATTCGGTATTGCCGGAAAGCGGTCTGCTGCACTGGATGTTCTCTTTCTTCTTTCTTTGGACGTTGTGGACCAATCAGTTTTCAGCGTTCGACGCGCGGCGTTTGTTGAAAAGTCTAATTGTTCTGTTTGGAACGGCGTTCGTGCTCAAGCACTTGCTCGTCTCTGGCCTCTACGCTCCCGAAGGAGGGTGGTTTAAGCGGATTGCCGCAGCGCTGCTGCAGGGCATTGCCGTTGACGTCCCGGCGTTTGCGCCGGTTACCGGATACGTCTCGTTCTTCGCGCTGGCACTCTATGTCGTGGGTCTGCTGCTAATGGCGCCCGTTCCTGTACAGCCCGGCGGATCCTTAGTTAATACGCCAGCTGTCAGAGAAGGTGCTTTAGCCGAGTCTTCGGATCAAACCTCTGAGTGAATCGATCGCGCGCCGCGTCAGCGCCACAGCTGCCTTCGCTGCGCTCCATCGCCTTGAAATCGAGCCTTGCCGATCTTCCGGTCGTACAGTTCAACATCGTAGTGGTCCCCTGTGATGACCGTTTGTCTGTTGCCTATCACAACGATAGAATCCTGACACCATGACGCAACTCCGAACCCTTTACCCGCCAATCGAACCCTACGACACCGGCCGCCTCAAGGTCTCAGGCATCCACGAGATTTATTACGAGCAGTGCGGCAATCCTAATGGTAAGCCGGCAGTGTTTTTGCACGGCGGACCGGGCGGAGGGATCACGCCTGAGTATCGGCAGTTTCATGACCCAGCCGCTTACCGCATCGTGCTCTTCGATCAGAGGGGTTCCGGACAAAGCACGCCGCATGCTTCGCTGGAAGACAATACGACTTGGGATCTGGTTTCAGATATTGAGAAGCTGCGCGAGCATCTCGGCATCGGGAAGTGGCAGGTGTTTGGTGGTTCGTGGGGCAGCACGTTGTCGCTCGCTTATGCCGAAACGCACCCCAGTCGGGCGACTGAACTCGTGCTGCGCGGAATTTTTCTCTGCCGGCCGAAAGAGATCAAATGGTTCTATCAGGAAGGCGCCAGTTGGATCTTTGCCGACGTGTGGGAAGAATACCTTAAGGTCATTCCGGAGGATGAGCGCAGCGATATGGTAAGCGCTTACTATCGTCGACTGACGAGTGATGACGAACAGGTGGAAGTCGAAGCGGCGCGCGCCTGGTCGATATGGGAAGGAAGCACTTCAAAGATTTTCTTTGACTATGAAGCGATCGAGAGATTCGCCGACCCGCAGTTCGCGCTCGCTTTTGCGCGCATCGAATGCCATTACTTCATGAACAACTGCTTTTTCCCTACCGACAACTACCTGATTGAGAACGTTGAGAAAATTCGTCACATTCCCGGTGTCATTGTGCAGGGGCGATACGATGTGGTCTGTCCAATGACCAGCGCCTGGGACCTCCATCGCGCCTGGCCCGAAGCCCAACTCCATATCACGCCCGATGCGGGCCACTCGATCATGGAACCGGGAAACCTGAGCGCGCTGGTCGAGGCGACGGACCGGTTTCGATAGAAACACTCACCGCAGAGACGCCGAGCACGCAGAGGCGGCGCAGAGAACTTGATGTTTAGGACATTGCCGGCGAGAAGGAGATCGAGCGCCTTACGACTGGACGCTGCTATAATCTAAACCGCGCACGCGAACTCGAAGATCACTTTCTTGACTGATGAAGACCTGCCCGATATGCAATCGTGTCTATCACGACGAGACGCTCAGATTCTGTCGCAATGACGGCTCGCAATTGGTGCGCACGACCAGCGACGACCTGCCCACTGGTCTGCTGCGCCCGCCCGCGTCCGATTCACTGCAGAGTCCGACTCGTCCTTTTGGTGCTTCGACTTCGCTTTCATCGCCGTTAAGACGCAGTCGTTCATCGCGCAAGGCCATTGATTCACTCGCCGTCCTGCCGTTCACCAATGCCGGCGCCGGCCCGGACATGGAATATTTCAGCGACGGCATCACCGAAAGTATCATCAATGCGCTTTCAAGACTTCCCAAACTGCGGGTAATAGCCCGCAGCATTGTCTTTCGCTACAAAGGACGCGATCTGGATCCGCTGCAGGCCGGCGACGAACTGGCCGTCCGAGCGATCCTCACGGGCAGAGTGCGTCAGTCAAACGACAGTCTGATGATTGGTACAGAGCTGATCGATGTGGCGAACGGTGCGCAGTTGTGGGGTGAGCACTACAACCGAAAAATGTCCGACGTGTTCGAGGTGCAGGAAGAAATTGCCAAGGTGATAACCGAGCGCCTGCGTCTGAAGCTCGCCGTCAAAGACAAGAAGCAACTGGTAAAGCGTCACACCGAAGACCCGGAAGCCTACCAGGCTTATCTGAAAGGCCGTTACTTCTGGGACCAGCGCACGAAAGGCGGAATGGGGCGCGCAATTCAATATTTCCAGCAAGCTATCGAGATCGATCCGGCCTACGCTGTGGCGTATTCGGGGCTGGCCGATTGCTTCAATGCGCTCGGTTGGTTTCGGGCCGCGCCGGCGAAGGAAGTTTTCCCCAAGGCGAAAGCCGCAGCGATGAAAGCGCTCGAGATTGATGACAAGCTCAGCGAAGCGCATACGTCTTTGGCCTACGAAAAATTCCTGCACGAGTGGGACTGGAAAGGCGCGGAACGCGGGTTCAAGCGGGCCATCAAACTCAATCCAAAATATGCAACGGCCCGGCAGTGGTATTCAGTTTATCTTTGGGCGATGGGTCGTTTCGATGAAGCCATCGCGCAATCGCAAAAGGCTGTGGAGCTGGATCCGCTCTCGCGCGCCAACAATCTGACGTTGGGAATGGCGTTTTACTTCGCTCGCCAATTTGAGCAGTCAGCACAGCAGCTCAGGAAAACTCTCGAGATAGAACCACGCTTCTTTCCGGCCCGGGTGAGTCTGAGCCTCGCGTACGAACAACTCGGTCGATTTGAAGAAGCGGTGGCCGAGGCTGAGGCCGCCCGGGCGGTTGAGGATGTGCCGCTGGTAGTCGCGCAGCTGGGAGGCGCGTACGCGCTTGCCGGCCGCAAAGAGGAAGCGCGCGCCATCATCGATACTCTTGCGGCGCAAGCACAAGAACGCTATATCTCGCCGTTCGAAATCGCCACCGTGTACGCGGATTTGGATGAGACTGATTTGGCGCTCGAGTGGTTTGAGAAAGCTTTGGCAGAGCGGGCGAGTTGGATGGTCTTTCTCAACACCACGCCCAAATTCGATCGCTTGCGGGCGGCGCCAGGCTACTCAGCCCTGCTCAAACGCATCGGATTTGACTGAGGCTTGTTTGGAGTACCGCCTTTAGGCGGCTCGGTTTCAACAACCCAATCTCTCCGCCTGAAGGCGGCACTCCAAACCTGGAGGCTGAACGCCGGAGCCTTTGTTTTGACACCTTCCGGCGGGCTCGCGTAATATCACCACGATTATGAACGCGCGTGTCCTGGTCCTAAACGCTTCCTTTGAACCCATCAACGTGTGCACTGAGCGGCGCGCGGTGGTGATGATCTTTAAGGGCGTAGCGCGCATGGAAGAGCACAACGGGCACATGCTACATTCCCAGAAAGTTACGCTGCACGCCCCTTCAGTGATTCGCCTGACTGAGTACCGGCATATTCCGTTCGAGCGGCGCTCGCTCTCCCGCAAGAACATCCTGCTGCGCGATCATTCGTGCTGTCAGTATTGCGGCAAGCAGTTCGCGCCGTCTGAACTTACTTTGGATCACGTGGTGCCGCGTTCGCGTGGTGGAGAGTCGGCCTGGGACAATCTGGTGGCCTCCTGCAAGCGCTGCAATCATCGCAAGGGCAATCGCACGCCGGAAGAATCAGGGATGCATCTGCTGCGCCGGCCAAGGGGATTCTCGTTGCACGTCAATCGACAGATTATGCGGTATCTTGGCCGCGCCGATGAAACCTGGCGAAAGTATCTTTTCTACGAGTCGGATGGCGGCAGCGACCTGTGCGTGCGCGCCTGAGCTTGGGTTTGAAGACAGAAGGAGAGTGGCTATGAGTGTTCTGCTGTTCGCAATTGAGAGTCCCACGATCATTATTCTGGTCGTCGCCGCGATCTTTCTGTTGTTCGGTGGCAGCAAACTACCCCAACTGGCAAAAGCTCTGGGCCAGAGCAAGAAAGCCTTCAAAGATGGAATGGACGATGCTGACCGGGACGAGAAGCTGAAGTCTGAAGCGCGCAGCTCGCTGTCCTCAGTCGACGACGAGGCGCTGTTTGAAGAAGCGCGGCGCCGCGCGCAACAAATGCGAGCCGATGAAACCAAAAAGATTGAGCATTAATCCGGGGAGCAGAAAAAACTAAGAGCGCCGTAGGCGCGAGATGTTTATAGATAGAACGCAATTCCTTGATCGTTATCGGCGCGAAAGTTTTCACTTTCGCGCCTGCGTTGTCTTAGCATCGGAGGATATCAGCTAAGCCCTCCCTCACGGTCGGGGCTAGTGCCCCGCTTTACTGCACCGGGCTCTTCTTTCCCACTACCAGAGTCGCCTTTAGAGTCAGCGCAAACTCGCCGTTGTGACGCTCTTCATCGATGATCTTCGCCAGTTCCTGCATAACTCTTTCGCGGGAGACTTCCGGCACCGGCGCCAGCCAATTCTTCAGCAGAAAATCCGTGATTAGAGGAGAGTTGAAGAACTGCTCGCCGGATTCGTAATCGAATTCTTCAATCGCCGTCCATGAAACGACATCCTCCAGGCCGGCCTTTCCGGCCCAGGCCTCGACTTCCGCGACTGTCGGCAGGCCGGTGATCAGGTTTTCTACCTGGTTGCTGTGATCTTCCAGGCCGGCGTTTTGCAAAGCCTCCCAATATATCGAAAAGAATTCGCCAAAGCTCGAATATGTCGGCAGCCACCAGGCGATCGTGGCACCGGAACCAGCCACGCGCACCATTTCTGTGAGCCAACTCTTCCACTCGGTCGGCGCCGCCAGGGAAGCGTCGCCCAGCACCAGGTCGAACTGATTGTCGGCGAATGAAAGTGCGTTCGGTCGCTCGCGCTGAAACTCAGTCCCTTCGCGAAACGCCACCGCCTTGGCGCGGGCGAGTTCAAGGCCCTCGTCATTTGCGTCTACACACATGAGTCTAAGCTTCTCGCCGGCGCGTTCCTGTAAGGCCAGCGCGTGGCCGCCGGTTCCCGCCGCGACGTAAAGCGCGCGCCCTTCCTTAGGCGCTTCGACATGCTCATCAACCAACGCCGCGAATCGCTCGCCCCAATCGGTGGCGACGTAGAGGTCCTGGAGAAAGGCGAGTTCTTTTTGTGATTTAGCTTCCATAATTTTCACCACAAAGGACACAGAGGAAATCACCAGACGGTAGGCTATTAAATCTCTTTATCTTCCTCTGTGGCGTCTGTGGTTTGATCTTCCTCGAAGTAAACTTTTCCTTTCAACTTCTCAGGCAAACACGACATCTCTTCCTTCGCTGACGCATCGCTGTGGACATAGCGATATTCCTTTCCGTAGCCGAGATGCTTCATCAGCGGCGTCGGTGCGTTGCGCAAGTGCAAAGGCACCGGCTCGCGCGCGGTTTCGACCGCGTCGCCATGCGCCGCCGAATAGGCACGCAGCACCGCGTTCGATTTTGGCGCGCGCGCCAAGTAAATCGTGGCCTGCGTCAAAGGAAACAGTGCTTCAGGCAAACCAATTAGCTGCGTGATTTCGGCCGCCGCGGCCGCCTGAACCATGGCTTGCGGGTCGGCGAGACCGATGTCTTCGGAAGCCAGAATACAAAGCCGGCGCACTATGAACACCGGGTCGGCGCCGCCTTCGATCATTCGCGCGAGCCAGTAAAGCGCCGCGTTCACATCTGAATTGCGCAGCGATTTGATGAGCGCCGAAGCCAGGTTGTAATGCTCTTCGCCGCCTTTATCATACGCAAACTGCGCGCGGCCTAACGCTTCTATCAGTGTTTCGCTGGTAATCCGTCTGGCGCCCTGCCCGTCCGGTTCAGTTACGGTGACCGCGGCGTCCAGCGCCGCCAGGGCCATCCGCGCGTCGCCGCCCGCGGAATGCGCCAGCCGGGTAATAAGTTCCTCGGAAATCTGCGGAGTGAAACTTGCGAGTCCGCGCTCTTCATCGGTCAAAGCGCGTCGCACGATCGTCGCCACTTCATGTTCGTCGAGCGGATTCAGCACCAGCACACGACTGCGCGAAAGCAGGGCGCTGATTACTTCGAACGAAGGATTTTCAGTCGTGGCGCCAACCAACGTGACGGTCCCATCTTCGACGGCAGGCAGCAGCGCGTCCTGCTGGGCTTTGTTGAAGCGATGAATTTCGTCAATGAAAAGAATAGTGCGGCGCCCACGGCGACGATCCAGTCGCGCCTCGGCAATAGCGGCACGCAAATCCTTCACGCCGGAAAAAACTGCCGACAGGGCGACAAATCGCGCCGCAGTCTTCTCTGCCAGCAGACGTCCCAAGGTCGTCTTGCCGGTTCCGGGTGGCCCCCATAAGATTAGCGATGGCAGCGTCCCGCCACCTTCAATCAAACGCCGGAGGACGCGGCCTTCGCCCACCAAATGTTGCTGCCCCACGAACTCAGCCAGGGTCCGGGGCCGCATGCGATCAGCCAGTGGCGCCGCCGTTGACGAGCCTGTTAGGGTCATGTCGACGTCGGACATCTCTGGAAACAGAGTTGTAGAGCTTCGATCCTGCATTACTTTTTTATCAGCCTATCACAACCTCAAAGCCGAGGCACCCTGGCAATCCTGGGAATCACAGCGTAAAGGTTGGTAGCCGGATCACCGTGAGTTTTTGATGAGAAATCCCATTACCGGAGATGTGGGCGCCTGCGTTCTGATTAACAAGTTGGTCCTGTCCATCCGAAAAACGTTTGGCCGGTGATGAACGATGACGGATAATGCAGCGAATTCGATTCACTGATTGGAGGTTCCAGCCATGCCACGTTTAGGATCAATGTCTCGTCGCAGATTCGCGCACTTGTTTGGCGCCGGCGCAGCGTACACTTTTGCCCAGCCACAAATTTCATTCGCCGCCCCGTTGTTGTCGGGACGGCCGAGTGCTACCGCAAATGCGACTGTAGTGCGTTTGAGTTCCAACGAGAATCCTTATGGGCCGTCTCCGATGGCGCTCAAAGCGATGGCCGACGCTTTCAGCCTCGCGTGGCGCTATCCTGACGAACACACGGACTTATTGATTGAGTCTTTGGCAAAAATAAATGGCGTGAATCGCGATCAGATCTTACTGGGCGATGGCTCAGGTGAAATTTTGAAACTTTGCGCCGCGGCATTTACGGGCCCGTTAACCGCACGCAATGATCGGACTGTCACCCTGGCCAGGCCCACGCGCGGTGGCGCGCTTGAGTTTCGGCCCGGCCGCGGAAAACTGGTCGTTGCCGATCCGACCTTCGAAGCCATCCTCAACCACGCGAACATTAATCAGGCGGAAGTCGTTAAGGTTCCGCTGGCCAGTAGTTTTGGTCACGACCTCCCGAAAATGCTCGCGGCGGCCGGCGAAGGTTTGATCTATATCTGCAACCCGAACAATCCGACGGCCAGCATCACTCCGAAGAACGAGGTCCGCGACCTCATCGCGAAGACCCCTCGGCAAACAACGATTCTGGTGGACGAGGCTTACTTTCATTACGCGGACAGTCCGGATTATGAAACTGTAATTCCGCTCATCAAGGATTATCCCAACCTGATAGTGGCGCGGACCTTTTCAAAGATTTACGGCATGGCCGGGTTGCGCCTCGGTTATTGTATGGCGCAACCGGAAACGATTCAGCGGCTTCGTCCGCATCAAACGTGGGACAGCGTGAATATCATGGCGCTGGCGGCGGGCATTGCCAGTCTCAGAGATTCCGATCAGGTCGCGAACGGGCGCCGGATAAATAGTCAAACCAAAATCTTCTTAAGCGGGGAATTGGAAGCCATGGGCTACAAACATGTTCCTTCGCAGGCGAACTTTATTATGATCGATGTGAAGCGGCCGGTGCGTCCAATGATCCAGGCGTTGGCTCAGCGCGGTGTTCAGGTCGGCCGAGTCTTTCCAGCCTTGCCGAATCACATGCGTGTAACCATCGGTAAGAAACCAGAGATGGAAACCTTCCTGGCGGCCTTCCGTCGGGTAGTAGGAACAGCTTAAAAGATCATACCCTGAGCTCCGATATGATTTCAGCGCAAACCGCACGACGTGCTGTGTGGCGACCACTGTGGCAACTTCCTCGCCGCTTTGATTTGATTGTCTCACTCACCAGACGCGAATTGGCGGCCCGCTATCGCGGATCGGTGCTCGGGATTCTCTGGGCGCTACTGACGCCGGTGGTGATGATCGCAATTTTCACGATCATCTTTGCCGGGATCTTCAAAGCGAGATTCGGCAACAACAATTCTCAGTGGGACTATGCGCTCTATCTTTTCTGCGGGCTGCTGCCCTGGAACGCGTTTCAGGAATCGCTGCAGCTTTCTTCGAATACGATCGTGGCGCATGCAAATCTGGTTAAGCGCGTCGTCTTCCCGCTTGAGACACTACCCGTCGCTCAGTCGCTCGCGGCCGTCGCAAATCAAATGTTTGGGACGGTCGCCCTTATCGTTGCCGCGGCCTTTCTTCGACATGAAGTGCACGCGACAATCCTGTTCCTTCCGCTGCTCGTAATTCCGCAAATAGTTGCCACGCTGGGCGGGGCCTGGCTGCTGGCATCACTCGGCGTTTTTGTGCGCGACATCGTGCAGGGCATCACGCTGGTCTTGATGGCCTGGATGTATCTGACGCCGATAATCTACCCGGAGTCGCTGGTTCCCGAACGTTATCGGGCGATTCTCAATCTGAACCCTTTTACGCCGCTGGTTCGCAACTATCGGCGGATTCTGCTCGAAGGAAGCGCCCCGGATTGGAGGGGCCTGGCGTATTTCACCGCCTTTGGACTAGCAAGTTTTCTCTTTGGATACTGGTGGTTTGCCCGCACCAGAAAGAACTTTGCTGACGTTATCTAGCGCACTTCTCTCCAGAGTGGTGTTGGCCCGGCTTTTTTATCGAAAAACGTCGTTGACACCCCGTTTTGTGCGTGTTAGCGTAGAAGGGCCGCTGAACTTCGAGGCGGCTTCGGCAGGCTAAACCCAGGTTTTCCTCAGAGGTGTTAAGCACCCAACCTCGCCCTAATCATTTCCAGTCCAAGAGTTTCGCAAACATGACGTTCGATAAGGTAAAGACTCTGCGCGCGGCCGAGAGATACCTCGAGTTGGGGAAGATCCCGGCGGCGATAAAGGAATACTGCAAAATCGTCGAGAGTGAACCTGACGATCTCACCACGCTCAACATGCTCGGTGACCTGTACGTCCGCGCCGGCAATCCGGCAGCGGCAATCTCGTATTTCCACCGTATCGCCGAACACTATCGTGATCAGGATTTCGGTTTGAAGGCGATCGCGATGTACAAGAAGATCGACCGCCTGAAGCCCCGCGATATAGAAATTTCACTCAACCTGGCCGACCTGTACGCGAAGCAGGATCTCGTCGTCGAAGCGCGCGCCCATTATTTGTTGGTAGCAGAAGCTCATAGCCGCGGCGGCGCGACGAAAGAGGGCCTCGACGTGCTCGGCAAGATCGCCGACCTCGATCCGCAGAATACTTCGATTAGGATCAAGCTGGCCGAAGGCTATCTTAAGGAAGGAATGAATGCCGAAGCAGCAGCTTGCTTTGCTGAAGCAGGCGAGCACTTACTGGCACGCGGTGCGTTTGACGACGCGCTGCATTCATTTAACAGGGCGCTGGAGACCGATCCATCTGATCGGACTTGTTTGAAAGGCCTGCTCGCTGCCCACAGCGCGCGCGGCACCGCGGATGAAGCCGCGGAAGTCATCGAACGCGTTGCGGCAAATAATCCGGACGATGTCGAGTTGCTCTCTATGCTGGCGAGTGCTCAGCTCGAAAACGAAGACGCGGCTAGAGCTGAACAAGCGATCAGCGCTCTGGTAGCAAAAGAATCGTCAGCTTATCTGCGTTTCGTCGAGGTGGCTCGTTTATACCTGAAAGCCGACAAGGTTGAGGATGCAGTGCGCGTGGTTGGCGGAATTGCAGAACAGATGCTGGCGGAGCGCGAAGAGAATCAACTGTATGAGCTGGTAAACGAACTGCTGACCTGCGACTCTGACAACGTTCAGGCGTTACGGTTACTCGTCCGCGCGTATTGGTGGCAGCGTGACACTGAGAATTTGAAAGCCGCGCTCGAGCGACTCGCCGAATCCGCTGAGGCTGCTGGTCTGGCACAGGATGAACGATATGCACTCACCCAGTTGACGCGATTGGTGCCGGATCAGGCGCATCATGTTGAGCGTCTCGAGCAGCTAGGGGGAGCCGAAGAAGAAGCGGCCGGCGAAGATATGCCGGAAATTGAAACCGTGACGCAACCTGTATTGGACGAGCCGGCTCCAGTGGTTGAAGAGCAGGTCGAGTTCGAGCCGCCGACAGTGTCAACGCCAACCGCTGAGGCTGAGTTCGAATGGAATTCCATGCCGGACATGACTGAGCCGTGGACTGGACCGAGCCGCGAGATGGAAATCGAGCGGGGCTTCACTTTCGAAACTGTCGTTGCCGAAGAGTTGCCCGCTCCTCCGGCGGCCGAAATCGCCGGAAGTGCATCAGCAGAACCAACCGCCGCTGTCGATACCGTTGACCAGGAGCGAAAGGACGACCTGCGGCGACAGGAACTCGAAAGCGTAGATTTCTATATCGCTCAGGGTTACCTGGACATCGCCCTGGACACACTGGATTTATTGGAGCGTCAATTCGGCGCCCACCTTGATATCGATTCACGCCGGCAGCAACTCCTGAACCCGGACGAATCTGCTACGCCGCTAACGAACGTGGCTGAGGTGACCCTGGATGACAACGGCGAGGTCCAGTTCGAAAACGAATTCGAAATGACACCATCGCCAGTCCCGACGGTGAAAAAGGTCGTCGCGCCGCCGCCGCAACAAATCAACTCAGATGTTCCGGGAATCGACCCTGGTTTGGCTGAAGTGTTCGAGGAGTATCGCGCCTCAGCAGAGAGCGACGTCAATGCTGCAGGGAACGGAGACTACGAAACTCATTACAATCTGGGTCTCGCGTATCAGGAGATGGATTTGTTCGAAGAAGCGCTGGAAGAATTTCAAACTGCCCTGGGTATGGTCGAGGCGGGCGACGGGACGCCGCGCTACTTGCAATGTTGCAATCTCCTGGGCCATTGTTTCCTTCAGAAGGGCGTGCCGCAGCTCGCCGTAACGTGGTTTAATAAGGGCTTGAAAGCGCCCGGCACATCCGAAGACGAGCGCCAGGCCTTGCGCTTCGACCTGGGTGCAGCATACGAAGAAGTGGGCGACCTGGAACGGGCCATAGAGATTTTTACTGAGGTCTACGGAATCAATGTTTCTTATCGTGGTGTGAACGAGCGATTGCGAGTTCTGCAGGCGCGCGCCGGTGGGGATAATGGCAAAGCAGCGCCGGATTCTAAACGAAACCAGAACCAGCCACAGCACGTACACTAAGTCTCGACTTGATTTCAGTTCTTTTCTGCGGAGTTAACGCAGAGAGTAACTCAAACCGAGACACTATCGGATTCGCTTTTGATTTGACCAAACGCGCGTGGGCTGACAAGCTCAGGGGCGAACACTGTTTTATTTTTTGAGGTGCAGGGACGAATGTCTTCGCGGCTCTCAGTCATTTTTTACATCGTTCTGTGTTTTGAGATCGGCATCGTACTGACGGTGCTGCCTTGGGTGCCGCACGGCTGGTGGGGTCTGAGCGACTGGGGCAACAATTATTTTCTATGGCTGGCCGCCCACAAAACCGGTGCCGGCCTCCAACGTGTAGTTGCGTCCGGCTGGGTGCGCGGGGCAGTGTCCGGAATTGGAATCGTAAACATCGCGATGGGCGTTTGGGAGTCGCTCCATTTCCGCCAGACAGTCAGGGCGCTCGACTCAGGCTCGCCTCCTGTGGAAAGCTCGGCGCAGAAGCCTCAGCAGCGGGTGACTATCGACGATGCTCAACCTGTCAAAACCGATCCTTTATCTGATTACCCGCGGCGCAACCGATGAAACGACGACGACGGAAAGTGCTGAGTTTCATCAGCTACTCGGGCAATTCTCAGCCGCTATCACCGCCGGAATTCAACTGATCCAAATAAGAGAGAAGAGGCTAACTTCGCGAGTTCTTTTCGAGCTCACGTCGCGCGCCGCCATCATCACTCAGGGAACCGCGACGCGCGTGCTGGTCAACGACCGCGCGGATATCGCTGCCGGCGCGGGCGCGGATGGCGTACACCTGACGACGCAGTCGCTTGAAGCAGCAGTTGTTCGTCAAGCCTTTGGCGAGAGAATTCTCATCGGATCGTCAACGCACTCGGTTGGAGAAGCGCGGAGGGCCAGGGATGCCGGTGCAGATTTCATTGTCTTTGGACCTGTCTTCGAGTCGCCTTCAAAAAGGGAATACGGCCCTCCGGTCGGGCTTCAGGCGCTATCAAATGTCGTGGGTGAGGTAGCGCCGTTTCCGGTGATCGCGCTCGGTGGCATTACGACAGACAACGCCGTCCAATGTTTGTGTGCTGGAGCTAGCGGTATCGCGGGCATTAGTTTATTCGGTGAACCGGAGAGTCTGGCCATAGTCGCGACGGTGATCAAGCAATCTGTGAAAGGAGTCGCAAGTTGAAAAGCAAATTCAAGAGTCGGACATCGTGGCGCGAAAAACTCGAGAAGCCCCAGGAGGCTAAGCTGGTTGAGGTGCCGCCGAAGATGTCGAGGTTTGGCACGGGGATGATGCTGATTCCGACGCCAAAGCTGGTGGATGATCTCATTCGCAAGGTACCGAAAGGTAAACTGCTTACAGTTGGTGAAATGCGCAAGAAACTCGCCGCAGATTTCGCGGCTGATGTAACCTGTCCGCTGACGACCGGTATCTTTGTGCGTATCGCCGCAGAGGCTGCGGAAGAAGATCGCTTGAACAACCGGCAGAAGATCACGCCTTACTGGCGCGTTATCAAAGACGACGGCAGCCTCAATCCAAAATTCCCCGGCGGCGTTGCCCAACAGACTCGTTACCTTCGATCCGAGGGTTTCCTGGTCAGTCCGAGCGGCAAGAAACCGCCGATGGTGAAGGAATTTGAACGAAAGCTATTCAAGCTGAAGTAAATGATTCGACTTCCTCTTCAGCAGGAAATGACGGGCGACCAACAAAACGACCTGCCGGTAGTACTCACGGTGGCCGGGTTTGATCCTTCCGGCGGCGCGGGAATAATCGCTGATATTAAGACCTTCGTTTCATTCGGTCGCACGCCGACGGCCGCGATTACTTCGCTGACCTTTCAAAACTCGGAAGGCGTGTTTGGCGCGACGCACGAGAGCGCCGCGTCCCTGCGCGCCCAGATTCTGCCTATAGTCGAGGAGTTTCGGGTAGCGGCCGTCAAGACAGGCATGTTACCAACACGCGAAATCGTTCTTGAGGTTGCGCGACTGATCAGCGAAGCTGATCTGCCGGCGCCCGTTGTCGATCCCGTCCTGCGATCCACCTCGGGTTACGAATTAATGGAAGCAGATGCGATAGATGTGCTGATCGACGAACTGATGCCTTTAGCTCGTTTGATCACTCCGAATATTCCTGAGGCCGAAAAGTTAACGGACTTACGCATTGAGGACGAAGCAGGAATGCGCGCTGCGGCGTGCAAGCTGCGCCAAATGGGCGCGCGCGCCGTGCTAATCAAAGGTGGACACTTGCACCAGAGGTCAGAGGTCAGCGATCAGAGGTCAGAGGTCAGAGGTCAGAAGTCGGAGCAGGGATTTCAGGCGATCGATGTGCTGGATGACGAGGGCCAGGTGACGGTCTTTCGCGGCGAGTGGATCGATGCGCCGCCAGTACGCGGCACGGGCTGTATGTTGTCAGCGGCAATCGCAGCCTGCCTGGCTCAGGGCGTGGAGTTAACAGAGTCAGTAAAACTCGCGAAGCAATTTGTCGCGAATGCGATCCGCAATGCTTCCAGGTTGGCCGCGGACCCTTGATTCATTTCTTATTTGACCTAATTAGGGACTTCTCACTGGCCATGTGGATATGCTTCGGGCTTGGTTCGTGTGGTTTCGTGGATCGTTTGTCCATCGCATCATTCACGCACTGTCCACGAAATCACACGAAAGCGACACGAAACAAAACCGACAATGGCAAATGAAACATGTCCAATGAGAAATGAAAAATGATCCGGTCGAACTTTCCGCCCCGGACCCATCATTCTTCAATCGTTACCTTTTCCATCTTCACCTCTGACACCGGTCGATCGTCGCGGCCGGTCTCGGAAGTAGCGATGGCATTGACGACATCTTGTCCTGCGGTTACGCGGCCGAAGATCGTGTAACTCGGCGGCAGCGGATAATCGACGTGCATGATAAAAAATTGCGATCCATTGGTGTTTGGTCCGGCGTTAGCCATCGCCACCGTGCCCGCTTTGTAGCCGCGCTTATAAACGTCTGAGGTCGGATTAATCTCGTCCGCGAATTTTCCGCCCCATGCGGATTGTCCACCGCGGCCGGTGCCGTCTGGGTCGCCTCCCTGAATCATGAAGCCTTTTATGCAGCGATGAAAAATCACGCCGTCGTAATAACCTCGTTCGGCCAGCAAGCGAAAATTCTCGGTCGTCTTCGGCGCTTCGTCTTCCAGCAGTTCGAACTTGATTGTGCCTTTGTTTGTTTGAACCACCGCCGTTCGATTTGGCATCTCGTCTGTTTCTCCTCAACGTTTAAATGTTAGATTGCAAGCTTAACCTTAGAAAGCGCAAAGTGCACGTAGCGAGCGGTTTCAGAAGCCCGAGCGTCAGCGAGGGCCACTCCCGCGAGGACACCTGCGCCGCTTCCTACGCTCATCGATAGATGATCGATGCCATAGTTGCCCACCCTGACGGTCGGGCTTCTGACACCGTAGTAGCGCAGTATTCACACTCCACCTGACGGATTCCCTCCCGAACGGCTATCATCTGGCTGCCGATCGTTAGGAAGAAAGCCGGCAAAACTCCGAAAGGAATCTTCAATCAAACACAAATGAATGTTACCCATTTGGAATGCGCGGCGTGCGGCACGAGGCATGAGGCACGACGGTTGCACAACCTTTGCACGCAATGCGGAAAGCCTCTGCTGGTTCGGTATGATCTGAAACGCGCGGCGGCTGCTTTGACAAAGGAAAGTTTGCGCGACCGAGGTCCTGACTTATGGCGTTATCGCGAAGTATTACCAGTCGAACACGACGAGAACATCGTCAGCCTGGGCGAGGGCTTTACGCCGCTCGTGCACGCGTCGCGGCTTGGCGCGCAACTCGGGTTCGAAGAGCTGTACATCAAGGACGAAGGCCAGAACCCGACTCAGAGTTTCAAAGCGCGGGGCATGGCGGCAGCAGTCTCGATGGCCAAAGAGTTGGGCGCGCAGAAGCTGGCAGTGCCTTCGGCGGGGAATGCGGCGGGAGCGCTGGCGGCATACGCGGCACGGGCGGGAATGGAGGCACACATCTTCATGCCGCGCGATACGCCGCGAGCCAACGTGATCGAATGCGAACAGACGGGCGCGCAGGTGACTTTGATGGACGGCTTGATTACGGATTGCGGCGCGGAAGTCAGTCGGCGGAAAGAGGCCGAGGGGTGGTTCGACGTTTCGACTTTGAAAGAGCCGTATCGTATCGAAGGCAAGAAGACGATGGGCTATGAGTTGGCTGAGCAATTCGATTGGGAGCTGCCTGACGTGATCATCTATCCGACCGGCGGCGGCACGGGATTAATTGGTATGTGGAAAGCGTTCGATGAAATGGAGCAGATGGGCTGGATTGGTTCGCAGCGGCCGCGCATGGTTACCGTGCAAGCCGCCGGCTGTGCGCCCATCGTGCGGGCGTTCGAGGAAGGGAAGCGCTTTGCTGATGAGTTTCGCAATGCCCATACCACCGCGTCGGGTTTGCGCGTCCCCAAAGCCATTGGCGACTTTATGATCATCGACGCGCTGCGAGCTTCCGGCGGGATGGCTGTTGCGGTTACAGATGAAGAGTTGATCGAGGCTACAAAAGAGATTGGTGCCGCAGAGGGAATCTTTTGCGCGCCCGAAGGCGCCGCCTGTCTGCCGGCGCTGAGGAGGTTGATGACTGACGGGACGGTGAAATCGAATGATCGCGTGGTGCTGTTCAATACGGGCAGCGGCGTGAAATACGTGGAGAGTTTTTCCAGCTAGGACGGCGAACTACGGGAAGGAGCGACGATGATAAGGAAGCTACTGACGTTTACCCTCGCGACATGGCTCATCAGTCTCGGCTGCGTGACATCTATCTCTGCTCAAACGGCCAAAGAGGCCCAGCGTCTTGCCAAAGTGAAGCACGCTGTCAATAAGATTGGCATTGATGAAGACGCCAGGGTCAGCTTACAGGACGGAACCATACTAAAAGGCCGTATCGCTGAGATCGGCGGAGATTACTTTGTCCTGGTTGAAAAGAAGACTGCGAATTCTAACCGAATCAGCTTTGCCCAGGTGAAGCAAGTCAAATCCGTTGTCGACAATCCCCTGGGCGATCCCGCGGTAGTGCTGGGACTTGCTTTGATTCCGACGATTCTCGGTTTGGCAGTTCTGGCAAAGGGACATTGACGGAAAGTTAGCTATTTGGCTTGTGACTGCTGTGTTAGCGATCGGACTGATTTTCGGTAGATTAGATTAACGAGGAGTACATCCAGTGAAGTCCATCTTGCTTGTCTTTGCATTACTAGTGGCTTTGTTTTTGCCGGCAGCGATTTTTGCACAAACGGCGCCGCCCTGGCTCACGGAAACGGAACGCGCGAAATTCGAAACGCTGCGCATCGCCGGCTCGGAAGCGCTTTTCAATCTCGACTATGAATCGGCGCGCAAGAGCTTCAAAGAAATGGCCGTAGCTTTTCCGAATTATCCGGCCGGGTCTCAGTTTCTGGCTGACAGTCTGTGGGTGGAAACGCTCTATCAGACGCGGCGTTTGCAGTCTTCGCTTTACGGCAGCGACGATACGTTCTATTCGACCAGCGACGACAAAGCCGATCCCAAAATAGTCGAGCAGTTTCGCAATTTGACCCGCCAGGCGCGGCAGTTGGCAGAAGCGCGGCTGAAGCAATTTCCACGCGATCCTGAGGCGCTATATTTTCTAGGAGCGACCGAGGGCTTGAAGGCATCGTTTGAAGAGGCGGTCGAGCGTCGGCACTTCGCGGCGCTGAAGGACGGGTCCGACGCGGTCGATCGCCATCGCGAAGTGATCAAGCTCGATCCGAACTATCATGACGCGGAGATAACGATCGGTTTGTATGATTACACGGTGGGCGCGCTGCCGCTGCCGGTAAAGCTGATTGCCGGAGTCGCCGGCTTTCGCGGGTCGAAAAAGCGCGGCCTGGCTACATTGGAACGGGTTGCGAGAGAAGGCCATTGGGTCCATGACGAAGCGAAGACCCTGCTGATCGTTTTGTACACGCGTGAGAAGCGATACGCTGACGCCGCCGCGCTGGCGCGTGAGCTGGCCGCAAAGTATCCGCCCAATTATCTCTATCGCCTGGAAGCTGCCGACGCCCTGGTTTTGCAGGCGGCGCTGGAACGCGAAACCAACCACAACACGACGACGACCGCTGCGGAGACGGAAGCCTTTGCCACGTTCGAATCGCTTTTGCGCGATAAGGCCGTGCGCAACACGGCGGCGCGCGCTTTCGATCTGATTCATTTCAAGTACGGTGAAGCACTGATGACCGCCGGGCAATATGATCGCGCGGCTAAGGAGTTTATGGCTTCGGCCGAGGTGCCCGGCGCGCAGCAGGGTCTGGCGACGATGGCGCATCTATACGCGGCGCGGGCGCTGGACTTGGCGGGCAAGCGCAACGACGCCGTTACGCAATATCGCGCTGTGCTGGCGCGTCCGAATGTTTACGATGCGCACGACCAGGCGCAGGCTGGATTGAAAGAAGCGTTTAAGAGGAAGCTGAGCTAGGGCTGGGAGCGCGGACGTCTCGTCCGCACTGCGCGCGAATCGCGAAAAGATCGTGTCCCTTTGTGGATATCATTGAGCGTGCTACGCACGCTGGGCGGACGGGACGTCCGCGCTCCCGGCATTACCGGCGCTCCATTTTATTCCTGACCCGTTCGGTTTCTTTCTCAAATACAAACGCCAGCGTCTTATAGATCAGTTTTGCGCACAGAAACGCCGAAGCATTCTGTCCCTCGACATAGGAGTACTCAGTTAAATCCATGCCGACTACGTTGCGTTTTTTGGCGAGCGTTTTGATAAGGCCGATCGTTTCGTACCAGCCCAACCCGCCCGGTTCCGGCGTGCCGGTCGCCGAAACCAGAGACGGATCGAGTCCGTCGATGTCGATTGTCAGATAAACATTTTCGCTCAGGCCATCAACCGCTTCATCCCACCAATCGTCGCGCCCGACGATATCTTTCGCCCAAAAGATTCGGGTCGGCAATTGGTCAAGATCACGAGCTTCGTCCACGGAGATCGAGCGTATCCCGACCTGAACCGCCGGAATCCGCATGTCTTTTACGACGCGTGCCATGATCGAGGCGTGTGAGTAGGGAGTGCCGTCATAAGTGTCCCGCAAATCCGCGTGCGCGTCGATTTGTAAGATTGAAAGGTTCGAATACTTTTCCGCGTGAGCCCGAATCACCGGAGCACTGACCGAATGTTCGCCACCTATCATGGTGACGAACTTTTCGCTGGCGACCAGTTCCTTCGCGCGATCGTATAGAGACAACATCATCCGCTCAGGTGGATCCAGCGATGACGATTCGTCGAGTGTATGAATGCCCAGCTTGTAGACTTCGGCGTCGGTCTCTTCGTCATAGAGTTCCATGTTGCGCGAGGCATCGATGATCGCCTGCGCGCCCTGGCCCGTGCCGCTGCCGTAGGAAACCGTACCTTCGTAAGCGATCGGCCAAACCAGAATGCGTGATTTGTCGAAGCTGGAAAATTCTTCTTCGGCAATACCGCCGAAGTTCATGGGCAGGAAAGCGGATTCGCTCATGCGTTGGAGTTTAGCGAAGGTGGAAGCGAGAAGCCAACGGAATTTCGCCGCGGATTAACGTGGATCTTCACGGATAAGACGGACAACCAGCCATTAAAAGGCGCAAAAGCACAGTTAGATATAAGCGATCCTATTTGCGCCTTTTCGCGGCTTGTTCTTATCCGCGTCCATTCGCGGCTAATTATCAAGGCACTTCGATCATCAACTCTCGACCCATGAAAGTGAAGTTGGGTCGCCGGCGCCCTTTCATGTACTTGGCCGCGGTCTGTGAGAGGGCGGTGATGATGATGGGCAGCGCGATCGTCGCGTCGCAGTTAACGTAGGCCGTTAGCGCCCCGCGGCCAAGTTTGCCGAACACCAGTGATTCGTCGAAGGCCACGGCGCTGGATCGTCCGCCAGGATGCGGAGCGTCCGCCGCGATTTGAATTGCGTATTTGTGGCCGTGCACCTGTTGTTTGAAGATATGTGCGGACATTTCCGTCTGGCGAATGAAACTCTTGGTGATGCCGCCGCCCAGATTGATTACTCCCGACACACGCGCGCGCAAAGCAATCTGCGCCAGATCCAAAACGTCCTGCACGACGTCGAACTGAAAGTTGTTTTTCTTCTCGAACCTTGATCCGGCGATGCCGACAGCGATACCGCTGTCGGTAATTCCCGGACAGAAAACCGGCACCCGTGATTTGTAAGCCGCGGTGAGCACGCCGTCCTCGGCGGCAATCTCCGCCAGCTCGCGGCCCAGCAGATGCAGGAACTCGCGCGTCGAATACGGACGCGACTGATCCAACTGGCTGGCAAAACCTCCGACCCACTCTTCGGCTTCGTGATACTCCTCTTCGCTGGCTAAAAGGTCCCACATGCGATTGATCTGCGCCGACTCAAGTTCGGCATCTGTCATGTTCGGGTGGGCCTGAAAATGATGTCGACCGAGCGTCTCGTGCAAATCATGAAAGATTACCGAGCCGGACAAGACCAGGCAGTCGACGAAACGGTTCTTGACGACATAGGCCAGCAGCCGTCGCATGCCGGCCGGGATCAGGGCTCCTGACGCCGAGACTGTGATGGTGGTGTTGTCACCCAGCATGTCCAGCCAGATGCGATGCGCTTCAGCCAGTTGCCGGCCGCCGAACCCGGTGCCTTCCATTTTTTCCAGCAACCCGGCCACCGAGCGGTCGCGATCAACCTGCACGGGGCGGGTGGGGATAGTCAGGTATTTGCTGGGTTTGGGTTTTCGCTGTGTAACCATAAGCTCGTTCTAACCTTCTTTCAAATAGTCCGACAAACTTCAGTTTGTCGTGTTTCGCGCCAGGCGTTCGGCTAATCAGCGACAAACTAAAGTTTGTCGAGCGCTAATAATCATGACGACGACGACCCCGCGTGCGGTTACCATTAACTGCCACGTAGGTGTAAGCGTCATAACGCGATTCGTAAAAGTTAACCAACTCGGCGCCTTCGGCCTCGCTTAGTTCGCTGTCCTTGATGCGCTGCGCGACCTGCCGGCGAAATCCATCATGCAGCAAGCTGCGCTCGTAACGCGCTCGCGCCGCCGCCTCGCCCACGGTCGTGCCGCGAATAACTTTCTTAATCAGATAGCCTTCTTCGTCGATGTGGATCTGCGCTTCGTTCGGCGTGCCGAAAAGGTTGTGATTGTTGCCCATCACCTCCTGATAAGCACCGACCAGCATGAAGGCGAGATAGTAAGTCTCGTCCGGATCGATCTTGTGGAGTTCCAACACATGCTTAACGTCATGCAGGTCGACGAACCTGTCGATCACACCGTCGGAATCGCAGGTGATGTCGCAGAGCGTGGCGAACTCAGTAGGCGGTTTATTCAAGTGCTGGATAGGCACGATCGGGAACAACTGATCGAGCGCCCAGTGATCGGGGACGGACTTGAATACTGAGAAGTTGGCCAGATACTTGGCGCACAAAAGCTTCCGCAGGTCGCCAAACTCTTCCGGGACATATTTGGATTGCTGAGCATAACGGTCGGCGCGCTCGCACACATCCCAGAACAAAACTTCGCCTTTGGCTCGATCTTCCAGCGAAATAAGGCCCAGGTTGAAAAGCGTGAAGAGTTCTTCGCGATGCTCCAGAGCATCGTGATAGTACTCGCGATAATTCTTAATCGTGATCGTCTCGCGCAGGTCGCTCAGTTCGATTACAACCTGGGGATCGTCCTCTTCGATCTCGATCGGGGTGATGTCTTCGACGACTGTTTCGATCTCTTCCAGGACATTGGTTACGAGGATGGCGTGATACGCCGACAGAAAGCGGCCGGATTCCTGGATGATAGTCGGATGCGGGACATTTTCATCCTCGCACACCTGCTTGATTGTGTAGATAACGTCGTTGGCGAATTCCTGTGCGTTATAGTTGGCCGACGAATCAAACGCCGTCTTTGAACCGTCGTAATCGACGGCCATGCCGCCGCCGACGTCGAGCAGGTCGACCGGCATTTTCATCTGGAAGATCTTGGCATAGACGCGCGCGGCTTCCTTCATAGCGTTTTTGATCCGCTTGATGTCAGTTAGTTGCGAGCCGATGTGAAAATGGAGCAGCCGCAACATGTCGGTGCGGCCGGCTTCTTTCAAGCGATTGATTACTTCCAGCAGCTCGGTCGTGGTCAGGCCGAACTTTGCCGCTTCACCGCCTGATTTTTCCCAACGACCCGAGCCCTTTGAATAAAGCTTGACGCGCATGCCAATCATCGGCATGTTGCCTTCATGGCTTTCGGCAATCCGCAGGATATGATCCAGCTCGCTCAGTTTCTCGATCACGATGACGACGCGCTTGCCTGACTTTGCGCTGGTATAAGCCAGCTCGATAAACTCTTCGTCTTTGAAACCATTCAGCACTAACAAGCTGTCAGGCGATTGTTCCAGAGCCATCGCCGCGTACAGTTCGGCTTTCGATCCGGCTTCCAGTCCAAAGTCGTAACGCGATCCTTCGCGTAAATATTCTTCGACTACGGTTCGTTGCTGATTGACCTTCATCGGATAGACGCACATGTGGGCGCCCTGGTATTCAAATTCGCGGATAGACTTGCTGAAAGCTCTTTGCAGTTTACGGACCTGGGCGGCGACGAGTTGCGGGAACCGCAGCAGCACCGGAGTGCTGATACCGCGGCCCGCCAGGTCTTCGATGATCTCTTTGAGATCCGCCGCGCGAGGATCGCCCTCGGCCGGACGGACGATCAGATTGCCTTTGCGATTTACGTCAAAGTAACCAGCGCCCCAGTTCTGAATCCCATAGGTTTCGACGGTCTGTTCAATGGCAGTGGTCAACTAGCGGTCTCCTGGTATGCTTTCCAACAAGCGTAAACCCGCCACTGCAACCGGTTGCGTGGCTGCTTCATTCCGGTCGAATAGCGGATGTTCTTGGGATGGAACCTTAATCGCAGAATGTAACAGAAAACGCGGGGTCGGTCTATCACTTTTTTGTGCCGAAAAACGGGGGCCAAAGCTGCTAGATCCTTGGAGTTTAGCTGTTTAGGCGATCCATCCAAGCCTCCGCAGGCGGGGATTTGTGAAGAGCGAGGGCGGTAAAGGCCCTGCTGTTTTCAGAGCGATCCTCGATGGCCCGGCCCAAACTCAAAGCCAGAATTAAGCAGGGCCTCCGGAGGTGGAAAGTTGGGGCAGACGACTAACGGCGAGCCAGGTAGATGTTTTTCTGCCGAAATTACCTTGACATCGTTTCTGTGGCGACTATAATGCCGGTTTTTGCTGCGCGCTGTTCGATGACGTTTTTGCGCTCCGCTGACCGCCCGTTACACCACAAGGCTTCGCACCAATTACGCTTAGGGGCGAAGGTCAACCACATCACTCACTTTTTTTCGACAGGAGACTAAATGAACGCTAAAACTGTGTTGAAGTATGCCTCGGAAGAGGGTGCCAAGTTTGTTTCAGTCCGGTTCACCGATCTGCCGGGCTCATGGCAACACCTGACCTTTCCCATCGGCGAACTAAACGAGGGTTCGTTTGAAGATGGGTTTGGCTTTGACGCCTCGTCGATTCGTGGCTGGGCGGCGATTCACGAATCAGACATGCTGCTGGTTCCCGACGCGAACGCCTCTGTCTGGATGGATCCTTTTTCCAACGAGCCGACACTTTGTCTGGTGGCGACGGCGGTCGATCCGCTTTCGCGCCAGGGCTATACGTTTGATCCGCGCAATGTGGCTGTTCGCGCGGAGAGTTATCTCAAAAGCACCGGCATCGCCGACGTCGCCAACTTTGGACCTGAAGCCGAGTTCTTCGTTTTTGATAGCGCGCGCTTCCATAACGAGCAGTACGGCGCGGGCTATGAAATCGACTCGGACGAAGGACACTGGAATAGTGGGCGCGACTCGAGCGATTCGCAGGGCGTCAACCTGGGCCATCGCATTCGGCCGAAGGAAGGTTACGTGCCCGTGCCCCCGACTGACACTTTGAGCGATCTGCGTTCCGAGATTTCCCTGACGCTGGCGAAATGCGGCATCACCGTCGAATGTCATCACCACGAAGTCGCGACTGCCGGACAATGCGAAATTGATTTTCGCTATTCCACGCTGCTGGGCACCGCCGACAATCTGCAAATATTCAAATACGTCGTCAAGAACACCGCCTACGAACACGGCAAGACCGCGACGTTTATGCCTAAGCCTCTGTTCGGCGACAACGGCTCGGGCATGCACTGCCATCAGTCTTTGTGGAACGGTGATAAGCCGCTGTTCGCCGGCGACGGCTACGCCGGATTATCAGAAACGGCACTGCACTATATCGGCGGGCTGTTACGGCATGCGCCCGCGATTGTGGCGTTTGCGGCGCCGACGACTAACAGCTACAAGCGTCTGGTGCCCGGGTTCGAAGCCCCCGTCAATCTTGCCTATTCAGCCCGCAATCGTTCGGCGGCGATTCGTATTCCGATGTTCTCGACTAATCCCAAGCTGAAGCGCCTGGAGTTTCGGCCGCCTGATCCGTCCTGCAATCCCTATCTGGCGTTTTCCGCGATGCTGTTGGCTGGAATCGATGGCATTCAGAATCGGATCGATCCCGGCGCCCCGCTGGATAAGGACATCTACGACCTTTCGCCCGAGGAACTTAAGGACGTACCGAGCCTGCCGGGTTCGCTTGACGATTCGCTGGATGCTCTGGAAAACGACCATGAGTTTCTGCTGAAGGGCGACGTGTTCACTCCGCAGCTGATCGAACGTTGGCTGGATTACAAGCGTGAGCGCGAGATTCAGCCGCTGCGGCTGCGCCCGCATCCGCTCGAGTTCTCGATGTACTACGACGTGTGATCTTGCGGTGGTGACGCTGGGGAGCGCGGACGTCCCGTCCGCACAGCGTGCGCAGCATGCTCTAATTGCGCTCAAAAATACGTTTTCGCGCTTCGCGCTCAGTGCGGACGGGACGTCCGCGCTCCCGGCAACAACAAGTCTTTTCCATCTAAGATCTGCGTTACTTCAACCTCCGCTACCTCGCCTCGTCCTCGCTCGCCGCGTAATATATCCTCGTGTCAGCTCCTGATGAAATGGTCGAGCATCTGCTGCGTCAATTACCGGACTCGCGCACAGCGCGACTGCTCTTTGCTCGTCTTACAGAAACCAATAACTCTCTGGCGCGATTGTTTCAGCGTGAGCCGGGACTCATGTCAGATGTGCTGAGCCTGGCCGCGTGGAGCCCGCTGCTGGCAACTACGCTGGAGCAGAACCCCGGCTACGTGACCTGGCTGCAACGTGAGCGCGTGAACACACGCGTGCGCACTCATGAAGAGCTCGCCGAATCGCTCGGGCGCTTTTCGCTGATGAATTCGCAGCTCGATCCGCACGTCATGCTGGCGCGCTTTCGGCGCCGCGAACTGCTGCGCACTTACCTGCACGACATCCGCCACGCCCGCACGATCGTGGAAACGACTGAGGAGTTGTCGAACCTGGCCGACACGGTCCTTGAATATGCTTTGAACCGTTCACGGCAGGCACTGGACAATCGTTTTGGTCCGCCCCAAACCACCGACGCTCGCGGTCGCATTTCGAGCGCAGAGTTTTGTATCGTGGCGCTGGGCAAGCTCGGTTCCCGGGAACTGAATTATGCCTCGGATATCGATCTGGTATTTCTCTTTTCGGACGAAGGCGTCACTTCCGGCGGCGGGTCGCGAGGGCAGATTACCAACAGAGAGTACTTCGTCAAACTGGGCGAATCACTTTTGCGCCTGGTGAGCGAGCCGACGGGCGAAGGCGCCGCGTATCGCATCGATGTGCGCTTACGGCCTCACGGGCGCGACGGCGCGCTGGCATCCGCGTTGGACGAGGCCGTCCGCTACTACGAACGAACCGCCCAGGATTGGGAACTGCAGGCGCTGATTCGCGCGCGTTCGGCTGCCGGCTCACATCGCCTTTATCAGCGTTTTGCCGGACGGGTAATCGATCGCGTTTTCCGCGCCGACATCAGCGTCACCGCGGCGCTAATGAACGTGCGGACGGCCAAGGAAAAGATTGATACTCAGCGAGAGCGTGGCGAGAAAGGTTTCAACGTCAAGCTTGGTCGCGGCGGCATTCGCGAAATCGAGTTCATCGCGCAAGCGCTGCAAGTTGCCTTTGGCGGCCGCGATCCATGGCTGCGTGCGGCGCACACCTTGATCAGCCTCGGCCGTCTGGCCGATCGCGGATTGATTACCGAACGCGAGCACTCGCAACTTTCCAGTGCTTACCATTTTTGGCGAGCCGTCGAGCACCGTCTGCAAATGGAGCACGGCCTGCAGACACATTCGCTGCCGACGAATTCAGAGCGCCGCGCTTTGGTCGCGTTGCGCATGGATGTTTCCGGTGAGGACGCGCTGGCTGATTTTGAAATCGCGCTGGCCACGCATGCGACAAACGTTCGTGAGGCGTTCGATCGCCTCTTTGGGCCGGCCGACATCGCTCTTCCGGATAACCGGACAGTATCGTCGGCCGTTAATGCAGTCGCGGATCCTGATGCAGCTGCGGCGCGGCTGGCCGCGTCGATATTCGTGAAGCACCTCGCGATTCCCGACAAACCCCGGCCGGCCGTCGCTGAACTCACCAGAACCTTGCGAACTGCTGCCAGCCGGTCGCTGAATTCTCATCGAGCACTATCCTCTCTGGCGCGCGTCGCTAGTTCGCTGGATAAGGAGAGCGAACCAGAGACTATTACTGAGAGTGAGATCGATTCTTTGGTGCGACTTTGCGGCGCGTCAGAAGTTTTCGGCGAGATGATCGCCGGCCGGACAGTCCTCATCCATGCCCTGGCCAAAGATCGCGCGAGGGAACAGAAGCGCGACAAGGTGTTCGAACTTCGCACCGACCTTACCGGTCAGCAGGACTTTGGCGCGGAGTTGGACGCCCTGCGGCGTAAGTGGTCGGGTCTGCTGATCGAGATCGGCGCCGCCGACGCGGCCGGCGACCTGACGCTTCCGGACGTAAACCGCCTGCTGACGGAACTGGCGGTCGCGGCAATTGATGGGGCGCTCCTGATTGCACGACGTGAGTTTGGCCGGCGCTTTGAAAGTCTGGCGACCGAACCCCGTCTGGCGGTGCTCGGTCTGGGCCGGCTGGGAAGTGGCGGGATGGATTACGGATCCGATCTGGATGTCGTAATCGTCTACGACTCAGCCGGGCCTGCGCCCGTTGCCGGACTGACTCATGAAGAGTCTTACGCGCGCCTTGGCGAATTGATGATTACGGCGCTGTCCAGCATTACGCGCGAGGGCTATTGCTATCGTGTCGACCTGCGCCTGCGTCCCGATGGACGCAAAGGCAACCTGGTCACGGGCTCGGAAGCGTTTATTTCTTATTTGGAAAAGCGGGCCGGCCTTTGGGAATGGCTGGCCTATGTAAAATTGCGGGCCGTCGCCGGCGAGTTGGAGCTTGGCCGCGCGATCGAAGCCGCGGCGCGCAAATTGATTCATGAAATGGCGCATCAGAGTAATCACCAACAACTACGCGCTGAGGCGCATCGGGTCCGCGATCGTCTGGAGAAGGAAAAGACGCCCCGGCGCCTTGCCGGCACGAATATCAAGCACGGCGCCGGCGGCATGCTCGACGTTTATTTTGCCGCTCGTTACTTGCAGTTGCGCGACAATGTACCGGATGATGAACAGGACCGGACCACAGCGGCGACGCTGCGACGGTTGCGGAACGCCGGTTGTTTGAATGAAACGGATTATCTCGCCCTGGATGAGGGCTACGCGCTGCTGCGATCAGTCGACCATCAACTGCGTTTGATCGTAGGCCGGTCGGCGCGTCTTCCTTTGCCGGAGCACCCTGCGTTTCGCGACATCGCGCAACGGCTTGGTTACGACTCCGCAAAGTTAACAGAGAAAGTTACCTTGCGCATGGGTGACATTCGCAAAGCGTACGAGCGCATCATGACGCCTGAGGCAGTTACCAATGGAGTTTAGCAATCAATGTCCGCGCTGCGGCTCCGGGCGCCTGCGTGAGTGGAGCGAACTGAACGACGAAGATCGCGAGTTGGTGCGGCGCCTGCCGGCGTCCGCCGAGTATTCCCTTGAGGAACGCAAGACCACCCATCGCTGGTGTAAAAGGTGTTGGTACGAAAGTACCTCCGGAACAACCACTTTGGCGTAAGAGTTAGAAGCCATTTCAAAGCGGTCAAATCTGACAACTGACTACTGACCTCCGAGTTTCTGGCCTCTTTGCTTTCATAAAATGTTTCGCGTTAAGTCTTCCTTCAAAACCGAACTCGAAATCAAAGCGCCCATGAGTGCGGTGCACGCGTTTTTTTCCGACTTCACCAATTTCGCTGACATGCTTGCCGGCGTTGAGAGCGTACGTCGCGAATCGGGCGGCGTGGCGCGTTGGACAATTTCGACCGACACTCCCGTGGGTCGCGTGCGCATGTCCCTGCCGGTGCAGGACACCTCTCCGCAGGCAAATCTGATTGAGTGGTCGCCGGCGGTGAATGAGAGAGAAAACCTGATGCGCTACTCGCTAAGGTTTGAAGAACGAAAAGGAACAACGCTGGTGCGCGTCTCTCAACAGGTCGAGCTGCGTCGCAAGCGCGCCTGGGATTTGCATCCGGGCGTAGGCTTGATGGGCGAGGCGCGACTCAGTTCGGCTTTACAGCGGCGCATCAACGAAGCGATTAAGGATTTTCTGGCGCGCGTAAAAGAAAAACTGGAAGGTCGGAAACACTGAAGAGCGATCCACGAAATCAGACGAAATGACCTGAAATAGACTCTTCTTAGTGCTGCTTAGTGAAATTTCGTGGATCGTAATTTCATCAACCGCTATACAGTCTGGCGACCGTCGATCAACGCCGGCGTAATGCGGTAGAGGGCAATATCAACCGCGCGCCCCCAGGTATCCAGTTGGGTGTCGCTGATCGCGGGCGTAAGTGAAGGATTGCGTTCGGTGATTAGTTTCATCGCGCGCTGCATTTCTTCGCTGTTGGCGATTCGCACGGCTTCACCAATAACCATGACACTGCGCCAGTGAGTGCTGTCCGTGACTTCTTCGACCTGGAGGCAAACTTTCGGGTTCGCCGCAATGAATTGAGTTTTCATTCCTTCAGTCGTAAAAAAATAGAGCTCCTTTCCGTCGTACGCATAGTTCATAGGCAAGACGTACGGGCGGCCATCGCGCGCGCAACCCAGGTGGGCAAAGCTTTGTCTCTGCAGCAGCGCATGCATCTCAGTCGGCGCCATGTCTTCAACTTTTAGCATAGTCGCATCATATACCTCTGGCTGACGGTCACCCAAGTGCTCAACCTGGTAGTGTCCTACATCTTTGATTGCATTTCTTTCCGCTTGGGCCAAAAGGCGATCCACGAACTCACACGAAACACAGCTGGTCCCATTTCGTGTGTTTTCGTGGATCGTCGTTAATTGCGGGCGAGGGCGCCCGCGTTCCCAAAAGCAAACGGGCTATTCAATGAACAATGAACGGCCCGCCGTCGCTTTCTCAGGCGAACGAGGATCCCATCAGAGCATGTCGCCCCGAGCATGCTGAGCACGGCCTTCGCGGTTTTTGCCGCTTCTCCGATCAGGTACAATCCCGGCTTTGCGAGTTTGGGCAAATGATGATTAAATCCCGCCTCGGAATTCAAACAAAATTATGATTCAAAGCAAAAGGATTCTTATGATCAGAGCGATCTTTCTATTCATCACGGTCTTTCTTTCCGCGCCCGGGCTGTTAGCGTCTGGTCGGGCCCACGCCGCGATTCAAGAGCCCACGTTGACGAAACAAGAAAAAGCGATATTCGATCAGATCCGTCATCTTCGCGATCTATCCGATGACCTTAGAGCACGTACATCCAAACAGCTCGCGCTTGATATTCGACGGTTGACGGGGGCGCCCCATAAGCTCGACCTCGCTTTCGCGCTGGCCGGCCTGTCCACGGAAGGAGATCTTGGCCACGATACTTTGCAAGAGGTGGCCACGACACTGGCTGACGCGCTGCGCGACGATCCTGCTCCGATGATGGGCAACGAACCCGCTCCTCCTTATCTCGTACTCGCACAGCTGGTTCGTTATGAACAAGTGAAAGTCTCCCTCGACAGTCCGCAGTTGGCGGCTGCGGCTGCGAAGCTTACTGAGGACGACGAGAGCCGCCAACACGCCGACTTCACTTTGACTGATTTGCAGGGAAAGAGTTGGACGCTGAAAGCCCTGCGCGGCAAAGTTGTGCTGGTTAACTTCTGGGCCACCTGGTGCCAGCCCTGCCGCAGGGAAATGCCCGACCTCGAAGCTCTTTACAAGCGATTCAAAGATCAGGGACTTGTGATTCTCGGCATCTCTGATGAAGAGTCTGCGAAAGTGAAAGAGCTGCTTGCCGAGCAAAAAGTTACTTATCCCGTGTTGCTCGATCCCGGACGCAAAGTGAATGAGCTGTTTCGAATCGAAGGAATACCGAAGAATTTTGTCTACGATCGCGATGGCAAGCTAGTTGCCCAGTCCATCGACATGCGAACGCAGAAACAATTTCTGGCGATGCTGGCCCAGGCAGGATTGCATTGAGAGTGGTTTCCGTGTTCTCCGTGTCTCCATGGCTAGTTTTTGCGCGGCAGGAATTAGCACCACTGAGGCACGGAGATCACGGAGAAGATCAAAGGAACTCCTGGGGAACACGATGCTGAGACGTTCGCTGTTGAACCTATCCGTGAGTGACGCCAGAATTTTCAGAGACATTATGAAACCAAATCGCTTAGCTAATCTTGCAATCCTCTCGTTGTTGCTTGCCTTGTCCGCGCTTACTGCATTTGCTCAACCGGGGCAAATGACGCAGAAAGAACGTGAACTCGCTGACTATATCAAGGGCCATTACACCAAGCGCGAAGTCTATATTCCGATGCGCGATGGGGTGAAACTCTTTACCGCCATCTATGAGCCGAAGGATACGAAACACAAGTATCCGATCATGTTCGACCGCACGTGCTACAGCATCGCGCCTTATGGCCCGGACAAGTTCAAGACCCTGCTCGGGCCCGACGAACTGTTCGCGCGCGAAGGCTACATCTTCGTTTATCAGGACGTGCGTGGGCGTTACATGAGCGAAGGCGAGTACGAAGACGTGCGGCCTTACATTCCCAATAAGACCGGCAAGCAGATCGATGAGACCAGCGACACCTATGACACGGTCGATTGGCTGGTCAAGAACGTGGCGAACAACAACGGCCGCGTGGGTGTCTACGGCATTTCGTATCCGGGTTTTTACACCTCAATGGCCGGGATCGACTCGCATCCGGCCGTGAAAGCAATTTCCCCGCAGGCGCCGGTTTCCGACTGGTTTCACGGCGACGACATGCATCACAACGGCGCGTTATTTCTCGCTCAGAACTTCAATTTCTTTGCCTACTTTGGCCAGCAGCGGACCGCCCCGACCGGAACCAATGATTATGTGAAGCCATTTCCATGGGGAACGCCCGATGGCTACAAGTTTTATGTGCAGATGGGCGGACTAAAAAACTCCGGCGATCTTTACGAGCAGAAACTCGGCATGCGCATGAAGTTCTGGGAGCAGATGATGCTCCACCCGAACTATGACCAGTTCTGGAAAGAACGCAACATCCTGCCGAACCTAAAGAACATCCATGCCGCGGTGATGACAGTCGGCGGTTGGTACGACGATGAAGATCTATTCGGCGCGCTTGAAACCTACCGCCACATCGAGCGTCAGAATCCGGGCATCTACAACGTGCTGGTAATGGGACCGTGGTTTCATGGCGGCTGGGCGCGATCCGATGGCGAATGGCTCGGCACTGCTTACTTTGGAAGCAAGACCGGCCTCTACTATCGCGAGCATTTCGAGCTGCCGTTCTTTAATCACTTCTTGAAAGACAAAGGCGAGATCCCCGAAATCAAGGAAGTGAATGTGTTCGACACCGGCGCGAACACTTGGCGAGACGTGCCCAACTGGTCGCCGACAAGTTCGAATGACACCGCGCTTTACCTGCAACCCGGCGGCAAACTCTCATTAGTTAAGCCGAGTCCTTCCCGTGGCGCGCCATATGACGAGTATGTCAGCGACCCGATGAATCCGGTCCCCTACACGCAAAAGATTACGCTCAACTATCCGCGCGACTTCATGACTGAGGATCAGCGCTTTGCCGCCGCGCGTCCGGATGTGCTCACTTACCAGACTGAACCTTTGACTGAAGATCTCACCGTGGCGGGCAATATCAAGCCTGAGCTTTTCATTTCTTCCAGCGGCACCGATTCCGATTTCGTAGTCAAACTGGTCGACGTCTTTCCCGATGATTACCAGTATGCCCAAACCGGTAACAAACTGCCCAACGGCGATCCGGAAAGAGTAAAACCCCCGGGTGATTCGGCCGCTTGTGTCTTCAAACCAGGTGGCTATGAAATGCTTCTGCGGGGCGAGCCGTTCCCGGCGCGCTTTCGCAATAGCTTTGAAAAACCTGTTCCACTGAGTCCGAACACGGCCACGAAAATTTCCTTTGTGATGCCGGGCGTCGTGCACACGTTCAAGCGAGGCCATCGCATCATGGTGCAAATCCAGAGCACCTGGTTCCCACTGGTGGCGCGCAACCCGCAAAGGTTCATGCCGAATTACAAGCTGGGCGGCAACACAGACTTTCACAAAGCCACCGAGCGCGTCTATCATTCGAGCGCGAATCCATCGCGGATTGTCTTGCCGGTGTGGAAGAGATTGATATGACGTGACGTGCGATTAGACTCCGCAATCCAGATTGGCCCTGTGGTAAACTTGTTCTGATGATTTAAGAAGGAGTTTTCTAAGTATGTGGACGCAAGTAACACACGGTCAGATAGTCGACGACATCATGGCGGATATCGGTCGCGAACTGAACGTCGAGTTTCAACAACCTTCGATTGCTATGTTTCTCCATTATCGGGACGGAGAATGGTTGTATGACGAACACGGTTCGCGACTCGATACGAAGGTCAGTCGCTGGGGAACCGGCGCGAAGCGAATTGTTAAAGGTCCAACTTGGGACGAGACGGAGAATGCATATCGGGAGCGGCTCAACAGAGAGCTCCGCGAAGCGGTAAATGAACTAATGCTCGCTAAGGCGAACGATTGACGAAAGTATTTTGGAATACGTTCGAGCTAGAGTAATAATCGTTCGGCCCGCGAATACATCCAATACTGTTGAAATGTTAGAATCACTCACATGACCAGACGAGTCCTAATTTATCCAGGTGAAGACGGCTACGTCGTGGCGGAAGTGCCCAGCCTGCCCGGCTGCATAAGCCAGGGAAAGTCGCGTGAAGAAGCATTAGAGAATGTTCGTGAAGCAATCTCTCTCCACGAAGATGTGCTGCGCGAGCGTGGCGAACCGGTACCGGATGACCACGTCGAGCTGGTTGAGGTAGCCGCGTGAGCAAGCTGCCGGTTGTTTCTGGCGCTGCATGCGTCAGGGCGCTCGGTAAGGTAGGCTTTATTGTTTATCGTCAGCGCGGCAGTCACATCACAATGGTGCGGAAGACTCCGCCCTCCCAAACTACAATTCCTAATCACAAAGAACTCGACCGCGGAACTTTGCGGGCGATTATTCGGCAAGCTGGTCTAACGTCGACGAGTTCATCGCGCTCATCTAGATTCAAATCTCAGCCAACCCTCTCTCTTCATGACAAACCGATGACAAAAAAACCTTTCCCGCAGTGACAATTCCATGACAAATGGCGTTTTGGGTTTTCTACAATGTACGCGTGCTGGACCAACTGGCCATCGTCAACCTTCGTCACGACGCCAGGGAAAACTTTCCTGTGGCGCTGAACGGTCTCGAATGGAAGACCTGTCTGCGCCGCGTGCTGTTTCTAAATCGCGCCGAGAGTAACGCGCTGATCAAAGCCGCCGCGGACCGTAAGCAACTCCCCGCCGCTGTCGAAATCTACGAAGGAGAAGCTGCGCCAAAGTTTCTGCTGGAAGTGATTTGCGGTCTGAATTCACCCCTGGTGGGCGAGACCGCGGTGATGGGGCAGTTCAGAGAGTTTCTCGCACAGGCCAGATTCCCCGACACGTCGTGGGGAAACTATCTTCGTCAGCTAACTTCAAATCTGCTTGCGGACGCCAAGCGCGTGCGCCACGATCACTTGCAGGGGTTGGGCAGCCAGTCCTATGGCAGCCTGGTGCGCCAGCACGTAAAAGAACTGCCGATGATTTCCGTGCTCGGCGCCGGCCAGTTGGCGCGCGAGATTCTTCCTTGGCTGATCGGCAAAACCAAGGTACGCGTGTTCTATCGCAATTTGGACCACGCCAGGGAATTGCTCAACGACTATCCGGAAATTGAGCTGGTTAAGTTTTCCATGGCCGCCGCGGACAGAGAGCAACAGGAGACAGGATTGGTAATTGCCGCGCCGCTGTCAGCCGCCCAGGTCGAGAACTGGGTGAGACAGCAAAGCTGGGGCTTTTCAAAGTGCCTGGATCTTCGCGGCGAAGCAGAAACCGATCCGCTCAGCTTTCCATTCCCGGTCATCGAGCTGTCGGAGCTGTTCGACGCGCTGCGTAATGATAGGCAAAAGTTGGAAGGCCGCGTCGCTGCAGCGCGCGCGGAAATCAACCTGCTGTCCCAACGCCAGATGCATCAAGCCCAATTCCGGCCGTTCGGATGGGAAGACTTATGCGCCTGACGATTGCGTCGCGGCGCAGTGAACTCGCCCGCATTCAGGCCTATCAAGTCGGTGACGCGCTGCAAACGATCCATCCTCAACTCGAAATCAAGTATTCCTTCCACGAATCCCTCGGCGATCGAAATCAAAACGACCCGCTCTGGCAAATGCCTGAGAAGGGTGTCTTCACCCAGGACTTTCGTGAAGGGCTGCTCAAAGGCGATTTCGATCTGGTTGTGCATTCCTGGAAAGACCTCGCCATCGATGACGACCTGAAAACTGAGATCGTGGCAACGCTGCCGCGAGCGGATGCACGTGATCTGCTGCTGGTGCGCGCGGATCGTTGGCCGGAAGTTGAACGCACGGGCAGGATGTCGATTCTGACTTCGTCGCCGCGGCGCGCCTATAACCTCGATTCATTTCTGCGCGGCGCCTTACCAGCCAAGCTCACTGATCTCAATTTCATAGATGTGCGCGGCAATGTCCCGACGCGCGTGCGTAAACTCTTTCAGACCGAAGTTGAAGGACTGATTGTCGCCAAGGCTGCGCTTGATCGGTTGCTCGAAGCGAAACAAGAAGAATTTACGGCGACCCGGGCAGAGCTCCGCAGTGCCCTATCACGATGCCGCTGGATGGTCTTGCCCTTGAGTGCGAATCCGGCAGCGTCCGCGCAAGGGGCGCTGGCCATTGAGATTGTTCGCCAGCGGAACGATGTGCGCGAGTTGGTAGCGCCGATCAATTGCGCGGACACGTTCGCCGCAGTGGTTCGCGAGCGCGAAATTCTGCGAAGCTATGGCGGCGGCTGCCATCAGAAAATTGGCGTCACCGTTCTCAGTCGGCCGTTTGGCGAGATTACATCTCTGCGCGGATTGACTGACGACGGAAAGACATTGAATGGCTGGGCGTTGCAGCCATCGCTGCCGCGTCCGCCGAGAGTTTCGAAAGAAAGGATGTGGCCGCTGGGTTCGTCAGACGCTGATTGGTTCACGCGCGAGAATCTCCCGATCGAACCCGGTGGCGATGCAACCGCGCTCTGGCTTGCTAAAGCCGACGCTTTGCCGAATGATTGGCAGGTTAGAGCCGAGCAGATTGTTTGGGTCAGCGGCATACAAACCTGGAAGCGTTTGGCCCAGCGCGGCGTCTGGGTTAATGGCAGCGCCGAAAGCCTGGGTGAGCACGAGCCGCAAAGAATCGAAACCATCGCCGGGTCAGATTTGAAGTGGCAGAAGCTTACGCATTCTGAGAGTGATACGGATAACTCGATGCCGGTCGTGGCGACCTATCGGCTGATTCCCAAAGACGGAAACCCTGATTTGGCAGGCAAGAACTACTTCTTTTGGAAAAGCGGATCGAGCTTCAAATACGCACTGTCGCGTAACCCTTGGTTAAGAGAGATGACGCATTTTTGCGGGCCGGGCAACACCCAACGCGCGCTACAAAAGCAGGGAATTGAGCCGTTAGTCTTTCTCGATCACGCGCAATGGCTGGAGGAGATGTCCTTATAATGAAACGTTTGATGCGCCTGCGAGCGTCGCAGCATCTGCGCGATCTGTGCGCGGAAACTGAATTCAACCGCGCGCAGTTGATTCAACCTTTCTTTGTGGTGGAAGGGCTGCAAAGCGAAGAGCCAATTCCCGGGCTGCGTGGTACTGTGCGCCACAATGTTTCGTCCTGCTTGAAGCAAATCGAAAAGGATCTCGCCGATGGCGTGACGCAGTTTCTGCTGTTTCCCGTGCCGGCTGAGAAAAAGGAAAAAGGTTTTGCGCACAGCTCAACCAATAAGACTATCTCTGAAATTCGGCGGCAGTTCGGCAACAGTCTCTGCTTGTGGGTTGATACGTGCCTCTGTTCCTACACCACGCACGGCCATTGCGCGGTGTTGGATGAAAAGGGTATCAAGCTCGAAGACACCCTGAACGAGTTGGCGAAATCCGCAGTCGCTTTCGCCGAAGCCGGCGCCGACGGCATCAGTCCCAGCGACATGATGGACGGCCGCGTAGCGCGGATTCGCGCCGCGCTTGATGAAAAAGGTTTCGAGCTTGTGCCGGTCATGAGCTACAGCACAAAGTTCGCCAGCAACTTCTATGGTCCGTTTCGCAATGCCGCCGATTCGGCGCCGCAGTTTGGCGATCGACGTCACTATCAACTCGACGTGCGTAATCGCAGTGATGCACTGGCGGCCAGCCGTCGCTGTGCTGAAGAAGGTGCGGACCTGCTGATGGTCAAGCCGGGGCTGACTTCGCTGGACTTGATCCGACCAATCAATGAACAGACCGGACGACAGGTCGGCGCTTATCAGGTGAGCGGTGAATATGCGGGCCTGGCGTTGTTGGCCGATCAAGGACTGATCAAATTTGATGAAGCCTTGCTGGAAACCTGGCACGTTTTCAAGCGCGCGGGCGCGCAATACATAATCACCTACGGCGCGCGCTATGCGCGGCAGTTAGGCATCGGGAGATAAAGAATCGGGCACTAGCCCGACCGTTAGGGAGGGCTCAAGGTGTTGCTTTAAAAAATAATGAGCCCTCGCTTACGCGCGGGCTAGCGCCCCGAAACTTAATGCCGATTCTTATGGCTTCACAACCAACATTAGCCGCCGAAGATCTCTCACGCGCATATTTTGCGCGCGCGTCGCGCGTTTCGCCCGGCGGCGTCCACAGTCCCGTGCGCGCGTTCAAAGGAGTCGGGGGTACGCCAATCTTTTTTCGCAGCGCCCAGGGCGCAACAATGACCTCGGTCGGAGGGCGCGAATACATAGACTTTTGTCAGAGCTTTGGGCCGCTGATGCTCGGTCACCGCGACCCGGATGTTATGCCGGCCGTCGAGGAAATGATCTCGACTGCCTGGAGTTTCGGCGCCTGTGAGCCCTATTCACTCGAGCTGGCGGAATGGATTACGTCGCGGCTTCCGTGGGTCGAGATGCTGCGCTTTGTCTCTTCCGGAACCGAAGCGGTGATGAGCGCGCTGCGGGTAGCGCGGGCCGCAACCGAAAGAAACAAAATCCTTAAGTTCGAAGGTTGCTATCACGGCCATTCCGATTCTTTGCTGGTAAAAGCGGGCAGCGGTTTGGCGGGTGCTTCGGCGAGTTCGAGCGCCGGGGTCTCGGCGAACGTCGCCAGCGAAGCTCTGGTTGCGCCACTGGACGACGAGGATGCAGTAAGAAGAATTTTTGCTGAGCATGGCAACGAGATCGCCGCCGTGATCCTGGAGCCGCTGCCGGCTAATTACGGTCTGCTGATTCAGCGTCGAGAGTTTATCGAAGAAACGGTCAGACTTGCACACGCGCATGGCAGCCTGGTGATTTTTGACGAAGTGATCTCAGGATTTCGGGTCGCGCTGGGCGGAATGGCGGAGGTCCTGGAAATACGCCCTGATCTGGTGACGTATGGCAAGGTGATTGGCGGCGGTTTCCCGGTCGCGTGTTATGGCGGGCGCGGGGACTTGATGGAACTGGTTGCGCCTGTCGGTCCGGTCTACCAGGCGGGAACGTTGAGCGCCAACCCGGTCGGAATGCGCGCCGGACTCGCTACGCTGCAAAAAATTGAGGGCGTCGATGCGTACCACCAACTGGAAGAACGCACGGCCAGGTTCTGTGATGAGTTGAACTCTGAACTCTCGCGTCGTAGTCTGCCGTTCCAATTGACGAGAACGGCATCGATTTTCTGGTTGCACTCGCGGACGGACGACACAATTCGCCGAATCGATCAGATTCCCGCTCATCATGCCGGAGTGTTCGCGGGCGTCTTTCATGCCGCATTAATGCGCGGCGTCTACCTGTCGCCGAGCGGCTATGAAGTGAATTTCATGTCGCTGGCGCACTCGGATGAATTGCTGGAGCGCGCGGGGAAAGCAATACTCGCAGCAATTGGGGAATCTATAGATCCTATGGGTCAAATAAGACCTATTTAGCTGGCAGGCCGGAATACTATGAAAAAGAAGCGCAGTCGACTTGCCATTGTCCTGGTTGGTTTGTGGGTCGCGTTTACTGTGACGCTCGCCGGCTGGTGGCTGGTGTTCGGGCTGCGCCAACTCGATCTAATCAAGCGTCTGAGTCTTGAAGGCGCCCCTGATCTGCATCGGTATTATCAGATGCTGCTGTGGGAAGGCGGAGTGCTGATCGCCTCGTTGATCGGTGGGGGATTGGCACTATTCTACTACGCGCAGCGCGAGCAAAAACGGCACGCGCAGGTCGAAGAATTTTTCGCGGCCTTTACTCACGATGCCAAAACCTCACTGGCGAGTCTGCGTTTGCAGACCGAGGCTCTGCGGGAAGACCTTGCCAATACCGGGCCCAGCGCTTTGCTGGATCGGCTGTTGAGCGACACCCTGCGACTGCAATTGCAACTGGAGAATTCGCTGTTTTTGGCTAACCTAAGTGGCGGCAAACTTTTTATTGAGCCGATAAAGTTGAGCGATAGAATCGACGCCCTCCGGCATCATTGGCCCGACCTGGAAATCACTCAGGCCGGCGACGGCATCGTCACCGCTGACGCGCGGGCGCTGGAAAGCGTGCTGACAAATCTGGTCCACAATTCAGTAACACACGGCCGCGCCACCCGCGTTGACGTTGAGATTGATAACAGCGACGCGGGTAGTTTGCATGTGCGCTTGAGCGATAACGGCAGCGGATTCGAGGGCGACTTTCGTCAGCTCGGCGGCAAGCCCCTGGTCAGGCACACGCGCCACAGCGGCAGCGGCGTGGGACTTTACATTGTGCGCCAGCTGGCGCGGCGGATGAATGGCGCAATTGGTTTTAGTCGTGGCAGCGACGGCGGATTCGTGGCCGAACTAAAGTTTCCGCGGGCGCCGGTTGCGGAAGGAAAACGCGGAACGGAGCGAGCGGCGTATGAAGCGACTGCTGCTGGTAGAAGATGATCGTTCGCTGGGCGCTACGCTGTGTGAACGTTTAGAGCGCGAAAACTATGAGGTTTCGTGGGCTGAAACGAAACAACTCGCGCTGAAGAGGCTCGGCGAAGGGCTTTGGGATCTGGTGATTCTCGATATCGGTTTGCCTGATGGCTCGGGTTTTGAGCTGGCTCGGCAAATCAAACAGAGCAGTTCTTTGCCAGTCATGTTCATGACGGCGCTCAGCACTGCGGAACATCGGCTGGAGGGTTTTGAAATTGGCGCGGAAGAGTTTATCCCCAAGCCGTTTCATTTGCAGGAGCTGCTCCTGCGCGTCAAGCATGTGCTTGAGAACCATCCGGTGCACCGGCAGGTTACCTGCAATGGGCGAGTGATCGAGCTGGACAATCGAGTGATCGTGCAGCCGGATGGACAGCGCGAGCATCCCGCGGCGCGCGATTTTGAATTGCTGCAACTGTTGATTACCAGCAGTCCGCGCGTCGTCAGCCGCAACCAGATTCTCGACGTGTTGTGGGGGGAAGACAAGTTTCTCAATCAACGCACGGTGGACAACATGATCGTCCGGCTGCGGCAAATGATAGGAGATACCAACAGCACGTGCATACGCTCCGTGCGCGGCATTGGCTATCAATGGTGTGGCGATGAAGAGTAGTTTTGGAGTGCGCCGGCAGAGCGAACCGGGGTCCCCAGCCGGGCAGCCCGGCTGGGGTGGTCGTAGCGACGACGGCGCTGTGGATTGTAGAGTAAATTTTAATCGGTTTTATTGTCATAACTTATGCAAACGAGGCACGACATGCTCGAAGCGTCATCGATAGCGCCGTCGTCGCTTCGCTCTGCCGGCGCACTCCAAATTGGCAACGAGCGCTTTCAAAACGCTCTGGCGCGGCGCCCGCAGTCCGTTCCGCCGATCTGGATGATGCGCCAGGCAGGCCGTTATCACTGGCATTACCAGGGGCTGCGTCAAAAGCACTCGTTCATGGATCTATGTAAGCAGCCGGAGTTGGCGGCACAAGTCGCCCTGGGCCCGGTAATGGATTTTGATTTCGACGCCGCGATTCTTTTCAGCGATCTGCTGTTTCCGCTTGAAGCGTTAGGCATGGGTTTGGAATACACGGACTACGGGCCTCAGCTTGGATGGAACCTTAATGAGAAGTCCATCTCACGCCTGCGTACTATGGACGACGCCTGGCCGCGTTTACTGTTTCAAGGCGAAGCCATGCGCGCCACGCGCGATCGTCTGCCTGATGATCGCAGCCTCCTGGGTTTTGTAGGCGGCCCCTGGACGCTTTTCGTGTACGCGGTTGAGGGTTCGCATAAAGGATCACTAGCCGCCTCAAAGAGTTTGCTCTCATTGTTTCCCGGATTTTGCGAAGTGATGGTCCCGTTGCTTGTTCGAAACATCGAGCTGCAGCTCAGTAATGGCGCTGAGTTGGTGATGATCTTTGACACGGCTGCCGGCGAGTTACCGCCCGAAGTCTTCCGGACGATGGTTGTGCCTCGGCTTCAAGAGATGACGCGAAAGGAACCGTCGCGAATAGGTTATTACTCAAAGGCCACGCAGCCGGCGCATCTTTATCACTCGTTTTTTACCGGGGGTGAGCTCGGCGGCGTGGGAGTCGATTATCGCTGGGAGATTGGCGAAGCGCTGAATATGTTTCCCAAAGGTTTTGTCCAGGGCAACTTTGATCCGGGTCTTTTGCTTTGTGAGCAGGATGAGTTCAAACAGCGACTCATTCGTTATCTGGAACCGCTGAAGGAGCACGAGCGCGCAGGTTGGGTTTGCGGGTTGGGCCACGGCGTTTTGCCGGGCACGCCGGAAGAGAACGTGCGGCTTTTTGTTAATACAGTTAGAGAGGTATTGCAGTGACTGACCTTTTTGCCAAGTACGACGTCCCGGCGCCGCGCTATACGAGCTATCCGACCGTCCCGTTTTGGACTGATTCGCCGACCACTAAGCAGTGGCTGGAAGAGTTAAGCAAAGCGTTCGAGGACGAATCCACGACCTGGTCGCTCTATTTCCACTTGCCGTTCTGCGAATCACTTTGCACGTTCTGCGCTTGTAACACCGTGATTACACGCGACCACGGGCGCGAAGAAAATTACCTTGGTCTGCTGTCAGGGGAGTGGGACCTTTATTGCGACCGGGTGCCCGCGTTGCGCGACCGTCCGCTGCTGGGTTTGCATCTCGGCGGTGGCACGCCGACGTTTTTCTCGGCGACCAATCTTGAACGAATCTTGAAGCCAATTCTGGGCGCCACGCGGACAGACACTAATCGGTTTGAAGCTTCCGTCGAAGTTCATCCGGGGCACACGACGCGCGAACAATTGGTCGTGCTGCGGCAGCTTGGGTTCACGCGCATCTCAATCGGCGTTCAGGATTTTGATCCTGAGGTGCAAAGGCTCGTCAATCGTCATCAGCCCTACGAAGTCACGAAATCTATCACGGACATTGCCCGTGAACTTGGCTACACGTCGGTCAATTACGATTTGATTTATGGCCTGCCGCGCCAAAACACTGATCGTTTCCGCGACACAATTGAGAAGGCGATCGAATTGCGGCCCGATCGAATCGCGCTCTACAGCTTTGCTCGAGTGCCCTGGATCAAGCCGGCACAACGGAGTTACAAGGACGAAGATTTGCCGGTGGCCGGCGATAAGCGCGCCCTTTACGAAATGGCGCGCGAGATGCTCTCGACGGTGGGTTACGTGGAAATTGGAATGGATCACTTTGCCCTGCCCCAGGATGGAATGGCGAAAGCGCAGCGCAAAGGAACTTTGCATCGTAACTTTCAGGGTTACACCGAGAGGCGGACAAGCGTGCTGCTCGGGCTGGGCGTAAGCGCGATTTCAGAAACGCCGACATGCTTTCATCAGAACGAAAAAGCGTTTCCGGTTTACGAACGGCGCGTGCAGCAAGGCGAGATTCCGACTTTGCGTGGTCATTTGTTGTCGGAAGAGGACCGCCGATTGCGCGAGCAGATTCTTACTTTCATGACCAGCTTTGCGGTTGACTTGCGGCCTGAGCAGAGCAGTGACGCGGAAGTTTTTCTGGAGCCGCTGATTAACGATGGCCTGGTCGAATTGAATAGAGAGAAGTTGATCCTGACAGAGCGCGGAAGACCCTTTCTGCGCAATGCCTGCATGTTCTTCGATCAGCGTTTGCGCCGGCAGGAACCGAGGGCCCAGGTCTTCTCGCAGGCGCTCTGACTCAGCTTTTCGACGCATTCCAGCCATCGAGCGCACTCCATGCAAACCATCAAAGTCGTCGGCGCCGGTTTCTCAGGCTTGGTCACTGCGTATTTCCTCACCAAACAACGCTTCAAAGTGCAGGTTTACGAGCAGAGCTCCCGTGCCGGTGGATTGATTAAGACAATTCGCACGCCGCACGGATTGATCGAGACCGCAGCCAACGGGCTACTTAATTCCGCGCGGTTGGAAGCGATGTGCGCCGACATCGAAGTTCCGCTGCTGGCAACACGGCGCGACGGTCGCAAGCGATTCATTTTTCGCGGCCGCCCGAAACAGATTCCGCTGGTCCTCTCAGAGATGCTGAACGTTGGTTTGCGATCCTTCCGCAACTTAAACAGGTTGCGACCACGGCAATTCGAAACAATCGGCGAGTGGGGCAGCCGCGTAGTTGGGAGGGGCGCAACAGATTATCTGCTAACGCCGGCGCTGGGTGGCATTTATGCGGGCGATCCCCAGCGGATGAGCGCGAGTTTGATATTTGGGCGCGCCGTACTTCCGGATCACCTGCACACAAATCGCCCGCAGCGAGCAAAGATCCACGGCACGGTTGCGCCGCCGAACGGCATGCAGCAATTGATTGACGGTCTCTACGATTATCTCAACCGTGCCGGCGTCGAGTTTCTATTCAACCAGCCCGCGGCCAAAGAAGATTGCCCTACCGTTGTTTGTCTTTCCGCTTCGTCTGCCTCAGATTACCTCGCCGGGTTTGCTCCCGAAGTCAGTCAGGCATTAGCCACGGTTGAGATGCTCTCGATTGTGACGGTAACTAGTTTCTACGCGCCGGAAGCTGGTCGGCTGAAAGGCTTTGGATGTCTGTTTCCTCAGGATCAGGGCTTTCGCGCGCGCGGCGTGCTTTTCAATGATTGCATTTTTGATGGACGAGGCCCGGCGCACTCCGAGACCTGGATTTTTGGTGGCGCGCTCGATCCTGAAGTCATGAATCTAAACGACGAGAAGTTTGCTGAATTGATCGCTGGGGAACGCGAAAGACTCTACGGTGCTAACGATGAGCTGGTGAATTTGCACATAACTCGCTGGCCGAATGCGCTCCCGCACTACACCATCGATTTGGAGCGGATCCTGATCACTCTACCACCGCCACCGCCGAACATCGCGCTCGTGGGAAACTATCTGGGGCGGATTGGTCTGGCAAAACTTCTGGAGCGCGCGGCACTTGTTGCGGACGACTTTGGAAAGACGCACGAGGCCACGGACCAATCTTTAGGGAGGGCTCACAATTGAGCCAGACCGGCGTGCTGCTCATTAATCTTGGTACTCCCGACGCGCCCACTCCGGAAGCGGTGGGTCGATATCTGCGCGAGTTCCTGATGGACGGTTTTGTGATTGACGTACCGAGACCTTTGCGCTGGTTTCTCGTCAACGTCATGATCGTGCCGCGGCGCAAGACGCAATCGGCGAAAGCATATCAGAAGGTGCAGTTGCCCGAAGGCTCACCTCTATTGGTTTACACGCGTGATTTTGCAGAGAAAGTCGCCGCCCAACTTGCCGGCGGGAACGATCGATACGTAGTCGAATACGCGATGCGCTATGGCAACCCTTCGATTAAGAGTGCGCTCGAGCGGTTGGGCGCTCGCGATGTAGCGCGAATAATCGTGCTGCCTCTCTATCCGCAATATGCTGAATCCAGTTTCGAGACCGCCGTAGTGGAAACGAAAAAACGCGCGGCAGAGATGCGTCTTGCAGATCGTCTCGTGTTCTTTCCGCCTTTCTATAACCGCCCCGAATTTATCAACGCGTATGCCAATCATATCGCCGAGACCGTCAAAGGAGAGGCGATTGACCATTTCGTATTCAGTTTTCATAGTTTGCCGGTGCGTCATCTGAGACGCTTGGATCGGAGCGGCGAGCACTGCTCAATCAGGTCGGATTGTTGTGATGAAATTAGCGCCGTCAACAAAAACTGTTATCGCGCGCAATGCATGTTCACAGCCCGCGCGATGGCGGAACACCTCGGCTTGAACGAAGACGCGTATTCGGTTTCGTTTCAGTCGCGTCTGGGACGCGCGGAATGGATCGGGCCCCAGACTGAAGACCTGTTGCGCGCGTTGGCCGCGAAGGGCGTAAAGCGCGTGGCGGTCGCGTGCCCGTCGTTTGTGGCTGATTGTCTGGAAACCGTCGAGGAGATCGCACTGCGGGCGCGCAACGTTTTCATTCAGGCGGGCGGAGAAGAGTTGCGACTGATTCCTTCGCTGAATTCGGAGCCAGTCTGGGTGGCGACGGTGGGGAACTGGATCCGCGAGGTTGGCGAATAATGGTGAGAGTAAAAGAACCGTCCCCATCGAGGTGACCAGTGTTGAAGGATACACCGTCTACTGGAAATTCCAAGACCGCCACGAAATCAAATTAGGTTCATTCGTAATGGATGAAGACACAAAACTCCCTCCAGAGTTTTCTAAACATCCGGAGGGTAAGTGGGTTTTCATTTACTGTGATGAACACAAAATCATCTATGATATTGATAGTCTGGTCCATATTGTGAGGGATTAATTTTTAGATTAGAAGCCCTTTGGGGGCTTCGGGCTGCAACTCCTAAAGAGTTGCTAACCTAGACTGAGAATCGACCTTTACCTAAGTCTACCAAGCTGATATAAACGCGCAAGCTCACTTATCCACAGGAGGCTAAAGTGCCGAACGGTTATCCCTCAATTAACCCATCACATACTGAAATCGGTTTTAGATGTCCGTTTTGTAAATCACCTAAAGGTGTCTTCAGGTTCAACAAAATATCGACTGGTGGTTGGATAGTGTTCTTTGGGCTTTTGCTCGTTTGTTTTCCACTGTGTTGGATTGGTCTATTTATGACGGAGCAACACACGCGTTGTCGTGATTGTGCTATGCAGCTAACCTAATGAGAAATAAGCCCTTGTAGAAAAATCTAACTGGCAAGATAATGTTTCGCAATGAATTGGCCCCTATTAGTAAGTATTGTGATACCAATAATGACGCTCTTGATTGGCGCTTTATTGAACAGATTTCTTGAGCGAAAAGCAAAATTAATCACTTATCTAGGCCATGCGTCAGTCTTCGAGGTTCATCCGACACCTGGGACCACTCAGTACATTCATACTCATAGCATCGTAGTAAGTAATGCAGGCGGTAAGGCGGCAAACAACGTTCGAATAAGTCATCGTCAGCTACCGGACTACTATATACATCCAGCAGTTCCCCATCGAGTTGAAGATATTCCCCAGGGCGGGAAAGACATTGTGATTCCCGTAATGGTTCCCGGTCAGCAAATTACCGTATCTTATCTTTATGCTCCGCCAGTAACTTGGAATCTCATAAACGAAGGGACGAGAAGCGATGAAGGGTTTGCGCACGTTCAGAACGTCATACAGACACGCCAGTTTTCACAGAAAACTAATTACTTCTTTGCTTATCTCATGATTGCTGGTTGCATAGCAACGCTGTATCTCTTAATACTTTTATTCATCAAGATTTTGTCGTTGATACGTTAGCGCTGCTTTACATTTCTTCCTCTTAACTAAGTCAACTGTCTAACGGAAATGAGTCCTCATGGACCCAAAGACATTTATACAAAGCATGACAATTTGGAACTGGCTCGCACTGATAGCTTTTGCCTTTTTCCCGTAAGTGCGCTGAACGCATTTTTCGACCTACGTTCTCGTTATCTCGACTGGCAGGGCCCACAAAGCAAAATAAAGTTTAGGAAACGATTGCGCCAATTATCTAAGCAGTTGTCACTCATAGACCAGTATCGGAAAGAGCCACACATATTTGCTCTAAGGCTGCTAGATGATGCTTCATCCAAAGGTCGTCTTCTTAGTAACGCCCTTTAGGTAGATTCGTTCTTTAACAAACAGCTCGAAGTAAGAAAGCATAAAGGCTTAACCTCCGAGGCCAGTGGGTCAACTCATTGACCCTAACCTAACCTCTGAAAAGCTAAGCCCTATATCACCAATTATTTGGTGAGCCGAGCAGGACTCGAACCTGCGACCCACTGGTTAAAAGCCAGTTGCTCTACCGACTGAGCTATCGGCCCACTATCAAGAATGCCGGACGCATTAGTCTAAGGTTTCAAGTTTCAAGTTTCAACTCCAGGACTCTCAATTTCTTTGCTCTGCGCCGTCTTTGCGTTCTCTGCGTCTCGGCGGTGAGTGTATTCTCCCACTATTCACCGCAGAGGCGCAGAGAACACAGAGATCACGCAGAGAAAAGACTTGAACTTACTTCTCCAGCCATCTGCCGACGTTTGAGTCCTTCACAATAATCGTCTGCGAACGTTCGGGCCCCGTCGATACCAGACCGATCTCGACGCCGATTTGTTCCGAAAGAAAGTCGACATAGCGGCGCGCGTTTGCCGGCAACGCATCCATCTCAGTCGTTCCCAGCGTCGAAGTTTTCCAGCCGGGCAGCGTTGCGAAAATCGGCTCGACCCGGCGTAAATCCTGCGAAACAGACGGCAGGGAATCGCACCGCTGGCCATCCAGGTTGTAACCAATGCAGACTTTGATCTCGTCCAAGGTGTCGAGCACATCGAGCTTAGTCAAGGCCACGGAAGTGAATCCATTGATCTCGGCCGCGTAGCGTGTGGCAAACGCATCGAACCACCCACAGCGACGCGGTCGTCCCGTTGAAGCACCGTACTCGCGACCACGCTCGCGAATCATCTGACCCAATTCTGCTTCGCCTTCCAACATTTCCGTCGGAAACGGCCCTTCGCCGACGCGCGTCGTGTACGTGCGCACGATGCCCAGAACTCCAGTCAAGTGTCGCGGCGCGAGACCGGTGCCGATCAATGCTCCGCCAATCACGGTGCTCGATGAAGTGACGAACGGGTACGTTCCATGATCCACGTCGAGCAAAGTCGCCTGCGCGCCTTCCAACAAAATTGAATCACCGCGAGCTGCCGCCTGATTGAGAAAATGTGTGGTGTCGCAAAGAAACGGCGCCAGGCGCTCGACCATCGAGGTTGTCTCATCAAAGATTGTTTTCGCGTCCAGGGGCTGTCCGCCATAGGCGACAATGATTCGGTTGGCGTCTTCCAGGTTGCGTTCAATGCGCGAGCGCAGCACTTCGGAAACCAGCGCATCGGCTACGCGAATTCCGCGGCGGCCCGCCTTGTCTTCATAAGCCGGGCCGATGCCGCGCAGCGTCGTACCGACCTTTTCATTACCGAGTCGTTCCTCGCTGGTGTGATCCAAAGCCCGATGATAAGGAAGGATCAAGTGCGCGCGTGAGCTGACCTTGACGCGCTCGGGCGTGACGCTGATTCCCTGAGCCATAAGCCGGTCGGCTTCCTCAAAGAACGCTTTCGGATCGATCACCATGCCGTTGCCGAGCACGCAGGTCTTACCTTCATGCACGACTCCGGAAGGCAGCAGATGCAGGACGAAGGACCGATCGCCAATCTGCACTGAGTGGCCGGCGTTGTGTCCGCCCTGATAGCGCGCGACGACGTCGAAACGCTCGGCCAGGAGGTCGACGATCTTACCTTTGCCTTCATCGCCCCACTGGGCGCCGATAACTGCGATAACCATGAATCGAAAATCAGAGGTCGGAGATCAGAGATCGGAAATCAGACACAAAACAGGCGCGGCTGTGTAACTAACACCAAACCGCGCCCGCTTCTATATTCAAACTATGCCGCGGTTGCTGCGCTCACATGCTTATCCAGCATGCGTGAGATTGCCTGTTCAGAAGTGGCGCCCACAACGCGTTCCTCTTCTTTTCCATTTTTGAAAAGAATCAAAGTCGGAATTCCCTTGATTCCAAAGCGCTGCGAAACGGAAGGGTTGTTGTCAACATTCAGTTTGACGACGCGCGCCGTAGCGGCATATTTCTCGGCGACGGCTTCGACCGTGGGGGCCAGCATGCGGCAGGGCGCGCACCACTCAGCCCAAAAGTCGACCAGCACCGGCCGGTCTGATTTCAATACATCACTTTCAAAAGTGCCATCACTGGTTTCTCGTACATTCTCACTCATTTGAATAGACTCCTTGATTTGTTACTGACGATTTCATTCCAACGACGGGAAGCTGGTTCAAACCGAAGCGTCCTCGGTGACCTCTCGATAAAGCTGCAGATATTTCTTTGCGGCGGCTGACCAGGAATTATCCGTCTCCATCCCGTTACGCTGTATCTTTGCCCAAATATCGGGTTGAGTATAAAAGTAAATCGCTTCTCGTATTTTTTCAAGCAGCGCCGAAGCAGAATAAGGGCCGAACTTGAAACCATTGCCTTTACCGGTCGAAACGTCGAAACTTTCGACCGTGTCGTCCAGCCCACCGGTCGCGCGCACCACCGGCACGGTACCGTATCGCATGCTGTACATTTGATTCAGCCCGCACGGCTCGTACAGCGAAGGCATCAGGAACATGTCAGCGCCGGCTTCGATCTGGTGGGCCAGCGGTTCGCCGGCATAGCCCTTGAAAATGCCGACGAGCTGAGGCGCGTGATCGTGCCAACTCTGGAGGAAGTCTTCATATTCGCGCGCACCGGCTCCCAGGGCGATAAAGAAAGCGCCGGTGTCGAGAATGCCGCGCGCCGCCTTTCTGATCAAGTCATAACCCTTCTGGCTTACCAGACGCGAAATGATCCCAATGATGGGCCGCTCAGGCTCGTGGGGAAGCCCAAACCGCCGCAGCAGATCGAGTTTGCACTCGCGCTTTCCGCTTAAGTCATCGGCGGAAAATTTAGCGGCGATATCCGTGTCGGTTTCCGGATTCCAGACGTCATAGTCGACGCCATTGACGATCCCCACCAGGCGGTCGCTGCGAGCCCGCATCAGCCAATCGAGTCCATAACCCTGCTCCGGCGTCTGAATCTCGCGGGCATATCGCGGGCTCACCGTCGACAAGACATCTGCGGCGACGATACCGGCCTTCAAAGCCGAAGCCGCGCCCTGCAGCATGAAGTCGCTCGCGTAGTCGTTGAACCCCAGCCACCACAAATCCGACGGTCTGAACGCGCCCTGATAGGCCAGGTTATGAATCGAAAAGACAATCCTGGTGTTGGCAAAGAACTCTTCGTGGCCGCGCCGGGCGCGCATCTCGACCGCGGCAAACCCGGTCGGCCAGTCGTTACAGTGCAGGATGTCCGGCGCGGCGCCCAGCCGACTGAGCAAAGCGATCGACGCCCGGCAAAAAAAAGCGAAGCGCTCGAAATCGTTTACCTCGCCATAGATCTTACCGCGAGCGAAATAATGCGGCGCGTCGATTAGGTAAGTGGGGGCCTTCAGCGCGTCGCTCTGCCAGACGCGAATGCGCGCGAGCTTGCCCCGCCAATCGACTTCGAGATCGTCAATGAACGGGCCGCCGAGGGCTGTCCGGTCAATCTGATCATAGAGCGGGATGATGAGGAAAGAATCCGCGCCCTCCGCATGGAGGGCCTTGGTCAGCGCTCCGGAAACATCAGCCAGACCGCCGGTTTTGGCGAAGGGAACTGCTTCAGATGAAAGGATGGCTACGCGCAAGGGCTGGCCGGCACTTTGATCTTCGGTCTTTGAACTTTGGTCTCCAGCTGACAATCGATCACCCCGGAAAAAGAGTCCAAGTACAAAGAGCCAAATACAAAGTACCGTCGCTTAGGTTTGCATCGACGCCAGAAACTCAGCGTTCGATTTTGTCTTCTCGAGTCTTTCGAGCACTACTTCCATCTGCTCGGTAGGTGAAAGCGGATTCAGCACCCGGCGCATCACCCATACGCGGCTGAGGTCTTCCTTGCTGATTAGCAATTCTTCCTTGCGCGTTCCCGATCTCTGCAAGTCGATCGCGGGGAAGAGTCGCTTGTCGCTGAGCCGGCGGTCGAGATGGATTTCGGAGTTGCCGGTGCCCTTGAACTCTTCGAAGATCACGTCGTCCATGCGCGACCCGGTATCGATTAGTGCAGTCGCGATAATGGTTAGCGAACCGCCTTCTTCAATGTTGCGCGCGGCGCCAAAGAAGCGCTTAGGACGCTGCAAGGCATTGGAATCGATACCGCCGGAGAGAATTTTGCCGCTGGGCGGAACCACTGCATTGTGTGCGCGAGCCAGGCGCGTGATCGAATCCAGCAGGATAACCACGTCGCGTTTATGTTCGACCAAACGCTTGGCCTTCTCGATCACCATGTCAGCTACCTGAACGTGGCGTGTGGGTGGCTCGTCAAAAGTCGATGAGATTACTTCGCCCTGAACCGAACGCTGCATGTCGGTCACTTCTTCCGGCCGTTCATCAATCAACAGCACAATCAGCGTCGTTTCTGGATGATTCTGCGTGATCGAATTGGCGATGGCTTGCAACAGCATGGTTTTGCCCGTGCGCGGGGGCGAGACGATCAGGGCGCGCTGGCCTTTGCCCAGTGGCGTGACGAGATCGATGACCCGTGCCGAGAGGTTCTCAGGACCGACTTCCATCTTGAGCATCTCGTCGGGATAGAGCGGCGTCAGGTTGTCAAAGAAAACCTTCTCGCGCGCCATGTCCGGCGATTCGAAGTTGATCGCTTCGACCTTGATCAGCGCAAAGTAGCGCTCGCCCTCTTTCGGCGGTCGAATCTGGCCGCTGATGGTATCACCGGTGCGCAAGTCAAACTTGCGAATCTGTGACGGCGAGACATAAATGTCGTCCGGACCGGGCAGGTAGTTGTATTCCGGCGCCCGCAGAAATCCAAAACCATCCGGCAAGGTCTCCAGCACGCCTTCGGAAAAGATCAATCCACTCTTTTCAGTCTGGGCCGCGAGCACCTTAAAGATTAGTTCTTGCTTGCGCATGCCCGTGGCGCCGGGCACATCCATGCCTTTGGCCACCTGAGTAAGCGCGGAGATCGACATCTCCTTCAGATCGGATAGATTGAAGACATCCGGATTTCCGTCTCTGCTTGCTGAGATTTCGGGCGGCGCTTCAGCCGTGGCTACCCCGCCGCCGTTCTCGCCATTACTGCCGTTGTTCGTACGTCTTTTGTTTGCCATATCAGTTCTTTCGTGCGCGGACACGTTTCAGCCGCGCGTTGGTTTCAAAATTTACAATCCTGTCAATTGATTTCAACGGAGCCGGTCAAAGGGAATGTCTCCTCGCGGCTTATGTCTGGAAGCTCATGTGGGGGCTTCCTGCCGCGACGACTGAATTCTCACCAAACCTGACCGCCAACAGTTCGGAATCCAAGAGATCGTTTGTCGCTTTGGTTGGATGCCGGCTGGGACGGTATGTGTGGTCCAGGGTCAGCTCTTTACCTTCAGTCAAGGTCGGACGAATTACCTGCTCTTACTCTTCCGTTTCGCGATATTTGTTTATTGGACTTCTAATTCTAAACGAAACCCGAAAAAGCGCAAGGACTAACCTGCCCAAACTGGTGAAACGGTCCCTGATTTAATCTAGCCTTTCAAAGACTTTTCAATTGCGCTCCACACTTCGGGTCGTCCACGTTTAGTCGTTGCTGAGTAAGTCAAAACCCGATCGATATTGAGTGCGCGCTCGATGCCGACGATATTCTTTCGCAATTCATTGTTCGAGAGCTTGTCGGATTTCGTGGCGATGATCAAGTGCGGCCTTTGTTGATGCTCAAGCCACTCGTGAAGCTGCAAGTCCTGTTTCGAGGGTCCGTGACGCGAATCAACGATGTGAATTGATAGCACAAGCTGCTCACGTTTGGCAAGATAGTTCTCAGCAGCGGCGCCCCACTCGGCTTTCATTGTCCTGGGCGCGCGAGCATATCCATAGCCGGGCAGGTCAACAAACCGAAACTTCCCATTAATCAGATAAAAGTTGAGCGCCCGCGTCCGTCCCGGCGTTGACGATGTCCGCGCCAGCCCACGAACCCCCAGCAGGGAATTGATTAAGCTCGATTTGCCTACGTTTGACCGGCCCAGAAAAGCAATCTCAGGCTTGCCATCTCCGGGCCAGTCAATTTCGGCAAAGGCGCTCTTAACGAATTCAGCGCTGATTACCTGCATTCCGCAATTCAGTTGAGCGCCTTTGGTCGGCGGTTCGCACCGGAACAGTCGTTTCCCGCTTTTTTACGACGTGGCGCCGGCGGCCTGAGCCTTGGCGACGCGCTCGGCCATCATTCCCTGAATCATCTTGATCCGCTCGCGGATGCCCGCCAGGATTTGCTCATTGTCTGGAACACGCCTGACGAGCGTCTCGAAATGCTTGAGCATTTCCGGCTGGCTCCACTGTTGCCGCAGTTCGGCGAGGATTGGCTCGATCTTGGCGAAGACGAAAAGGTGCTCGCCGTTCGCGTCGTTGAACATCTGTTCGTCAATCGCGCCGTTATTAACCAGCGACGCGGCCATGTCCCAGTACGAGATAACCATACGGACGTACGAGCTTTGCTCGCTCATCATGGCTTCCATGTATTCGGCGGTAGTGGTTGGGTTGAAAGAGAAGAACCAGTTCCGTGCTTCGCGCATCACCGGTTCGCGGCGGAGGTCATAGAGTTTCAGAATCAGATCGGCGTCTGCTTGTTTGCCCATGTTCATTGCTCCTGTTGGATGAAAGGATAGTTTACCGGAACACACGCACACGCCCAGTGTGAGTGCGGCGATTTCCGAACGGAAGTTTGAAAACTGAAATCCTGGCCGGCGACGTTACTGCTCTGCGGGGGTTTGTAAACCCTGCGGAGGCGGTTCGGTCGTCCAGATTGGCGGAGCCTCAGCTTCAACGCCGACTGCTGTCTCGGGTGGCTGCTCTTCGAGCGCCAGGGCGATGACCTCGTCGATCGTTTCGACCAGGTTGATGGTCAGCACCTTGCGAACTTCTTCCGGGACTTCGGGCAGATCCTTCTCGTTGTCCTTGGGCATGATAATCGTGTCAATGCCAAAGCGATGCGCCGCCAGCAGTTTTTCCTTTATTCCGCCGATTGGCAGAACTCGCCCGCGCAGAGTAATCTCTCCGGTCATGGCGACATTCTTGCGCACGGGCACGCGCATCAGTGCTGAAGCCATTGCCGCAGCCATCGTAATTCCAGCCGAAGGTCCGTCTTTCGGAATTGCGCCCTCGGGAATATGAACGTGCAAGTCGCGTTTACGAATGAAATCGAGGTTGATGCTCAGGCGTTCAGCGCGCGCTTTAATACAGGTCAAGGCCGCCTGTGCCGATTCCTGCATCACGTCGCCAAGTTTACCGGTCAGCGTCACGGTTCCGCGGCCCTTGGTTAGCGTGGCCTCGATCTGAAGCACCTCGCCACCGACTTCGGTCCAGGCCAAGCCGGTCGCCAGACCAATTTCGCTTTCGGCCGCAACTCCTTGCTGACGGAACTTGATCGGGCCCAGCATTTCCTGCACCCTATCGGCGCCCACCACATCTTTAAAGTCCGCGGCCACGCTCTCGCCCACAAATTTCCGCGCGATTTTGCGGCAGCACGAGCCAATCTCGCGCTCGAGATTGCGCACGCCCGCCTCGCGTGTGTAGTGGCGAATGATTTCCAGTATGCCTTCGTCTGTGAACTCGAATTGTTCCGTCTTCAGACCGTTGGCCTCCGCTTGCTTCAGCACCAGATGGCGTTTGGCGATCTCGAGCTTCTCGCGCTCGGTATAACCGGACAGACGCAGCACCTCCAGGCGATCCTGTAGCGCCGGCGGAATGGTATGCAGCACGTTCGCCGTGGCGATAAAGAAGACTTTCGACAGATCGTATTCGACGTCCAGATAGTGATCCTGGAACATATGGTTCTGTTCCGGATCGAGCACTTCGAGCAAAGCCGCGCTCGGGTCGCCGCGAAAATCCGTGCCCAGCTTATCGACTTCGTCGAGCAGCAACACCGGGTTGACGGTGCCGGCCTTTTTCATCATCTGAATAATCTGGCCGGGTAAAGCGCCGATGTAAGTGCGTCGATGGCCGCGAATCTCGGCTTCATCGCGCACACCACCCAGACTGAGCCGGACAAACTTGCGACCGGTCGCTCGCGCAATCGATTTTCCGAGACTGGTTTTTCCGACTCCCGGCGGACCGACGAAGCAAAGGATCGATCCCTTCGGGTTCTTGACCAACTGCCTTACGGCCAGATATTCCAGGATGCGGTCCTTAATTTTTTCCAAACTGTAGTGATCTTCGTTCAGCACCTCTTCCGCCTTCGTGAGGTCCCGAATCTCCTTCGACTTCTGTTTCCAGGGCACGCTAATCAGCCAATCAATATAGGTACGCGAGACAGTGCCTTCGGCCGACATCGGCGGCATGGCCTCCAGCCGGTGCAATTCCTGAAGGGCCTTTTCCTTGGCCTCTTCGGTCATGCCGGCTTCTTCAATCTTTTTCTTCAGCTCATCCAGCTCAGCGCGCTCGTCCTTGCGGCCCAGCTCTTTATGAATGGCCTTGATCTGTTCGTTGAGGTAGTACTCTTTCTGCGCTTTTTCCATCTGGCGCTTTACGCGTGTCTGGATCGTGCGATCAAGCTGCCGCTTCTCCAGTTCAATCTCGAGGATTTCAATCAAACGAGCCAGACGGGCCTGGGCTGAGAAAAGCTCAAGCAGCCCCTGTTTGTCTTCGACCGAAATTCGCAGTTGCGAAGCGAGCGCATCAGCCATGTGTGACGGATCGGCATTGCGCATCGCGGTCTGCAAAGCATCCGGCTGCACGTCGGGCGCCAGACGCAGATGCTGTTCGACCAGTTGGGCAATCTTCTGCGTCAGCGCATCGGTGCGCACGCCTTCTTCGTTGACCACTGGCGCGCGCCGCACCATCGCGGTGAAAGCGCCGTCGTTATTTTCGACTCGAATCGTGGTGGCACGTTCGCGGCCTTCGACCACCACCTTGATCTGGCCGTTCTCTTGTCGCTGTGATTGCAGGATGCGGGCGATCGTGCCGACTCCGTAAATCTGTTCAGGTGACGGCTCGTCAACGGTGGCATCATGCTGCGTGGACAAAAAGATTGTACGATCAGAGGCGAGCGCCATCTCCAGCGCCCTTACCGACCCGGGCCGGCCAATCTTGAACGCGACTTTGGTAAACGGAAAGATTACGACGTCGCGAATGGGCACCATCGGATAACGGGCAATGTCGGCTGGGGTGCGGTCTGAATATTCTTCCATGATTGTTTATTGCTGAAGTGAAAACCCTGAGACGGAAACTCCTGAGAAACTGGAAACGGGGCTCCTAGATTAAACGACGAATTCGGGTGCTCTTGCAAATTGTCACGGGCGGCCGTCGTCGTTGTGAATAAGGGCGAGTCGCTCTGGTCGCCTCGCCCCTTTTCCAACTACGGTGATTGTAAACTATTTGGAGCGAACCCGCTACTCGTCGTTTTACCGCAAAGCCTGCTCAAGGACCGTCAATTGGCACCTATGCGGCCGCATCATCCACGCCCGCCAGGCCTTCGCCCGGTATGGCACGGTGGCGGTCGACCATTTCACTGGTAATGACGAATTCCTTGATCCGTTTTTGCGAAGGCAGCGTGTACATGGCTTCGAGTAGCAGCTCTTCGAGGATCATCATTAAGCCGCGAGCTCCGACTTTGCGTTGCAGTGCCTGGCCGGCCACGGCGTGAAGTGCGTCGTCGGTGAATCGTAACTTGACACTGTCAAAGTCAAACTTCTTCTGATACTGCTTGACCAGAGCGTTCTTGGGTTCGGTGAGAATCTTGATCAGCGCTGCCTCGTCGAGCTCGTGCAGTATGCCGCAGACGGGCAAGCGGCCCACAAATTCAGGGATGAGTCCATAGCGGATCAAATCTTCGGGCTGCACGTGGGCGAGCGCGTCAGCCTGACGTTGCGCGCCGGACTTTACTTCAGCGTGGAAACCGAGCGACTTATTGCGCAAACGGCGCTCGACTACCTTTTCCAATCCGACGAAGGCTCCGCCACAGATAAACAGGATATTAGTTGTGTCGACCGGAAAGAATTCCTGATGCGGATGCTTGCGCCCACCCTGCGGCGGGACGTTGGCGATCGTGCCTTCCAGGATCTTCAAGAGCGCCTGCTGTACGCCCTCGCCGGACACGTCGCGAGTAATCGAAGGGTTCTCATCCTTGCGGCAGATCTTGTCGATCTCGTCAATATAAATGATCCCTTGCTGCGCGCGTTCGACGTCGCCGTTCGAAGCCTGCAAAAGTTTCAGGATGATGTTCTCGACGTCTTCGCCGACATAGCCGGCTTCGGTCAAGGTAGTCGCATCGACGATGGTAAAAGGAACGCTGAGCATTCGCGCCAGCGTCTGTGCCAGCAGAGTTTTGCCAGTGCCGGTTGGTCCGATGAGCACGATGTTCGATTTTTGAATCTCAACATCAGCGCGGCGGCGAGCCAGCTCGATTCTCTTGTAGTGTTGATAGACTGCGACCGCCAGTTGCTTCTTTGTTTCTTCCTGGCCGATTACGTACTCGTCAAGAAACGCCTTGATCTCGCCGGGCTTTGGCAAAGGCGGTCGCGACGCCACCGACTCAGCTTGCTGGTCGTCGCTAATGATCTCGTTACAGATGTCGATACATTCATTGCAGATGTAAACCGTCGGTCCGGCAATGAGTTTCTTGACTTCGTTCTGCGATTTGCCGCAGAAGGAACATCGTAGGGTGTCGTCAGTTCGTCTTACCATGTCTGGGGAACTCCCGTCTGAGACTTTTAGAGTTAGTTCAGGTTTGACGTCGGGACCAGCGTGTCGTTGACTTCACTATTCGCCAGGAGATGATTGAAGCGGCGGACACATTCATTACAAATGAACAAGCTCTTGCTTTTGGTCAGTCGCGCCCTGGCGGTGTGGGGAGCACCGGCAACGATATCAGTAACTTCGCCGCGCGACTTTCCACAGAACGAGCAAGAAACTCCACGGGCTTTCATCCTGGCAATCATCTCTATAGGCCAACTTGTTAAGTTGGCGACTCCTCGCAAGTTAACAACTTGCCCTGGATAGCAAACGTGCGCTACCGCTACTCACGGTGCGCGATCACCTCGTCTATTAAACCATATTCCTTGGCCTGAGCGGCAGACAAATATCGATCGCGTTCAACATCGAGCTCAATTTGTTCCATGCTCTGGCCCGTGTGTCTGGCAAGGATTTCTGAGGTCAGCTCGCGAATACGGATTAGTTCTTCGGCGTGGATGCGCACGTCGGTGGCCTGGCCCTGCATTCCGCCGGACGGTTGATGAATAAGGATACGTGAGTTGGGCAGCGCAAAGCGCTTGCCCTTGGCTCCGGCCGTCAACAAAAGCGCCCCCATCGAAGCGCACATGCCCACGCAGATTGTGGTCACGTCGGGCCGGATGAACTGCATCGTGTCGTAGATGGCCAGACCGGCAGTGACTGAGCCGCCGGGTGAATTGATATAGACGTTAATATCCTTTTCAGGATCTTCGGCTTCGAGGAAAAGCAACTGCGCCACGATCAGATTGGCGATCTGATCGTCAATCGGCGTACCGAGAAAGATAATATTGTCTTTGAGAAGTCTTGAGTAGATATCAAACGCCCGCTCGCCACGCGACGTTTGCTCTACGACCATTGGAATTAGGGCCATGCTGCTTAAGCCTCGATTGAAACTTGCCACAGAGTCACAGGGACGCAGAGAAAACTATCATCAAAAATAGAAAGGCCAGAGTGAGAACATGGAAAAGCCGAATTCCTTTTCAACTTTGCTCTGAACTCTGTGCCTCTGTATCTCGGTGGCCTTCGTCTTCTTTCCACTCTTCATCAGTTACGCGTGCATTGGCGACCAAAACGTCGAGCGCTTTGCGGTTGCGCAACCTGCCAGCGATGCTACGTTCGCCTCCTTGCTTTGTCAAGATAGCACGCACTTGTTCCGGCGTTTGTCGCGAAGCCGCAGCGACAGCATTAATCTCGTCGTCGATTTCCTGATCGCCGACTTCGATGTTTTCTTCGTCCGCGATGCGCTCGAGCAGGAGCGAGCCGCGCAGATCGTACCCGGCTTGCTCTTTCAAAGAGTCGCGGGCCTTGTCCCAATCAAGCTGAGGATTGCGCGGGTCGATGCCCTGGCCGATCATGTCGCGCACGACCGATTCAAACCGATGTTCAGTCTGGTGCTGGATTAATCGCTCAGGTAATTCAAACTCATGCGCCGCAACCAGCTTTCGGATCAAATCAGCGCGCAGTCTGCCTTCGGCTTCGTTCTTTGCCTGAGCTTCGAGATCCTCGCGAATCTTTGTACGCAACTCAGCCAGCGAGCCGACTTCATCACCCAGACTCCGAGCCCACTCGTCATCAAGTTCCGGTAATTCCTTAATGCGCACGGCGCTGACCTTGACGGTGTACTCGATGTTTTTTCCAGCCAAACCCTTCGAGCTGAAATCCGCCGGATAGCTGACAGGGAAAGTCTTCTCATCATCTGCCTTTGCTTCCAGCAGATTATTGGTGATTTCCGCCACCACGCCCTCGCCGCCCAAAACAACATCGACGTCCTCAACATTAATCGGTTCCGCGTCCAGATCGTCGAGAAACTTGCCGTGAAAGCTGGCGGTCACGGTGTCTCCTAATTGCGCCCCGCGATCCTCGACCGGCTCGAGCGACGCCGAGTTTTCGCGCAACGATTCAATCACCCGATCCACGTCTTCGTCCGCAATCGGACGCGTGCGCCGAGCTATCTCCAGTCCTTTATAGTCGCCGAGTTTGATCTCCGGCAGGACTTCGACATTAACGTTGAAGGAAATTGGTTTCTGGCCGAGCTCGCTGAGTCCTTCGGTGTTTTCCAGGTTAAGTTCCGGCTCGCCCAGAGGTTCCAACTTGTGCTCTTCGATCGCCTTTTGTACCGCATCAGGAAGCAACTCGCGCAGCAATTCACTGCGAATCTGATCCTTGAACCGCGTGCGCACAACCGCGCGCGGTGCGTGGCCCGGTCGAAAGCCCGGCACGTTCGCGGCCTTTGCATAGCGATCGCTGATCGAATCGTAAGCGGCGCGGACAGCTTCCGGCTCAATCTCGATGTCTATTTGTTTCCGCGTAGGCGATAATTCTTTGATTTCAGTTTTCATAAAAGGAAAAAGTTCAGAGTTCAACCTTCAGGTTGCAGCTTTCGATTGCACAAGCTAAAGCTTGAACTCTGAACTTGGTTACTGCTTACTGTTCTTTGGTGCGAAAGGGGGGACTCGAACCCCCACACCTTTCGGTACCAGATCCTAAGTCTGGCGCGTCTGCCAATTCCGCCACTTTCGCAGCTCAATCAAACCGAGGCGAGAATAGCACACACTTCAAACCCGGTGCATCCGACGCTTGAAGGGATTCACTCGATCGCTAAGCTGATCAACTGCGCTTGTGGTGGCGCGAAGACAAGAGGTGCACGACAAGATAGATGGGGACACTGGCCGCCAGAATAGCCAGGGCAAACAGACTGTGCAGTTTGTCGCTTATCACAGCGCCAATCAGAAAGGCGATTGAGCCAAGCAAAACTATCCCCGTAGTCCACGGGTATCCCCAGGCGCGATATGGCCGCGGCAGATCAGGTTCGCGCCACCGCAGCACAATCACCGAGATATAGGCCATCGCATAATTCGCTACAAAGAAGAACGCGAGCGCCGCCAGCACCTGCTCGAAACTCCTGAAAATGAAAAGCAGCGCTACCACGGTGCTAATCAGTAGCGTGACAGTTGGCGTGCCGCCTTTGTTGACTCTGGCAGCGCGCCGCGCGAAAAGCTCGTCACAGCTCATCGCATAAAGAATTCGCGGCGACGTTAGGGTATAGGCATTGATCGTGCTCAGGAGCGAAAGAATCGCCAGGACACGAATTGTCTTGTCGCCATAGGCGCCAAAAATCTCTTTAGCAACTGCCCCCGCCGCAAAATTCTCTCCGGCGAGTCGCGACATGGGCAGCACGTAAACGTAGGCAAGGTTAACGACGAGATAGATTGCGATCACCAGAAGGACGCCGCCAAACATAGAACGGACCACGTCGCGTTTGGGATTGCGGACTTCTTCTCCGAAATAAATCACCCCGTACCATCCATCATAAGTGTAAAGAACTCCCTGCAAGGCGATTATTAGTGCGCCAAAAAGGGCGAAGCCATGCGGCACCGCCAACGGCGTTCCGCCGTCCGCCTTGCCCGCGAAGACGAAAGCCGCGATCGCGATTACGACGAAAATCAACGTCTTCAGCAGACTGGTTAGATTTTGGGTAAAGCTTCCCCAGCGAATGCCGCGCCACTGCAAAGCGGCAAAGAAGAGTACAACTACCAGAGCAATTGATTTGTCGCGACCCGCCAGCCCGGGAATTAACACCGCGGTGTATTCGCCGACGACCATTGCGATTACGGCCAGCGTGCCGCAGGTTGAGAGCCAGTCGCTCCAACCCACAACGAATCCCGGATAGTTTCCCATGGCCCGGTGAACGAAAACATACCAACCGCCGGAGCGGGGAATCATTGCGCCCAACTCAGCCACGGAAACCGTGCCCAGCAACGCATAGACTCCGCCGAGGATCCATACACCGAGGTAGAGCGTTGGCGTCGGAAGTTGCGTCGCGACTTCGCCGGGCGTGCGCAGGATGCCCATGCCAATTGTGCCGCCGATGGTGACGGCCAGACCAAAGCCGACGCCGAGCACCTGCAGCAGGGCGCCTTTCTGAAACGATGATTGTTGATTGTGTGGTTGTGAAGGTTGGCTGGGGCCGCTCGATTTACCAGGACTCACGCGGCCGAGTTTAACTGGGATGGAGCCTTATGCCAACTTGGCTTCGAGTTGGTCAATTCGCTCTTCAGCCTCGCCGATGCTTAAACGATTTTCAAGCTGAATCATTTGTATTTGATCGAGTCGCCTGGTTAACTCGCGTCTGAACTCCTTCATTTCGCTTTTGACCCCGCCCACCTCGCCTTTCGAGTTGCCCACTTCGGTTTGGAGGCTAATGACTGTGGAGTTGAGACCGGTGACTTCGGTTTGGAGACTGCTGACTGCAGTTTGAAGACTGGTTACCGCGCCGTCGAGATTATTAACTTTCGTGTCCAGGCCGACAACTTTGCGAGTGAGTTCGCCGACTTCCACACGCGTTTCGAGGATTTCATTCAAGGCTCTCTCCCAAATCGGCTTAGTATCGTGAGAACGTGACTCGAGTTTCTCAAGCCGCGCGTCGACAGCATCGAAGCGTGCGTCGGCAGCATCGAACCGCGCGAACACTCGCTCTTCGAAGGACTTCTTACCGGAAAGATTCTTGGTTGGTTCTTCGTTCATTTTCAGGCTTAAATTATCGGCCTGATCGAAATAACTATCAAGGAGAAAAAGTCTTAACTATCCAGCTGTTCACGTCTGGAACTTTAACTAGCTTAGCAATTCCAAGCTGCCATCTGAAGGGCGCGACTAAAGCGTTCGAGTCACTTTCGATAAAGATCTCGGCGCGTCAGGATCGAGGCCCTTCGCTTCCGCCAGCAGCGCGGCGAACAGTTGGGCAGGGATGATATAGGGTATGGGCGCCAGGAACTCATCAATCTCGCGCGGCATGATGATCGAGCGGGTGCACATCGCCGCCGCCTCGATGTCACCGGTGATCGCCAAAGTATCGGCGCGGAGTTCACTGAGGCGACCAATTAGATCTTTCGTGCCTTTCAGCATGACGCCCGGCGGCGCGAACAAAATGACCGGGAAGTGACGTTCAATCATTGCCACAGGACCGTGCAGAAAATCAGCCGATGAAAATCGTTCGGCGACCACGTAGCAGGTTTCCATCAACTTGAGGGCGAACTCGTAGGCATTAGCGTAGGCGAGTCCGCGACCCACGACCACGCAGTTCTCCATGAACACATAGCGTTGGACGAGTTCCAGGATCGCGGGTTTCTGTTCCAACGCCCGGGCAGCAAAGTCCGGAACAACCTCGAAATCAATCGTGCGACCATCTTTCACGAGCGCAGCAGACAACATGTAAAAAAGAATCATCTGCCCAGTGAAGGTTTTGGTGGCGGCAACTGATCTTTCATGTCCCCCGTGCATCAAGAGCGTCTCGTCGACCAGGCCGACCATTGAAGACGCCGGCTCGTTGGTAATCCCAATTGTGAAGGCGCCGCACTCGCGGGCGTTCTCCATTACTCGATTGATGTCTTCGCCTTCACCCGACTGCGAAACGCCAACGACCAGCGCGCGCTTAAGATTCAGCTTTGCCTGATAGAGAGTGTGAACCGACGGCGCCGAAAGCGAGACGGGAATGCCGGTCGTAATCTCGAGCAGATAGCGGCCAAAGAGCGCGGCATTGTCCGAACTGCCGCGCGCTACCAGAACAATAAGATCAAGATCGCGCTGTCTGAGCGATGCGCCGAGTCGCGCAATCTTCACGCGCTCTTCCGTGATCGTTTTCTTCAGCGCCGCGGGTTGCTCGGCGATTTCCTGGAGCATTAAGGACACGTTGTTTTCATCCGATTGCTTAGCCGCGGTCTAACACGCGCTGGGGCCGGGCGATAACCGACCCTGAACGACAACACCATAGCGCGCCATTGTATTCCCCCTTGGTTTCAGGTAAATAGGTCATCCGTTGCCGGCTAACCGCCGACAGAAATTATGGCGACCATAAGCGCTGTCAACTCGATGAAAACCACTCTAACACGAACCTTACTGTGGCGGCTGACGATTGTTTGCTTCGTTGCCCTGGCGTCGGCGACTACGCGCGCCCAGTCGACGGCAGTACAGATCATACCGCAACCCAAACAGTTAAGCCTGACGCCAGAGTTGTTTCACCTCAATCGTGACACGCGCCTGGTTATGGCTGACGCGCGATCAGAAGAGGATCGTTTTGCGGCGCAGGATTTCATCGACGATATGAAAGACACCGCGTCGGTGGCGCTCAGTATCGGAAAAAGCAAAGGACGCGGCGCGATCCTGATTGGCCGATTAGACTTGCCGCAGATCCACCAGGCTTTGAAACAATTCGGCGGCGCTCCGAATACGAAGTTAGCTGACGAGGGCTACGTTCTGTTCGCCGGCCCGAACCAGGTGATAGTCGCCGGGCAGACCGCCGCTGGAACTTTCTATGGATTGCAAACACTGAAACAACTTGTGCGTGGCGAGGCGACGACGGCCTTTATTCCCGGCGTGAAGATTGTCGACTGGCCCACGATGCATTGGCGCGCGCTGTCCGATGACATCAGTCGCGGACCCGTGCCCACCGTTGATTATATAAAACGACAGATTCGCACTGACGCATTTTTCAAGCTCAACATGCACTCCTTTTATATGGAGCATACGTTTGCCAGCAAGTCTCATCCGTTGATCGGACCGCCGGGAGGATCGCTGACGCCCGACGAGATTCGCGAGTTGGTCGCGTACGCGCAACGCTTTCATGTCGAGTTGGTTCCCGAACAGCAAACGTTTGGTCATCTTCATAAAGCGCTCAGGCTCGAAAAGTATGCGGAGCTGGCTGAGACTCCCTACGGTGATGTGCTCTCGCCACAACAAGAGGGAAGCTACAAACTGATTGCTGACTGGTACGGCGAGTTGAACGAACTATTTCCCGGACGCTTCTTTCATATCGGGGCCGACGAAACTTTTGAACTTGGCGAAGGCCAGAGCAGGGAGGCCGCCAGAACGAGTGGAGTCGGTGCGATTTATTTCGAACATCTCAATCGCGTGCGCAATGTCTTGAAGCCTTACAACCGGCGCCTGATGTTCTGGGGCGATATCGCCCTGCATCATCCCGATCTGATCGGCAACATTCCCAAAGATATGATCGTGATGAACTGGCAATACGGCGTCCGCGATGACTTTGCAGACTCAATCAACCCATTCAAGTTTGCCGGTCTGGAACAGTTTGTTTGCCCTGGCGCTCAAAACTGGAACCAGGTTTTCCCCAATCTTGATGCGGCCACAACGAACATCCTGAATTTTGTGCGCGATGGCCAAAAGGCCGGCGCGATCGGAATGATGAATACAACCTGGGATGACGATGGCGAGTCTTTGTTCGAAATGGCCTGGTACCCCATCCTGCTTGGGGCGGCGGCCTCCTGGCAGGAGGGAACCGTAGACGTTGATAAGTTCGATCACGATTTCGATTGGGCGTTCTTTCGTCACGACGGCGATCAGTTTGTGAAGGCGGAACGGGCCCTGGGCAGCGTAAACGCAGTACTTGGGGTGGGCCCCACCGACGAGTTGTTCTGGCGCGACCCTTTCACTACTCAGTTTCAGAATCAAGCGCGCAATCAGGCAGACCGCACCCGGAAGATGCGCCTGATGGTCGAAGACGTAGCCGAATCGTTGTCGCGCAACGAGAGCCGCGCCCGACGCAACGGTTCGGCTATCGCGGCCATGAAGTTCGCGGCACAGCGATTCGATCATCTGGGACGGCGGATGGAGGTGATGCGGCGGTTCAGTGAACAGTACTGGGATGCATATCTAAGTTTGGGCGATAGGGCGAAAGCGAGGAAGCTGCGTTATTACAGCGGCGCCATTTACAACAACCTGCGCGAGATGGCTGAAGAGCTCTCCATCCTAAAAGAGAATTACCGGCGTCAATGGCTGGCAGAAAACAGGCCTTATTGGCTGGACAGTGTTTCCGCTCGCTACGATCAAATGATATCGATTTGGCTGGCGAAGAGTCGCGCCACTGGTGAAGCGCTCCAGAAGTACGAAATTACTTCGACGCTGCCGAATCCGGAAGAGTTTGGCTTGGGCACCAGACCCGGAATGCCGATTCAGGACCGGTAGTGTATCCGCAGATTACGCCGATTAGAGACAATGATAGAGTTGGGCCGAACGGTGTGGCTGCTGTATCGGAAGAAAATAGTTATCAAGATTTGAAAAGAAGGGTGTCAGAAGCCCGCGCGTTAGCAAGGGCACCTCAGGAGAGTAGCCCTCCCTGACGGTCGGGCTTCTGACACAATCCAAAACATTAACCGCCGCGCTTCAAAAGGAGAAGACACATGGCGACTTACATTACGCTGCTCAGTTGGACTGAGCAGGGCATGGCAAAGATTAAGGCGAGCTCAAAACGGCTCGACGACGGAAGAAAAGCCTTTAAAAAGGCCGGCTGTGAGCTGAAGGATGTTTATCTCACGATGGGCCCTTACGATCTCGTGTGTGTCATCGAAGCGCCCGACAGCGAGACCGCGGCCAAAGCGATCTTGTCACTTGGTGCGGCCGGGAACGTGCGAACGTTGACGTTGCCGGCGTTCACGGAAGACGAGTATCGAAGGATCATCGGCTCGCTGTAGCTGGCGGCTTCGCCGCTCCCAGTAAGGAAAGGCTCTGCCTTTCCGGCCAAGCTCCTTCCGCAAAAACGTGAGAGGCTACGCCTCGAACTGAGGCGCGCAGCCTCATTGGAAATCAAAGAGGTGCGACGGTAACGCGAAGCCTTACCGCAGTGTGCTGCGGCAAAGCCGCGCCTGAAAAATCCTAATGGCGGTATCCCGGCCCACGCAGCACTCGCCCGGCGAGCGCCGGTGTGCGCCGGCCCTGATCAACTTCGATCTGCCCGTTAACGACTACGAAGTTGATCCCCACGGGATATTGATTCGGCTCTTCAAAAGTCGCGCGGTCGATTACCGTCTTCGGATCGAAGATAGTGATGTCGGCGAAGTATCCTTCGCGCAGTAACCCGCGGTTCCTTAGACCCACGTTCGACGCAGGCAGGCCCGTCATCTTGCGAATCGCAAATTCCAGCGGCATCAGGTGCTGGTCGCGAACATAGCGTCCCAGAATTCGCGGATACGTGCCCCAGCCGCGCGGATGTGATTTCGATCCCGCCAGCGGTCCGTCCGTCGCGCGCGCCCCGCTATCAGTGCAGATGCTGACGAAGGGAGATTTGAGCGCGGCCTGCATATCGCTTTCCTGCATCATGAAAAAGATCGCCCCTGTCTGGCCGTGGTCGGCAATGATGAAATCGAGGAGCGCGTCGAGCGGATCCTTGTTTTGTGCGGCAGCAATTTCTGAAAGACGCTTGCCTTGCCATGTCTCGAGGTCGCGATTCGTAACAGAGCCAATCAGAATGCCGCTCGGCCCGCCGCTGCCGAGATAGATGTTCTCCCAATCCCTGGCATCAGTTGTTATTTCTCTTTTTAGCCGCGCGCGCGTTTGCGGATCTTTCAGCCGCGCAATCATCCGATCGGTTCCACCTTCCAGCGCCCAGGGCGGCAAGCAAGCGCTCAGAGACGTACTGCCGGCAACATAGGGATAGACGTTAGCGGTGATCTTCAGACCCTGTCGCCGCGCGGCCTCAATGCGGCGCAGCATCTCAGGCATGCGGCCCCAGTTCTTTTTGTAAGCAGTCTTAAAATGCCAGATTTCCGCCGGGATATTTGCGCGCCGCGCAATCTCGAAAACTTCTTTCATCGAATCGTCAATCGCGTTCGCTTCGCTGCGCTGGTGAGTGATGTAGATGCCGCCGTACTGATGGGCTACTTTTGCCAGCTCGACAATCTCATCGGTCTTCGCAAAACGCGCCGGCACATATTGCAGCGAAGTCGAGACTCCCAGCGCTCCATCTTTCATGGCATCGGCCACCAGCTTTCTCATCTGTTCCAATTCCGCGGGAGTTGGAGGGCGGTCATCATAGCCGATCACGTATTCGCGAATCTGCGTAGCCCCGACAAAGGTGCCGAGGTTTACACCGGAGCCTTGTTTTTCCAAACGATTGAAATACTGTCCCAGGGTTTGCCAATCAACAGTGAGTTTGTAACGCCGGTTGAAGTCCTCCTGCTCTTTGAGAATCCGATCGTTGAGCGGCGCGATAGATTCGCCTTCACCGGTGATCTCGGTCGTGACACCCATCATGACTTTGCTCATCGCGCGCGGGTCAATTAACAGGAAAGACTCCGACTGACCCAACATGTCGATAAAGCCGGGCGCGACTATCTGTCCGCGGGCGTCGATGGTTCGTTTTGCCCGCGCTCCCCCGAGGTTGCCCACGCGGGCTATGCGGTCGCCTTTGATAGCGACGTCGGCATTGAATGCCGGCCTTCCGGACCCATCAATCACGCGGCCGTTCTGGATTATCAGATCATAGTCTGAGGCCTTGCTTAATACCGAAGTGACCGCCCCCATTGTCGATAGGGTTAGCGTCAAAGCAAGTGCAATTCTGCCGTTCATACTTTTATGCACCTCGAGTAGGTATTAGGACATGGCATCGTAAGCGTAACCCGAAATTCTGTCCAGACTCAGCTTGTCATGTCCAGCAAGAATCATAATTGAAAACGCTTCGGCTTTGGCGTAGTATGCGCCTCGATTAAGGATCCTTTGCGTAAGGGATGACCGCGCTCACAGAAATCCTGCAGCATCGTCATCTCAATCTCTTAGAACAACGCTGAATCAACGGTGATGATCGGCCAGGTAGTTTCGCATTATCGTATTCTCGAACGCCTTGGAAAGGGTGGAATGGGCGAAGTCTACCTGGCTGAAGACACAAACCTGGGCCGTCGTGTGGCGATCAAGTTTCCGGTGCTTACCTCAAATGAACACGATTTCCGCGCCCGGTTTCTCCGCGAGGCGAGGGCCATTTCCGAACTGAGCAATCCGCATATTGCCACCCTCTACGACTATGGCGAGACGACCGACGGACATCCCTTCCTGGTGATGGAATTGGTCCAGGGAGATACGCTGGCCAGGCTGATGCGCAAAGGCGAGCTGACCTTGCCGCTGGCGTTGCAGATCATAGAAGACGTTGCCTCGGCGCTGACCGACGCGCACGCCCGAGGCATAGTTCATCGTGACATCAAGCCACAAAACATCATGGTCAACGACCGGGGTCAGGTCAAAGTACTCGACTTCGGCCTCGCCAAACAGCTCAACGAGGATACGACTACCGCTTCTGAGCCGGAGGCGCGCACGCTGCTCAATGTGCACACGCGAAGCGGGGCCATGGTCGGTACGCCGGCCTTCTTGTCTCCGGAGCAGGCGATGGGCGGCAGCGTAGATGCTCGCAGCGATCTCTTTGCGCTGGGTGGGGTGTTCTACGAATGCGTCACGGGCCAGCCGGCTTTCCCGGGATCGAACCTGATCGAGATTGCGGCCAACGTGATTCACGTTGAGCCTCCGCCTCCTTCAACAGTTAATCCTGCTCTGCCGGCGGAGCTGGATGCTGTGGTCCTGCGAGCACTCGCGAAGAAGGTTGAGAAAAGATACCAGTCGGCGGAGGAACTGATCTCAGATGTGCGTGCAGTTCGGAGCGGGTTGCACGATGATCTGAGCAATACCCTGATCCAACCGCGGTCGACGATACCGCCCGCCCGGCACACGACGCTCACCAATCTCTCACAGATGTTGCGTCGCCCGCGCGTGCCCGTCTGGTACGTGATTGTCGGCCTGCTGTTCCTGATTATTGTGACGGGGATTATCTGGCGGTGGCGGCGACCTTCGCTTCATGTACCGCCCGCGGATGCTCAGAACTGGTACGAAATAGGAACGAACGCGTTGCGGGACGGGGCGTTCTTTCAAGCGAGCAAAGCCCTCGAGCGAGCTATTGCGATTGACGATAAGTATGTTCTGGCACATGCGCGTCTGGCTGAGGCTTTGGTTGAGTTGGATTACACGGACCGCGCAAAGGACGAGTTGTTGCGAGTTACTTCGCTTGCCAGCGACCGTTCAGTCCTGCCAAAAACCGACGGGCTGTATGTCGATGCAATTTCCGCTATCGTGCGCCGCGACTTTCACTCCGCCATCGACTCGTATGCCGCCATCGTGAATCAGTCTTCTGATTCTGAGAAGCCGCGAGCGCTGGTCGACCTGGGCCGCGCTTACGAGAAGAGCGATGACATTAAGAAGGCCACCGAGAGCTACAGAGAAGCGACTACGCGAAACCCGCAGTATGCCAGCGGCTTCCTGCGGCTGGGAATTCTTTATGGCAGGCAGCGGGATCTTCCCAACGCTCTGGCCTCGTTTGACAAGGCCGAAGCTATCTACCAGGCCGCCGGTAATATCGAGGGACGAACCGAAGTGGCCTTTCAACGGGGCGCTTTGTTTAATCAGCTTGAGAAGCTCGCCGAAGCCAGGACGCAGTTGCAACAGGCGCTCAGTTTAGCCGCGGCCAGCGACAACACGTCGCAAAAAATCAAGAGTCTGCTGCAATTAAGTTTAACGGCGGTCGATGCCGCGGAAACGGCACACGCTACGGAGTACGCACAACAAGCGGTCGAGCTGGCCCAGAGAAACGGAATGGAAAATCTGAGCGCTCAAGGTCTGATCGAGCTGGGATACAGTTTTCTGGTTCGGGGCGAATACCGTGATGCGGAAAAGTACTTTCTGCAGGCGTTGGAAGCGGCGCAAAGGGCCAAAGCTCGCGGCAATGAAGCAAGGGCGCTCAGTGCGATGGCCAGTTTGCGCCAGCAGCAACACAAACCCGACGAAGTAATTCGATACCTCGGGCCCGCGCTCGCGTTTTATCAGCAGGGCGGCTATCGATCATCTACCGCTTCCTGCCTGGCGCTACTGGCGCGCGCAAATCTACAGAAGGGTGATTACGAGGCGGCCGAAAAGGCGCAGGAACAGTTGCTGCAATTTGCGCGGCAGCTGGATGATCAATCAATGATCGCGTTGGCGCTTTCGGAGCGCGCCTCGGCCCTGGCGCGCGAAGAAAAGTTTACTGAATCGTTGGACTATTTTTCGCAGGCATTCCAGATTTACAACTCGCAGGGAATTCAGCGCAGCGTCGGTTACAATCTGACGGCTCGCGCTGATGTACTGAGCTATCTGGGCCGATACAATGAAGTACAACCGCTTCTGGATCAGGCGGCGGCCATCGCGGACAAGCCGGGAGGCGAACTGAAACGGCTCTCGCTGGAAGTCAAACTTGTGGCCGCGAAAATTTCGTTGAGTCAGGAACGTTTCCCGGATGCGAGAGATAAGGTTGAAAAACTAATGGCCACCGCCGGCGAGCAATTTCCGGAAATTTCGTTGAATGGAAAACTGGTTCTTGGTCTGGCTCAGGCATACGGCGGCGCCGCGCCAACCGGAAAAGCAAAGTGTGCTGAGGCCGTGGACCTGGCGAAACAGTTGAACGACCCCTGGGAATTGGCGAAAGCGCAACTGGCGCTGGCCGAGACGATGCTTCTCGGCGGCGATTCACCAGGTGCGGTGAGCAATGCGATGGAGGCGCGGGATGTTTTTGCCCGGTTCGGTCAACAAGCATCCGAGTGGCGAGCACTCGCGGTGGCGGCCATTGCCAGCGGAAAGGTGGGCGATAAGACCAAGGCGCGGGAGTATGCTTTGCGGGCCAATGAATCGGCGTCCACATTGGAACAGCGCTGGGGTAACGAAAACTGGAACACTTTTCTGGGTCGTCCGGATGTTCAGCGATTTCGAAAACAGCTCGAACGAGTTATGAGTTAATTGCTGCGGGCCTTTGGTTATTCGCTTCGACATTTCTCAGGCATTTTAGAAATTGGTTCTTTGACGAGTACGGACTAAATCCGCCTCGTTTACGAGTCCTCAACCCCCGAACATAAGGAGAGAAAGATGCAAAGAGTACACTTAGTATTAATCGCGCTCGCGACGATTTGCCTGATGGCCCTGGCAGCGTTCGCGCTGGCGAATCGCGCCCTCCATCCAGCCCCCGGTGACGATGTGATCATCATCAAGGGTGGCTCTTTAGAGGTCCAATGTCCGTCAAATCAGGACCGGGCATGCCTGGGTATTGCCGATATCACGACGGGGAAGTACAAACATACAAAAGGCAATGCCCACATCATGCAGATTGTCGTCAAAGACAGCACCGGCAAGCAACTGTTCAGTAAGACTTTTAATTCAGGGCAGCAACCTTCGATCGAAGTTACTTACAAGTAGTCGCGCCCCGAAAAGTGAACGCGCGGGGAAACCTGACCCCCCCTCTGCGTGAAGAATGCATTCGGACGACCTTCTCTTTTTGAGTGGGCCGATGTTTTTACGCGGTCTTCATTACGCGGCGTTGCTCTGGTTGTGAATCAGGTTTCGCGAATACCGCGGCCGGTTTCTCTCTGATAGAATTTACGCGAAGCAGGCCAGACGTCTGAAAGCTTGATCCAACCATCCGCGCAACCAGTGACAGCCAACGAAGTCGCCACAGCAATCGGCGCACAATTAATTGGCGATGGTAACGTTCCGATCACGGACGTGACGCACGACTCGCGTCAAGCGGGGCGCGGAAGTTTGTTCGTCGCCGTGCGGGGCGAACTGTTCGACGCCCACAAGTTCGTTCCTCAGGTGATCGAACAAGGTGCGGTTGCGATTCTGTCAGAACTCGAACCTCCCGCTGAATCTCAGTCAGCGAAAGGTTTTCCCGCCGCCGCGCGGCTTCAGGTCGACAACGTCCGCCGCGCCATGGCACTGGCCGCCGCCGAAATTCATCACCATCCTTCGCGCGACCTGCAATTGGTTGGCATCACGGGCACCAATGGCAAGACGACCACAGCTTATCTGGTGGCTTCCATTCCGGAAGCCGCCGGCGAGCCGGTCGCGATGACGGGCACCGTCGAATATCGACTTGGCAAAGAGAGAAAGAAAGCCGGGCGCACCACGCCCGAAGCGACGGACATGCAGCGTCTGCTGCGCCAGGCGATCGAGATTGGCTGCCGGACGGCAGTCATGGAATGTTCTTCGCAGGCGATGGATTTTCATCGATGCGACGAATTGGAGTATGCGGTGGCCGTCTTTTCAAACTTAACCCGCGACCATCTCGACTATCACAAGACGATGGAGAATTACTGGTACGCAAAGCAGCGTCTGTTCGACGGCCGCCTGGGATCGAAGCCGAGAACGTCAGTCATCAATGTAGACGATCCTTACGGAGTTGAGCTGGCGAATCGTCTGGAGAAGGAAAGCCTGCGCGTGGTTCGCTACGCGGTAAAGGCCGAGGCGGATATTACTGCTCGCGAACCCGAATTCTCACTGGCCGGTATGCGCTTTCGCCTGCGCACGCCGGCGGGCGAGCGTGAATTTCATTCGCCTCTGGTCGGACCACCGCATATCTACAACACGCTGGCAGCGGTCGGAAGCGGACTGGCGCTTGGCTACAGCCTGGATGTGATTACGAATGCGTTGGCCACGTGCACTGGTGCGCCGGGACGTTTTGAACGAGTGCCGCACGATGGCGATTTTGCGGTCGTCGTGGATTACGCGCACAGCGATGATGCGTTGCTGAACGTTCTACGCACCGCCCGCGAAGTGACCAAAGGAAGGGTCATCACTGTCTTTGGGTGCGGCGGTGATCGCGACGCGTCGAAGCGCGCGCCCATGGGCGAAGCCGCGGGCTCACTCAGCGATGTAGTAATTCTTACTTCAGACAATCCGCGTACTGAAGATCCGAACCGGATTCTGGAGGACGCGGAAGCCGGTATTGTGAAATCCGGAAAGCCTTACGAAAAAATTGCCGATCGCCGCGAAGCGATCCATCACGCAATCGAACAAGCCCGCACCGATGATTTGGTTTTGATCGCCGGCAAGGGTCACGAGGACTATCAAATCATCGGCCGCGAGACCTTTCACTTCGACGACAAGGAAGTAGCGCGCGAGGCTCTGGCCGATAACCGCTCGCAGTAGCCAGGGGATTCCGGAACGGGGCGTTAGCCCGCGCGTAAGCAAGGGCACCTGACCTGAGCCCTCCCTTACGGTCGGGCTAGTGCCCCGTTTTCACGACCAGCTTAAGACCTGTTGCATGCCTACCGAATCGACATCAACTAACCACGGCGAGGGCCTGCAGCGCGGCATACGCAAATGGGACCTGGTTGCGGTCGCTATCAACGGAATCATCGGCGCCGGCATTTTTGGATTGCCCGCTAAGGTTTACGCGCTCATCGGTACCTATAGCCTGATCGCCTTTGTCGCTTGCGCGGTTGTCGTCATCCTGATCATTCTCTGTTTCGCGGAAGTCAGCAGCCGATTTGATGAAACTGGCGGGCCATACCGTTACGCTCGCGAAGCGTTCGGACCAGCGGTGGGGTTCGAAGTTGGTTGGCTGAGTTGGCTGGCACGGCTGACAGCTTTCGCCGCGAACTGCAATCTGATGGTTAGCTATCTCGGGTTTTTCTGGCCGGCCGCAAATACACCACTGGGACGCGCAGTCATCATCGTGGGGGTGGTTGTCGCCCTGGCCGCGGTCAATATCATCGGCGTGCGGCATGCAGCAATTACCAGCGACCTGTTCACGATTGGCAAGCTGGTTCCCATGCTCATCTTCATCGTTGCTGGCCTCTTTTTTCTGAATCCGCACGCGTTTGTTTTCGGCCCGAGCCCAACGGCCGGAGCTTTCTCACAGTCGGTGCTGTTGCTTATATATGCATTTACCGGGTTCGAGATGGCCGTGATTCCGGCGGGCGAGATTCGTAACCCGCAGCGAAACCTGCCGCGAGCCTTGCTCATAGCCAGCGCGGTTGTCGCCGTCGTATACGTTTTCATTCAAGTGGTTTGCATTGGAACTTTGCCGGAGTTGGCAGCTTCATCAAAACCGCTCGCCGATGCCGCACAGAAGTTTCTGGGAACTGCGGGCGCCGCAATAATCTCCGCGGGCGCGATTATTTCGATCGCCGGGAACCTGAATATTCTGGTGCTCTCGGGGTCGCGCATTCCGTTTGCCATCGCCGAGCACAAACAATTGCCGTCATTTCTCGCGCGCGTTCATCGACGCTCCTTTACCCCGCACTTCTCAATCTTAGTTACGGCTTCGTTGATGATGGTCCTGACGCTTAAGAGTTCGTTTGTTGCGGCGTTGACGATTAGCGCAATTGCGCGGCTGGTAACATACGCGGTCACCTGCGCCGCGCTGCCCGTGCTGCGACGGCGGTCAGACGCGCCAAAGGCCATGTTCAGACTTCCGGGCGGGCCGGTCATCGCGATTGCCGCGCTTCTGCTGGCGGCATGGCTGCTGGCGAACAGCACGGTGAAAGAGGCAATTCAAGCAACGATCGTGGCGGTCATAGGGTTGCTGATATATGCGGGTTACCGGCTCTACCGAGCCCGACTTTCATAAACCACACGCCCGTCCATGATGGTCAGTACGATCTTCACTCTCTCGATCTCTTTGGGTTCAATTTTAAAGATGTCGCGCGACAACATGACGATATCTGCCAGGTTGCCCGGAGTGATTGTGCCCTTCTCGTTTTCCTGGAATTCGGCAATGGCTGAGCCGACAGTGTAAGCACGCACGGCTTCTTCAACCGAAATCTTTTGCTCCGGTATCCAGCCATTCGGGTTCTTCCCGTCCAGAGTCCGGCGCGTTACCGCGGCATAAATCGTGAGCAATGGATCAAGTGGCGCGACGGTCCAATCCGTGCCGAACGCCAACGTGGCGCCGGAATCCAACAATGAACGAAACGCATATGTCGTTTTCGTCCGTTCCGGGCCGATTCGCTTCTCAGCCCAGCGCCCATCGTCAATCGCGTGATACGGCTGCATCGAGGCAATGACGTGGTCGCGAGCGAAACGCGGAATGTCCTGCGGACGAAGATGCTGGGCGTGCTCAATTCGAAACCGCCGGTCGCGGTCACCATTTTCTTTTTCTACTCGCTCATAAATCGAGAGAATGATGTCGTTCGCACGATCACCGATCGCATGAATCATTACCTGCAAGCCGGCGCGATCGGCGCCGCGCACTCGCTTCAGCATTGCTCCATCTGGAAACATCTCATCACTCGGGATGCCGCTGGTATTCGGAGCGTCTCGATACGGCTCAAAGAACAAAGCGGTCGTCGATCCAAGGCTGCCATCCGCAAAACCCTTCAGGCCGCCCGTGCGCAGCATCGCGCTGCCAAAATGCGCGCGCACGCCTGTCTGCGCCAGTTGCTCCCAACGCGGCAAGGGCCACGCACCGTATATACGTGTCTTCAATTCAGAGCGATCGAGCAGAGTTTGATACACACTGACATCAACCCCGGCGGACATATCCTGCACGCTGGTCACTCCCAGACTCGCCGCATGATTCGTCGCAGCGCGCGCGGCCGTAAGTTTTTCTTCGAAGGTTGGCGCGGGGATGACTTTCCAGACAAAACTCTGCGCCGCATCTTTCAGGATGCCGCTAGGTTCACCGGTCGCGGGATCGCGCACAATGACTCCACCGTCCGGATCTTTTGTCGAGCGAGTAACGCTTGCGAGATTCAACGCCAGACTGTTTGCCAGCGCCATGTGACCGTCAAGGCGATTAACGAAAACCGGATTGTTCGGCGTGTATCGATCAATCAGCTCTCTGGTTGGAAGTTTTGCGTCGGGCCAGCGTTCATGATCCCAATCGCCACCGGTAATCCAACTTCCCTTCGGGAATTTCGCTGCAAAATCGCGAAGTCGTTCCGCGAATTCCTGCGGCGTGTTCGCACTCCGCAAATCGACGCTGGCCAGTTGAAAGCCGCCGGATAAGAAATGAACGTGCGCATCGTTGAATCCCGGCAGAACCAGTTGGCCTCGCGCGTCAATTACGCGCGTGGATTCGCCGGCAAGTCTCTGGATTTCATTATTGGCGCCGACGGCAACTATTCTATTTCCGTTGATCGCCAGTGCCTGCGCCGTGGGCTGGGCGGCGTTCATGGTGTGAACACTGGCGTTAAGAATGATTAGGGTTGGAGATGCTTGTTGATTGTTGGATCGGCTTTGAAAGCCCATAGTCATCAATAGACCGGCGATAGTCAGAGACAAAATGCTTACGACGCGCACAGATAGACGACTACTCCATATAATCGCAAAGTAGCGAGCGTTGGCGGCGAATCATAATAGCCTTCATCTCGGAAGATTGACCAGCTCATTTATTCTCCCAAGAACCGCTTCAGCCAAAATATCAGTTTCTTCGGGACGATGGTTGGTGGCCTCCAGTAAAGGTTTTGATGCGGCATGCGCATCTTGCGGGTGATCCACGAGCGGGACGCTCGTGCCAAAAATTTCATCGTCGAGTTTGGAGGGGGTTGAAGACCGTAGTGTATCATTGTCGCGAACATATCTGATCAATGGATAAGGTAGTTTTAAATCTTCGCGCAATCGTGGGGCGCCGGAATGTTCTGGCCGAGCCTGAAGAGTTGCTCGTCTATGAATGCGACGGCTTGCCGCAGCACAAGCATCCGCCGCGCGCCGTCGTCTTTCCCAATTCAACTGAAGAAGTGTCGGAAGTACTGAAACTGCTGGCGCGCGAAGAAGTGAGTTTCGCGCCGCGAGGCGCCGGCACAGGGCTTTCCGGCGGTGCCCTGGCGATTAACCAGGGAGTTGTGATTGAACTGGCGCGCATGCGGAAGATCCTGAAAATCGATCGAGAGAATCGCCTGGCGGTCGTCCAGACGGGACTGGTCAATGCGCATCTCTCGCGCGCGGTCGCGCCCTTCGGTCTCTACTATGTTCCCGATCCGTCCAGCCAGCCGTCCTGCACCATCGGCGGCAACATCGCCGAAAATGCCGGCGGAATTCATTGCTTGAAATACGGCACGACCACCGACCATGCCATCGGCGCGCGAGTCGTCCTGTCTGATGGCTCAATTGTCGATCTCGGTGGTGGGGTGCCGGGATACGATCTACTCGGCGTCTTTGTTGGTTCCGAAGGAACGTTCGGTATTGCGACAGAAGCGACAGTGAAACTGGCGCCGATTCCGCCAGCCGTGCGCACGCTGCTGGCTGACTTTATCGACGTGGATGATGCGAGCCGCGCAGTGTCGGCGATCATCGCTGCGGGAATGTTGCCCGCAGCCCTGGAGATGATGGACAACGCGATCATCCGCGCGGTTGAGAAAAGCGTCTTTGCGGCTGGATTGCCAATTGACGCCCAGGCTGTGTTGCTGGTCGAACTGGATGGTATTGAGACCGGCCTTGACGACGATGCCGAAAAGGCCGCGTCGATTCTGTGTGAACACGGTGCGCGTTCCGTACGCTCCGCCACGGACGAGAATGAAAGAAAAAAACTATGGGCCGCGCGCAAAGGAGCGTTCGGCGCGGTCGGCCGTTTGTCGCCTGACGTGATGATTCAGGATGCGGTCGTGCCGCGCTCGCGTCTGCCTGAAGTGCTCGCCGAAACCTATCGCATCAGCGCACACTATCAACTGCAACTGGCCAACGTATTTCACGCCGGCGACGGCAATCTCCATCCGCTAATTTGTTTTGACCTCAGGCGCGGCGACGATCTGGAACGCGTGCGTCAGGCCGGCCGCGAGATTATGGAGACCTGCGTGCGCGCCGGCGGCTCAATTACCGGCGAGCATGGTGTCGGCCTGGATAAGAGCAGTTACCTGCCGCTGATTTTCAGCGAAGACGATATGGAGGCCATGCTGCAAGTGCGCGCGGCGTTCGATCCGTCGGGGCTCTGCAATCCGGGAAAAATCATTCCGATGCCGCGGGGCTGTGGCGAGGCGCGAGCGGTGGCGACTCATGCTTTGTCAGCACCGGGAGCGGTAGCGACCGGGTCGCTGGGATCCTCGCCCTCCATTCGACCCCAGCAAGATCAATCTCCCAAAAGTGCGACAACCTTAAGTTTGTCGAACACTCCCCGCGATCGAGCCGCAGAGAAACAGGCTTTAATCACCACGAAACTGAACGAGGCGCGGATTGCGCGAGAGTTGGCACGCATTGTCGGCGATCAAAGTGTTCGGCGGCTGGCTGACGTGAATTCTGCAAACCTTGCGCAGTCAGAATGGTTTGCCAGCGCGCGCGCTCTTGAAATAGCGCCACTGACAGGGGAACAGGCTGCCGAGGTAATGAAGATCTCAGCGCGAGAAGGATTAACTGTGGTGCCAATGGGAAGCGGAGGCTGGTTGCAAGCCGGCAATCCGATGAGCCGTGCGGATCTGATTCTGAGCACGCGTCGCATGAAAACCGTGATTCGTCATGAACCTGCGGACCTGGTGGCCACCGCGGAAGCAGGTTTGACGCTGGCTGAATTTCAGAAGCATCTGTCGCAGGCGGGCCAATGGCTGCCCCTCGATCCTCCCGATGACGGGCGTGTCACGCTGGGAGGAATTGTTGCCACTGGTCTGGGCGGCGCGCACAGTTTCGGTTTTGGGACACCGCGGTCCTATGTGATCGGGATGCGCGTGGTGCTGGCCGACGGACGTGTGGTCAAAGCGGGCGGGAACGTCGTCAAGAACGTGGCCGGATACGATCTCTGCAAACTGTTTACGGGAAGTTATGGAGCGCTCGGCCTGATCACCGAAATTACTTTCAAGCTGCGGCCGTTACCGGCTGAGACCAGAACAGTAGTTGCTTCCGGGCCATTGGTTTCTCTTGCCGCGACCGGCCGGCAGATCTCCGCGGACATGTTTCCGGTTGCCGTTGAGTTGCTCTCCTCGCGAATGGCAAGCAGGTTGGAAATCGAAGCGAAGTCGCAGCAATGCGGGTTGCTGGTGCGATTCGCGGGCTCGGCAAGAGCCGTCGTTTCACAGACCGCCCATGCCCTTAAGCTTTTGCGCAATGATCAAAATAATCGGTGTTACGCTCTTGATGAAGACGAGGCCCTGTGGCAGAAGCTGAGCGCGGTCCCCATGCGGACTTCCGACAATTTGGGCTGGCGCGTGAGCCTGCGGCCCGGCGATCTCGCTACGTTTCTAGATGAGATCGTGGCGTTGGAGAAAGATGAGACCTCGCATGTCTCACTAAGTTGGCACGCTGGTCTCGGCGATGGCCGGCTGCGCGCAATCGCCCGTGCCCCGGTGTACCATCGCGAAGCTGTGCGCGCGCTTGAACGGTTGCGCGGGAAAGCGGAAACTCTGGGCGGTAAGCTGGTGCTCGAGACGGCCCCGCTGGAGATTAGAAACGAGTTTGACGCCTGGGGCGACTTTGGATCGACGACAGAACTGATGAGGCGAGTAAAGAGTCAACTTGATCCACAGAATCTGTTTTCGCCCGGACGATTTATCGTCGAGCCTTAGAAGCGTGTTTTCCCTTGCGACTTGGCGTTTTTCGGAGAGACTGTTCACGCCAGGGCGCAAAGCCGCAAAGACAATCGCGACGCCTGAATGATGGCTGGATCATAGCCTGGAGATAAGAAATGAGAACCAAACTATTTTCGCCAATGCGTTTGCTTCTACCTGTCGGTTTGATTGCCGTCATTGTCTCGACGCAAATTGCGCCGGTAAACATTATCGTTGTCGCTGCTTCGCGCGAACCCGTACGCGCTCGCCACGGCATCGTCGCTTCGACAAACGAAATCGCTTCTCAGGTGGGCGTGGACATCATGAAGCGCGGCGGCAATGCGGTTGACGCGGCGATCGCGGTGGCCTTTGCTTTGGCCGTTACGCATCCAGCAGCCGGCAACCTGGGCGGCGGCGGTTTCATGATGATCCGTTTGAAAGACGGACGCACGACGGCGATCGATTATCGTGAGATGGCGCCGGCGGCCGCGACGCGAAATGTCTATCTGGACAAAAACGGCAACGTAATCGAAGGCGAAGGCGGGCCGCTCGAAGGTTATCGCGCCGCTGGAGTTCCCGGCACGGTGCGCGGGATGGAATTGGCGCTGAAGAAGTACGGTTCAGGCAGATTGAGCTGGACGCAGTTGATTGAACCGGCGCGGCGCCTGGCTGCGAACGGCTTTACGGTGTCCAACTCGTTTGCGCGAGGATTGCGCGGCAATCGCGAATATCTTTCCCAGTACGCGGAGACGAAACGCATCTATCTCAACAACGGAAAGTTTTACGACGAAGGTGACTTGTTTGTGCAACCCGATCTCGCAGCGACTTTCTTGCGTTTGCAGCAGCGTGGCCCAAATGAATTCTACGAAGGACAAACCGCCCAGTTGATAGCCGCTGACATGAAGCGGCATAACGGCCTGATGACGCTGGATGATCTGCACGGGTATGTCGCGAAAGAGCGCCAGCCCCTGCGGGGCAACTATCGCGGCTACGAAGTTGTCTCGATGCCGCCTCCTTCATCGGGCGGCGCCGTGCTGATCGAGATGCTGAACATTCTGGAAGGCTATGATCTGAAAAAGATGGATTGGGCGTCCTCTGATCGTTATCACCTGATGACTGAAGCCATGCGCCGCGCCTTTGCCGACCGGGCTGAATACATGGGCGACTCAGATTTTGTGAAAGTTCCGGTGGCGGGTTTAGTAGATAAAAAATACGCGGCCCAGTTGCGCCAGACCATCAATCCGGAACGCGCTTCGTCGAGCGAACAAGTGAAGGCCGGCAAACCTTTGGGCTACGAATCTGAAGAGACTACGCACTTCACAGTCGTCGACGCCGAAGGCAACGCGGTCGCGAACACCTACACGTTGAATAATTCGTTTGGCTCAGCGGCGGTTGCGAAGGGGACCGGCCTGTTGCTGAACGATGAGATGGATGATTTCGCAGCCAAGCCGGGGACTCCGAATCTCTACGGTCTTATCCAGGGCGAGCGCAACGCCGTCGCTCCGCGCAAGCGGCCTTTGTCGGCGATGACACCTACTTTTGTATTGCGCAAAGACGGCAGCCTTTGGTTTACGGTCGGCAGTCCGGGTGGACCAACGATTATCAATACTGTGCTGTGTGTGATTACCAACGTGATCGATTACGACATGAACATCCAGCAGGCTATCGACGCTCCGCGCATTCATCATCAATGGCTGCCAGATGAACTGGTCTTCGAACCTTACGGATTATCGGGAGATACGCAAAGTGCTTTGATCGCTCGCGGCCACAAACTCGCCAAGCCGCGTTATCTCGGCGACGCCGAAGGGATCATGATTGAAGAGAAGACGGGTGTGCGTTTAGGAGCGACTGATCCGAGAAGGAGTGATGGGTTGGCGGTCGGGTATTGAAGCGTGTTGGATTGAAGGTCAATTGTGAGAGTGACATTCTTCACCGCTGTGATCAATGTGCAGATTGGTAGCATTTCCGGGCGTGGTGATGAAATCTTTAAGGGGCTATACATAACGACGGACAGGGGTATTATTTCAGGCCTTGTGACTCCCCGAAGTCGCAGCCGCTTTGGGGCAACTCGAATACGAGTTTCTCCGAGACGCTCCCGCCCTTATATATTCCCGCGAAGAGGTCGAGGGTGACTTCGATTGGTCTGATTACCTTCGTAGGAGGCTCTTTGAGGTAAAGACTCTCTTTAATGTGATGTGGTTATTTAAGGACAATGCAGCCAATAGTGAATTGGGCTTTTTGACCTATGCGTTTGGGTTCACGCAACAAACTCACAGCAATGCAGTATCGATTATTTACGATATGGCGGACGGATCGCGTCCAGTGGTGAGTTTCTCTCGAAACGATCTTAGAGAAGTTCGGCAATATTACCGAGCTTGGATCGGTGAGGTCGAAATCCCGACCCCCTACGGTTTACTGGATTCCTCTGGAATCACGAGGACAATGCGGGCGTTTTATTGGATTCAAGCGGGTCGATCTGCACCTAGTCTTGGGCAGAGAATTGCCTGCTTCTGCATGGCGATGGAGAGTCTCCTCGCCACTAGTTCGTCCGAACTGGCACATCAACTTGCGGAACGGATGGCAGTATTCTTGTCAGACCGGCTCGATGGACGGGAGAGTGTCTATCGAAAAGTAAAGCAATGCTACGCTCTCAGGTCGAGAGTTGTTCATGGCGACGTTCTGAAGCATTCGAAGGTGAGTGAGTTAGTAGAGGCATCATTGGCATGCGACGAACTCCTCCGGCAAGCCATACGCAAGGCGGTTCAGGACGAACGCGCTCGAAAAGCCTTAGAGAGCGCCAATGAGACCTTGGACCGATATTTCCTCGATGCACTCTTCTCGACTTCTTAGATCTCAACGAGCCAGCGAAGCTGGCGGCAGAATGTAGCCCAGGGCAAGCGTAGCGGAACGAAGTGGAGCGGAGCGCCGCCTTGGGTAATCCCCCGAATAAATACTCCAAGCCCGCTTTAGCGGGCGAAAGATTCTGCCGCCCGCTAAAGCGGGCTTGATAATGAAATGGGACGTGAACCCAGGGTTTCGCTCGCTGCGCTCGCTCACCCTGGGCTAAATTCTGCCGCCAGCTTCGCTGGCTCGCTGAGTCTGCAAACTCGGTAGTTCGAAACTAAAGAATTTCGTCTTGAAAGAATGGAAACTGTCTAATACTAAACGATCAACCGGTGTCGCCACTAAACATCAACGCGGTCGGCCGCAAACGCCAGGCAGGCTTTGATGTCTTCAGCAGTAAGGTCAGGGAAATCTGCCAGAATTTCTTCTTCGCTCATGCCGCCGGCGAGGTATTCCAGCACGTCCGTTACAGTCATTCGCGTTCCGCGAATCGTGGGTTTGCCGCTGCGCTTACCGGGTTCGATGGTGATGATCTTGCTATAATCCATGTGGGAATGATAACAAAACGAATTGATCTTGCAAGACAAACCAATCAACTCGGCGCCGGCGGCAAGGATTGGCCTTAAGACATGAAATTCAGCGAACTAATCAGGCTTCTCGAGAAGAACGGTTTTCATTTGCTGAAAGAGAAGGGCTCGATTCGTTACTATGCGAAGCCAGGATACGACAGGCTGGTCAGAGTTGATTTTCATGGCGCAAAGGAAGTTCCCATGGGCACATGTCATGCTATTCTTAAGGCAGCTGGAATTAAGGAAAGGACCTAATATCAATGATTGATCTTAAATACTCGCTGATTATCGAGGCCACCTCAGATCCCAACTTCTTCGGATTCTATTCGCCAGATCTCGAGGGCTTCACTGGCGTGGGGCACTCAGTCGAGGATTGTCTTTACAAGGCGAAATGGGGAATGGAAGAGCACGTTGCCCTTCTGGTTGATCAGAAGTTGCCCGTCCCTGAGACGAATGCCAATCCAACCGTAGTTGTTCAGAATGAAGCAGAGTTGGCACCAGCCGCCTAGCTTCACTCCAGAAGTATGGCCGCCGCCCAACCATCCATACTCGCGACTGTTCTCTCAACAGAAGAAGAAAAGATTCTCGCCTGCGTTCACTGCGGTCTCTGTCTGGAAGCTTGCCCGACCTACGTTGCCACCGGAGATGAGAACGACAGCCCGCGCGGGCGCATTTACCTGATGCGCGCGGTTGAAGAAGGACGCCTCTCAGTCGGATCGCTAACGTTTGAAAGGCATATCGATCGCTGCCTCGGTTGCCGCGCGTGTGAAGCGGCATGTCCGGCCGGTGTTGAATACGGCCAACTGCTGGAAGCCGCGCGGGCGGACATCCTGAGCGGCCCGACCAAGCCGACCGGCGTTTACCGGGTGCTGAAATTTGTGCTGCGCCATGTCTGGATGAAGCCGAAACGATTGCAGGCAGCGTTCGCGCTGGGCCGCTTCCTGCGCGACATCGGATTAGCGCGGCTGTTGCTGCGCACCGGAATCGCGAGGGCAATTAATCGGCAGTTTGAATTCGCGTTGGCCCTGCTTGACGGATCGTCGCGGGCAAAGGTGGGCCTGGTGCCCGCGAACCGTCCGCAAGATGCGGGCACGCCCATGAAAGATGCGAGCGCTCCTATGAAAAAGAGCCAGACTGCGCTGCTCTTCAAAGCCTGTGTTACTGAAGGATTGTTTCAACGCGTAAACGACGCCACTGCGCGAGTGTTGAAAGTGAATGGCTGCGCGGTGCAGAACGGAGCGAATCAGGTTTGTTGTGGAGCCTTGCACGCACATGCCGGCGACCTCGAAGGTGCGCGCGTGCTGGCGCGTCAAAACATCGACGCCTTCGACGCTAATCGAGACAGCGCGATTGTTACCAACGCCGGTGGCTGTGGCGCGATGCTGGCCTCATACGCGCACTTGCTGGCCGACGACGAACGATACAAAGATCGCGCGCGTGATTTCAGCGCCCGCGTGCGCGACGTGGGCCAACAACTGAAAGCCGTCGGTTTTCGCAACGGCGCGGCGATAGGATTCGAGCGCACAACTTACGATGCGTCATGTCATCTGCTTCACGGGCAGCACGCGGCGGACGAATCTCTGCAGATGCTTTGGGCCATTCCGCATTTGAATCTCGCACTTTTGAGCGGCAGCGATGTCTGTTGTGGCGGCGCTGGAGTTTACAACTTGCTCGAACCGGAATTGTCTGAGCAGATCCTGGAAGAGAAACTCAGAAACATTGAACAATCGGGAGCAAGTGTCCTGGCTACCGGCAACGCCGGTTGTCACATGCAGATCGCCGCCGGCGCCCGCCTGGCCGGCTTAAAACTGCAGGTCTGTCACCCCGTTGAGTTGCTTGACGAATCGTATCAGCGCGCGGGATTCTACGGCGCATTGTGACAAATAGCACCAAAAAGAAGAGGGCGAAATATTTTGATATCTTCGCGCGCGATATGCCACACCCAACCTGCTTTGCGGTCTCTTTAGATTAACAACCTGGTTCGAACTCATTAGTTTGTTAAAGCTTCTCCAATCTTGTATCTGCCTTTGCTTGATAACCGCTGCCGTAGCGGCGCAGTCAGGCGCTGTCGATGAGCCACAGCTTGAAGCGGTGCGAGCACATTATGAAAAGGCACAAGCTTACGAACGCACAAATGACTGGCTAGCGGCTGAGCAGGAATGGCGACTTGTCATCAAACTGGCCCCAAAGGATGCGCGCGCCTGGGTGAATCTGGGGGTGGCTCTCAACCGGCAAAATAAGTCCCGTGAAGCTATTGATGCCTGGACGCAAGCGACCACGATTGATCCGAAGCTGGCCGGTGCGCATTTCAATTTGGGTTTGGCGCTCGTGCGCAGTAACGAGTTTGCGGCCGCGATCAATCCGCTCAAGGCTTCATTGATGCTTGAGCCCGACAACGACGCGGCGCGACGCGCGTTGGCGTTAGCGCTGGTCGGCCTCGAACGATTTCCGGAAGCATCGCGCGAGATAGCTCGCTTGCTGGCGCGTAGCCCGCGCGATGCGACTCTGCTGGAGATGGCCGCGCCGTGTTTCATGCGGCAACGCAGGTACGCCGAAGCGACGATTGTGCTCAAGCGACGTCTGGATTTGGGCAGCGAGACCAGCCAACTCTGGGCGCAATATGGCGACGCTTTGGACGGCGCTAGCCGAACCATCGAAGCTCTCGAAGCGTACAAGCGGGCCGTAGCACTCGCGCCTGATTCCACCGTCACCCGCTATGGCCTCGGCTATCTCTATTGGAAACTGTATCGCTATGACGAAGCTGAACGCGAACTGACAGAGGTCCTGCGCCGAGACCCGAAAGATGCGCGCGCTGCCTTTACGCTCGGCGATCTCTATCTTACAAAGGGCGATGCCAAACGGGCGCTGCCGTTTCTCGAGATGGCGGCGCAGGATTATCCGGCTGAGTTTGACACGAGATTCGCCCTGGGCCGAGCGCTGTTGCTCATCGGTGAAAGCAAACGCGGGATTGAGGAATTGCGCGCCGCAGTCAAGCTGGATGATTCCATCTCAGACGGGCACTTTCAACTTGGCCGGGCCTTAATGCAGGCGGGCTTAAGTGATGAAGGGAAGCGCGAATTGGATCGAGCGCGGAAATTACAAGAGGCCACGCGCGACGCCGAACGAAAAAGATTTGGTAAGAAACCTTAACTGCGAGTCCGGCGCTCAGATCGCGTTCGCCCGCCCTGTTTGGATTATCGTTGAACTTTACGTTTTTCTGTTTGTGTTGACGAATCGAATGCGACGCGACCATTGACCAGGGTCAGCCGCACTTTGCCATCATTGTCCAACGCGACCAGGTCAGCGCGTTTTCCTACTTCGATCGAGCCACAATCCCCATCGATTCCAAGTAAGCGGGCCGGGTTTAATGAAGCCATACGCGCGACTTCTGAGTCAGAACTGCCAAGGGAGCGCATCATTCGCGCTGCATCCAGCATGGTGATAACAGAACCGGCAATGCTTCCGCGAGAGTTCCGTGTGCGACCGTCTTTCACAGCAATTTTCTCGCCCCAGATCTGATATTCACCGTCGCCTAAACCGGCGGGCGCGATCGCATCACTGATCAACGACAACCGTGCCGGAGTCTTGCACCGCAAGAGAAGTTTCAGCACCAGCAGATCCAGATGAACTCCGTCAGCGATTATGTCAACGCTGACGTTGTCGCGCAGCAGTCCCCAGCAGACCGGTCCCGGCGCGCGATGATGCAAGGGCGGCATCGCATTCATGAAGTGAGTCATGTGATGGGCGCCGGCGTCGCTCGCTTGGTCCAGGATGTCGGGCGTGGCGCGCGTGTGCCCGATGGAAACGATCCATCCGCGCCGCCGAAGCTCACTTACCAGTTCAAGTCCTCCGTCAATTTCGGGCGCGACTGTGATCAGAAACTTTGCGTTGGCATTTTCGATGACAGGTAGATTCTCTAAATTCCCAGGTTCTCCGTACGTTTGAAAATGTGAAGTCCGAAGCGCGCCACACTGGGCGCTGTTGATAAAAGGGCCTTCGTAATGGAGACCAAGCCCGCGGGCGGCGGGCGCGCGGTCGTTACTGTCCATCATGAACTTCTCTATCGCCGCGCAGGCGCGCTGATAATCTTCGAGCGGCGCTGGCACCAGGGTAGGCAGCCATCCCGTGATTCCGTTCTGCGCCAGAAAGAGTGCCACGCGATAGAGATCGTCTGCGTCGGCTTCCATAGTATCGACGCCCACGGCCCCGTGAATGTGAATGTCTATGAAGCCGGGAAAAAGTGTCAGGCCTGTAAGATCGATCATCCGCCCAACGCCCCCCGGAATCGTTTGCCCCTGCTCAACAATAGCCCGGATGCGCCCACCATCAATTAATAAGCCGGCATTTTCCACGGCGCGATCCGAAACAGCCAGACGCGCGCCGCGCAGTATTAACCCGTTTTCAGACTGTCTGTCGTCAGTCATGGCCGATATTTAATCACAGCTTAAGCTCCAAAAGCGCTTACGCCCGCGAAAGGCCGAAACCTTGCGCGGGCATAGTCGCGAAAAGATCGGAGCGATCTTCAGAAATACATCTTCAAGCCAAACTGGAATTCGCGCGGGTTGCGGGTCGAACCGGGTCTGCCGGTAGTTGACGTGCAAACTGCGATTCCGCCCGGCACGCACGGCGAAGCACCTAGAACGTTACCGTTGGCCGACTCGAGGAAAAACTGCGTGTGGTTGAAGACGTTGAAGGACTCGAAGCGAAACTGGAAGTAACGCGCTTTCTCAGTGTTCCAGTAGAAGTTCTTGATCAAAGAAAGATTAGTCTGGTTACGACCCGGCAGGTGGAAGATTGCGCGGCCCGCGTTTCCATAGGTTCCCAGCGCGGGATTCGCGAACGCCGTCGGATCGTAAAGGAAAGGCAGTCCAGTTACCGGATCAGTCGTCCCGGCCAAACCCGCCGTCGGGTTGCCGACCAATTGAGATCGGTTTCCGTTTCGCCCACTGTTGGTGGTGGAAGCCAGTACGCGCGAAATCGGCGGACCGGATTCAATGTTCGTGATGCCGGAGATCTGCCAGCCTGCCAATACCGTTTTCACGAACGGATTACTGTTCTTCTGGAAGAACGGCATCTCCCAAATGTAACTGGCTGAGAAAATATGCGGCCGCGAGGTGCGCGCTTCGGCATATTCGATTCGCAGATCATATTGATTCTGCGGTGCATCCACACCGTCCCGATCGTTCGTGAAGTTGGTCAGATTCTTGCTGAAGGTGTAAGCCAGGCTAACCGTGCTGCCGCGCGCGAACCTCCAATTGAGCGATGAGAGCAAGCCGTGATAACGCGAGATGGCCGCTGTCTCTTTAAAGGTGATCGTGCCATAACCTCGATACGGTCGAATAGCGTTGACGTTAGTCGAGGCCGTCGGGTTGCGTACCGTATCCAGGACCCATGCATTTGTTTCCGCGGGACCGACAAAGTTTATATTGCGCTGGTCGTGCAGGTGGTCGCCTTTGGTGCCCACGTAACTGACATCCAGCACGGCGTTTTTAAAAATCTCGCGTTGCATGCCGACTGACCACTGCTGAATCTCCGGCGTCACGATGTGCGGATCAATGCCCCCGAGCGCGCGTATTGGCAGGTTGCCCAGCGCGCCACCTGCTGGGGTAGCCAGCGTGATACCCGCGCCGCTGAAACTGGCGTTATTACTGAACGGCGGATTTGAGAATGTCGGGTCTTCATAAAGGAACGTCGCGATCTGGTCGTAATAAAAGCCATAACCGAGACGAAAAACTGTCTTGCCGCTTTCGCCAAGCAGGCGGCGTCCCAAACCGTTTTTGTAATTAGGACTCCAGGCGAGACCGAACCGAGGACTGAAGTTATTTTTATCGCTCGGCACGATCGTTTTGCCAAACGGCGAACCAGCGCCGGCCACCGCTATTCCATTCAATTCGTTGCCGGTGCCGCGAATCAGCGAGCCGCAGAGCGCATCCGCGCAGGTGGGCGCGTTTGCAAGTGAGTAAAGCAGCGGGTCGAAAGCTGTGAGCACGTTGTGGCTATCAGTTGCCGGAACGAAATATTGATAGCGCACGCCATAATCCAATGTCAGGTTGGGACGAATCTTCCAGGTATCCTGAGCAAAGAACTCACGCCGGCCCAGGTGCTCAGAGACGGTAATGTCGAATTGGTTTTCGTTGTACGTGTTGGCGCGACCCAACATATAGCTGGCAAGCGCCACGCCGGTTTGAGTCAGGGCAACACCCGTGGTTGAAGTCCCACGCGATTCGGTAGTAGTAAAAGCAAACGACCCCTGAGTCAGGTTGTTGGCGTTTTCATTCTTGCCTTCAAAGGCCCATTCACCGCCAAATTTGAAGATGTGGTTACCACTCGTCCTGGTCACAACGTCGCGAAATACCTGACTACGATAACGAATAGCGAACTTTTGAAGTGAGCCGACTGAAGTAATGCCGGTTATGGTGATTGACGGGATGGCGTTGCTGTTGTTCTCTGGGAAGACCTCGGGGATGTTCAGGCCCGGATAATCGGAACGACGGCCGCGGCCGACTAACTGCGAGCCGATAAAGTTTTGCGAGAAGTTATAGCTTGCCTCGTTAACCATCGTGGGTGAGATGATGGTCGTATAATTTATCGCCAACAGTTGGCCGGGAATGCGGGTGTCAGTCGTGGCAATATTCGGCAGATTGATGTTCTGGAAGAGACCGCCCGTTTCCTGGGTCACGTTCAGGTCATGGGTGTAGCGTCCAAAGATGCGATTGTTGTCATTAAAGATATGATCAATCCGAATCACTTCCTGGCGAGTGTTCTGCAGATTGACGGGGCTGAAAGTAAAAGTGTTGCTGCCGCTGTTTGGCAGAGGCCAAACCGGCAACAACGCGATTGCCTGCGGGCTAAGATCAGCGGCCGGAATGATGTTGCCTGGATAGGCACGGCCGACCGCATTAAAGATCATCCCTACGCGAGCCTGGGTCGTACCGCCACCGGTGTCAGTTACCAAAAACGGTGTCGTTGTACAGGTGCCCACGCCCGGCGTGGTGCACTGCGCGTTGGCCGTGGTGCGGAAGAGCGGCAAGCCAAGGCTTGAAGAGAAATCGCCGGCGCGCTGTGCTGATGTCGGAACGGTTGCGGTGCTCGCGGTTGTGGCGCGGCGGATGCGGCGGGCTTCTTCCGAGAAGAAGAAGAAAGTCTTGTTCTTTGCTTTGTAAATCGATGGCCCGCCTTCGCCAAACTTGGGAAGAGTCACCGGCCCGCTGAATGTGCCGCCAAAATTGTTGTAGCGCAGCTTCGGCACCGGCGCGCGCGGTTTCCCGTCCGTGCCGCGTCCGAGCCGGTTGTTGAAGAACGAGTTGGCATTGAAGCGATCATTACGGACGAATTCATAGCCCGAAAAGTGGTAGTCATTACTGCCGCTACGCGTCACCATCGTCACCGTGCCGCTGCCGGAACGTCCGACTTCAGCCGTGTAGTTCGAACTTAAGACCTTGAACTCCTTGATCGAGTCAATCGTCGGGGTTGATAGCAGCGTGATATTTGAGCCGCCATCCGTGTTGTTGACGCCGTCCACAAAGTAATTGACTCCATTGCGGCGCATGCCGTTGATTGAAATACTGGTGCGGTTGCTCAACCCTAGCGCAGTTTCATCCGCAAGGTCGGAACTAACTCCTGGTACAAGTTCTGTAAGTTTCATAAAGTCGCGATTATTGAGCGGCAACTCACGCACTTGCGCGCCAGAGATCAGTGCCTGACCTGTCGGGCTCTCTTGCAGGAGCGGCGCCTCATCGGTCACGAGGACGGTTTGAGTTATGTCGCCCGCCTCCAGCACGACATCAATGCCCCGGCGATCCTTAGCGTTGAGCGTGACCGTTTGCACGTAACGCTTGAAGTTCGTTTGCTGGACAGTGACAGTGTAGCTGCCGGGAATCAGAGGAGTGACGACATAGTTGCCATCTTCATTCGTCTGTACGCGGCGCTCGGAATTTGTGTCCTTGTTGGTGACGACCACGCTAGCGTTCTGAATGACCGCGCCGGTCGAGTCGGTCACTTGCCCGGTGATGGACGCGGCGGTTTCTTCCTGGGCCAGCCCGGCGGTCGTAAAAGCAAAGCCGAGAGCGATCGCTACAAACACAACGCGCAGAAACTGAAGGTGATGTCTCATGATGGTTCCTCTTTACCGGAAGATGATTAAGACCATTGTCGGACCGCTGGTGACGGCCACTCCAAAAATCGCGGGAAGGACGCCAATTCTATTAGGCGAGGACTTACAATCAAAGCTAAAAGATTTTATCAGTCCGATAAACTCACTTGATGGGACCAGCAGCATCTTACTACTGGCTGTCTAACCCCGCTAGCTTTTTTCAGAATAATGGATTCGTCGTTCACATTTTCGGACGAGTCAGTGCTCGGGAAAGCGCATCATCATTTGACACGCTAGTCCAAGCGGCTGCCTAGTAAAGAATTAACAGGCAAATCTAGTAACTTCGCTCTCCCGGACTCGAGCGTCTTAGTATTTGACAGCGAAGATCATTTCTCACAGGCAAATGCCGTGCGGCATTAAAGTTTTCGGCGGCGATCCTTGCGCGCTGGTCGGGGCGGCACACTTGTCAGTGGCACTCACGAATTGCTGATGGGGTGAGCAGCATTACGCTCAACTTGGCCTGAGTTCACTTCCAGCTACAGGAATATGACACGCCCTGCGACTTTGCTATTTCAGTAAAACGGTCCTCGTAGGGTTTAGCGTATTCCTCTACCGACCGTTTGATTCGGTTGAAGAGTTTGCAGTGAAAGCGTTCCCTGGCAACTCTGTCCCTGAGAAAAAGCATTGCGTTCGCTTCTCCCCAGTACTCACGATCCTCCCAAATCTCGACCGGATTGCCGCCCATCTGTCGCGCCAGCTCGACCAGCCGGGGATCGTTAACGTTGTATCCATTACTAAGAAAAATCTTATTGTAGATTGGGGCCAGCCTGACTTGCAGGGCATATAACGCCTTATCAGTGGTGGCTATCTTAATGACGTGACCGAATTCGTGAGCAATCTTGGTTGCGGCCAGCACGTTTCCGCTAAGAACCTTCGACGATTGATACGGTTCGAGCGCATTCATTACCGGGTAATAGACCTGAGTGGGAAAGCCTTCGTCAATGCGACCGCCGAGCGTGATGGTCGCAGCAACAAGTTCGCCGGCATCGTTCCATCTGTATTTGCCGGTTCCGGCGCCGTGCTCGTTACCGGAAACTATGGTAATGGTAAGCACGAAACGTTGGTGGCGAGAGTACAGTTCCCACTGCGCGCGGCCAATCTCAGTAGAAAGAAACTCGTCTTTCCATTCTTTGTATCGGGCCTTATATCTATTGTCGATCAGTTCCCGGATGCCGTTGCTGTCAGAATTCGGAACGACAGCATAGCCGGTGCGCGTGTAAGCAGCCGGTGTGGGCTGGGTAAGATCTTTCGCCGAACTCTGCGCGGCGAGCTGCGGCGACGACCCAAGCCACAGAACAACGACCAATAGAGACAAAGAAGAGATGCGCAATAGTTTCACGGTTGTGTCCTCCTCGAATCGAACGATCCTGAGACGTCAGGGGCAAAGCACTTACGGCAAAATACAAATCAGAAGGGCGGCGTCCGTTCCAGTTAAGTACCTGATGGGAAAGTTTGTTAGGTCGCGATCACTTTAGCGCCGGCTAATATACTCCAAAGAGCGACCAAAACACACCGAATTTGCGGCGGCTGTGCGAGAGGGACAAGTCAACGAGGTCAACTGCAACTCAGGAAGGAAACGACTCGTAACTATTGGTAAAGCAGAAAGCGCGCCCGCGCGCGCCGGAAATTCTCCAGCGCGGTTGCCCACGAGCGGGTGATCTCGTCGGCCGAGTCTCCGCGCTTCAGCCGTTCCAATGCGTCGGTGTTGACGAGCAGGTGCGAGTAGCCGTCAACTTTCCAATAGGTGGGAAACAGACTATGCAGGGCGACCGCGATCTCGATACCGGTACGGACCGATTGAAATCTGGAGCGGTCAGTGATCACGATATTGACGCCGCTGCATTCTTCGTTCTTGAAAACCGACGAGCCCGGAGTAAAACGCATGGGGACGAAACGCACACCGGCGATGTTGCGCGCATTAAGATCACTCGCCAGTTTCTGACCGTCGAGCCACGGAGCACCGATAATTTCAAACGGCGTGTTTGTGCCGCGACCCACTGAAAGATTGGTCGTTTCCAGCAAACCGATACCGGGATAGAGCGCGGCTTCCGTAAGACTGCGCATGTTTGGCGATGGATTGACCCAGGTCAGATTGGTGGCGTCAAACCACATCGCGCGCCGCCAGTTTTCCATCTTGATCACGCGTACCTCGGCCCCCAGGTGACGTTCTTCGTTGAACAGCCGGGCCAGCTCTCCAACCGTCATTCCGTGGCGTACCGGAATTGTGTGATAAGCCGTAAACGAAAGTTTGTCGATATCAGCGACGGGGCCTTCAATCTCCCTACCGTTAATGGGATTGGGCCGATCGAGAACAATGATGGGAAGTTTTGCCTTCGCCGCTTCTTCGATTACATAACCCAAAGTCGAGATGTAGGTATAGAAGCGCGCGCCCACATCCTGGATGTCAAAAACCAACGCGTCGAGATCTTTCAACTGTTCGGGTTTTGGCCGGCGCAACTCGCCGTAAAGCGAGTAGATTGACAGACCAGTCTGCTCGTCTTTGGTGTCGGAGACTTTTTCGTCAGCTAATCCGCGAATGCCATGCTCAGGAGAGAACAGCGCCACGACTTTCACTCCGGGCGCTTTGAAGAGAACATCGATCGTGGAACGCCCGGCGCGATCGCGTCCCGTCTGGTTCGTGATCAAGCCCAGGCGGAGACCCGCGAGTTGTTTGAAGCCGTCGCGTTCCAAAACATCGATACCGTTTATGACCTGCGCGTCGGGCGACGGGATTGCGCCCGCCCGCGAGTTGTTTGAATCCAAATGCGCCACGCTTGCCAGCAGGTCGGCGGCCGTGCGCGCTGATTCCTCCCGGGTCTGGGCGACAGTGGTGTCCATGATCGAACTGGCGACGATTGACGCGACCCGGCCGCGCAAGGGCCCGACATCGCCTTTGCCATCCGGATGGACGCGATTGCTCAAGAAAATTATGAACGTATCCGAAGCCGGATCGATCCACATCGACGTGCCGGTGAATCCGGTATGACCAAACGAGCCGAGCGGGAACAGGTCGCCTTTGTTGGTTGAGAAACTCGTGGCAATGTCCCATCCCAATCCGCGCGCGGCGCCCGTTTCGCTGACGGCATGCGGTCGCGTCATCGTGGCCACGGTCATCGGGCCCAAAATTCGCGCGCCATTGTAAACGCCGCCATTCAAAATCATCTGGCAGAAGATTGCTAGATCGTCAGCCGTGGAAAACAAGCCCGCATGGCCGGCCACTCCGCCCATGCGAAACGCAGTCGGATCGTGAACCTGGCCGCGCAGCCATTGTTCGCCTTCCGCTCCCGCGTTCGCGTCGCTATCGCCGAGATAGTTCATCTGGCCGCGGCGTCTTTCAGTGGGGGCGATTCGCGATAAGAGTTTTGCGTCCGGGCGAAAGCCGGTGTCGCGCATCCCCAGCGGCGCAAAAATATTTTTCCGCGCAAACTCGTCCAGCGTCTGACCACTGACCCGATGAACCACCTCGCCCAGCGCGATATAGTTGATGTCGCTATAAACGAAGCGAGCGTCGGGTTGATTGCGCAAAGGCTCGTGATACAAACGCTTCAGGGCTTCCTCGTATCCTATCCATCGCTCTCTTAAATCGAAATCAGGAGCGAAACCAGCCATGTGAGTCAGCAGTTGCTCGATCGTGATCGCGTCGCGGCCTTCGCCTTTCATCTCCGGAATAAACTGAACTACGGGATCGGCGAGACGGACTTTGCCTTGCTCAATTAGCATCATGATGCTGGTGGAGGTGGCGACGATTTTGGTCAAACTGGCGAGGTCAAAGATCGTGTCTGCGGTCATTGCTTCACGCTGCGGTTCAACCGCGCGCGCGCCGTACGCCTTGCGCCAAACCACGCGCCCATGTCGGCCGACGACGACGACCGCGCCCGGCAATTCCTTCTTTTCAATTGAAGCCTCGATCGCGGCATTCATCCGAGAGAGACGCTCGGCGGATATGCCGGCGGAGGCTGGCGCAGTTTGCGGAAGCTGCGCCGCAATGCCTTGCGCCAGCAGAACTATCAGCGCGATGGAGAGCCTGATTTGGCGGCTGATCATTTTGGGGCGCGGGCTTTCAATTGAATTCCCGCGCCCCGAGGATACAAACCTGGCAGCGATATTGGCAATCTTCCGGTGATATCTATCTGGGCCAACAACGCCCGCGCGGTGGCTTCCTGCAAGCTCGGCATGTCCCCGTACGCGACGAGATAAGTTTGTAACTTTGGAAAACTTAAAAGCACATAAGGATTGCCGAAACTGATCCCTATCAAAGGGGCGTGGCGATCGATCAATTCGTTCAGAGCTTTCATTCCCGGTTCGGGCAGGGCTACGCTGCGGGCTTGCCCCGTGCGCACGCGGCCGTACATCGAAACAAACACCAAATCAGCGTGGCCGGCGCCCTCGATCGCTTTTCTCACTTCTGCTTCAGAAGACCGATCGTCAAGGACGATCGTTTCGATTTTTTGTCCTCCCCGGGCCATTGCGGCTATGAATGGTTGCGCTACCAAAGCGCGATCGTCGCCATTGGTAATCGCCAGATTGAAGATGCGTTGAGCCGGTGACACCTTTAGCGGCAAAAGATTCGCGTCGTTTCGCACCAGAGTAATTGTGTGTTCGGCGATCTCGTTTGCCAGGTGAAACGCATCTTTGCCGGCAACCGCGCGGTCGATTTCGTCCAGGGAGGTGATACGTTGTTGTGAAAGCCCGAGGTCATACTTCGCCGCCAGAACCTTGCGCGCGGATTCTTCGATGCGTTGCTCGCTCAATCTTCCTTTCTTTACCGCGTCGCGCACGCCGCGAAAGGCCGCATCAGGATCTGCGGGTTTCAAAAGCATATCAGCGCCGGCTTCGAGCGCGCGCACCGAAGCCTCTTCCTGGGTAAAGTAAAGCGTCAAGCCGCTCATGCTCATCGCGTCGGTCACGATCAGTCCATCAAAGTGCAGTTCGCGCCGAAGGATGCCGTTCATCACGGGCGAAAGCGTTGTCGGCATCGTGCCGTTCTGAACGACGATCTCGGCGCCGTCTTCAGTCTCAACGGGTTTCTGCTTTACATCGCGAGGCAACGGAGTGATCGCGGTGCTGTCGATCAACGGCAAGCCGATGTGTCCGGTCATTACCGAGCCGACGCCGGCATCGACTGCGGCGCGAAACGGAACGAACTCTACCGAATCAAGACGCGCGCGGGTGACATCGATTTCCGGCAGCCCACGATGTGAGTCAGTGGCCGTGTCACCATGCCCGGGAAAGTGTTTGGCAGTGGCCATTACGCCGCCGTGTTGCGCCCCTTCGACAAAAGCGGCAACGAAGCGGCCGACCTGAACCGGATCCTCGCCGTACGAGCGCACATTTATAACCGGGTTGGCCGCATTGTTGTTCACGTCGGCAACGGGCGCATAAATCTGCTGAATGCCCAGGGCGCGCGCCTCTCGGGCAGTCAACTCGCCTGCCTGCCGCGCGTAATCCGGATTTCCGGTGGCCGCGATCGCCATGTTCCAGGGAAAGTTAACCGTGTCGTCAAAACGCATTCCTGCGCCGGCTTCGAGGTCCGCGGAAATCAACAGCGGATATTTCGCCAACGCTTGCATGCGATTGACCAGCACCACAGATTCGTACACCGGTCCGCGAAACAGAATGATTCCGCCCACGTGATTATCTACAACCTGATGACGCAAAGCATTGAACGCTTCGCTGTCCTGGTTGAGGAAAGTTGCGTTGATGCCGACTGAGATCAATTGCCCGATCTTTTCATCCAGCGACATTTTGCCAAGTTGCTGGGTGGCCCACTTCAGGGCCTCGGGCGACGCTTGTCGTCGAAAGGGCTTGATTTTCGCCGCGGCTATCGAGGGTCGGGGCGCGAAATCCAACCCGGCGGTGTTGGCTTCGGCGCGCGCGCGGACTGACGGCATCGAGATCAGAACCAAAGCCAGCACTATGGCGAGGGTCATCAGTCCGCGGCGAGAATTGATCGTCGAGATCATTCGATGCTTTTTCTCCTAGTCGGTAAGTTCGCCCATCGTCTCTGTGGGCGACAATTCATCGCGACGGCTCTTCGGCGCGGGCGCAAATGCGAAGCTGGCCAGCCACGCCACCACCAGCGTAACGACGCTGCCGATAAAGACATACCACGTCCAGGCGATGTTCGTCCCAAACCGGACATAGAGCATCGCAACGCTGCTGGCCAACATCCCGATCAAAGCCGGCGGTTGGCTCACGCGTCGCAGAAAAGTGCCGACCAGAAATACACCCAGCACCGGACCGTTGATTAAGGACGCGACCGACAGTGCTTGATCCAGTGCGGATCTGTTTTGGTGACGGACGACCAGAGCTACAGCAATCTGAACAACGCCCCACAGCAGCGTCAACCAGTGTGACACTTTCAGATAGTGCTTGTCGCTGAGCCGTTGCCGGAACGGTTTGTAGAGATCGTTCACGACCGTGGCGGCGATCGAATTCAACGAAGACGACATCGCCGCGGCAAAAATTGCGGCCACCACCAGTCCGGAGAGTCCGGTGGGCAGATGGCGAGTAATGAAATCAGGAAAAACTCGATCCCCGCCCGTAAACGGGTACGCCGCCGTTGCCGAGGCGGCAAACGCGGCGTCAGAAAAACATCGATCGGTTAATAGCGGCTGAAACTTTGCGCAGGCTTCCACAGCCTTGTTGTAAAGCGGATCGGTGTAGGGGTGATAGAACGCAAAGAGCAGGACCCCGATAAACAGGAAGCCGATGAATTGTCCCAAAACGATCGCACCGCTGGTGAGCAGGGCCGTCGCCGCCCGGCGCGGCCGATCGGTGCAAAGGTAACGCTGCACCAGGTATTGATCGGTGCCGTGAGTACTCATGGTGAGAAAGCACCCGCCAATCAGCCCGGCCCAAAAAGTAAAGGTTTTGGTGAAGTCAAAAGAAAAATCAAAGACGGAGAACTTGTGGTATTGCGAGGCGGTCGCGACGGCCGCGCTGAACCCGCCATCGATCGAAGTGGTCAGGATCACCGCGGCGGCAATCGCGCCGGCGATGTAAATCCCCAGTTGCACCACCTCGACCCAGATGACCGCTTCCATGCCGCCAAAGTAGGTAAAGACAATCATGGCCACGCCGATGAGCACGACCGAGGCGATGGTGATCGTCTCAGCATTCGCGGCCGGCTGAAACGAAGTGTAGACGGCGGCCAATACGATCGCGGTCAACAACAGCCTGATGCCATCCGCGATGTTGCGCATCACGACGAAAAGCGAGGCCGCCAGCATCTTGATCTTTCCGCCAAAGCGCCGATCAAGTAGCTGGTAAACAGTCAGCAGCTCTCCGCGAAAGTAGGATGGAATAAACAGCAGCGCGATTACTACTCGGCCCAGCAGATAACCAAAAACCAGCTGCAGGAATTGAAAGTTACCGCCGCGCGCAAAGGCAATCCCCGGAATCGAAATGAAAGTGATCGTGGAAGTTTCAGTTGCGACGATCGAGAAAGCGACCGCCCACCAGGGCACCGAACGATCGCCGAGAAAATAATCCGCTGTTGTCTTTTGCCGGCGACCAAACCACGTCCCAAACAGGACGATGCCGATCAGGTAGCCGAAGATGATTGCCAGATCGAGGGCCTTCATGCTTTGCGTCTCTACATCATCATTGCTTTTTCCGGAGAGCCTCAACGGCCTTCAAGACGACTCCGGAGGAATCTGCCAGGGCTCGCTTTGCTGCCGCCGGCTCGCATCTCGTGATCGCGATCACCAGCGCGACCGGCAAATTTCCTTCAGCAGTGTCGAGCGTCTCATTCGCAGACTTCTCGTCTACTCCTGACTCGGCGATCAGTATCCTGATCGCGCGCGCGCGCAGCTTGACGTTGCGGGTCTGCACATTCGTCATTCGATTCCCGGTAACATAGCCGAGCCGGATCATGGTCGCGGTCGATATCATATTGAGCACTAACTTTTGCGCTGTTCCAGCCTTCAAACGCGTCGAGCCGGCGATCACTTCGGGACCGACGACAGGCACGATGCTGACTTCGGCGGCGCCGGTGATCGGAGAGTCGGGAGCGCAGGTAATCGCCACGGTAAAAGCGCCCAGCCCTCGCGCATGCTTGACGGCTCCGACCGTGTAAGGCGTGCGCCCAGAGGCGGCGATGCCAACCAGTACATCTTGCTTAGTTAAGCCGCGAGCGTCCAAATCGCGCGCGCCGGCTGACACGTCGTCCTCAGAAGCTTCGACAGCGCGATAACAGGCTTCGTAGCCGCCGGCGATGATTCCCTGAATCACTTCCGGCGCGACACCAAATGTTGGAGGAATCTCAGCAGCGTCGAGGACCCCAAGTCTTCCCGAGGTTCCGGTGCCAAGATAAAAAAGCCGGCCGCCCACGCGCAGTCGTTCGACGATGATCTCAACAGCTCGGGTCACGGCGGTCAAGACCTGTGCAACAGCGTCCGCCACCCGCGCGTCTTCTTCGTTCATCAGTCGCAGAATTTCTTCAGTTGTCAGCGAACTGATTTCGGCCGTGCGCGGATTTTCCTGTTCAGTTAACGGGGTCGGCTCGGCGGCTTCTGACATGATTGAGAAAGGGAAGGTTGAAAATCCTGCTCCTTCGCGCTTGCGGACGGCCAAGCTTCATACTGCCAGCGGCAACCTATGTAGTTGCTCTTGCGCCATTCGCCCGGCGGCGAACGTGGGAGAAAACCGGGGCTCCGCAATGAACGCCTTCCTGGCAACTCGGGCAATCTCTTCCCGCAACGGCGCAATTACTAACTCCCCCGCGCTGAAAACGCCGCCGACAAAAGAAACCTGGAAACGCTCTCCCTCCATCTTCAGTTTACGAATGACGGAGACCGCGGTCTTGCCCAGTTCTCTCCCGGCTTCAGTCAAAATATTACGGCCTACGGTATCTCCGGCCCGGGCGGCATCAATCACGTGCTTGCTGAATCCAGCGATCCGATCGTTGGTCATCGTCGGCGCGTAAATAGCGGTGGACAGATCCTCCGGGGCGTTCACCTGAAAATAATTGCAAGCCGCAGCCGCCAAAGCGGTCTTTGGTCCGCGCTCGTCCGTAGCATGGGCGACCGCCTGTAGTGCGCGCCGCGCGATCCAGGATCCGCTTCCTTCGTCCCCGGCAACCGGGCCCCAACCTCCTGCATAAACTCGCTTGCCCTGCCGGTTGACTCCGCACGCGACTGATCCGGTGCCCGAAATCACGACGACTCCCGGCGCTCCGTCAGTGGCACCGTAAAGGGCCATGTCGGCGTCCGGCCACAGCTCGATGTTCTCGATACCGAGTGTTTCGACCAGCACTTCGCGCATTCGAGTCCTGATGTCTTTGCGTCGGACTCCAGCAAGCCCGATTCCGGCGGCGATAATGTCGTCGCGCTGCACCAGAGCGGCCGCGCAGGCCTTGTCGATAGCCTCGCGGATGGCGGCCGCTCCGTTGGCGACACCGACACGCAGTGGATTTGATGGTCCCGCAGTGCCTTCGCCCAATACCCGATTTCCATCAAGAATCGCCGCACGAGTGCGCGTCCCGCCTCCGTCTACTCCGACCACGAGTTTGCGCAGGGTGCTGAGTCGCCGCGGCAGAATGCCGATCGAGATTTGCGATGGGGCCATGGATTTTCGATGCCAGGCAGACCTATAAAGATTTCTATTCTAGGAACGGCCCAGCTATAATGGAAACTAAAAGATCTTATTCATGTAATAATCCCTGTTGATGTAGTATCGGACCATGGACATTCGCCAGATAAAAGCTTTCGTGGCAATTGCTGAAACGGGCACATTCACGGCCGGCGCCGTGCGCGTCCATGTGACGCAGGCCGCGATCAGCATGCAAATCAGACAACTGGAAACCGAAACTGGCGCCAAGCTTTTCATCCGGGCGCCCCGACGAGTGATTCTGACGGAAGCGGGCGAGAAGTTGCTCGAGCGCGCTTACGTCATCCTGCGTGAGCATGACGCCGCGCTGGAAGAACTCGCCGCCCTTACCGGGGCCCATCGGGGCCGTTTGCGGATCGGCAGCGCTTCGGCGATGGTCAGCGCCGATCCCTTGCCGCAAATTCTCAGAGAATTGCGCAAGTCGCATCCGGGCGTGGAAACCTCAGTGGCTTCGGGCACCAGCGAGTCGTTGGTGCGGCAGGTGCTCGCAGGTGAGCTGGACGCCGTCTTTGTGTCGCTGCCGGTGGAAGCACGGGGAGTGCAGACCGAAATCTTGAGCGAGGACTCTTTGGTCGCGATTGCTTCGCCAAGACATACGTTGGCAAAGCAGAAAGTAGTTAGTGCCTATGCGCTGGCCGGCGAGAAGCTGATCCTCGGAGAGCGTGGCGGAAACACGCGACGGCTGATCGACCAATTTTTTGCGCATGCCGGTGTGACTTTGAAAGTGGCGATGGAATTGAGCCGGCTGGCGGCCATCAAACGCATGGTCGAAGAAGAGATGGGTGTGGGTATAGTGCCGTTGCAATCCGTGCGTGAAGAGGTTGCGAGGGGAACTCTGGTGCGCTGGTGGATCGAGGGCGCGCAAATCAACTGGCAGCTCGGTATCGCTCGGCTGGTTGGCGGCTATGAATCACCAATCCACCAGACGTTCTTGCAGCTTTGCCGCAAACATTTTGGAAACGACGCCGCGAGCCCCGCGGCAAAACAGACCGCAAAACCGAAAAACAGGCAGAAGAAGAAAGCCGCCAGCCGCTAGTTGCGGGCACTAGCCCGACCGTGAGGAAGGGCTCACTATTAACCCACGCATCGTTCGACCGCCATCGATGCATGTGTCGAAACTTCGGCTCATTTTCATCCGCGCGTCTCATTCAATCCGGCAATCAACCTCTCAATATCCTGTTCGTCATTAAAGAAATGCGTGGCCACGCGGAGGCCCTCCGGCTTTTCCGTCACCACAACGCCGCGACGGAAGAGGCCGCGCACGACTTCGCCGGGCTTTTCGACTTGCACGAGTGTTTCTGCTGAGCGCGCCGTTTCGTTTTGCAGCGGTGAAAGAACATTCCAACCGTTTTCCGTCAGACTTGAGGTAAGCAGGCCATTCAATTCCTGCGCGCGGGCCTGGATGTTGGCAATGCCAACTTCATCGATCAAATCGACGGCGGCACCTAACGAAAATATGCCAGCAAAGTGCGGGCAACCAAGCTCTACCCGCGCAGCCGCGTCGTGACGCGGACGAAACTCGTCGTTGCGCATTTCGAAAGGCTCCTCAACGCTCAGCCAACCAAGCGAACGCGGCAACGAACGCTGTTGCAGCTCGCGACTCAGGTAAACAAAGCCCGAACCGTATCCGGCGAGCATCCATTTATGTCCCGTCGCGCACAGCGCATCAATCTTCATTCGCTGCACGTCAATTTCGAATACGCCGGCTGACTGGCTGGCGTTAATGACCAGCGCATGGTGGCCTTTGATGTTTCCGAGGGCTTCAGCATCGATCCGGAAACCGTTCGAGAATTGCACATGACTTAGGGCGATGATTCCCGTGTCGTGCGTCATGGCGCTGAGCACGTCGTTGATGCGCACTTGCTCTTCGATCGCGGGCAGCAAATGAACGGGAATCCGGCGATTCATCCACGGCAAAGTCGTCACCGGAAACTCGAGCTCGCTCGATATAACTTCGCCGCGATCTTCCAGAGCATCGACGATCACGTTCATGCCTGACGAAGTGTTTGTCGTAAGACCGATCTCGTCCGGCTCGGCGTTGATGAACCGCGCAATCTTCAGTCTGATTGCTTCACGATCGGCGAGCCAACGATTCCAATGGACATCGCCATCGCGCATCATCTTTTCGTAATAGCCCGCCGCAGCTTCGAAAGACGCACGCGACACTGGCCCGGCCGCGGCGCTGTTGAGATAAGCGAGGCGCTCAGTTACCGGAAATTGTTTGCGGATTGCTTCCCAGTTGATCATGATGTGACAAATAAGATACACGATTATCGAAACCCAGCGGAAGAGGCTTCGAAATCTTCAAGATGCGATACAATCGCCGCCTGGTATCGTGACCTAAACGATGGCGAACAACATAAGTAGGACTCAGATTGATAAACTGGGTGACCGGCTCAGAAAGGGTGATATCACCGAAGCCGATCTACGGCTGCTCGATGAATATCGGCGATCGTTCACTGAGGCTTATGACTTTGTAGTCATAGCTATTCGAAACGAGCTTGGGCTCGAGCCGACGGGAAGACCTGCAAAATCGACTACCTCCATTTCCGAGAAGCTGCTTAGAGAGAGCATTCGACTGACTCAGGTCCAGGACATAGCAGGCTGTAGATTGATTGCCAGGGAGATCATAGACCAAGATAAAGTAGTAAACTCTCTAAGACGACTATTTAAAAATCAAGTGGTCGTTGACCGACGCAACCAACCAAGTCATGGTTATCGAGCTGTACACGTAATTGTTCGGTATGGTGAGAAATTGGTTGAAATACAAGTACGCACTGCTTTGCAGCACGCATGGGCGGAATTATCGGAAAAACTCTCGGACTTGGTGGATCCTGCAATTAAGTATGGTGGGGGAGATCCGAAGAATCAAGAGGTTCTGACAGAATATTCTGACCTAATTGCTGACGAAGAGGCATTAGAGTCAGAGTTAATGCGCGATAGGAATAACTTGTCAGCTTTGCTCTCGCGGGATAATCTTTCAAAGGAAGAGCAAGACGCAGTATTGGCATCCAGGAGAAAAACCGAACAGACGGAACGGAGTGTTATATCGATCAGGGAGCGGATGCTTGGAATGCTTCGAAACGCTATCGATAAACTACCAACAAGGAAACAATAGATCGAAATGCTTTTTCTAATCGAATATGATCGTGGCCGCGGCGATATCGTAACCTTTAGATCGTTTCCCGATTCGGAACGAGAAGCTGCTGGGAACTCTCGGCTCGAATTAGAACTCGAACTTAGCCGTCAGGGCCAAGAACGTGAAGTCGTGCTTTTGGAAGCTGCGAGTGAAGAAGCCCTGCGGTTAACTCATCGCCGCTATTTCGAGAATCTCTCCGAACTCGTTAAGGCCTCCTGATTTTATTTTCGCCGTCCAGCCTCCGGCGCTTCAAACCACATCGTCGCCAGTGGCGGCAGACAGATCTCAGCGGAATAATCGAGTCCATGCGCCGGAACCTCTTCAGCCTTGATACTCTTCACGACTCCAAATCCGCCGCCACAATATTTTTCATGATCGGTGTTGATTAGTTGCTTGTAAGTTCCCGGCCCCGGTAAACCTAGACGATGGCCTTCGCGCACGACGGGTGAAAAGTTTCCCACGAAAATAATTTCTTGCCCGGTTGAAGGCGAAATGCGACGAAACGCGAGCACATTCTCAGCGGCGTTATCCACTTCGATCCATTGAAAGCCGATCGGGTCGCTGTCAGCTTCCCACAGCGCGTCGTGCTTCCGATAAAGCTTGTTCAGATCCTGAATCAGCTTCTGCACGCCTTTATGCACCGGTGTTTTCAGCAAATGCCAGTCGAGACTCTCGGTCTCGTTCCATTCGCGCCACTGGCCAAACTCGCCTCCCATGAATAGAAGTTTTTTGCCAGGGTGCGCCCACATATAACCGTACAGCGCGCGCAGGTTTGCAAACTTTTGCCACTGGTCGCCGGGCATCTTGTTCAGCAGCGCGCCTTTCATGTGCACCACTTCGTCGTGAGAGAAGGGAAGGATAAAGTTCTCGCTCCACGCGTACAGCAAACCAAACGTAAGCGAGTTGTGATTGCCGGCGCGAAAGAACGGATCGGTTTGAAAATACTTCAGCGTGTCGTGCATCCAGCCCATGTTCCACTTGAAATCAAAGCCGAGCCCGCCGGCGTAGACCGGATGACTCACGGCCGGCCACGCAGTCGATTCTTCCGCGATCATCAACGTGCCGGGACACTCGCGATGAACAACTTCGTTCAGCTCCTTTAAGAAGGAAATGGCCTCCAGGTTTTCGCGTCCGCCAAACTCATTCGGCACCCACTCGCCTTCTTTGCGGCTGTAGTCGAGATAGAGCATAGAGGCGACCGCATCGACGCGCAGCGCATCGAGATGAAACTCGCGCAGCCAGTAAAGCGCATTGGCGATCAGGAAGTTGCGCACCTCGTTACGGCCATAGTTGAAAATGTACGTGCCCCAATCGGGATGCTCGCCTTTGCGCGGATCAAGGTGTTCGTAAAGCGCCGTGCCGTCAAACCGAGCCAGGGCGAATGCGTCTTTGGGAAAATGCGCCGGCACCCAATCCATGATCACGCCGATGCCGTTTTGATGAAGATGATCGACGAGAAAGCGAAAATCGTCCGGCGTGCCGTAACGCGAAGACGGAGCGAAGTAAGCGCTGACCTGATAACCCCATGACGGCCCGTAAGGATGCTCTTTAAGCGGCAGGAACTCGACGTGCGTGAATCCGTTCTTGACCGCGTAGTCGGCCAGCAACGGCGCCATTTCGCGGTAGGTCAAAGGGCGATTGTCTTGTTCCGTGATACGCCGCCAGGAGCCGAAATGCACTTCATAGATCGACAGTGCTTCGCGCCACGGCTGTCGTTTCTTTCGTTGAGCCAGCCACGCGCGATCGTGAAACTTGTAATTTGATTTGAAGACGATGGAAGAAGTCTGCGGAGGGACTTCCATCATCGACGCGTACGGGTCGGCTTTGAGAAATGTCAGCAGTCCGTTCGTGATCTCGTACTTGTAGAGCTCGCCGGCTTTGAGACTGGGAATGAACAACTCCCACACGCCCGAATTGCCTAGCCGGCGCATCGGATGCTTCCGGCCATCCCAACCGTTGAAGTTGCCCGCCACGCCGACGTGATCCGCGCTTGGGGCCCACACAGCAAACGCAACTCCGCGCTTGCCTTCATGCGTAATTACACGGGCGCCGAGCTTTTCATAGATGCGTTCGTGCCGGCCTTCGTTGAAGAGATGTAAATCGATGTCGCCAAGCGTTGGAGAGAATTCGTGGAGAGACTTATGGGCCGACATATCCCTGCTTACGCGCGCGCTTTCGACAGTCTGCGCCTTTGCGCCTTTGTTGGAAGGTCTGGTCCCGGGGGCAGCATTGGCGATTTTGCCGGCGACCGCCCTGCTCTTTCTCTGTTTGGATTTTTCCTTGTCCACCGTTGCTCTTTACGAAACGCGCTACTGGAATGCTGGGAGCGCGGACGCCCTCGTCCGCACAGCGCGCAAAGCGCGCTCAGTCTGTCGCCCGCTAAAGCGGGCTCGCAAATCAAGCGGCGCGTGATCCCCGGGTTCCGCTGCGCTCCACCCGGGGCTAAACTCTGCCGTCTGCTCCGCAGACTCGTTGAGTGGCAACGTCGCCAAAGATTCCAAGCTACGGGTGGGAACCTAGCTACGTCACCAACACTCCCTCGTTCGCGCGGTTAGGTTTCAGTGGTTCAACGAACCGTCGATAGATGTCTGCGCCTGTTCCCATCTCAGGCCGATTGCTTTTCGCCTGCGCGAGAATCTCCAGAAAACGTTCGCGCACTGGTGGCAATCTCAACTGCGCCATTAAATCGATCGCCCGGCCAGCGTACTTCAAAATCTGAATAGTTTCGATTCCGGAGATATCGTTAAAGAACCAGCCGCAACTCGTGTACATCAGCAACAGCATCCGTTGCAGTTCAAGATAGGTGAGCGCGCGCCACAGTTCATCCATCGCTAACAGACGTCCGGCGTGATTGCGAAGAAATTGCTCGCGCAACTGATCGGGATCGAGCACTAGCGCAATGCTGTCATCGCGTGCCTGCCATGGATCCAGGAACAACTTTCCGCGCGTGGCTTCAAAGTGTGCCACGTTCTCGTCGCGCAAAAAGTCCAGAGCCTCTCTCAAAGGCGCGCGCCACTGTTGGTTCCATCCCGGCTCTCCTCCGGTGTGACAACCACAATCGCGAATCCAACGACCCACACCGTGCGGACAACTCCAGGAAGTTCCTTCGCCTTGCGGGCCATTGTTAATTTCAACTTCGTATGCCGGAGGATGCTCGTCAAGATACTTCGCGTAGTTCGTGATCCGAAAGCCGCGGGCCGGCGCCTCAACTTCCAGCGCATGCGCCAGGCATACGTCGCCAAACTTGAAATGGTGGCCGTAAGTCTCGCCGTCAGTCGCGACGTTGACCAACTCGCGGGCGCTCAGCGACGCGAATCGGTCGACAAACTCACGGCTCGACTCTAAAAGATTCTCAAAGGCAATTGCCCGCGATATCGGTCCGTCATAAAAGAAAATCGCGATCGATCGGCCGGAGCCATCGCGGTGAGAATAGCGATAGGCGACAGTGGTGTCGATGCTTTGCTCGTCGACATCACGCCACATGTCTGAGTTAATCGCCCGTATTCGCGCGGCCTGATGCGGCGCCAGAATGACAAATCTCATTCCTTCATCAATCAGCGCGCCGAGTACTTGATCATTACACGCTGTCTCCGGCAGCCATAAAGCTTCCGGTTCACGCCCGAAGCGTTGGCGAAAGTCGGCTGTGCCCCAGCGGATTTGCGTGCGCCGATCGAGTTCGTTGCAAAGGGGCAGAATCGCGTGGCCATAGGCCTGGGCGATGGCATTGCCGTGTCCCCCACGCAGGGATGCGCTGAGACGATCCGCATCGAGTATGCGCTGGTAGGTCTCACTGTGATTTCGCTCCAGCCAGCTCAGCAGAGTCGGACCAAAGTTGAAACTAATATTTGCGTAGTTGTTGACGATGCGTCTTTCACCGGTCGCGGGATCGACAATCGAGGCGAATGCGTTGGGGCCATAACACTCGGAATGAATGCGCTCGTTCCAATCGTGAAAGGGCGCGGCGCTGGGCTCAGCCTCAACGATTCCAGTCCATGGGTTTTCGCGCGGTGGTTGATAGAAATGGCCGTGGATGATTAAGTTGCGCATTAGCCAATCAAAGCACAGAGCCACGAAAAAGCTCAAAAGGTAGAAGAGAGAAAAGAGCAATGCAAAAAAGGAACTAAAATCTCTTGTGCCTTCTGCGCCTCTTCGTGGCTTGTCAGTCTCGATTGCTGCCGACTATGGCTCGCGCTTCCGTAACGCGTCGAGGGCGGCGCGAATCTCGCCGTTGTTAGGGCGCTCGCGGTAATTCTTCTCGATCCTGGCCCACGCCACGCGGCCTTTCTTATCGATCAGATAGACGGCCGGATGCGGGATCCCTTCCAGGCTTTGTCCCTTGTAAGCCAGATCACGCAAACCATAAGCATCGATGACGCGACTGTCCCAATCAGACAAAAGTGGGAAGGCGATCGTACCCTTGCCGTCCGCGGCAATCTTCTCGGCCATCTTTCGGCTGTCAGCATGATTGTCTACGCTGATGCCGTACAGCCGCGCCGGTTCATTTGCTTTCAAGAGCGAGCGCAATTCGGCTAACTGCCGAACACAGTAGGGTCACCAATGGCCGCGATAGAAAACCAGCACCACCGGCGCCTGTCCGCGGGCCGCTGAAAGAGTAACCGTGCGCCATTGATCGTTTTCGACCCGGAAATCTTCGAGAGTAAAATCCGGAGCCGATTCACCGGCTTCCAACGGGGTCGTGCGCGGGGACGATTGAGCCCGTTCAGCTTGGGCGATGCCTGAAGAAACGCTCAGCAGCAAAACGAAGAATAAGAGCGAAAGGCGATTCATAAATTGTTGGTTAATCTTTTCGTGGCGCCTCGATCGAGGGCGCAGGTGGATTGCTTTCTGCAAGCTTGGCCGACGCGCTAGGTTTTTCTCCGCCCATACATGTCAAAACCCACCGCGGTGACCAGCACTCCGCCTTTGACAACGTACTGCGCCCAGTTCTCAACATTCAGCAGCGACATGCCGTTATCCAGGCTAGCCAGAATAAGCGCGCCGAGCACTGCGCCAAAGACGGTGCCGCGACCACCCATCAGACTGGTGCCGCCGATGACGCATGAAGCAATGGCATCCAACTCCATTAATGTGCCGGCGTCCGGTGAAGCACTACCGACGCGAGCAGTGTGCAGAATCGATGCGAGTCCCGCCAGGGCGCCCATCACACAAAAGGCCGCCAGTATGTAGCGCTTGAGATTTATTCCGGAGAGTCGTGCCGCATCGCGGTTTCCACCAATCGCGTAGAGATAGCGGCCAAAGGTCGTGTTGGCAGTTAGAAACGCACCGGCGATGGCGACGGCCAGCAGAAAGATTACCGGAATCGGTATGCCGCCGGCCTTATTCATCAGAAAAATGAAAGCGACGATGACAACCGACGGAATCAGAATCCGAGCGGCCATCGCGCCGGCGCTGAACGCCGCCAGACCGTGCCTTAGGCGTGCGCGGCTGCGCCGAATATTTGTCAAAACAATTGCCACGATAGCCACCGCGGCCAGGCCGAAACCTATGCGCGGATCGATGAAGTCGCGGCCCAGGGAACGAAAGAAGGGAAGTTCGATGGGAATAGTCGCGCCCTTAGTCAGCCTCAGAATCACGCCGCGCCAGGCCTGGAGACCGCCGAGGGTGACAATGAACGCGGGAATGTTCGCATAAGCCACCAGCGTTCCCTGTAACGCTCCGATGAGCAAGCCGACTATGATCGCGGACAGGAGCGCAGGAACCAATCCGTATCCTTGCGTCAGCGCAGCGACGCCTCCTGCCAGCCCGACCACGGCGCCTACCGATAGATCGATGTTGCCGGACACAATCACCATCAGCATCCCCACGGCCAGCACGCCGGTGACCGCCATTTGCTGCAGCAGCTTGGAAAAATTTGTCGCGCCCAGGAACAGTCCGTAGGGATGGTGTTGATCGATCGTGGCCCATTGAAAGAAGAGCCAGATCACGATCAGCGCCGCCAGCATGGTGTAAGCGCGTAGCGCTGAGGTGCGAAGTTTGAAACGGCCTGTACGTGAAGTTTCAGTCATAACGAATCCTATGCAGCTTGCCGCGCATGGCCCGTGGCGCATGACATTACTGCTTCAGGCGTCGCTTCCTTGCGAGTGAATTCGCCAGTGATGCGGCCCTCGTGTAGAACGATCACCCGATCTGATAGCCCCAGAACTTCAGGCAGCTCAGATGAAACCAAAACAATCGCGAGGCCGGTTTCGGCCAACTTGTTAATCTGGGCGTAGATTTCCTGCTTGGCGCCGACATCGATGCCGCGGGTCGGCTCGTCAAGGAACAGGACGCGCGGACTCGTCAACAACCATTTTGCCAGCACGACTTTTTGTTGGTTACCGCCGGAAAGTGTGCCCGCAATCGTGAACACCGACGTAGACTTAATTCGCAGGTCGCGCGAAGCGCGCTGGCTCGCCGCGGCCTCAGCGTCTTCGTTGGTAAAAAAGCGTCCCGACAGCCGGCGCAACCCAGCCAGCGTCATATTCTTCAGAATCGTCTGCTCGAGTATCAGACCATAGCGCTTGCGATCTTCAGTCACGAAGCCAATGCCATGTTTGATCGCATCATACGGATGGTTAATTTGCACGGGCTTACCACCGACCAAAATTTCCGCAGACTTGCGCCCTGGATGCGCGCCAAAAATGGCCATTAACAATTCGCTGCGGCCTGAGCCCATCAAACCGGCGATTCCCAGCACTTCGCCCTTGCGAGCTGTGAATCCGACTCGTTCGACGAGCAGCTTACCTGGCACTCCCGGATCTTCGACCGTGATGTTGCGCGCCTCAAAGACCACTTCGCCGTGTTTGTGCGTCGCCTCCGGAAAGATCTGTCCCACCTCGCGCCCCACCATGCGCGCAATTACTCGCGGCTCGTCCAGCGATGGGGTGGCGTCCGTGCCCACCGTTCGGCCGTCACGCAAGACGGTGAGACGATCGCTAATGCTAAAGACTTCTTCCAGCTTGTGCGAGATGTAGATCATTGCCACCCCGCGCGCGCGCAACTTGTTCAGGATGCCAAAGAGTGTTTCGACTTCCGTATCAGTCAGCGCCGCGGTCGGTTCGTCCAGCACCAGAATGCGCGGTTCTTGTGAGAGTGCTTTGGCAATTTCAACCAACTGCTGCTGTCCAATACCCAGGTGTCCCACCGGAGTGCGTAGATCAATTTCCAAATGCAGATCGGCTAAGAGTTTTTGGACGCGACCGTAAAGCTGCTCCCAGTTGATCACGCCGAAACGGCGTGGCTCGCGACCAAGAAAGATATTCTCGGCAACGCTCAACTCCTTAACCAGCGACAGCTCCTGATAAATGACGGAGATGCCCGCTTGCTCAGCCTCGCGAATATTTGCAAAGCGCCGTTCGGCGCCCTCGAGCATGATTTCGCCACCGTACTCCGGATAAGGATAGACGCCGGCGAGAATCTTCATCAGCGTCGATTTGCCGGCGCCATTTTCGCCAACCAGCGCATGAATCTCGCCCTCGTGGAGATCAAAGCTCACCCCGTCCAGGGCTTTAACGCCCGGAAAGGTCTTCGTAATATTTCGCATCTCCAGAAGGAGGTTAGTCATGCTGAGCATTTCCAACGCAGAGGTCGCGAAGGTTTCCGCAGAGGATGCTGAGGAAGTCCACAATCTTTGCGTTCATCTGCGAACTCCTCTGCTCCCTCTGCGTGTTGTAATCCTGCTGATTGCTCTCGGTTCTCCCTGTCAACCAGTCCCGAGGCGGACGCTATTGTTTAGGCCACTGATCCTTCGGCACATTCTTATAAACATCCTCGAGCTTGTGATAGCCGTCCTTGATAACGGTGTCCATCACGTTGCTCTTGTCGACCACGATCGGCTCTTGCAGGATGGACGGTACATCAATCTTGCCATTGTTAACCTTGTCTTTGGCTTCCACCTTTTCTTTGTGCGCCAGCTTGATGGCTGAATCCACGGCGCTATAGGCCAGCGGCTTAATCGGTTTGTAGATCGTCATTGTCTGTTTGCCATCGACAATGCGCTGCACCGCGTCGAGAGCCGCGTCTTGCCCCGTCACCAGGACTTTTCCGACAAGCTGCGGTGGCAGAGCGGAGATCGCCCCGCCCGCCGTTCCGTCATTCGAAGCCACTATTGCCTGGATATCATTGTTGGTCTTGGTGAGGGCATCCTCGGTGATGCGCAGCGCTTCTTCGGCTTTCCATTCCCTTGCGAACTGATCGGAAATGATTTTTATGTCGCCGCGATCGATAGCGGGTTTCAGGATATTCATCTGACCTTCGCGCAACAGCAGAGCGTTGTTGTCGGTCGGCGAGCCGCCGATCAAAACATAGTTTCCCTTCGGCCGGTGGTCGAGCGCGTACTGCGCCTGCATTTGTCCCATCTTCAAAACCTGGTGCGAGACATAGAGGTCAACATCCGAATTACGAATCAGACGGTCATAGCTAATTACCGGCACGCCCTGCCGGTGGGCGGCTTCGACAATTGACGCTGCGATCTGGCCATTGTGGGGCGCGACGATCAGGACATCCACGCCTTTGGTCAAAAGGTTGTCGCACTGCTTTGTCTGCACCGCGTCGTCGCCATTGGCCACCTGGACCTCGCACTCGGCGCCGACTTCTTTGCAGCGCTGTTCGACCAAAGCTTTATCACGCTGCCAACGCTCTTCTTTCAGGGTGTCCATTGAGAAGCCTATGCGCACCGGGCCGCCTTTTGGCGAACTCCCAGCTCCGCCCTGATTGGGACCTTTTACGCAGGCCGACAAGAGAACTGTCGCCAGTAACGAAAATGGAATTAGTCTCGTGACAAGTTTCATCGCATGATTCCTTCCGTCATTTTTGAGATCGTCACGCGGTGCTACCCGCACCCGACCGTGACTTCTGATTGCCGTTGGATTTGGACCGGCCTCATAATAGCGATGAACGATGAAAGCTGCCAGTGTAAAAACGCGGTTTGCGCCGCACGGCTATGGGGGAATCGCGATCATCCTGGGCGCCGAGGCCCTGCTGTTCGCCGGGAACCAGTTCGTGGGTCATTGGTTCACCCCGATCGTCTGGACCGGCTACATTCTTTTCATTGACGCGTTGGTTTACAAATTCAAAGGCCGTTCGCCATTGATGAGCGATCGGCTTGAGTTTTTGATCGTCGCCATCGTTTCCATCGCCGGCTGGTGGTTGTTCGAGTTTTATAACGCGCCGCGGTTTTGGAATTCTAATCTGGAGTTGTGGTGGCATTATCACAACCTGGAACCGAATCTGTTGCTGCGCCGGGCCGGTTATGATTGGGCTTTTGCCACCATTTTCCCGGCGATGTTCGAAACGGCTGAGCTTTTCACCGTCACAGTCTTCAAACCACGGCCGGCCCGTCTGACAATCAGGTTTCCGCAGCCACTGCTGATCGCTTTGTCTTTGATCGGCGCGATCGGGGTAATCGTGCCGCTCGTTTTTCCCTCGGAATGGTTTGCGCCGGTGGTCTGGCTGTCCTTCATATTATTGTTGGATCCAATCAACGCTTGGCGTGGGTCGCCATCGATTGCCGGCGACCTTGCGCGTGGCGATTGGCGCCGCTTGTGGTCTCTGCTCGCGGGCGGTTTTCTTTGTGGATTATTGTGGGAATTCTGGAACTACTGGGCTCTCTCAAAGTGGACTTACACTGTCCCTTACTTTGGAAATACTAAGATCTTCGAAATGCCGGTACTCGGTTATCTTGGCTTCCCGCCGTTTGCAGTCGAATGCTGGGTGATGTACATCTTTCTTAGATCGTTACCGAAGCGGGCCGTGCGCGAAGCCGACGGCGAAATATTTTTGCGTTCTTAGGGACTCTATTCGGTGCAGAGAAAAACAAAGAGCTGGATCAAGCGGCTGGGTTTCTGGGGATTCGTTTTCTTCCTCGTTAAGGGATTGCTATGGCTGATCATTCCTGCTTTGATCGCGATTCTGGTTACCGACTAAACGTTTCGCATTTGTTTGACACGAGATCAGCGACTAACTAGAATACGCGCCACCCCAGAACACGGAGGACAACAGAGTGAAGATTCGAATTAATCGGAAAAGTGTCGAATCGATGACCAGACAGCTAACGGATCAACTGGGAAGTTTGATCAGCAGTGGCGCCCTCGCCGTTGGCAGTCTGTTACCCAGTGAACGCACGCTGGCCAAGACGCTCGGCGTGGCGCGAAATGTAGTTCGCGGAAGTTACGAATACCTCGAGAAAGCTGGAGTCGTTCAGCGCGAAGGAAGAAAAGGACGACGCGTGCGGGCAGCGACTTCACGAAAGCGAACTACGGCCGCCAAGTCCGCCAAAAAAACTGCGAAAAAGGCGGCGAAAAAACGCTAGCCGTAGTTTAGACCTCGCGAGCTGCTTCGTTATCGACCGGCCACTTCGGAGTCTCAGGTGACTCTTAGCGCTGCCTCATCACCAAGCGCGAGTATCTCTCGCCGAATGGCTGCTCGCTCAGCCAGTAAACGCACGAACGATCGTCGACGGGTGACGAACAGAGCCAGCGCCAGAAAACTTCCCACAAAACGATCCAGCTCTTCAAAGAAACGAATGGCGACGTATCCGCATAATGGGATCAATAACAGCGCCGCCAGGCCGGCAAGCCAACCAGCCACGACCCACAAGACCGCGGCTGCGGCGATCCATGTCAAAGGAAAGAGAAGCATCGCCGAGATTATCTTGAATGTCGAGACCACGTCCTGTTCATCCCGAGCCAGGTGCCGGGACAGGTAGCCGCCCAAATAATATGCGGGATAGTGGACCAGCGCGCCCAGCAATGCGAAGGGCGCAAGCACTGCGCAAGTTACCACCTGCCCGACCAGTTTGACGATGGTGTGGACCGCCGTAGGGGGCAGCGAGAGTTCGAAAGGATCGACACCCGCCTGCTTCAACTCGTGCTCAAAGCGCGCGATGCGTGACTCAATGGAAGCGATCCGCTGCGGCGCGCGAGCACGGTAAAACGCATAGCCTTCCAGAAACCGCTGGCGCAGCTCCAGCGTGCGACTGAGACGCTGTTTTTCATCGCCGGCTTCTTCGGCAGAGAAGATTCGTTCGGCGCGGTCGATCAACGCCAGCGCCTCTTCCTGTTCGGCATGCAGCATTACCTCACGCAAGGCTTTCTCGATCTGATCTGAAAGTTCGCGCACGGCTTCGCGGGGCGGCGCCCCATCGGATTCGAGCGCAACGCGGGTCACCGGCAACGGCTCGCCAAAATGAACCAGCGCCGAGCTGCGGAACATCGTTTTCTCAGTGTAGTAGAGACCGACGGGCACGATCTGCAGATCGAGCGCCTCGCCCGACGAAACCGCGCCCAGCGCGATGCGTGCCGCGCCGGTCTTCAAGGCTTTCAAACGGGGCTCGTCATGCGAGACGCCTTCCGGAAAAATTCCAATCGTGCCGCCTCGGGCCAGCAGCTTGCGAGCCGCGGCGAACGTTTCCAGATTGCGCGAGACATCTTCGCCCTTATCCTGTCGCCGATAAGCCGGCAGCGAATCCAGCGCGCGGACGAAATAACCGATCACCGGCATGCGAAAGAGTGGGGCCTTGGCCAGAAAAGACACTCGACGCGGAGCTAGGCACAACGGAAACACCGGATCGACGAGCGCGTTTTGATGGTTGAGCACAAAGATAAGAGGACTTTCCGCGGGAACGTTTTCCAGGCCAGAGACTTCGATATGACGGAAATAGACGCGCAGAGCAAGCTTTAGAACCGCGCAAATGATTCGTCTGGTCATGCTGGTCTGGTGTCAGAAGCCCGACCGTGAGGAAGGGCCTCTGGCGATAGTGGCCCTCCCTGACGGTCGGGCTTCTGACACTAATCCCGTGCCCGGCATTCCATCTGAAAATGGGTTCCGGTTTCGCTGGTGCGCACAAACCCCAGCCGCTCAAACAAATTTACCGCCCGGCTAAATCTGATGACCTGCAGACGTAGAGGTTTGTTGGCCTGTCGAGCTTCTTCCTGGAGTCTTTTTATTAGAAAAGTTCCCACGCCGGCGCCGCGGTGCCCGGGCAAAAGGGCGACGTCGATGCAGCGAATTTCGTGTTCGCGCCGCTCGACGATCAATCGACCGGCGGGTTCGCCCTCAATTAGAATAATCTCGTCCAACGCTTGCTGGTAATCGGTCTGATTAAAAAGCTGCTGAGCTTCGTGCTGCATGCTGAGGAACTCGCTGATACGATCCTCGTCCCAGCCCAGCCCGCGCAGATCGTCACCGCGGCTGCTCTGATAAAGTTCAAGCAGAAAGTCCTTGTCGAGATCTGTTACGGGTCGCAAGCTGATCGAGTCTCCGCCGGACACTTCATTCATAGGCGTGGATTCTAATCGAATAGCTCAGTGTTTGGATACATCAAATCGCAGGTCGGCAGATCGCCAACGCGGCACGGAAGTGCGATAATGCACGCGCTTTCCCAAACAACTTAATCGATCCGGAGAGGTTATTTTATGAAACGCTTCTTTGTCGTCTCAGTCATCAGTTTGCTTGCCTTCGCGTCGTTCGCGTCGGCGCAGGAACGGCGGTTCACCATTGACGATCTGCTGAAAGTTCGCCGCGTCAGCGATCCGCAGGTGTCGCCGAAAGGCGATCTGGTGGCGTTCACGATCACGGACGTGGACAAGATGACCAACAAGAGCACGACCCAGATTTATCTGGTGCCGCTGGGTGGCGGAGAGACGCGTCAACTGACCAATGATGAACATTCGTCTTCGTCTCCGCGCTGGTCGCCGGATGGCGAGAGGCTGGCGTTTATTTCTGCGCGAGATGGTGAATCTCAGATTTGGACGATCGATGTCTCCAGCGGCGCGCTGAAAAAGATCACGAGTATTTCGACCGGCGCAGGCGATCCCGTCTGGTCGCCGGACAGCAAGTGGCTGGCGTTTGCTTCCGACATTTATCCGGAATGCCGAGATGACGCCTGCAACAAAAAACGCGCGGATGAAGTCGCTCAGAGCAAAGTGAAAGCCCACGTGGCTGAGCGCCTGCTCTATCGTCATTGGAAGGCCTGGAAGGACGGCATGCGCACTCACGTGTTCGTCGTTTCGTCCGCCGGTGGTGAAGCGCGAGATTTGACTCCCGGCGATTACGACGCTCCGCCATTCAGTCTGGGCGGGCCAACGGACTATGCATTCTCACCTGACTCAAAAGAACTTGCGTTTGTCAGCAACCACGACAAAGTCGAAGCCATTTCGACAAACGCGGACGTCTGGATCGTTTCTGTCCGAGGAGGCGCGGCACGCAATATCACGGCCGCAAATCATGGCTATGATGGCTCGCCGCAGTTTTCACCGGATGGCCGCTACCTCGCTTATCGCTCGCAAGTTACGCCCGGCTTCGAGAGCGATCGTTTCCGGCTGGTGCTTTATGATCGAAAAACCAACCGTGCCCGGTCAGTGACGGAAACGCTGGATTCCTGGGTGGACGAGTTCGGGTTTACGCCCGACAGTCAGACAATTTATTTGACAGCCGAAGAGCGCGGCAAAGAACCAATCTATTCCGTTTCAGTTAGTGGCGGGCCCGTGAAAAAGGTCATAGCCGAAGGCGCGAACGGCGAAATTCATCTCACTGGGGACGCTCGGACACTTGTTTTCTCGCGCAGCAGCATGACGAAGCCCAGCGAGATTTTTCGCGCGAATTCGGATGGCAGCGGCGTCACTGCCTTAACGACAACGAACGATGCTTTTCTTTCGTCGTTCAGTCTCAAGCCCGCCGAAGAAGTGACCTGGACCGGCGCGATGGGAACTAAAGTCGCCGGTTGGATCGTCAAGCCGGCCAACTTCAACGCGAAAAAGAAATGGCCGTTGGCAGTTCTGATTCATGGCGGGCCTCAGGGAGCCTGGAATGATAACTGGGGTTATCGCTGGAATCCGCAGATTTTTGCCAACGCCGGTTATGTCGTCTTTATGCCGAATCCGCGCGGCTCAACCGGTTACGGGCAACAGTTCCTGAACGAAATCTCCGGCGACTGGGGCGGCAAGGTGTTCATCGATATCAAGAACGGTGTGGCGCAAACCGCCGCGTTGCCTTACATCGATCGCAATCGGATCGGGGCGGCCGGCGCCAGTTACGGCGGCTATATGATCGACTGGATCGAAGGGCACAACAACGATCCGCGGTTCCAATTCAAAGTGCTGGTATCGCACGACGGCGTTTACAATCTCACCAGCATGTATGGCGCCACCGAAGAGCTTTGGTTTCCTGAATGGGAATTCAAAGGCACCCCCTGGACTAACAAGGCGATGTACGAGCGCTGGTCGCCGCACAATTTCGTCCAGAACTTCAAGACTCCCATTCTGGTCATTACCAACACGCTCGACTATCGCGTGCCGGAAACGGAAGGCTTGCAAATGTTCACCGCCGCACAACGTATGGGCGTCGAATCAAAGCTGGTTGATTTTCCCGATGAAGGTCATTGGGTGCAGAAGCCTGCGAACTCGGCCTTTTGGTATCACTCGGTGCTCGCGTGGCTGGACAAGCATTTGAAGTAGCGCAAGTTGTTAACTTGCTGCATTCGCAAATTAACAATTTGCACTACAGAGTTGGAGGTCTTCTCATGCCCACTTGGCTTAAAGCATTGCTCGCCGTCGCGCTGATAATCGTCGTGCTCGTGGTCGGAGTTATCGTGGCCGGTGTGGTCTGGTGGGGCCGAAATAAGGACAAGCTGATCGGCCGCGCCAAAGAGGTCATGACCGAAGGCCGTGAGTTCGGCCGCAATACGGACAATCAGGGTTGCGTCGATGAATCCGTATCCCGATATAAGAAAGATCCCGGGATCGGCTCGGTAATTTCAGATAGCATTTTTACGCGTGCCTGTCTCGAGGCCAGCCATCCGACTCCCGGCTTTTGTGCTGACGTCCCAAAGCAAACTGAATTCGTAAAGACCGCACAGTGGCGAATCGAGCAATGCCGCAAGGTGGATCTTTCGAAAGACAGTAACTGCCAAAATCTCTTCACTCCTATCCAGCAGTTTTGCGACGAGCGGGCGCGCAAACCAGGAGGCGCCAACTCAAATAGTTACTGAGCTTTGAGTCTTTAGGAATTGCCGAGCCTCAGGAAGAGCCCTTGTTGCATTATGCGGAAGCAATCGCGGTGGATATCTGGTCAATCGATCCACGCTCCGCGCCATGGAGCCACGTTCCGTAACAGCGAAATGTGATCAGATAACCCAGGGGCCAGGTTCGATCTTGAAACTCAATGTGGTCCGACTTACTCATAATGTGTGGAAAGTTAATGTTGCCCTCCCTTACGGTCGGGCTTCTGACACGCGTTGCGCCACCACGTAAAGCTCATCCGAACCCAGGACAAACGGTTCACTTTTCAGCGAGCCGTAAAGATTCAAGACCGCGAAGCCGGCTCGCTCCAACATACGTCTGATTTCCGCGGCCGTGTAAATCCAATGCTTGGCTTTCCGACTTTCAGTCTTTCCATCGCGCTGAAAAATGTATTCAGAGTCGACGCAACTTGCTTCGGCCAGATACTGCTCGTTTATAGTCAGCAAAATGTCTTCAATCTGATGTGAAGCGTGCGCTTCGAACTTTGGGATCAACGATTCGGCGGCCATTCCTGTCTCAATCACAAATCGCGCGCCCGGCTTCAATGCCCGAGCGATGCCGTTCAGAAATTTCTCCATGTCGGCATAGGCGAGAAAGCCAAAACTGTTTCCGAAACAGTAAGCGCCGTCATAGATCACTTCGCCTTTTATGCGTCGCATATCGCCGAGTAAAAATTGTGGCCCGGGCGTCCCGCCGGGGTTAGTCGCAGCCCGAGCTTCTTCAACAAACTCCTCCGAAATATCCACTCCCGTCACTCGATAGCCACACCGCGCCAACTCGAAAGACAGCCTTCCGTTTCCGCACGGCACATCAAGCAAATGCGACCCCGGTTCACACTGCAGCAGGTTAACAAGAAAATCACTTTCAGCTTTCGTCTGTTCGGCCCGGATGGCTTTTCGCCACAGGTCGAGCGCGACGCCGTGAAAGAAGTCTTCGTACCAGTTGGTGGGGATGGTCATGGGTAACAGGTACAGAACCGGGAGCGGTAGCGACCGGATGCAATCATCAAGCAGCGAATTACCAAATCTCCGTTGCGCGTATCTTCAAAGTTGAGCTTTGGATCCGGTCGCTACCGCTCCCGGTTCTGTACCATCTCACTCTGCCCGCTCCATTGGTGGCAGCACCGCGACAAAGTCATCCGCAAAACGTCGAGCGTAATCATCAAGTAACTCGGTCACTCGCTCGCGTTTCCCAGCGCGGACGATCAAACCGGCGTGGTGTTTTTTCTTTACGCGATAGACAATCTCACGATCGTCATAAGCCGAAGTGTCCGGATATTCCTGGCGCGCCAGCGAGAGGATGATGCCGGCATACTCTTTTCGGGGCCGCACTCGCTTGCGCGGATTAGCCCCGTCCACTTCCAGCCGGGCCCATTCTTGCCACAGATTAATTCCCGACGCGGCCTCTAAAACGTCGGCGATGTAAGCGCCACCCACACGCGACGCGATTTCCAGAAAATAGAATTCGCCGTCAGCTTCGCTCTTGATGAATTCGGCATGCGTCGCGCCGGTCTGCATGCCCATCGCCCTGATCAGACGACGATTGATGTCCAGCAGCTTGCGCTGATCGTCCGATCCGTATTCAATCGTCTGCGAGATATAAGCGCCGCCGCCGTGCGCCACCTGTAACGGTGGCCGGCCATATTTGTTAACGCCGGCGAAAACGACCTTGCCATTTTCGACCAGAGAATCGACGTGAAAAACTTCGCCGGAAATGAATTGAGAGATTAAGTAATAGGAAGCCCGTTCGCGCAGCGCGTCTCGCTGGTTCATTTCTTCGAGCAGCGGCCAGACTTCTTCGGCGCTTGCCAATTTCCGAATGCCGATGGCCGAAACGTCCGAGCGCGGTTTCAGTACCCACGGCGGCGGAACTCGGCCGAGATACTCTCTGATGTCCTGATGGTTGATTGCCGGCACGAACTCAGGGACTCTAATTCCGTGATCGCGCGCTTTGACGCTCATTGCCAGTTTGTCGCGAAATGTCTTGGCGGTCACGCTGTTCATTCCCGGAACGCAAAGATGTTCCCGTGCCAGAGCGGCGATCACTACATCAAATTCTTCCAGCGCAACGATGCGGTCGGGCTTCGCGGTGCTCGCGATATGAGTAACCAGGTCGAGGAACAGTTCCACCGGCGCATCGTTGGGAACGGCAAAGAGATCGGCGAGCACATCACGCGGCCACTCTTCCTCGAGCATTTTTTCTTTCGTGATCAGAATCACGCGACAACCGCGTTCGTAACATTCACGCATGAAATCACCGCCTTTGAAAAAGGTGGCGAAGCAGACTACGTTGAGCGGTTCTGGGCGAGCCTCAACCATGATGGCTAAAAAAAGGTTGGCGCCAATATACAACTTTGCTGCCTTTTGGTCAGCAGAATCGTGTACACTGGCCGCTCCCTTTAGAGTGTTGTTTGGAGTACCGCCTTCAGGCGGGATCGTTCCGAGACCAAAATCTACCGCTTAAAAAAGCGGAACTCCGAACTAACACGTGCGGCGCTGGTCGCTGCATACCCAAAATCGATAATGATCTTTCGCGGACCATATGACGATGTGACGATTCCTGAAGTTTCGCTCACCGACTTCATTCTCAAATCGAATCCCGAACTCAAAGGCAAACGGGCCCTGATTGACGGCCCGACGGGTCGCAGTTTGACCTACGGTCAATTGGAAGACGCGGTGCGGCGCACGGCAGCGAGCCTGGCGAAAAAAGGATTCAAGAAAGGCGACGTCTTCGGAATCTTCAGTACGAATTGTCCGGAATACGCTGTTGCCTTTCATGCCGTCGCCATGCTCGGCGGCATCAACACCACCTTGAATCCGCTGTACACAGCTGAAGAAGCAGCGCATCAACTGAGAGACGCGGGCGCGAAGTTTCTGGTGGCGCCACCGCTGTTTATAGAAAAGGCCCGCGCCGCCGCGCAGCAATCAAAAATTGAAGAGCTCTTCGTTTTTGGCGAAGCAGATGACGCCACCCCCTTCGGTTCTTTGCTGGACAGCGACGGCGACGTTCCCCACGTCGAAATCAATCCGCGCGAAGACCTGGTGGTCCTGCCCTACTCCAGCGGCACGACGGGATTGCCGAAAGGCGTGATGCTTACGCACTACAACCTGATCGCCAACCTGCGTCAGATGGACGGGCTCGAATATTTTCACCAGGACGACACGCTGCTGTGCGTGTTGCCGCTCTTTCACATCTATGGTCTGGTCGTGGTGCTGAATATGGGCCTGCATCTGGGCGCGACGATCGTGATGATGCCGCGCTTTGACCTGGACCAGTTTTTGGGCTTGATTCAAAAGTATCGCGTGACGCTGTCGCACATCGTTCCGCCCATCGTGCTGCAATTGGCAAAGAACCCGGTTATTGAGAAGTACGATCTGTCGAGTTTGAAAATCATTTTTTCCGGCGCCGCGCCCCTGGGTGAAGAGCTGTCACGCGAATGCATTCAACGAATCGGTTGCAGTATTCGCCAGGGCTACGGTATGACTGAAACCAGCCCGGTGACCCACAGCAGTCCCGCGGATCCGGTGAAGATGAAGCACGGCTCGGTAGGTCCGCCGGCCCCGAACACTGAGTGCAAGTTAGTTGATCCCGCCACCGGTGTGGAGCTGGGCCCTAATCAGGAAGGCGAGCTGTGCGTGCGCGGTCCGCAAATCATGAAAGGCTATCTAAATAATCCGGAAGCCACCGCGCGCACAGTCGACGAGGGCCGCTGGTTGCACACGGGCGACATCGGTTATGCCGACAACGAAGGCCATTTCTACATCGTCGATCGCGTGAAAGAGCTGATCAAGTACAAAGGTTTTCAGGTAGCGCCGGCGGAATTGGAGGCAGTCCTGCTCACTCATCCGGCGATCGCCGACGCCGCGGTGATTCCGTGCCGCGACGACGAAGCCGGCGAAGTGCCCAAAGCATTCGTAGTCTTGAAAGGCGAAGCGAGCGCCGAAGGGATAATGGATTTCATTGCCGCGCGCGTGGCGCCGCACAAGAAAATTCGCGAAGTTGAATTCATTGAGCAGATTCCCAAGTCGCTTTCGGGTAAGATTCTGCGGCGCGTTTTGATTGAGAAGGAACGCGCGCAGGCCGCGTCCGACAAACTTTGAATTGTCATATTGCGGTTTAGCAGCGGGCGGTAGCCCGACTCTAAACAAGTCCGTTGGTGAAAACGTCTTAGAACCGAGGTCATATATGAGCACTCAAGTTGCACCTGACAAAATCTCGCGCGCTGTGCGCGCTTATTTTCTGGCCATCAGGGCGATGGATCCCGAAGCGATTGCCAACACCTTTGCCGAAGACGGCACGACCTACGATCCAGTCAGCTCGCCGGGAATCACGGGTCGTAACGGCATCCGCGAATTCTTCGAATCAATCTACAAGAACTTCGAAAGCGTCGGGTTGACTGAAGATTCCGTCTTCGTCGCCGGCAATGGTGCGGCCGTTAAGTGGACGGGCCACGGCACCAGCACGAACGGCGGCGAGGTCAAGTTCGAAGGCATCGATCTTTTTGAAGTGAACGACGACGGCAAGATTCAGACTATCCATGCCTACTGGAACCCGGCGGAGATGATTGCGCAGTTGTGATCTTGAGTTGCCTCTCTGTGTTCCTCTGTGGTGTGTGTTTCGATAAATTCACCACAGACACAGAGCTACCCAGAGAATACACGGAGAAAAATGTCGGCACAGATCATTACCGCGGCCCCCGCATGGACGATTCCAGGATTTCTCGAAGCCCGCGCCAACAACCATCTCTTCATCAGCGGCGTGGATGCGACCGCGCTTTCATACCGGCACGGAACTCCACTGTTTGTCTTCTCTGAGCCCCGGATTCGCGCCAACATTGCACGCTTGCAAGCCGCCGCAAAACAAGTCGACAGACCAATAAAGTTTTGCTACGCGTCGAAGGCTAATTCGAACATGGCCGTGCTAAAGGTGGTTCTCGACGCGGGCATTGATATCGAAGTCAACAGTGGCGGCGAACTTTACAAGGCGCTGCGGGTCGGCTTCAAACCCGGCCAGATCATTTTCAACGGCACCAGTAAAACCGAAGAGGAGCTGGATGAAGCAGTGCGCGCGGGAATCTATTCGATCAACGTGGATTCGATTTACGAGATCGAACTGGTTGAAGACGCCGTGCGCCGGGCTCGTGCCGCCCTCAATAACGGGTTGCCGCCCGCGCGAATCGCCCTGCGCCTGGTTCCGGAGATCGGTACGCGCTCACATCTTGGTTTGCAGACTGCCTTATTGACTTCAAAGTTCGGCATTTCTTCTTCGGAAGTGCTCGCAGCGTTTCATCGGGGCTTGCAGAATCCCGAGCTGATTCACGTCTGTGGCATACACATTCACGTGGGTTCGCAGACGCCTGACGTTGAGCCTTTCGCCGAGGCTTTCAAGAGCATGTGGAACCATCTGATGACGATTCATCGCGAGACGGGCCACACGCTCGAACATATCAATCTCGGCGGCGGCATTCCGGTGAACTACCTGCGCGACCGCTCACAGGCGGATCAATTGCCTGAACACGAGCGCGACATGCTGGGCGCTAACCTCGAACCGTCGGCGGTCCTGGCTGAAGCCTTACGCGTAGCGCGCGAGTCGGCGCGAGATGCAGAAGCCGAGCACCTGCTCGATCGCGTGACGATTCTCCTGGAACCCGGGCGCAGCGTGATCGCCGATGCGGGCGTCGTGCTGACCAGAGTGCGCAACATCAAACGCCGGCCAGAGACGAATGACGTGTGGTTGCTGACGGATGCGGGCTATAACATTCTGCTTTCAATGAATAATTACAAGTGGTACTACCATCTGATTTCGGCATCGCGAGCATGCGAGCCGGTAGAGTCCGAATACAAAGTCGCTGGCCCGCTTTGCGATTCAGGCGATGTCTATTTCGATATTGAACGGCACGGAAGACTGCCTGACTATCGCTTGCTGCCGCGCGATGCACAGCCGGGCGAGGTTTTGGCGCTGCTCAATTCAGGGGCTTATTCATTGGCGCAAATGTTTCCTTACAACGGTCGGCCGCTGCCGGCGGCCGTCATGGTGCGAGAGGATGGAAAAGCTGATGTGATTCGCCAGCGCGACACGTACGACGATCTGCTAGCGAATGATGTTTGGTAAGGGGGGATTCAAGATTCCAGATTCCAAATTGCAGATTCAAGAATCAAGATTCAGGATTCAAGACTTCAGGTTCCGAGGATCCCGAAATGAGCCTCGCGACGTTGGAATGTAGACCTTTGGAATCTTGAATTTTGAATCTTGAATTCTCCATGTGATTGTATGCAGCATGACCGATCGGCTTTTACTGTACGGTTTGCCGCTTCCAGAAAGAAAGGCAATATCCAAGCCCAAGACGTGTGAGATAATGCGCGGCCATCATGCGTTACAAACGATTCGAAGACCTCCCGGTTTGGAATGCGGCGATTGATCTTGCCATCGCTATTTATTCGCTCACGTCGCGACCGGAATTCAACTCCCGGTACAGTCTCAGGGATCAGATCGAGCGAGCATCCGTCTCGGTGTCGAACAACATCGCTGAGGGATTTGAGCGCGGCACGAACAACGAATTGCTAGCCTTTCTTTACATCGCTCGCGGGTCGGCAGGAGAAGTTCGATCGATGCTTTGTCTCATGGAGAGGCTTCCCTTTGGCCAGCCATTGCATAGTGAAATCGAAGAACTCAAGCAAAAAGCCGAGAGTTGCTCGCGTCAATTGAAGGCCTGGGCGCAATCACTCCAGGATTCCGACTTCAGGGGCGAACGCCACGTTAACCAAAAGACGAAACGGGTAGAACAAGCGGCGCAAGACCGCGAGGAATTTCTGAAAGAGCTTTCAGAAATCAGACAGAAGGGCGCGTCTGGCTCAGTCGGCAAGTCCGGCAATTGAATTTTGAATTGTTCTTTCGAGCTCTTATTAAAGGAGTGGACGTCAAAAACTCAAATGGACATCGAGAGCTGGTTCGCGGCCTGACCTTGATCGCCGCCATGTCGGTCGTGGTCGGTAACGTGATTGGTACCGGTGTGTTCCTGAAAGCGCGGGTGATGACCTGCAACGTCGGGACGCCGGGAAAAGTGCTGGCTGTCTATGTCCTCGCCGGATTACTTTCGCTCGCCGGCGCCCTCAGTTATGCAGAGCTGGCGGCGATGATGCCCCGCGCGGGTGGCGAATACGTCTTCATGCGCGAAGCCTATGGCCGCCCCTGGGGATTTCTGTTTGGTTGGATGTCTTTCTTCATCGGCAAAGCGGGATCGCAGGCGGCCCTGGGTGTTCAATTCGCGTTGTTCCTGAACACCATGATTCGCGGACGCCTCGAAGGCCAATTCTTTTCGGCGAACCTGTTCGGCCATTCGATTCCGTTTGGCAAAATTCAAATAGTCGCGTTGGCTTCGATATTTATCGTGACCGGCATCAACTGTCTGGCCGTGAAGTTCAGTGGCGGCGTGGCGGCGGTGCTTTCGGGAATCAAGATCGCGCTGGTGCTGGTCGTCGGTATCGGCGCCTTTCTATTGGCGCAGGGGGCTGACTGGTCGCACCTGACAATGGCTAACGTCGGGGGGCTTTGCGAAAAGGTCAGCCCCGCAGCCCGCTATGGATTTGGTGGTTTCATTGCCGCGATGCTGGGAGCACTTTGGGCATATGATGGTTGGAACAACGTCACCCTGGTGGCCGGCGAGGTTCAGAATCCGAAGCGCAATCTGCCCCGCGCGCTAATCGGCGGCATGCTTCTGATCATGGCGCTCTATCTGTTTGTGAACTTATCTTACTTCTACGTAATGTCGCCGACTGACATCGCCAGCGTCTCGACCGCCTCGTCCGTGGCCACCGAAGTCGCGCAAAGATTTCTTGGCCCGCTGGCGATAACTTTCATTGCCGCCGCGTTGCTCTCTTCAACTTTCGGCACGCTGCATACTTCGATCCTGACCGGAGCGCGAGTTCCTTACGCGATGGCGCGAGATGGTTTGTTCCTGCGCAGCCTGTCCAGGGTCTCGCCGCGCACGCGCGTGCCGACCGGCGCGCTGATTGTTCAGGCAGTTTGGGCCTGCATTCTCGTGATTGCGTTTTCGTCGTCGTTCGATACTTTGACCGACTACGCGATCTTCGGTCTGTGGATTTTCTATGGACTGGTGACAGCGGCAGTGTTTATTCTGCGTCGCAAGATGCCGGACGCCGAGCGGCCCTATCGCGCCTGGGGGTATCCAGTGGTGCCGGTTCTTTTTCTGCTAGCCACCGCGTTGATTCTGGGAATGACTCTCTGGGGTGTGCGCGACGATGCTGGTGCCGGCGCGAGCCTGATTATTAACGGTCATCTGCTGACAGGGTTCGGAGTGCTGGCGCGCAATCCTCCGCTGGCGGGAATTGGTTTGATCGCGCTGGGGCTGCCGATTTATTGGATTTGGTCGCGAGTGAATCCACCGACGACGGGGTCGTGACCGACCGTAGGGGAGAGCGTAATTAAGAAATTTGAAAACGCAGAGGACGCTGAGGGTTCCGCAAGAGTCCGCAGAGGAAAGCTTTTCTTTGCGTTCCTCTGCGAAAACCTCAGCGCCCTCTGCGTTTAGATTTTGTCGTTGATCGGACGCAAACTATATGAATCGAATAATACACTTTCTCCTCTTCTCAGCCGTTCTTCTTTCTTCGTTTTCCTCGCCCGCCCAACAAAGGCAGGCGGCTATAAAGCCAACAACGCTCCAGCAACTCGTCAACGAAGCCGCGCACACCGCGCTGACAAAATTCGCCGATAAGAAGCTGACTGAGAAGGAACTCTCGATCACCTTGATCGATCTGCGCGACCCGCAGCATCCGTCCGTCGCGAGTTTCCGCGGGAACGAGCGTGTCTATCCGGCCAGCGTGGTGAAGCTGTTCTATTTAGTCGCCGTCCATCGTTGGCTGGAAGACAAAAAGATTCAGGAGACGGCCGAACTAAAGCGCGCGGCGCGCGACATGATCGTTGATTCGTCAAACGAAGCCACGCAGTACATCGTCGACGTGCTGACGCACACAACTGGAGGTTTCGAATTGCCGCCGAAAGAAATGAAAGATTGGCAGAATAAGCGCGACGCCGTGAACCGGTATTTTTCTTCGCTCGGCTTTACCAATATCAACACGAACCAAAAAACATTTTGCGAAGATGCGTATGGCCGGGAAAAAATTTCGCGAGGGCCCAACGGCGAGAACCGTAACAAACTGACCACCGACGCTACGGCGCGTTTGCTGTCTGAGATTGTTACCGGGCAAGCGGTGACCTCGGCGCGTAGTGCACAGATGATGGAACTCTTGAAACGCGATTTCTCAGGCACTTCAAAAGACAACGACGACCAGGGGCACGGCTTTACCGGCATCGCTCTACAGGGAATGACCGGAGTGAAGCTCTGGTCGAAGGCGGGCTGGACCAGCACGACCCGCCACGATGCCGCCTACATCGAATTGCCGAACGGCGCGAAATTCGTCCTGGTAACTTTCACTACCGATCATGCAAACGAGCGCGAGATCATTCCGACGGTGGCGCGGGTGGTGCTGGATGGGATTGGATCAGTGAAGTAAGGAAGTCTCCGCGATCGGGAAATGGTGAGGAGCTCCGGAGGAGCGTGATGTTTATAGCCCCAATCGCCGCCGTAAGTGATTCGAGCTCCTTTAGGAGCGAAACATTCTTACCTTGCGCTCCTAAAGGAGCTGACGGATATTAGCGATCGGCAACTATAAACATCGCGCACCTAACGGTGCTTAGGAAATGGTCGCGGATCTATCCAGACATCACGGTCCAATCACCGAGCTTTTCAAATGGCCGGCACGCACGCTTGATGACTGGAATCGATATCGGCTCACAGAAGAACAGATCGATTTCTTCCACGCCTATGGTTATCTCGCCGGTCTTCGCCTACTCAACGATGAACAGATCAAGATACTCCGCGCTGAGCTGGCGGATCTAATCGATCCGGCTCATCCTGGTCACGATCTGTTCTATGAATTTCATTCCAACGAATCGACTGATCCATCGACGGTGCTGTTCCATTCATTGGGAGCGTGGCGCATCTCTCCCGGGTTTCATGACTTGCTTTGGAATCCGGCTTTCCTGATGCCCGCGTCGCAACTGCTCGGTGGTGCGGTGCGCTTCTGGCACGATCAACTCTTCTGCAAACCTGCTCATCACGGCGGCGTCGTGGCCTGGCATCAGGATTATTCCTACTGGACCCGCACCCGGCCAATGGCTCATCTGTCGTGCTGGATTGGTCTGGATGACTCCACGACTGAGAATGGTTGCGTGCATTACGTGCCCGGCAGCCACAAATGGAATCTACTGCCGATTACGGGTCTGGCGAACGATATGAGTTCGATCGAGAGCGTGCTTACCGATGAGCAGAATTCACAGTTCAAGCCGGTTCCTATTGAATTGAAGAAAGGCGAGTGCTCGTTTCATCATCCATTGATGGTGCACGGTTCCTTCGCGAATGTGAGCGACCGTCCGCGGCGCGGCGCGGTCATCAATGTTTTTCGTGATGGTGTGTGTTCGGCTGCGAACGATCCGCTGCTGGCGGGCGTGCCGCCTATTCCCGCGGGAGAAAAAATGCAAGGACAATTCTTTCCGCTATTGTTCGATCCGGAAGGCTTGTTACAGAACCGGGAGCGGTAGCGAGGGGGATGCTGCCACTCAACATGAGTTTATGATCAGCCGTCAGTGAAGCGGACACCTGGTACAGAACCGCTTGCGGTAGCAGGCGGGTAAAGATTCAACTAAGGAGTCTTTTGATTCATCGGCTCCGATTCTCGAGCCAAGCGGGTTGAGCCCTTAACCCGCTCGCTACCGCGAGCGGTTCTGTACCATTTCTGCCTCTGCGTCCTTTGCGAAAACCTCCGCGTACTCTGCGTTAGATACACTTGGCAATTTACATAACGATACCGAAAAGCTCTCGCAGCATCTCTTCATATTCTTCCTGAGTTGCCGCTGTGCGCTCGTGACGTTCCCCCGGTTCAGTCGTAATTAAACGCATATCGCTTAGGCTAATTCGTCCCTGCGGAGTAAGCAGCGAGCAGATGCGCGCCTGAGTAAAGTGCGACAGGGGTGATGTCTGGTGATACTCGCACATCTCCGCATAATCCGGATACTGATATGGGTCCAGCGTGAAGCGATACTGCGCCTTCCAATCATTGCCGTTGTCTGCACGCTGTACAATCAGGCGCTCGTCATCAGCTACGATCCGATATGCGCGGTCGCCCTGCACCTGGACATCGCGTTCATTAAGCCGAAGTGGCTCGACGAACGAATCGCCAAAGCCAACATCAGCCAGCCAACGCTCCTCGATCGTTATCATCAGCGCCATGTGATCAAAGTCCCGGCTAAATTCACCTTCCGCATTGGCCACCTGCGCCGAGAGCATGGCAACTTCGAATCCCAGGGCCCGCAGCAACGCTGCAAACAGACCGTTGAGCTCGTAGCAGAAGCCTCCCCGACGCCGATTTACAATCTTCTGAAACAAGGCTTCGTCCTCGAGCACGATTGGTTCCCGCGCGTGAATACTTAGATTCTCGAATGGCACGGTTAGCAAGTGAGCAACTTGCAGCTGCCGCAGAGTCTCGGCAGTTGGCGCCAGGGGCCCTCGATAGTCGATTCGGTTTAGATAAGCCTGAATGTCCATTTACTTTGCCCCAAAGGTGAGTGTCAGAAGCCCGACCGTGAGGGAGGGCTTGTTACGATTTACGCCTCTCGGAACTTTCCGAGAGCAGCAGAAGTCTAACCCATTACCAGGAGGACAACCGTCATGGCCAATCGCGAATTTGCTCATACGCCATCAGCCAACGCTTCCGATTCTCAAGCCAAGCCAAACATCAACGTAACTCCGCTGATAGATGTTTTGCTGGTAATGCTGATCATTTTCATGGTGCTCTCGCCGTTGAAGCCGGCCCGTTTTCTGACCAAGGTTCCATCGAAACCGACAACCGACATCCCTCTGAATCCAAACGACAAGACTCTTTTAGTTACGATCAAGACAGATCGAACCTTAATGCTCAACGGTCTGAACGATATGGGCTCGGTGAATGATCCGAGCAAGTTAAGCGCGACGCTTTTCGATCTCTTTGAAAAGCGCCAGCAGAATCATGTTTATCGTGACGAGTTGCGCGATCGGATTGACTTACCCGAAAGCGTCCGCGTGGAGCGGACGGTCTTCATAAAAGCGCCGCGAGCCATTCCTTACCTTGAAGTCATGCGCGTCCTTGACGGCATCAAAGGCGCCGGCGCCGGTCCGGTAGGCTTGCAGATCGACGATCTAAACTGAGCGTTGAAGCGTAGATTACCGCTGCGGCGGTATGTAAACACTCGGTTGCGGCCGCGGCATGTAAACGCCGGGCTGCTGCGCCATGAATGCCGCCTCATAATTGTATCCACAGAACCCGCAGAGGCGGGCATGCTCCTGCGTCCTGTTTCCGCAATTGGGGCATCGCTTCAAAGGGGACAAGCTGGCCATAACTATCAAGGTAATAATCAAACCCAGCGGGTGGATCGCGAACCACATCCAGTGAGGCGATCTGTTCTTGCGGATGGCGATCTTTACTCCCAGGACGATCAGGCCGATATAGATCGCCAGCACCGCGACCAAAATCACGAGGGCGAATACCAATCCAACGGCATCTTCGGGCTTCATTTCTTTTGCTCCTTACTTTCCCGCGCGAGTGCTTACCTGTTCATGAGTTGGTCGAACGGATCTGTCCGGTTCTTCTAACGACTTCCGGCCGGTTTGTCAATGGGCATTTTGCCCTCTGAGAACTTGTAACGATGGTTCCTTTTTGAAAGTTTCTGTGAGTTGGTTTCACCCCGTTAGGGGTGAGATGTTTATAGCTCGCGGAACAAACCCCTCCGGGCCCCGTTCGGAGGAGCGGATGGTGGCGGGAATAGTAAAGCTCTGGTTGAATTCCGCTCCTCCGAACGGAGTCGTTTCTGAGTTTCGCTCCAACCTATAAACATCCCACTCCTAACGGAGTGAACGGCGCAATTCAACCTGAAAGCTGAAACGATACTGGTGGAGTTTGCAATCAGCCCGGAACGCAGCCCCCGCGTTGCCAGGAAAGTACTTGTTACAGAACCGCGAGCGGTAGCGACCGGATCCAAGCACTCAACCGAGTCCTACAGGTCTTCTGACGGCGAAATTATCGACCGCAGGTTGAATGCAGCATCCGGTCGCTACCGCTCGCGGTTCTGTAACGACTCGCCGATTCTGCGTAATGGCATCAACTAAATGAAACTGAACCAGTACTCCTAAAACTTGAAACTTCAAACCCGAACCGCTATCCTGTGTTTCACTGATAGGACAGGATTGCAAGCATGCGCTACATCGAGAATCCACCGAATCCCTGGCTGACACATTCCATTGATTGGCTCGGCGAGCCACCCGCGGCCAGGATCGAGATCTTTGAAGAGACTGAAACGCGCTCGATCATCAGCAGCAACGACAGCCCCGATGTGGCGTTCGACCATTCCATCAATTGCTATCGCGGCTGCCCGCACGGTTGCACCTATTGTTTCAGCCGGCCGACGCATGAATATCTTGGTTACGGAGCGGGTACGGATTTTGAACGCAAGATCATCGTGAAGGTAAAGGCGCCGGAGCTTCTGCGTCATGAATTGTTCAAGCCTTCGTGGAAAGGCGACGAGATCGTCTTTTCGTTTACCTCAGACCCGTACATTCCTTTGGAAGCGAACTACAAATTGACGCGCCGCTGCCTGGAAGTCTGCGCTGAATTTCGCAATCCGGTTGGCATCGTTACCAAGTCCGCGCTCGTTCGTCGTGACGTTGATGTTCTGCAAAGGCTGGCCCACGAAGCCAGCGTGACTGTCTTCTTCTCAATTCCGTTTGCCGATTACGACATCGCGCGCGCGTTGGAACCCTTCGCGCCGTCGCCGAATGCGAGGTTCGAGGCCATGAAAACTTTATCCGAGGCCGGCATCGACGTCGGAATTGGAATTGCCCCGACTGTGCCTGGCTTGACGAGCGACATTCCCGAACTCCTACAGCGCGCGAAAGACTGCGGCGCCAACCGAGCGTTCATCAACATGCTGCGCCTGCCCGGCAGCGTCGCGCCTTATTTCGAAAAACGCCTGCGCGAAAAACTCCCTACCAAAGCCGATCGCGTTTTGAATCGCATTCGCGATGCGCGTGGCGGCAAACTGAACTCGAGTGTCTTTGGCGAGCGCATGCGCGGCAAAGGCCAGTACTGGAGCGCGCAGGAAAAATTGTTCGAGGTTTATACCCGGCGACTCGGCTTCAACGAGCATCGCGTCGGCAGCGAGCGCCACACGCGCCCAAGCACCTTCCGCCGCCCGACGGCGCAGGGATCGTTGTTTGGGTGAAGTGGCACAGACTTCAATCTGTGTGCTTTGGAGCGCAGGCATCCGGATCGCGGACAGGGCTGTCTGCATTCTGGATGTGACGTAGTGCCGGCTCGGCTGTTTCCGGCTTCGCTTTAAGAAGGGTGGGCCTAACCTTGACCCTCTTTGCTGTTGCGCCTTTACCTAGCGCGCCGACTTGATTGCAAAGACTATATGACATCTCACCGTGGGTTTCGCGTTCACTTAGAAAGCATTGACAACAGAGAAAGGTGAGACTAATCTCCGGCACAGATTGGCGTCAGTGACAACTATGGGTTTGGTTTTTCAACTGCTGGTGAACGGTCTTATCGCAGGCTCTCTTTACGCTCTGGTTGGACTTGGTTTTGCTCTAGAATATCGGGCGACTAAGTTTTTCAATTTTAGCTTCGCGGCTGTATTCGCCGTGGGGGCGTATAGCTGTTGGGCAATAATAAAACTCTTCAACCTTGAATCCGAAAGTGTGGTTTCTTTGCCTTTTGTCGTAGCCGCCGCGGGTGGTGTAATAGCAGCCTCTTTACTGGGATGGTTGTTGGAAGTCATTTTCTACGGTCCTTTACGTCAGCGCCTCGCTACGCCACTTATACTATTGCTTGCGTCACTAGGTATATTCGTAATTGTACAGAACACGATTTCGCTGCTGGCAGGAGACGATGTTAAAGTCATCAGGCCCGGTCAAGTCATGCCCGGGTTGTTCTTTACTCTCCTATTTGGCGCTACTGTATCTCTTACTAAAGTCCAACTCGGAGCTTTTCTTACCGCTCTCGGTCTCGGCTTGGTATTGAGTCTAATCTTGAAATTCTCATCCTGGGGTAAAAAGTTCCGTGCTGTAGCGAATGATACTCAGTTGGCTAACATCTTTGGGATAAATACGAATCGAATCCACGCCAGCGTTCATGCAATCGGCGGCGCGCTTGCCGGGGTGGCCGCCATTTGGATGGCGTTGGACACGGACTTAACTCCGCTCCTGGGTTTTCGAGTTCTAGTAGTGTCGATGGCGGCAATGGTTATAGGCGGGGTTCGGAGCTTGCCCGGAGTTGTACTCGGTGCGATGATAATTGGACTCTTCCAAAACCTTGTCGCTATCCAACTGGATACCAAGTGGCAAGACACAGGCGTGTTTTTGTTGCTGTTGGCGTTTTTACTCTTTAGACCCCAGGGGCTTCTGGGTGCAAAGTTTAGAAGCACATAGTTGCAACTTCAAATAAGCGGCTATCATCTGAATTTTGGGGTTTTTGCATGCAGAGACGGAAAACGGTTTTTGATCAGGTAATACGGACTAAGGAGACTGACTTAAATGGGCCACTCGGCGAAAAAGATAGATCCTTTGTTTCATTCCCCACGCAATGTATGGAATGACCAAGGGCAGCTAATCGGAACATACTTCCCAACAGCCCAAGTCATTCGACTAACGGAAGGCGACTTGGTTCAGGTTGACCCTTCCGGCAAGGTCCGGAAATCGAATGGGAAAGTCGAACTGTTGGACAGACAAACTTTTGTGCTGAAACCTGCGTCACGCGAAAACTAGGAGATTCATCGGTGGGTCCTGAACATGTTCCTTTTTCATATTCACGTTGACGCGGCTTGGGTTTCGCCGGAATTTGAAACCTTTCTCAAGCAGGAACTTGGTTTTTTTCGCACTGATTTCGTCGGAGCAGATGGTGGCAAGACCGAGCCTTTGAATCACTTGACTCTAAAGACTCGAGATGCTCAAGTCTTCCGTGGTGCCTTTGCACAAGTCGTAACCTACGCGCAATCACACAGAGCTATGGCTGGTTATGTTGAGGGCGAGGTCATTACTTTTGACAAGGACTTTGATTGGTCGCCACACGATCCCAATGTTCCTACTCCTTTCAAACTTGAGATGACGTCCTTGCCTCCTAAAACCTTTCGGGAAAGCGAATTCCATCTAACACTTTGCCCGGAGCGCTCTGACCCTCGTTTGTTGCAGAGGCTGACGGAGATGGGACTATTGATGATTTACATGCCGAAGACTTGGGGTGTTGCATTGGTTTTTACAGCTCAAGGCAACCGCAATTTGATTCGGTCTCTCACTCTCAATCTCGCAGCCTTTCTAGAAAAGGCGGGGGGAGCGGTGATGGGTAGTCTAAAGGAAGAGCGCGTAGCTAAGTGGTGGACTAGTGATAAGGCAATCAAGTTCCCGCCTGTGGTACGAGCTGCTCAATGGATGAATCGAAAAGAGTTTCATGCTCGAACCTTGAGGAGGTAGCTATGAAGACGCTGCGGTGTTTAGTATGGTCTGGTTTTTTCTGTCTGATGGTGTTTGCTCTCGCCTTCAGCAGTTGCCGAAATGGCAGGCAAAGTACGTTCAAGATTGGCGCGATTCTTCCGCTGAGCGGCCAGCCCGCTCAGTATGGCAAGTGGATACAGGAAGGGCTAGAACTGGCTAAAGAGGAAATCAACGTCAAAGGCGGAATCAATGGGCGACCGCTCGAAATCATTTACGAAGACGATCAAGCCAATCCAAAACTGGCGGCCAGTGCGATGCAAAAGTTAGCGAATGTGGACAAGGTTCCGGTCGTATTCGGCTCATGGTCTTCATCGTCGGTACTTGCCCAAGCTCCAATTGCCGAAGCATCTCATGTGATCATAATGGCGGAAGCAGTGTCGCCGAAGATTCGTGACGCTGGCGACTACACTTTTCGCATTCAGCCGGACGGCAGTCTCTATATGAAGGCTCTTGCACCTTACGCTTACGATGACTTGAAATTGAGAAAGATTGCGACCCTTTATGTGAACAATGATTTTGGGGTCGACTTGGCCGCAGTTTTCAAAAGAGAGTTCACTGCCCTTGGTGGATCAATCGTTTCAGAGAACGGATTTCAACAAGGGCAGACAGACTTGCGGACGCAAATCACACTTGCCGCGCAATCGAAGCCGGACGCGATTTTCGTTCCTGCTTACACTGAAATCGGTCAGATCCTCAAACAATCTCGTGAGATGGGTCTAAATCAGCGTTTCTTAGCCGCCGCGACGTTTGAGAACCCCGACATTTTGCAGATTGCTAGAGATACGGCTAACGGAGTGTACTACCCGCACCACTTCGACCCAGCTTCCACCGATCCGCGTGTCCAGGAGTATCAGAAAAAATACACTCAACGATTTGGACACCCTTCAGAAGGCTTTGCGGTTTTGGCTTATGACGGTTTGAAAATCATCGAGGGTGCATTAACTAAATGCGGGAATGATACGAGTTGCATCAAGAGCTATTTGTACGCCACTCACGACTACCAAGGCGTTACAGGAACAACTAGCTTCGATGAAAAGGGAGACGTAGTAAAGCCCATTCTCATTAAGACTGTTCAGTCCGGCGCGTTCGTGCGCGCTCCGGCAAAAGCAATGAGTGCTACGGCGAAGTAAGATCGCTCATAGACTTGGTAATCGAATTGCCTCCTCAATCTAGGCAAAGCCATGCGACCCAAACTTGATCATTATCGTCACCATCGCTGGGCAATTCGAAAGTTGCGGAATCCGAAGGTTATTGTATGGACATCTATAGTCGTCATTGCTGTTTCTGCTTTGCTCATTCTCTCTTATCTAGTCCTGCACATCATTTACTGGAAGTCCATGACAGCCACACCGCCAGCTGGTATTCGCCTTATCGTTATTCTGGCAAACATGCTTTTTGGGTTGGCAAGTACCCTGGGCTTCATTCTTGCGATTTGGATACTTGGGGACATTAACCCTGAAAGATTCACCACCGTACAAGAACTTCTTCGTCATTGTATAGAGTTATTCGACGACGCCAACAAAAATAGTTGTGACGTGAAATTGCTGATTTTATTTCCAAACCCAGGCCAGTTTGATGAGATCTTCAAGCAGTTTGATAGGACTTTCAAATCGCAAAGTGAGTACTCTTTCTCTGATCTGAAACAAAAACTTGAGTACTGTCTTAGAAATGAAAACGTAAACATTGAAATTGTGTGCTTTCAGGGAGATACGACATCTGCCGATTCGACGTTACGCAAATTCCTAGAAGAGTTTTATAAATCAGAATCTCCGGATATTAGTCCGCAAATACTTGAAAAACAGGGGAACATTGAAGGGTATTGCGGGCCCGTGAAAAACTTTATAGATGTGTATTTAACAAGTGACACCGGTCGTCTGATTTTAGAACCTATCAATCCGGGTTGGTTTGAGAAAATGGCAACTGGCGAACCAATGATAGTAATTGGGTACGCAAAGAGCGAAGCATTCTTAGGAGCGATTACGTTCAAGGATAGATTCAAATTCGAAGGTTTTGATTTTGAGGGGAATGTTGGGACGATAGAACCGCTGTACGAGTCAATGAAAGCGAAGTACATGGCAGCACCCATTTCTGAACCCTCTCCACAAAACACGAACCCTTAAAATGACCTATCTGTTGCACATTCTTAGTCTGATAGGCATCTTCAGCATTTGCGCAGCTGGGGCGAACATCGTGACAGGGTATGCCGGGTTGGTGTCAATCGCTCAGGCGGCGTTCTTTGGTGTTGGTGCATACACTACGGCTTTAGTGGCGATTGACCTGAATGCGCCATTTCCTTTCGGCCTGGTTGCCGCGATGACGACAGCCGCCGTTGCTGCCATGTTGTTGGCGGCATTGTCTCTGCGGCTGGGACATGACTATTTTGTGATTGCTACAATCGGCTTTCAGTTGATCGTCTGGTCGGTTTTAAACAACTGGCAATCGGTCACACGCGGAGCGTTTGGGATTCCGGGCATTCCGCCGCTGTCGCTCATGGGCTTTGCGATCAGAAGTCAATGGGCAGTCACGCTTTTGATTTTGGTATCCGCGGCAGCAGTGTTCTGGGTTTGTCACAGACTGGTGAACTCTCCTTATGGAAGAGTGTTGAAATCCATCAGGGAAGATGAACCTTTCGCTCAGACACTCGGCAAGAATACGCTCTCCTTCAAAATTTCTGCCTTCGCCGTCTGCGGCGCTTTAGCCGGAGTCGCTGGATGCCTCTACGCGCATTTCTCGGCCTTCATCGACCCGACGAGTTTTACGATTTCTGAGAGTGTTTTTATCTTGTCAATAGTCATCATCGGCGGGGCTGGCAATGTGTGGGGGCCCGCTGCCGGGGCCGTCGTGCTAGTAGCGCTGCCGGAAATCTTACGGTTCGTCGGTCTGCCAAGCGTAGTCGCAGCTAACGTGCGTCAGATTCTTTACGGGACACTCTTGCTAGTTATGTTGATGGTGCGGCCTCGCGGTCTAATAGGTAAATACAATTTGGGACGCTGAACTTATTTGATAAGGCGGTGAAGGTGCTGCGGTGTACAGGTCTAACAAAGTCTTTTGGCGGCGTACAGGTTCTTAAAGACTTTAGTATTGGTTTCACCAACAAGGATATTGCCCGAGTTGGAATCATTGGTCCTAACGGAGCAGGCAAAACCACACTTTTCAACATCTTGACAGGGTTTCTCCGTCCTGATACTGGCAGATGCTTTTTCGGTAACCACGAGATAACTCACCTCTCACCTTATCAAATCGCACAATTAGGAGTTGTTCGCACTTTTCAGGACCTCCGTCTCATTCTTCAAATTCCAGTTTTGGAAAATGTCCTCCTTGGTCGTCCGCGTCAGCACGGAGAGAAGCTATTAAGGGCAATCTCACGGTTCAGCGTGGCAAAAGAAGAAACTCAAAATCGCAAAGACGCAATGCTGCTTCTAGAGTTCGTCGGACTTGAAAGCAAGGCTAAAGTCTTGGCGGGCGAGCTTTCTTATGGGCAGCAGAAACTTTTGGCGCTAGCTTGTTGTTTGGCGACAGGAGCACAAGTGTTACTGCTGGATGAGCCGGTAGCTGGAGTTCACCCTAAAATGGCTTTACGCATTCTTGATCTCCTGCGGCAACTTCACACCGAAGGAAAACTTGTAATATTCATCGAGCATGATATTTCGGCGATCCGTCACGCGGCCGACGAAGTTATTGTAATGGACAACGGGCAGCTTATCGCTAGGGGCAAACCCAACGAGGTATTGGAACGGCCAGAGATCATGGAGGCGTACCTTGCCTGATACCTTCGCCTTGCTCAAAATAAACACCGTCATTACTGGCTACGGAAAGAAACTGATCGTGGGCGGTGTTACGCTTGAGGTTAATTCAGGAGAAATCGTGGCCCTCATCGGTCACAATGGCGCTGGGAAGTCGACGTTGCTCAAATCCGTCTTTGGCTTAATTCCAATTTGGGAAGGAGAAATTGTTTTTGATGGCAAAGTTGTGCCAGCACCAACTCCTTGCCGCATGATTCAAGAGGGCGTTGCTTACGTTCCGCAAGGAAATCAGGTCTTTACTGAGCTGACAGTCCAAGAGAATTTAGAGTTAGGGGGGCACGCTCTGCCCGACAGGAGAAGTTTGAATAATGGAATTGAAAAGTCTCTTGCTCTGTTTCCTTCGCTCAAGGTGAAGCTACGTCAGTTAGCCGGAAATCTTTCTGGAGGTGAGAAGCAAATGCTGGCGTTAGCTAGCGCCTTGGTTTTGTCGCCCCGTTTACTCTTGCTTGATGAGCCATCCCTGGGATTAGCGGCTCCCCTCATCTCGGCGGCCTTTGGCCACATACAGCAAATCAGTCGTGACTTTGGTATCTCCGTTCTGATCGTTGAGCAAAAGGTACGCGAAGTCCTCAAAATCGCTCAAAGAATTTACGTCCTGCGAAACGGCGCTATTTCTTTTGTTGGAGTTGCGGATGCGCTCAACGACGCAAAATTACGCGAGGTTTATTTATGAAATGACGTGTTTCTCTAGTACCCAACCACATTCCTTGCCAAGGGAAGTTGTAGCCAACCCCCACCCCTCACTAAAGACACCGCGCGCAACTTCTCTAATAATACTCACACCGGAAGGCATCAGGCGTAAGCAAGTGAGCAGTAGGCACAGCGCCACGGGCGCACACTTCCTTAGCCCCAAGGGAGCGCGGCGATGCTGATCAGACAGGTCATTCGTGATCGTGAGCCTTTCTCGATGAAAGCAACGTCATCCGTCAGTGAGGCGCCGCAGTTCATGACGTTCTGGTTCATTCTCGTTCCCTAGCAGTCCTAATACCGCCAACTCTTCAAATCCGCGCCCGGTGGCGCACTCTTTATTATTCGGTCGACGATCTTGGGGGCGTAGAACTGATGGTAGCGGAGTCTCGAGATTGCATTCGGGCGGGTGTGGTCGCCGTTCCAGCAGTGCTCGGCGCGGCATTCGTAATCGACTTCGCCGCCGTAGAAAGGGTTCTTAGTTGTCTTGAGAAAATCATCGACCAGGTGCACGGCATTATTCAGAAAGTAGTTGTCCGCCTCGCCGACGTAGAGGTGGATCTTGCCTTCCAGCTTCGGACCAATCTTTGCCCAGTCGCGCTTCATGATGTAGCCGAGGTCGTAGTGTTCGCGCCAATACGCCGCCACTGACTTATCAATCTTGCCAGTCGCTTTGTCCCAGATCGGTTTGGGGTAACCGTCCGCGCCAACGGGTGAATAAACGGCCTGCCAGATGTCCCACTGTCCGCCGGAACGACTGTTCGTCCCCAGCACAAGTTCCATTTGGTTGAGGTCTTCCACCGTGGCGGCCAGCTCGCCAAGATAATTGCGTTTGCTTGGGCGCGGCACGCGTTTCCACTTCGCATCGGCGTAGTAGGCGTTCTCGTGTTCGTAGATGTTCACCACCGTGAAGGCGCGAAAATCGATCGGGTCGGGACATGCGGCCCACGCGCCGTTGTATTCATCCGGATAGAAAAGTTGCACGGCCAAAGCTTCCCAACCGCCGGTCGAGCCTCCATAAAGAAATCGCGCCCAGCCTTTGCCGAGAGCGCGAAATTGTTTTTCGATTTTCGGAATCAGCTCATAGGTGATTGCGTCGCCATACGGGCCGAGATTGGCGGAGTTCACGGCGTATGAATCGTCATAGTAAGGATTCGCGTGCTGAATCTCGACGACCAGAAAGCGTGGGAAGTTGGCGCTCGTCCATTCCTGATAAAACTTGTAAGCCTGTTCCTGTTCGATGCGGTTATAGCCTTCGAGGTGGAAGCGTTCGCTGTACTCCGGTTTCAGGTTGGGATCAGGCGGCGTCTCGCGCCAGCCGCCGATGTCTTCGGGGAAATGTCCGTGAAAGATGACCAGCGGATAACGCGCGTCGGGGTGCGTATCGAAGCCTTCGGGCAAGAGCACGTGCGCGCCGAGATACATCGGGCGGCCCCAGAATTCCGTCAGTAGCTTGCTCTGAATGCGAATGTGTTTGACGTAACGCGTATCTTTCGGCGGTGCTATTGGTGGTATTGCTTGATCCAATGACAACTGGATGGCCTCACCGGTATCGCCGCTGATTTTAATCTTGCGCGGCGTGCTGTAAAGATTGCCGGGCGCACGGCTCCATTGCTGGCCTTCGCCGCGATCCGACGGCAGTTTGACGGTGTGTCCGTCTTTGCGATGGAAAGTCTCATAGCGATGCAGGAGAGCCTGCACCCAATATTCGCCTGCTGGAACCTGTGCCAAGCTGCGTAAGGGATAGCCAGGCGCGGTTGCGTCAAAGATCGCCGGCTGTCCAGGTTTCAATCCGTCAACGTCGACGCCGAATACCTGTTGCGTGCTCAGGTCTTCACTGATCTGAAGGCGCGGCTCTTTTGAGTTGTCGGTGGAGATTAGTAAGAGCAGACGGCCATCGAGTGGTTCTTTGCTCGCGCTCTCAGGAAAGGAGATAGTAAAGCGAGGTCCGGCTGGTGATGTCGCTTCCATGTGTGCTCCTGATGGAAAGAGTAGAATTGCCAAAAACGGAATTGTAGTGAGCAAGGCCAACAGCCACGTTCTCTTCAGTCTGGATCGATTCATTGAACGGTCTCCAGAAGAAAACTCTGCGCGTCCTCCGCGCCCTCGGCGTCTCTGCGGTGAGCTTTTCGCGGTTAAGATTCACCGCAGAGCCCGCAGAGATTACGCAGAGAAAAAAGAAACTCCCGGGTGAGGGAATTTAGCAGATAGCATTCGATCCAACCAGTTCGCTGGGCGAACCAACGAAGAGCAAGACCTAAACGCAGAGGACGCGGAGGTTTTCGCAAAGGTCCGCAGAGGAAAACGCAGACGATCCACGAAACAACACGAAGCGGTAAATCGGGTCTTGTTAGTGCATTTTCGTGTGTTTTCGTGGACGCTTTTGCTAAGCTTTAGGAAACCAAACCCGATTCGTCGTTATCTAACATCTTAGGTTGACTGAGGCGACCCAGGAGGGGTAAAAGGGTTATCAGACTGTCCCCTTATGTTTATTCCGTTAAGGCAATTGTGGTGGTTAGCCGCCGGCGGCGGCGCGGCCGCGGGTTATGGCGCGCGTTACATGAAAGCGCGCATCAATTTCGCCCTCGCTGAGCGGCGGCGACAGCGAACCCCGGATCCGACCGGTGAACTGCTGCGGCTGCAAACCCTCTATGGTTACAATCCGCATTCTTTAGTCAGCATCGCGCCCGGGGCGCTGCTTTGGTCTACTCCGGACATCGACGGCGCAGTTATTTACAGCGAGTTCGGCAGCGTCTGGCTGGCAGCCGGCGATCCTTTGGCGTCACGCGAAGACATGGCTGAGTTGGCGCGACAGTTCGCGGCCTTCGCCAATAAAAAGGGGAGAGTTGCTGCTTTCGTTCCCGCCACCACTGAGTTGGCTAAGCTGGTTTCGTCCAGACAATTCACACCCGTGAAAGTCGGCGCCTCTCCATACTTTGATCTAAAGGCCTGGAATCCGCGCGGCGACAGTGCAAAGAAACTCCGTGCCGGCGTGAACCAGGCGCGCCGGGCCGGCGTGAAGGTCGAAGTTGTTTCGACGGTTAACGAAAAGTTGAAGGCCGAGACTGCCAGGCTTTGCCTCCGCTGGCTTGGTACTCGTCGCGCGGGCATCACATTTGGCTGGTTGGTAGCTCTCGATCCTTTTCTGCATTCTGACCACAAAAAGTATTTCGCTGCGCGCGTTGATGGCGAATTGGTCGGCTTTCTCGCTGCCAGTCCAATACCCACGCGCAAAGCCTGGTATCTGGAAGACGTCCTGCGCTTGCCCGACGCGCCGCAGGGCACGGCGACGCTTTTGGTCTTTGAAGCTTTGATGGCTTTGAAAGCGGAAGGAGTTCCGCTGGCGACCTTGGGCACTGCGCCACTCGCCACCGAAGGAACCGAGGATATTGCCTGCGGCGAGCATCCCATGATTGAACGCACGTTTCGGGCGGCTTCGCGCAAGCTGGGCGCATTCTATAACTTCGATGGCTTGCGTCGCTTCAAGGGAAAGTTCGTCCCCAGTTGGTGGGAGAGCGAATACATCCTGAGTCAGCCCGGCGTCACGATTCCCCCGCGAGTGGGCCACGCGATCGTGCGCGCGTTGGTACCAGGTGGTCTCACGCAACTCCTCACGCGTCAGGTCCTGCGCATTGCTCGTGAAAACGTAACCAAAACCCTCAGCCCTTCGTCTAAGGTTGTGAATAGAACGCAGCCCCCGAAATTGACGAGCTAGAGCTTACGCGGCTCGGTTTAGGAGCCAAATGTTTTATAGCAACTGGATTCGCCATTAAGATCAAAGCTCCTTTACGAGCGAAATCTCATGCGGATTAGGTTTCCCCCTGAATCGAAGCGAATGATCCTGTCTGTGCGTATCAGTCCTTCTCTGTGTCCTCTGTGGTGAATTGCTTCTTTGAGTGAAAGATTGTTTCGATGAGGGTCACCGGCCGACTCAAGCAAGCCTACATCGCGTCGCGCGTTGCTCATGTCTATGCTCAGGCCCAATCGAAATTTGTCACGGTCGACGGCGCGCGCCTGCACTTTGTAATCAAAGGCGCCGGCCGGCCAGTGATATTGATTCACGGCAATCCCGGTTCTTGTCAGGACTGGGCCAGACTCTACACCCCAATCTCTTCACGTTATCAGGCCATCGCTTTTGATCGACCGGGTCACGGACACAGCGATCGGCCCAATCACCGCGACATCACCGTTGATATTCAGGCGCAGATGCTTCATACCGCGCTGAGAGAGCTTCAGATCGAACGACCGATCCTGGTTGGGCATTCCTGGGGAGGCGCGCTGGCGCTTGCCTACGCGCTGGAATTCCCGGATGACTTGTCGGGCCTGGTGCTCCTGGCCCCGGCAGTTTACGAGAGCGACGACGGAGTTTCATTTCTGAGCAAGCTGCCGGGCTTTCCGATCATCGGGGACATCGTCAATTTTTTGTTTACGCCTCTGATTGGTCCCTGGTTGGTAAGAACGGATGTGACGAAAGCCTTCGCGCCCGATCCGATCCCAAAAAATTATCTGCGGCACGTGCTTTCGGAATGGACGCGGCCAAAGAAAGTGAAATGGTATTCCATCGATGACGCTTTGCTGAACGAGAGCTTGCCAAAATTAAGTCTGCGCTATGCTGAACTCATCAAATCGAACCATCGCGAATCGGATTCGTTCGATTCATCGCGAGCCGATTCTGTGAGCGAGAGGTCACGTTTGCGTGTGCCGGTTTCGATCGTCACCGGCGACTCGGACCTGATCGTGCCGGCAATAGAGAATGCGCATCGCTTGTACAAAGCCCTGCCCCACTCCGAATTGGTCGTGCTGGAGAAGACCGGGCACCAGATTCCCTTTACCCGGCCGGATGCGGTGGTAGATGCGATCGACCAGGTGGCGGCAAAGGCGGCGCATTAGCCCGCGGAACAGTAACTTACCGGGCACTAGCCCGACCGTAAGGGAGGGCTCTCAATTTTCTTCCCGCTCATCTCCCAGGGAGAGCGAGAAAATGCGAGCAGCGCGCACATGCTTTTTCGGAAGCCCCTGCGGATATGAGAGCGTGGAGTGGCGAACGAGCCACCGCGCAAAACCTTCTGGCTACTAAACCACGTTGACATCTCTGAAAGGAGACACATGCTCATAAAGAAAATCATAGGACTTATCCTGCTGATGATCTTCAGCGTCGGCAGTTTGGCATTCGCTGGCACTCCCGGACAAAACAATAATCGCGACCGGAATGATCGCAACCGGATGGAACGCCACAAGAATGGTAATGGGAACTGGCGCTGGCGGCACCGCCATCGCCGTCGTCATCGACGCGGACGGAGAATGTAACAATCAGATCCGGCTAATAGGCAATAGGGTGAGCGCGGCGTTTTTGTCATGCTCACCTTTTTTCGAGTAGTCGGGCCTCTTCCTTACTAAGTCAACGTTCCCTCTTCCTTACCACGCGTGACTCTCATATAATAGCTACTACTCGAACAACTTAATCGACCAGGAGGCGCGGCGATGCTGATCAGAGATGTCATTCGTGATCGAGAGCCTTATTCGATGAAAGCTACGGCGTCCGTGATGGAAGCGGCGGAGTTTATGGCTGGCAGGCGAATCGGCGCCGTGTGTGTGCTCGATGAGGAAGGGAGGTTGATGGGCGTCTTCTCTGAACGCGACCTGTTGAATCGCGTGGTCGTGCCTAAGCACGATCCGGCGTCGTTGAAACTAGGCGATGTGACCAGTCCGCTGCGCGCGGTGATTCGTTGTGACGAGACTCCGCATCAGGCCCTGGAACGAATGGAGCAGATCGGCAGCCGGCATCTGCCGGTCGTCGATGGTGAGAAGTGGGTCGGGATGCTTTCTATGCGCGACCTGCTGCGCGTGGAACTGGGAGAGCAGGGGGATGAATTAAGGTTGTTGCATGAGTATATACAACAGTAAACAGTGGGCAGTGAGCACTGGGGAGTCGGAACCATTTTCCATTCATCATTTTCCATCTCACATTTGCCATTTCCGACCAGAGCGGGAGCTCAATGGCGACGGATAAATGGAACCTGACAAATGACAAATGACAAATGGAAAATAACGCAGTCGCACCGCAATCGCGATGACAGGTCATTAGCGCTCCTGGCGACTTCTTTGATCACACTAGTCGCTTTGGCATGCAGTCATCCGCCGCCGGGTCGCGGCGCCGGAGAAGTTGAAACCTCTCCGCAAACCATGAGCAGTTTCAAAGTTGAAACTGTCATTCCGAACCTCGAGGTTGTCTGGTCGATAGTCTGGGCGCCGGATGGCCGGATGATTTTCACTGAGCGGCCCGGCCGGGTGCGCGTCTATGAAAATGGGAAGTTGCGCCCGACGCCGCTGTTTACAGTTCCTGATGTTGAGCCGAAAGGCGAGAGCGGATTGATGAGCGTCGCGCTTCATCCGCAGTTTGCTTCAAATCATTTCCTTTATCTTTCTTACGCTTACAACTCTGGCGGCACGCAGGTCCGCGTCGTGCGTTATCGGGAGACGCCAAGTGGCTTTACCGATCGCCAAGTGATTATTGAGGGCATTCCCGCAGCGCAGTTTCATGCCGGCTGCCGCCTGCGCTTTGGGCCGGACGGCAAGCTCTATATCACGACCGGCGATGCGACCAACCGCGAGTTGGCGCAGAAGCTGGATTCGCTGGCGGGAAAAATTCTGCGGCTGAACGATGATGGCACCGTGCCAACTGATAATCCGTTCGTCGGCAAAGCGAATGCGCGGCCGGAGATTTGGGCTTATGGAAGCCGCAACTCGCAGGGTATCGATTTTCAGCCCGGCTCAAATCTGTTGTTCGAGACTGAGCATGGGCCGAGCGGTTTCGACGGACCCGGCGGCGGCGATGAGGTGAACATCATCGAGCGCGGCAAGAATTATGGCTGGCCGGTGATTCATCATCGCGCGACGCAGGCTGGGATGGAGTCGCCGTTGTTGGAGTACACACCGGCGTGCGCGCCCGCGAGTGGAATGTTCTATCGCGGCTCGGCGCTGCCGGCGTTCAAAGGAAACTTTTTCTTTGGGTGTTTGCGTGGCGAAAGAATAATCCGCGTGACCCTGGACGGTCGTCGAGTAGTAAGTCAGGAGAATCTGTTGGAAGGAAAGTACGGCCGCATTCGTGACATCGCCGAAGGGCCGGATGGATTGATCTACTTCTCGACGTCCAATCGCGATGGACGAGGGCAACCGGCGAGTGATGACGATCGGATCCTGCGGATGGCGCCGGTGTCGGCGGTGAAGTGATAGGCGCGAGATCCTGCTGGTGAGGATGGTTTTGGCTGATTATGGAGTTTACGTCGCCAGCCGAGCTCCGAAGATCGTTACCACCTTCATACAACGCGTTTCCGTTCCCGAATTGTTGACAGAACTGCTATCAATGCATACCTTAGGCGTCAGGTTTTAACAGTACGACTTCCCATCACCACTAAGAGGAGGGTGCCTCAATGACCATCCTGCAGCAATACCAGCTTTGGATCGGGCTCGGGTTCGTAATCGTATTGGTCACATTCTCGATTGTTGCTTTCTTCAAAGCCAAGACCCTAACCCCTGACCAGCGTGCAATTCTTAAGTTCCTCTGCGCTCTGTGTGCAGGCTTTGCCGGTGCCCTGATTTCGGGGGATGCGCTGGTTAGAATAGAAGGCAGTGTTAATGCGGGCACCAAGTACAGCGTAATGGGCTCAATCGGCTTCGGGCTCTTTTTCGTCGTTTGGTTTTTCTTCCCGAAAGTGGTTGGATTTCCACCAGGGTTCAATTTTACTTTGCCGCTTGGTTGGACCTTTAGGCAAACCGTAGATACTTTTGCAAACAACGACGGCGCAGTACCTAATTACGAGGGATTCGACGAGAGAGAACTGGATGCTCCACTTAAGGCTTGGCACCTCAAGACAACCGATACGAGTGATGCGATTCGTAAGTTGCGTTCGATCACTGAGAATCCAAACGCAATTCGAAAATATGATGTAACGTTTGATGATTCAACGTATAACCTGAAGATTCGAACTTAAGCGCCTGCGAAGGAGGTTCTTGTCAATGAACGGAAATCAAAACGAGTGTGAATGTCCAAACCCACCGGGCGGTCGGCTTGTGTGCGAGGCAGGCCAGTTGGCGATCTGCAGAGTTAAGGACGGAGAGATTCAACCCAAGTGTGTCAATCCCCCGTCGCAGTTTCGACGCACTGATCGTCTGACTGTTTCTGACAAAACAGCATTTTACAATTGGGCACTTAGCCAGATCACTGGCCAGCCACGCCCCTCAACAGAATCCTTAGGTTATCAGGATCTGAAAATACTCGAGACTGGGTTCTACCATGATGAAACAAGGGGGATTGAAGTAACTTTCCGACTTCCTAGACCTTTCGAAGATGATTTCGTAGTGGCCGGTGAGCGTCAAGGCGGCGGCGCTGCACCTGCGGCTGAGGCCGTCTCCTAATTGTTCAAATTTTTTGGGCGAGTACTGCCGAACGCGACCATCCGATCGCGTGAAATGGCGGGAAGCGATAGTGGCTGGCGAGCTGAAAATAGCGACCGGTAACCTCGTCAACATCTTGCAGCGGATGAGACTTGAACCGGAAAAGCATCTCCAGAAGGGTCGTAACCGGCGAAGGACGCATCGGCAACTGAAGTAGATAACCACCCGGCGCCGTCACCCGCCCGAGTTCGCTCAGCCCTTCATCAAGCGAAACGTACTCCAACACCCCGCTGGTCACAATCAAATCGAAAGCGTCGTCGGCAAATGGTAAGGCGAGGATATTGCCGCGCGTAAATCGCACTGGTTGCTGGCGTGGATTGTTTTTGTTGACGTACCTCTTGGCGGTGGCCATCGACGAGGCCGAGAGATCGAGTGCTGTTAGTGTCACCGGAACCTTCAGCGTTCTTAGCATCGCCAGGGTCAACGTCCCCGTGCCGCATCCGGCATCCAGAATTCGGGCGTTGGGAAAGACCGGCAACGGATGATCCTCGAAATATTGATCGAGCGACCGGCCATAGCCGTTGAGTTTGAAAGTAAGATCATAAAACCGTTCGATGCGATCATAAAACGAGCCGGGGCGCGTGTTGCTCTTGGTTGCAGTTAAGACGTATTCAGCCATTCAATCCTCGCGTATTCCCAGCCTCGGCACTTTGGTCGCAGCCGTTTGGCTCGGGTCTCATAATGGAAATAAGAAAGCGCCGCCATTCTAGCGCGCCGAACCGGATTTACCCAAACTGAGATTTTGGCGGGGGGTGTTTCTTTTTGGTGCGTTCAGAGTGCCAATTTCAGTTGAGTTCTTTCTTATTTAATAAAAGCCCGACTAAAGTCGGTACTCTGAACACCGTTTATCCAAGTAAAGACCTGCCCGAAAAAAGTCGAAACTCCGCAGGCTGGCCCTGCAAGAACCCGCGCGCCTGGCCGTTCTGCAAGCGGTGAACTCCGAAATTCTATTAGCAGGGAGAATAACGATGTGGAAAAAGCTTTTGCCCGCAGTCGGGTTAACGTTGCTGGTGGTGGTGGCTGTGGTCGCGCACAGGTATGGCGCGCAAAGCGTGGAAGCAGTCGCTGACGATCGCGAGTCCGACGCCGAAGCTCTATACCCGGAACCTGTCGTCGCAGAGAACGGATTCTCAGTCGAAGTAATCGTCGACGGCCGGCCGACAGGTGAATACGAGGCCCGCGGGCGGCGTTACGTGGAAGCCCTCGAGAATGCTGAGTATGAGCTGCGCATTCACAATCCACTGGGCACGCGCGTAGCGGTGGCGTTGGCGGTCGACGGATTGAATACGATCGATGCGCGTCATACCAGCGCCTGGGACGCACACAAGTGGGTGATTGAGCCATATGGAACAATTCATGTTCGCGGCTGGCAGATGAGCTCGGAAAACGCGCGCCGCTTTTACTTCACGACTGAGCGTGATTCTTACGGAGCCAAACTCGGCCAGACCGCGAACCTCGGCGTGATCTCGGCGGTGTTCTTTCGCGAGCGCAAACCGTTTACGATCATGCCGGTAGTGCCCCGGCCGCCCAAGGAGGACGGTCGGATCCGAAGCGATAGAACGTCGCCGGAATCCGGCACCTCGGGACAATCGAGCCAAACCGACAACCGGTCCGTGGAAAAGTCACGCACTGAAGCTTACCCGCCGCCGGATGATGAATCGGCAGCGACTGGCATTGGCCGCTCAGTCCGCAACGACGTGCAATGGATCAAGATGGATTTGGATTCGCGGCCCGCGGGCGAGGTGACGATTCGCTACGAATATCGTGCGACGTTGGTGCGTCTGGGAATAATCCCGCGCGAGTACCGGCGACCGGACGTACTGGATCGTCGCGAACGCGCAAAAGGGTTCGAGCCGAAATACTGTCCCGAGCCATAGCGGTTAGTTCTGGGCGTAACTGCAGAAAGCGGATTTCCCATTTTTCATTGGACATTTTGCATTGGCCATTTGTTGGCCTTGTCCGTGTCGTTTAGTGTGATTTCGTGGACAGTTCGTCATACGCCAGCGAGCGAACGATCCACGAAGCAAGCCCGTAGCAGACCGCGATAACAAATGAAAACTGTCAAATGACAATTCGAAAATGATCTTATCGTCGCTTTAGATCGCTCGTATAGAGTTGGCGGTAGGCGCGGTAGAAGGCCATCACTTTGTAGACGTAGTTCTTTGATTCGGTGAATCCGACTTCGGCGGTAAAGACGCCTGCGTCCCTTTGGTTTGAGCGCGCCAGCCAACGCGCGACGTTATCTTCGCCGCCATTATACGAAGCGGCGATGGCCTCGGATAATCCGCCGAACATGTTTGAGAGTTGCCCCAGATATTCTGAGCCAATGGCGATTGCCACGTCGGGCCGGTAAAGCGAATCTTCGGTCACGCGATTGACGCCGGCACGCTTCGCATATTTTTCGGCCGCATCAATGGTGAGCTGCAAGAGTCCCCGCGCGGCCGATGGCGATTTCGCGTTGGGCTTGAATTGGCTCTCCTGCTTCATGATCGATAACACCAGACGCGGGTCGAGCCCGCGTTTCTTTGCCTCACTAACAATTTGAAAACGATAAGGAGCCGGATAACCGGTGGCAGCGTTGGCGATCGAAGCTTGCACCGTCTGGTTTCGTTCGGCAGCACGCTGGCGCGCCGTCGCATCCCCAGTCGCCACCAACCTGGCCGTCGCCATCCCCCCATAATATGAATTGAGTCTGTCGGGAATCATCAGAAAGGTGCGAATCGCTTCCTGAGTGCGGCCCGCCTGGTCGAGGGCATGCGCTTTCAGGTAAAGCACTTCGTCTGCGTTAGTGTTCGTGCCGCTGGGAACAGGCTTGCTCAGTAGTTCATCGGCGCTTTGCACTGCGTGCTGCCAGTCGCCCAGAGCCACATCCAATCTCAGCCGCGCGAATAGCGCGTTTACATCTATCGGGGTCCCGGGAAAGCGTTCGCGCGTGCGGTTAACCCAGACGATTGCTTCCTGTGGCCGGCCGGCCTCTCGCAACCCGTCGATGATGTTCAGATAAGCAGTGTCGATGCGCTCACCGTTCGGATACTTTTCCAGATACTCGGCATAACGCGCCGCTGCTTCCGCGCCCCGGCCCATGCGCAGCAGCGACGATGCCGAGAAGTTCAGGCCTTCGCGGCCTTCCTTTGTTTGCGGATAGTCGCGAGCGAGCCGGTCATAAACCTGGCGCGCATCTTCGTAACGTCGCTCCTGATATAAGGTGCGGCCGATGCCGTAAAGCGCCGCGGGAACGTTTGCGTCGTTGGGATAATTGTCGACCAGCGCTTGCCAGTGTTCGCGCGCGGCGGCAAAAGCTCGATTGGCCAGATAGATTCCGGCCCGGCGCATGTGCTCCGCCGGTGTTACCTGGGCGAACCCTCCCTTCGCCGTGCGGTCGGCGCGGTCGCTGGCGCGCACTGCGTTCAGCGAAGCATCGGTGGCGGTTTGGGCAGAGGCAAGGGAAGCGCACGCCAGCAGCAGACCGGAGCAGATTAGTTGGGATCGCCACGACTGCCTAGGCCTGCTCATTCGTCTGATCTTCTTCCTCAATTTCATAACTCGTGACGATTTCAGCGGCGCCACGCAGAGTCGCGGCCACGCTACAGTATTTCTGATCTGAAAGCTCAATTGCACGAGCCACAGCCGACGCTGCCAAACGACGCCCACGCAGAATGTGTTTGACCTCCAGGCGGGTATAGCTGCGCGGAAACTCTGACCGACGCTCGCCCCTTACTTCGATGCGGTAATTGGTAACTTCCTGACGTTGCTTTTTCAGGATCGAAATCACGTCCACACCGGTACAGCTTCCCAAAGCGATTAGCAAAAGCTCCATCGGGGTGGCCGCCCGGGAGCGAGCCGAGTCGGTTTCGATTGCCTGGGCATGTCCTGACGGGGTAATGCCGACGAACAGGTCATCGCCGGCAAAGTGAATGTTAGCGGTGGTTCCTTTCTCAGCCATTCGTGGTGAGTACCTGAAATTCAACGAAAGAATAACATGGTCGTTTTCAAAACGCAGGGCGACCGATGTTAATACTCTTCGCTGTAATGAAATTGTTAGGACGAGTTTCTCTTCGCATCGGGCTTATGGCGGCAACCCCTGGCGGTGGCCGCGGAATCCCAGTTATGTCCCCTTCACAACCCATTTTGAACCTCGGCCGTTGGGCTCTCCCGGTTACCGCCGGCGTTTGGCCCGCGAGTTGATTGCCAACGCATCCGGGGAGGCGGTGTGCGAACAAGACATTGAGCAAGGACTGGAGGAAGGAACAATGAGAAAACGTTATTTCGCCACAGTAATGCCGATTGTTTGTCTGATATTGGTCAGCCTGTCGGCTCAGGCGCAGCGCCGCGTTTACCGCGGTCCGAATCAATCGGTGCGGCAGTTGATCCTGCGCATCGAGAATCGTTCGAATCTTTTCCGCAACAGCGTGCAGGTATGGAGTGAGCGCAACACTGCCCAGACCTACGGCAGTAACGAGGATATCAACCTGTTGGTGCGCGACTTTGACGATAGCGTGCGTCGTCTGCATGCTCGGTTTGACCAGCGCCAGGCGGCGGCGACGGACGTACAGGACGTTTTGAATCGCGCAGCGCGCGTGGATGACTTCGCACGTCGTACCACTTTGGACGCGCGCTCGCGGAACTATTGGTCGAGCATGCGAGTCGATCTGAATCAACTTGCCAATAGCTACAACGTCAGTTGGCCCCAAAGCGGTGGGGTCTATCCGCCTTCTGGCAATCCGGTAGTGAGCCAGTTCACAGGAACCTATCGGATTGATGTTTCGCGCAGTGACGACGCCCAGCGGGCGGCCGATCAGGCGACACGGGATCTGGCGCCCAGCGATCGACGACGGATCCGCGATTCATTGGTGCAGCGTTTGGATTCACCGGATCAGATTGCCATCGATGTACACGGCCGCACAGTAACGCTGGCGTCGACACGCGCTCCGCAGATTTCTTTCGAGGCTGATGGGCGCGAGCGGGTTGAAACTGCTCAGAACGGACGCATGATTCGTTCGCGCGCCACCCTGACTGCCAACCAATTGTCGGTTAGCTCTACCGGTGACACCGGCAACGAGTTCACCGTGACCTTTGATCCGATTGACAGTGGACGCCGAATGAATGTTATGCGCCGAGTCTACGTTACGGGACTGTCGCGGCCGATCGTAGTGCAGAGCATGTACGAGAAGTTTTCCGACGTCGCTCAGTTTAGCATCTACAATCCGCAGAATTATCCGACATCCACCAGCGGCTTCGTGGTGCCGGATGGTGATCGAGTCGTGGCTGTTCTGGATGACAGCTTGTCCACCCGAACCGCTGTAGTCGGCGACCGCTTTACTTTGCGAGTTAACGAACCGGCGGAGTTCTCAGGAGCCACTATTGAAGGGCACGTCTCGCACGTCGAGCGCAGTGGACGTCTGACCGGGCGGTCGGTGATGACGCTTGATTTTGACAGCATTCGCCTGCGTGACGGCCGCAGCTATCGCTTTGCGGGACTCGTTGAAGGCGTGCGCTCAGCGAATGGCGAGATCGTGCGCGTCGACAGCGAAGGCACCGTGCGCGATGAAAGCCAGACCAATAAAACCGGCCAGCGCGCGGCCATGGGGACAGCGGTAGGCGCGATCATCGGTGCAATCGCGGGTGGTGGAAAAGGAGCAGCGATCGGAGCCATCCTTGGCGCCGGTGGCGGAGCCGGCTCAGTTTACGTCCAGGGACGAAACGATCTCGAACTGGGAAGAGGGACTGAGATCGTTATTCGGGCGGGCGCTCCGGTTAATCGACCGCGATAGGGCTTTAGATTCCCACGCGAAAGGGGAGGCGATCATTATGCGGTGTTTGCGAACCTAAGATGCGCAAGGCCTTTGGGGCCTTCCATCATAGAGTCGATAATTTCCCAAAAACAATGGCGAGGCCTGCACCCTCGCCATTGTTCGATCCGGGGAAACACTTTTCGCACCTCTAACAGCAAAGCGGAAGAGAAATTCAAGGCGCAAGTTCCTTACGCAACTCCCGTTCAGCGTCTTCTCGCAGCTCTTGTTCAGCGCGCGCGTTCTCCAGCCCCAGCGGCAGGTGCTTCCTTCCCTGATCCAGCCGCTGAAGCATGTAATTAGTCTCAGCCCAACCCGCCCCTCTGCTGGCGGCGGCTTCGATCATCTGCAAGCGCGCCTCGGCTTCGGCGCGACGCGAAGCCGCCTCCTGTTTGACGACTTCGAGCCGGGCTCGATCGCGGCCCAACTCTTCGATCAAAATAGCGGTGTCCGGAGCATTAAGATATCGCGCGCGATTGATGCGTCTTTCGACCAGCAATAAGCTGCGTCGCGAGTTTGCAGACAATCGGGAGGCATTCAGACGCAGGGCGAGGGTCTCGCGATAAGCATCAGCAAGCAGCGGCTGGTTTTTTTCCATCTCGCGCAGAGCGCGTCGTTCGCCGCCGGTAAGCTCCGGCAGAAAGTATTCAACTTCATCGGCAGTTATTCCGTCCGACGCGAGATGGTCGCGTAGCTTGCCTGCCCATCGACGGCGAAGGAAGAGCAGGGTTAGGCTCAAAATGATCGCGGCGATCACCGAGAAGGGGATTGAGCTAAGAGCGAGAACCAGAAAAATAGTAGAAGCCCCGGTCAATAAATATGCGAGCAGGAGGACGGCCGGTGGAATGACTGTCACACCAGCCAGGGCCAACCACGGAGCGGTTCGCCAAATCTGCGCCATTCTGCGTTCGCGGTCGGTCAGTTTTCCAGACTGATCGTTCGCGCTCATGATCAGGATGGGATCTTGATCTGCCATGGGATTATTGCCAGGTTTCGGCAACGGGAATGATACTCGTGTGTGCTACCCACGCCAACCCCCGCTCAATGAGGGGCGAGAGTTCGCTTTGGCTTCAGGTATCCTTGTAATATCATCGGCTGTAATAGGATTCCGAATGACTGAGGTCAGCGTTATCGAGACAACTGTTCCGGCATCTAACGATTATGAACAAAGCGGCAAAGCTTAGGACCCTTCTCCTCGTCAGCCTTGTTTCTCTGTCGTTGCATGGACAGGTGGCCCATGGGCAAGGCGAACGCGATGGGTCTGGCCGGTCGCGGGGTCCGGCAAAGCCCGTCACCGTACCCGTAACTGTTCGCGTGCGCGAGTCTAAACGGGAAGCTGAAATGCGGACCGTCAATTTCCTGCTGCGCGAGGACGGCGAGATGCAGACCATTCTTTCGGTCCGCGGCCCGACAGACAACCCGTTAACACTGGCGATCTTAATTCAGGACGATCTGGTTTCTTCGGTAGCGAGCGAAACCCGCGGAATCGCGGATTTCATTCGTCACTTGCCGGTGGGCTCGCGGATCATGGTTGGTTACATTCGTTCCGGCAGCCTCGAAGTTCGGCGTAAGTTTACCAACGACCTGGAAAAAGCGGCGACTAGCGTGAGGGTTCCGCTGGGAACGGCGAGTGCCGGACCCTTCAACCCGTTCGTTGAGATTATCGAAGCGCTGCGCCGGTTTGATGCGCAGCCTCTTGGTCGTCGCGCGATTATTGTGGTTTCGGACGGACTCGATGTCTCGCGGGGACTCGATAGTGCTTCTCCAGGCCAGAGCCTCGATTTGCAGCGCGCAATTACCGAAGCGCAACGCCGTGGCGTAGCGATATATTCGATTTACGTTCCGGCGGCTGGGGCAATCGGGAACCAATTGCTGAGTGCTAACGGTCAGGGGTGTCTGGAAAAATTGTCGACGGAGACTGGCGGGCAGGCTTTCTTTCAGGGCACGGGAGCACCGGTGAGCTTCGGTCCTTTTCTAAAACAGATTGATCAGTCGCTGAGCCGACAAATCGCGCTCACCTATCTTTCAACGCACACCACCAAAGGCTTCCACAAGCTGGACATCAAGCCGCTCGATCGCGATGTCGAGATACGGCATCCGGCGGGCTATAGCCGCTAAGCCGGGCAATGTTCCTCTGAATCGCTGCCTGCCGCCGGCGCATTTCTTTTATCTGCATTTGCAAATCCAGCAGGTGCAAATCAAGCATCAACCGCAGGTCGTTATTCAGCTTCAGACCTTTTTCAAAATCCCTCTGTGCTTCCCTGTCCTGTCCCTGGGTCTGATGAGCCAGCCCGCGTTCGGCATAGACGAGCGGGTTGCGGTCATCAAGCGAAATACTCTTATCAAAGTCAGCGATCGCGAATTTCGGATTGCCCTCAATTAGAAACGCTCGGCCCCGTTTGAAATAAGCTTCCGCGTCGTTCGGATCGATCTTGATTGCGCGATCAAAGTCAGCGAGCGCGCCGTCCAGATCCAGGCGATTTGATCTTGCATAACCACGATTCAGATAGGCCTCGGTAATGTCGCGGTTGTTCGCGGCCAGTTGTGGGGACAGGTCGCAGACTATTTCATAGTCGGAAATGGCAGCGTCCAGATCGCCGCTGGCGCGTTTCGCTTTGCCGCGATTCAGGTAGGCCTCGGCCAGCTTCGGATCGACATTTAGCGCGCGATCAAACTCGACAATGGCGCCGGCGATGTCGCCTTTACCAAAACGTTCGATACCATGCTTAACGTACTTCTTCGCCGATTGGGAATGTTGAGCGAAAGCAGTGAGCGGGAAAACCAAGAGACCAGGAATCGCAATAAACAAAAGGCGCTTCATGGTTACCTCCGTATCCGGAGAGCGGCAACAAATCTCCGCGATTATTACTGCACCGTGGCCGGTAAAAGCGAGCCTCGTCGGTCGCTCGCCACTGCCCAGCCATCACCTATCTTAGCAATCATTCCATGGAAGTGAATGTCGGTGCCGGACAAAACCAATAGTACGTCGCCGGCATGATACCTCGGGTCGTCAAGGGCGAACCTGATCATGGTCGCCTGTCCGTTTTCGTGTTCTATCGTCTCAAAGGAAAAGTTGTCCGCCTCGACCGTGTAGGTCTGCGCGTGGGTTGCTGTTCTTTGTTCGTCTGGCATTTTTGTTAATTGATCCTGGGGCGGCTAGTCGGGCTCGAACCGACGACCTCCTGATCCACAATCAGGCGTTCTAACCTACTGAACTATAGCCGCCAGAAGAAACCTCTATGAATAGTTCATTTCAATTTTAGTTCCGCACTGAGTGTTTACACTACTCATCGGATTTGTTCAAGTTTCGGCTTTGATTAACAGACGGTTGATCGGGCGCGTCGCGTCAAAATCGAGAGTAATCTGTAATATCCACCGCGACCTGACAGGGTGAGAAACTGCTTTGGATGTATGTATTCGAATGCTTGAGTGGTGCCCCCGGCAGGACTCGAACCTGCGGCCCTCTGCTTAGAAGGCAGATGCTCTATCCACTGAGCTACGGGAGCCCAAGCTTGTGCGCCTGGCGATGTTAGCATGACCCGAAGGGCGCCTCAAAAAAAGGGTTCTTCATAAAAACAAAGAGGCCGCCAGAGTATGCTCTGGCGGCCTTACCCGATGGGAAATTTATGCTTGGAATTATGCCGCGCGGGTGATTTCCGCGGCTTCGGCATAGACACGCCTTCCGTTGAGAGCGTCGTCGATGATCTCTCTCACGGCGGAAATGTCGGGGTTAACGTCCATCCGATCACATGCGGCTAGATGGCGAATGATACCTTCGGTAGCAATTTCCATCACAGTGCCGGCCAACTTCGAAAAGCGCCGCGCTTGAATGTGGTCGATTCTTTGAAGCCGCTCAGCCAGCGGCAGGCCCTTGTCAAGATTCACGTTTGATTCTCTCTCCTTATCAATTAACTCGCGTACGATTCCGGTTTAGTAACTATAGATGCGTCCTGAACGTTCACAGGATGCAAACACGTTGCACTTTTGGGAGATTTTGCAGAGCTCCAGCCAGAGAGGGGGCAATAGAAAACTTAAACTGTCTCAGCAAAACCGGATACTATAGCATGACTTTTGCAGCGGAGCCAGAGAAACTTTCGGAATTTGTTCGTAACAAATCTAACCAGTACCAAGTCTACGACCAGCCAACTTGGTCGGTGCGCTACCACACATTAATGAGGATTTTTCGAGCCGAAAATGAGGTTATGGCCGAACTTAGGGCGGGCTACGTTTCGTTGAACCCTGTTGTCTGCGAGCTTTGGGCCTGGGAAGAAAAGCGAAAAAGCGCCGGCCGTGTCTCAAACAGAGACACTTCGCCGACGCTCCAAGCCTTTTCGCGAAGCAGTCTGAGAAGCAGGCCGCCTGCTTATTTTCTGGGAAGGACAGAATCCTTCATCGCTTTTCCAACGCGGAATTTCAGCGTTGTTTTCGCGGGGATCTGAATTGTTTCCCCAGTGGCCGGGTTGCGGCCTTCGCGCGCTTTCCGCTCTGAGCGAACGAGTTTCCCGAAGCCTGGGAGGACAAACTCCCCGTTACCCTTAACTTCGGAAGTTGCCAGGTTAGCCAGATCTTCGAAAAGTTGTTTCACTTGGGCACGCTTCATTCCAGTTCGTTCCGCGAAATAATTAATAACGTCCGACTGGGTCATGCGCTTCTTACCTGTTGCCGTGCTGGTCGCCATGTGTGGTGTACCACCTCCAAAAAGTCAACAAAATGGGAAAACTGTCGCAGCCACATATACCACAGACAAGCTATAAAGTCTGCTAAAATCCGCGTTTTTCGGCCATTTCCCAAAAATATTTTCTTCGGGTCGGTCCTTGTTAGTCACGATAGAAGGGTGAGTTGGTCACATACCGGTGCCCTCGTAGGCTGTTTCCCAGCCAGACAACTTGTTCCAGGCGGCGCTTCTCAACTGGGAAGAGGATCTGGCGAAACGCGAAACAGGACGAAATTCTTCGAAACAAAGAGACCAGTCAAAGTCACAAGGTTGGATTACTTCGAGTAAACGCCACCGGAAGAACTGTCGAGCGCCGGGCGGGGAGCTTCGCAGAGTTGGTCGGGGCGAGAGGATTCGAACCTCCGACCTCTCGGTCCCAAACCGAGCGCACTACCAGGCTGTGCTACGCCCCGTACTTCCTGCGGCAATGTCCTTAAGGGACCGGACATTCTAGCGACCGCCAGAAGTGCTGGTCAAGGCGCGCAAGTAATCGAGTGCTCCCCGCAGTGCGCGCGCTCTATGACTGATTCGATTCCTAACCGACGGTGCGAGCTCCGCAAAGGTTGACGTATAACCGGCGGGAATAAAAACCGGATCATAGCCAAAGCCACGCTGGCCGTGCGACGCCAGGTCGATCTGTCCCTCGCACGTTCCCGTCGAAACATTCAGAATCGAGCCTTCACTGCTGGCAATAGCGATCGCACAAACAAATCGAGCCGTTCGGTTTTCTACTGCTACGCCACAGAGTTCAGCCAAGAGCTTGTCTATCCGCGCAGCGTCTGAAGCAGCTTCGCCCGCATAGCGGGCCGACAGCACACCCGGAGCGCCGCCGAGCGCGTCAACTTCCAAGCCGGAATCATCAGCCAAGGTTAAAATATGACCTTGCGTGGCGTATCCGGATGCTTTCAACGAAGCGTTCTCAACGAATGTTAAGCCGGTTTCCGCAACGGTCTGAATTATTGGAAAGTCATCGAGTCCGAGCAAACCCAAAGGCAAATCAGCCAGCAACTGACGAAGCTCCTGGAGCTTGCCTTCGTTCCGCGTCGCGACCAGCAGGGAAGGCTCAGGAGTCACCGCGCGGTCTCCGGTGTTAGCGCTACAACGAGGGAACCAACCAGCCCGAAGGATGAGCGCGAGGTCCATTCAAGGCCGCCATCTTTCAACATGGTTACGCTAACAGCATAAGGCAGGGATCGAACCGCCTGGTTTACCGCCGTTGCGTTCATTGAAAACGTTGGTCTCTCCTGCTGAGAAAACAGCTCAACAAAGGAAATGGCTGCATGCTGATCGTTGGTGAAAGTAATGGCAGTCAACGGCAGTGAAGAGTCAATCAGTCGCTCTGCGGTGCGAAAAGCGTCCACAGAACCCAGCGATTGAGATTGTGCTCTCGCTTGAAGACAACGACGAACCGCTTCAGCCTGGCCGGAGAGAAAGTGGTTGTCGGCAAGGCTCATCGCCCAATGATCCGAACTTGAAATCATCATCTCGAAGTCGCCGACCGTTTCGGTTGCGGGTCGCGGTCCGAGACGTTTTTGGGCCAACTTCCGCAGACTCTGTCTGTCGAGCGCTTCGGCAAGCAGCACGGAAGGAGAAGTGTCATCCGACCTGATGGTCTCCAGGTGTGGGCCCACCGCATGCACGAAGGCATCCGGATCGTCGATTCCGTAAGGCTTGAGCAAGGTGCGCAACATCGGCCGCGCAGCTATCGCCCCGACAAGATCAGCATGGGAGGAGACGGCAGCGTTCAAATCTCGCCATAAACCCTCGACGTCCCGAAAATGATAAAGCGAAATCGAATGGGTATCTGGTGGCACAAACGGAATATCGTCCAACGCAAATCGATCCAAAGGAGTAAACGTGGTACGAAGCCTATCTGCCAGTCCTTCGACCAGGGTGACGGCACAACGATCCTCGACCATACCGTCAACGAATCTTGAACTCCAGCCCACGCCCTCGGCCAGATTTCCGACGGTATCGGCAAAGATTCGCGAAACCGTAATGGCGTCGGCCGACGAACCGCCGCGATAAAGGGCGAACGCTTGTAGGAGTGCTTTAACTCCCGCCTTGGACACGAAACCAAAGACAGAGGCATTCGAAGCCCCGAGGCCTGTGCGCAAGTCGTTGAATCGTTTCTCAGCAACAAGCGCCCCACGCTTGCCACGACGCGTTGCGATGCAGTTGAGCACCGAGGCTTCGTCGTTGCCTACTACGGCGGCTGTGTCAACGAAGGCCACGCTGAGGTGCCGGGAAGAATCAGCAGACACCCATTCGCTGAGATCGACACCATCAATTTGCTTGTGTATTAGTTGTGGTTGACCGTAATTGCGACGGGCGAATTCTTCAAAATGTTTTTCCAATACGGGTCGCATTCGCCTGGGTGTCGTATGGGTCTCGATCACCAGTACCGCGAGCGGCTTAATGTTAAGCGTCGGACCGACCTCGCTCACTTCTGCTCCGGTGAACACAACGGCAATTTGGGACCGTGCCAGGACTATGGTGTCGGCCGAACCGATTCCAGCCCACCTGGCAATTCGAATCAGCCAACGGTTTGGTAAAAGGTTCGGACGGGCGCCGACCAAACCTGCAAGTGATTTCCACGCTGTCGTCCCTTCAACTCCGACCGCCAACTCAGATAAATCATCGGCTTCAAGATAAGCCAAACAGTCTGAGGGGGCATAGACCGCCATGTCAGTCCGCATCGGCCGGTTCCAATAAAACCATCCGACGACCAGTGCGCTAATCACGGTGATCAGCGAGAGTTTTGCACGACGGTGTTTGATCAACGCAGGCATCCTAGACTGTGTGGGCAGCCTGGGCAAATGCTCACCATCTGCTCTCGAGCCTAAGTTGCGGGATTTTGCTGAGTTCAACAAAGTGCAGTAATGCCAACCTCCCTCATCTGTAGCCTTCAAAAGACCAAGGTCGACGAATGGCTGAATGTTTCTCAATCAAGAATGAAAAGCGAGGTAACCCTTCACAAGACTCACGTTTAAATATTACAAAATGCTGTTGACAGTTGTTGTCCTGGTGTTGTAGCTTGGGATCGGCGGTCGAAGCCCGCGGGCGCACCTTATGGGAGCCCAGTTCTTTTTCAGCCTCAGCCGCGTCTGCTCACGACGGTCAAACCAGTCGAAAATCGCCCCACCCTTCGCAATAAGGCGAAGACTCCAAAAAAACATTACTGGGAAATAATCAATGAAGAAAAGCTATTCCTACCGGAACAGACTAGTGCGCGCGGGATTGTCCCGCGCCCGTCGCGCCCGCGCTCGTGTGCGGCGCCAGCGCCTGCTCATGTTCAAGATTGCGAGGTCCCATTCATGATGTGGAAGCGTACTAACAGAAGCATGGTCGGCGTTGATATCGGTTCGAGTTCCGTCAAGGCCGTCGAACTGCAAGGAAAAAACGGTGACTTTCAACTGGTAAGTCTCGGGTACGAAGGCTTGCCGGCTGATTCAGTCGTTGACGGTCAGATCATGGAGTTGAACGCGGTTTCAAGTGCCATTGGAAATATTTTCAATGAGCACAAAATCAAAACCACAAAGGTGGCCGCTGGTGTCAACGGGCACTCGGTGATTGTAAAGAACATCGTGTTGCCCCAGATGAGTGAAGAAGAACTTCAGGAGTCGTTCTCGTGGCACGCCGAAGAGCACATCCCCTTTGACATCTCAGACGTCAATCTTGACTACCACGTGACCGATAATACTCCGGATGCGATTCATGTGCTGCTGGCTGCTTGCAAGCGAGACAAGATTGCGAATCTAAAGCAGGCGATTCAACTCGCCGGCAAACAACCTGCGGTGATCGACGTTGATGCTTTTGCACTCCAGAATTGTTACGAGCTCAACTATGACCCGCAACCCGGCCAGGTCGTGGCGTTGCTGAATATCGGCGCGTCTACTACCAATATTAATATTTTGAACGGCAACAGATCGGTCTTCACCAGAGACGCGACATTCGGCGGCAATCAATACACTTCGCTGCTGCAGAAAGAACTCGGGTTGACCTTTGATCAAGCGGAGCAGGTTAAGCGTGGCTTACCGCTGCCGGATAGCGTCGAGCCCCGTGACATCGAGCCAATCCTCGACACGGTGTCCGATATTCTGGCTCTTGAAATCCAGAAGACGATGGACTTTTATCGCGCCACAGTCGAAGACGGCGAAGAGGCGGTTCAGCAAATCCTGGTTTCGGGCGGCGGTTCAAAGCTAAAGGGACTGGTTGAATTTCTGGCGACGCGCTTTGAAATCCCTGTCGAAGTCTTCGACCCGTTTCGCAAAATTCGAGTCGATTCGCGCGGTTTTGATCCCGACTATATGCGCGAGATTGTGCCTGAGATGGCCATTGCGGTCGGACTGGCGCTGAGAGGAGTTGACGCCCAGTGATCAAAATAAACCTTTTGGAATCGGTAACGGATCGTTCTGCCGGCGTTGCGTTTGTTGAAGACAAGGTCTCGAGTACGCGCACACAGACCTTCTTGCTGGCTTTGACGGTGATGGCCTTGCTGGTCCTTGGCGTCGGTTACGACTATGTAAGCGCTACCGCCCAACATGCGGCTGCGACCAAAGAGTTGGAAAACCAACGGCGCATTAACGACCAAATGAACGTGGTCAAGCGCGAGCAGGCGGACCTGGAAAAGAAGATCGCGGACATTAACTTCCGCATTGACGCGATTCAAAAACTGCGTGGTTCGCAGCAAGGACCAGGCGCGGTACTGGCTGAGATCAAGGCTCGCTTTGACAGCATTCCCGGTCTGTATCTAAGGAGCGTGGAACAGAAAGATACTGAACTGGTCATTAAAGGCGAGTCTCCCAACGAAGCGACGGTGACCCGCTTTGGCCAGAGCATGGAATTTTCTTCAGGGATGTTTACCAACTTGAACATCGAGACGCAGAAAGAAGTAGCGCAGGCCGTCAAAGGCCCGGGCACCACCGCATCGGCGGTGGCAAAAGATCCGACAGCGCCTCAGCCCGAGGTTGTCACGTTCACCATAAAGTGCAATTTCGCTAATAACAGCCTCCAGCCACCCAGCACGAATGTGGCCACCGCGGTTCCCTCCAGTCACACTGCGAAAAACTAGACGCTGGTCGAAAACAAACTTCGCCTCAGAGGCGACAGGAAAACACTATGAAGATCGGAAATCTAAACGACATTCCCTGGTACGCCAGGCTACTTATTTTCGTGGCGATGGCCGGGGCCGTCTATGCCGGCTTCTGGTACTTTGTTACCAGCGGTACTCGCAAAGAGACCAAGGGCTTGCAGGAACAGATTAGCGTGCTGCAGAAGGCCAACACCGAGGCTCAGATTGCCTCGCAAAGGCTGAACGAGTTTCGCACCGCCTACAAAAATAAGCAGGAGCAACTGGAAGAGCTGCGCGCTTTACTACCCGAGCAACGTGAATTGACGAAGGTCCTGGAAGGCATTCAGGATCGCGCGCGCATGGCCGGTCTCTCATTGCGAAAGTTCACGCCGAAAGACGACGTCCAGCAGGACTTCTACAGCGGCAAGCGTATCGACGTGTCGGTGCAAAGTTCGTTTGCCGGCCTGCGATCGTTCTTTGATCAGATGGCCCACTATCAACGGATCGTCTCGATTACAAACTTTGAAATCAAGCAGTTGGACAAGCAGGCGACTAACAAAACAGTCGAGGCCCGCTTTGATCTGACCGCTTATTACGTGTCGAGCGAAAAGCTGCAGAAGCAGGCAGCGACTCAATCAGGCACAAAGCCCGCTGCGCAAACAGCCCCGACTACTCAGGCAGCGCCGCCAGCCACTGCGCCCGGCAAATAGACAGGCTTCAATAAACCGAATTGATCAGGAAGAAGACAATGGACTACAAAAACGCAATTCGTAACTTGCTTACCGCGGCCGCCATTCTGGGCGCGATCGCTGTGGCCTCAGTAATGACTGCGGCCCAGGGAAAGGTCCCAGCCAAAAAGCCGGTCGCCGCGGAAAGAAAATCGGGCCGCGATCCTTTCAAGAAGTACGAGCCCCTCGTTAAGACAGCCAAGGCTACCTCAAAGCTGGAGCCGCCCACAATTCAAGTGCGAATCGATCGTTACCGCGCTCAGAAAATGGCGGCCGCAGCCGCGCACGTCGCGCCGCCCAAGCCGACGACCGCTTTGCTGCTGAGCGAAATGCAGGTGACTGGAATCTTTCGCACGCCACGCGGTTGGGCTGCGATGGTTGAAGCGACTCCGATCAAACTCTCCTACGTGATCTATCCCGGCGAAACTTTTTTTGATGGCCAACTTGTGGCTATCGAAGAGTCCCGTCTGGTTTTTCGCCGCGACATAGTATGGGCTGACGGACGGCGTGAGAAGGCAGTCGAAATCAAAGCGCTGCGTCAGCCGAGCACCGTAGACGCCATGACCTCTGCCAAGACTCCCACCAACACTCCGGCTCCCGAGTCTGAAAAGCCAGCCGTGCCGGAAAAGCAATAACCACGATTTTTACTGGCCCGACGCCTCGCGCGCAATTTCGCGGACGAAAGGCTCGATGCGTGAACGATTGACCAATGCGTCTTACAGCAAAGGCTTTGTTCACTTTTGACAATCAGACTGAACTGCCGCTTAGTGCGGCGCGCGTTTTGAATGTTCGTTATCAGGCATTTCGAGCGAGCGCGTGGCGGAAGTTCAGTCACGTCCCTTAGGAGGGAATAATGCCTAAGCAGTCTCATAAATCGGTAGCCGTTCGAACCTGCGCGCTTGCGTGCATCGTCGGACTGTCGCTCAACACGTTTGCCATCGCCGGGTTAGCCACGGGATTGCGTGGATCCGCCAGGACCACTTCCGAAGCGCTCGCGCTGGAATTGAAGCCTGAGCCGTCGCCAACGCCCGCCAAGCCGGGCATGTCGCCGGCAAAGGACAACATGGCGACTCAGGCTAATCAAGGCCGCCAGTATGGGCAGTCCGGATTTGTCGGCGAGCCGATCAATCTGAATGTCGTCAATGCTGACATCCGCGACATCCTGAACTACATCACCGAACAGTACGGAATCAACTTTGTCATCGATAGTTCGGTAGGTGCAGTGCCGGTGACCGTTAATGTCCAGGATGTTCCGTGGAATTACGCGTTAGACGCGATTCTGCGCGCCAACAAGTTGGGCGTTGATGTTAACGGCAATATTCTGCGCATCTCAACCAGTGAAACCCTGGCCAAAGAATCCGAGACACAGCGGGTGATCAAGGATTCACAGTTGAGCAACGCTCCGCTGGTCACCGAATTCATTCGGTTAAATTATGCGCGCGCGTCGGGCACGTTAGCCCAGGCAGCCGGTTCCACCGGCGGGTTTGCCGGAGGCTCGACCAACCTGAGCTTCAGTGGTGGAGCAGGCGGCGATGCAACGGGCGGCGGCGGTGATCAGGGATTGCTCCCGATCATTAAGCGACGTCTTTCGCGTATGGGTTCGGTAGAAGTTGAGGGTCGCAGCAACACGCTGATCATCACGGACGTGAAAGAGAATATTGAAGCTATTCGACAGTTAGTAGCGATTCTGGATCAGCCGGAACCGCAGGTCGAGATCGAAACGCGCATTGTAATTGCGCAACATAACTTTAGCCGCGACCTGGGCGCACAGCTCGCGCTCACCGTCGGCAGCGCCCGCGGCGCACAGGGTTCGTTCAGCTCAATCCCACAGCCCTCCGCCTCCTCGGTTCAACCACAGACCACTGGGCCCGTACCGCCGAGGCAGGACGCATTTCATGATTCCAACACTGGTAGGTTCATGGGCCCGTTCCAGCCAAACGGCTCACTCGGCGCGATTGCCAATACAGTCATTGGTCTGACGACCGGCATGCTTGGTTCAGCTCAGATTAGCGCCTTGATTACTGCAGCTGAAACCCGCGGCGAAGCCAAAACTGTGGCGACCCCACGCATCACTGCGCTGAACAATCGTCCAGCCCAGATCGAGAGCGGCTCGCAGATTCCAGTGCAGACAACTCAGGCTGCCGGCGGAACTGCGGTCGTAACGACAACTTTCGTGTCCGTGCCTCTGCGTCTATCCATTACTCCCCAAATCACGGATGCCGGAACGGTTGTTCTGCGCGTGACGATCGAAAACAACACTGTGAACGCTGGTATTGCCGTCGGTGGCGTTCCCGGCATTGACACTCAGCGCATGCAGTCTGAGGTAATGGTGCCCGACGGCGGCACGACCGTAATGGGCGGAGTGCTTGCGGATGTTGAGAGTACTACCAAACAACGCACCCCGGGCATTGCCAGCATTCCGATCCTTGGCAACATGTTCAAGCGGAAGCAGGTTTCGAGGAACTCTACCGAAATTCTGTTCTTCATCACGCCACACATCTATCGGCCTGACTACTTCGGTCGTCCGACTTCGACAGTACCGGCAACGGGTCCGCGCTCGACCAACATCCCGCAGCCTGTACCGCTTGGCAATCCACAGACGAACACGCCGACGCCGACTGAGTTGCAACAGCAGGATCGGAATCCGCAGCAAAATCAACCGCCTCAGCCGAACGTCCTGGGCTCTCCGAGCAATCCGGCGAACAACCCGGCCGGCACGGCTCGGCCCGGCGCGGTAAGTGGTCAACGTCCGTAGCTGGGAGCGCGGGCTTCCAGCCGGCAGTTGTCAGAACCATCTGCGTTGGTTAGATCGACGGCCATGTTCAAAGAAACGCTTCAATCCATCGTTGCCAAAACCGACGGCAGCCTCGGCGCCCTGATCATGGGCGCCGATGGCTTGTCTGTCGAAAGGTTCTTCAACGACGACGGTGAAGAAGCGAACCTCGACGTCGCGGCCGCCGAATTCACTTCATTGATTCGCAGTGCCAGCAAGTCCGGCAACGAACTGGATCTGGGCGAGCTGCGCGAGCTGGTGGTCTCTCTGGGCAAAGTCACTTTCGCAATGCGGCTCTTCAACAAAGACTATTTCGTCGTACTGGCCCTGAAGCCTGAAAGCAACCTCGGCCGCGGACGATATGAATTGAGAAAAGCAGAGCTGCTCTTAGCGAAAGAATTCGCCCTCTAGGCGGAGCGCGGATATCTTGTCTGCATAATCCGGCGCAGCTCAGAGTCCTCTTGGAACGTCCTAAAGATTTGATTCTTCAGAAACGACAAGTGATCATGACACGCGTCTCAAGAATTCTTACCATCGCCACAGCTGTGCTGTGCCTGCCTTTGCTCGCCAGCGCCGCGACACTCCAGGCCAAAGTCGTCCAGGTCGAGTCAGGTAATAGCTTGGTTGTCAGCAATATCAATCGCCCTCTGCGGATTAGGCTCAAAGCCGTCGTGCCTCCGGAAAGCGGACAGGCCTTTAGTGAAGCCGCTCGCGATCATCTGAAGGCGCTGGTGCTCGACAAACCAGTTTTTGTTGAATACACGCATCTTGCCGGCGGATATCTCGAAGCGAAAGTCATACTCAACGGAGTTGATATTGGATCGCAAATGCTTCGCGACGGAGTAGCCTGGTACGATCGTTCCAGTAGTTATGAATTGAGCGAAAGCGATCGCGCTTTTTATGTGCAATGTGAACAAGCTGCGCGCAACGAAAAGCGCGGCCTCTGGCAGGATCCTGCTGCGGTTGCTCCCTGGGAATTTCGCCAGGCGCAACTGGCCAAACTCCAGGCAACAGTAAGTTCGCCGTCGCTTCAATCGTCAAAGCGCCGCACTGCCTCGGCGCGCTCGACTGGATTATCGAATAGTGACCTGTTGGGCGGAATGGTGGCCCCAGGCGCGATTGCGGGGAATCCAAGCTTCAGACAGATCTCACCGAACAGCGCTCCCGGCGAGTGGATCAGTTATCAGCCGGCGAGCCGGCGCTTCTCAGTGCGAGTGCCAGGCAACAGCAACGAATACGAATACCCCGTGCTCGACAGCGATAAAAAGATCGTCAACATCAACTACGTTACGGGCAGTGACGACAGCTCGTTTTACGTAGTCATGTGGACCCGCGGAGCGAACGATGGTAACACCGACGCGTCCGTCGCGGCCGAAACTATCAGCGGGCTTCTGGACGGGATCAATAAAAATCTTGAGCGAATGGGACTGAGCCTGCGCGTGACCGCCGGTCCGGGCCGCGACCTGAAGCTGGGTGATTTCAGTGGGAAGCAATACAGGTTAAGCCTGGGCTCACTCTCGGCGTTCGTCCGCGTCTTTTCAAAACAACTTGCCGATCAGCGTGAAGTCTTCATGGTCGGAGCATTCGCCGGCCCCGGAGCTGAACCTTCCGTCCAGTTTTTGAATTCTTTTAAGCTGAGAGCAAATCAATAAGGACTCTGCGCGGCCGGCGCGAGTCGCCGCCGAACGCCTTCGGCTAAATTTTGGAACGGTTCCTGACGAGGATTTGTCGGGAGCCGTTTTTTGGTTTTAGGTTTGCGGTCTTCAGACCGGGTGGCGGCGCGTCAATCCACGGCTTCGCCGGCTTGGGCACTCTCCCCTTACTGTTGGAGCAGGGCTGTTCGCGCCGCGCGCTCAATGCGCACAAGGATGGCCGCGCTCCCCGCTCACCCGGTTCCTGGCGGCATCTTCACGCTCGGCATGCCGCGCATGATGATTCTTTGTCGGCGCGCGACGCGTTTGGGATTTACTTGTGGGTTAAAGATTGTGCGCGGGTTTGGGATCATCGCGGAGAGGAACGCGGCTTCACGCGCGTTGAGGTTCGCGGCCGGCTTGTGAAAGTAATATTGCGAAGCGGCCTCGGCGCCATAGATGCCATCGCCCCACTCGATCACGTTTAAATAAAGTTCCAGGATGCGGCGCTTTGAAAGTTCGCGTTCCATGAAGTAAGTAATGATAGCCTCCTGGCCCTTGCGCATAAACGAGCGCTCGCTGGAGAGATAAAGGTTCTTGGCGAGTTGCTGAGAGATTGTCGATGCGCCGCGTTTGAAGTCCGGCATATTCGGCAGCCACGAATCGTTCTCGCCTTCCTGCTTCGCTTCCTTCTCGGCGTCTTTTTGCGCCTTCTCATACGCCCGCTGAATCGCTTCATAGTCAAAGCCGTGATGGGTGGCAAAGTTAGTGTCTTCGCCGGCGAGCACTGCGCGCTGAAGCTGCGGCGAGATTTTTTCCAGAGGCATCCAGATTTGTACCCGCTTGGGCTCAGCGCCTTTGGCGCGAAACTCCAGGTTGCGCGCTTCAATCATCGAAGTTGTCGCCGGGTTCTGTTCGCTCAACGCCGAGGCGCGCGGCAGCGTCGCCGCCTCAAAGCCGAGGCCGCCCAGCATGATGCCGCTAAGTGCGTAAAAGGTGAGTCTGATTCCGCGCCACATTTCGAAGCAAGATGTTAGAGCCTCAGCACCGAAGTCTCAAGTCACGTCCACAGATTACGCAGATGTCAGAGATTCAGACACAACTTTCGTTCATTCGTGTTGCGCAGCGGTCAATAGCCACCCTCGCGCTCACCGCCCGGCTTTCACGGCCTAATTTGTTCTGTGAAATCTGTGTAATCTGCGGACAGGTATTGAAATATCCGCGCTTTTGGTAGTTTTCCTTAATCACCAGATGAAGAAGTGCGCGCGGCAGAATTGCCTCGCCGTCGCTTCGGAAGATAGGAGCAAAATGATCGGACGTACCACGGCGTCTTTGCTGGCAATTCTGCCTTTATTCGTTTGTGCTAACGCACTGAGAGCTCAATCGCCCGAACCGCAGCGCCAGGCGCCGGTCTTGCGTTCTTCCAGTGTCTATTCGAACGATCAACCCCAAATCCCAAATCAGAAACAGTCAGCCGAAATCGATGAAGGCAGCGTGGTGCGTGTCAGCACCAGCCTGATTACTGTTCCGGCGGTCGTAATGGATCGCAACGGGCGCTACATCGGCAACCTGCGCAAAGAGGATTTCAAGATCTATGAGGACGGGATCGAACAGAACCTCGCATACTTTGCTTCGGTCGAGAAGCCCTTCACCGTCGCGTTGATGCTGGACGTCAGTGGCTCGACCCAGTCTCAGCTTTCACAAATCCGTGAGGCCGCCAACACGTTTGTCAGCCGCCTGCGTTATAACGATCGGATGATGGCGGTCACCTTCGATGGGAAGATTAACGTTCTTACGGAGCCCACGAGTGTCAGCGACATTCGACGCACGAAGCTTCACATTCCCAACGTAACCGACGGCACCGTGCTTTATGACGCGGTTGATTTTGTTTTGAAGCGGATGGCCGGGATTTCCGGACGGAAAGCAATCGTGCTGATGACCGACGGCGTCGATCAAAGCAGCATCGCGACTTTTAAGAGCACCGTCAGCGACATTGCCGAACAGGACGTGCTGATCTACACCGTGCAATACAATACGCTCCCGCAACTGGCCGAGCGGCTGAGCCAAATTAAGAATGAAAAGGCGAGACGCAAGGTCCAGGAACGACTGATGAAAGGATATGCGTTAAGCGAGCCCTACCTGCGTACGCTGGCTGAAAAGACCGGTGGTCGCTTTTATCGCGCGGACGATCTGCGCGATATCGGTCCAGCTTTCGAAGCGATCACCTCTGAACTTGGCGTGCAATACAGCCTGGGCTACTATCCGAAAGGGAATTCGAGCACCACCACCCAGCGCGCGATCAAAGTCCGGGTGCGTTATCCTAATTTAGTTGTGCGGGCTCGCGACAGCTACACGACCGCGCCGACAGTCGCGCAACGGGACAACGGGAACTAGTACCCTCTCTCAATCATTAGCCACATATCTACGCGGATTAGGACGGATCGGAAAAGAGCTAACCATCGTTATCTCTCGTTGTCCGCGTGTATCTGTGTGAATCCGTAGCTCCTCCGTTCCTAATAGTGAATCAAACTTCCTTCGCGTTTGGCACGCCGCACCGCTCGATCGAATACCCACAGAGAGAACGGAAGCAACACCGCCAGGAAAACCACCAGAGTTAGAAATGGCTCGCGCACCTGGGCAAAGCCCTCGCCTTCAATCAGCACTCGCCTGATGCCTTCGAGGCCGTAGGTGGGCGGCAAAATGCGCGAAATACCCGCAACCCCAGGGCCCGCGTATTGGTTGATAAGCTGCGTCGGGAAAAAAACGCCCGAGAAGAGTGCTGAGCCGGCCCCGAGAAAAACTCCAAACGGATCGCCTCGCTTGAAAACCATCGCGAAGCTGGCCGACAGAATTCCCAGGCATGAGAGTACAACGGTAGTCAGTAACAGAAACCCGAGCGCCAGCAGAAAACTGCCGCGATAGTGCACGTCAAAGAACAGCCACCCGAAGAACAAATAAAGAAACGAAAAGAAAGTTGCCTGCACAAAATCCCAGGCCGAGCTGGCGACGATGATCGTAGGCACGCTGATCGGCGTCATCAGCACACTCTCCAATGTCCCCTGCACCTGCTCCTGGCGAATCGCATTCGCCAGACTGGAAAATCCGGTCATGAAATAATTAAGTACGGCCAGCCCGGTGAGCCACGCAGCCAGCGGATCGCGCCACTGCGTAAAGCGCGGGTCGGTGAAGCCGGTAAAAATTCTCGAGATAAAAAACAGCGTAGTGACGATGATTAGAATTGAGAGGATGCGCAGAAAGAATTGCATACGGTAACTGAGCTCGAGGCGCCAGTCGCGCGCGAGGAAAGCCCAGATGCGCCGGAGAAATAGAATCATTGAGCTAATCATCGAGATGGCTAACCGCACTGTGCCGTGGCAGAGCCGCAACAATCAGACTGTTATTCCCTGGTGTCGGGATCTTTTTCGTATCTCTCGAGCACATCGAGGAGCGTAGGTCGCTCAATCTCCACCGATCGAATCACGGCCCCGCTTTGCTGCAAAACGCGCAGCACGCTGTCGAGCGTTTCGTCCCCAGCTTCTCTTGAAAACTTGAGCAGCCATTGCGATCCACCGGACCTCCGCTCGAGAGTAAAGAAACGATCGCTGAAACTCTGGCGCAGCGCATGTTCGGCATCCGCAACCGCGAGCGATGTAAACTCAACTAGTACTTCTTCCTGTTGCGTGTGCGTCGCGCGCAGGTTCGCGGGCGAATCGATGGCTCTGATCTCGCCTTTACTTATGATCGCGACGCGGTCGCATAACTCTTCGACTTCGGCAAGGTTGTGCGAAGTCAAAAAAATCGTGACTCGCTGATCTTTATCCTGGGCCAGTGACCGAATCGTCTCTCGCATGCGGGCCGCCGCAATTGGATCGAGCGAGCGGGTTGGTTCGTCCAGCAGCAGCACCGGCGGGTTGGCCAGCATCGCGCGCGCGACCGCCAGGCGCTGCTTGTTACCCGTCGAGAGCTCCGCAAAACGACGGCGCGCGAGTTCATCGAACTCGAAGAGTTGAAAGAGTTCCTGGATTCTGCGTCGGGCGTCAGATCCACTGAGGCCATAGAGCCGGGCAAAAAAGAGCAGGTTCTCCTCTGCGGTAAGCCGCCAATAGAAACTTCTTTCCTCGGCGCCGGCCAGGCCGACGTTCCGGCGAACTCTCTCGTCATCGCGCACGGTGTCGTGGCCGTTAACCGTAGCTGAACCTTCTGTCGGTTGAATCAATGTGGCGATGATTTTGGTGAGCGTAGTCTTGCCGGCGCCATTTGGTCCGATGAGACCGAAGATCTCGCCGGCGCGAATATTGAACGAGACATCACGCAGTGCTTCGACCGGCGGTTTGAATTTGCGACGGAGAAGTTTCTTCAGCCGCAGAAACGGGACAGGGTAGGTTTTGGAGACGCCATTGACCGAGACTGCGTCAGAAGCGAGCTTTGATTCAAGGGTAATGTTCTTCAATTGTTCCTGGCAGAGGTTCTTTTTCGTGGATTTCGTGGATCGAATTCTTGCCGACTGGAGCGATAAAATTGAACGCCAGCACGGTGAGCGCGATAGCGAGACCGGGAAAAATCAACTCGTGAGGGTAGGCTTGCAGTGTCGAAAGGCCGCGCGCCTCTTCGATCATCACACCCCATATTATTTCTTCTTAACGGCAGAATTTCCCTTGTCCTTTGTATCTGGCTTGGCTCCTTTGTTCAGTAAAACCTGAGCAATGTCCATTCTGCGTTTCGCAGCTGCGAGAGTGAATGCGGTATGTCCCTGATCGTCTCGCGCGCTCAGGTCAGCGCCATGGTCGAGAAGCAACTTGACAGTAACCAGATCGCCGCTGGTTACCGCCCACATCAATGCAGTCTTGCCTGTCTGGTCTTTTGCGTTCGGATTAATTCCTTCAGCCAGTGATTTTCCTACCGCAGCACTGTCGCCTTTTTCCGCGCTCCTCATAAAAGCCTCTTCAGCAGCAGTCAGATCGCGCTTTTGTTCTAATGGCTTATCGGCGGGCAATTGGTATTCAGTGGGGTCTCCACTGCTTGCAATCCACTTCCGGGCGCTAAGAATCAACTGAGTAACGATCACACAGCTGAAGATGACCAGGGCAATTGTTTTTGCGCGATTCATGGGACTCCTGAGTTACGCTCTCACGTAGCCGATAGCTGACTCTGAGAGCCGATGCCCATCTGTTTGCTCATTTGTACCTTGCTCAATCGTATCCAATCCTTAATCACATAGGTTCTGTAACCCTTCTGGCCTTTGTTCAGCTGACAACGCCGACCGAAAGAATAGCCGGCTGCTAGCGGTCATCGAGTTCTCCTAAGGATGTTTAACTCCTGTCTATGAACCCCAGGAGATTTCCTGACAGGTCCTGACGACTTCCGTTTCTTAAGAAGTCTACTGAGTCAATCAAATCACCGCTATTTGCCGCGTTTCTTGGATTCGTCAAGCTGTTCTTGGAGGCTTTGGTGTCTTCGCCGGTAGAAATCTTCGGTACCTTCGTCTCCCATCCCATCGCGTAGCCCTCGGGTAGTATAATGTTCTTGAGTTCCCTGAATCGCTCCCGCCTCAGCCTCGGCACCTTCCGAACTCAATAGCGGCTGCACTTCACCGATTCCGGGAGCGGTGACTGGGTCAAGAACCACGCCTGTAAACCAGTCCCACACCGCCTGTGCACCAGTCGATGCTCGGTCCAACCATGTGGGTTTTGTCGGCCCCGGAGGACTTACTGCGGCACCAGTAGGTATTGCACCTGCCGTTGCTGCTGCTGCCAAGCCGCTATCACCTTGAAAGCAACAAGCCGGATCCAAACAAGTGGCAAATGCTTTCTTGGTCGCAAGTAGCACAAGGAATACCACCGCGATCATTCGAACTGCGACGGCGACTTGGGGCGGCAGTGTGATCGGCGCGCCCTCAATCCGTTCGCTCTCTCGATCCTCAAGCGAACCGAAAAGGCCCTCTGGCAAAAACGTGAACAGAAAAAACAGTCCGAGGCCAAGACAGACCAATTCTACGCCGAACTGTCCCGGTACACCGTTCCTTGCAGCCGACAACGCGGGCACGGTGAGTACCGCTTGGGTTACCAAGTACGTAGCCACTACGGCTACCGCCAGCCGTAAGAGAGCCGGATACCGACGCACGAATTGCTGCCACTTCATCCACAGTGAACCCTTCGGCAGAACATACGCTCGCACCAGTAGAAATACGGCGATGCACACAAAGACGACCGCGCCCAGGTTGAATGAATCCACAAAGCCGGACATTAGCAATGTGATCAGTAGCGCGCTGATAACCGCTGCTTTCCAAGCGGGCACGCGCAACGGTTCCAGCAACTGCGCGGTCAGTCTGAGGGCACGGCTAGCCACGGCTTCTCTCTTCTCTAAGATGGCGCTTAGAATCTGACGGACAATCACGGCGGCCACCCCTGAGATCATTAACCATTGTGCGGTTACGTCGTGGAAATAGCCGACCGTCACTTGCGCCGGCCGTCCCGGCCAACTCCACATAACTCTGAAGACCATGGGCGCAAAGAAGGTCCATTCCCACAGGAGCAATGCCTGTACGACTGCCATCAAACCGGCCTTCAGTATCTTCCATTCGCGGACGCGTCGATCACTTGCGAAGACCAGGATCTTTGTTGTCAGAATTGGCGTGACTGTGAGAGTAAAAAAGAGAAGGTAGCTGACCAGTTGCGGAACGCGGAGGTAAAAGAACCTCGCTACGGCTAAGTCCGTCATTAAGAAATTAGGCGGGCCCGCCCAGAAAAAATCACCCAACGCGTATCCGAGAACGAGGGTTAGGCCAAGATTCGCACTCAAAGAGCCGAGCACTACTCCAACGACGAGTAGATACGGCATTTGGGCGAACGCCACTGCTGGATCTGCGCTCATATGCTGATCCCAGATCGTAATTGGACTCCAATGGGTGCCGCCCTCGATGAAGCCAAAGAGGAACACGGCAACGGTTAGGATTGATGTGATTCGCGGCCAGGCCGTCAGGTAGATTCCATCCGACCATGCGGCCCACAACAAAGTTGAGTAGCGCCGAAGCTTGCCTGGAATTTCCACCCACCAAAATTCGACCGCTCGAGTCAACCACGATGGATTGGTAATATCCGATTGCTTTTGGGTTTCTGTGGTGCCCTGAGGAACTGGAGTTGATGACATTCTAACCTCCTCGTTAGGTCGTAGCCGGGCCCCCGAGGTCGCCTGTTGATCTGAGCCGCGGCAAAGTCCCCTCACAATCAAATGGCGAGTCCAACAGCCGCCTCTCTACGCGGCGGATAACGAGAAGAAAGTTTGGCTAGAACGTGACTGGGGCCTTGCTCCAGAGGCGTGGTTGCCTAAGTTAACCGGCTCGGTATCCGCAGTTCGATGCTGATCAAAGGTAGACCAGCCTTCCACTTCCTTGTAACCGAAGGTTCGTTACCCATTCAGAGGGAGATCTCTGACCAGATTCCAAGGTCGAAAGCTAAGTTTGTCTCAAGAACAGCCGGGAGTATACAGATGCTAATGAGAATTTCAAATCGATTCCCTGACCGGAATCAGTATTGGATCAAACTCCCTCCACGCTTGGCGCGTCGCACCGCGCGGCCGAAAACCCACAGAGAGAAGGGAAGTGATGGGGCATCAACGCCGGCGCTGTCGTGGATCCAGATATTCGCGCAGTCCATCACCGATAAAGTTGAAAGCGAGCACCGTGAGCGCGATTGCCAGGCCGGGAAAGATCAGCGCATGCGGCGCAGCTTGCAGAGTTGAGAGGTCGCGCGCGTCTTCGATCATCACGCCCCAGGACGGTGTGGGCGGCGAAATTCCGACGCCTAAAAATGAAAGCGATGCTTCAGACAAAACCGCGCCGGCCATCCCCAAACTGGCTTGCACAATCAAAGGCTGAATCGCGTTCGGCAAAATATGCGTGAAGAGAATCCGCATATTGCTTGCACCGAGGGCGCGAGCCGCTTGGACAAAATCGTATTCACGGACTTTCAAGACCTGTGCGCGGATTACGCGGGCGTAGCCCACCCAACCGACGATGCACAGCGCCAGCAAAATTTTAAATAACCCTCCGCCGAAAAGTTCCGTTAGTCGAATTTCAACCAAATATTGGGAAAGAGTGTGTAAGCCCAAAAACTTTGACAAGATAATTTCCAGCAAGTAGTCGATCCGAGATTCTAAATATCCGAGCATTTGCTGCTCGTTAACAAAAGCCACCAACGCGATCGCCAGCAGTAACCCAGGGAATGCAAGGAACACGTTGAAGACATATCCCGAAAGGAAGCGATCGACCCAACTTCCATAATAACCGGCAACAGCGCCAATCAATGTTCCCACCAAAGCTGATACCGCGACCACGATAATGCCGACCTCAAGCGATATACGCGCGCCGAAGACGACTCGCGAAAAAATGTCGCGTCCGGTGGAATCAGTTCCAAACCAGTGCGCGGCCGAAGGGCCTATGTACCTGACGGCAAGATTCGTCGTGCCTACGTCGTGGGTCGCGATCCAGGGCGCGAATATCGCCACCAGCACGAAGACCACGACGATCACGATGCCGATAATTGAGAGACGACTCATCGTAAGAAGAGAACTTAGAGCTAGGGCTTAGAGCTTAGCAAAGACACAAGGCACTAAAATCTAAGCTCTAAGCCGGTGTTTGCTAAGAGACTCGAATCCTCGGATCCAACCAACGATAAACGACATCCGTCAAAGTATTCGCCAGGATGTAGGTGGTGCTGATAGTCAACACGCACCCTTGCACGACGCTGTAGTCGCGCTTGCCGATTCCGTCTTCGACCAGCAACAGGCCAAGACCCGGCCAGCCAAAAATCTTCTCAGTAATGATCGCGCCGGCCAGCAACACGCCGAGTTGCAGACCCAAAACGGTGACTACCGGAATCAGGCCGTTCTTTAAGACATGCTTGTAGACGACTGTTCTTTCGCTCAAACCTTTGGCGCGGGCGGTACGCACGTAACCTTCGCTCAATTCCTCGATCACCGACGAGCGCACCATCCTGGTTAGGATTGCTGAAAGCGCCGCTCCCAGGGTAAACGCAGGCAGAATGATGCTTTGCCACCCTTCAAGGCCATAACCTGGGAGCCACTGAAGTTTAACCGCGAAGAGATAAACCAGCAGCGGGCCGATAACGAAACCAGGCAGACTTATGCCTACCAGAGCGATGACTGACAATGAATTGTCGATTAAGGTGCCGCGATTCTTTCCGGCGATCACGCCCAGAGGGATTGCGATGCACACCGCAATAAGCATTGCCACGATGGCGAGTTCGATTGTGGCTGGATATCTTTCTAGAATCAGATCGACGACCGGGCGGTCGGTGCGAAAAGAAGTTCCCAAATCGCCATGCAGAATCGCGACCCAGTAATCGTCATAGCGATTGCTCAGGCCGTACCAGCGAAAGTGTCGCTGGCTATTTTCATCTCTGGGAAAGCCAAACAAGAACGCAGGACGATCCAGGCCATGCTTTGCTCTGAACTGCGCCAACTGTTCCGGGGTCGCCTGCTCGCCGAGCACGGCAATCGCCGGATCGCCCGGCACCAATTCGATCAGAATCGTAACCAGAGAAACGACAGTCCAGACTACGAGGACGAGCAAGCCCGCGCGGCGGATTATTCCAAACAGTTTGTGCTTCATCTCGCGACGTGCGAAATCCGAATGCAGGACCGAGCGCGGATGATAACAGATTGATATGAAGCGGGGCTATAGGAGGGAACCTGAAGATGGCGGCGTATCTGGCGCGTGATCCGCGGGCGAGGAGGCCGTGCCACCTTAGCCATAAAAAACGAAACGTAGCCCGGATGGGACCCACTTTCCCCGAATTCAGGTTGCGGCCCCGACAACCGCGTCCCAAGTAGGTTAAGCAAGCCCCACGGACTACGCTGTTTGGTCGCTGCCGCGAAGGCTGCAACCAATCTTTTAGCGCAAGATGTCATCTTGCGCGTAAACCGAATGCGCAAGATAAAATCTTGCGCTACATTCGCCGGCCGGTGTGCAAGGCGGCCACACCGCCGGTTAGATTTTCAAAGGCGACTTCGTCAAAACCTGCGTCACGCATCAACGCTGCCAACGCTGCCTGATCCGGAAAACCAGAAACCGAAGCAGGAAGATACTCGTAGGCGCTGCGGGAACCACTGATGATCCCTCCAATGCGCGGCAGCAGCCGCGTACTATAGGTCGCCATCAGCGCCCGTAAACCCCGCACAGTGGGTTTCGAAAATTCCAGAATCACGGCCCACCCTTGTGGCTTTAGCACTCGCCGCAGTTCTTTCAATCCACCTTCGACGCTGGAAAGATTTCTCAGTCCGAAGGCAATCGTGACTGCGTCGAACGCGCCATCGTCAAACGGAAGCCGCAGGGCGTCGCCTTCGACAAAGGAAAGTTGGCGATTCTTTTTCGCTGCCAGTTCCAGCATCGGCCGGCAGAAATCAACCGCCACCACCTGTGCGCCCGTGTTTTCAAATAACGCGATACTCAAATCTCCAGTGCCGCAGGCCACATCAAGAACTTTCGCACCAGCAGGCAGTAATGGTCGCAACTTACGCGTTACCGCTCGCCGCCAACGCTTGTCGATGTTAGCCGACAGCAGATGGTTCAGCAGATCATAGCGCGGTGATATTCGCGCGAACATATCGCGCACCCGCCGAGCGTGGTCATCTGCCGAATCTTTCTTGCCGGAATCAGTTAAGCCCATGGCGGTAGGGGAATGGTTGCAAGGTGCTTGCGATAGGTTTGTAAATCTGTCAGGGCCTTTTTGTTGGCACGACACGATCGATTGCTGGCTTGATAAGGGCTTTTTCGTTTTGCAGTTCGACACTTGAGCCCAGGCTGGTTTTGAGTTGCTCAGCATCGCCGACCGCGACAGCGGCCATAGAAGCATCCTTAAACAGTCTAATTGCAACGTGCTGAACATCGGCGGCTGTTATGCTTTTGATTGAGGTTATTTGAGTACTGAGCGAGGGTAACTTGTACGTTTCGATGTCCAGCCAGTAATCAGCGATCCTTTCGATCTGGGGGGTCAGCTCAGATAAGGCCTCGCTACGCGTCGTCTCGAGTTCAGTGTTCGATGGCTGACTGCTTACTAATGAATTCATTACATAGCGGACCGCCGTGTTGATTCGAGGCGCGCCTCCTGCCGACGCCCGTGCGCCAAAGACAAAGATGCCAGGCAGAACATGCGCGTCGTGCCTGACCATAATTGAATTTGGGAGAGCTTCGGGCAACGCTGCCTGTAGTCGTGCTTGCATGATGCGCGAGAGGATCGACATCGCAGCATAGTCACGATCCGAACGCGCCAGCCCGCGTATTGCTAATCGAACCTCAGCAGTTGTTGCGCCCGACTGATTGACGACCAGCACCCGGGCATCGGGCGGTGAGGGTTGGCGGAACGTTGCCGGGACCGTGCGATCACTCTTTTGCCACGGACCAATTAGCTGTCGGAGGGTGCGCATCACGCGCGGTTTCGCAACCCCCCCGATTACTACCAGCGTGCCGTTGTCAGCGGTCAGAAAGCGCTCGCGAGCCAGCATCAGATCCGCGCGTTCTATTTTCGACAGACTTTCGAAGCTACCGCCAGGCGAACGCCCATACGGAAAGTTGCCAAACAGACGCGCTGCGATCGCCCGATCCGCTATATTGGCCGCGCTCGGTTTCTCTGAAAGCTGCTTGATTCGGGCTTCGCGAACGCGGGCGACATTTTCAGGGGTCAATTGTGTCGTTACGAGCGCGCTGCGCAACAGCTCCACAATCCGCTCGAATTCGCTGGCCTTGCCAGAGACGAGGACATCAATCCCGTCATAGTTGGTCGAAACCGCAAGCTGGCCGCCTAGTTGTTCGGTAACGTACTCGCGAGTTGCGGGATCCGGGAAAAGCACGTCACCGAGCAGGGCCATCGTGCCCTCCTTACCGGCCAAATCAAAGGCTGCACCGCTGTTTATCCGCAGTTTCACCAGGACGTTGGGATCGCCGGGCCGCTGCCAGAACACTACTTTCAGGCCATTCAGGAGTTGTTCCTGCTCGGGCTCAGCGAAGGTCTGCGCGCCGGCTCGGACACAAAAAGCTGAAACCAGCAACAGGCAGATCGAGTAATGAAAATAAGAGTGGCGCGTAATTCGCTTAATCATGTGAAACCGTGCTGTAGCTGGAATGCCTCGGTGGATCTGTGTCAGGTTAAATTCCGTTCAAGCCCCGGATGCGGCCAACGTCCGTTGGGATGCGGAAAAAAAGAGTTTAGATGTCGTGCAGAAAGGCGTCAACCTGAGGGGCTTTCGCGGCATCAAAGCCCTGTGACCGAAGGGCTCAAGGCGCACAATTCAGGGTGCTCAAACCAGGCTGAACGATAGTATAATCGAGGGCGGCGAAGAAAGTTCCGACCGCCACAAAAAATTTCCGTAACTTCCTGACGATTAGTAGTAATAAGCAGTAGGAAGCAAGTTCCTACAGGATCGAGCGCTTTGATTGGCGGATCAGATAACAGATGAGCGATTGCTGGAGCAGGCAGCAAACGGAGATTCAGCAGCCTTTCAGATCCTGTATGAACGTTACCGCGATCCGATCTTTAGATTTGCGTACCGGCTGCTGGGCTCCGTCGAGGCCGCCGAAGATGTGGCGCACGATTGCTTCCTGAGTTTGATAAACGATCCGAAGCGGTTCGATTCGACCAGGGCCTCGTTACGGACGTACATGTATGCGGCGGCCCGTAATCTCGCAGCAAAGCGATATAACAGTTTCGCGCGCGAGACAGAGATTGAAGGACTGGCGGAAGAGCCCCGCATCGCCGAGCGTCATCAGCCCATCCGGCTGGTGCTAGATGATGAGCTCGCCGGGGAAGTTGAAAGAGCAATAGCAAGTTTGCCTCCTTTACAGCGCGAGGCATTGGTTCTTTTCGAGTATGAAGATCTTTCATTGGCTGAGATCGCCGCCATCGTGGGGGCCGACTCAGGCGCGGTGAAGGCGAGACTGTTTCGGGCCCGGGCAAAGCTCAGAGTAAGGCTTGAGCAATATTTCCGAATCGGCCCCGAAACTGCTACAGTGAAGCGGGCGTGAGCCGTAGGTTACGCGCCTGCATGAGCAACAGGACTTTGTAATATGAGTGATTTTGACGCCAAGTTCATGCAGGACGAAGACCTGCGCAATTTGCTTCGACAATGGAGCGTTCCCGACGTTCCCGGTTCTTTGGACAACCGTGTCGCCGCGAGTTATCAGCAGATAACAAGCAGTCCGGCGGCGTTATCGAATTCAGCAGTTCATTCCCAACGGGATAGCGAGGTAGTAGCGATGAAATTTTGCAGTACATGCCAGGAACAGTTTGCCGACCGATTCAGTTTTTGCCCGGTCGACGGATCTCCGCTCGAAGCGGCCTCGGCACCACCGGTTATTACACCGGCCAGCGATATCGAAACGTCATATCCGGTAGCGGAGCAGGCGGCCTATGTGAGCAGCGCGCCGGAACCGGCGAAGGTTGAGACTCCCGCGGCGCCCGCTCCGGCCTTTGCCGCAGCCGCGAATGTCGGCGAGTTTCATCTGACGATCCTGGAAGACACCGGCCTGGTTTCTCGCCTCGCGGGTGAATTGGGCAATGTGGCCCACAACTATCAATTGACCTGGCCTGAGTTCAAGCGCGACCCGTTTGGGTTCGTCAAGCGCTCAGCGCAGGGATACGGACAGATAGTCGGACGGTTCTTTCGCAGTCGTGATGTAGTGATCGCGTCTTTGATCTCTGTGGTAGCGCTGGCAGCCGTAATTGCCATGATTTTCTTGCTCGATCGTACCCAAACAGCGGGCCCCTCGCGCAAGGGCATCATCGTCGTGGCGCTGATCGGTTTCTGTGGGCTACTCGGTGTCTTCGCTACTTGGCTAAGTCGTGATCGCGGCGCCGCGGTAATGGGCGCTCGGCCATCGGATTCTCGTAATGTGCTCTCTGGAATAGTGACGGCCTTCGCGGTGCTCTTAGCCGTGGTAGGTGGCGCGTTCTTGCTGGACAGGCATCAGCAGGCGAAAGCCGCTGCAAAGAACGATGAGGACGTCGAACTCACTCAAATGATTACGGACATTCCCAACGAGCAGCCGACGCCTGACGAAGGCACGGCCGGAATGGCCAAAGGCAACGGCGGCGGCAGCAAGCCTAAACAAGAGAAGGCCGGTGGCGGAGGTGGTGGCGGTCGTGAAGAAAAGACCGATGCTTCATTTGGCAAGCTTCCTCAGGCTGATTTGCGAATCCCGCAAGTTGTCGCGCCTGATCCGCATCCGCCCGTGATTAAGAATCCATCTCTGCCAATGCCGGCGACGCTTGATGCCGATCCGGTTCTGTTCCCGCCTGACACCCGTCAGCTTGCTTACGGCGATCCTAAGTCGAAGTCGACAACGCCGTCCTCCGGACCGGGCACTGGCAATGGTATTGGCAGCGGCACCGGCGGCGGCGTCGGTCCCGGTTCGGGCGGTGGTTACGGCCCGGGCAATGGAGGTAATACCGGTGGCGGCGAGCGACGCGAAGGTGGCGGCGGTCCCGGCGGCGGTGGTGGCGGTACCGACTACAGCAAGATCTTCAGTGGCAAGGACGTGAACTCCAAGGCCCGCGTGCTGGAGAAACCGGAGCCGACTTATACCGAAGCGGCGCGCAAGAACCAGATTACCGGTACCGTCGTACTGAGGGCGGTTTTCTCATCGAGCGGATCAGTCACTAATATTCACGCAGTTTCGGGATTGCCTGACGGCTTGACTGAGCGAGCCATCGCCGCAGCCAGGCAGATTAGGTTCGTGCCGGCGACTAAGGACGGCCATCCGGTTTCGATGTGGATGGAGCTGCAATACAACTTCAATCTGTACTGACGGATAGTTTCAATCTAAAGGATTAGAGGCGGGCCGCGGCCCGCCTCTTTTTTGTGGCGCACGTTAACAACTTGCGCTACAGCCGCTCTGCCACTTTCCGAATTCTCTTCACACCTTCCGCCAAACGATCCAACGACGTCGCGTAAGAGATGCGAATGAACCCCTCCGCACCAAAACCTGCGCCGTCCGTCACCACGGTCTGCTCCTTCTCCAATAGCTCGTTCGCGAACTCGCCTGATGTTCGACCAGTTCTCTTCAAACATCCGCGCAAATCCGGAAAAGCGTAGAAGGCTCCCTCCGGTACCGGACAACGAAGTCCCGGAATGTCGTTCAAAGCCGCCAGCAACCATTCGCGCCGGCGTGTGTATTCCGCGAGCATTGTAGCCACGGAATCCTGTGGCCCATTCAATGCTTCAGTGGCTGCAGCCTGGGCGATTGAGGTGGTGTTGCTGGTCGAATGGCCCTGCACCTTCAACATAGCGCGGGTCCAATCAGCGTTGGTCAGCGAATAACCTACCCGCCAACCGGTCATGGCGTAGGTTTTGGAAAACGATCCGGCGATGCACAGACGGCGCCGCACTTCCGGACGCAAAACTGCTGCGCTAAAAACTTCCGCAGGCGGATATACAAAGCGCAAATAGCATTCGTCAGAGATTGCGTACAGGTCGCGTTCGGCGACGATTTCCATGATCCGTTCGAATTCGGCGGGCGGGATCACCCGGCCGGACGGATTGGAAGGCGAGTTCAAAATAATTAGCCGAGTGCGCGGCGTAATCGCTTCGCGAACCATGTCCGCCGTGAGGACGAAATCATTCTCTTCAGTTTCGATGAACACCGACTGGCCGCGGGCGAACGTTACAATTTCCGGAAACGTCACCCAGTAAGGCTTCGGCAGCAGGACTTCGTCGCCCGGATTTATCAAAGAGACGACCGCATTGAAAACTGCTTGTTTTCCTCCGGCGGTAGCCATTACTTCGTTGGGCTCGTAGCCGGCCCCAAACTCGCGCTGATAAAAACCGATAATTGCTTTTTGGAGCTCGCGCGTTCCCGCCGTGGGAGTGTACTTCGTCTTCCCGGCACGCATCGCTTCGGCCGCGGCGTCTTTGATATTTTGCGGCGTATCAAAATCCGGCTCACCCGCGCCGAGGTCAACCACATCAACACCGGCGGCGCGCATGGCCTCGGCGGCCTGCATCGCCGCCAGCGTTGACGACGCTTTCATTTGCCCTACATTGTCGGAAATTGGAAACGGCGCCACGGTTGGTTTGGTCATCATTTTGAGATCTCTAATGTCAAATGTGGAATCGACGAGAGCTTAGACTTTAGCACTTAGAGCTCAGAGAGAAACCAGGTTATAACTAAGAACACGTACTCAGTTCTAAGGACTAAGACCTAAGCTCCGCTCTTCCTTCGCATCCGCTCTTCCACCAGCGGCGGCACCAGGTCGCTAATATGAGCGCCGAGCTGAAAAATTTCCTTTACCAGACGCGAACTGACGTAAGAATATTCTTCTGCCGGCATCATGAATACGGTCTCGAGGTCAGGCCGCAGTCGCCGGTTCATCAACGCCATCTGTAGTTCATATTCGTAATCAGAGATGGCTCGGATGCCCCGCACGATCGCATTGGCCCTGCGCTCGGCGGCGTACTGCACCATCAATCCTCCGAAGCTTTCCACCGTCACGAGGCAATCGCGGCGGTCAATCTCCTTCAGCACCTCAGTCAGGATTTCGCAGCGCTCTTCGATGGTAAAGAAAGCCTCCTTCTCAGGATTAACCAGCACAGCCACGATAATCTCGTCGAAGAGTTTGCAGCCTCGCTGGATAATATCCAGATGGCCGTTGGTGACCGGGTCGAACGAACCAGGGTAGATGGCGCGGCGCATGAACTGTGATGGTAAATGGTAAATCGTAATTGGTAAATAGGAAATGAACTTGGCAGCGCCCTGTTGGGAACGTCGTTACAGAACCGGGAGCGGTAGCGACCGGATCATACGATCAAGTTTGCGATTGACAGTTTTCGTGAAGTAGACCTCAAGGACGCGGTTGAGTCCCGGGTCCGGTCGCTACCGCTCGCGGCTCCGTAACCTCGTTTCTTGACACTGTTGGCCGGCAATGTTTCAATAGGCTTTGTAAAAACGTGGTGAGTTAAGGCGACTTGCGGCCACGTAAAATAATCCGCTAAACAGCTCGGCGAGTCTTTCAACCGCTACAGCAAAAGGTTCGATGAGGCCCCGCGTTGTTACAGCGCGGGGCCTTCTCATTGCCGATTTTTGATTGCCGATTTCCGATTGAACTAGAATCGTAACTCGGTGATATAGATCGGCAATTGGCAATCGGAAATCGGAAATGTCCAGTTTTCTCGAAACATTAAAAGAACGCATCGTCGTCTTTGACGGCGCGATGGGAACCAATTTGCAGGTCCAGAACCTGACCTTGGATGATTTCGGCGGTCTGCGCTTCGAAGGCTGCAACGAAAATCTCCTGATTACCAGGCCCGACGCCGTAGAGAACGTCCATGCCGCATTTCTCGACATTGGCTGTGATGTGATCGAAACCAACTCTTTCAATGGCACGCCGGTCGACTTTGCCGAGTACGACATGGCCGACCAGGCTTATGACATGAACGTCAGGGCCGCCAGTTTGGCAAAACGCATCGCGTCCGACTATTCAACCAAAGACAAGCCCCGCTGGGTCGCGGGTTCGATGGGCCCGGGACGCAAGCTGCCGACGCTGGGCCACATCAGGTTTCTTGATTTAAAGGCTGCTTATGCGGAACAGGTGCGCGGACTGCTCGATGGAGGCGCGGATCTCCTGATCGTCGAAACGTGCCAGGACCTGTTGCAGACAAAAGCGGCGCTGTCCGCAATCTTCGAAGACTTCAAAAAGAATGGCCGGCACGTGCCCGTGATTGCGCAGGTCACGATCGAAGTGTTTGGCACAATGCTCAACGGCACAGAGATTGGCGCCGCATTGACGGCGCTCGCGCCTTTTCCGATTGACGTTATCGGCATGAACTGCGGCACCGGACCGCGCCACATGACCGAGAGCATTCGTTACCTTTGTGAGAACGCACCCCTGCCGGTTTCGGTTCTGCCCAACGCCGGACTGCCTTCAGTTGTCGAAGGCAAGATGCATTACGACGAGACGCCGGAAACGTTTGCCGCCCAAATCGTTCACTTCGCCAACGACTTTGGCGTCAACATCGTGGGTGGCTGTTGCGGCACCACACCCGCCCACCTAAAACTTGTTGTCGAAGCCATGCAAGGCATCACGCCAAAGGCGCGCGACAACAAACTCGTGCCGGCAGCGTCGTCCATCTATTTCCAACAGCCTTACGTGCAAGATGCGTCGTTCCTGATCGTGGGCGAGCGCGTCAACGCCAGCGGCTCAAAGAAAATGCGCGACCTGCTCAATGTCGAAGACTGGGACGGCCTGGTCTCGCTGGCCAAAGAGCAGGAACGCGAAGGCGCGCACATCCTTGATGTGAACGTAGACTTTGTGGGGCGCAATGGCGAAGCCGACATGCACGAGTTGGCTTCGCGCCTGGTCACCAGCATCAAGCTGCCGCTGATGTTCGATTCCACTGAGTGGGAGAAAATGGAAGCAGGCCTGCAACACGCGGGCGGTAAGAGCATTCTCAACTCGACTAACTATGAAGACGGCGAGCCCCGTTTTGCGAAGGTGATCGACCTGGCCAAGCGCTACGGCGCCAGTGTGGTCATCGGCACCATCGACGAGGAAGGAATGGCGCGTACCGCGGAAGGAAAGTTCAAGATCGCGAAGCGCGCTTACGAACAGGCCACCGATGAGCTCGGGCTTCCGGCATCTGACATTTTCTTTGATCCGCTGGCACTGCCGATCTCAACCGGCATTGAAGAGGACCGCCGTAATGCACTGGAGACAATTGAAGGCATCAAGCGCATCAAGGCGGAGTTGCCAGGCTGCTTTACCATCCTCGGCGTGTCGAACATTTCGTTCGGCCTCAACCCCGCATCGCGCGTGGTCCTCAACTCTGTCTTTCTGCACGACGCAGTGGAAGCTGGCCTAGATGCGGCGATTGTGAACGCTAGCAAGATCGAGCCTTTGAATCGCATTGGCGAACAGGAACTCAAAGTGGCGCGCGATCTGATCTATGACCGGCGTGAGTTCGACGGGGATGTCTGTACCTACGATCCGCTGACGCAGTTCACCACGCTGTTCGAGAACGTAAAAACAAAGAGCGCGAAGAAGGCAAGCAAAGGCGAAACAGTCGAAGAGCGGCTAAAGAACCACATTATTGATGGTGAGAAGATCGGCCTTGAAAACGAGTTGACGACTGCTCTCAAAACATATTCTGCGCTCGACATTATCAACAACATCTTGCTCGAAGGCATGAAAGTGGTCGGCGATCTATTCGGCAGCGGGCAGATGCAGCTTCCTTTTGTATTGCAGTCCGCCGAAGCGATGAAAGCTGCCGTGCGTTTCCTCGAGCCGTTCATGGAAAAGAAGGGTGGGGCGACCGCTAAGGGCACGATGGTCCTGGCGACCGTCAAAGGCGACGTGCACGACATTGGCAAGAACCTGGTCGACATTATTCTGACGAATAACGGCTATCGCGTGATCAACCTCGGCATCAAGCAGACCATCGACACGATTTTGAATGCTTACGAAGAACACAAAGCCGACGCCATCGGCATGAGCGGTTTGCTGGTAAAGTCCACGCTGATCATGAAAGACAATCTGGAAGTCATGAACGAGCGCGGCGTTGAGGTCCCCGTCGTTCTGGGCGGAGCAGCGTTGACGCGCCGTTATGTTGAAGACGACCTGAAGTCGCTCTATAAAGGCACGTTGTTTTATGCCCGCGATGCGTTCGCCGGACTGCATACGATGGACAAACTGATGTCGGGTGACGGGCACGTCGAAGAAGAGCATGCCAAAGCTGCGGTTGCGGCGGCGGGTGAAAACGGCGATCGCGGTGAAGAGGCCGAAGATCTGATTGGTGAAGAAGCAAAGCGCGGCATTCGAAAGTCTGCGAGACCGCGAGGTGTGACAAGAAGTTCCGGCGATACCACGCACACCGTACGTTCAGATGTGCGCACGGATGTGGCAATTCCACAGCCGCCTTTCTTTGGCTCGTGCGTCATTCGCGACATTCCGCTGGAAGATGTTTTCGCGTACGTTAACGAAACCGCTCTGTTCAAGGGGCAGTGGCAGTTCAAGCAGGGAAGAACCTCGGCGGAAGAATATCAGGCCCTGGTCGCGTCTAAGGTGCGGCCGGTTTATGAAGAACTGAAGGAGCGCTCTGTGCGTGAAGGGCTGCTGGTGCCGCGCGTAGTTTACGGTTACTTTCCGGCCCAATCAGCGGGAAACGATTTGATCGTTTACGACGGCGACGCGAGGACCGAGCGCGCGCGTTTTACTTTTCCGCGACAACCGGCAGGGAAGCGGCTTTGCCTGGCCGATTACTTCGCGTCCGTCGATTCAGGCCGCATGGATATCGTCGCGTTTGACCTGGTGACGGTTGGCCGGCGGGCCAGCGAATATTCGCAGGAGCTTTTCAAGCGAGACAACTACGCCGACTATCTCTATTTCCACGGGCTTAGCGTCGAAAGCGCCGAAGCGCTGGCGGAGTACTGGCACAAACATATTCGTCAGGAATTGAGCATCGCTGATTCTGATGCGAAGAATCTTAATGAACTGTTTCGCCAGGGTTATCAAGGCTCCCGGTTCAGTTTTGGCTATCCGGCGTGTCCGAGTCTCGAAGACCAGTTGAAGCTTTTCGAACTGCTCGACCCGGCGCGCATCGACGTTGAGTTGAGTGAAGAATTTCAGCTTGAGCCGGAACAGTCGACTTCGGCGATCGTGATCCATCATCCGGAAGCAAGGTACTTTTCGATTGAGTGAGATCCCGCCTGCGTGTAGCGGCAGCGCTTGTCCCTGCCCGCAATCCCGTTTAAGTTAGTAATATCAAAACCATGCCCGACGAGGTCTTAATGCGTTCGGAGATTCTACGGGCAGAGACAGGCCCTGCCCTTACAGACGTGCTTGTGCCCACGGCGGAAGAACTTGCCGTCCTTTCCCCCTTCGAGCGTTTCGCCTTCCGCGTTACACACCGCATGAATCTGGGCCGCTGGAAACGCTTCTGGACCTGGTGTCAGAGTTTCTTCGGGGCGGGCTGGATTCAGCTTTCGGCTTACAACCTGATGCGCGTGTATGGCCTCGAGAACATCGAAGCCGTCGATCATGATCGTCCGATCCTGTTGGTCGCGAATCATCGATCGTTCTTCGACATGTACACGGTCTCGACCGTCTTGTTTCGTCGCACACCCTGGCGCAAGCAGCTTTTCTTTCCGGTGCGCGGCCGCTTCTTTTATCAATCACTCGCTGGCATGTTTGTAAATCTGGTGATGGGCTGGTGGTCGATGTATCCGCCGTTCTTTATTACCGGCGAAGATCCGCTGCCGGCCAAACGTCCGTTTGATAAATACTCGATGCGGCGCCTGGCCCAGCTTTGCCGTGAAGGCGCCGGCAACGTGATCGGTTTTCATCCCGAGGGTACGCGTAACAAAGGCGCCGATCCATATTCCTATCTTCGTCCGCAACCCGGCGTCGGCAAACTGATCAAGGACGCGAACCCGCAGGTGGTTCCGGTTTTCATTGCTGGCCTGGGTAATAAGTTAGCGAAACAGGTTTTAGGAAACTGGTTTGGCGGCGACAAGATTCGAATTCATTTTGGCAAGCAACTGGATTTGTCAGAGTTCATGGCGAAAAAAGATCGGGTGCGAACCTATAAGGAAATCGCTGATTTTGTGATGAGCAAGATTGCGGAACTTGGCGAAGCTGATCGGGAATTGTATGCAGACGGAGAAAAATCTTAACGCAGAGGGCGCAAAGGATTACGCAAAGAACGCAGAGGAAAAAACCTTTGCGTTCCCTGCGAATAACTCTGCGTCCTTTGCGTTTATCTTCGTTCAGAACAAACTCAACTCATGACGTTACCACTGGTTATCGTTAACCCCGCTGCCGCCGATGGCGCTACGCGCGATGCCTGGCCAAAGATCGCCAGCGACCTGCGCACGCATTTTGGCGCATTCTCGGTTGCTTTCACGGAAGCAGCTGGGCACGGGCGCCAACTGGCGGCGGAAGCCGCAAAGCAGGGAGTGAAACTGATCATTGCCTGCGGTGGCGACGGTACGATCTCGGAAGTTGTGAATGGAATCCTCGAATCCAATGAGTCAACCGAACTCGGTGTGCTACCGAGTGGTACGGGCGGCGATTTCCGGCGCACTCTGCGCATGCCTAACAATGTCGCTGCCGCTGCGCGCGCGTTAAGTAACGGTCGCACGCGCACGATCGACGCCGGTCGGGTGACTTTTGTTAATGATAGCGGCGAGCGCGAGACGCGCTTCTTTATCAACGTAGCCAGTTTCGGCATGAGTACGGCGGTGCTCGACAAAACGGCCAGCGGCGAAGCTAAGAAATGGATTCCTGGCTTTGCTCCGCGTAAACTCAGCAGCAAACTCTCTTACGCTGCGGCGACCGTGCAGACGACGCTTTCATCTACGCCTACGGAAGTTCACGTGCAGCTTGACGAGTTACCGGAGCGGCGTTTGCGCGTGGCCGAGTTCTGCGTGGCCAATGCGCGTTATTACGGCGGGGCCATGAAGATCGCTCCCGACGCGAAACTCGACGATGGCGAATTCGATATCATCACGATTGGTGACGCCAGCGCGTTTCGAATTCTCGCCAACTCGCCGCGACTTTATTTTGGCGCCCACCTGCGGATGAACGAAGTAACCCACGCGCTCGCCAAACAGGTCGTCGCGCGACCAGTCAAAACGGATGAGGAAGTGCGAGTCGAACTCGATGGCGAAGTAGTCGGTCGCTTACCCGCGACCTTTCAGATCATGCCGCTGGCATTGCGCGTGCGGTGTCCGTGAGAGGTGGTAGGGTCTTAGTCTGATTTACTCTCTGCGCAAGCTCCGCGTTCTCTGCGTCTCGGCGGTGGGTCCTGGCGCGAAAAGCTTACCGCAGAGGTCGCAGAGAAGAGCTGAGCTAAGCTAAGAGACTTCTTAGGAGCAAATCGGTGGCAAAGCGAAGTCAAAAGTCCGCTCGAGGCTGGTTAAGGTACGAGCGAAGACACGATGAGCTTGCGCCCCGGTCGGTTTTCGTCAAGCGGATCATCGCCTCGCTGGCCATCGCTCTTTGCCTGATCATGGTCGCTCTGTTCATTGGGATATGCGGCTATCACCTTCTCGCCGGCTTCGGCTGGATTGATTCTTTGCTTGAAGCGTCGATGATTCTGGGCGGCATGGGGCCGGTGAATCAGTTACCGACTGAGGCCGCGAAAGTCTTCGCCTCAATTTATGCCCTGTTCAGCGGCTTGATCCTGATCGCGCTGATGGGAATTATTCTTTCGCCGGTAGTCCATCGCATCATGCACAAGTTTCATGTGGATGAAAAAGATGTTAATAAAGGTCGGTGACTGCGAACGGAGTTCGATTTATTCCCTCTCCCCTGGGAGAGGGTAAGGGTGAGGGCTTGAGCGCTGCTAGCCCCTCAACCCCAACCCTTCTCCCAAAGGGAGAAGGGAGGAAGAACATCGTGCAAGCTGTAAGCTTGCGATTGACTAATTGCAATAAACTCAATCCGTTAGCTCGCACATCCCTAAGGAGGTTCCTCATGTCAGAACAAAACACCCTGGCAGAAAACAAAGCTCTGATTCGCCGTTGGTTCGAAGAGGTCTGGAACAAGGGTCGTGCCGATGCCATCGCAGAGATGATGGCTGAAGACGCCGTCGCGCATGGACTCTCAGACGACGCCGCGAAACCCTTGCGTGGGCCGCAAGGCTTTCTGCCTTTTCATGCGCAGTTTCGCGAAGCCTTTCCCAACATCGAAGTCGTCGTCGAAGATACGATTGCCGAAGGCGATAAGGTCGCGGCGCGTTGCTCAGTTAGAGGTAAGCATGTGGGCGACAGCCTGGGATTCAAGGCTACTGGAGCTCAAGCTGAATTCGACGGCATCACTATCGTCAAAGTCAAAGACGGCAAGATAGTGGAAGCCTGGAACAACTTTGATTTTATGAAGATGTACAAGCAACTGGGGGCGATTTGATCGGCAAATCGTGTCCTCCTCCTGTGGATCTGCTCGCGCTTTCCGCGTTCGCTAGTTACTGCCTGGCAGGCGGCTTGGCGGAGCGATCCAGTGGCAACCGCTTGAGATCGATCACTTCCAGCTCGTTGGAATTGTAGTTGGCCACGAACAAAGTCTGGCCGTCCGGCGAGTGCCCGAACTCGCGGGGGAAAGCGCCCGCGGGCACGCTTCCCAGAATCGCCGCTTGACCAGCGCCGACGTTTGCGGCATCAATCACGGTCAACGTCTGCCGCGCAGTTCTGTTGCTGGAAAAGCGGTTTGAATTACTGACGAAGACCAGCTTTCCTTCATTGGCTACGGCGACTCCGACCGGAGCCGTTCCTACTGGAACCTGACCGACGCGCGCGTGCGCAACATCAGTTCGCAGCGCCGTCGCATCAAAGGCCATCAGCGCATTGCTGTTTCGCGCCGTGACGAAGACGCGCTCCCCAGTGGGAGAGATCGCCATTCGCACCGGACTGCAGCCGGCCGGTACTTTTGAAATCACCGAGCTTGCGGGGTCGGTTTTCGCGCGCGTTACGTCGACGACGATGATCGCCCCTTCGGGATATTGAGGCTTCGCCGTGGCCGGATCCTGCCCTTCCGGCTTACACGCAATCGGCCAGTTGAATGATTTCGGCGCGCCCTGACTCGTGGTGTACAGCCAGCGATCATCGGGAGAAAATGTAAGAGCGATCGGAGCGGTGCCCACGGAGATCTTCCCCACTTTCGCGCTGTCTTTGAAGCCCTCCGAGCGGGCCTTTTCCAAATTGATCACCGTAATGGTTTCAGTGTTCTCGTCACTGACAAACAGGAACCTGTCGTCGGCAGTCACGTTGACATAGACGCTGCCGGAAAAATCTCCATCGCTGATATAACCCAGAATTGGGTCGCCAATACCGGCGGTCATCCGCATCACGTCCAGAAAAACAACGTAGTCATCATCGGCAACGATTAACAGTTTGCCGTCGTGAGTCATCACCATCCCGGTTGGGCCCGCTTCGATGGGAAAGACTTTCTTCAGGATGATCTGCCCGTCCATCCGACTCAACATCGCCACGCCGTTTGCGGATTTCGGATTTGAGCTGGTGACCGACACAAAAAGCCAGCAACCGTCCTTGCTGGATATGGTGCTGAATGGATGACCGGGCAGTGGCACGTACGAGATCGGATCCTTCGGGGCCGCGTTGCAACGTGAAGCGCGTTTGGCGTCAGCGGTTTGAGCGAACGTGGTCGCAGTTAAGAGTAAGACAATGCCACCGATCTTGAGCAAGACAAATAGGCTCATCGTCATCCGCTTTCCGAGATTCATATGCGGCGCCTCCCTTTGAGCAACGAAGGTTTTTCGGCCAGGTTAATCCCGGCACTACAGGATTATTTGACTAACGCACTCCACCCAGAAAATTCTCGCGCACATAATGCACCGTGTCGTTGAGCGTGTCGCCGGGATCGCGCGGTGTGAAGCCGAGTTCGCGGCGGGCTTTATTGTGATTGAAGTACCAAAAGTACTCGGCCATTTCGATGGTGTCGGCTTCCAGCGGCGACGTCAGGTTCCATTGCCGAAACAGCGAATCGATCACATGCGCGCCGGTGATCGCGAACTTTGAAGGGAAGGCCAGGCGTGGTGAGGCGACCTTAGTCAGACGTTCGAGTCGATCGAAAAACTTCACAAAGGTCCAGTTCACCGCGCCCAGCAAATAGCGTTCGCCATGCCGGCCTTTCTGCATCGCCACCCGAAAAGCCTGTGCCGTGTCCCGCACATCGACAAAGTTCAAACCGCCGTTGGGCACGGCGCTAATTTTCCGAGCCAGGAAATCCAACACAACTTTCGTCGAGCTCAGACGATCATCTCCCGGCCCCAACAGTAAGCTCGGATTCATGATCACCAGACGCAATCCTTTTCCGCTGAAACGTTCGAGGGCGGCCATCTCCTGGTAGGCCTTGCTGGCGTAATAAGGCCAGCGTGCGATGATGTCCAGGGGCGGATTATACGTTTCGTCGGGAACGACATCGCCTTTCTCAGTTACCGCAATCGTACCGCTGCTAGAGGCGAGCACCATCGTGTGTGCGCCCGCCTTGCGCGCGGCGTCACACAACAGACGAGTGCCCTCAACGTGAAGTCTGTACATTTCGCGGGCGTCGTCTTTCTCGCGCGAGACCTTCCCCGCCAGGTGATAGATTTCGGTGACACCTTCGACGGCGCGGGCTACATCATCAGCGTTCAGGACTGAGCCGGCGACGGTGTCGACGCCGAGATCGGCCAGCCATTCCGGCGTCGAATTTGCCATCACGCGCAAATCCTTAACGCCCGATTCAACCAGTTGGCGGACCAGATGCGCGCCGAGAAAGCCTGTGCCGCCGGTAATCAAGGTTGTCGGCGGGACTTTCTTAACAATGGCCGCGTGCTTTTTCGTGCTCTTCCGGGGCACGATCTGCGCAGTGCGTCTCTTTGGCGTAGTCTTCTTTGGCATTCAGTTATTAATCCGCAGATTTCGCAGATTTCAAAGACTTAGAAAATACAAAACGGCGAGTTCCAAACTTCGTCACAGTGAATTGAATAAGAGACCTATACCTTTAGAGGCCAGGCACGATCCACGAACTCACACGAAACTGCTTGAAATCAACTGAATAGTTCGTGTGATTTCGTGGATCACTCTGCCTCATCTGTGAAATCTGCGTAATCTACGGATGGTTAAGCCTTCACCGTCGCGAACTCTTCTTCGTCGGCTTCGATTCGCGAACGGCCGCTGCGGCGTTCTTCTTTCCATTGCTGCCTGACTGCCTCGACGTCGAAAGGCTCGCCGGTGCGATCGCGCAGGTTGACGATGTCGTGGCGAACGCGCTCGGCTATCAACCGATAGGCTTCTGCTCTGGCCAGTCCTTGCGTCATCTCTTCGAGTTCCTCAATCGTCAACAGGCGTCCGACGCGCGCGCCCACGTCCCGGCTCTTGAGAATCGTCGAGCCTTTAGGAAAAGCTTCATAGGTGCCGCGCAGATAGACCGGCAGGATGCCGACCCGCGAAGCCAGCGCCAGGTATCCAATCACCGGTTTGAAGTCAGCCATGACTCCAGTCATCGAACGCGTTCCTTCGGGAAAGATCAGCGCGTTGTAACCGCGATCCAAATACGACCGCGCGTGCCTGAGTGATTGCCGGAGTGAACCACTGCGCTCCATCGGTACCAGGTTGGTAAAGTTTTCCATGTAAGCGCGTTTGTATTTGGTGTCAAAGAAATAGTCCGCCGCCGCCAGCGCCACCAAATCCTGGCCCGCGTCTCCCAGGGCCATCTTCACCAAACCCATATCGAGATGAGACGAGTGATTCGCCGCGACGATGAAGTTCGTGTGATAGGGAATATTAGTCTGGCCTTCGTACTTTGTGCGCAGTAGACGTTCATAGAGCGTGCGCTGCGCCAGGTCGAGGGTCTTATTCCCAATCGTCCGCAGAAATTCAGGAACACGAATTTCATCGTCGCCTTTTTCAGCTTCCAGTTTTAGTCGCCCGGTGTCGCGTTTGGGTCCCGTTGCCGCCTGCCGGTTAACAACAGTCAGGAGTTCGCGCACGTCCTGAACCTCGTTAAGACGCTCGGGCGCCGTCAGCGATCCGCCGGCGTTCTCGATCGCCGTGGCCAGTTCGACAAACATCAAACTGTCAAATCCGAGATCAGCCAGTCGCGTATTAATCGCTACTTCATCCTTTGCACGATTCGACACTGTCGCGACTATGTCGAGCAGCCACATAGCTTCGCCGGTCATTGCCTCGACGGAATCTGATTGTTCAGAGCGCTCACCATCTTCAATCTGCTGAATCAGGTTCAGCACTTCGCGGCGCTTGACCTTGCGCGTGGCGGTGCGCGGCAATTCTTCGTCCGTGAAATGCATTACCTTGACGCGCTTGTAATAAGGCAACTGGGCCGAAACTTCGCGGAAGTGTTCTTCGATCTTCCTGCGCAACTCAGCGCGAGAGAGCGCGATGTCGTATTCGGGATCTGGCACCACGATGCAAGCGACTTTCTCGCCAATGCCGTCGGGCAAACCAATCACGCTCAGCTCTTTAATGTAAGGCGAGTCCTGATAAACCTCTTCGACTTCGTCCGGATAAACATTTTTGCCGTTCGTGTCGACTATTATTTCCTTTGACCGCCCGACCAGATAAAGATTGCCTTCGTCGTCGATGCGGCCAAGATCGCCGGTGTAAAGCCAGCGATCGACCAGCGCCTCTCGCGTCGCTTCCTCGTTGCCGAAATAGCCAAGCATTACGTTCGGTCCGCGCGCGATCACTTCACCGACTCCGCTCAGGTCGGGATCGGAGATGCGCACCTCGACTCCGGGCAGAGACTTGCCGACAGTGCCGGCTAGCATGCGGTTCTCTGGACGCGTCACCGTCAACACGGGCGACGCTTCAGTCAAACCATAGCCTTCGAGAATGGTGAAGCCGAGGCCCTGAAAATCGCGCTGCACTTTGTCATTCAGCGCCGAGCCGCCGCTGATGAAATAACGGATGCGGCCACCCATGCCTTCGTGAATCGGATAGAAGAGCAGTTGGCCAAAGTTCAGCGGAGTCTGGTCACGCAGCCAGGCGTTAAACTTCATCAGCAGGTCCGCAGTTTCACCGACCCACTTGCCGCGTTCGTGCAGACGATTCTTGATTCGTCGATGCAGCAATTCCCAAAGGGCCGGCACGCCGACCATGCCGGTGACGTGACCGTTCTTGATCGCCTTCACGAGGTGTTCGCTGGTCAGCTCAGGCAGATAAGTGATCTGTGCGCCGCGACTAAGTGGAGTAAGAAAGCCGGTCGAGAACTCAAACGTATGGTGCAGCGGCAAGACCGAAAGCACGCCGTCGCTCGTGTCCATATCAAAGACCGACGACAGCATCGAGACCATGCTGGTCAAATTGCGATGCGACAGCATCACGCCTTTCGGACGGCCGGTCGTGCCTGAAGTGAAGATCAGCGAAGCGACCGATTGCGCCGTTACGCGCTGCGGCAGCAGTGCAATGCGCTCCTCTTCAGTTTTCTCGTCAGGCAGTTCAAAGACTTCTTCGAACTTCCAGAGCTTCACGGTGTCAAGTCCGGCGGCCTTTAATTTCTCCGGCAGATCGGAATGTTCTTCCATCAGCTTGCTGCTGATCACGATGCCTGCAGCTTCACCCGCGCGGGCAAAGTTCACCACTTCTTTGGCTGTACTTTCGGGATCGACAGGAATACAGGTCGCGCCGGCCTTGAGTACTCCGAAGTAGGTCATACCCCACTCAGGCGCGTTGTGACTAAACAGCATCACGCGATTGCCGGAACCGATCTGGTGGCTGGCAAAGAATGCCGCGGCGCGGGTCGCCAGCTCCCGAAGATCGGCATACGTATATTGCTCTTTTCGCCCGTCGCGTTCGATGCGCATTGCCACGCGCGTCGCGTGGCGCTTGGTCGTCGTCTCAAACAGCTCAACCAGATCGCGATACGTATAGATGCGCTTGGGCTGCGCCCGCATGTCTTCTTCGAGGGTGGGCAGCACCCACTTCTTCAGTCCCGGCAGGTGAATGTTCAGCCAGTAGTCATACCAATCGAAGGCCTCGGGATTCCAGGTCAGCAGTTGCTGCTCGTCCTCGCGAATGCGCGCAAAGAGCGCGCGCACGTTGTCCGAGCGAAAGACGTAAGCATTTTCAGAAGTGAAGGGAAGAAACATTTCGAATGCTTCTTTCGCTTCGCGCGTCTCTTCTTCAACACGGTCGACGGTCTGCTTCATGCGGTTGATGACGCCTTCATAACGCCCGCCGCCCCAGCGCGGTCGCGCCCGATCCAGCAGGCTTGAGGCTCGCTTCGCTGCCTTGTTCATCATCGGCAGCGAGGTTGATTCGAAACGCTCCGGAGTCACTCGAAAAGGCTCGAAGCGGGCTGATATTTCGCGGAACAAACGCAGCCCGTCTTTCTTTTCCAGCTCCTGCTGCCGCCTGAACAATCCCACCAGCGAGATAATCCGCTCCATATTGTTGGGATTCACCTCGCCGGTGGCTGCCTGGTGAACCAGCTTCGGTTCTTCGACGCAGGCCTGGGCTGCGACGGCGAGCATCACCGCAGACACCTGATCTACGGGCGTAATGTCGAGGATCAATTTTTCGTTGGCTGGGATCTGGCGCTGGCCTTTCAAGGCCATAAAGACGATTGGCGCAGTCGTCGTGAAACCTTCGTTCCATCCGGGGAAGGGATAACTCCTGGCGGATTCTACAATGCTGGGGCGGACTATGCTGCGCACGATTCCGGTCTCAGCGGCGACCAGTTGTTCGCCCAGCGCCTTGGCGTAGGTGTAGATGTTCGGCCAGCCCCAGAACTTCGCGCGTTCGATACCCAACTCCGTCAGACGATTGCGGGTCCAGACTTTTCGTTCGCGCGCGACGGCCAGACCCAACGCGTCCGGATCGTCGGCGTCACGCATCTCTTCATTCAGGCGCTTGCGGGCCTGCTCGCGAAACTGCGCCACTCTCATCGCGTCTTTGGCTTCTTCGCGGGCGCGCTCGGACATTTTCGCGCAATCCTGAATTTCCTGCTCGACAGAGAATTCAACGCCTTTGAGTTCATTCTTGCGCGGGAAGTAGCCGATCACGTCGTCGTTCTCCCAGACTGCACCGGAACGGTTGCCGGCGACGAAACAGGTCGAGATGTGAATCAGGCACGGCCGTTTCATGCGCTTGGCGAAGGCAATTACGTTCTGCGTTCCGACAACATTGGTGCGCAATCCGCTCTCGAGAGTCGGGTTGAAAGTTACGTTACCCGCAGAGTTGATGACGACATCCAGATCATCGGCAAGCGCTCCGGCTTCTTCTTCGCTGAAACCAAGATTCTTTTCGGCAATATCGCCGCCGACAATTGCGACCTTGTCGCGGATAAAGCCTTCCAGGGCGTCGCCATATCGCTCGCGCAGCGGATCGAAAGGCGGCGCGCTGATTACATTGTTCCAGAAGCGAGTCTCAGACTCTTCCTGCGAGCGCGCGCGAACCGTGACATAGACTTTCCCGATATTGGGAAAGCGATGCAGCAGCATGCTCAACGTTACTTTGCCGACAAAGCCGGTGCCGCCGATCAGAAAAATTCTGCGGCCCTGATAAATCTCGGTTGGTGAAAGCTTGTTCGTCATGATCGGATAAACTCTCAGCCGCATCTGCGGATTTCGCAGGCCCTCTTTCCGCCACGGTGCTTAAGCAGGTCCGCGATTGCCGTATGATTTCTGTTGATGGCGATGTCGAGCGCCGTGCCGCCGTCGCCGATTGCGTTTACATCGGCGCCGCGCAGCAGCAGCTCTTTTACGGCAGCCAACTGGCCGTTAAAGACCGCTTCGGTAAGGGCCGTGTCGCCGAATTGTTCGCGCGCATTGACGTCCGCCCCCTGATCCAGCAAATAGCGCACGACTTCGAGGCGCCCTTCACCGGCAGCGAGATAGAGCGGCAGACAACAGTTGCCGCGCGCGTTTACGTTGGCCCCCGCGAAATGAAGCAGTTGCATACGATGGAGATTCCCGTCTATCGCAGCCTGAGCGAAATAACTCTGTCGCTGCGCTTTGAATTGCGGCCGGCTGTTCACGATCGCCAGTGAGAATCCGAGCGTGCTGACAAAGGCAATCGCCCGCGTAATGATCAAATTTGCGGTCTCTCTGCTCATCGACTCTGTGCTACTACTCCATGTCAGCGATGCCGATCATGGGCTGATGCAGCATCGTGATCTCGGCGGAATTGCCCATGTAATTGCGGGCCATCGCGATGGCTTCCGTCAGGTTGTCAGCGCGCTCCCAGCCGAGCATTGCAGGTACATGCGCGTTTTCGGCGCCGGCCGCAATCACCTTGCCCACGTGCTGGCGTCCGTTCTCGCCCCAGTACCACATGAAAAACGGATGCGCCCCGTGATAGGCGTTACCGCGGCGATACATTTCTACGTAGCTCGGATTGTTGGCGAACTCGCGTTCATACTTATCGCGCAGGTAGAAAGCATCGCGCGATTCCGGCAACAGACGATTGAAGAACTCGATGTAGCTGGGATGGAAATCGTGATCGAACTGGTCATAGCACGGATGGTGGATGATCAGCACTCCACCCTTCTTTAATAGCGGCTTGTTCCGGTAGAAATTAAAGTGATAGCCGAGGCCCATCACCTGCACGAGCAAAGGATTCAGGATCGAATACACGTTGTAGGGAGAAATGTCCGGAATGCCGGTAATCAGAATGTCGCATTGGCCGCGAACAGGAATGGCGTATTGCTGAAAGCCCTTCTCGATGATCTTTTCATGCACCGGCTCCGTCTTGCCCGCGAAACAGGCAGTCATCTCGTATTGGGAGGGCCGCGAGTGCAACAACTTGCGCCTTGCGGCGCGCGGCAGTTTGCTCATCGTGTAGCGCATGGCTTCGAATTTCATTCGATCAAAGGCGCTGAAGTCGTCTTCATTCTTCAGGAGAAAATCCATGTCGCCTTTGTACATGCGGTTGTTGATGGCGGTTTCGATGTGAAAGACGTTCAGATGCTCGTCGACGATCTTGCCCAGGCGCCCACACTTGTTACTCAACTCCGACCGCGCGGGATCCATATAACTGTCGGAATCGCGTATGGTTTGCGGTTCGTGATGCGCGCGCAGCGATTCATAATCACAGAGGCCGACGGCGACTGACTTGTGCCCCCCATCCATCGGCACAAAATTGATGTTGCAGTAAATCAGTAAGTCGCTTTCCGCCGCCCGGCGGTTCAACACCAGTGGCTCTTTGTGGCGTGTCTCGCCGAGCTTGATCAGGCCTTCCTTCCATTCGGCGTCGTGGTTGTAGTATCGATCAGGATAAAAATCGTCATAGATCTTCTGTCCGACCATGCGCTTCATTTCCCACGGCGTCATCTTTCGGTGCAGGGAATTGGCGATGATGATGTGCACGTCGTCGACGCCGTGCCCGGCCAGCATGCCCAGCACGATTTCCAGCACGGTCTGGCGAATGTCGGGCGTGGCCATGGGCGGTAAAGGCAGACTGATGTCGTCAACGGCAATCGTGACCTTCATCCCCGGCTCGAGCTGGGAAAAAAGCGGATCGCACCCCAGCGGGTGATTCAGCGCATAGCGAATCGCCGCCTCGCGATTGGGCAGCCCTTTGACCGGCGGATTGGGATAAATCACGCGAGTACCGACGGGCAGGTCTTCGAGGATAAAGTCTTCGCCCGAAGGCATGATGCGCGGTGCGCTGTCGCTGTCGATGTAAACGATCGACTCGTGTGTCTTTCTTCTTAGCTGCAAAGCCATGGTTTCAGTTTCCAGGTTTCATGCTTCAAGCTAGGGTTTCGAACTTCAAACCTTAAACTTGAAACCTGAAACTATTTCAGATTTAGAATCGGCCAATCGTGATGCAATGCCGTCTGCCGCAAACGAAGGTCCGGATTCACGGCCGCCGGATGTCCGACGATCGAAAGCATCGGCAGATCGCTAATGCTGTCTGAGTAAGCAAACGATTCGCTCAGGCTAATGCCCTCGCGCTCGGCAAACGTCCTTATCCAGGAAGCCTTCGTCGCCGCTGCCAGTACCGGCGGCAACAGACGACCCGTTGCCACGCCTTTTACAAATTCGAGACGGTTTGCCACGTAGTCGGTAATCCCCAGGTAGTTCATCAGCTGCTCTACCGAGAAATCCAGGGCGCCGGTAACCACGACCTGGCGCAAACCCAGGCTGCGCGACTTCTCAATTAGTTCAAAGGCACCTGGAAAGACCGCGGGTTTGAGCACCTTCACAAACAACTCGTCGGCAAAGAATCGCATCCGATCCTCGGTCTCGCCTTTGTACCGTTTGAAAAAAAGATCGTTGAAGACTTTTCGGCTATACTGATCGCTGACCGCGAACAACGGGACGCTCAACAGGGTGGCGGCACTCTTGGTGAAACTCCGGATCAGATTGGGCTGATTGCGCGCGTAGAAACCAAGCGTATGAACCAGGTTGGTGCTAACCAGAGTTCCCTCGAGATCATAGAATGCTGCCGCCGCCACCTAGGTCCTCCACTGTTTTTCCGGTTTCGAGGGCGCCACTATACCTTATCCAAGGAGAATTCCAAAGGGCAATTTAACTGTGTATGAATAGACCAGACAATATAGGGCAGGAGAGAGCCTGCATCGCAGGAAAAGGCCGAAATATCGGACTTTTGTTGATTGTGTTGTTACTGCCAATTCTCGCCGGGGCCTGCCGAAAAGCGGTTTCAGAGGCTGAGGTACGGGGCACTGGAAAGCCGGCCGCTGAGGCGATTGCCGAAGCAGACCAGCTCTACACCGGGCGGTCGGATCTGACGAAGGTGCGGCAGGCGCTGGTTGCGCTTCGCCAGTCCCAGGCAAACGATCCGACGAACTATGAACTGGCCTGGCGGCTGGCGAAGTTTAGTTACTATCTTGGTTCACACACTCCGGAATCCACCGAAAAAGAGAAGTCGTTTCACGATGGAATTGCGGCGGGCAAGCTAGCGGTGCGGTTGCAGGACGGAAAACCGGAGGGTCACTTTTGGCTGGGCGCGAACTACGGAGGCAACGCTCAGCTAAGCGTGCTGGCAGGGTTGTCAGATTTCGAAGACATCAGGCATGAGATGGAAACAGTCCTCAAGCTGGATGAGGGATACCAGTCGGGCAGCGCCTACATGGCCCTGGGCCAGTTGTATCTGGAAGCACCCAGAGTTCTCGGCGGAGACTCGCAGAAGGGGGTTGAGTACCTCGAAAAGGGGGCTCGCTTGGGCCCGAACAACGCGTTGTTGCGCTGGCACCTGGCTGCGGCTTACGTTGAACTTCACCGGAATGATGACGCGCGCAAACAGATCGACTACCTGCTGGCTATGAAACCAGCGCCGGGCTACGAGCCCGAGTATGAAGAAGCGGTCGCCGAAGTCCGAAAGTTGCAAGAAAAACTTAAGCAGGAAAGCCGATAGAACGTTATCAGGCAAAGGAACGAGAGCGACAGCAGCCAGGGAAGTGCTCTGAGAATTAAGGTTTGCCGGTCGCTTTCTTCAACTCTTCGAGGGTACGCTTATGCTCTTCGAGTTTTTTTCCAGCCTCTGCCAGCTTGCCCTCAGATGTTAGCCGCTGATACTCCTGAAACTCCTGTATCGCCCGATTAACTAATTGCTGCACGTTTGGCGCGCCCGCTACTGGCGGCGATGGTGACGGCGAAGGGGACGGCTTGGGCGAGGCGCCCGGTTGTGGCTTCGGCTGCTCGCCTTTAGTTTCTACCGGAGCTTTGGCGGCTTCGCCAAAAAGACTGTTAAGGGCTTCCTCAAAACTTGCGCCATAGCCCAGACGGTCCTGCGTGGCCAGCACCACCAGACGCAATTCGGGCATGGGGCTGCTTTCGGCCCTGAGATAGATTGGCTCTACGTACAGTAGCGACCGGCCGAGCGGAATCACCAGCAGATGGCCGCGAACCACGCGCGAGCCTTGCTGATTCCAAAGACTGAACTGCGCTGAAAGCTGCGCATTTTGATCGATGCGGGCTTCAATTTGTAGCGGGCCATCAATCAGACGGGATTTGGGAAAGTCATAAACCAGCAGCTTGCCATAGTTATCACCGTCACATCGACCGGCCATCCAGCCAATCATGTTATTTCGGTTAGCCGGCGTGAACGGCAGGATCAGCGCAAATTCAGTTTTGATTTGTTCGCCGGGGAGTTGCATGAGGACATAGTAAGGCTCGATTGCCTGAACCTGCTTCTTGTCCTGATCATCCAGAACAACTTGCGTAGCCACGCTCCAGACATCTTCTTGTTGAAACAGCACTTTGGGGTTTTGGGTATGGTAAAGGCTAAAGACTTCGCCCTGTACGCGGAGCAACGTTTCCGGATAGCGGATGTGTCCACGGAGATCCGCCGGCATCTGGTTAGCCTCCAGAAACAAACCGGGGAAGATTCCACGATATGCGGCAATCAAAGGATCGTTGGGATCGAAAACGTAAAAGCGAGTCGTGCCGTTGTAAGCGTCGATTACCACCTTGACGCTGTTGCGAATGTAGTTGATCTCGTTGGTTTCGACTTTGTGGTGACGCGAATAGGGATAGGTGGAAGACTCAGTAAAGGCGTCGATCATCCAGTAGAGTCCGCCGTCATTGCCGGTAACAATGTAGGGGTCGCGATCGTAAATCAGAAAGGGCGCAATGCCGTCGACTATCTCTCTGATGTTGCGGTGGATCATTAATCGGCTGTCGGCCGAAACATCATCAGAAAAGGGGAGCTTAGCCAGATCGCTGACAGCCCAGGCAAGTAGCAATCGCCGCAAACCGCCGCCGATGCGGATCCCGCCGATGCCTTCATAACTGGTATAGGTGTTTGATTCGCCCTGTGGAAAATCAAACTCTTTCTGCCGCGTCTTTACATAGACGTCGCTGTTGGTCTCTTGTCCAAAATAAATCTGCGGGCGCGTGACTTTTATCTCCGGCGCGGCTGATTCAATCGGCATGTTCGAGAGAATGAATCGCGGCATGCCTTCAGGCGTGAATCCGTTAGAGGTATTCATCGTCACGCCATAGCCGTGAGTGTAAATCAGCCGCTCGTTGATCCAGTTGCGCGAGGCCGCCGGCAGCTTAGTAAGGTTCAACTCGCGCGCGGCAATCATCACCTGCCGGCCCTGGGCGCCGATCGGATAACGATCTACGTCGACGTCCGGAAAGTCATAATAGGTGCGAATTGCCTGGATTTGCTTGAGGGTGTCCTGCAGCGCGCGCCAGTCCCAAAGTCGAATGTTGTCGAGCGTGACGCGGTTATTCTGCAAATCGAAAGCTTCAACCGAGCTTTCGGCTTCGAAATTTCGCTGCTCGATACGGTCGACCGCGAAGGCCCGCCGCGTCCAAACGATATTATGTTCGATGTATGGCGTTTCGCGGCCCAGTTCGTTGGGCTTGACGATGAAGGTGGTGACATACCACGGAACTATCACCCCCGCAATTATGTAAACAAGCACCGGAATGGCGACCCCAGCGATCAAGATTCGTAGGCGGCGAAGAAGGAAAGCGTTAAGTACCGCGATTAGCGCCGCGAGGATCAGCGAACCTGCCACCCAAACGTAACCGGGAAGCAGGTAGTTCGCTTCCATATAGGTGACTCCGGAAAAAGTTTGATGGTCGTCCCAAAGATAGGGATAGCGCGAAAGTAAAAACCGCCAGGCGGAAATCAACAACAATGCAGCCAGAGCGCAGGAAACAGCGGCGACGCTGGTGCGACGCGCGCGGGCAAAAACGCCGGTGCGGGCCAGTCCCTGTTGCGTAACCGCCAGCAGCGCGTAGACGATCGTGGCGCACAAAATGATAATTGCAAGATAAAGAAGCCAGCCGCTGACGGCGTCATATACCGGAAGCGTAAACAAATAGAAGGCGACTGGCTTATTAAAGATGGGATCGGTTAGCTCTGTCGGCACGCGATGAAAATAGAGAGCGAAGGTGCGCCAGATTTCGCGCATGCTCAAACCGAATACCAGGCCCGCCAGAGCGGCCACAACCCAGGCTGCGGGTTTCAGTACGCGTGACGGCGAAAAGTTAACCGGTTGCTGGTTGACCAGGATGGTACGGCGATCCAGAGCGAATTGGGCAAACGCCCACTCGACCAACCAGAATCCGCCTCGCAGGATCAAAACGGTAAGCACAAAGAAGATCGCGAACAGCTCGACCTTCAGCTTAAACATGTACCAGTAGACCGAAGAATAACCGAGCGAGCCAAACCAAAGCGCGGAGATGTAAATCGACAACCCACGAGAAGCGACGAAAAGCAGAACGAGTATGGCCAGGAGAATGAACCATCGCCAACGTTTGCGGCGCGGTCTGATGCGGCCGACGTCGATGATCTCGCCGTGCGGATCCAAGGAAATGGGCTGGCTCATGCGCGCCTAGCATACGCCGAAAGCGTCAAGGGTCAAAGACTATTCGCCGGCCTGGCTCGTCCAAAAGGAAGGGAACACCGATGCGACAAAGAAGCCGCTTTTCCCGGCAAAAAAAGAGATTGAACCCGTTGGCCTTGCGTTGCGCGCAATGATAGACTCGTCACGCATTTTGATCTAAAGAGTCCAACTGATGCTTTCACCAGAGACAATCCTTCAGGCGCGTTACCGAATTGTTCACCAACTCGGGCAAGGCGGCATGGGCGCGGTTTACGAGGCGGTGGACGAACGGCTCGACACCATCGTGGCCCTGAAAGAAACGCTTTTTACTGGCGAACGGTTACGCAAGCAGTTTGAACGCGAGGCCCGCCTGCTCGCGCGTCTACATCACCAGGCGCTGCCCCGTGTCAGCGATCATTTCAACGAAGGCGACGGGCAATTCCTGGTAATGCAGTACATCGCCGGCGACGATCTTTTCGAAATGCTGATGCGCAGAAAGGCTCCTTTCCCGCAGGAGGAAGTGTTGTTGTGGGCCGATCAACTTTGCGACGCACTCGACTATTTGCACACGCAAAACCCACAGATCATCCATCGCGATATCAAACCGCAGAATCTGAAAATGACCGCGCGGGGGCAGGTGGTGCTGCTCGATTTCGGCCTGGCAAAAGGATCGGCCGGTCAAATGTCGGTGGTCACAACTTCGGCCAGCATCTTTGGCTATACGCCCAACTACGCGCCACTGGAACAGGTTCAGGGGCTGGGAACAGACCCGCGCAGCGACATCTATGCGCTGGCCGCGACGCTCTATCACTTGCTTACCAACGTTAAGCCGCCGGACGCGCTCAGTCGCGCCGGGGCCGTCGTCAACGGCCAGCCGGATCCGCTGATTCCGGCCAATGAGGTAGCCACGGTGAGCGGAGCCGTCGCCGCGGTGCTTGGCAAAGGCATGTCGCAAAAGCGAGATGATCGCTACACCTCAGCGGTCGACATGCGCGAGGCTTTGCGACTTGCTGCGGTTCAGCAGCCGGGTGACGCGGCGACAATTATCGGAGCTGAGGGCGCTGCGCCGGCTAATGCAAAGACGGTCCTGCTCGATCAGAGGACTAAGGTTGCCGGCTCTCCCACCGGACCCGCAGCCAGCGAAGCGCAGACTCTGCTGGCCGGCGATGCTACCAGCGTTCGCGCCGCGAACTCGTCGAGCGAAACGGCCACCGTTGTGCGACCAGCGGGCAACGGCAACCGCACGAAAGTATGGCTGGGAGCCGCGATTTTGTTGGTGGTGCTGGCCGGTGGTGCGGGCGGCTTTTACATTTATAAGGCGAGAAAGCAAGCGCAGCAGCAAGTCGCAACGCCGACAACGCAAGCGCCCACTCAGTCAGTGGAATCGAATCAAACCGGAACTACGGCGACCGGGCCGACTCAGACAGAGTCGACCAAGCCTGCCGACACCAAGGTCGACAAACCAAAAGTCGATACCAGTCAGCGCGCGGCTACGTCAAAGCAAACCGGCGACAAGAAGGCCGAAGTCAACAAGCCCGCGCAAAACCAGCCGAGCCAGCAAACAGCCGGAGTACATGAGCGCGATCGAAATCAGGATCGTCCTAACCCTAATCCAAACGTGAGCCCGCCGCAGATTCCGCCCGTCGATCCTGCGCGTAATCCGCCGGGCACCGGCCATCCGCCCGGAACTAATCAAACGCCGGGCGTGCGGACGTTTCCGAACGGCGTGCGCGTAGTGACTCAGCCGGATGGCACCCGCATCATGATCTTCCCTAACGGCACGACGCGGGTGATTCCGCCGGGTGAAAGACCCAATCGTAGACGCCGCCCCTGACGGCCACCGTGCCAAATAATTCTCGAGAGTTTTTGAATTGTTCGACCCTATTCTGCAAAAATCACGATTCAGCCAGTAAGCTTCAGGAGTTTGAGAGATGATTAGAAGATTCAGCATCGTTTCGGCGTCTGTGATGACGCTGGGCATTTTACTTTCAGTACTTGCACTACCTCTGGTTCCCGTTCGGGCGGTGTCAGGAGAGACAACGGTACCTCCGGTGATTCGCATTACGCCGCCGGCGCCGGTGTTCGACGACGCCAAGCGCCTGGAAGAACTCGCGGCTCGCCGCAAACGGGTCGCCGAGGCAATCGGCCCGAAAGGGCTGCTGATAATGTTCAGTGCTGAACCTCGCGTCTATACCAACGACGTCGATTACCAATTTCGCCAGGAAAACAATCTTTATTACCTCACCAATTTGAACCAGAAGCGCGCGACGCTGGTGCTGACGCCGGGCAATGCGCAGTTGCCTGAGGTTCTGTTTCTGCCACGGCGCAATGCGGCTGCTGAAACATGGACAGGACACATGTACAGCGCGGCAGAAGCGGCAAAGCTTTCCGGCATCAGGGAAATCTGGGAAGCCGGCGAGTTCACGCCTTTTGTGAATGCGCTGCGCAAACACGAGGCTTACCGGCCAAAGCCTGAGAATATTCTGATGTCGCTCGCGACTGTCAGCGCTGGCGGTTTGGAAAACCTCTATAGCGCGGCGGCGAGCAACCAGGCCTCGCTTTACCTGCTCCAGTTTCCTCCCGAAGGAGAAAGTCGCGAGTATCGGCAGGAGCAACGTTTCGCGGCCACCTGGACCAAAGAGTCGGGTTTCATGATCCAGAACGCTTCGCCGATCTTTGCCCAGATGCGCGTGCGCAAGTCGCCGATGGAACTTCAGCTGATGCAGCACGCGATCGATATCAGCATCGAAGCGCATCAACGCGCGGAGGCGTTTGCCTCGCAGGCAAAGTGGGAATACGAAGTCGACGCGCAGGTGGCTTACACCTTCAAGCTACGCAACGCGGACAACTGGGGTTATCCGGACATTGTCGGTTGCGGACCCAACGCCACGACTCTGCATTACGAAGAGTCTCAGGGCCCTGTGAAATCGGGTGAGCTTATGTTGATGGACGTCGGAGCCGAGTACGGTCACTACTCGGCGGACGTGACGCGCACGTTTCCTGTCAGCGGTAAGTTCAGCAAAGAGCAGGCAGAGGTTTACCAGATCGTTTATGACGCCCAGGAAGCCGGCGCGAAAGTTATCAAGCCCGGCGCGACGTTATCGCAGGTCCACAACGCCGCGACCGAAGTGATCAAGGACGGCTTGTTACGGCTGGGCTTGATTACAGATCGCACTTCGGAATGGCAATACCGCATCTGGTTCATGCATGGTACGTCGCACTGGTTGGGGATGAATGTGCACGACGTCGGCGGGGGTGCGCAGTTCCAGCCCGGCATGGTCTTTACCAACGAACCGGGAATCTATGTTCGCCCCGATGCGCTGGACAATTTGCCTAAGACGGCGGATTACGAAAAATTCATCGCCGCGGTGCGGCCGGCCTTTGAGAAATACAAAGGCATCGGGGTGCGCATCGAAGATGACATGCTGGTTACTGAGGACGGTGTGAAGTGGATGACCGGAGCGCTGCCGCGCTCGATTCCCGATATTGAAACCTTTATTGCAAAAGCGAGGAGCTAGAACCTGCGATAATATTTTGAAGGCTTCAAGCTGTCATGGTTCTAACTCACTGCTGAGAATCTTTTGCTTCGGTTTCCAGAGCTTTGAAGAACCGCGCCGCCATCATTTTCGCGGCGCCCTCGATCATTCGCTGGCCTATGCCGGCAATTGCTCCGCCGACCTGCATCTCGCCGGTGTACCTGATTAGCGTGGCGCCGCCCGTATCTTCCAAATCGAAATCTCCCGAACCTTTTAAGAACCCAGGACCGCCCTTGCCGTCGACGACGATCCGGTAATGCTCGTGGGCGCGCATATCTTCCAGGTGGACATTGCCTTTAAAGGTGCCCTTAATCGCGCCAATGCCGGCCTTGATGGTCACGGCGTAGGAATCATCGCCAGTTTTTTCGAGTGACTCGCAGCCGGGAATACAACGTTGCAAAACTTGCGGATCAGTTAGCGCGGCGTACACGCGTTCGCGCGGTGCGTGGAGTTCCTGTGTACCTTCGATTCTCATTTAGAATTTAGAAGACAATCCGCAGATTGCCCAGATTACACAGATAAGGAATTAGACAGTAATGGAGTTGTGTAACAGGCCGGCGCGCGACAACTCTTTTTCAGAAGTTCTTGCTTATCTGCGAAATCTGCGGATGTGTTTATCCCGCACGTTTGATTGCGGTCGAGATTGCACGTCTCACATAAACCTCGGCGAGATGACGGCGATAGTCCGCTGACGCGAAGAGATCGCCATTCGCATCCACCCCGTCAGTGGCACGCGATGCCGCGCTCGCGATCGTTTGTTCGTCCAGTTTTGAGCCGTTCAACTCTGCTTCCGCGGCTGCCGCTCGATACGCTTTAGAAGAGACGCCGGTAATGCCGATGTTCGCCTTCTGACAACCACCATTGCCATCCAAAGAGAGGTTTGCTGCGACCCCCACCACGGCGAAGCCGGAGGCGGGATGATGCATCTTGGCGTAGGCCTGGCCCGTGCGGCCTTGTGGCTTGTTTATGCGAATCTCGCGCAGAATCTCGCCGGGCTCTAATGCCGTGGTCAAAAGGTCGACAAAGAAATCATCCGCCTTGATCGTACGCTCGCCGCTTTTGCTGGCGGCGACCATCTCAGCGTTCAGCGCAATTATCGCGGCCGGCCAGTCGCCGGCTGGATCGGAGTGAGCGAGACTGCCGCCAATGGTTCCCTTATTACGCACCTGCACGTCCCCAATGGCCGCGGCACACTCCGGCAGCAGCGGACAGATCTGCTTCAGCAAGTCTGAGGACTCGATTTGATAATGGGTGGTCATCGCGCCGATGCGGATCTGGCCCCCGTCTTCACGCACATAGGCGAGATCGCTGATGCGCCCGAGGTCTATGAGCAAAGGCGGCTGCGCTAAACGCAGCTTCATCGCCGGAATCAAGCTGTGTCCGCCGGCAAGAATTTTGGCGTCTTCGTTTTGCGCCAGCAACGAAAGCGCTTCGTCCAGCGTTTTGGCGCGAACGTAATCGAATTGTGCTGCAAACATGATGTCTCCTTTGCTGGGAGCGCGGACGTCCCGCCCGCATTGAGCGCATTAGCGCGAATAAGTGATTCGTTAAACCTCAGCTTAGAGGGTTGCGCGCTCAAGCCAGGAAACGCGCCTCTCGGCGCGTGTGCGGACGGGACGTCCGCGCTCCCAGCTAAGCGTTGATTAATTTCCAAACCGCTTCCGGTCTGACCGGCATGTCCAGATGCTTCACTCCGTACGGCGATAGCGCATCGACGATGGCATTGACGATCGCGGGCGTCGCGCCAATCGTGCCTGCTTCACCTACTCCTTTGACGCCCAGTGGATTCACGGGCGAAGGTGTTTCAGTGCGATCGAGTTCGAACCAGGGTAGCTGAGCAGCTCTAGGTATCGCATAGTCCATTAACTCGCCGGTGATGAGTTGGCCTTGATCGTCATAGACGACTTCTTCGTAAAGCGCCTGCCCGATTGCCTGCACGATGCCGCCATGTATCTGGCCGTCGACGAGCAGGGGATTGATCACCTTGCCGCAGTCATCGACGGCGACATAACGCAGGAACTTCGTCTCGCCCGTGTCCTTGTCGATTTCAACGACGCAGATGTGCGTGCCGAACGGAAAGGTGAAGTTCTTCGGTTCGAAAAAGTATGTCGCTGACAAACCCGGCTCAGTGTCCGGAGGCAGTTCCTTTGCTATGTGTGCCGCCAGAGCGATTTCCTGAATTGTCAGGTTTGTTCTGCCCTCAGTGTGCGGTTCCGGCAACGCTCGCGCCGGTGCTTCACCAACTGCCACGATCGGTTCGGAGATCGGGATTGTAGCTGCAGCCGCGGCCGGCAAATAATATCGTCCGCCTTCGAAGGCGAGTCGCGAAGCATCAGCCTGCAGAATGTGGGCGGCGATTTTCGCGGCCTTCTCTTTCAGTTTTTGGATTGCGATCAGCATTGCGGTCCCGCCGACGGCGGTCGCGCGGCTGCCAAATGTGCCGATGCCGTACTGAACGACTCCGGTGTCGCCGTGAATAACGGTCACGTCATTGAGATCCACGCCCAGTTCGTCCGCCGCGATTTGCGCGAATGAAGTCTCCTGACCTTGTCCATGCGGTGAGGCTCCGGTCATCACCGTCACTTTGCCGGTTGGTTCGATCCGCACGGTGGCGCTTTCCCAACCACCGGCCGGCATGGCTTGCGAAGGACCAAGTGCGCAAATTTCGACGTAGCTCGACATGCCGATACCGATCAGCCTCCCTTCAGCCCGTGCCTTCTTTTGTTCGTCGCGCAGTTTCTGATAGCCCGAGATATCGAGCGCTTTGCTTAACGCCCCTTCATAATCTCCGCTGTCGTAATCCAGGCCCGTCGCGGTGTGAAAGGGAAATTCATTGGCTGCGGGAAAGTTCTTGCGGCGCACCTCGACAGGATCCTTTTTCAATTCAGCCGCCACTATGTCCATCGCCCGTTCGACCACGTAGGTCGCCTCCGGCCGGCCGGCGCCACGATAGGCATCGGTGGACATCTTGTTGGTAAAGACGCCGGTGACATTCATTTGAATCGCCGGAATCTTGTACGCTCCGGACAGCATCAGGCCCGTCAGGGTCGGAATCGCCGGCGTCAGCAACTGATGATAAGCGCCGAGATCGGCGAAGACGTTGTAACGCAGCCCGGTTAGCGTGCCGTCGTTTTTGCAACCGACCTCGACAGTGCCGACTTGTGCCCGTCCATGAATCGTGGCCTGCACATTTTCGCGCCGTGTCTCGATCCATTTAACAGGTTTGCCAAGCTGCATTGAAATCCAACCAAGCAAAGCTTCTTCCGCATAGACATTTAGTTTCGAGCCGAAGCCGCCGCCGACTTCCGGCGTGATCACGCGCAGCTTGTTTTCCGGAATTCCGATCATCAGAGCGAGTTGTGTTCGCAGCAAGTGAGGAATCTGTGTCGATGACCAGACAGTTAGTTCTTCTTCACCGGGAAAATACCGAGCCAGCACGCCGCGCGGCTCCATGGCGATTGGCGCCAGACGCTGATGAACCATCTTCTGAGTGACGATCCGGTCCGCTGAGGTCATCGCCACTTCGATATCGCCTTCGCCGGACGTCAGTTTGTAAGCGATGTTGTCGCCAAAGCTTTCATGGATTACGGTTCCGCCTGCCGCCGCCTGTTCGACATCGACGACCGCGGGCAGTTCTTCGTAATCAACCGAGATCAGATCAACTGCATCCGCGGCGGCGTAGCGATCCTTCGCCACTATGGCGGCGATGGGGTGCCCGACGAACAGAGCTTTGCCGGTCGCGAGCACGCGGTAATCGGGAACCTTCAAATCGGGAAGGGCGCCCGCGCAAGGAACGGGGCCAACCGCCTTGGCGATGTCCTTCCCCGTGTAAACCGCGACGACTCCCGGCGCTTTCAACGCCTCGCTCGCATCGATGCCGTTGATGCGTGCGTGCGCGTACATCGAACGCACGAAGGCGACGTGTAACGTGTCGGGCAAGCGGATGTCATCGACGTAATGCGCCAGCCCCTTAATGAGTCGCGGGTCTTCAGTTCGCTTGATTCTTTGTCCGACGTATTTGCTCATGTTCTTCTCCGGAAACGGTCGGATTTGTTGGTCTTTGATCTTTGATTCAAACGCGTGACCTGCATCAACAAAACATCGAAGACCAAAGATCAAAGATCAAATCCAATCAAAGTCCTGCCTTTTTTTTCGCCGCATACTCGACCGCCTCAACGATATGTTGATACCCGGTGCAGCGGCAGAGATTTCCTTCCAGGCCGTGACGGATTTCGTCGCGGGAGGGATTCGGATTGCGATCGACGATCTGGGTGCCGGTCATGATCATTCCGGGCGTGCAGTAACCGCACTGCAAACCGTGCTTCTCCCAGAAGCCTTCCTGCATCGGATGCAGGTTGCCGTTGGCGGCCAGCCCTTCGATAGTGGTGATATTTGCGCCATCTGCCTGCACCGCGAACATTGTGCAGGACTTCACGGCCTGGCCGTCGACTAGCACGGTGCAGGCCCCGCAAATCGAAGTCTCGCACCCGACGTGCGTACCTGTCAGCGCCAACACCTCGCGCAAATAATGTACGAGCAAAAGCCTCGGTTCGACCTCATAGTGATGGTCGACACCATTCACATTGATACTGATAGCCTGTTTCATAAGCTACCTCTTTCATCTCAAAAATGTCTGGAAGGCGTTAGTTTGCGTGAGGTTTTCTATGCCAGTTTGAGCTGAAAGTCAATAACAGGAAGAAAGCCGCTTGCGATGATGAGGGGGTAAATTGAGGGAAAAAGAAAGAGCGTGCCGAGAGTGACGCCGGCACGCCCTTGATAGTACTACGCTGATGCTTTCGCTATTTTCTACTCTGCTCGATTTCCCTTTCAGCCCGCTTCTTCGCGTCTTTGGCTTCATGGGAACTCAGCCCTAGATTCTGCAGAGTCTGCCCGATGCTCTTGCCATTTGCTAAGCCGGCCAAAATCGCGTCTCGGGTGATGTTCGGATGGTCGGCGCCCAGGTTGTGAGCCAGGCGCGTAGCCGCAACGAACTGGCCAAAGGTTAGATTTGGATTTTTGAGCAAAGCTGATTGATAACCAGCCCGCAGGGCGTTAGCGTTGACATGCAGTGTGTTAGCCATTCCCGGGTGCTTCGTTAATTCCCGATTAGCATTGCTGAGGTTCTCGCGCGCGATGCGCGCGCGTTCACGCCCGTCATCCGAACGACCATTTGATCGGTCTGAGGCGTTAACGCGCTCAGAGTCCGCACGTCCGTTAGATGCGTCGGAAGATCGTCCGCGCCCGCGCTCAACATCAATTCCGGTGGGCTGGCCCATGCCCGATGCTCCGCGGCCGCCGCCGCCACCGCCACCGCCGCCATGGCCTTTACCTTGTGCTGCCACGCTTACTGTCACCGCCATCGCGAAGGTGATTGCCACCACGACCGCGCCGGCTGTTGTGATGATTCTGCTTCTCATTATTCTTCCTCCAGGTTTGGATTGCTGTTTGGTGGTTTCGTCCTCCGAGGAAAGAGCAGCAAGTGATATTAGGACGCTTTAAGTCGAACGAACCATTTTAGTAGACACGTTGCCCGCCAATCCTCGCGGAATCCTTCCAGTTTGCTTGCAGGCGGGTTATGAAACTGGCGTGGCAGTGAGATCCAAGCTCAGTTGTTGCCCAACTCTACACCGTCGCTTTATGAATCTGTCTTTTCAGGCGATGGATGCGCCGGCGCACGGCCTTGAGTTGCGCGTGATCGTGCGCGGCCAGAGCCCCAGTGCGCCGCTCTTTCAATTCCTTAATGCGCGATTTGATTGTGGCCTTATCGATACCCACAACCTCGTGATGCGCGTGCATCTCGATATTCAGAGCTTTGCAGATTGCCACTATCAAGTGCTCTTTGTTTAGCTGCGTATAGCCCTGAACGGCTTCGTGCTCGATTTCCTTGGCGATATCGCGCAATTCCGCCAGCGTCTTGTGCTTCAGTTCTTGATGTGTGTATGCCATTGTCTCTGTCCTCAAAGAAAAAGATAATACGTTCGTTGTAAGTTTACTTAACTGAGATATCACGTCGAGGCCGCGTATGTCGAGTCAGACTACAAAACGAATCATCAAGATTGTGATCCGGGTCATTGCCCTGCTGCTGGTCCTGCTGATCGGCGGCGTGGTCCTTGACCTCTACTATCCGCGCACTATAAAGATGCGCGAATTCGATCCGGACGAAGTCGCCCGTCTGGAAACAGCCATGTGGCGCTCGTACTATGAAAAGGAGCAAGTGCGCCTTTTTAATCAGTTAACGGAGTTGTTGCGCACTCAATACCATATGACGCTGGTCAGGTCGAATCAGGTTGCATACTATGCGGCGAATGCGGCCTTTGTTTTCAAGAAGGGAAGGGAACGTCAGGATTACGAGAAAGCCCTGCCCGATCTAATTAAGTTTTACGGCGAGATTCGAAAGCTGAGCGACATTCCTTTCGATGTCGATCGGGTGGCGCGGCTCGAGTTGGAATGGTGGATTATTCATCGCCAGCGCACCGAACATAAACCCGAAGATCTGGAAAAGGCGCTGGCTGAATTGCAGGCAGAGATCTATCGCGTGCCGCTTGAGCGGACGACGGAACACGGCCGTCTGCGGGCAGAGGCGATGACCATTCGCGATACCAAAGCTGAAGCCGGCGGAGTTTCCGAAGCAGATTGGGCCAGGATCAACGAACTGCTGAAAGAGTCGTGGCGTTCGCTGGTGAAGGCTGTGAAAGCATAGTTTCTTTGCCAACGACGGAATATCCCATCAGCCGGTTGCCCGTTGCCGAGTAGAACATTCCGGCAACTAGCTCGCCGTCGCCGGATTAAGCGATGCCAGCAGCGCGGTCAAGGCGTCCAGATCGACTGGCTTTACCAGATGATGATCAAAGCCGGCCTGCTTCGAACGCCGCCGGTCGACGGCTTCTCCCCAACCGGTTACCGCGATAATAACTGCTTGCTTACCCCAGGGCTGTTCTCTAATCTTGCGCGCGGCGTCATATCCATTTAGTGTCGGCAGCCCAATGTCCAGGAGCACGACCCGTGGTTGAAATTCATTCGCAACGTCAACTGCGGTCTGGCCATCGTGCACAACCCTTACCTCATTGCCCACCAGTTCCAGCAACAGTCCTAAACTGTCGGCAGAGTCGTGATTGTCGTCCACAACCAGAATGCGAACGGGCGCCGGTTTATGAGGCAGTGCTTCACGCGCCGGCTTCACTGACTTAACTTCAGCCGGCAATTGATCAAACATAGGCAGGGCAACAATGAACTCGCTGCCCTTACCGGGACCATCACTGCGAACCGTGATCGTTCCGCCGTGCATCTGCACCAGACGTCTAACCAGGGTCAAACCAATGCCCAATCCACCCGGTGACCCGCTCATCGCACGGTCAGCCTGGGTGAACATCTCAAAGATGCGCGGCAGCACCTCAGGTGTAATTCCCATTCCGGTGTCGCGTACGCTGACGACGGCCTTAGTTCCTTCCTTTGCCGCTGTCAACCAAATGCGGCCGCCGCGCTCAGTGTACTTCGCGGCGTTGTTAAGTAGATTCGAAACAACCTGGGCCAGTCGCACCAGGTCGCCATCCAGATAAATCGGTTTGTCGGAGATTTCGAAAATGAGTTCGTGACCGCGTTGTTCAATCAACGGCTGGCTGGTTTCCACTGCGGCGTTCAAAACATTGCGCAACTCGATCCGTTCTTTTCGCAGCTCGAGTTTGTTGCTGGTGATGCGCGCGATGTCCAGTAGATCGTCAATCAGCCGCGTCATTTGCCGCGTCTGCCGATCGATTACATCCAAAGCCGATTGCGACTCTGGTGTGGGCTTGGCTTTAAGCTGCAGAATCTTCACCGCAGCGCGAATCGGCGCCAGAGGGTTGCGCAACTCGTGCGCCAGCGTGGCCAGAAATTCATTCTTCGAACGGTCGGCTTCCTTAAGAGCATCCTCAGCGCGCTTACGATCGCTGATGTCCACCAGCACGTTCACGGCGCCGATTAAGGTGCCCGTCTCATCGCTGATCGGATTGGCATACGCCAGCGTTGTGCACCGTTGTCCGTCCGGACGCTCGATGATGATTTCGTTGCCGTTGTACTCCAGGCAGTTCTTCAGGGCCAGCGCCATCCAGCATTGATCATGCGAGATTGGTGAGCCGTCCATTGCATACAACTTGAACGAGCCGCAGAAACGATCTGCGGGATCGTTTAGGCTGGGTGATCGTCCCCAAAGCTGCACCGCATGCTGGTTGTAATAGGTTATCAGGCCATTGGGATCGCAGGTATATGCGCCGGCTGGCAGCTTTTCCAGCAACCCGCGAAAACGGAGCTCGCTATTAAGGGTGAGCGGTCCGGATGGCAGTCCCTGACGTACCTTTAGCATCGTCTGATCCAACATGGCATCTTCCTTTCGCTGGCCACGGGCAAACGGGATCGGGTCATTGGTAATCGGGGGTTGGGTCAAAGTCAAATGGGGATAGAAGTTATTGTACTCAACGCGAGAATAGAAGCAACTGGGAAGAGACTGACGAACTCGGGCTAAGGTTACATTTTTGTTGCCGCATCATCGCAGACATGTCACCACGGGGGAACCGGCATTTTCCTGATCCCCGAGCAAAGCTGTATGGTTGGGATTCGAAGAAATATGTTCAGCCGGTAGTTCACGACTTATGGAGTGATCGCTATGAAGAAACTATTCCGAGAAGCAATGCACCTACTCCTGATTGTGTTGGGAGTGTTTTCGGCTGCCTTTGGATTGAAGGGATTTCTCTTGTCCAGCCGGTTCATCGATGGCGGCGTCACCGGTGTGTCCATGCTGCTCTCTAACGTGCTCGGCTGGCCGCTTTCAATTCTGATTTTGGCAATCAATCTTCCTTTTATAGCGCTCGGCTATCGGCAGATAGGCCGCGCTTTCGCTATCAGGAGCACGGTGGCAATTGCCGGTCTGTCTCTTTGCCTGGCCTTCGTCAAATTCCCCGACGTCACTCCCGACAAACTTTTGACGGCTGTCTTTGGCGGCTTCTTCCTGGGCGCGGGCATCGGTCTGGCGATCCGGGGCGGGGCCGTTTTGGATGGCACTGAGATCGCGGCGCTTCTGGTCAGCAAGAGCAGTTATCTCTTAAAGGTAGGCGATGTGATTCTGTTGCTAAACATTCTCATCTTTTCAGCCGCTGCTTTCTTTCTCGGTATCGAGCCGGCGCTGTATTCAATGCTGACCTACTTTGCGGCTTCGAAGACGGTGGACTTTCTTATTCATGGAGTTGAAGAGTACACGGCAATCACAATTGTGTCGGACAAAAGCGAAGAGATCCGGCAGGCAATCATCAGCGACCTGGGGCGCGGCGTGACGATCTATAAAGGTCGCGGCGGTCTCAGCGACGCTGAGCAGGACATCCTGTTCAGCGTAGTCACGCGTCTGGAGATTGGCCGAGTCACGACCGCAGCCAAGAGCTTTGATACAGACGCCTTCATCGTGATTCATCCGCTGGCCGCCGCCGAAGGAGGCGTGGTCAAGCGTCTGGCGTTGCATTCATGAATTGTGTCAGAAGCCCGACTGTCAGGGAGGGGAGCCTGAGCCGATTTCTACAGAAAGCTTGTTGGCGACTCCCTGGTCTGCGTGTCCCAAACAAGTTCGACTGAGTTCCATTCGTTTAGCCACAGGCCCAGCACGCGCACGTTGAGATGGTGCGAAAGAACCACACTCACACCGTCAAGAATCTGCTCGATGTGCTCTGCTTTGTCGGCATCATTGGCCGCACAGTCATGATGGCCGGTCACCGCCACCACAGGCGAATAGTGATGGCGAACAGAAAAACGGGTCCGCCGAATAATATCTTCGATCAAGTGCGCCGGTCCGCTGCTGAGGACCTTGTCCGGTCCCGGTTCTGTGACCAGATCGACGTGGTGCACGTTCGTGTTCAACTTCATCCAATCAGAGATTGGTTGCTGCACGCGGCCGTCGATACAGGTGATCGCAGTGGCAAATTTGTCTCGAGGCATGCTGACGATTTTATCCGAATGTCACAAAGATTCGTGAGTGCATTCAAGTGTGGGAGGGACAGGGATGAAATAGACTTTGCGTCTTTGCGCCTTTGCGTGAAACTTAAAAGTGGCGAACCATAGCAACGCACGCTAAGGCGCAAAGTCGCAAAGAGAGGCGCGCAACCAGTAACCAGGTAAACTCTGAAAACACTGAATCCGTCATTCATAACTCAACGCATCAACCGCATCCTGGCGGGCGGCACGTAGCGCTGGGTAAAGCGCGCCGATCGAGCCGCCAATCAAGCCGACCACCAGCGAGATGGCGATCCATTTCACCTCGACGTCAACCACCAGCGTGGTTGAACGAATCACGAAAAACCGCACCAGCAGTGTTAACAAAACACCCGCAAAGACGCCCAGCACGCTGACGAAAATTGCTTCCTGTTCAATCACCCAGGCAATCGAACGCTTTGACATACCAAGGGATTTGAGTATGCCGATTTGTCGCGTACGCTCAGTGACGGTGGTGTACATGGCGAGCAGGATTACCAGCGTGCTGATGGTGGCGGCAACGCCGACAACGACATTGAGAAAAATATTAAAGACTGGCACGCTGGACATGTAAAGCTCAGGCAATTCGCGGGTGAGAATTATTTGATCGTCGGGATATTTTTCTTTGATGCGCGCCGCCAATTCCTCCTGCTTCGCGGGATCGATAGCGGCAACCAGAATCGTGTTACAGCGATTTTCGCTGCCCACCTGATCCTGGATCGTAGCGAGCGGAATTTTCATGCGGCCGCCGCCGGGCGGTTCGTACACGCCAACCAGGCGGAAAGGCCGTTCGTAAATCTCAATCGTCGATCCCACCGCTACGTTCCGCTCCTTTTGCCAGGCTGAATCGACAATAACTTCGTCGCCTTTCTGCAGTTCTCGGCCTTCTTTGATCGTTAATCCATTCAGGGCCGCGTATTGGTCATACGGAATTCCTTCAATCAAACGCGATCCCATGCCGGAATCGCTCTTGTCCAGGTTCTGGCCGATGGGCACGGCCGCGCGCACGCCTTCGATGCGCGCCAGTTCGGTCGCATGAGCGACAGGGATGGAAAATGTCTGTCCTTCGCTGAGTCCTATCATTCCGGGCGGCCGCACCATTATCTGGGCGCCGATGTTTGCTTCGCGTTTGCCGCGTTCGCGCAGCATGCCGTGGGCCAGACCCACAGTGAAGACGACCAGCAAGACGCCGACGGCAATGCCGGCAACGCTGACGGCGGTGCGCGCGGGTCGATGCGCGAGGTTTGAAAGTACGAGGCTGTCCATAAGTTTCCTTAGACGCGGGCTGCGATCGAGCACGCGCGCCCACATGTTGGGCAACGTGCGCCAGGTGATAACGAAAACACCGATGACGGTCCAGAAGATGATGGCGGCTTTGCGCACGATGGCCAGGGCCACGCCAATCGCCGTGGTATAGCCGAGAGTCCGCAAAATTATGCCGTTGCCGGTTTCATAGACGCCGATAGTCCCCGGCACAAAACCAAACGCGAAGTTAATGACTTTGGTAAGCGATTCGATGATGTAAGCAGCGGCGACCTGTGGCTCTAAGCCGAGCAGCTTCAAGGTGACATAAACTTCCAGAACGCTGGCCGCATGCGACGTCAGGTCAAGTCCAATCATCGAAAAGAAAGCCGCGCGCCTCCGCTTGTAAAAGCCATAGACGGTCAGTTCGACGCGATAGATGTGATGGCGTCGTGTGCGCAAAAACTTTGGTCGAAAACCGCGCCGGCCAAGGCTGTCTATAAGTTTGGTAAGCAGGGTGACGCGTTTCCGTGTTGCCAGCGCCGCGGCCAGAAGACCGAGGAACGCCACCACAGCAATCAGGATGAGCACCTCTTTGGCCACCGGCGGCACAGGGTAAGCGAAGAGCATCAGGCACGCGCCGCCAAAAATTATCAGTACTACTGAAAGGTTATAGAGGAGATTGTCGACGACGAGCGCCGGGACACCGTGGACCAGCGGCACGCGTTTGCGCAGCATTGCTACCTTCGTAGCTTCGCCCAACAGAGGACCGGCGAACGTCAGGAAGCTCATCGACTCGCCGCCCAGTCGGGCCGCAAACGCCTGAAAGAACGTAAAACGACGGTGTTCCGGCGAAACGGACAGACTCATGGCAATCGTGCGCAGCACGTGCCGCAGTCCGTTGAGGGCCACGACAAAGAAGAAGCCAAAACCGACGCGTCCGAGAGCGGTAAAAATTGTCTGGACTCCGACCTTGCGAATCACCCAGACCAACAGCAGCGCGCCCAGGACGAAAGCCGCGCCCTGTGCCCACGCGACAGTACGTTTCGCATGCGAAGGCTTTGTCACTGAGTGCGCCTCGGGTGTTTCAGTGAGCGCGCGGTCATCGAAATGTTTCTCTGTTGTACTCAAAATCTACTGCTCTGCTTCAAGAACTGCTCGGACACCAAGGTGAGTCCGAAACGAAACGCAAAGGACGCAAAGTCCTTCGCAAATGGGTGGCAATGAAACGCCGGGCGTTTCTGTTCGATGGCCCACCCACCCAGATGATCAGAAATCTATCGCTGCCCCGGGGTCGCCGCCGCCTTTCCAAAGTTCTGTCCGGCTATCTCTGCAATTACTCGTCCCGGAAATTTTTGAAAGCCACGCCTGGCCAGGGACTCTACCGGCATGTTGTCGCTCTGAAGATATCCAGTCAACGCCAGCACGGTCGGCGTTACACTCAGGCTGTCGTACGGTTCAGACACAGCCAGCCCGCGCGGAATGCCCGTGCGCTCTCCTCCGGCGAACATCAAAGTCGAATGCGTCGATATGCGGAAGACCGATCCGTGGTTGCCGCCGGGATTAAATCCACGCACGTCAAAGTTCCAATGGTTGTTGGCGACAATCAACATGTCGGTTTCCACCAGCGCCCGCTGCCGCCGGCGAAACCGGTGTAAAAGCCGATCGTCCGCCGAAAGGCCGGCCGCGTTTACATCAGTCCCCGGCGTGGGGAATTGCATGAACTGTTCGTGCAGCCCAATGAACCCATTAGAGTATTGTGTCTTGTGCAGCGCGCGCAACCATTCCAGGTCCGTATGCCACTCGCTGAGCCAGGCGACGCGGCCCGCCAGAGGCACATCAAGGCGCGCATCTTCCAGCATTCGCAGCGGCAGACCAGCCTGCCACTCGATGCGATCGAAGCGGATTACACCCTTTTGGTCCTGGACAAGTTTCGCGATCGGTAAATATCTGAGGCGTAATTGGCCCTCACTCTCAGCGCGAGCCAGGATCAATGCCTGTCGATCGGGACCGCCGTACAGCCACACTACGTCGTCATCTGGTCTTAAGTCAGCAGTTTCAAGCGCCGGCGCAATCGATTCGCGCGGAATCCGCGTGGCCAGGAAGTCTACCGGATGATTTGAAACTCCCGGCTGCACATTGTTGCGCACTCTCTGCTCAGAAATGAGATCGAAGTAATTAAGCCTCACAAAACTGCGTTCGAGATCGAGCGCGCCGTCGCTTTGCAAAACCAGGCCGTCGCGCCCCAGGCCCGCAATATAGTTTTGCAGATCGTAAATGGTGTTGAGCGGGCCCATCGCCTTTTTCGGAATCAACTTTTCGATCTCCAGCTTGTCTGGGGCAAAGCTTTCGCGTCGCAACGAAAGCAAAGCACGCATAATGGACATATAGGTGCTGTAGTCCTTTTCCATCTCGGCCCACTGCCTCGCCAGCACGCAAATACGCCGCGCATTGTCATCGCGGCCCATTTCGCGATCGGCGAGCGTGAATTTTTTCGGCTGCGACTCGCACAGCGCTCGCTGCTTTTGAATTGCCTGGCGGTGAGCCACCATTTCCTCCTTCATCTGATCCAGATCGCTTTGCCATCGCGTTCGGACATCGTCCAGAGTAGTAAAGAAGGAGTTGGTGGCAGCGCTTCGCAACTGCGGTGAAAGATCCTTGCGCTGAAGTTGCTGCAGCAACATCTGCAGGACATTCAGCTCGCGGTTACGAAGATGCAACCCGGCTCGCTCATTCCCGTCGAAATCAAGCAGGGCGGTGGGGTAATCCGTACTCTGTCCTGCTAAATAATAGGATTGCGAGGTGGTCGTGGTGATGGGCGGCACGAACGGATTGATGCCTTTCAGGGCGTACTCCAACAGCAGACGGCGCTTGGTGATGACGTGATGTCCGCCGCCGCCGGCACTTCCCAGCAGCTTGACCAGATTGAAGCCCTGGCTAATCACGCGCTCGTCGGAATTGAAGCCATGATCGGAAACCACAATCAGTGCGGTTTCTGAAGCCATTGGGCTCTTTTGAATAGCAGTCCACAGCCTGCCCAGCATAACGTCGAGCTCGCGCAGTGCGACCAGATGCGATTCGCGGTCATTGTTGTGATGTGCCACGTGGTCAAAGGATCCGGTCCACATATCCAGATAGCGAACCCGCGGATCGTTTAGCTTCTCAATCATTTCGTGCAGTATTTGATCGTACACCACGTTACGAATCTCAAATCCGGTGATGAACTCGCCGGCCAACTGGACCGGATTCTTGAGAAAATGTGCCTGGCCGGCACGTTGCAGCATCGCGAGCTGTGAGCCTCGCTCGTAGACTTGACCACCGGGCAGGCGTTCATAGTTGTCATAGGCGTCAACCAGGAGCGGGACGCCGATCGAATCCAGGACTTCAGTGCCGGGCATATCGACGTTCCCGCGCAGGGCCTGTTTGAAGTAGAAAGGAATAAAGTTGAGATAGTCGTAAGTGCGCAGAATGTCGCGGTCGAATTCTACGTTGCCTTTGATCTGCAGATGCTGTCCGGTATCGAGAAGCGACCATGACGGCGCAGAGAGACTCATGCCGCGCACGTAAAAGTTCGTGAGGCGAGTGCCGTTGTTAAAGAAGATATAGTCAAACCAGGGAAGCTGGCTCTTGCCGGTAAGCGGATCAGACTCGTGCGCAAAACGCTCAACCAGTTCATAAGGCAGACCGTCGACCTTGACGATGACGACGCGTTTCGTTTGGGCCTGCGTGGTGTATTGCGAAGCGAGAGCGAAGACCAACGTTATGAGAAAAAACTTAAACGCAGAGAGCGCAGAGGTCTTCGCAAAGGTCGCAGAGGAAAGCCCTCTCGGCGTGCCTCCGCGAACTCCTCGGCGTCCTCTGCGGTTTATTACCTTTTTAGCAGTCACACGCTCTGACGTCTTCACGGTTGACCCACCTGATTTAGCACGGATCTTACTTCAGCGGGCTTCATCCGCGTATCTTCGGTTACAGTCTTGCGCAGGCGCTGCGCGATTTCCGCCCGCCATTCTGACCTTGGTTGTTCGTCCCGATAGATGTGCAACAGTTCGTTCTTCGCCGTCTTGCCATTGATTGTGGAGAGAGCGTCCAGGCACAACCGGCGAACTTCCGCGTCGTTGGTGCGCTGGAAGATCGCAGCTGCTGCGCGCGCGGCCGAGCCGTCCGCTCCAGCGCCGTGGTCAGCCAGAAACTGCAGAGAGTGCTTCACCGTCTTCAGGTCCCACACAACCTCAGTCTGCGGCGATGACTTTGCCACCGCCCGCAGGAATTGCGTGTGACTGTCCCGGCGACGAGCCAGCTCCATCCGCGCTGACAGATCCGGGGTGGCAGTCTCGCGATGAACATAGCGACCGAACGTCAATATATTTCCGAGACTGAAGAAAAATCGTGCCACCGGACCGTGCTCCAACGACACTATCTCGGCGCGACGATCACGTTCAATCCTGGCGGACAAACCGTCAGGCCGCCCGGCGAAAGCGATCAGCGATTCGTATTGCTGGCGCGCCAGCTGAACCTCAGTCTGATTGTCGTTGTTGAGCGGATTGACGGAAACATCGTCCAGACGTTTTTCAATCTCATCTCGCAGTTTCGGCTCGATAGACGGATTGAACGATAAGAGCAGTTTCATTTCCGAATAGCTGGTCAATCGCGTGGGCTGGTTCAAATCCATGCCGCGCCGGCCCGTCACCCAGTCGTAGACTGTCCGGCCCAGAAAGTACGGCACATTTCCGAAACTCGATAACGAGAAAATGTTTTTGGTGACATCGCGCAGCATCCGCCGCGACACTTCACGGCGCTTGGGGTTCAGGCTGTCGCGAAAGTCGACCAGCAGGGCCGGAATCTTTGGGTGATCCAATCCATACAGCGCCAGCGGAATCATCTCAATCGGGCGCACGTCTGGCTCTGACATGTTGGCCGGCCGGCTATCGTGATCGAAGTAGCGCAGTCGCGAATAACCGGTCCAGTTGCGCAGCGCTTTGTCGCTCCACGGGTTCGCGATGTTCAAAAAGCGAGAGTTGAAATGCCGTCCTGACTGGGCGGTCAGGTCCGCCCGAGAGATCCAAAGCAGCGCGTGGGTCGCGGTTCCGTTGGGCATCGTCAGAGGTTCGAAATAGAGTCCTTCGTCCTCGGCTCGTTGCCGCAGCATTTCCCAATTGTGACCTATGTCGTCGATTGATTTGGTCAATCCCTTATCAACCGTATCGCGAAAATTGTCAGGTCCGAGAAAGCCACCGAACGTCTTGCGCGAAAGAATCAGCCGCGCGCGCACCTCGAGCATTTCGCCGATCGTGAAAGCCGGCGACCGCTCCGGTAGCAGTGGCGCGGTCGCGTCAGCGATTACTTCATTATTGGGGAATGGAGATTCGCCGCTGCCGGCCTGCCGTCGGGCCAGCAGTTCGCTTCCATCGCGCGCGCGCCGGCGTAAGGTTTCATAGTTCGACAGGATCGCCAGCGCTTGCGTTACATGGGCGCTGCGATAGTCGGAAGCGTTGGTTCTATAGCTGCGGCTGGCGGCCTGCAGCGGAATACCATAGCTGTCCAGAAAAATATTTTGCAGTCCGGCCCAAAAGAATTTATTCCACGTCTGCCGGCCGGTATTCGCCAAGTCGAGGATGGGCTTTGGCGGTCCCGGCGAGGCTTGCGTTTTGTTTCCGACGCTCTGATATAGAAATGGAACGGCCGAGGCGATGCGCTTAACCAGAGTCGGTTCCGTGTAGGTCAACATCCAGACGTAACGAAGCCGGTCATTTTCCGGATCGTTGTCCCCCAGCGTGTCGCGCGCAACGCTCACCAGCGGAACTTCCGGCGCAGGAAGACTGCCGCTGCGCATCCCATCCAGACGACCGAAAATGGTAAGCAGTTCTGCGCCGCCGGCCACCGGCATTCGTTCCACCCGAAACTGAGCCGAAGGTGCACTGGTTACATCTGTCGGGGAATCATCGGCCCGAGATTCGGTGGCGGACTTCCCGCCAACTTTGACGCCTTCTGCAACCGCCGGGAGCTGGCCTTCGGTTAGATCTCCAGTACGTTCAGCATCAATCCTTCGGCTTGGAATGAGAGGTTTGGTGGCCAGTTGATCGGACGACTGCGCCGCAACTGCAAGACCGAAAATCGAGAGGCTCATCAATACCAGGAGCAGGTGAAGAGTGACCCTCAGCGCAACTCGATTGTTCATCGAAACGGGGCGATTTGTTTCCATGCTTGTACAAAAACGCTCCATCGGGAGCGATGTTCCGGCAGGTTTTCGCGCTATGACGGCATTAACCGTTGGTTTTGCATTACGGTCGAGAACTGAGAGCAACGAACGTGCCAGCTAGCTGTCGGCATCACCGCGAATTTGTGTTACTGGCATTCGCGGCTTCTTTTTGCTCGGCCTCCGGCGTCGCGGGAGCTGTCCACCCGGATTTCTCAAGTAGAGTGACTGCGTACCGAATGGGCACGCCAAAGTTTGACGCCGCATTTTCGGTAAAGATTGCGAAGGTCACGCCTATCACGCGGGCCGAAGGGCCAAACAGAGGTCCGCCGGACCCGCCTTCACCCGTGCGCGCATCATAGACGACTCGCCGCGCTTCCAGATCGGTAATGTTGCCCTGCGTTGTCAATGGCTGGACCAGCTTCTTCTCGGCCAGGTAACCGAGCATCGAATCAAGCGAACCATACCGTTGTTGAATCCAGCGAGCTTCGCTCTCGTCCAACAGCGCCAGCAAACGATCCGGACCCGAAGGATAACCCATCGTCACAACAATCTTGCCGACTGCCACAGAACCCGAATCTTTTTCCAGCGGCAGCACGGGAAGCTTAGGGGGCAGATCTTTCGCATCAATCACGCACACAGCCACATCTTCACGCTGCGCCGCTTGTTTGTATTTCAAAACGATGGGTTGAGTATTGTTCGGAAAGAAGGCCACCAACTTTTTTAGGCGCGGCTGGCCCTTCACGCTGCTGTTCAAGCTCTGTGCGCGCTCATCGGTCAGCCACGGCTGGGCGACGTGGCGATTCGTCAGCACAAAGCCGTCGCCGACGTGAAAGCCGGTGCCGACGAACTCGTACTCGGCAATGGCGCCACGGCCCTCCGGAGTCAGCGCCGGTGTTTCAGTGCCGTTTTGAATTGTGCTTCCCGAATCAGTCGATTGCGTCTCGGGATAGCGCAGTGGCCGTCCAGTGCCGGCTTCGACGAACATATACGAGCCCGCAATCAGACAGACTCCGCCGCCATAGTTAACGCGCAGCATTTCACCCAGCGAGATAGTGTTCTGAATCCTGCGGTTAGACTCGACCACTTCACCCAGTTGGTCGTTCGCGTGCTGCAACTGCTGCTGTTGGAGAGCGAGTTGGGCTTGCTGGTTGGCGATGATCCCACGGCTGCGTCTGGTTTCGTTAAAGAGGCCGAAGCCGATGTAGAGCGCGCCTACTACCGCAGCAATAAGAATCGCGAAGGTAATTATCTTTGTCGAAGGATTAATCTCGCGCACCAGTTCGCGGGTGAACTCGCGGAGAAAAATCTTGGCATCGTCACGGCGCGCAGTCGCCGACGCCTCCATCGCGGCTTGCTCGATGAAGGGCGCTACGTGCGCGCCTCCGCGCCGGCCGGGAACCAGGGCCGCACTCGAAGCGATCGGAAAGAAATGTATCGAAGGACCGGAGGGTCCGATCCAAATTTCGTCTCCGTCGTTAATCCCTTTATTGGATTTTACCGGCCGGCCGTTGAACTTTATCTCGACGTTTGGATCCAAACTCGCGATGCGGTAAACGCCATTCAATCGGGCCAGTTCGATGACCGGCCCGTTCGAAGTCGCTGCGGCGCCCTGGAGCGCGCGGATCTTCACGTCGCAATCCTCGCTCGCGCCGATGGTAATGCGATCCAGCATCACCACTTCAGTCGACCGATCATTGAGCGACGAGATGTGTATTACCAGCCCGTTGGTGTTCTGTTCCGCCATTTTCCGGGGTTACAGTCCTTGTGCGTAACATCAAATAAGGCGCCCGCCGTCCGTCACCGCTGAGCGTTGCGGTCGGTCAAGCGGTCGCCAGTTCGAAAGCAATCTTACAATGAATTCAGTGGCGAGCAAAGACTGTGGCAGTTTCCCGGTCGCTAATTAATACGGTTGTACCGTGCTAGCATAGAAAGCTCATGGCAGAACCGAAATTCATTGAGAGTATGGACGAGTTATGCGAACTGGCGCCCGTCACCACCGCGCCCATCCGGCATCACGTTTTTGTCTGTACCGGCAAATCCTGTTCGGCCGTGGGCAGCGCGGAAGTGCGAGAGGCCTTTGAACACGAACTAAAATCGCGCGGCATTTTGTTTGGCAAAGAAGCGAAGGGGAAAAATCCCAAAGGTAGCATCGTGGTGACCGAATGCGCCTCGGTTGGTTTTTGCGCGATCGGCGCGGCCGTGATGGTTTATCCCGATGGCGTCTGGTATGCGCAGGTGCGCGCGGCGGACGTTCCCGAGATCATCGAGCAGCACCTGCTGAATGGCCGGATCGTCGAGCGGCTGGCGCTGCTGAAAGTTCCGGCAAAGGGGCTGACAGAACAATCATCAACCAACGCCGATTGGGAAGCGTAGTGGATTACGGGCGGACATCCTGTCCGCCTGAGCGCGTTAGCGCGAACCTCTTCAAAGCGATTTCCTCGGTGAGACGCAGCGTGTTTCGCCCGCTGTCGGACAGGATGTCCGCGATCCGCTTTGACAGGCAAATCACTTTATTGAAATCGTCAACGTGTACGAACCGTTCCCGCGCGTGCCGCCGACTACGATTACGTAATCATTATCAGCGGGCAGTTCGCCTGACCAATTAGTCGCATCGTCCTCTTCGCCGGCGCCTTCCAGCGATTCCTGCTCGCCTGAAAAATAGATCTCAAAGGCTGCGTTATCCTCGCGCGACGTAATCTTCACAGACATCGTCTGACCTCTTTTCGCGCTTACGTAATATCGGTCGCGATCGCCGCGAATTACCGCGCCGTGGATCGTCGCCGACGAGGTGCCCCGAGCAAAGCGGACCTTTTGTTTCACTCCCTGCGCAAAGGTTAAGCTGAGCGCCAACGCGCAAATGAAGACTGCCGCAACAAACTGTCGAACGAATCGCGCTGAGCGGGACTCTTTATACATTAGAAGTGTCCTCCTGATTCGCGAAATAACAGTTAGGGCTCGCCCCCGGGCTAGCCAAACGTGTAAGGCGGCAGCTCTCTGATCGCACCCTGAGAGAACATCCACGGAGGCATTTCGTACTTGATGCGGTTGATCTGGTTCGGCTGAACCATCACGTTGATCGCGTTGGCTCCGCAGGTTGACATGAATAGGTACCGGAAGAAAATTCTGATGTTGTGCTGACCCGGCGGCAATTGAAAATTATGAGTGCCCCAGGGCCTCTGCGTCGCCATGCCATCAATGACGATGGTAGGTGTACAGAGGTAAAGAAAAAACGATAAGGGAAAGAAGCTGGTGTCGATCTCTATTCCGGTCCAGGGTTGCTGAGCCGCCATTGTTCGTTCTCCTTTTGGTTTTAGCTCGAGCGACGTCCCGCCGGGTTAGCGGGCATTCTGCCCGCTCCGTCACTCGCCAAGCTAACGAAGCAGTTCTAAACAACTTGTCAGATGAGTTCTTAGAATTCGACGAACTCTTCAGGGTAGTGCGTTAGATCAAGCCGCTCTTCGTCTGGGACGGGTCTGATGCCCCATTGTTGCATTGCCAGGGCGCCGAAGAGGATCTCGATGGGCTTGCCGTCTTCATCTTTGCCGATTTCATCTATTACCAGCGCATGAGCTGAAATTGGGTGGCCTTCAATTTCGGCTTCGAGAATCGCCGACGTGTTCGTTTCTTTCACTTCACCACCGAGCGCAGCACGGAACGGGCGCGGCATCGATGAAGTGCTCAGAATTTTTGCGACCGAAGGAATTACATAACTATTCCGCGCGCCGGTATCGAACAGCGTCCAGCACTTTTGGCCGTCAACTTTGATCGTTTGTCTGATTCCTCCCATGGCCGAAGTAATTGTGGTTCGTGAAGGGCCTGGCGGTCAAGAAAAGTCATGCTTAGGATTTCAGAGTTTGTTCGGCGATGCGAACGGTCAGCGCAAACCGGTTGACGATTCGATCCAGTCGACCGTTGCGGAGGAGCGCGACGTAGGGTTCGCGGTACCCAATCAAGATCTGCCGAAGCAAATGAGAATCACTTATGCCGCACCAGTCGATCGAGTCCGTTGAGAGCTGCTCGCCTGCCTGGGACAGCCAGTCCCCCAAAAGCTGCGCGCTCACTTTCCCCTTAGACTCTAGTTCCGAAAACTCTAGTTCCGATTTCCCCTCGAATGTATGGGCGGCCCAACTATGTACGATGTTCTCGACGCGCCCACCCGGCGCCGTGACCGCCGGCCACTGACCATTCAACTCAGCGTAGACTTCCGCGAACGTTGGAAAAGCCTTGGCAATCGCCTTTCGCAATACGGCTGGCGTGCACAGGCCTAGAAATCTTCGTTGGATACCAAGCCCGACAAACGCAAATGCCTGAATGGTTGAGTAGTCGTCGGCGAGGGCCGCGAGAAGGTAGAGACGCGTGGACCACCAGTAATCGCCATTTCTGAGATTGATCTCAACAATCTCCGTCTCGCCGCGAACAATTGCGTTCCGAATCTGATCAATGATGTGTTTCTCGCCGGAAAAGTACTGCCTTCCGGTAATCGCAGCTACCAGTTCGGCGTTGGTTTGCACCGAGGACTCCGCCAGCGACACCTCCAGACCAAACGCCTTCACGCTCGTCAGCCTGTGCCAAAGCAGCGCCATAGCGAGCGGAGCGGCGACTAACAATACAATCGTCGTGACCGTAGCATCCCGCAGAGCGGGCCAACGGCTTTTCACGAAAAGGATCGATAGGCCAAAGATCGCAACGACAAGATAGCCCGCTACTGCCACCGGGGCCGCTCGTCGAAATACGCGTATGACCAGCGCCCCCGCAGATATGATGAAGCCTTTAAGCCATTCGATAGCCATGAAATTCGTGTCCTTGATTTCTTAACGCCAGTATCGCTTTGCGAACCCGTTATCGCAGACGGTATTCGGCTCCAAGACGGCAATTATTCAGCGATGGCTTGCGCGGTCTGAACCGGTTTCCATCGCAGCACAGGTTTGCGCGCCGCCGCCGCTTCGTCCAGGCGGCCGATGCGGGTTGTGTGCGGCGCGTTCAAGACCAAATCAGGATCTTCGAAGGCTTCACGCGCGATGGAACGCATGGCCTCGATGAATTGATCCAACTCGTGGCGGCCGACCGACTCAGTCGGCTCGATCAACATCGCGCCCGAGACGATCAAGGGAAAGTAGATCGTCATTGGATGAAAGCCGTAATCGATCAAGCGCTTGGCGATGTCGAGCGTGTGCACGCCCTTGCGGGCCTGTCGTTTGTCGGTAAAGACGACTTCGTGCATCGGCGGCGCGTCGAAAGGTTTTTCATAGTCTGAAATCAGACCGTGCGCGATATAGCGCGCGTTCAAAACGGCCGCTTCAGTGGCTTCGCGCAAACCGTCGTGACCGTGCGTCAGAACGTAAGCCAGCGCGCGCAGCATCATGCCATAGTTGCCGAAGAATGCCTTTACGCGTCCGATCGATTGTGGTTGATTGAAGTCGAGCTTGAAGACAGAGCCATCACGAGCGGGGACGCCCGTGCCACTTTCGGTTCTGACAATTCGCGGCACGGGCAGGAATGGTTCGAGCTCTTTTGTGCAGCAGCAGGGTCCGGAACCCGGGCCGCCGCCCCCGTGCGGGGTAGAAAAGGTTTTGTGCAGATTCAGATGAATAACATCGACGCCCATGTCGCCCGGTCTCGCCACGCCGACCAGCGCGTTCATGTTGGCGCCGTCCATGTAAACCAAGCCACCGGCTTCGTGCACGATGCGGCAAATCTTTTGGATGTTCCTCTCGAACAGGCCGAGCGTATTTGGGTTCGTCAACATCAAGCCGGCCACGTCTCCATGAGCGCAAAGCTCGCGGAGGTGATCGAGATCAGTCAGGCCCTCAGGCGTTGACCGAATTGTCCTGACGGTGAAGCCGGACAAATGAGCCGATGCGGGATTGGTTCCGTGAGCAGAATCGGGAATCAGCATCGTGCGCCGTTTTGCCGACGCTTCTTTACCGTCGCGCGCGTCAATGAACGCGCGAATGATCATGACGCCGGTCATCTCGCCGTGAGCGCCCGCCGCGGGTTGCAGAGAAATACCGGGCAAGCCAGTTATTTCCGCGAGGTGTTGCTGAAGTTCATAGATGACTTCCAAAGCGCCTTGCGCCTCACCTTCAGAGGCGAGCGGATGAAGATTCGCAAAGCCGGCGATGCGCGCGACCTTTTCGTTCAGGCGCGAGTTGTATTTCATGGTGCACGAGCCGAGTGGATAGAGGCCGAGGTCGATCGAATAATTCCAGGTCGAGATACGCGTGAAATGGCGCACAACATCCACCTCAGTGACTTCCGGCATGCCGGCAAGATCATCGTCGCGTTGAAGCTGACGCGGAATAATTTCATCCAGGGCGCTCTCTTCGACGTCCAACGGCGGCAAACTGAATCCGGCGCGGCCGGGGTGCGATCGTTCAAAGATGAGCGACTCGTTATGGCTGATGTGTGTGGTTACTTTCGGATTCATTGGCTCATTGCCTCATTGACTCATTGAATCAATGAACAAATGAATCAATGACTCAATGAATGAAGTCCTTCGACCAGCGCGTCGATCTGCTCGCGAGTATTCGTTTCGGTGACGCAGACCAGAAAATCATTTGGCCGGCTCGAATCAAAGCGTGACAAGGCAATCCCGCCGTCGATGCCTTTTTCGCGCGCGAGGCTGTCCAGCAACTGCGAGGCTTCGACCGGCCCGCGCACCACGAATTCGTCGAAGAACGGAGCAGAGAAGGGAAGCGTAAAGCCTTCGATCTTCGCAATCTCGCGCGCGGCATAATGCGCTTTCTGCGCGCACTGACTGGCAACCTGTTGCACGCCGCGGCGGCCCATCGTTTCCAGATAGACAGTCGCCGCGAGCGCAATCAATCCTTCATTCGTACAGATGTTCGAGGTGGCTCTTTCACGGCGGATGTGTTGTTCGCGGGTAGCCAGAGTCAAAACGTAACCGCGCCGGCCCTGCTTATCGTAAGCTTCACCTACCAGACGGCCGGGAATTTGGCGGGCGTATTTGTCGCGCGTCGCGAACAAACCGACATAAGGCCCGCCGTATGAAAGCGGCACGCCGAACGATTGGCCTTCGGCGACGACGATGTCGGCGCCACAGGCGCCCGGCGAACGCAGCAGCCCGAATGACATTGCTTCGGTCACCGCGACAATCAACAGCGCGCCTTTCGCGTGTGCTTTCTCGCTTAGTGCTTTTACGTCTTCGATGCAACCGAAAAAGTTCGGGGACTGCACGACGATGGCCGCGGTCTGATCGTCGATCGAGTCGAACGCGCTGTTCGGTGTCTGTCCGCTGGTCGAATCAAACGGAGCGTGATGTAGTTCGATTCCCGCGTGCTGCACGTAGGTGTGCGCTACCTCGAGATACTGTGGGTGCACGGCCGACGAAGCAATGACCTTTGAACGTTTAGTGACGCGCTCGGCCATCAGCACCGCTTCCGCCATCGCCGTCGAGCCGTCATACATAGAGGCATTTGCTATATCCATGCCGGTCAACTGACAGACCAGGGTTTGAAACTCAAAGATGGCTTGCAGGGTTCCCTGGGAAATTTCGGGCTGATAGGGCGTATAAGCGGTGAAAAACTCTGAGCGCGAAATCAGATGATCGACGATGGTCGGCACGTAATGCGCGTAAGCTCCGCCGCCCAGAAAGCTGATGCGGCTGGCCGCCGCGTTGCGCGCCGCCGTCTGTTCGAACTTCGCCAGCAACTCCAGTTCTGACAGAGCCGCCGGAACTTTCAGGTCCTGGCGGAGACGCAAATCCTCGGGAATGGAATCGAAAAGATTTTCAATTGATGCGACGCCGATCTGGCGCAGCATCTCGGCGCGTTCATCGGGCGAGTTGGGAATGTAACGCAAGGCTATTCACTCTCAGCTTTCGTAAAGTCTTCATATTCAGCGGCGGTTAAAAGGCTGTCGACTTCGGCGGGACTCTTCATCTTGATCTTGATCATCCAGCCTTCGCCGTACGGATCCTTGTTGACTTTCTCAGGCTCGTCAGTGAACGCATCATTGAACTCGGTTACTGCTCCTGACACGGGCGTGAAAAGTTCTGAGACGGCTTTCACGGATTCCACCGAGCCAAATGATTCGTTAGCGGCGAACTCCTCGCCCACCTTGGGCAACTCGACATAAACGACATCACCGAGTTGATCCTGCGCGTGATCCGTGATGCCGATCACGGCCGTGTCCGCTTCGACGCGCACCCATTCGTGGTCTTTGCTGTAGTGAAGATTTTCTGGAACGTTTGCCATGATGCTCCTAAAAGATTTTAGATTTTCGATTGCTGATTTGTGATTTCGATCTTTGTTTATAACCCAACCGTTTGCACGCGTCCAATCACAAATCAGAAATCAAAAATCAAATATCTCAGTTATTTCGCTCGCTTGTAAAACGGCAAGCCCACGATTTCCGCACTAACCAGCCGGCCGCGCACATCGATTTCGATTGACCTTCCTGCGTTTGCAAATTCTACCGGCACGTAGGCCATGCCGATGTTCTTCTTCAGGAACGGCGCCGGGCTCCCGGAGGTGACGCGACCAACGCGCCGGCCGTCAATCAGAACTTCCTGGCCGTCACGCGCAATGCCGCGATCGGTGACTTCAAATCCAATCAGTTTACGTTTGATGCCTTCCTCTTTTTGTTTCTGCAATCGCTCGCGGCCGATAAACTCACCTTTGTTGAGTTTACAAATCCAGCCGAGGTTGGCTTCCAGCAGCGTCGTCGTCTCGTCAATCTCGTGGCCGTAGAGGCACATCCCCGCTTCCAGTCGCAGCGTGTTGCGCGCGGCCAGACCGCACGGCAGTACGCCACATTCTTCGCCGTACTTTCCGGCGTCAAGAATCTTGTTCCAGAGTTGTTCACCCTTTTCTGAAGCCGCGTATACTTCGAAGCCGTCTTCGCCGGTGTATCCCGTGCGGGAGATAATCGCCGGCACGCCATCAACTTCATCTTCGGTAAAGTGATAGTACTTGATCTCATCAAGTGGAACGGCGGTGATCTGCTGCAAGATTGAAAGCGCATCAGGACCCTGCACGGCAATCTGAGAGTAGTCGGCGCTCCGGTTTTGCAGTTCGACGTTTTCCCCACGGTGATGCGAGCTAATCCAGTCCCAGTCTTTGTCCGTGGTGCCGGCGTTCACGACCAACAGCAGGTGATCATGGGCAAAGCGGTAGACCAGCAGATCGTCGATAACGGTGCCTTCCGTAGTCGTTAGGGTCGAGTATTGGGCCTGGCCATCGATGAGTTTCGACGTATCGTTGGAGACGAGGCTGTTGACGAACGAAATCGCGTCAGTTCCCCGCACATCGATCTCGCCCATGTGCGAAACGTCGAACAGACCGGCGTGCGTGCGCGTGCGTAGATGCTCGCTGACCGTCCCCGCGGGATATTGCACGGGCATGTCCCAACCGCCGAATTCGACCATGCGGCCACCAAGTTGGCGATGCGCATCGTTCAGGGCAGTCTTTTTGAGTTGGAGCGCAGGTGCAGTCACGCGTGTTCTCAGGCCTTGGATCCAAGCCTACCGAATGATCAATTTGATGGAGAACGGTAAATCGAAAACCTAACATGCGACCCAGAGTGCGTCAAGCGACTACCGGTTCGTCTGAGTAACGCGAGCATACGCTCTGATCTACAAAGGAAAACATATCGAGCATCAATCGCCAGATCCTACGCAGTCCGAATTTAATGTTTTGAAAGAGTCCCAATAAAGAAAACCGGAGGCGGGACGAAAGTGTCCTGCCTCCGGTTGTAGAACTTTGACGTTTGTCTGTGTGCGCCGGATATCACTGAGTGCGGCGGAAAAGCGCGCTGATGTTTAAGTGTGGCGAAAACAAAGAGGCGCGCAGCGTCATATTAGTATTCATGAACGCCTAAGACGCGAGGGCCAGTGAGGTCTTCCGCCTTCCGTCTGGCATTCGAATCGTTTTGCACGGTTGAGTTACCACCGCCGTTCGTGTTGAAAGTTGGGCCGAGAAAACCACCGGAACCATTCTTACTAAAGCGAGCCACTGCTATCGCGCCGAAAATATTACCGTTACCGCCGCCGTCCCGATTCACCGAGCCGTCGCCCAGCACCAGAATCAATCCGGTAAAACTGGGATTACCATTCATCTCAAGATTTCCAGTGATAATCAATAATCCGGCGCCGCCATCCAGGGTGCAATCGCCATCCACAAAGGTAAACGCCGGCGCAGCATCACTGCCTGAGTAGCCGCTGAACGATGTGAAGTAGCGACCCTGCATGATCGCGTTCGCCTTCTGGTCCGCGAGGAACGCCCGCGCTTCGTCCGCTGTCTGAAGCCAAGAGGGCAGGGACGACATACTAATCGTGGCAGCAATCGGATTAGTAACCGTGTTTTTGTTGGCGGCAGCAACCTCTATGGTAGTGTCTGAAGCTAGAGTCGCACCGAACGCAGGCAAGTCGCCATGGCCGGCCCGATCAACTCCCGAATATTCCTTGGCAGCACTATTGCCAGTTGTGAAATTAATCGGGGTCCCATCATCTGCACTACGCAAACAAATCACACAAGGCGGGTTATAGTCGAAATTTGAGCTCCTGACAATAAGCTCCAACCTCTTAACAGCGTTCTTTGGTCCATATCCAGTAACACGAAGGAGGAGTCGGGACGGCTCGCCTGAAGCAACGGGTGTGTTATCGGGATCGCTGACATCTACGCCATAGGCCAGGCCCGTCATAGGAATATAGCCCGCAGTGAGCGGTACCCGATCGGGGTTGGTCCCGCTGTAATTTAACCAGCCTGAAAGCCGGGCCCTGGTGCTGGTATCGGTGGACAGATTCGACGTCGACAGCGTCACTGCGTTGCGGAAGTTGATCTTCGTCCCAGCGGGCATCGAGGCATTAGGTGCGATATTTCCGCGTATGACATTCAACGTGCTCTCTAGGCCGGCTTCAGCGCTATAGTAGGCCTGCATCTCAGCGGTTGAATCAATCGCGGTCCTCGATGCCGTACCGGTGACCAAAATCAACACGCCGCCAGCTGCGAGCAGCAAAGTCGAAATAAATAACACCGTGATCAGCGCGGCTCCGCGCTCGCCATTCTTTGTCTGCAAAGTGTTGTCTGCAATTTTGGGATACATCAAAGGATCTCCAGCATCAGTAAATGGTCAGATTCGAATTACGTAGCGCGACATCAGAAACCAAAAGCACTTGCGTCTTGGGCTGATAACCTGGACTTCCGGGAGCGCCGACTGCGCTCTGACTAACACAGACTGCTATAACCACATACTTGGCCAGAGTGGGATTATTGAGTGCAGCGACTGACGGAGACGAGATATCACACCCGTCCAAGCTGTTGGTGCTGTACGTAACCTTCTGGTCGAAGTAGTGAATGTGAAGACTGTCGAGGCGATTCGCGAGCACGGTCGAACCTCCGCCGTAAGCATCGTAACGAGCAAGCAGGTTAGTGTTACCAGCGTCATACACAAAATATTTCACGTCTTCGCCGGCATCATCGCTGGAGGGGCCGATTTCGTTCTGAGGGCCCGAGCCAACACCACCTCCTGTGTACCAGGGATTGGCCGTTGTATTAAATCTGTTGAGGTTCGAACGAATTCTGAGAGTGCTGTTGCCGTTTGCATCGGTAACAGAGTCAGCGGCGACGATTCCATTATCGGTGAGATTGAAGCCGGCTTCCGCAATCTCGCGCGACATGATATTCAGGGCGCGTTGGGCGTCAGCCAATGCGTCAACCTTTTCATTCGCGCGAGTGCGAATATTCATCGACTGTGCCAGCAGCCTACCGGCGACGGCCGTAATCAAGATGGTAATCGCCATGGCAATTATCAACTCGATTAGCGAAAATCCCGCTTGTCTTTTTCTCGATGAGTTGTTCATGAACTGACCTTCCTTATGGGGCGCGGTTGGGGCCCGTTGTGCGCGCCGTTCGTTGCCACACCAAACTAACCGAGCCAAATACCGAGGTAACGTTTCTGGCCCATGTCGCGCCGTCGCTGTCCGGCGTGACTCGGACCGTGACAGTTTTTGTGGTCGCCTGCCCGTTTACAACGTTAGAGTCGGTTATGGTGGTGAGGACGGTGTAGCTGCGGCTCGCACGCGTGAGCGTGGTCGATGTTCCTCCGGTCGCCGCCAGACTGGCATCAGTGAAATCAACGTTGCGTAATTGCTCTATCTTTTGCTGAGCGACTCCCATGGCCAGCTCGCGATCGCCAGCGCTTACAGTATTTCTTACCGCGAAAAAGAAGAGCGAGGCAGCGCCCAAGCCGACAACCGCCATTAACACCAGCGCGATAGCCGTCTCCAGGATAGAAAAGCCTGCTTCTTCTCGGTGTCTGTGCTCGTTGGACTTCAAGGGTTTCTTTCCTTCTTTCATGTTTCCTTCCACAAATTCCTTATGGAACGGTGACAGTTACGGTTTGTGAACCGCACCCCGAAGAGATTGTGACACTGCCACTTTGCTTTTTGACCGTAATCGTGAAGCTTGTCGAGGTTGTTCCAGTAACGCTCATTGAAGCTGGCGACACTTGTATCTGGCCGCTATTGCTCGAAGTCGCGGTGATGGTTGCACTGCCACTGTTGTTGTTGAGGTGGGCGCTGACGGTTCCCGAGCCGTTTTGCGCAATCGTGATCGAAGTCGGACTAACAGAAATCGAGCACGGTACCGGCGTCGGACTGGGCGTCGGACTAGGCGTCGGCGTGGGCGTCGGACTAGGCGTTGGCGTCGGTGTCGGCGTCGGTGTCGGTGTTGGCGTCGGTGTCGGAGTGGGTGATGCCGAAGGTGTCGGCGTCGGCGTCGGCGTCGGCGTCGGAGTGGGTGATGCCGAAGGTGAGGGCGAAGGTGACGGCGAAGCGTTAGGCGTTGGCGACGGATCAGGTATTACGCTGCCACCAGAGCCAGTAAGAACCACGTTTGGAATCCAGGCATCCAAAAAGATCTCAGCGTCGAGGGTGACGTCTCCGGAACCGGTAATGTTAACGTTCGCAGATTTGGTTGCGCCCGCTACTACATTGGTAAATCCTACCGACGTCTCAATCGGGGTCCGCCCGCGCCAGTCAAAGGGAATCGTGCGCGGCATATTTATGGTGACGCCGCTTTCCGTCGAAAAGTTCTGGGTCGTTACGGTCCCTGAGCCCGTGAAATCCATCGTGACGGAATATGTGGTTGAGTTAACTTGCTGGATGCTGGTTTGGCCGTGCCGCCGCACTGCGTCGGAGCGCGCCCGCTCGACATAAGACGCAAACAACCGGGCCGAATTCGTACGCCGAAGGTGCCCACGCGCCGAAATAATGCCCATGAACGCGAAGGTGCTGACGGTGACGACCACGGCGATCGTGATTAACAGTTGAATAGTGGTAAAACCGAATTGGTTGTTTGGCGTCTGAGTATTCATATGCATATGTTTCCGTTGGGCGCTTAATACGGGTTCAAGGGTGACCCGCCGGACTGACTGAGCAAAGACGATGCCAGCGAGGATTCTCTAATGAATAGCGAGGTCCTCGCATGAATGAAGGCCGCTTCCAACAAGACGTTGTTACCTTGAGTGACAGCCGAGAGAATCAAGGTTCCCATCTTTCCCGGCCCAGCCTGGTGGCTCTTGAGGGCTCTAGGCATCAGCCCCACCTTAGCCGCCGGCTAAAATCTAGCCGCACGTCTAATCTTTTTGTTATAGTGATTTGAGCCTCATCTGCGGCACCATCCGCCGGGAGATTCAAGATCGAGTCGACCGATGACCAATTGAAGCGCTCGGTTCCGCCTGAAGGACACGAGGTCCTGCCTTCGTCGATTCCACTCATTCACGATTGTCGGAGGGAATCACCTTGGCGCTGCGTCATGCAAACGCTCCTGACTTTGAAGCTCACCTTTGATAGAGAGATAAGATGGCCAGAATTAATGACCTCCTCAGGCAGATGAAGCAGCAGGGAGCTTCTGACTTACACCTGACTTCCGGTTCGGCGCCTTACATGCGGATCCATGGCGACATGGTCAAGCTGAATTACAAGAGCGTGAACGCTGAAACCTGCCGAAGCCTGATTTACGAAATCCTGACTGAAAAGCAGAAAGATCTCTTCACGGAGAACTGGGATCTCGATTTGAGTTATCCGCTCGGTGGAGTGGGCCGTTTTCGCGTTAACGTGTTTATGCAAAGAAACGGAATCTCCGCCGTCTTTCGGCTGATACCGGAAAACATCAAGACCATCAGCGAACTCGATCTTCCCGAACAGCTTGCCGACCTCATCGACGTGTCCGAAGGTTTGATTCTGGTTACTGGTCCCACCGGCTCAGGCAAAAGCACGACGCTGGCGTCGCTGATTCACACCATCAACAAGGAACAGCAGGCGCACATCATTACCATCGAAGATCCGATTGAGTTCGTTCACAAGAATCACCGCTGCCTGATCAGTCAGAGAGAAGTCGCCAGTCACACAAAGTCTTTTAGCGGGGCCTTGCGCGCGACCCTGCGCGAAGATCCTGACATCATTCTGGTCGGAGAGATGCGCGACCTGGAAACAATTCAATTGGCCATAACGGCCGCAGAGACCGGGCATCTTGTCTTTGCGACGTTGCACACGAACAGCGCCATCAAGACCATCGATCGGGTGATTGATGTCTTTCCGGAAGGCCAACAGACTCAAATTCGAGTGATGTTATCTGAGAGCTTACGAGGCGTGGTGGCCCAGACGTTACTGCCGCGGCCCGATCGTCAGGGACGCGTCCCGGTCGTCGAGGTTCTGGTGAATGTCCCGGCGGTGGCGAATCTGATTCGCGAAAGCAAAACGCATCAGATTGCGTCGGCTATGCAAACCGGCCGAGCCCACGGCATGATGACCTTCGAAGCCGCCGCCCACGATCTGATTGAGAAAGGTTTGATCTCCTTAGAGGACGGCATGAGTTTCCTGCGTCGCCGAAGCGCCGGGAGACACTTGACCGGTTCCGGCAGCGGAAGTACCGGAATGAGGTTGGCAAACGGTCCGGCAAGTTAGTCGAATCGTGCACTTCACGTCTATCTGCCGGCACGGCCTCACGACATGCACCGCGCGAACAACTTATTCAAAACGGGTATTCTCTGATTGCTTACTGCTTGTCGGCGAGTTGCGCCACCACGCGCTGCCAGGCGCCGCGGAAGGGATAGCAATAAATCAACACGATTGCGGCCACGCCTCCGGCCCGAAGCATGTTCGTCCAATCGGCCGTGAGAATCGTAATGACAAAACCCATCAGCGCGATGGCTCCGCCGATGGCCGCGACTTGAATCGTCGTGTCCTGCAACGTTTTCAATAGAGCTGAAACGCCCTTGACCGCGGCAATATCTGTCAAACGCATCGCGGCGAATTTCGTGCGTCTGATGACGAAAGCCCCCAGCCCGAACACCAGAATGGCAATCCATAAGCCCCCGACGATCGAACGGTCGCCGGCTCGTGGGATTGAGTTTGAGGTAAAGAAGGCGATGACCACCAGCACAACATCAAGGACGAGGAAGGCGACGACGACCATAGATGCCTTGCGATATCGTCGCGATAACTCGTCATGCACGTTCTGAGAATTCGACGTCATGCGGCTCAGAATCAGCTTCGGGGGAAGTCAATCGCTCAGGGTTTCGGCGTCGGCGTTTGGGTCGAGCGCGGGCGCGTGCCTGGTGTGGCATCGGGCAACGTGTTGGTCGAGTTGGGCTGAATAGTGATGCCCAGCTTTTTCTTATCGGGAGTGCTTTCGGGCGTCGAAGTTGGCTGCGGTGGGTTAGCCGGCGCCCGCGGCGCACTTCGCTGAGTTACCGGTTGCACACCCTCCGGGAGGGTGCCGTTGTTGGCGATGGCCTTGTCTATTAGATCGTTACCTTCACCGTGCCGGGTAATCAGAATTCCGTCGCGGCTGGTGGTGACATTTGCAGTGCCGCTGATTTGCTGCATCATGTTCTGCATGAATGTGGGCTTCTCGCAGGCAACCGGCAAAGTCTTCTTGATCGGATCAGGATCGGGAATCGCGGCGCCAATAATGTTCAATTGCTCTTTCGCCTTTTCCACGTACTCGCTATTCGGAAAGTCGCGCACCAATCGCTGATAAAGCTTCGCGGCTTCGTCGGGTTCTTCCTCTTCCTTGTAAGTCGTAGCCCAACGCCAGAGCACTTCGTCCATCAGACAGAAGTTCGGGTATTTCTCGACGATTTCTTTGAGGCGGTCCTGCGCGCCCTTGAGTCCTGCCTTGTTATGAACATAACGAGTGTCATAGTAGAACCTGGCGATGCCCAGATTGTGCATCGCCAAATTGTCCTGGACTTCGCGCAGTCGCACTTCAGCCTCCGGCCTAAGCCTGGTCTGGGGACACTGCTGCAACATCACTTTCAGGCGCTGTTCGGCTTTGCGCGCGTGCGAAATGTCGCGATCCGAAAGCCCCATTTGCCGCATTTCGGTCTCGGCGACTTTCAACATCGCGTCGCAAGTTAGCGAATCCGTGGGAAAGAACGTCAGCCAGTCCTGATAAGCCTGTCCTGCCTGAATCAGCGAGCTGGTGGTCCCTTCCAGATAGAAGGAATCGGCGATCGCCAGTTTAGCCATGGGTAAGTAAGGAGAATCAGGATAGGTAGTGATAATGGTGGTAAACAGCAGCCGTCCGGTTTCGTGATCTCCTTTTCGCACCTGCCTGGTGGCCTCGAGGAAAAGCGCGCGATCGCGACCGGGGGCCACCGAACCCGTTAGCTCGGAATACTTGTCCTGGCTCTTCCCGGGCAGCAAACCAAATAAGCGACGCTTGCCCTTTTGCGGTTTCGGTTGATAGGTCGAGGAGTTTTCGGTGCCAGAGGTCCGCGCTCCTGCCGTTGCCTGCAGCACGCTTTCAACGCGGGTATTCAATTCGGCAACCGAGGTTTCCAATGCGTCCACCTTTGAGCTGTCATATTTTTCCGCTCGGTCTTCCTTGCCCCGCAGGTCGCTGAGCTCGCTCTGGATAGACCCAACTTCCTTTTCCAGGTTACGAAGACGAGTGCGTGGATCGTCCGGGTTCTTTTCTTTGTCGCCCGTGTCTTTGGCGTTCAGTCCGGCAATCGCGCTATCCAGAGAACGACGCATTGCCTCCAGCTTCGAACGCATCACGTCCATACGCTGAATGGTTGATAATCCGGTTTGCGCCTGACTTCCCGGGCCTTGCGCAGCTGCAAACGCCGCGCTTGAGAGGGCTACCACACAAATCACAGAAACAAACGCAATCACGCGCAGGCCGCGAGCGCTAACCGATCGCACTAAGGAAAAAGACATCGAAAACCTCCAAAAACAAATCGAGTGCTTCAGATTTTAGACTACCGCCTGGTGATCTCCTAGCGGCTCGGAATATGGAAATTAGTAATTCGACACCCGGTCAGACCCACAACACCGTCGCCTCGCGCAGCTCTCTGAGAGCCACGGCCGGGTCGGGCGCGCCAAAGATCGCGGATCCCGAAACGATTATCTCTGCTCCAGCGCCGGCAACCTCAGCGACGTTGTCGCTATCAATGCCGCCGTCTATTTCGATGCGGGTCTTCAATCCGCGCTCATCCAGCATCTTTCGCAAGCGGCGAACCTTGTCGAGGGAGTTCGGAATGAACTCCTGGCCGCCAAAACCCGGGTTGACTGACATCACCAAAACGTAATCCGCGAACTTGATTGCTTCATCCAAAGCCGACAGCGGCGTGGCCGGGTTGACCGCGATGCCTGCTTGCGCTCCCGCAGCCCTGATCGAGCTCAAAGTGCGATGAGCGTGCGGGTCAGCCTCGATGTGAATCGAGACCATTTTTGCTCCCGCTTGTACAAATTGCTCGGCGTATCGGCCCGGCTCGACAATCATCAGATGCGCGTCAATGGGTAGTCGGGTTGCACGAGAGATTGCTTTCACTACCGGTAATCCTATTGTGAGGTTGGGCACAAAGCGCCCGTCCATGACGTCGACGTGCAGCAACGAGGCGCCGGCGCGCTCGACAATCTTGATCTGTTCGCCCAGGCAACTGAAGTCCGCGGAAAGAATGGATGGGGCAATTTCAATCATGGAGTTTTCAGTCTAAACACGCGATACAACTCGCAATCCTCAATCAGCTACGGAGTCGGAGCTGTGACCGGCGCCCGGCGATTGCTGTTTGTGTTGGTATTACTTCGATTCGCGTTCCCCTTCGGGGGAGTATTCGCATTCTGATTGCCGGCCGCCGGAGTTCCCGTGGGATTCGCATTCGCGTTGACGGTCCGGGGGCGGTTAGCATTCCGATTCTGGTTCGTCGGGCGATTGCTGTTGTCGTTCAAGTTATCGTTCGCGTTCTTGTTAGCCGGCTTTCGCTTTGACTTGTTGTCGTTGGCGTTAGCATTCGCACTGGTTGAGTTACTGTTTTCCGGCTTACTCGCAGAGTCGCTATTAGTATTGGACGTGGTCGTACTGGAACTCTCGCCTTCTTTCGTGGGGCGGCTGATGTCCACGGCCACGGTTTGTCCAACCTTGACGATCTCTCCGGCATGGGGAAGCTGAATCAAAACCGTATCGGGTTTTGCCTCGCTGGTTGGGCGCGTGGCGCGCACGCGAAAATTCAACCCGGCAGAGCTGATCGTGCTCTCTGCTGCCGCCCGGTCTTTGCCGACAATATCTGGTACCCGCGTCTCGGAACTGCGCAGCGAGAGATAAATCGCCCCGAGGAGGCCGAGGGTAAAAGCCACGGCAATGCCAATTACGATCGCGATTCGTTTTAGCGCCATCAGCGCTTGCTTGGTAAAAGACACGATGAATCTGGTTAACCGCGGCGCAAAACGATCGGGGAGAACATCAAGCGCGCAGTCTAGCACCCGCGCGCAAACAGCCGCAACCAAAGCGACGTTACACCCGGCGCCGGAACGCCATAATAAAAAACCCATCCACGTCGTGACGATGTGGCCAGGTCCGAATCGCGCCGGCATCGGTTAGCAGATCATGCGAGAGCGCGAGCGGCGCCGGCTGGAAATCCTTGTGGCTTTCGATAAAGTCCCGAACCACGGCTTCGTTTTCGTCGGGCTCAGCCGCACAGGTCGAATATAGAATCAGACCGCCGCGCCGAACCATTGCGGCCGCGTTCGCCAGAATCCGTTTCTGTTTTGACGCCAGTTCGGCAATATCGAGAGGCTTGAGCCGCCAGCGAATCTCCGGATTGTGCCGCAGCGTTCCGGTGCCTGAGCATGGTGCATCAACCAGCACTCGATCAAACAAAGCGTCGGCAAAAGGCAAACGAAGCGTGGCGTCGTGGACGACAAGCCGAATGAGATCCGCACCCTGGATCTTAGCCAGATCGCGCAAAGTACGAACCCGGTGCTCATGGACGTCCCCGGCGACGATCATTGCCTGTGGCTGCAGCGCGGCGATATGCGTCGTCTTGCTGCCGGGCGCCGCGGAAACATCAAGCACGCGATCACCCGCTCTTGCTCCGAGAAGATGGGCGACCAGTTGCGAAGCCTCGTCCTGAAAATAGATGAGGCCGTCGCCTGAGAGTTTCCGCAAGATTGCGCCGGCGTTTGCCCGTCCGGAATCGCGAGCCGTACCGGGTGAACTCACTCGCCAGGCGTCAGGCGCAACCCGAGAGCGCGACACCTGTGCGCCGGCAGCTTCCAGCTCTCCGATAATCTGCGCTGAAGGGTTTTCACCCTTGAGCGCTTTCGTCGTCAAACGAAAAGCAACCGGTGCCGCTGCGTTATTTGCTAGTGCCAAGGCTGCCGTTTCGGCCAGGCCAAACGCATCGACCCAGCGTTGAATTAACCACTGCGGATGCGACGTTTCAATCGCCAGCTTCTCAACCGGGTCGGCCACGTCTGTTGCCGGATCATAGTCTGGCTCGCGCGTGGCGCGGCGCAGAACGGCGTTGATCAAACTGGCGGCGGATCTCACTCTGGCCGCTCGCACGAGATTAACTGATTCATTTACGGCTGCGGAGGGGGGAATGCGCCCGAGGAACCTGAGCTGATACAAGCCGATTCGCAACGCCACTCTCACTGGCAAATCGAGGCTCTCAATCCGTCGACTGGCGAAGTGCTGAAGCGCAGTATCAAGCCACAGCCGGCGGCGCAAGACGCCGAGCACCAACTCGTGACATAGTGCCCGGTCATCAGCTCGTAATTCCTCGGCCATCGCCACCAACAGGGACGAGGCATAAGCATCTTCCATCTCAACCCGCCGCAAAATTTCAAACGCAGCACGACGGGCCGGTGAAGGTCGCGTTGCTGAAGGCTGTTTTTGGGCAGGGGACACGAAGTGACGTTACTGCATTGGACAGGCTTGTACGGCGCACAATTGCCAACCGTTTTCACGCTTTGAATAGATGAGGATGACCTTATACTGACCTGACAGTTCGCGCCCGTGATAAAGCCAGGTCGCTGAATCCCGCGCTGCCAGTACGGCCGTGCTCCCGAACACCCTAACGCTAAGCTGCTCGCGAGTGATGTGCTCGATCTTGAGATCGCCGGAAGTAACATCGGCGATGAACTGGGCTTTATCATCACCTTCCAGCGGATAGGTAAAAATGAAATCGTCGGCCATGACGCGGTTTAGGGTTTCACCATCGCCGCGCACCACTGCTTTTACCCATTCGTCGTTAAGCTGACGCAGATGTTGCTCGACTTCGATTGTTCCCTGTTGGGCCTTCGTTGATTCATTCATGGCAGGACCTGGTTTGATTCGCGGGACATCAAGCTTCTACGCCAGATCGCGGCTTTGAGTCAACACATCCAGTCGATATCTGCAAAATAATAGGCAGAGCAGAGGAAGTCCGACAATAGGACTCGATTTCGGTACGGATGTCGTCTAAGCCGACACGATATGGGATGAAAGTTAGTCGAGTTCGATTAATTCACAATGGAAATGGGCGTGGCATGTTCATTGCCAATAGTAGCCGCGGAGGGAAGAGAACATGAAATTTATCAATGCAAAAAATATTGGAGGGTCACTCCTGGGACTTCTGTTGTTGTTCGGTACGTTAGTGCTGTCGAGCGCAACGGCCCAGGCTCAGTATTGGCCTAACCAGGATCAATATCGACGGCAGCGTGATTACGAACGTGCGCAGCGAGAGCGCCAGCGGCAAATCGAGCGCCAACGCCGCGAGCAGGAACAGAACGGCAACTGGAATAACGGCACTTGGAACAATGGTACCTGGAATGATCCGTATTATCGTAACCAGGATCCGTACTACCGCAACCAGGGCCGCCGCGGACGCAACGAGGATAATTATGGCAACTATGGCGGTTCTTACGAGCTTCGCCAGACGGCGCTGAACGCCGGCTACAACGAAGGCCTCAAAGCGGGCCGTAACGACCGGCGAAATGGTCGATTCAATCCGCAGGGTAGCGGCGCCTATCGGAGCGCGACTAAGGATTACAACTCGCGCTATGGAGATCGCTACGCCTATCAAACGTACTTCCGACAAGCCTTCATAAATGGGTACTCGGACGGCTACAACTACGGATACTAAGTTGCCAGTCAGATAACTGGCTGCGACCGTAGCCAGCTGGTTTAAAGGCGGGATGGAAGACCGATGGTTTTCCTTCCCGCCTTTTTTTGCCTAATTGAACAACCGCTACGTCTACCTTCGCAGGAAACAGCGATCGCCAGATCGCGGAATCACCCCACCAATCGCCCTTTATTAGACAGTACAGACAAACATTTGAGATTTGACTTCACTGGGTACAACTATGCCTAAAAAGATTCTGGTTATCGAAGATGACGATGTGGCGCGCGAGTTAATGGGTATGGCGCTGTTGAAGCGTGGTTACCAGGTCACGCTAGCCGAAAACGGAGTCGAGGGTTACGACACAGCCCTTTTTCTGAAACCGGACTTGATCGTGACCGACATTCGCATGCCGGCGGCCGACGGGATTCACGTTGTCAGACGTGTACGCGACACCCCAACGCTGGAAACAACTCCGATTCTGATAACGACCGCGTTTGGCGACGGCAGCGCTACTTTCTCTCTGCAGTTGGGCGCCAATGCGTTTGAGCCAAAGCCGCTGGATCCGCACAGCTTCCTGAGCACCGTCGAGCGCCTGTTAGCCGATCGCGACACGCAAAAAGTGGCGTAGCAAAATCACCGGGATCAAAGTGCCGACTCGCCCCAGCGACTCTTTACGCCCAGGCAATATCTCTCGCACAGAATCCGCCCTAGCTCCGCCGTCCTTGTATGAGTCTGCGGCGCAAGTCTTACCTGTCTATTCGTCTTTCTGAATTCGAGGCTGGTTAACACTTTTTCCTGAAATTCCGTCTAATTCAGGAACAAATTGCCCGGTGGGCCGTTATTAACGGAGACGTGGGTCAGTCAGTTTTGACTTGAATCAGAAAGAGTCCGAAGTATTCGCGCCCCAAGGTTAGTCCCTATGAAGAGAGTGCCTCTTCTTCTGGTAGCTATCGTTGTAGCCGTAGCCTCCGCGTTTTCTCAACCCGCCTTACCAAAAGCTACGCCATCGGTTTCTCCAAAATCGGAAACGTCCTCGCCAAAACCAACCATCGTTCTGCCGCCTGAAAAAACTCAGCCCGTTCGCGTGCCGCGTTTTGATAAACCACCCGTTATCGACGGAAAGCTTGATGATGAGATCTGGAAGCAGGCGGCCTTGCTGAAAGATTTCTACCAGATTCAACCCGGCGACAACATCGCGCCTTCAAAGCCGACCGAGGTCATGCTGGGCTATGATTCAAAATTTCTCTACGTCGCTTTTCATTGTTATGACGAGCCGGACAAGGTGCGCGCCACGATTCCCAAGCGCGACAACATCTGGAACGACGACTACGTCGGAATTTTGTTCGACACCTTCAACGATGGCCGCAAAGCTTACGAGTTCGATTTCAGCCCTTTGGGCATTCAGGCCGACGGCATCTGGACTGATGGCCAGGGCGAAGACTTTAATCCTGACATCGTGATGGAATCGAAAGGCATCGTCACCCAGGACGGTTGGACGGTCGAAGTAGCAATTCCCTTCAAGTCGCTCCGTTACATTGCGGGCAAAGACAAGCTTTGGGGGGCGCATTTCTGGCGTCGCATCAAGCGCTTCAATAACGAACTCAGTATGTGGATGCCGATTAGCCGCGATGTCTCAAGTTGGCTGGCCCAGGAAGGTCACCTCTCCGGTCTGGAAGGAATTTCAACTGAACGTACATTGGAATTAATTCCGAGTCTGACTTTGTCCGAAACGGGAAAGCGAAAGGCGACGCTTTCCCCGGCGCAACTTGGCGCGGGACTGCTGGATCCGGGAAGGATGGTTAACGAGCCAGTCAAATTCGATCCGGGCCTGACTGGCAAATACAGCATCACGCCAAATGTGACGCTCGACTTCGCGATCAACCCCGACTTTGCCCAGGTCGAGTCCGACCAGCTGGTCGTGACGGCGAACCAGCGCTTTCCGATCTTCTTTCCAGAGAAGCGTCCCTTTTTTCTGGAAGGCGTCGACATCTTCAACACGCAAATCGCGGCGGTGCATACGCGGGCCATCATCGACCCGGATTTCGCCGTTAAGCTCACCGGAAAAATTGATCGAAATACATTCGGTTTGCTGCTGGCCTCAGATAACGGCCCGGGAAATTTCAGTCCCGAAGAGCGCGTAACAGCAAATCCGAGATTCATTGACAAGAATGCTTCGGTCGGAATCCTGCGTCTAAAACACGACATCGGTAAGAAAGATTCTTTCATTGGACTTCTGGGCACCTACTACAGATTTGTCGACCGCTATAACGAGTTGGGAGGATTCGATTCCCGCTTTCGCATTAATAAACAGACGACGTTTAGCGCGCAGGCGCTGGTGACCCGTTCGCGCAGGCCTTTCTTCTATCCGGATCAGGGCCTGACGCTTGATCGCCGTGAGAATGGCTTTATCTACGCGACCGATTACAACATGAGTGGCCGCCACTTTGGTTACGATTATTCGACCGTGGGCCGCACCCGCTATTATCGCGCCGACGTCGGCTTCAATCGCCGCACCAACACCAACAATCACAATTTGTTCGTGCGCTATAACTCGGAACCCAAACCCAAGGCCAGGTTAGTCTCATGGCGCGTCTATAATGCGTTTGGCATTAATTTCGATTGGCACTTGCACTCACAGGTCTACAACAACGAATCGCAAATTCAATTTAATTTTCCACGCCAGACAACGGTCGGAGTGGGTTTTGATAAAGGTTACGAGCGGGTTTTCGAGGAAGAGTTCGGGGTAAAGCGCAAAGCCGGGTCGAACTGCGAGTTAACCAACACCTGTACTTTCTGGGGTGGAGACAACGAACGTTCAGCTTACAACGGAGGCGCGTATATTTTTGCCGCCTCGACGCTCACCAAGAAAATCAACTTCTCTGTTTTTGCGAACCGTTCGTACGGCAACCTTGACTTCGATTTTGGCGCCGGCCCGCGTTATCCCCGGGTAAGTATTCCCGCGGTGGCCGCGCGCAACGCTCAGGCCGCCGGGTTGTGCAATGGCCCCGCCCCGCCGGCGGTGTGCAACGCGCCGCGGGACCCAGGGCCGGGTTCGTTTTTTCACATTGATGGCAACGTCACTTATCAGCCTTCGACCCCCTTGAGTATCTCTCTGAATTTCACCAAAGAAAGACTCAGGCGATACGACACTCAACTGCTCGCGTTTGACGAAAACATAATTTCGCTGCGCAGCACGTACCAGTTCACCAGATTTGTCTTTGCCCGCGGCCGCATCGACTTTGATTCGCTCGCCTCAAATATCAAGGGCCAGTTTCTCTTTGGTTGGACGCCGAATCCGGGAACAGCTCTCTATATCGGATACAACGACGATCTCAATCGCAACGGTTTCAATCCGTTCAGCGGGCAACTTGAACCGGGCTTTCGCCGAAACGGACGCACAGTCTTCATCAAAATGTCCTACTTGTTTCGCAAGAGTTTTGGATAAGAAACGACGACATGACCCGCAACGGCTTCAGTCCGTTCAGTGGCCAACTCGAGCCGGGATTCCGCCGCAATGGCCGGACCTTCTTCATCAAGATGTCATATCTTTTCCGGCGCAGCTTTGGCGGCTGACACAGCAAAAAGAATTAGCGCGACCATCAGCCCTGGCGCCGCTTCATCGCCTCAACGATGAACGCCTGCACGTCATCACCAAACGGCTCCGGCATCGACGCCGGCCAGTTGGCTCGGTCTGTGTACATTTTGTTGAGGCCTGCCTGGATTTCGCTATTACCGCCAGTGAATTCTTTGATCAATTCCGACCAGCGATCTGCCAATGCCTGTGACTTCTCACTCCCGGGATCTTCGCCGGCTTTCACTGCCGCATCGACTTCCTTGATCAGCGTCGCCCAATCGCGTTGCGCCTGCTCGATGACCTCGGCCGGAATCGTGGCCGCGCGTTTCGCGATTTCCTGCTGTGCTTCCGGTGAGTAGTATTTCTTACTCCAATCCACATCGTGCTGCATATTGATCACCTCGATAATTCTTGCGAACGCTTCCCACCCGGACTCTTCGCTGGTGGCGATTACATACTCCGCTCGCTGAATTGCTTGTATCGCGAGTCCCAACCGGCTCCGCCTTTCTTCAATTGCTTCGCGCTGGTGGCGGAGCGCTGTCGCCAGATCAAATGAACCACGGTTGAGAATGTTCTTAATTTCTTTCAGAGAGAAACCGATGAACTTCAGGGTGACAATTTGCTCAAGCCGCGCGAAATCGCGTTCACCGTAAAGGCGATAGCCGGCGCGCGTGTATCGACTTGGCTTCAGCAGACCGAGACGGTCGTAATGATGAAGTGTGCGCACCGTCACGCCCGTCAGGTCGGCGAATTCGCGAGCCCGGAACACCTTTCCACTACTGTTGGTCATCACAAACCTCTGACTCGAATTGATGCTAAACTCTAACGCAGCGTCAGACGCAAGCGGCCTATTCTGGTGCCGCGAAACCCCTTTTTTGGCTCGGCTCTTATCGGTCATCGTAACTGATTCGCGCGGTACGACGTATAATGAGTCTGAGTAGCTAAACTACGCCGTCGCCCGGCCATTATCAAAAATGCTCCTGTCGAATAAACAACAGCAGCTAAAATTTCTCGTGTTCTGCCTTGCCGCAGCGTTTGTGGTGGCCGCGTCGGCGTGCAAAAGTGACTATCCCAGTTCGGGAAAGGCCGCGAGCGCTGACAGCAAAGCCCAACCGCGTCAGGTAAAGACGGTCAAAGTCATGGAGACGCCGGTTGGTCAAGCGGTGACCGTGAACGGGACGCTCGCGGCTTTCGACCAGGCCACGATCAGCGTCAAAGTCCCGGGCCGTCTACAGACAATCAGCGTCGACCTCGGCAGCATCGTGCGTAAAGGCCAGGCGATCGCCCAACTCGAACAGACTGATTACAAGTTGCGCGTGCAGCAAGCCGAAGCCGGCCTGGCTCAGGCCCGCGCGCGTTTGGGATTGTCGCCTGACGGGGCGAACGATAGCGTGACCGCGGAGCAAACTGGAACAGTCAGACAGGCGAAGGCTGTGCTCGATGACGCCAAATCAAAAAGGGATCGCGCCGCCAGGCTCGTTCAGCAGGGAGTAGTCCCACGCGCGGAATTTGAGAGCGTCGACTCAGAATACAAAGTTGCCCTCAGTCGCTATCAGGATGCCCTGGAGGAGATACGCAACCGCCAGGGCTTGCTGGCGCAGAGACGTTCAGAGGTGGCTTTGGCCAGACAGCAACTCGCCGATACCACGGTGTATGCGCCGATGACCGGAGTGGTGCAGGAAAAGAAATCGAGTGTCGGCGAATACCTCGCCGCTGGCGCCCCGGTGGTAACCGTCGTGCGCATCGATCCACTGCGGTTGCGCGTCGAAGTTCCCGAGCGCGAGTCGCATAATATTCGCAACGGCCAGAGTGTGCGCGTCACAGTCGAGGGCGACCCGGAGGTTTACCTGGGTTTCATCAAGCGACTCAGCCCGACAATCAGTGAACAAAATCGCGTGCTGGCGGTAGAGGCTGATGTAGCAAACAACGGCAAGCTGAAGCCGGGGGCGTTTGTGCACGCCGAAATTATTACGGATCAAACCGCCACTGCGGTCACCGTTCCCGCCAAAGCCATAGTGACCTTTGCGGGAATCGAGAAAGTAATCGTCGTTGAGAATGGCAAGGCACTTGAAAAGCCGGTGACGACCGGCCGGCGAGGTCCGGATTGGGTCGAGATAAAGGCCGGGGTGAATGTGGGACAGACCGTGATCGTCGATCCGGGGAATTTACAATCAGGGCAGGCCGTCACTGAATTTTAGATTTTGGAGTGCGGCGGCAAGCGTAGCGCGACGCCGCTTTGGATGAGAGCTTAGCGGGGGAAAAGTAAAGCGCCGTCGCCGCTTCGCTCTGCCGGCGCACTCCACAAATTTCTTCATGCAAAAACTAGCCGAAATTTGTATTCGCCGTCCGGTCTTTGCCGCGATGATCGTTTTGTCGCTGGTCGTGGTCGGCGCGGCCAGCTATTTCAAGCTCGGCGTCGATCGTTTTCCTTCGGTAGATCTCCCAACGGTGGCCGTCCGCACAAATCTGCCGGGAGCCTCGCCGGAAGAGATGGAGACCCTCGTCTCGCAGCCGATCGAAGAAGTCGTAAATACAGTCGAGGGCATCGACAATCTGCGATCAGTCTCAGGCCAGGGAAATTCGTTCGTGATTGCGACCTTTTCCCTGAACCGCGACATCGACACGGCCGCGCAGGACGTGCGGGATCGGGTGGCGACGGTGGTGCGGGACTTGCCGCCGGACACGAGACCGCCGGTTATCTCAAAATTCAACAACGACAGCACGCCCGTCCTGACGGTGGCGCTTTCCGGCCAGCGATCGATTCGTGAACTTACGGAATATGCCGACAAGACGGTCCGCGTGCAGCTCGAACGTGCCGGGGGCGTCGGCGAAGTAAATATAGTCGGCGGTTTGCAGCGCGCCATCAATGTCTGGATCGATTCGCAGCGCCTGGCGGCTTACAAGATTCCGATCACCGCCGTGCGCAACGCGCTGCAACGCCAGAACTCAGACGTGCCAGGCGGAAATGTCGAAACCGGGCAGCGCGAGTTGGTCCTGCGCACCCTGGGCCGTTACACCGACCCGCGCGAGATGGAAGATCTCGTGGTTGCCAACATTAACGGCGCCCCGATCAAGTTACGCGACATCGGCCGCGTCGAAGACGGGACCAAAGAGCAACGGTCAGTGGCCCGTTTGAACGGCGTGCCCACTGTTACGCTCGAGATTCGGCGTCAATCCGGAGCCAATACCGTCGAAGTAATTCACAACGTGAAGACGGAGCTGGCCAAAGTAGCTACGCAACTGCCCCCTGACATTAAGCTCGAGGTGATTCGCGATCAGGAGCGCTACATCTCTGCGGCGCTCCACGAAATAACGCGTCACCTGGTGCTGGGCAGCATTCTCGCCAGCCTGGTCGTGTTGCTCTTCATGCGTTCGTGGCGGTCGACTTTGATTGCCGCGATCGCGATTCCATGCTCAGTCATCTCGACCTTTGCGATGATGCGGGCGCTGAACTTTACCCTGAACAGCGTGACCATGCTGGCGCTGGTGTTGATGGTCGGCGTGGTGATCGACGATGCCATCGTGGTGTTGGAGAACATTTTCCGGTTTGTTGAAGAGAAGCGCATCACGCCGATGCGGGCAGCCAAAGAAGCCACCGCCGACATCGGGCTGGCGGTAATGGCCACAACTTTTTCGCTGGTAGTCATCTTTCTGCCCGTCTCTTTCATGTCTTCGATCTCGGGCCGCTTTCTTTTCCAGTTCGGCATCACCGCAGCCGTAGCGGTGTTGGTTTCGCTGCTGGTTTCCTTCACCCTGACGCCGATGATGAGCGCGCGTCTGTTGCGCACCAAAGATGCCGCCGCCGGCCATTCATCCGGCCACTTGCACTCGCACCACGATACGGTTTCAACCGCAACGTCACGCCGGGGCTTTTATGCGTTCATCGATCGGTCCTACACGTGGTTGCTGCGGCTGGCGATGCGCCGCCGTGTTGTGGTGGCGGTTATCGCTATTGCCGTCGCCCTCTCCAGCATTCCGCTCTATGGCGTTGTGAAGCAGGAATACATTCCCACCAACGTCGATGAAGCCGAATTTGAAGTTGGCGTCAACGGGCCGGAAGGAACCAATCTCGGGGCGATGGACGAATCGATGCGCGCGATAGAAAAAGATCTCCTGTCGACGCCGGGCGTGCGTTTGATTCTCGCTTCAGCGGGTGGTTCGTTTCTGGGCGCGGTTAACCAGGGCAGTGTTTACGTTCGCATTGCCCCACACGACGAGCGGGTATTTTCGTTGACGAAGCTCTGGACTTCGATCAAGAGCGGTCATCCGCTCGCGGCATTTCGCGGCAACTATACGCAGCGCGACGTAATGCAGGAAGTGCGCCGGCGGATGCAAAAATATGCGCCGCTGCGCTTTCGGGTCAGCAACGCGCCGAGTTTCAATATCGGTGGCGGCAATACGGACATCGATTTTGTATTTCGCGGGCCTGAGCTGCAAATGCTGGCGAAATACGCCGAGACTTTACGGGATAAGACAAGGGAACTGGGCGGCATCGTCGACGCTGATACCACTTTGAAACTAGACAAGCCCGAGTTGCGCGTGCACATCAATCGCGAGCGCGCGGCCGATCTGGGTGTCGACACTTCCGATATCTCAACCGCCATGCGCCTGATGGTCGGCGGCGACGAGCAGGTGACGCGCTTTCGCGACGCCTCAGTAAACCAGGACTATGACGTGCAGCTTCGTTTGACGGAAGAAGATCGAAAGGACGCCGCCACGATCTCGCGTTTGTACGTTCCGTCGTCGCGGGCGGGTCAGGTGCGTGTAGACAGCCTGGTGGATATTAAGGAAGAGATTAGCCCATCGCGAATCGATCGTCTCGACCGGCAGCGACAGGCATCGATGCGCGCCGGCGTCGCGCCCGGTTATGCTTTGGCTGATCGGCTGGATGCTTTGCGGAAAGCTGCGGCCGGGATGAATCTACCGGCGGCTTATTCGACTACCGTCGCCGGCCGGGGCCGCGAACTGGAAAAGACCTTCGTCGAATTCCTCTGGGCATTTCTGCTTTCGATCATCTTCATGTACATGATTCTGGCTTCGCAGTTCGAGAGTACGGTACATCCGCTCACGATCCTGCTCAGTCTGCCACTGTCAGTTCCGTTTGCTTTACTTTCACTCTGGCTGTTGAGCGACACGCTAAATCTTTATTCCGCGCTGGGAATTCTGGTGCTCTTCGGCGTGGTGAAAAAGAACGCGATTCTGCAAATTGATCACATGAACAACCTGCGCACGCTCGGCATGGAGCGGGACGCGGCGATCGTCCAGGGCAATCGCGATCGCCTGCGGCCAATTCTGATGACGACCCTGGCGCTGATCGCCGGCATGCTGCCGCTGGCGCTGGGCACCGGCCCGGGCGCGGAAGAACGGCGATCGATTGCCATTGTGGTTATCGGCGGACAGTCACTTTCGTTGTTGCTGACTTTAATCGCGACACCGGTTGCCTATTCGTTGCTGGATGATTTGAGATCGACGGCAAGATGGCGCCGCTGGGCCGGGGCCGCCGGGAGATTGACCTCGCCGGTAACCGGCATGGTGCGCAGGTTGGCGCCGACGCGACGCGGCGAGGTTCAGTCGTCTGAGAATCAGACGGCCGATGAACGTCAGTCAGTGGCGCCAGCGACAGAGAGCTCGCCGGCCGCCAGCACTTCCAAGAAAAAGATTCCACTGCCGGCTGGTGGGGGAGAATGATCAGACTTTCCATGATTCTTCCTTTCAAGCAAAGCGCCCGAGGCGCGAAATCGATTTCAATTCCAGACACACACGTGGATCGCGGACATCCTGTCCGCCAGTCCGCGTTCCATCTTGTCGACTATTGACAAGCACGTACGCTGCAAATACTTTTAGCTCGCGAATTCCTTGTCTGAGTCAAAAGGAGAAGAATATGCCGCATAATTCCAGCCTGCGAAATCGCGTCGGTTTCTTTTTGGCTTTGCTCTTCATGTTAGGAGCCCTCCTCGCCTGCAGTTCCGGCGCTGCTAAGAAATGCACTGCAACGCTGACGTATGAAGGAAAGACATTTACCGGCGAAGACACTTCCGAAGACAAAGCTACCCGCAACGCATGTAACAAATATTGTCGCGAGGCCGATCCGGGCTATGAAGCCATGTATGGAGTCTGGTTGGATTCACCAGCAGGAAAAGCCGCCGGGCGCCCTTCGAAAGAAGAGGCAATCTTCAAAGACAAGAAGTTGATGGATTATGTGACCGTCACCTGCGCGAACGAATGTCTCGCGAAGATCAAAGACGGAAAGGCCAAGGCCGAGACGAAATGTGACTAAGGCATTTTAACTCTACTGGATCCGAAACGTAGCCATGTCTGCGAGAGAGTCGCCGATGATGGCGTATTCGCCCGGCACCAACGGTTGGACCGGGCGGATTTGCATGTAGTTTACGAAGAGATATCTATTCTTGCCGGCTTCGACGCGCAACCGTTCCAACAAACGATATTCCAACCTCACATTATCGATTTCGAATGGCGCGTAACCTTTGCGTCCCTTCAAAACAGATATCGTGAGTTGGCGTAATGACTTTTTGCGCGTCAGGCGAACCAGCTGATGCGGAGGCGGGTCCCATTTATCCGCGACGAACACATAAAAGCGAGGGTCGTTGCTCCTGAGCATAGTTTCTGCCGTCGGACTTTTCAGATCCACGCGCGTAACCCTGTCCTTTTCGGCCGGAACAAATACATTCAGCGAAGTCATCCCGGGCTCGAATGGCAACGGTAGGAGCTTGTTTTCCGCACTCAGATAATAGACTCGCGTCAGATCATTGGGAAGATCCGGATAAGACTTGTCCGGTAAAAACTCCGCAGTCTTCGAACTAATAGCCGAGGTAAATAGAGCCGCGCAAAACGCAAGAGAAACGATATTGAGGGATCTTCTCAAGGGTCTGGTGACTCTGGTGCTGAGTTGCCTCCAATCCCGGTCCGATTTGCCGCAGCGCTGCTACTCAAAGACTTTGTCCACCGGCACGATAGTTACATCCGCCGGTTTCACGACAATTTTGTAAGCCTCGATCGCCTTATCCTCGTCGGTTATCTCTTTCGGCTTCGGGGCATTGTAAGTAATCGGCGAAGGTTTGTTAGTGACGATGGCGTCGCGCAAGCCGGCCGCATCCTTCGTCACGATGGCAATCTGCATCGAGTTCGATTTCAAATACTGCCGGATAGCGCGGTTGACATCATCCAGAGTCAGCTTCGCGAGTTGCTCGCGCACGTAGGCAGGAAAATCGGCGATGTGATAGTAGCGGCTATCGAGCGCGTACCCGAGTTGCGCATCCTGCGTCGCCGTCAGCACGTTCACGTACTTTGACAAAAATTCGCGGGTTGATTCGAAGGCCTCTTTCGACATTCCTTCACGCATCAGCTTGTCGTACTCATAAAGCGCGGCGCGCAAAACGAAATGGCCGTTCTGGGGCTCGACCGGGCGAATCCAGATCTGAAAGATTTGTTGCCGGCGGCCAAGATTGGGATCGGGCTGAAACTGAAACATGCCGCGGGGAAAGTATTCGACATAGGAATAGTCGCCATAGTTCAGACCGCGCGCTTCGCGCAGACGTTGGTAAAGATAGCTGTTACTCGAACGATGCTGGCCGAAGTAGGAAGCGACGACCGCCAGCGCCGGCCAGTCTTTGTCAGCCCGTGTGACGCTGATCGGAAAGCCCAGCGAGATTCCGGTCGAACGAGTCTCGCGTTGCACAATTTGGATTTTCGTTCCCGGAAGTTGCGTTGGTGGATCGATCCTGACGGCGCCGGGTTTGCCCGCCGGCAGTTTTTCGAAATCCGTCTGTACCACCTTGGGAAAAATCTCGGGATAGCCGCCCGCCAGCCCGATCACCAGGTTCGCGCGCGTGTAATTACTCTGATAAAAATCGCGCACGTCTGTGAGCGTCGTTTTCTCGAGTGCGCCCACTGCGCCGATGTTCTGATGCCCGTAAGGATGTGTGCCCGGGTAAATCATCGTGTAGAGCACTTCCTTCCCCAGTTCCTCGTCATTGCCGCCCCGCAGAGAGTTCTTCAGATAATTGATCGCTTCTTCTTTCAAGCGCGCGAAATCGTCTTCGCGAAATCCGGGATCAAGCAGCATCTCGCGAATTAGCGAATAGTACTTGTTAAGATTGTCGACATGCGTGGTGCCAGAGAAGACCGTCATTTCTTTGTCGACCTGCCATGAGAAAGAAGTGGCCAGCGGATACATGGCGTCGGTAATCTCGGAATAGGTTTTAGTGCGTGAACCGCCTTCGGCCAGCATTGCCGCCGTCAGCGAAGCCAAACCTTCTTTGCCTTTCGGATCAGCGGCCGATCCTCTCATGAACAGAATTCGAAACGAGACCAAGGGCGAACGGTTGGGTAACAGGACGGCGTTGTTATCAGCGGAGTTCATATTTGGAGTGCGGCAACTTGTCGCCGCTTTTGATTTCAGGGTAGCGTTGCCGGTGACGATTGCCATGACGACTAACGCCACGATAACCGCCGGGATCGTTCTTCGAATCATCATTTCGTCACCTCCTTCTTCGTGCTGAGCGTGACGATGCTGCGATGGTTGTCGACGAAATACTTCCCCGCCATATCGCGAATGTCCTTCGGGGTGATCGTGTCGTACAGTGCAAACAATTTGTCGATCGTCTCGGGTGTCCGTCGCAAGCCGATATAGCCGGCCAGCGAACTTGCAATCGCCTCTGAGCTGTTCATCGCTAAAGCGAATTCGTACCGCAGACGCGAACGGGTCGAATCAAGCTTCGCTTGTGGGATCGAGTCGGTCGCGTAACGTTTGTAAGTCTCGAGGATTTGCTGTCGGACGTAATCCGTGTCTTTTACGTCTTTTACTTTCGCGGCCACCAGGAACAATTCAGGATCGGCGCGGTCTTCAAAGGTGTAGGAAAGCGAGTCGAGCTTTTGCTCTTTGAGCACCAGTTTTTGGTAGAGATCAGAATTCTCGCCGAAGGCAATCGGCGCGAGCAGATCCAACGCGGCCTTGTCTTTCCTGTCCTCTGAATAGGCCGGACCGCGGAACGCGACATAGATCAGCGGCAGCGTGTCGGACGGCCAATCAACATGGCCTTCGCGCGGTGCGGTCTGGTCCGGTTCGGCCGGAATGTTGGGAACATAGCTACCGCGCTTCCAGTCGCCGAAATACTTCTTGACCATCGCTAGCGCCTCGTCGCGCTTAACATCTCCGACCAGCACTATGGTCGTGTATTCGGGCCGATAGTAACGGCCATAGAATTGCAAACTGTAGTCGTACTGATTCGGGAAGTCTTCAATGTCTTCGATAAACCCCATCGTGGTGTGCGAGTAGGTGTGGCGCTGGTAAGCAGTGGCGCGCAGCACCTCGTAGGCCTTCTCTTCAGGATCGGCGCTGTTCTTGTTGAACTCGCCCAGCACGGCTTTCGTTTCGGTCTTGAAGGCGTCGGGAGCGTACTTCAAACGCTGAAAACGATCGGCCTCCAACTCGAGAATCTTGTCCAGATCGTCCTCGGAAAAGACTTCATGATAGACGGTGCGATCGTCGGTCGTGTACGCATTTGCATCCGCGCCGGCTTTTTTCAGAATCGCATCCCGTTCCTGTCCGCTATAGTGCTCGCTGCCGCGAAACATCAGGTGCTCGAACAGGTGGGCATAGCCGCTCTTGCCTTTCTCGATCTCGTTGCGCGAACCCGTTTGCACGACGATATAGAGAGCGACCAGGTTCGGATAATCCGTCGGCACCGTAATCAGCCGCAGATCATTAGGCAGGTTGTCTATTGTGTAGTCGTAGGCGAATGCTTTGCGTGATTGCTGCGCCAGAGCCAGCAGCGGCAGACAGAAAACCAGCGATGCAATGATGAGCAATTTCATAGAACGAAGCCAGGCTCCTTACTGATATTTTGCGGAGAGAAGTCGAGTATACACGAGTTGAAAACGAGACGCAGCCGGGCAAACACGAACCGGAAGCGAATCATTTCTCGTCTTTGCAGGGATTGAACTCACCTTCCAGAATCTGAACTTTCTTCGGACTAACGGTTGGCTTAAGCATCGGTGGGTAGGCGTCGTTCGGCATGATGTACAACTCTACCTTGAACTCGTCCTGATAGCCCGCGTCAACGGCGATGATCTCGTCTGGCTTGGCCTGACGCAACCTGACTAGATAGTCTTTCGCGCAGTCAGCGACTTTCTTCGCTTCCTGGACATGGGCCGATCGGCCTGCGTAGACCAGGATGAAGCCACGAAAGATGGATTTGTCCTGGTTCGATTCACGTAGTTGTTGAGCGAAGACATCAAGCCTGGAATTGGCGTCTGCATTTGAGGATTTGCTGCCGTATGAATCGAATGGGTGCTGCAGAAACCGGTTCAGCTGTGCGCCTTCCGGAACCGGAGCCGCGTATTTGTACGCCCCGCACGAGAGCTTTTTCTCGTCTGCTGCGGAACCAGTAAAAGTAACCGCCTGGATTAGCCCCTCGCGGGTCGTGTACTGGACCCCTTCCTCGGCATCCAGATAGTCGATCTGCGTTTTCTCGATCCCATAGATCTGCTCGAAGGTTCTGCCTTTAGGCAGGGCATCGGCGAGGTTGATTTCTCTGTTTGATGAAACCCGAATTTCAACGACTGTATTCAGCGGGATGTTCCATCCACCAGGTAAGCCCTCTTCACAGGCGCCCGAAGAATAGGTAATGGTAGCGATCTCATCTTCGAACCGGTACCCAAAGTCCTCAACGGTGGGCGGGCCCAGGAGGCGCTCGACTTCAGCGCGGGTCGAATGTAAAGGGACGATTCCTCTCCAGGCTTTAGCGGCGGCGGTCTGAGATATGAACAGAAGGACGCCGGCTACCAGCGCTAATTGTGTCGCGACTCTAAAATTCAAATTTGATCTCACTTCGCTTGGAGCAACTCTTCGGGGGTCTCTTCCGGCAGTTTCAGTACACTCTCCCAACCTGAATTATCCGCCCGCATCTGCGCTGTCAATTCGTCGCGCAGTTTGGTCAAGCGGTCGCTCAAGCTGCACGGATAATTTCGCAGATCAGGGAAGCGTTTCATTTGATCCGAAACGAAGAGCTTCTGCTTTTCGATGGAGGGAATGGGAGAGTGCTGGCCGTTTTCCCAGAACGGCAGTAACAAACTTTCGACAGACGCGGCGCCGGGGATTTCGACCTCTTCCTCTTCCAGGCCGGTTACATCACCGACATAGTTTCCGTCAGCGTCGCTGCCTCGAAAGACCTGCATGCAACCGGGTAGCGTTGTCTTGTCGAGCGAGTTCGAATCCTTCAGAGTCGGGCGGCCGTCAATCATGCAGGCTTTGAAGATAACGCCGGCAACGTTCTTAACTTCGCTCGAGAGTTTGGTCCCGACACCAAAGCCGGCGGCCTCCGGAAACTCTTTGACGATGCGTTGGACCTTCTCGACATCCAGATCGCCGGTAAGATTAGGCCGGAGTCCAAACAACCCGTTGGCTTCAAAAAAGCGGAGGCACCATTTGCCCAGTTCGGACAGGTCGCCGGAATCGACGCGGAATCCTTTGAAAGCTTTGCGCCGCGCTTCAGTCGAGGTGGCGGCCATCGCGGCGTGCACCGCGCCCATATACACGTCTATGGTGTCCAGCAACAACGTAGTGCCGTTGGGATTGGCGTCCAACCAGCGTTCGAACGCGACCTGCTCGAAATGCTTGGGCTGGCCGGTCCTCGGTTCTATTTCCGGGTCGTATAGGTATTCGAGATAAGCCTGTTGCCAGTAATGTGCTTCGGTGCCGACCGCGGGAATATCCAGACGGTGCGCGGCTTCCATGTTCGACGTATCGTTAAAGCCGCCGATGAACGCATAGGTCGCAATGTCCACCGCCCGTTCGATGTCGCCGTTGCGCCGCAGCGAAAAATCCGACAGCCACCGCGACCCCGCCGCCATCCGAAACTGCATCGCCACGCTGGCGGTGGTCATCGGCAAGTCAAAGGCATGTTCGAACTTGATTTCCTGGGCCTGGGTCAAACCGAATCTGCCGGTGATGTCCGCGATTGGTTGCTGCGGAAACATGATGGTTCCGGGACGAACCGTGCGGATGCGTCCCGCAAACTGAATATCTTCTATCGCTTTGGCGAAACGTTGCAGTCCGCCGCGATCCTGTTCCAGAAAGCGCAGCCGCGGTCGATCTATTTGGCTGTCCACCAGTAAACGCACGAGCCGCTCGTGTCCGAGCACCGGCGCGAACGGGAGCTTGCGCTGAGTGCAATAGAAGGTGGCCGTCATTTCGCTCAGCGGCTTTCCATGCACGCGCGTTACGTCCTTGTAGGACGCATCGCCCATTGCGGCGTGATATCGGTCAAAGTTCAGCGTACCCATAGCGCGGAAATGATATCACGGCCGGTCAGAGAGGGCCGAGAACCGAGGCTTTCCCAGCTTGGCGCAGAGGGTCGTCAGGAGTATCCTTTGATTCTCTCCTGAAAGACTTGCCGGACACCCCCCGGACGGCAGCAATAGCTAACCCCAAATAACTAACACCTGATCACGGGTGAATATGAGCGAACTGAAAGGAGTTCATGACGTGAAGCGAACGAACGTTCTTCTGAGATTTGGTTTGGCGTTGATTATTTGTCTGGGAACTTTTGCCGCGGTGAGCCCCGCCTCTGGCCGTGGGAACCGGTGTACCGACAGATGCGCTGACGTGTACCGTGTGAAAAAAGATGCGTGCCGGCTGATACCGTTCAAGAATGAACGTAAGATCTGCGAACGACGGGCCAAAGAAGCCAAAAATGATTGCAAGCATCGATGTCGGTAGTCAGTGAGCAGCGAGCAGTGAGCAATTTACTCTCCCGCTCCGGTCGCTTTCTTCACGCTGCCGACGATTTCGGCTCCGGCATTACTCATTTCTTCGATCGCTTTCGCGCCGTCGTTTGGATCTAAGTTAACGGCGCGCATGTCGTCGGCCAGCGCCTTTACTTCAAAGCCTTCGCGCAGTGCATCGAGCACCGTGTGCTTGACGCAATAGTCCGTGGCTAAACCGCCCACCCAAACTTGTTCCACTTCCTCTTCGCGCAGCAAGCGCGCCAGGTCGGTGCCGTCAAATCCGGAATAGCCGTCCGCACTTTCATCTATGCCTTTCGAAATAATTGTGATGCGTGGATCGTCGAGCAGGTCCGGATGAAACTCGGCTCCGTGTGTTCCAGCAACACAGTGCACGGGCCAGGTGCCACCGTACGTGGCGAAGTGTTTTGTCCTGGCTGTGTGCCAATCGCGAGTCTTGAAAACAGATTCTCCACGATCGAGGAACTCGTTCATCAACTTGTTGAGTGGCGCCACGACTTTGTCCCCGTCCGCCACTGCCAGGGATCCGCCAGGGCAGAAATCGTTCTGCACATCGACTACGATCAAAGCTTTCTTTTTTGCGTTGGACATATATGACCCTCGAAAATACAGCCCTCGAAAAGTGTTTAGAGTCGGGCTACTGCCGACCAAGCGGGCGGTAACCCGCTTCTAAACAGAAATCAAATTCACCTGACTTAGATTAGCTCCAGGGCAGAAGTGCTGCAACGCCCCAGGGAAAAATTCATTGACATTGGCTGTGATTCTAGATAGAAGCATTTTCGCCGTAGAGGATTTCCCACCAGAAAGAGTGACTGGGCGCGGCTCCCAAAGGGAGAGGGAGTTAATCCGCTTTCTAGCGCATGGACCGGCTTTTAAGCTCTACAAAACGAATCTCTGAGAGGTGCCCGCATGTTAAGAACCACCAGGACCCTGCTTGTGATCGCGTTTGTCCTTTCCGTCTTCGCTTTGGGCCATGCCCAGCAACCGAACACTGACGCGTTGCGGTATCGCTACATCGGCCCGGTCGGCAATCGGGTGACCTCGGTTGCCGGCGTGCCGGGCCAACCTTACGTCTACTATGCGGGGGCGGCGTCGGGCGGCATTTTCAAAACCATCGACGGGGGCATTCATTGGGACCCGATCTTCGACAGCCAGCCCGTATCGTCGATCGGATCGCTGGCGGTGGCGCCTTCCGATCCCAACATTGTGTGGGCAGGCACCGGCGAGGCCTGGATTCGCAGTCACATCTCAGTAGGGCAGGGAATTTACAAATCGACTGATGCGGGCAAGACCTGGAAGTTGATGGGACTGGAGAAGACCGGACGCATCGGCCACCTCGCAATCGATCCCAGGAATCCCGACATTGTTCTGGCGTGCGCGCTTGGTCATGCTTACGGACCACAGCAGGAGCGCGGCGTCTTTCGCACGGCCAACGGCGGGGCTACGTGGGAGCGCGTGCTGTTCACCGATGAGAACTGCGGTTGTTCAGACATCGTGATGGACCCGAAAAATCCGCGAATTCTGTTTGCCGGCATGTGGCCGTTGGAGATTCACACCTGGGGCAGGGAGAGCGGCGGACCGGGCAGCGGCCTGTTCATGTCGCGCGACGGTGGCGCAACCTGGAAAAAGCTAACCGGTCATGGCCTGCCCACGCATACCACCGGAAAGTTCGCGCTCGCGATCGCTCCGTCGAATTCGAATCGCGTCTATGCGCTGATTGAAACCGGCGACGGCGTGCCCTACAAAGGACAGGAGACAGATCGCGGAAAGCTCTGGCGATCAGACGATGGTGGCGAGAACTGGCGGCTGGTTAGTTACGATCGCAATCTCGGCGGGCGCACGCATTACTATTTTCGCGTAGCCGTCTCTCCTGATAATGAGAACGAAGCTTATTTTCTCACCGCAGCCTATACCGTTTCGCTTGATGGCGGCGAAACTACGCGCGCAGGCGCGGGCTTTGGCACCAGTCCCGGCGGCGACAACCACGACATTTGGATCGATCCGACTGATCCGAATCGCATGGCAGTGGCTAATGACGGCGGCGTGAGTCTTTCGGTGACCCGCGGCCGGACCTGGCAGAGAATTCAATTGCCGATTGCCCAGATTTATCATGTCACGACCGACAATCGCATTCCTTACTACGTCTATGGAAACAAGCAGGACGGTCCTTCGTATCGCGGCCCGAGCCGCACCGGCGGGGGTGGCGGCGGCGGTGGATTTGGTGGCGGCATTCCGCGCAGCGCCTGGATTGGCGTCGCCGGCGGCGAAAGCGGTTGGGCCACGCCCGATCCGGTCGATAACAACATTATCTGGTCCAGCGCTTCCGGCTCCGGCAGTGTCGGTGGCATTGTCGAGCGATTCGATCTGCGCACCGGCCAGTCACGCAATGTCGAAGTGTGGCCCGATCAGGTTAACGGATCGACGGCCGCCGATCTGAAATATCGTTTTGTCTGGACCGCGCCGCTGACGATCTCGCCGCACGATCATAATAAGATTTACATTGGGAGTCAGTTCGTGCACGTCACCACCGACGGCGGTAATAGCTGGCAGGTAATAAGTCCCGATCTAACTTCAAACGATAAGAGCCGGCAGACATTCTCCGGTGGCCTGACCGGCGACAACATTGGCGTCGAGTACGCGCCCGTCGTCTTTGCTATAGCCGAGTCGCCCAAGGAAGCAGGAGTTATCTGGGCTGGTACGAATGATGGCATCGTTCAGATTACCCGCGACGGTGGAAAGAACTGGACTAACGTTACCAGGAACATTCCCAACATACTTCCGTGGGGAACGGTTAGTAACATCGAGGCTTCGCGTTACAACGCGGGCGCCGCATACATCACCGTCGACGGCCATCAGGTGAACAATCGCGATCCGTTTATCTACAAAACAACTGACTACGGCAAGACCTGGAAAGCGATCACGGACGGCATCCCACACACAATGCTGAGTTATGCGCATTGCGTGCGCGAAGATCCCGTGCGTCAGGGCTTGCTGTATGTTGGCACTGAAGGCGGGCTGTTCGTTTCCTACGACGATGGCGCCAACTGGCAGCCGCTGCAGAACAATCTGCCGCACGCGCCGGTTTACTGGATTACCATTCAGGAGCAATTCAACGACATGGTCATCGCGACCTACGGGCGCGGCTTTTGGATTCACGATGACCTAACGCCTTTGCAGCAATGGACCTCTGAGATCCAAAATGCGGCCGCGCACCTCTTCACTCCCCGCGCGGCCTATCGCTTCCGCGGCCTGACGGTGCCGTATTCGTCTTTAGACGATCCTACGGCGGGACAGAACCCACCTTACGGCGCATCGATCAACTACTATTTGAAGACGGCGCCGAAAACCGAGCCCTCGATCAAGATCGTCGACGCCGAGGGCAAGACGGTGCGCGCGATTAATGGCACGCGCACCGCAGGATTGAATCGCGTTTGGTGGGACCTGCGCACAGAGCAATCAAAAGAAATACGGCTGCGGACCGCGCCGGCTTACGCGCCCGAGATACGAATGAACGCCGAAGGCTGGCGGCCTTTGCCCGAAGGCGGCAGGATGGCGATACTGGTGCCGCCAGGAACTTACACCGTGAAGCTTTCGGTCGACGGCCAGGAGTTCAATCAGTCACTTACGGTCCTGAAGGATCCAAATGCCGGCGGCGATGACGCCGACATTCAGAAGCAGATGGCCATGCTCTCTGACCTGCGCAAGGATCTGGAGGTGGCAGCCGACATGGTCAATCAAATCGAGTTAATTCGCGCCCAACTGGGAACTCTCAAGCCTCTTTTACGTGGCGCCGATCTGGTGAGACTCGCCGACGAGCTCGAAAAGAAATTAACCGACATCGAAGACAATTTGATTCAAAGAAAGATCACCGGCCAGGGCCAGGACACCGTGCGCTTTCCGCCGAAGCTCATCAGCAAGCTGAATTATTTGGCGAACGGCGTCAGCAGCGGCGACTTTCAGCCCAATACGCAGCAGCAGGAAGTTCACGCAATGTTCAAGTCACAACTTGCCAACCTGCGCAAGCAGTTTGACGAAACCGTGAGTCGCGATTTGGGAGATTTTAATCGCCTGCTGCGCGATCGAAATATTCCCAACGTGATTGCGGGTGGTCAGGAATTGCATGTCAGAAGCCCGACCGTCAGGGAGGGCCAGCGGTTGCAGCCTGAAAGGCTGCGAGAAAGTAGCCGGTGGTCGAAGACCACCGGACCGTAATTTAGGAGGATTCATCTGCACCCTGAAAGGGTGCGAGATTCTGGCACCCCTTCAGGGTGCGAAATGAGAATGCCTCGTGACCGGAGGTCTTCGCTACGCTACGACCTCCGGCTACTTTCTCGCAACCCTCCGGGTTGCCCGATTCAACGAGCACCTCGGGGCAGAGTGAGCCCAACCTTAGCTGACGCAATGCGACACTCTCGCGCCAATAACCACCCCGGTCCGATCGGAGTTAATGAAACTACAGGAGTCGTTCTTATATGAATCGTAAATCAAACCAATTCTCTATTCTGCTTTTTCTAGCCGCACTCTTAATCGCAATGCCGATGGCCGGCTTTGCGCAGGGACAGAAGACCTCGAAATCTCGCAAGAACCCCCCAGCGAAACAGCAGTCGCCGCCTGAACCCGTTAAGCCGGACGCGGACAAGAAGACTGAACAAGGCGACGCGAAAAAACCTGACGAAGAAAAGCCCGATGACGAGAACAAGCCTCGCGACCCGATGTCCACCGCGACTTTCAACGGACTGCGTCTGCGCTCGATTGGCCCGGCGTTTACCTCGGGCCGTGTGGTCGGCCTCGCTGTCGATCCCAACAATCCTTCGCATTACTTTGTGGCGGCAGCATCGGGTGGCGTCTGGAAAACTCTGAACGCCGGCACGACCTGGACGCCGGTCTTCGATCGCGAGGGTTCGTATTCAATTGGCTGCATTGTGCTGGATCCAAAGAACCCGCTCACGGTTTGGGTGGGCACGGGCGAGAACAACAGCCAGCGCAGTGTCTCGTACGGCAACGGCGTCTATCGCTCGGACGATGGCGGCAAGACCTGGAAGAACGTCGGTCTCAAAACTTCAGAACACATCGGACGCATAGCCATCGATCCAAAGGATTCAAACATCGTCTATGTCGCGGCGCAGGGGCCGCTGTGGGGTCCCGGTGGAGAGCGCGGTCTTTACAAAACAACGGACGGCGGTAAGACGTGGAAACAAATTCTCAAGATTAGCGAGAACACCGGTGTCACTGATGTTGTGATCGATCCGCAGAATCCCGAGACGCTTTACGCGGCGGCTTATCAGCGACGGCGCCACATGTGGACCTTGATTGATGGCGGGCCGGAAAGCGCGCTTTACAAATCAACCGATGCCGGCGCCACCTGGAACAGATTACGTGCAGGATTGCCCACCACTGAGTTGGGCCGCATTGGTTTGGCGATTTCACCGGCCGATCCGAATGTGATTTACGCGACGATCGAAGCCGCCGATCGAAAAGGAGGAATTTTCCGCTCGAGCGATCGCGGCGGTAGTTGGGAGAGACGGAACGAGTTTGACGCCGGCGCCATGTACTACTCGCGGATTGTCGCCGACCCAAAGAATGTCGATCGCGTCTACGTGATGAATGTTTTTCTCATGGTCTCAGATGATGGCGGCAAAACCTTGCGGCGACTCGGGGAAAAATCCAAGCACGTAGACAATCACGAGATCTGGATCGACACGAACAATGCGGATCATTATCTGGTCGGCTGCGACGGCGGCGTTTATGAAAGTTATGACCGCGGCGCGAACTGGGACTTCAAACGAAATCTGCCGGTAACCCAGTTCTATGATGTGACCGCCGACAACGCCAAGCCCTTCTATAACGTCTATGGCGGTGCGCAGGACAATTTCGCATTCGGCGGGCCGTCGCGCACCCGCAATGCGTCGGGCATCGTCAACAGTGATTGGTTTGTTACCCAGGGCGGCGACGGCTTTCGCACCCAGGTCGATCCCGAAGATCCCAACACTATTTATGCTGAGCTGCAGAACGGTAATATTATTCGCTACGACAAACGCACGGGCGAGCGTATGGGTATCCAACCGCAGACGGGCCGCGGTGAAGATCCTCTGCGCTGGAATTGGGATTCGCCCTTCATCATCAGTCCGCATTCACGCACGCGCCTTTACTTTGCCGCCGACACACTTTTCCGCAGCGACGATCGCGGTGACAGTTGGCAGGTCGTAAGTGGCCAACTTTCGCGCGGCCTGGATCGCGACCGGCTCGCCGTGATGGGCAAGATCTGGAGTATCGATGCGGTGGCCAAAAATGCTTCGACTGCTTTCTTTGGCAACGCCTCGGCGCTGGCCGAATCACCAATGAAAGAAGGTTTGATCTATATCGGCACCGACGATGGATTGCTTCAGATAACCGAAGATGGAGGGAAAAACTGGCGGCGAGTTGAAAAGCCTCTCGACGTTCCTGAATTGGCTTACGTGAGTCGCATCGTCGCGTCGAATCACGAAGCAAACACTGTCTATGTGGCTTTCGAAAACCGGCAGAATGCCGACTTCAAACCTTACCTGTTGAAAAGCACGGACGCCGGGCGGACCTGGACTTCGATTAAGAGCAATCTGCCGGCGAATCATCCGGTCTGGGCCATAGCTGAAGATCACGTCAATCCGAATCTGCTTTTCGTCGGCACAGAATTCGGCCTCTTCTTCACCGTAGATGGTGGACAGAAATGGGTGCAACTGAAAGGCGGTCTGCCGACGATTCAGGTGCGCGATCTAACTATTCAAAAACGCGAGAACGATCTGGTGGTCGGCACTTTCGGTCGCGGGATTTACATTCTTGATAACTACGCCGCGCTGCGCTCGCTGACGCCGGAGTTGCTCAAACAGGACGCCCTGTTGTTCCCTGTGAAAGACGCTTTGATGTACATCCAAGCGCAGCCCATCGGTGGGCGCGGGAAGAGCTTTCAGGGCGAGTCGTTTTACACGGCTGAGAACCCGCCCTTCGGCGCTACGTTCACTTACTATCTGAAGGACGCGCTGAAAACCAAAAAAGAGAAGCGCCAGGAAGCTGAGAAAGATGCGAGCAAGAAAGGCGCTGTGCTTTCGATTCCGAACCGTTCCGATCTTTCGGCGGAAGAAGAAGAGGAGGCGCCGGCGATTATCTTCACCGTGACTGATGCAAACGGTCACGTCGTGCGCCGGCTGACCGGGCCGATTACTGCGGGCGTCCAGCGCATCGCGTGGGACCTGCGTTCTCCGGCTGCGTCCTTGCCGCCGCCGCCAAATCCCGAAACCGAAGATCCTTTCAATGAGGGCCCGGTCGGACCTTTGGTCATGCCCGGCACTTACAAAGTTTCAGTTGCCCGGCGCGTTGACGGCGTGATCACACCGTTCGGGCAACCGCAGGAGTTTCACGTAATTGTCGAGGGCCAGGAGAATATGTCGGCCGCGGATCGCGCGGCGCTGGTCGAATTTCAGCAGAAGGTCGCACGGCTGCAACGTGCGGTGACTGGCGCGTTGGAAGCTGCCAACGCGCTCAAGCCGCGCCTGGCTGCGATCAGACGGGCGCTTTTGGAAACACCTTCAGCCGGCGAAACGTTGCTGGCCGATGCTACGACGCTGGACAAGCGCACGAATGACATTCTGCGGGCCTTACGTGGAGACAATGCTCTGCGCGCGCGCAACATGAATCTGCCGCCGTCGATCGGCGAACGGGTCGCGGACATCGTTGGCGGCCAGCGAATGTCGACCTCTCGCCCGACACAGACGCAGATGAATCAATACGCGGCGGCGGCGCAGGACTTTGAGACTACCCTGGCGCAACTGCGTCAACTGATCGAAGGCGATCTGTTGAGACTGGAGAAGCAGATGGAAGCCGCCGGCGCACCCTGGACGCCGGGACGAATTCCGGAATGGAAACCGGAGCCGTAAGAAGGCAGAAGGCAGGACGCAGGAAGGTAGGCGGCACGGGCTTTCCCGCATGGGTTTTCAGACGCGGCGTTTTTACGGTTGGGGCAAGAACGATCCACGAACTCACACGAAATCGAAAACTTCGTGTGTTTTCGTGGATCGTCCGTTTGCCTGGCTTGAATTAGGAGACCATTATTGAGTTTGTGCTGCCACCAACTGCCGCTTATGCTCTAAGGTTTCCAGGGGTGGAATGCAATTGAGGCGAGCCAGATGAAGTGGGCAACGAAACGACGTGCTCGCACGCTGCTCGTCTCGGTCGCAATCGTCGCGGCGATCGCAACACTCGTGGCGCGGCTGAGCAGAATGTCGAAAGACGGCCGGCCCAAGGTAGTCACCCGGTCAGAGTCCCGAACACCCGTCGCGTCGCCAACGGAGCATTTGCCGGTTCAGGCACAAACTAATTCTACGGACGTTCAGCCGACTCCGCCCGCAATCGCTTCGCCGGCGGCCAACACTAGTCCGACTGTTCCAGGGCTGACGTCGCCTTCGCCGGCCAGACTAATCATTCCCGTTGCCGGGGTGCGGCCTGAGCAGTTGCGCGATACTTTTTCTGAAGCGCGCTCTGAAGGACGCGTTCACGATGCGATTGATATACCCGCTGCGCGAGGAACTCCCGTCGTTGCTGCGGCCGACGGACCGATCGTAAAACTTTTTCAGAGCGAACGCGGGGGCATAACGATTTATCAACTGAGTACTGATGGTAGGTTCGTCTACTACTACGCACACCTCGATCGATATGCGGAAGGTCTGGCCGAAGGTCATTTCGCCAAACAAGGGGAAACGATTGCGTACGTTGGCGATAGTGGAAACGCAGGCCCGGGAAATTATCATCTGCATTTCTCAATTGCAGAAATTTCTAATCCCAAAGACTTCTGGCACGGCGTTAACATCAATCCCTATCCACTGCTGCGTAAATAAGACGTATCGGTCCCAACGGATCAGGGCGAATATGAACGAAAGTTCTCAACGCACCGTTCGCTTATCGTCCAACGCAATTGAATCTTTGGGCGGCGTGCGTCGCGTTCTTGCTTTGCGCCTTGCGGATTTTCTTCCTGCCTTTGCGTGAGATTGGTTTGCACGCTAATGTTTCACGCAAAAGCGCAGAGAAAAACCTGAGCAGCAAAGATGATCTGACGTCACGGCACACACCTTGCCAAACAAAACCGCCAAGAAACAAAGGAGAGTACCAAGAATGCGACGGTATCTGATATCAGCTCTTTTCATGGCGGCTTGCATACTCGCGACGGGGTGCGTTACAGAGCCGGCGAACCGGGCCAATAGCAACACGAATGTCGCGGCTTTGCCCACGGCGACGGCAACTAGCTCGCCCACGCCGGTCAGCGAAAAGACTTCGAAGACTCAGGCGCTGACTCTGCCGGTGCTCGACGCGTTTTTAGCTAACGGTTCTTTTTCGGGCCTGCTCAAGAGTCGTTTGCAACTTACGGATGAGCAAATCGCGAAGCTGAAGGAGGCAGCTCATTCAGACACAGCCAAACTCAGCGAAGCGAATGCCGGCACATCACCCGGAGAGACGGCCAGTGCGCGTGCCACCGCGAAAGAAACGATCACGAAGATAATCGGCGCTGAAAAAGCGGAGCAACTCGAAGCCTTGATAGCAGAGCAGTGGAGTAGTGACAACGAAAGCGCCGCGGATAAGACTGCCACTCAATCAGTGTCAAATGACAGCCTGATCGCTAACAAGGTCCCGGGCGATTCGCGGGTGGTGGTGAATGCGCCTGCCTACCGGATGGACGTCTTTGAAAATGGCCGGCTGATCAAATCTTACAAGATCGGAATCGGATATCCTCAGTTTCCTCTCCCCACCGGCCTCCGCAAGGCGCGCACAATTATTTTCAATCCGACCTGGACACCGCCTGATGAACCGTGGGTCGCAAAGATGAAAAACGTTAGTGCCGGCGAAAAAATTGAAGCAGGCAGCAAGTTGAACCCGCTCGGTCCCGTCAAGATTCCCATCGGCGGTCCATCACTGATTCACGGCGGCAAGCCGCCGGCGAAAATCGGCACTTTTGCCTCTCATGGTTGTGTGGGACTAACGACGCCCCAGGTGCACGACTTTGCGAAGCTGCTGGCTCAACTTGGCGGTGCGCATTTGACCGACACTGATATTGCCGCATTCGAACGCAACAAAACGGAAACGAAGGAAGTGAAACTGACGAAAGCAGTCCCGGTCGAACTGCGGTATGAAACGATTGTGGTCGAGGATGGCAAGCTGCACATCTATCGCGACGTTTACGATCAGGAAGCAAACACCGAAGAAAACTTGAGGGCCGTGCTCGACGCAAACGGAATTCAACTCGATTCACTAACCGAGGACGTTCGAGCAGAAATCCTGGATGCTTTGGCCCAGATGTCCGGTTCCAGCCTTGCCCAGGCCGCGCCATCGCCGAAGGGAACGCCAATTAGTACCAAAGGCCCAAATGCTTCGCCGACCGTATCCCAAAAGAAATCGCCCGCGACAAAAACAATGCCTCGTGCAGCGAAGAATCAGAAAGAGATCGTGATCGAAATCGCAGAGTTGAAAGGCAAAGGCTATCCGCCGCCCGTGGATCTGGATACTGGGGTGGGACGAAAGAGTAAGTGACGGCTAACCGGGATTGGCCGAAAAGATTGAACGGAGCCACTGCAGGTCTTCAAGCAGCGTTCGAAACCCGACCGAACGGGAGCCGCGGGAAATGGAAAGCAGTGCTTACAACGAACAAGAAAACGCCTCTCCGAGTCGTGCGGGACCCGGAGAGGCGTCAAGTGGGGCGAGAGAACTTGTGGTGGTCTAAATCAAGATCCTCTCGTTACCCTCACAAGCGAACATCATCAACGGCAAACCAACGGCGTGGCAGTCACCGTGAACTGCAATGGCCCGAGGCTGACGTTGACAACTTTAATTACGTACATGCCGCTCTGGTTTACCGTCGAGTTGAGCACCGCGACGCCGTTCGAAGCATCTACGGTTTGCACCGCCACTCCCGAAGGATTCACCAGCACAAGCTTATACGGAACATTCAGGCTCGATTCGGCGACGACGGATATTTCCTGCGCGCCCGCAGGCACCGTGAAGCCGCTGCTCGAGGTTTGCCCAGCCGAGACACCGCCTGACTGGTTCGTCGTAGTTCCTGGCCCGGTAGTGGGTTGCGTGGCGGTCACCGAGTTCTGCAAACAGAAACTGTCAATGTAGACGACACCCGTTAGGTTCTTAACCTCGAGCTTGTGCGCGCCCGGTGACAGGCCACCGAATTGCACGTTGTAGTCAGGTTTGAACTCCGGCGCCTGAGTCGAGCCCGAGCTGCCGGCGTAATTGATTGTTTGCTTGAACACACCATCAAGATAAACATCGGCGCTACCGCCTTTCGTACTCTTGGCGAACGAATACGTGATCGAGCCCGTGTTGCCCGACGGAACGCTAAAGTCCAGATTCGCGAAATGCGATGGACTATTGCCCTGGTGATAACGGAAGTGACCGCCGCTCGCGCTCGCATAGTTGATCAAATGCCAACCATTCGAGTAAGCGATGTTGGCGCCGTCATCTTCGATACACGACGGCGGCTGCGGTGTTGGTGTAGGCGAAGGTGTGGGACTGGCATCTTCGACTTCAACGTGGAACTGCGCCGTGTTCGAGCTGACTTTGCCACGCGAATCGGTAACGACGAGCCGGACGATGTATTCGCCCTTATCAATAAACGTGTGGCTAATCGTCGGCGCGCTCTGAGTAACATCGTCGCCGCCATCTCCGAAGTTGAAGGTGTAGCTCGCGATGCTGTCAATCGAGTCAGCGTCGTACGATCCGGTGCCACTGAAATTCACCGTCAATGGCTTCACACCATGGTCTGTGTCGGCGGTGATTACCGCAACCGGCGCAGTATTCGGCAAACACAACGTGGCGCTCCGAAGTGTATAGCTGCCTGGACCCGTACTGTCGGGGATCGTCTCGTTGGTACCTCCCGTGCCGGGTAAAGCCGAAGGCACGGTCGCTCGGACGCTGCCGAGCATGTTGTTGATGAGATCCCCAGGACCGGGATTATTTATGAGCGATTTGGAAATAATCAGCGTGATCGTGCCGTTTGCCTCGACCTTACTCGCGCCGTCCAGTGACCCTTTAGTCGTGAACACGCGCGATGCGCCTTGCGGAACGCTGGTGACGCCCCAGGTGAAGGCCGGCGCAGCGCCATCACTTGTCACCATTGAAACGAAGTAGTCTTCCGACGCGCCTCCGGTAACGTCGGTTGGCGGAGTTTGCTGAATTCCGCCTTTGCTTACTCCGAAACGCACCGCCCAGCGCCAGCCCGGTGGAATCGTTTTCAGATCCGCCACCTTCATCGTGAAGACCAATTTGCCCGAAAGATTCTCCGGCTCAGCCATCGAGACGGACGTGATGTCGTGGGACGGTTGGGTGTCGCTCGCGTCTCCTGCCGGATCGAAGATCGCTGTCACACCAGGCGCCTGGCAAGCGCCGGTTGCCTCTCTGCGAGGTTCGACGACAAGACCGACGGAATTGCTGGATGCACCTTCCCCGACCCCATTCACCGCTGTGATGCGGTAGGTGTAAGTGTTTACCAGCGAATCGACAGTACGATCGTTGTAGCTCGTGGCTTTTCCACTCGCCTGTCCAATGAGTTTCTCCGCACCGGAACTACCGCGGCGATAAATGTCATAAGCAGCGATGGCGGAGCCACCGTTATCAGGAGGATTCCAGGTCAGGTACGAAGCCATGTCGTCGCGGAAGCCTGTGAGATAAGGACTCTTCGGCACCACGGGCTCAGGCATATCGTATTGAGCAAACAACCCTTTGCCGCCCGACTGACGAGCAATTGATGCTTTCGCCGTGTAGGAGTTTGGCCCTCCGGTCTCGCATCCATCAATGCAACCATCGGCAAATGCGAACAGAACGCGGCCTTTTTCATCCACCGTTGCGTCGTTGAAGTCCAGCAGGTTGCGACAAGGATTGTTGCCGCCTTCGTTCCAGATGCACGCTTCTCGCTGAACGGGTCCTTTCGGTGTCGCATTCACAGTCGTCCAGGTGTGGCCGCCGTCATAGGTGTGCGCGACAAAGCCATACCATGTGCCTTTGAAATCTGCTGCCTCATGGTTGCCGCTCGTCGTCGTGCCGATGAAAGCGACAGCTGCGCGATTAGCATCGCCGGCGACTGCGGACGCGAACACCGCGTTCTTGACTCCCACACTAGTGCCTACATCGACCGGTGCGTCCCATGTGATGCCGCGGTCTCTACTCACCGCAACGTAGACATGATTGTCTCCAGCTTCCGACGCGGGTATTGTGCCCGGCTGTTTTCCGGTGTAGGCAAAATAGATCGTATTCGAGGTACCACCTGGCTCAGGCGGATCCTTGCTGGCAGCGACTGATGGATCCAGGATTCCAGCGACCGGGGGCAGACTGCCAGTCACTTGACGAATAGTCCAAGTCGTTCCGGCGTCAGTGGACACAATAACTCCCTGCTTGCCACCGCAACTGTAATTAGGTACGTACACCGTGCCATCAGGCGCGACTTTCACATGCCCGTGAATGCCGCCGCAGGCTGTCATCCCGTTGACCGATACCGCGGTGTATAGCGGCACCGCCTTGCCGAAGTTCAATCCGCCATCGTCGCTGCGTGAGCAATACGCCGTTAGCCCTGCCTGAGCGCAGTAGTAAACAGCGCTGCCTTTGTTAACTGGATTCGCAAGCGCGGACAGCAGGGATGGATATGGACCGCCGCCAACAGTTTGGTGGTCGTAACTACCATCCGGTGGGTTGAGTTGAGCCGGTATCCAACTGGCCCCGTCGTCATCGCTGTACGCCATCAGACTGTTCAAGCCAATCAACGTAAGCCCATTGCCGGTCGCCGAGTAAACCTGGGTTACGTCGTTAAGTTGCGAAACGAAGGTGCGGCCAGTGCCTTGATCGGTAAACAGAATCGGATCGAGAGACCTCGTCCTGGTGGTTAGGAAAGAAACATCTTTCCAATCAGCGGGGCCCGCTTCAGGAATAGATCCCAGCGGCATAATATTTTCCGGGAACGTAACTTGAAGCGTCTGCAAGCCGGCGATGTACATCGCGCGCTTGGTGTCCGGGTGGTAACCAATGGTCGGCTCGCCAGCGCCTTCTCCCAAGGACGTGCCGGCTGCGTAGTTGTAATAGCGCGGCACGTAGGGAATTACAGGCGTTGGCGCCGGCGTTGGCGTCGGCGATGGCGGCGGCGGCGAAGCGTTCGACAGCGTCTCGATGGTCAGTGTCCCCGAGTAAGGTTGAGGATCCGGCCCGCTTACAAATCCGCAAGCGACGATCTTGTACGCACCCCCTGCCAGGTTATTGCCGATGACAGTCTCGCTGGGCGTGCCACCATCGCTGGATGCGAGCGTGCTCCCGTCAGGCTTAAGGACCGTCAGGATTTCATCGTTGCCTGCATCCGGCCAGGTAATCTTGAAAGTGAATTTCGCGTTAAGCGAGTTGTATATGCCGGTTGGAACGCTTACCGTCGAAACGTGCTGGTCAACAGCAGGAGTATCGGCAAGCTTGGAGCAATCGCTCGACCCATTTACAAGCGGCGGGATTGACCCGCTCCAGTTGATTACCACCTTCTGGCCGGTGCTCGAGGGCACAGCGATGTTGCTCGTAGGCGGGTTGGATGCGATCGTCGTTGTGATTGCAGTAACTATTAGGCAGGCGACTGTGACCAGAATGATCTTCATTCGGAAACTCAGCGACCTAATGCACGGCTTTAGCGAGTGTTGAGACATGAGATGTCTCCTCTGAAGTCCAGAGCCGCAGCCAAAAAGAGCAAGGATTGTTGTTGTGAGATTTCGTAGGCTTAATTTGGTGCGCAGATTTCGCATTCCGGTCCTCCTCATCGTCCAAGGCCAACTTTTCGGTTTTCAACGGGTGACACGTTACTGACGCAGGGTTGAGGAATCCTTGAGGAATTCTTGAATGGACTTAGAGGGAATTTTCTCCGGGTTGTCGGACAATACTGACGAATCAAGCACTCTACGACCGCTAAGTAATTGAGAGGTTTAGAAAAATTGCAGCGCCACAGCCGGATCAATCTTAATTAGCGGGAACTTCAAGCCGCTGGAACGACGCGGCTTGGGAATTTACCTTTAAAATGCAATACAAATGTCGCTAACTGAAGTGGCCCCGTCGGCGCTTTATCACGCGAGGAATTATTGAATGAAGAGTGGGTTATGATGCTGCGGTTTCGACGCGCACAGTTCGTGGGAAAAGATCAATGACCTTATTAGCTGGTTTTCAGCATCAGGACGTGCCACTCCTTTTGGGCGATTTCATGATTTTAGCCGGCCCTCAAGCATACACGCGAAAAAAAGTTCACCTTATTAGTTCCAATTTGGCGGTTGGCTGGACCGGCCATGTATTCCTCGCCAAGCCAATATTGCGCGATTTGTATAGAATGTTTAATGGCACCCGCGTCTCTCAACAGGAATTAGAAAACTTTCTTACCGGTTATCCGATACCAAACCCTAGCTCTATGTTAGTTCATCTAGTCGGTTGGATTGCCGATGATGAGCCTCGGTGCTTCCTCTGGAATAGTTCATTTCCTTCACAGTTATTCTACGAGCCTTACCATGTCGATGGTTCGGGAAGCAATGCATTTGAGAATGTGCTCAAATCAGAAGAGCATTTTGCAATTCAGGGTCCACCTCCGTCGAACATAGACGAAGCGATCTATTTTGCTCTCTTCAAAGCAACGGCTCTTATGAGCGATGAAGTCCTATCCAAAGCCAATCGAAAAATCGGATTTGGTTATGGTTATGAACTCCTGTACTTGGACGGTAATGAGTTCAAGTTCGTCGATGATGTTCTTTACTCGACCTGGGAATTTTATTATGACTTGAATTCGAAGGGAGGTAATGTTCGCTTTTATCCGACCGTTTATAAGTACCGTAGTTTCGATTATTATTCCGTCATCCAAACCTACAGTTTTCGTAGCAAAACGACTGAATTTAATATCGTAACTCCGGTTTTTGATGACATGCCGAATGTTTTTTCCAAAATACCGGGCGTTGATGTCGCGAAAGGAGTGGGGTTCCCGCTCACCTCTAGATGGTATTGCTTATATTTCCGCTTTCAGGCTTCAGACAACACACGTGCAACAGGTTCACTAGTGTTCCCCGTTGCCCAGCCTAACTCCCCCTTTCATATTGACAAAGTCGACGGGAAAGAAAGCTTATATTTCAAGTTCGATTTTCTCCAGACACTTTATAGATTATTTAAGTAGAGAGCTGCCGCTTTTCATTTGAGATATCCTACGGCAACAGACGCTTCTCGATTCGTCGCAGAGGTTACAACTTGCGCGGGATGAAGGTTTAGTAGCATCTTCTTTTTGAATGTCTGACATGTCTGACAGTTTCTCGCAAATTGCTTCAAGCCTGGCCTCAATCGCCAGGGGTTTTTACATTCGCGGCTGGTTAGTAGGTACGAGCGGGAACCTGAGTGCCGTTGTGGATCGTGAACCGCTACGTCTTGCCATGAGTCCAAGCGGCGTAGACAAAGGCGAGCTGGTCGCTGAGCAGATTCTAATGATTGATGAGGACGCTCGAGTGATCAGTGACCACCGCACCAAACCATCAGACGAAAGCCCTCTGCACCTCCGGATAGTAAAAGAACTCGGCGCAGGCGCAGTCGTTCACACTCATTCAATATGGAACACCATCCTTTCTAATCTTTATGCCGCAGAGGGCGGCATCGCGATTGAAGGCTACGAGATGCTAAAGGGACTCCAGGGTGTTAGCACGCACAAACACCGCGAGTGGTTGCCGATTATCGAGAACTCCCAGGACATGTTGGCGCTCGCCGACAGCATCGGTGATACTCTCGGGAAGCACAAGGACGCGCACGGTTTCCTACTGCGGCGTCATGGCCTCTATTCCTGGGGGAATGATCTGCCGCAAGCAAAACGGCACGTCGAAATTCTTGAGTTCCTGCTTGAGGCGGTGGGTCGCACACTTTTGATCAAAGGCATGGAATAATAGTTGGAGAGTTGACGATGGCCCTGGTAACGATCCTCGATGAAGAGAAGACGATAACTGAGCGAACAGCGATCGCCTCATATCTGAATAGGTGTGGCATAGATTACGAGCAGTGGACACCAGCTCATCCAGTCGCCGTCGATGCATCCGCGGAACAAATCCTCAAGGCGTATTCCGGGGAGATCGACAAGTTAAAAGCTCGCGGCGGCTATATCACCGCTGACGTAATTGATGTTAGTCCTGACACGCCCGGGCTGGATGAAATGCTGGCGAAGTTTAATCGTGAGCACTGGCATGACGAAGACGAGGTGCGATTCATTATCGCGGGTCACGGAGTGTTCCATATTCACCCCAGGACGGGTGGGGTAATCAGCGTAGAGGTCGAGACGGGAGATCTTATTCGCGTTCCGCGCGGTACCTGGCACTGGTTCAATCTTTGCGCCGATCGGCGGATTCGAGCCATCCGTTTGTTCCAGGACAAGGCTGGTTGGACGCCGCAATACACCGAAAGTGGCGTTGATGAAAATTTTCTACCGGTCTGCTTCGGTCTTTCCCATCTTTCGCTCAATGCCCATAGCAACCTGTAATTCGTGAGCATCGCTTAAAAATGCGGTCATGACTTCAAGTCTCTTAACGACGGATATTCGCGCAATCTTGCTCGATATCGAAGGCACCACTACACCCATTGCGTTTGTTCACGAAGTCCTGTTTGCTTATGCGCGATCACACGTAACGAAATATCTGCTGGAACATTCAAGTTCAGCGGAGGTAGTTGCCGACCTCGCGAGACTGCGCGACGAGCACGCCGTCGATATGAAGCAGAACTTGCAACCACCAGCGCTCGTCGCCGGGCCGCGCGATGCTGAGATCGATTCTATCGTCGTCTATATTAATTGGCTGATGGATCGCGATCGCAAGTCGACGGGCTTGAAATCCTTGCAAGGCAAGATTTGGAAACAGGGTTATGTTGACGGAACTCTGAAGTCACAGATCTTTGCGGATGTTGCGCCGGCTCTTGAGCGTTGGCGCCGCGCAGGTTTGAAAATCAGCATCTTCTCATCCGGCAGCGCGCTAGCTCAGAAGCTTCTCTTTGCGCACACCGAAGCAGGCGATCTCACCGGATTTATTAGCAACTATTTCGACACCACAGTTGGATCGAAGACTGATGTTCAGAGCTATCGCCAGATCGCAGCGGCTTTGGATCTGGCAGCAAGTGAGGTGCTTTTCATTTCAGACGTAGTCGCCGAACTTGCCGCGGCAACCGGCGCCCACATGCAGACACGTCTGTGCGTAAGGCCCGGCAACCACCCCCAAAGTCTCCCAGCGCGCTATCAGATCATTCAGAGCTTTGACGAGGTGTCAGTAGAGCATTGACTGAAACGGCGCTTCTGAAATCATCGCGTTGCGAGCATCTAGAGAGACCAAACCAGGAGTAGGGTGATGAACGCCACCTCTGTTCATAATTTTCGCGGAATTTGCTTTTATGGAATACGACATCAACATGTGTGCAGGGGAAGCGCGGACTTGGGGAATTTTTCTCTGGGTTATCGGACAAGACTAACGAGCGGGAGCTCCAGAAAAAATCGCCTCTCCGAGTCTCACATCCTCGGAGAGGCTTTCAAGTGGGGCGAGAGAGACGCTTCGAAACGCAGCGACTCCTCGCTTCCTAATTCAGCAGTTACACCGTCACCGATTTAGTCAGCGGATTGTCAGTGAATTGCAGAAGTTGAACTGTCGTCACACCCAGGGATGGTCGGCAGTGATCCACTCTTGTTACTGCTGCCACTCGGAGCCATCCCCGCCGGGAAATTGAATTTCATCTAGTCCTCCCGATTTTCACCGTTTTATCAGTTGCGAAGTTAAGCTGTTCAGCAGCGGGTTGTAAGTGATCTGGAAGACCAGATTCGTGACGGTGCTGGTGGTAGTCGAGCTGGAACTGGAAGGGCTGGTGCCGCTTCCAGACGGACTGCTGCTCGATGAACCACCGGCCGCAGCGCGGTCAAGGTTACCGATGACGTTGAAGGTCACGGTGAAGGCCTCGTTGCGCGGATTATTGAATCGCAGGTTCCGCGCGGCGGAGGTTTCGTTCGCAGTCAGAGCGTTATCAGCGCCAAGTTTGGTGCTGTAATCCCAGATTGCGCCGGCGCCAGTCTTACCGTTATCGGCATTGGCGACGGTTACCGTGCCGCTGGCCGAAGTAATGCTGGCCACCTCCAGGCGCATCGGTGCGAGAATGCTCACCGACGAAATGTTCTTCATGCTGACGTCGTAAGAACTTACGCCCAGCGATGAACGTGGATTGGCGGTGACGAGGCTGACCATCGAACTCACCGATTGCTCGATGGTGGCGCTGACTGTGTAAGCCGCTGAAACAACCGGCGACGGATCGCTGCCATTGATTCGTTGACGTACGTAAGCGGTGTGCGCGCCCGAAACGAGATCTGAGCCACTCAACTGCAGCGACCAGGTGTTGGCGTTGACGACATCGCCCAGTGCTGCCAATCGCGGTGCCGTGAAGTTCGGATCGTCGATCGAGATTTCGACCACGCCGTTGAATTGCGGCGCGCCGTCTCCGAGGGTGTAAGTCAACGCACCGGCGGCATCGACTTGAATTGGCAGACTGCTCGGGTTGGGCGCAGTTGTTCCAGCCGAAGGCGCGAGCGGCCCACGCTCCGTCATGGTGTAGCCCGTGACACTGGTGAAGACCGTGCCGTTCGCCGGATTGCCCAGGAGCGACTTCGGTATTTTCATCGTGATTGTTCCGGGCGTAGCGGCGTTTATCGATCCTTGCACCGATAGCCAATTCGCCGCGTCCGGGTTGTACGTGATGTATTTCTTCGACGTGCTCGAATTGATCGATCCGAGCGTGCCGGTCAGATATCGCGCCACAGTTCCGCGAACTTCAGCGCCGACCCAGTAGACGTTGTTGCCTGAGTGCATCTGCGTCAGATAAAGCACGCCGTCGCCGCCCGATAGCGCCGGTGCTGCGGCCAACGCAGTCGCCGAAAGATCGGCGAGTTGCATCGTTACCGTCACGGACGTGGAGTCATCGCTCAGCGATACCGACTTCAGATCGAGTGCCGGGATGTTGCTGCCAATGGCCGCGCCGTGATCCGGGAACTTCGCGTCAGCGGCATCGTCACGATCGAAGTTCTTCGGCGTGAGCGTCTGCGTGCCGCTCAGCGTCATTGAAGTTGTCCTGATCGTGTCGCCGGAAGCAGGCTGCGAAATTGTGACGTTGCCGCCAGAGCCTGTAAGCGATCCGACCGAAGCAAACAGACTGGCGCCGCCGGTCTGCCGCGCAATCATCACGTAAGGCGCGGGCAACTGGTTGGTGCTGTCGTTGTAGGTGATGTAGGCGGCTCCCGTTGAGTCAATATCGATCGACGGGAACTCAGCAAAGCTGCGATCGCGCGGCGTGCCGGTCAAGGTGGCGATGTCACAGTTCAATCCATTCAGGCAGATCTCGCCGGTATGAATCGTGTTCTCGTTGACCTTGTTGGTGGTGAAAGCAGGATTGCCACTCAACGCGTCGAGTGTCTGGGCCATGTGAATGTCCCATCGCGCTTGCGCGTTGTTGCCGCCGAACGTGTGATACCAAATGATATCCACGCGTCCCGGATCACCCGCCACGATCCACGGCATGATGTTCATGCCCGTCATATCCGCCGGATTGACTTGGGCCGGTGCCGTCCAATGATCGCCGCGATCACTGGAAGCGGCCATCTTGATCTTCGAGCCGTCAGACCAAACGACGTACAGGTTGCCGGCTTTGTCGATCGAGAGCACCGGGAATACCGTCGCGACACTTCCGCTGCCGGGGGTTGGGATCGTCAAATCGTCGACGATGTATTGCGGCGTGGCGCTTTGAGCAAACGCCGTGTCGGCAATGCGATATAGCTTGAGCGCGCTGCCCGAGTAGTGGATTTGATACAACAGAATCGCATCCTTCTGCGTTCCGTTGACGGTGATGGTGCGCTTCGTCTTGTCGACTTCGAGCGGGCCTGACTGGCTGCCGATATTGCCGAGAATTTGCGCGTGCCAGGTGCTGCCGGCGTCGGTCGTCTTGGAGATATGAAAGTCGCCGCTGCCAACTGCGACCAGCAAATTCCGCACAGTTGAATAGGCAATACCATCGCCGAAAGCTGCCACCCATTGGCGATCGTCTTGCGCGCCTTCCGGATCTTCGCCCTGGCCGATGCAAACCAGCGGATTGTTCTTGGTCAGCGGGAACGTGTTCCCGTTGTCTTCGGAAACTGCCGCCGTCGTACACGCCGCCGACAGGTCGACGTAATAGAGACGGTTCCTGTCGTCAAAGTCCATGTGCGTATCGCCGCCACCAGGACCGGTAACTGCGTCGCGCACGATCGGCGTGCCCAGCGGAATGAACGTGCGACCGTGATCGGATGACTTCCAGAGCAAGCTCACCGTCGTGCTGAAGCCGAACGGCGACGACACGAAGATGTTGTCCTGCTTATCGACGCGGATGAACGGCTCGCCACCCACCGCTGAAAAATCAGCGAGCGTGTTGTGGCCGAACGTTGCCGCTGGTGGCGGCGGTCCCGGCGTCGGGGTCGGCGTAGGCGTCGGAGTCGGCGTCGGAGTTGGCGTCGGTGTCGGCGTCGGAGTTGGAGTTGGAGTTGGCGTCGGTGTTGGAGTTGGCTCTGCGCCTTCGACCTCAACCATGAGGTGAGCAGTATTCGAACTCACCTTGCCACGTGAATCCGTGACTACCAACTTGACGTCGTACTCGCCGCCCTCAGTGAACGTGTGCACCATCACGGGCGCGGTTTGCGTCACGTCGTCGCCGCCGTCGTTAAAGTTAAAGGTATAGCTGGCTATAGTGTCGATTGAGTCGGGATCATTCGACGTGCTGCCGTCGAATTGCACGGTCAGTGGCTTCTCACCATGATCGACGTCGGCGGTCAAATGCGCCACCGGCGCCGTGTTGAGCAAGCACAGATTGTCCGCACGTAGCGTGTAGCTACCGCCGCCGGTGCTGTCGGGAATGGTTTCGTTAGTGCCGCCAGTGCCCGGCAAAGCCGAAGGCACAGTCGCGCGCACGCTGCCGAGCATGCCGGTAATGGCGTCGCCCGGCCCTGGATTGTTGATGAGCGACTTAGGCATCACCAGGGTTATCGTTCCGTCTGCGTTTGCATTACTGGCTGGATCGAGAGTGCCCTTGGTTGTGAACACGCGCGCCGCGTTTTGCGGGACGCTGGTCACGCCCCAGGTAAATGTCGGCGCAGCGCCGTCCGATGTCACCATCGATACGAAGTAATCTTCCGACACACCGCCACTAAAATCAGTCGGCGGCCGCTGAAGAGTTCCACCCTTGGTTACCCCGAAACGAACCGCCCACCGCCAGCCGGGCGGAACGGTCGAAAGGTTTCCAACTTTAATTATGAATTGAATCTTGCTGGCTGCGCCGGTGACGTCGTTGTCTTTCAGCTCAGCCATCTTCACGGCTTGAATATCATGCTGTGCGAGACCATCGCTGGCATCGCCGGCGGGATCGTTAATCGCCGTGACTGCTGGTTTCAGACTGCACGCGCCCGTAAATTCGATGCGATCGCCAACATTCAATGACACCGTATTGCTGGGTTGGCTGGCGCCCATTCCGTTGACCGCGACGATCTTGTAAGTGTACGGCTGGACGTTTGGATTGCCTGAGCGATCGACATAGTTCGAATCGCTGCCGTTTGTTTCGCCAATCAGAACTTCGTTACCCGGCGCGGTGCCGCGATAAATCTTGTAAGACGTAATCGCCGTGCCGCCATTGTCGGGAGCGATCCAGCTTAAGTACGAAGCGAGATCGTCGCGTTGCCCAGTGAGCCATGCGCGCTGCGGCAGAGCCGGTTCAGGCGTATCGAATTGCGAGTAGACCCCGCGACCACCTGACTGTCGAGCGACGCTCGCTTTCGCGCTGTAAGTGTTTGCGCCGCCAGTTTCGCAGCCGTCGATGCAACCGTCGGCGTACGCGAACAACACCTGACCCTTTTCGTTGGCGGTCGCGTCGGTGAAGTCGAGCAGGTTGCGGCACGGATTGTTTCCGCCGCCGTTCCAGATACACGACTCGCGTTGCACTGGTCCGTTCGGAGTTCCGTTGACGGTTGTCCAGGTTTGGCCGCCATCGTATGTATGCGCGACAAACCCGTACCAGGTTCCCTTGAAGTTCGCGGCCTGGTGATCGCCGCCGGTAGTAGTGCCGAGGAAGCCGACCGCCGCGCGATCAGAATCGCCCGCAACGGCTGCCGGGAAGACGGCATTCTTAATTCCCAGACTGGCGCCGATGTCGAACGGTGTGCTCCACGTTAGTCCGCGATCTTTCGAGGCTGCTACGAACGCATGATTGTCGGCTGGATTTCCACCCGGGACCGGAGCGGTCCAGGCGAAGTACACCGTGTTCGATACCGCGGGCGCGACCGGCGCGTCCTTGCTGATGGCAATAGACGGATCGAGCACGCCGGACGAGAGCAAACTTCCGGTAATGGTGCGCACGGTCCACGTAGTACCTGCATCAGTGGATACGGCAACCGCTTGCTTGCCGCCGCATTGGCCGTTCGGCAGATAAACAGTGCCGTCGGGTGCTACTTTCACGTGACCGTGAATCGATTGCAGGCATTGCGCTCCGTTCACTCCGGCAGCGTCAGCGTAAACCGGAACGGACTTCCCGAAATTCAATCCACCATCATCGCTGCGTGAACACCAGGCCACGCCGGTGATTGCGAATGCATAACCAGATTGTCCGCAATAGTAGATGGCGGACCCTTTGTTGACCGGATTGCTTAACGCCGACAGCGCCGCTGGATACGGTCCGGCGCCCACGGTCTGATGATCGAAACTGCCGTCCGGCGCGTTGAGCTGTGCCGGCGTCCAGTCGATGCCGTCGTTGTCGCTGTAAGCCATCAGACTGTTTAGCCCGACATACGCCGGAGCGGTTTGCGTGACTGTATTCAACTGCGAGACGAACGTGCGCCCGGTTCGTTGGTCGGTAAAGAGAATTGGATCGGCCGACCGATGTGAAGTCAGAATGTATGAAACATCGTTCCATTGCGCGGGCGCGGCTTCCGGCGTCGAGCCCGGCGTGCCGATGTCACCCGGGAAAGTGATCTTCAACGTTTGCAACCCAGCGATGTACATCCCGCGTCGCGAACCCACGTTGAATCCGATCGAAGGCTCGCCCGCGTTCTCGCCCACGGCGCTCGGCGCGACGTATGTGTAATAGCGGGGCGCGCTGTTCGGGCCAGGCGTCGGCGTCGCCGTCGGCGTCGGGGTCGGGGTCGCGGTTGGACTGGGCGAAGGCGACGGACTCGGTGACGGAGTTGGTGTCGCTGTCGGGGTCGGCGTTGCGCCGCCGCACGTTGGATCGTATTGGGCGAACATGCGCTTGCCGGTCAATTGACGCGCGATCCCTGCTTTCGCGGTGAAGTCGTTAGCCGAGGTTCCGGCAATACAGCCGGCGGTGATGCAACCATCTTCGTAGCCGACAAGCACGCGACCTTCCTTATCGATCGCCGCATCAAAGAAGTCGAGCAGGTTACGACAAGTGCCACTGTCGCAAATGCCGCCGCGCTGAATTGGATCGCCCGGCGTTGCATTAAACGTCGTCCAGGTCTGGCCACCGTCATAAGTGGTGGCCACGTAGAGGTACCAAACGCCGTTGAACCCCGGTTGATTGAAATCGCTGCCACCGGTGGTCGTGCCAAAGAAAGCCATCGCAGCGCGATCTCCGTCGCCGGCAACGACTGCAGGGAATATGCTGTTCTTAATTCCCAACTGGGCGCCAACGTCAGTGTCGTTGATCCAGCTCTGGCCTTTGTCTTTCGATACCGCGACGCGCGCGTGACCATCACCATTTTGATAACCAAAGTAAACGGTGCCATCGGTAGCAATGCCGACGGATGGATCGCCCTTTGGCCCCTCGGTCGAGTTGGTAACCTGACGGATTGTCCAGGTGATGCCGTTGTTCTCTGAGACGACAACGCCTTGCGTGCCGCCGCAGATCGCATCTGGAACATAGACCGTTCCATCCCTGGGCGAGACCTTCAGGTGTCCATGCAGCCCGCCGCAGCCGCTAAACACGAACAGCGGTACGCCCGGACCGAACGTAACGCCGCCGTCAACGCTCAGCGCGCATTCAGCCATGCCGGTACCGCCGGAATCCAGGCCTTGCTGCGAGCAGTAATAGACCGCGTTTTTGTAAACGGCGCCCGGAGGAATCGGGGCCGCATACGGGCCGCCGCCGAAGGTCTGGTGATCGATTGTCGTCTGCACCCCCGAGCCCTGACTGGGAAGGAAAGTGCGGCCATCGTCGTTAGTGATCTCGGTGGTTGAGCCCGCGGGCGTCAGAGCAATTAGCTGGCTGAAGAACGTGCGGCCCGTTTCATGATCGGTGAAAAGAATCGGATCGCCGTAGAGTCTCGGAGCGCCCACGATCGGCATCGCCGCGGTGTGTTCCCAAGTCGCGGTTGGTGCTGCGGGATTCGTATCGTTGAATGTCACGCGCAGTCCCATAATGTTAGGGTTGGTCGGATCGAATCCGGGATCGCCGAACCCGCCGAACGACATCACCGTGCCGCCATTCGGCGTGCCGTTGAAGACTTGTTCGGTGTTCCAGTTGACTCCGATCGAGGGTTCACCCCAATCGTCGCCAAATCCCTGCGGCCCCAAATGAACCGAGAACGTCGTGTCGCAAGCTCCGGGAGTCGGTCCAGGCGTTGGCGATCCTGAAGGCGTCGGCGTTGTTGTCGGAGTGGGCGTCGGTGTGCCGCCACCGTTTTGGCACGAAGCGTTGCCGACCAGCGTGTAGCTGCCGCTGCCGGCGGTCTGATCCGGCGCGATGCTTTCGCCATTGCCGGCCGCGCCGATCAGCAATGAAGTTGTGGCCTGGATGGCGCTAAGGTTTGTCCCCGCGGCAGACAGGTCCGCATCGAAAACGTGAGTGCTGTTCAGATCGCTAAAGCTCAACGGCGAGTTGGTGGATAGGTTGATCGTGATCGTTCCATCAGCCGTATAACTGCCCGTCACGTTCGGGCAGCTATTTGCGAAACACTGTCCAATGTCGAAATCGGTCGAAGGATCGTGATAGCCATAACCGTACGAAACCACCGTCGGCAGGTCGGAAGTATTCATCGTCACGAACATCTGCTGCGGCGTTCCCGCCGTGTCGCGCGCCGTGAAATTAATTTGCCAGGTCGAGTTTGGCTGAACGGTGCCGCTGAGGTCCGCGACCTTCATCGTGAAAACCAGTGAATGCGAACCCGCGATCACAAAGGGCTCAGCGATGCTGATTTTCTGAACGTCGAGTTGCCCGTTGGCAGCCGGCGCGCCCAGTTGATCTCCCGCTGGATCGTTCTGCACTGTCAGGCCGGGAACCACACAAGCATTCTCCGTTTGGCCTGGCGTCGGTGTCGGCGTCGGCGTGGGATCGCCGCCGCAGCTCGCATTGCCGACCAACGTGTAAGTCACGCCGCCACTGTTCGGGGCGAGGTCGTGTGTGGGTGTTGCTCCACCCGCGGCGCCGGCTCCGACGAGTGTCTGCGTTCGCCCAAAAATTCCGGTCAGAGTCGCGCCTGCATGGAGACTGCCGACTTTGCTGTTGGCAATCAGGATTGTGATCGTCTTGTTCTGAACAGAGATAGCGCCGCTGTCAGCATTGCCCACCGTCGTCGTGATCGTTCCTGACGTCCCATAGTTGTATTGCATTCCTGCCGTCGCATCGTTGAATGCGCCGACAAAGTAAGATGTGCCGCCATAGGTGAAAAAAACGCGCCACATTCCATTTGGCGGCAGCGTGGACAAATCATTAATGCGCAATGTGAACGCGATTCGCTCCACCCCATCTGTTTGCGCGGGCTCACCAATCAAGACTTCAGTGATGTCTTGCGCCGGAGTGCCGGGCACGGTGGGCACACTGCCCGTGCCGGTGTCGCCCGACGCGTCCGAAGCTACGCTCACGCCGGGCAGCACGCATGCGTTTCCAGCCAGCGCCGGAATCGCAGTCGTAATCACCGGCGACCATTGCTTCGCCGGTGAGCTGTCCACCAACACGACAGCCGCCACGCTGGCCAATAGACAAAAGCCTGCGATCAGACCTCGCCGGAATCGCAGGACAGTTGAAGCAAAATTGATCAGGAATGCTTTGCTGAACATTTCTCAATCTCCTTTATTGGCCTGCGATCCGCCGTCAAATCATTTAGGCATCCGCATTAATCATTTCGGACTAATCAACTGAACAGTGACCGAATTCAACAAGGGGTTGTACGTCAGTTGGTAAACCAGATTGGTCGCGCTGCTGATTGACGGCGACGAACTGGTTGGACTACTCGCGCCACTGGCGCCGCTCGTGCCATTGCTTGAAGCTCCGGTCGGTGAACAACAACTCGGGCCCGTGTAAGGCAAACTGCCGATGACGTTGAAAGTAACGGTGAACGTCTCGTTGTTTGGGTTGCGGAATTTCAACAGACGCGTGCCTGAGACTTCCGCCGAGGAAAGCAGATTGTCGTCGCCAACAAGGTTGCTGTAACCCCAGTTCGCACCTGCTCCTGACAGCGAGTTATCAGCGTTTGCCACGGTGACCCGGCCCGAGGCTGAGCTGATTTGAGCCACCTCAGCGCGTAACGGAGTGAAGATCGTCTGCGTCGACGAGTCCTTGATTGCGAGATTGAACGAGCTGATGCCGGAAGCCGACGCCGGATTGCTTACTTGCAAAGCGACCAGCGAATTTACGTTTTGCTCGACAGGCCCTCTTGGATCAAATGCCGAGAAGAGACCCAGACCATTTGACTGCCGAGCGATGGTGGCCCAAACCGATTTCGTAGTGTTAGCCGGATTGGTCGCGCACGCTCCGGTGCAGCCATCGGCGAACCCCACGAGAACGCGACCCTGCGCGTCCATCGTCATATCCATAAAGTCGAGCAAGTTGCGGCACGGGTTAGTGCCGCCACCCAGCCAGATGCACCCGCGCTGTACCGGATCGTTTGTCGCTTTGACAGTCGTCCACGTTCTGCCGCCGTCGTATGTGTGTGCCACATACAAATCCCACACGCCATCAAAGCTTGCATCCTGAAAAGGACCCGCTTTCGGGCTGCCATGAAAAGCAAAGGCGGCGCGGTTCGGGTCGCCCGCGACGACGTCTGCAAACGCCCCGTTTTGAATCCCGAACGGCGCCCCAACGTCGATGAACGTGGCCGTGCCGCGATCGGAATTCCAAGTATCCCAAGTCGCTCCTTTATCATGTGAGACGGCAATTTTCGGATGGCCGTCGCCGTCAACGAACCCGTAATAGATGGTGCCATCGGTAGCGATTCCAATAGATGGATCGCTCTCGCCGGTCGCGGTGTTTGGAACAGTTCGAATCGTCCAGTTAATGCCATTGTCGGTGGAGACCGCCAAACCGTGACGGCCGCCGCAACCTCTGTTGGGCAGATACACTGTGCCGTCGTTCGGCGCTACCTTGAGGTGGCCATGGAGTCCGCCGCATTCAGTAGTCCATGTCAGGATTGCTGGGCCATAGGTCAGACCGCCATCGAGACTAAGCGCACAATTCGCCGGCCCCAGAGCCTGAGCGCAGTACCAGACTCCGTTGGGGTAAGGTGCCGGCAAGCTGGGATCGCGCGTTAAAGGTGGAGCGAGCGGACCGCCGCCAATAGTCTCGTGGTCAACACCCGATACGACGCCGGAACCCTGAGTGGGAACAAAAAGGTTGCCGTCATCGTCGGTGTATTCGACCGTCGCGAAGGGCGTGAGACCTTCCTCCTGACCGGCGAACGTGCGGCCAGTCTGCGGGTCAGTGAAAAGAATTGGATCGGCGGCCACTCGCGGCGAAGTGGCAATGTGCTGATTCCCGCTGACGTTGGTCCACCTTGCGGTGGCCGGAGTAACCTGGTCGTTGAAGTTATTTATGCGATATGTCTTGAGAGTGCCGCCGCCGGCAAACATCACATTGCCTGTTTTCCAATTCACTCCGATCGAAGGCTCGCCAAAGCCGGTCGTGCACGTTTGCCCAACCGGGCACGGAAAATTTGTGTAGCCAACGGTCGCCGTTCCCTGAGGAGCCGAGCCGCTCGGAGGTTGTGGCAAGAGCTTGGCAGTAGCGGCGTAGCTGTTTCCGTCTGAACCTACTACGGGCGTAAACGGAAACGCGGCGATCCTGTAAGTTCCCGCGGGAGGATTGAACAACGTCACGATTTCTGCCGCGTAAACACCGTTGCCGGAGCTGGTTCGGTATTTGCCATCCGGATTGTAAATCTCCATGTCCCAGTCGCCCTGTGGCTGGAGCCGAATTTCCACAATGTAGGGGCCATAGGCGACGGACGGCGGATTAATCGTAATAGCGAAGTTGTCACAGGCGCTCGCGTTGGCTCCGGCGCATCTCGGCGAATTCAACAGGTCAGGATTGGCGGGCATGATTGCCCCCGTCCAACTAATCTGCGGATTGGCTTCCGAAACTGTGCCTACAGCCGGGTTTGCGCCGCGCGTGATCGGAATGATCAAAATCGAAACGACAGCCACCAACAAACAAAGCGGCGTGGCCACCGCAAGTCTGGACCGCTTGACCGTTGAAATCGCGCCTGCGTTTAGCCTGCTGAACATTTTCCGAGTCTCCTTTTTAGCTTTAGCAAATGATGTCTAGCTTGCTTTCCATTACTATCGGTTGCCGTAATCGTCGGCGAACAGAAAACAGCCCAAAAGGCTTTTGCCAGGCAGATATTCTCTGCCTGGCTAAGTTGTGCCCTCCGCTATTTCAGGCTGATGAGTTGCGCGGTTACTGTCTTGGTAAGTGGATTAGCCGTGAAGCGCATCACCGCTGTGATCTTGGTGAGGGGCGCGAGATTGCCCGGTGCGCCGCTGCCCGCCGGCGGAGGTTGTGCGCCGGCTGGGGCCGATGAACTCGAGCTGGATGACCCGCCGGTGCCCACGTACGCGGTCGCGACAACGTCCCAGATGAACATCTCAAACGCGCTGTCCTGAAAGCGTATCGTTCGCGAGCCTGTGGTCTCGCCGCTTGAGAATATCTGGTCCGAGCCCAACTTTTGTGAGAAGCCGAACAAGGCCGCATTCGCCGGACTCGTGCCGGTCTTTCCGTTGTCAGCATTGATCACCCTCACCGTGCCGGATGCGGATTGAATACCGACGACATTAAAGTCCACAAACGGCACGTAGGTCTGGGTTGAGTTGTTAATCAGGTTCACATCCTGCTGCCAGACACCACTGACGAGCGAGACATTGGAGAGCGGGTAACTAACCTGGCTGGTGATGTCAACCTTCGTTCTCTGACTCACCACAATTTTGGTCGAGCTGCTGGCGGCGGTGACATACTGTCCAATCTGCCCGGCGGTCAGGCCCCGCACGCGATAGAAGTATTGGCCGTCCGCTTGATTGCTGACCGCGTAACTGGTCGTTCCGGCGCCGAGGTCGGCAACGAAATCCCAGTTCTGATTGTCAGTTGATTTCTCGAGCTCAAATCCCTGCTCACCACCCTTCGGTGTCCACTGCACGTTGAACGACCCGTCAAAGTCGACGTTGTCGCCCGCCGCGTTTGTAAAGTCGCCGGGAATGGCTTGCATTGTGGGCGCCGGCGGGCCTGAGAAGAGACTGCCGACAATCGTGTACTGCACGGGGCCATTGGCAAAGCCGACGACACGGTACTTGTAGTCACCGGCTTGCGAGATCGAGGTGCTGAACTGTTCGGGTCCTCCGGAGATGGCCGAATGCGTGACTTCCTTGCCGTCCGGTCCGTAGAGATAGAAGTCCAGGTCTTCTACATTCTGTGCCGTGTAATCGAGCCGCGCGTCGATGCGATAGACACCGGCGGCGACTGTGAACGTGTGATCAATATAAGTCGCGCCGCTGCGGAGTTGCAGTCCCGAATCGCCTGCGGGCAGGATTCCGGAAAAGTTCTGCGGAGCCACGACCGGACTGGCCGGCAGCGATGGCGTCGGCCGCAGATAGAAAGGCATGCGGAGTCTTTCGCCGCTGCCTGATCGCGTCGCGGTTACGTACCACTGCATCTGCATCTGTCGCACGTTGAAATTAACAGTGTTGCAGTTTGTTACGTTCGCTTCAGAGATATTCGGATCCCGAATCAGGTTCCCGTCGACCGAAGTCGTGACGGTGAAGGTCGCGGTCCCGTTGGCGGGAACGCTGACGCTGGTGTTGCTCAACGAACTAGCCACGCCCGTCTGTTGCAGGTCTCGATTGTTGACGATGTTCAGGTTATAGGTTCCGCCCTGGCCGGACACGTCCTTTATCGTCACGGTCACCGGTTGGGGGTAAGTGACGCGGCTGTTAATGACCGGCACGGCACCGTAAGAATAACTGCCAAGGATCGTTGGCGTGCTGACGCCGTCGCCGGAAACTCCCATCAGTCCTTTGGTGTTCACGGCAGCATAAACGTCGATCAGGCCGCCGCCCTGATCATTGATGGATTCAGAGTTCGGGCCGTCAGGCTTTGCCTGGTTCGCTTCGTCGCGCATGTTGGTTGAAGTGTTGATGAGCGCCGTGCGAATCATGTCGGGGTTCCAACCGAGGTGAGACTGCTTAACCAGCGCCGCTGCGCCAGTCGTGTGCGGTGTGGCCATTGAGGTACCACTGATCGCGCCATAATTGCTCTGCGCCAGCAGGCCCAGCAAACTCGCCGGCGGCATGGCCGCCAGGATGTTCGCGCCCGGCGCGGACACGTCCGGCTTCACCTGTCCATAGCCTTGCACGGGACCGCGCGAACTGAAATCTGCCGTGTCGCCAACAAATGGAATATGCCAATCATTGTTTATGCGAAGCGGAAAACTCGAAAGTGCACCGTTAGTTTGAGCAGGCATTGCACTGATCAGTCTGTCAGCATCTGCGAGCGGGATATTTGCCGCGGGAATTGAACACTTGACCGCAGTCGGGCTCGTGACCTTGCTCTTAAGGAGGACGCCGACCGCACCTGCATTCACCGCCTGATTGCAGATGTCGGCGAAGGTCGCAGAGACGAGACCGGAATCGTTGATCAGCGCGATGCGTCCGCTGACGCTCGCCGGCCAGACGATCAGCGGGTTGTCTACTAACGCGTAATACTGCGCCATGGCGCTGGCAGGTGGCATGGGTGTCCCCGCCTGTGAATACACCTTAATGCGGTCGATGCATGACTGCGCTGCAAAACTCGAGGCTGGCGTTACGACGCCAGTGGTACTCTGCGGAAACGCTGAGCTGTCAAGCGCGTCAACTGACCAGTTGAAATGTGAACCCGGATCAGTATCGGCAGCAACGGCGATCACGCGGCTGCCGGCGGCCGGCGCGCCCAGGGTCGATTCGCCCGGGCCGGAATTGCCGGCGGCAGCGACAACGGTGGTGCCGAGTTTGACTGCATTGTCCGAAGCAATGGCGCTCGGTTCATCCGGCCCGCCGCCACCACCGAGACTCATGTTAATGACGTGGGCTTTCGGCTTCGGAAAACCTGTAACGGTGAAGGGAGAGACTGAGTCCTCGATCGCCATCACGATGTTGGAGGTGTCGCAGCCCGCGACTGCTACGCCAGCTCCGGCATAGATCGTAGAACCGGCATCGCTGCACACTTTGTAGGACATAAGCTTGGCTTGCGGAGCTACACCATGTATCGCCACGTCATCGGCCGTCAGTGGTAGGCCGTCGGGGCCGGGTGCTTTGGCGAGATAACCGGCGGCGGTTGACGCGACGTGAGTGCCGTGGCCGAATCCGTCTTCTACGCCAATGTCAGCCAGCGGCAGAGAGTAGACAACTTTCTGATTCGTGCGCACGTTAGCCGAGTCGGGCGGCGCGACGCCCAGTCGGGGCGGAGTCGCATCGCCGCCAAACATCGGATGCGTCCAGTCGATACCCGTGTCGATGATGGAAATGTAAATGCCCTGACCTTCGTAACCTTCGTTGAAGGTGTCGAACTGCGTCAGCTCTGGATACTGTCCGTAGACTTCGGGAGCGCGAATATAAGGGACGCTCTTGTCGAGGGTGGTGAAGACGCGTGTGTTCGGGTGCACGTCTTTGACCTGCGACATTGCTTTGATAGCCGGGATTGCTGAGGCGGGCACCGTCAGCGCCATGCCGTCATAGACCAGCGTGTAGCGCATATCGATCTTGACGTTGCCGACCGTCACGGATTGCAACTGAAACACCTGACCGCTGGCCTTCAGATCAGTGAGGAATTTGTCCTGCGCCGCCGCGAGGCCCTTGCGATAGGCTTGCATCTGATCGTCTGAGATCACGTTGCCTTGCTGGCTTGCTTTCGCGGCGTAGACCGCGCCGGGGTCATCGCGAAGTTCGACGATGACGGAAACGGTACCAGTGTTGAGGCCTGCGCGAGAGATAAAGAACGGCATGGCGAGCAAACTTGCGGCGATTGCGGCGCCGGCGACGAATCTTAGTAGACGAGACATGTGAACCTCCTCAGCGTTTTCAAATGAAATCGGGTAACGGAACGATGCGGAGGTTACGGAATCGGCCTTGAGAAATTCTTGAGTAATGCTTGAGAACGGACTTGAGGATTAGCGGCAAGACAAATGCAATCGTTTTGAAAGTCTTCGTGGTCCTCTTTGAATGAAGTCGAACTAAAGAAAACGTGGCACCTTAGAACTTCTGTAAGGCGCCACCCAGATGTTTACCTAAGCTGAAAAGCCGGCATCATATGTACCATGCCAGCACTCGCTCGCAGACTTCGAACAGGATATTCAATTGCGGCGAGAGTGGTCCTCCTTGCGGTGTTCCTTCCCTCGGGCCTGCCGGCGGCCCGTTCGACATCTGCGACACTAGCGGAGTCGCGACTAACGGAGTCGCGACTGACCAGACTTGCACTGGCCCAAGGCTGAGATTTACAACCTTGATGATGTAGATGCCGCTTTGCGTTATCGGTGCCTCGAGAATCGCAACTCCCGATGAACTGTTCACGGTCTGCACCACGGTTCCCGAGGGGTTGATCAGCGCCAACTGAATCGGCACAGCTACATTCGACTCAACCGCAATCGAGATTGCTTGCGTGCCCGCTGGTAGCGTGATGCTGCTTAGCAGCGTTTGTCCCGCCGACTGCGTAGCCAGCGACTCGGAGGTACTTCCCGGATACGCCGCCGGTGTGCCGGATAAAGTCGCAATCCCATCAATACAGAAGCCGTCAATATAGACCGCATCCTTAATGGGCCTAATCTCCAGCGTGTGGTCGCCCATCATCGTAATCGGGAAGCTCTTAGAGGCAGAGGCGCCGAATACAGGTGAACGATTCGTGCCTGCCGAGCCGTTGTAACTAACCGTGCCCATATCCTGGTTATCCAAGAAAACTTCAGCGCTCCCACCTTTCGGACTGGTGGCATAGAAGTAAGTGATCGACGTTTGCGTGGCGTCGCTGTGGAAAGTTAAGACGGCGTTGTGTTTGTTGTTGCCGCCTTCGTTAAGCCGGAAGTGACCGGCACTGGCGCTTGAGTTATTGATCAAGTGCCAGCCGTTGGAGTACGCGATGTGTGGGTTGTCGTCCTCGACGGTCGTGCCACCGCAAGGCAACGGATTGGGCGTTGGCGTCGGTGCCGGCGTCGGTGTTGGCGCCGCACAAGCTGCGGCCGAGATCGTACCGAGCGTGAAATCAAACGAGCGCGTCGAGTCCGCTTCGGCGTAGACGTCGGCTGCGACGTTGTCGCGTCCGCCGCTAAAGGCGGTGACGTTGTAAAGCGTGTTGCCGATCGACCGGTTGGGAAGGAACGCGTTGAGCGCCAGGTCGATGCAGATCGTGTTGCCGCTGATTGAGCCACTCACCATCGGCGAGATTAGACTACTGATTTCGGCAGGATACTGCATGACCTTGCAGTTGCCCGGCGTGGTCGTGGTGCAGCCGGCCGGTGGCCCGTCCCGGGTCGGACTGCCGGCAAAGAAGATCGGCGGGGCTCCGCCAATCGATTCGGCGCCAACGTAGAAGACGCGGTAAACATCCGTCGTGTTCGTGTCGTCTCTCGACAGCGCCTGGAAGCGCGTGATCCAGAATGCGTTCGCCTTGCCGGTTGGTGGCAGCAGGCTGCTGAGGCTGTTCAGGGTCATGCGGACCCGCAACCTGTTGGGGGCCGTCTGATTCACCGCGACGCTCGTCAAGTCGAGTTGCGGGAAGTTCGCGCCTGCGCCGGTAGGCGAGTAGTGCGGCACCTGCGCATCGCCGGTCGGGTCAAACACCGGACTTGCCGGGGTCGGCTTACTCAATGTCGTGCCGATCGGGGTAGGCCCCGTGAGCTGTCGTGCCAGGAAGAGATGAGCGCCGTGATACTGGCTCGACACATCGTTATAGACGATCTGGATGGTGTCTAACGAGGCGAGAACCACCGAGAGGAAGTCGGCCATCACACGGTCGCCGCTTGATAGAGTGCAGCCAATGCCGCCGTTGCAGATCTGGCCATAGTGCATCGGCTTCTCCGTGAACCGATTCTGCTCGAATGTGGGACTGGGCGTGTTCGCGTTCCGGATCAGTGCCACATATCCAAACCACGGGAATGCGGTCGCTCCAGAGGGATTGCTGCCGAAGTTCGGCATGTTGTCGCTGAGCGTGGACGAGTCGTTGCCGAGCCACACTGCGACGAGGTTTCCGGCTGACCCAGCCTCGGCCCATGCAAACACGTTGGACTTCGCAGGCGGGGTGTTGACCTTAACTGTCGGCTGCCAGGTGTTGCCCTGGTCAGTCGAATAGGCGTAGTAGAGGTTGTGGTCGCCGGGATCGCTCCAGACCACATAGACGTTTCCAGCGCTATCTACCGAGAGGGGCGGGAAGAGGTTGCTGACCGAGCCGCCCGGTGAATTCGGCAGGACGTGCGTCATGAACGTGATCCCGGTGCGTTGGATAGGGTTCACATGGCCGACTATGACCTCGACGTGGTTCCCCGCCTGGCACGGATAGTAGAGGTTGCGATTGACGGGGTCGAAGACAAGCTCGCCGCAGTTGCCTCCCCCCGTGTAGGCCGGATCCGTCGTGTTCACGTTGGAGTTCGTAAAGACCAGGCCACCCATCAAGTCGGCAGTTCCCGTCGAACCGGCCGAGCTGAGGATCCAGTGCCCCGTCCCGACGCCGTGGAAGGCGTAGAACACGGTGTTGTCGGCGGAACCAGCCGCTCCGATCGTGTGATTCGATCCATTGTCGACGGCGAGCCACTGGCGGTCGGTGCCCGTAAGCGGAGCATCGGCGGGACCGCGGGCACAAGCGGGGTTCTTCTTCCAGTTATTACCGTTGTCGTTGCTCACCGAGCAGTCGAGCTGTTCTAGCGCTCCCTCGAGATCCCCGAAATACGTGAAGCCCTGATCGTCGATGGCGATGGTCGAATCGCCGCCGCCCGGCGGAGAATTAGGCCTCACTGCAGTGGGGCTGACGACGTTGAACTGATCTCCGCCGTCGACCGAGCGGTGGATGAACGACTGCGTCGTGCTGAAGCCCCAGGGACCGGTCTCCCAGTAATTACCGTCCTTGTCAAGGTGCAGGAGCGGCTCGCCTTCAGTCCGCTGGAAGTCGACCACGTTCGACGGACCAAAGGTCATCCCGCCGGTCGTATAATTTGGCGGCGTCGTTACGAACGCGGAGGTAGTGATTGTTAGTGTGCCCGTGTAGGGCTGAGGCTGGGCGTTGGCGAAGCCGCAGGCGATGATTTTGTACGTGTCCCCGCCGAGGTTCTTCGCGGCCACGGTCTCGCTCGGGCTACCGCCGTCGCTCGAGCCGACCGAGGTCCCGCTGGAACCGATGACGGTCAGGATCTCGTCGCTGATGTTGATATTGACCACGGGCGTCCAGGTGATCTTGAACGTGAATTGGGCGTCGAGCGTGCTGTAGATGCCCGCGGGGACGTTAACGGTGGAATTGTGCTGATCGACGGCCGGGGTGTCAGCGAGCGCGGCACAGTTGCTCGTCGCGTTGCTGCCGGGCGGGATCGTCCCGGTCCAGGTGACGAAGACCGTCTGGCCGATGGTCGAGGGCACGGTAATGCTGTCCGTACCTGGAGTAGATGCCGCAACCGTCCGCACCAGAGAAGAGCGCGTGAACGTCGCTATGATTGCTGCCATTGTAACGCAGGCGAGCGCAGCCAGAATAATTTTCATCCGCAAACTCAGCGCGGTAGTGCGGGGCTTTAGCGAATCTCGCAACATGACATGTCTCCTTTATACCGCTATACCGCGATAGGTAAACTTCCCCGGGACTGTCGTTCGTCCAGTGAGTTCAGGCCACCAATGCCGGGAACGGACCTTACTTGACTGTTACGCTGCCTGTGCTGGCGGATTTCATCGCTTTATACTCCTGATTACGGCGAACCATTCGTTGGTACAGGGTCGCGCCGAACGGTGCTGCCTGGCCTTCGCTAGATCAATTCGATCCTCCGATTTCACTCTTACAGCTAAGAGCCTGAATATCGCCCCAAGAGGGCACCGGGTGGCACCGCCCCAGAAGGCAGTGCCACCCGAACCCAACGGTTACCGCTGAACAAACGGGGTTGCCGCAGTCCAGATGTTGACTGGTCCAACTCCGACGTTGACCAAGTGGATCACGTACTGGCCCGAGGTGGAAACAGGCATGCTCACGCTGGCGATGCCGTTGGAGGAGGAGTTCACGGTACCTAGCACCTTGCCGCTCGGATCAATTACAACGAGCGTGTACGGCACGTTGACATTGGCCTCTGCCGCGACCGAGAAGCCCAGCGCGTTCGAGGGCACCATGACGTTCTGCGGCAGCGACTGCCCGATGGCCAGGGCGCTGGTGTTGGTCATGGTCGTCCCCGGCCCACCGGTGGCCGTGGTGCTCGATGTGCCGTTGGTGATGCAGAACTCGTCCACGTAGGCGGGCCCGTTCAGGTTGACGAGTTCGAAGGTGTGCGTGCCCTTGCCGGCGAGCTGGTATGTGACCGAGACGCCCAACGCCGGGTCGCGCATCTGGCCCGACCCGCCCAGGTAGTTGATAGTCGGGTTGGTCGTGGGGGCATGGCCGTCAATGAGCACCTGGGCCGTGCCACCCTTGGAGCTCGTGGCGTAAAAGTACTGCAGCGACCCCGTGTTTCTCTCCAAGTTGAACGTGAACGTCAGGGCGTGCTGTACGTCCTTACCAGTGTCCAAGTGGAAGTGGCCGGCCGAGGCGTTCGAGGCTTTGACGGTGTGCCAGCCGTTGTCGTACACGATGCGTGGGTCGTCATCTTCGAGGCACTGCGGCGGTGTCGGCCCGCAAGAATCGTTGCCGACGATGGTGTAGCTGCCTGTCGGAGCGAGGCTGCCCGGCATGTTGTCAGGCGTGAGCGTAGCCCCAACCAGATTGACGGCAATCCTTGTCAGGAATCCGGTGAGATTTTGTCCAACTATTGGATTACCGATGGCGCTTCTCGGCACCACGATAGTGATCGTTCCGTCGGCGTTGAAGTTGCTGGCCGCATCGGCTGCCGTAAAGGGCCCTGCCGTGGGCCCAACTTGAAAGATAGGCGTGGTCGTGGCGCCGTCCACTGGCGAATTGGTCATCCGTACGGTGTAGTTGGTGCCGTTCGGAGCATTGAAAGTCACCGGCCAGCGAGTGTCAGGAGGCACCGTCGCAAGGCTTTGCATCTTCAGAGTGAAGACCACCTTGTCTGGCGCGAAAGCAAACGGTTCAGAGATTCGGAGGCTCTGGACGTCGTGAGCCGCTACCATGTCTATCTCATCGTTGGGAGGATCGGTCAGGATCGTAAGACCCGGCTGATCGCAAGCATTTTCCACGACGACCACGAAGGGTACCGGGTGGAACGAGTGGCAGTATGGTCCTTCACCAATGGCGTTCACTGCCGTGACGATGTAGGAATTCGCGGAGTTGAACGTCGTATCGGTGTAGCTGTTCTTGCTCCCTGGTATGGTCGCGAGAAGAGTGAACGGGCCGGTTAATGGCCCGCGGGAAATCTTGTAGGCCGTAATCGGCGAGCCGCCGTCGTCCGGCGCTGGCCACGATAAACTAGCCACTGTGTTTGTGCTATTGGCGCTTCCCGTAACCAATGGCGCACCGGGAATCGCCGGCTCGATCGGATCGTTCGCTGCAAACATCCGTTTGCCGCCGGTCTGGCGCGCGATGGTGCCCTTCGCTGTGAAGTCATTGCCGGCCGTGCCGGCAATGCAACCGGCGGTGACGCAGCCGTCCGTGTAACCAATCACCACGCGGCCTTCCTTATCAATGGTCGCGTCGAAAAAGTCGAGGTGGTTGCGGCAGGCTCCGCTGCCGCAGATTCCGCCGCGCTGGAGCGGATCGCCTGGCGTGACGTTCTGTGTACTCCAGGTTACGCCGCCGTCGAAGGTGCTGGCAACGTAGAGAAACCACTCACCGGGGAAGCCCGGGGTATTCCAGTTGTTGCCACCAGTGACGGTGCCGTAGAAGGCAAATGATGCGCGATTTGGATCGCCGGCCACGACGGCGGCAAATCCCGTATTCAAGAGTGGCCCGCCGCCGATGACCGTCGTACCAACATCAAAAGGAACTGACCACGTCAGGCCTTTGTCATGCGACACTGCGATGCGCGGATGACCGTCGCCCGACTGAAACCCCTCGTAGATTGTTTTGCTGTCGCTGGCCACAGCAACCGATCCGTCGTGCGCGCTCTTTGTGGTCGATCCGGGAATCTTTCGAATGCTCCACGTAATGCCATTATCTTCGGAAACGATGACCGCCTGATTGCCATCCACGTGGCCTACCAAGTCCGTTCCTCCGCACGCGTTGTTGGGCACGTAAGCGGTCCCGTCGGGCGCGACTTTGAGATGGCCGTGCAACCCACCACAGTCGACAGTCGTATACATGACTGTCGCGGGGCCGAATGTAAGTCCGCCGTCATCGCTGCGTCCGCACCGAGCATCCGCGACGCTTTGCGAGCAGTAGTAGACCGCGTTCGGATACAGCGGAGTGCCGCCTGTAAGAGGTGGCGCGAATGGGCCGCCGCCGATCGTCTGGTGGTCGACGTCCGATGGGAGACTTGATCCTTCACTCGGCGTGAACGAGTCGCCGTCGTTATCGGTAATGTCGGTCGTGCTGCCTGCCGGCGTGAGTCCCTCGAGTTGCGACACGAACGTGCGGCCAGTCTGATGATCCGTGAATAGAATCGGGTCTCCGAAAACTCGCGGAGTGTTCGCCGTCAAGAGTGGCTTCGACTCCCAAAGTACACCTGCAGGTGAGGAGCAGTCATCGAAAGTGTTTCGCCAGAGAGAGGGCGAAAATCCGCCGAAGAGCAAGGTGGCGCCGCCATTCGGTAGGGACGCATTAAGACTGTTGCTGAATGTCTTTTCACTCTTCCAATTGGAACCAATGGATGGCTCGCCCACGCTGTCAGCGATGCCCTGTGGAGACACGTAATTAAAAAATCTTGGCACGCCAGGACCCGAGCCACTGAGGCCGGGGCTGGGGCTGGGGACACTGGAACCCGCCAGCAATTCTATTTTTACATGGACGGTTTCTTGAGTCGGCGTGAACGGCACGACCTTCACGGAGAATTTCTGACTGCCATCTGCCAGGGGGCTGATGGTCGCGATCTCAGGGTTCGCGCTGCTCGCCGATTGGTAATCCGCCTGCTTGCTACCGCTCGTGTTACCGACGGTACCTTTGAAGATGTAGAGGTCATAGTCCGAGGCGCCGCTGCCGGTATCAACCCAGCTCAGCGTGACCTTGACCGAGGCGTTTGGATTCGCGGCGTGGTAACCCGCGGGCAGCGTCACCGTCAGCGCGAAATTATCGCAGGGCTGGGTGGAACCATTGCATTCCGGACCACTGTCCAGTTGGGGAATCGGCGTGGCATTGGCAACGTTAAACGGCCCGGCGTCGTAAAATAAGGGACCAGACACGTCGGTCAGGGTTCCTGACGATGGGTTTGCGGCGGAACCAGGCATCGTCGCCACAATCACGCCAACCACCAGACAGATTAGGGCAGCGAAAAGAACTTTCGTTCGTAAATTCATCAGCTTAAAATGCCTTGCTCTTGTATTTCCGATTAAGCCGAACTGGGCCTTACTGAACAACATGGTGAACCTCCTCGGTGTGTCAAAGGAGAACTCAGAGCCTGGACTACAACGGGTGACAGGCTACGGAAAGAGGCTTGAGGAATTCTTGAGTAATTCTTGAGAAAGGGCCTGGAGAATTGGGAGCAACAAAAATGCCATCGATTTGAAAGCTGATTACTTTTAATTCGAGTTTGCTTTTTAGTTGCGTGGAAAGAAGAGCTACACGGCAGAAAGCATCGGCTGCGTCGTTCTTCAGCAGTTACTTGAGCCGTCGTTCGACCGGCGACCTTGTACCCTGCTGTTGCCGGCAGCGCACAAGGCGATGAAGCCAAAGCTCCATTTACCGCACCACGGTCGGCGTGGCGGCGGTCCAGACTTGCACCGGACCAAGACTCACATTCACTACCTTGATGGTATAGAGCCCTCCTTGCGTTACCGGCGCGCTGAGCACAGCCACACCGTTCGTCGAGTCCACGGTCTTCAGCGTCAGTCCCGAAGGATTAACCAGCAATAGTTTGATCGGCAGCCCTCCGCTCGCTTCAGCCAATACCGAAATCTCATTCGCGTTGGACGGTACCGTGAGACTGCTGGCAGATTGTTGTCCGGCAGTCACTGAGCTGGAATTGCTACTCGTCTGTCCGGGCCCGGTGGCAGGTTGCGAGTTCGAGATCGCGCTTTGCACACAGATGTTGTCCAGGTAGACAGTATCCGCCAGGTTACGCAACTCGAACTTGTGTTGTCCTGGTGAAAGGCCGGCGTAGTTGACTGAGTAAGCTATCCCGCCGCTCTTGAATTCGGGATCGCGCATTCCGCCGTTCAGGCCCTTGTAGCTGATCATGCCTTTGGAGACACCATCGATAAAGACCTCGGCCGAACCGCCCTTCGTGCTCTTCGCATAGGTGTAAGTGATGGTTCCGGTCTGTCCAGCCGGCACGTCGACTGTCAGGCTGGCGAACTCTGTCGTGTTCTTCCCGTTATGCAGCCGGAAATGACCGGCGCTGGCGTTACTGTTGCTAATCAGGTGCCAGCCGCCCGAATAAGCGATGTGCGCGTCGTCATCCTCGTAACAAACAGAGACCGGCGGCGGTGGCGCATTCGCGGTAATGCCAACCGTGGCAGTATTGCTCTCAAAGCCGCTTGAGTCTTTCACCTTCAGGCTAGCGTTGTAACTGCCAACCTGGTTGTAGGTGTGACTTATCTTCGAATTGCTTTGCGAGACCGGTGACGATCCATCGCCGAAATCAAAGGTGTAGGTGAGCACGTCACCCGGATCCGGATCGGTGGAACACGAGCCATCAAAGTTGACGTTGAGTGGTGCAAAGCCTGAGGTGGGATTCGCGGTCAGAATAGCTGTCGGCGGAGTGTCAATCGTGTACTGCGTGCCGCCGCGCGTTGAGTCAGACTTGAAGTTGTTACCCTGCGCGGTGGTAAAAGCACTACCGCGCAGACCAGCGAACGCAGAACCTGGCCCCAGAGTTGGACGACCCGCGGCGGAAAGGATCGCATTCAACTTGCTGACCGAGACTTTGATCGTGATCGAGTTTCCGGCGGCGCTTAATGAGCCACTGTCAGGCACACCTCTGTCCGTATAAGTGATGCCGCCAGTGCTGAGTCGTTGGGCGGTCCCGTAAGCGTAGGTGATGGCACCAAGGGCATCGGTGGTCGCCTTGAGATAGAACTGATCGCCGCGATCTGACAAGCCGAAGCTGTACAAACCGTTCGGACTTATCCGTGTATCCGGTGCATTGGCCGTAAGGTTCATGCGCCAGGTTGAGTTCGGCGGCGTGCTCGAAAGGTCTGAAACCTTCATCGTTGCCGAGATTACGGGCCCATTGTTGCCGGGCTCAGTCGCATATCTGATTGAAAGGATGTCAACCGGATCATTGATGGGAGTCACAATCAATCCGCCCAGTTGGCTGTTGCCACCCTGCCGCATGTCTTGCGGCCAATCAACTACCTGCGGCGCGTCGGCAGGCGGTGCGGGAGCCGGCGCCGGCAGACCGCTGCCTTCAACCGGCGCAGGCACGTTGCCGCCTTTGACGCTTGGGCCTGCAATCTGACGAGCCACGTAGGTGTGCCCGTCAAAGTCGTTGTGATCATCCGTGAAGGCGACCACCGCGGCGCCGGCTGGGTCAAACGCAATCTGGAAGTAGTCAAGCAGATTGCGGTTCGCGGAACCGAGCAGACCGCCGAGCGAGATGTTGCTTCCATGGATGAAGTGATCGCTGATCTCAACCTGTCGGAAAGTTGGATTTGGATCGGTGGCGTTCAAGCTTTGTGCAAAGAAGGCCTTCCAGTTGGCATTGTCATTGTTGGTTTCTTCGGATGTACCGTACCAAACGACGCCAATGGAACCCTGCACCGGTCCCGTCTCCAACCACGGCAGCAGGTTCGTATGCGCATCGGGTCCATCGCTGACCCGGATAGCGTTACTCCAGCTATTGCCTTTGTCTTTGGAGTACTTGATGTAGATATCCAGACCATCCGAGTAGGCAACATAAACTGTTCCCAGGTGGTTACCGGCTGCGTCTTTGTCGTCCGCCGCCTTGATCACAAAGAACAGGTTGCCAACGCCGTCAGCGACGTGATGAACGGTATAACTGAGCGGCGGCAGTCCGGCCACGGTCGGAATACCGACAGCGATGGCGCCGCTGCTTCCGCTGATGTAAACCGTGCCGTCAGTCTGATCGACGTCAATCGAGCCAACTTGTCCAATTGCGCCGGCGGTGATGGCCGGCCCGTAAGTCAGACCGCCATCCTCCGAGCGCTGAATCTGTGTAACGGCCGGAGCCAGTGTGCGGTACAACAGATAGACCTTGTCCTTGCCATAGAACTCGAGCCATTGCCGGTCATCACCGGGCGCGCCGCCGGTAACGTTGCCGATCGGGTTCTTAACGAAGCTCTGCCCCCGATCATTCGAACGCGCGGTTGAAATATTGGCCGCAACCAGGCTCGTGAACGCTAGATAAGGCGCACTGCCCGGACTGGATTCATCAAAGCCCACGGCTAGATCCACGTCACCGCCGCCGTCAGCTCCAACCTCCAATGATGCGTCAGGCGAGAATTGATCCGGCTGACCGCGATAGATCGGGTTGCGCATCAGCGGATCGTAGGTTGGACTGTTGGGTTGCAGGTCAAAGTACCAAAGATCGACGCCTGCGGGCACGCCGCGAATGCCCGCGACGTAAGCGTTGCCAAATTTGTCAACGCGCAGGCTCGGTTCGCCATCGCGTCCGGCAACGGGCGCTTTCAGCGGTACGTTCGCACTAAAGCCGATGCCGCCCTTCAAGTAATCCGCCGGCGCGGTTCCCGGTCGAGGCACTTGCGTACAAGCGCCTGGTTTGCCGACCATGGTGTAATCCGCAGCGTTCGTGGAATCGAGGTTAAGAAATGCACCGGTACCAGCGGCTCCGGCGAATATCTGGTTCGCGCCGCTAATTGCCGTGACCTTTCCGCCGGCAACTGGGTTACCCACGCGTCTCTTATTCAGAAGTATCTGAATCGTTCCGTCTGTCGAGTACGTGCCGAAATCGGGAGCGCCAGCTGTGGACACAGTGCTGCCGTTCTGTATGCCGTACTCAAATGTGACGGCGGAACTCGAGTTTGAGTTCATCGAGACAAAGTAGGCCTGCGGGCCAACCGTGAATCGCGTTCTCCAGACAGCGTTTGGTGGAATCGAATTGAGGTTTGCCACCTTCATCGTGAAGGCGAGCTGATCGAAACCTGAGTAATCGTAGTTCTCCGCGACAGAGACGGAGGTTATATCGAGCTGTGGGTCAGCAGTTCCGCCCGTCTGATCGTTTGCCGGATCAGGAATTACCAGCGCAGTTGTCTGGCATGCATCGGGCGTTGGAGTAGGCGTAGGTGTGGGTGTTGGAGTCGGTGTTGGACCACCGCCGTCAAAGGCTGCAAACAGTCCACGGCCGCCTGATTGCCGCGCGATTGAAGCTTTGGCTTTGTAATCGTTGGACTTGTAATCATTGGGGCCGGCGTTTATGCAAGTCGGTGTAATACAGCCGTCCGCATATGCCACTAGCACACGGCCCTGCCGATCGACGCTCGCGTCAATGAAGTCAAGCAGGTTGCGGTCGTTGGGTGTGTGACCGCAGATGACCGTGCCGGAGTTGCAGATTGAACCACGCTGCACCGGATCATTTGGCGTGGCGTCTACTGTGGTCCATGTCTGGCCGCCGTCATAAGTGTAGGCGGCATACAAATGCCAGACGCCCTGGAAGCCGGTTCCTGCTGAAGGATTCGTCGGATCCTGATAGTAGCCGCCAGTCGGAGTTCCCAGGAAAGCAAACGCGGCGCGATTGTCATCACCCGCGACTACTGCCGGGAACGTTGCGTTCTTGATTCCAAAGGGAGTGCCGACATCCTGGCTCGGGCTCCAGACAATTTTGTGATTAGTCTTGTCCAGATGGCCGACAACCATCGAAGGCGCGCCGTTACTATTCGCATAGCCATAGTAGATGGTGCCGTTCGCGCCAATTCCGATCGATGGATCGACGATGCCCGGCGCCGGATTGCTATCGGGAATCAGTTGCGGTTGTGACCAAGTGACGCCGTTGTCTTCAGAGAAGACCAGAGCCTGTCGCGCGGTTGCGGTCGGAAAGTTCCCGATCGTTTGCGCGCCGGCGGACGAGCAATCGCTATCGGGCACATAGGCAGTTCCATCGGGCGCTACCTTTACGTGTCCGTGAATGCCAAAACAACTAACGGTGTAGATTGGAATCGCCGGACCAAAGGTTAAACCGCCATCGAGACTGAGCGCGCATGAAGCCGCCTGCGTTCCATATTGTGAACAGTAATAGACGCCGTTCGGATACGCCGCGCCGGTAGTCAATGGCGCATGCAGCGGCCCGCCGCCAATCGTTTGGTGATCGATGCCCGCTGGGAAGCCACAGCCCTGACTCGGTACCCAGGTATCGCCGTCATTGAACGGAGATGCCGTATCGGTATACGCAGCCTTGCTACACGCGCCCGCCAGTTGCGATGTAAAGGTGCGACCCGTTTGACGATCGGTAAATAGGATCGGATCCAGTGAGCCGGGGGCGTTGGGCGCGCTCTTGCTCTCCCAAAGCGCCTGGGCCGGAGACGCGCCGTCATTAAAGGTGACGCGCAACATCTGAGTACCTGATTGATACATCGCGCGGCCCTGCGGATTCTGCGCGGTCGCCAGGGCCACGCCAATCGAAGGCTCGCCCGAGCTGTTGCCTAAGCCGGAAGGTGACTGGAAATTCTGGAATGTCGGCGTGCTGATTCCGCCTTGCGCAGCGGGCCCGACTTTTTGTTCCAGAGTGGCTTTGCCGGTGTAGCTATCACCGAGCGGAATCGTGGGCGAAACCCGCAATAGGTATTTTCCAGACACAGCCGCGATCGTGACCACGTCGGGATTAACCGCGAAGAAGTTTGCCGCCTGCAGTTTTCCGAGCGAGCCGTCACCATTCAGCGTATAGACGAACAGGTCGAATTGCGCGGCCGGATTCGTCCAGTTGACCTGGACCTTTACATAGTTGTGATCGTCATAACCAACCGGCACGTCCACGTTCAAGACTGTATCGCTGCACGGCAGTGCCGCATTACACGTCGGCACGCCATCAACTTGATCAGTTGGATTCGGATTAACGAACGGCCCACCGCTAAAAGTGACCGGTGCGCTGCCGACAGATAGAGTCGGCGCCGGAGTTGGCGTCGGAGTTGGCGTTGGTGTGGGCGTCGGCGTTGGGGTCGGTGTCGGCGTCGGGGTTGGAGTTGGCGATGAAGACCCGCAAGCAGAATTGTTGTTAACCGTGTACGACTCTTTGAAGCTGAGATCGCTTGGCATTTGGTCGATGAGCTCGGTAGCTACATTCGCCGCGGTTTGGGACACGCCTGAAAGGAATCCAGCGATGGTGCTGCCGGGACTCAGGCCGAGGTCGCTGGCCTTAACAACGATCACTACCTGGTTGAACGGTGCTGCATAGCTGCTGCTCGCTTCCGCAGGTCCAACCACGGTATCGACGAAGCGGCCATCTACGTCGCCGACGCTGTTAGCGCCCGGAATATAAATCTCAAACGTGGGCGTGGGACCATTCCAGGTCATGTGCACGCCGCGATAGTGAAATTGTGCGGTCGATGTTGGATCGGTTGGTTCTGGTCCCGGTATCTTCATCACCGCATACCATGATGATCCCGGCGGCTGTACCAACTGACCCGCGTCCGTGTTGATGGTGAACATCAACTTGGGCACACCGTCCATGGCGAAAGGTTGCGCGACTTGTAGGGAAAGCAGATCCGTTCCCGGAGGCGCCGGACCAAAGAGACCCAGGACCGCATGATTGTCGCCTGCCGGGTCCGTCAGTTTAGTTAGACCAGGCGCCTTGCAAATGTCTTCGGGCGTTGGCAGCGGAGTGACCGTCAAGTCGATCTCGTTGCTTTGATCACCGGTGCCAGCAGCGTTGATCGCTTTAACGACATAGTAGTAGTGAGCAACGGAGGGATCCGCGGTCGTATCGTTGAAGCTCGTCTTGGCGATTCCGGTCTGACCAAGCAGCACCTCATTGCCAGGCGCAGTCCCGCGAAAGATCTGATAGTTGACAATATCTGCGCCCCGGTTGTCCGGCGCCTTCCAGGTCAAATGCGCAGCCAGAGGATCGCGTACGCCGGAAAGGCAAGCGGGTTTCGGAGCAGTCGCACTCGTCGTGTCCGCCGTGCCATCCATGAAAGCGAACAAACTCTTCCCCCCGGACTGCCGGGCCACACGCATGTTCGCGGTGAAGTCATTTGGTCCCGTGCCTGCAATACATTTTTCGCTCACGCAGCCGTCGCTGTAGCCATAAAGCACGCGGCCTCTGTTGTCCACCGTAATCTCGTTGAAGTCGAGCAGGTTGCGATCGTCATGGCCGCCGCCCTGCTGCCAGACTCCCGTCATACTCTGAACGGGATCATTCGGCGTGGCGTTTACGGTGGTCCAGGTCGCACCGCCGTCGTAGGTCGTGGCTATGAACACATACCACTTGCCAGGAAAACTATTTGCTTGATAGTCGCCGTTTACGTTGGTGCCAAGAAAACCTATTGCGGCACGGCCAGAGCTGCCGCCAACCGCTTCGATCTCCACTGCGTTCTTTATGCCGTGAAATGCGCCGAGGTCGAAATCATTGGTCCAGGTCACACCGTGATCGTGACTGACTTTCACGTGGGCGTGACCCTCGGGAGGATCGCCGGCCGCGACCGGCTGATTGTTCACGTAGGCGTAGTAAACCGTGTTGTCAGAGTCGATGGCGATCGAAGGATCGGCGCCTTCCTGCTGCGAGACGCTGCCGGTGACAATGAACTCTTTCCAGGTCACGCCCGCATCAGTGCTTACTGCGCCACCCTGCACGCCGCCGCAGTGGTTGACCGGCAGCCACACACTGCCATCCGGCGCAACTCGAACGTGACCATGCAGGCCGTGGCATTGCGTTAGACCGTTGCCCTGGTATGCCAACACACCCGGACCATAGCTATCGCCGAGCGTATCACTGCGCTGGCAAGCGGCAGGTCCCACTATGGCCTGCGAGCAGTAGTAGACAGCCTGACCTTGATTTGCCTGATTCCCCAGCGGATTAGGCAGTCCCGCCACCTTCGGATATGGTCCGGAACCGAGGGTTTCGTGATCTGCGCCTCCGTTCGGCGGAGAAAAACCGCCTTCTACCCACACGTCGCCATCAGTGTCGGTGTAGGCATAAACCGCGTTCGCGCCGGCAGTGGAATTCGAAATAAGCGTGCGCCCGGTCCTTTGATCCGTCCAGAGAATTGGGTCGACACCGATGTTCGTACTGTTAGCAGATTTATCTTCCCAAAGTCCTTCGCAGCATTCGGGCTTGGCAGGCGTTTGAGCGTCCCCCGGCGTCAGCCGCCACACAGGACCGATATTCATCAGCATGATGCGGCCCGTGTGCGGGTTAAAACCGATATTGAATTCACCCTGACTGGTTTCGGCCGAAGATCCCGAAGGCGCAACGAAAGTTTGATAGCGCGGGATACCCGGTGTGGTCGGGTCTGCAGTGCCAAAGAGTGGAGATCCCGGAGGGCCAGAGCCGGGTAACAACTCGATTCTTACGTGCACTACTTCCTGAGTAGGAATGAAGGGAACTATCTTGACTGAAAACTCGTGAGTGCCATCTTGCAAAGGATTGACGACGGCAACTTCGGGATTAGTGCCACTTGTCCCTTGATGATCTGCCGGTTGATTGCCGCCCAGATCTCCAACAACTCCGTTATAAACATAAAGATCATAGTCTGATTGGCGGCTCCCGCTGTCGGTCCACGACATCGTGAGTTTAATGCCTGAGTTAGGATGTGCCGCGACATACCCGCTGGTCAATGACACGGTCAGTGCATAATTATCGCAAGGGAAAGCGTTATTGTTACAACGTGGCCCGGTATCAAGCTGGCCCAAACCAACCGGTGATTGATTCGGGACGTTGAACGGACCCGCGTCGTAGGTCAGCACGGGATTGGCTTCAGAGAGAATTCCGCCCGAGGGTGTCGCAGCTGAGCTGTGCATCGTGGCCACAATCAAAGCAGCCGCAAGACAGGCAATAACGGCAAGTAGGATTGCTGTTCTAAGATAGCGTGAGCTTGATCCAGTAAGTAAATGTCGGGGCATAACGGTCCCTCCTGTAAGTATTTTCAAAAAGGATCACTGAGATCATTCAGACTTCCACGATGACTACTAGCACTCTACGTAGTCGGACTTGAGGAATTCTTGAGTCAGCGCTTAAAGAGGAGGGCGATGATCAAGAACAACAGAAATGCAATTGATTTGAAAGCGTGCGACAGCTTTCCGCGATCCTATCTCGATTGCGAACGTGAAGGGAATTAGGTTTAGAGGAGGGACTTGCCCCGCCAACGCTGGACAAGTCCGGCGTCTAAAACAGGGCGCAGGAACCTGAGGTGAGGAAGGACTCTGCTTGGATACGATGCCGCTTAGACAGGCACCAGAGTAGACTCGGTTTCTTCTCTCAGCTTCTCGGCTTGATAGTGAGTAGTGAGGCCGTCGATGATTTGATCGAGCGCGCCATCCATGACGAGATTCAATTGGTGGATAGTTAGCCCGATGCGATGATCGGTGACGCGATTATCTTTGAAGTTGTAAGTGCGGATCTTTTCAGAGCGGTCACCGCTCCCGACCATTGAGCGACGCTCGCTAGCCTCGGCTTCGTGCTGTTTCTGCTCTTCAAGTTCCTGCAAACGCGCGCGCAGAACGCGCATGGCTTTCTCGCGATTCTTGATCTGCGACTTCTCGTCCTGCATTGAAACCACGACATTGGTGGGCAGATGTGTGATGCGCACCGCTGAGTAAGTGGTGTTGACGGATTGGCCGCCGGGGCCGGAAGAGCAAAACGTATCGATGCGCAGGTCCTTGGCATCGATCTTCACGTCGACCTCCTCGGCTTCAGGCAGGACTGCGACGGTGATGGCTGAGGTGTGAATGCGGCCGCTGGCTTCGGTTTGCGGCACGCGCTGGACGCGGTGCACTCCGGATTCATGCTTGAGCTTTGAATAAACCTTGTCGCCTTCGATCAGCGCCACCGCTTCTTTAATCCCGCCAATTCCGGTTTCCGAAGCGTCGAGAATCTCCATCTTCCAGCGCTGCCGCTCGGCGTAACGCGCGTACATGCGCAGAATATCGGCGGCGAACAACGACGCTTCGTCACCGCCGGTCCCGGCGCGGATTTCCAGGATTACGTTCTTTTCATCGTTGGGATCCTGCGGGATCAAAAGGAGCTTGAGATCGGTATCGGCCTGCTCGAGCTGTGCCTGTAAAGCTTCGATCTCGACGCGAGCGAGTTCGCGCATCTCCTCGTCTTCGGTCTGCGCCATTAACTCGCGCGCGCCGGTAAGTTCTTCGTTCAGGGTCTTCCAGGACCGGTATTTCGCGACAACTTCGCCCAGGCTGCGATGCTGCTTGGCAGCCTTTCCGTACGCCGAAGGGTTGGACAACAGCTTCGGGGAAGAGAGTTCGTTGGTCAACTCTTCGTAGCGGGTTTCAATTTGTGCGAGTTTATCCAACATGATATTTCTGAGTTCTGTTTAGAGTTGGCACTTGTGCCAACTTGGCCGGACAAGTCCCGCCTCTAAACGGATCGTTTACGATAACGGCGCCAGCTCAGCCTGACTTGGCGTTGGCTCCAGCTTTAAACTTTCCTTCAAGGCTTCGATCGCAACTTCCAACTGCGAATCGTCAGGTTCTTTCGTCGTCACGTTTTGCAGCCAGACGCCCGGGCGCGTAATCATCTTAAAGAAGGCTCCGCTTTCTTTCCGTGCCGACAGGCGAATGATTTCATACGAAATTCCCGCCACGACTGGAATCAAAGCGAGGCGCACCAAAAAATTGAAGAGCAGCGAATCGAACTTGATTACGGAAAATAAAATAATCGACACCAACATCACGACCATCAGAAAGCTTGTGCCGCAACGCGGATGCTGCCGCGGCTGAGGGCGGGCGTTGGCGACCGTCAGATCGAGCCCTTTCTCCCACGTGAATACGGTCTTGTGTTCGGCGCCGTGATATTCAAAGACACGCCGAATGTCCTTGAGCAAAGAAAAACTGACGATCATGATCAGGAAAAACGACATGCGGATCAGGCCGTCGATCAAATTAAACCCAATCGATGGCCGCACCGGATGCAGATACCCGCGCACAGAGTTCCAAGTGCGTGTGTACCACGGATCTTCTTGGAGCGCAGGCTTCCCAGCCTGCGGTGCGCCGGCATCTTTGCCGGCGGTTACCCGGTCGCTAGCGCTCCCGGTTCCGACAACCGCCGCCGGTGTCGCCCAACCCGCGGCGATGAAGAGCGCGTTCGTCAATAATAGCGGCGCAGCGATGAAAAGCAGCACGTTGAAAACCAGAGCGAAAACGATCGAGCTGGCTGCTGCCGCCGTGCCGCCTTTCTTCAGCTCGTCTTTGGAACGTTTCTTTGTCGGCAGCGGAAACAGACCCGGTACGGCCCCGGTTAATCCGGCAAAGTCACCTTCGCCCTCAATCACCGCAGGGGTCAAAGCAACCTTCACTTCGGACGCCTGAGCCACTTCGACTTCAGCGAACGCTTCACTCGCCGAATAGTTCAATGCCTTAATGCCCAGGCCCATCGACTGCAAAAGGACGGCGCCGCCTCGCAATATGGGCAGCTTCAATATTGGAGCTTTGTCGCTCCACTTCGGCAGCCGCGCCGCCGTGTTGACGATGGTGCCGTCGGCTTTACGCACCGCGATCGCATAGGCGTTCGGAGTACGCATCATCACGCCTTCGATTACCGCCTGGCCGCCAACTATTAAATCTCTTTCATTAGTGCTCACTTTTGATTTCCTTGCTGAGCCCTCCCTGACGGTCGGGCTTCTGACAATACTTACAACAATGCCGGCGATTTGGAGCTGGCCGCCTTGCTTTGATGCAAATGTAGCGGCCAGCGTCGAACGCCGGCATCCTACTTTCGGTTAATGGCTAATGTCGCAGTCGCATTTAACTAAAATCGCGCCGAATGTCACATCAAGCCGCTTCGGTTTCGGCCGGGGCCTTCTTGCCATAGCGCCGGTTGAATCGATCGACGCGGCCGGCGGTATCGACCAGCTTCTGCTTGCCTGTAAAGAACGGATGGCAGGCCGAACAAATTTCCACGTGTAACTCGCCTTTACGCGTCGAACGCGTCTTAAAAGTCTCGCCGCAGGCGCAAGTCACCGTGATTTCATGGTACTCAGGATGAATTCCGGGTTTCATTTCTTTCTCACCTTATACAGTTGTCATTTAGTCGCCGTCATCAAACAACCAATGATACGGTCGTAAATCTGCGCCGTCAAGCCAAGGGTTCCCATGGGAATAGGCCGGGCCGTTTCGAAGATCGTCGGACGATTCGTGCGCGCAAACGTCGCAATAAGAGTGAATTGACAACGGCTTAAATCGCATGCTACAAGTCACTTGTCCGACCTGTTCTACAATTAGCATTACACGTGAGCGTGTCGTTTGAAATATCGCGCCCGTGGCAAGAGCCAGAGCGTCCTAACTCAGAGTGTATTAGCTGAGCGTTATGGCCGAGGAAAGTAAACCGCCCGAACCGGGTTCACAGCCTAACACTTCGTCAGAACAGCGCGAGCAGGATCAAGCGCGCGCTGCAAACCCTTCGTCACTCAGCGCCGACGCGGAAAAGGACGCGCAGGTTGAAGCCGCCAAAGCGCGCGTCGCAGCGGCAAAGGATCAAGCGCAAAAGGCCGCTGCTCCGGCTCCCGGCGCGCCCAAAGCTCCCGTAAAAAAGAAAGAAGAAGGCCCGAAACCAACTGACGCTTCCGGACATCCGCTGGTCAGGAGGTTACGCGATAAGGTCGACGGCGCCGTTATCGAAGCGACAGAGTTTCTCGGCCAGCTGTCAATTCGCATCGAGCGTTTGCATATTGTCAAAGTGTGTGACGCTTTGAAGCGCGATGAGGACATACCTTTCAACTATTTGTCCGATCTGACCTGTGTGCATTATCCGGATCACCGAGAGGCGCCGTTCGAAATTGTTTACAATTTGTATTCGATTCCGAAAAATGAACGAGTCCGTCTGAAAGTTGACGTTAACGGCGAAGGCGTTGACAGTGTGACCAGCGTTTGGCCGGCGGCCGATTGGCTGGAACGCGAAGTTTACGATCTGTTTGGGGTGGTGTTTCGCAACCATCCCGATTTGCGCCGGATCCTTTTACCGCCGGATTGGGAAGGCCATCCGTTACGCAAAGATTATCCGCTGGAGTTTGTCGAGAATAGATGGACGGAAGCGCACCTGCCGGAGTTCACCGACGTGCAAAAGGAACAGTTGGAACAACGCCGCGCCTATGGTCTGGAGATTTTGTCCGTGCCGCAGGAGCGCGAAGTGCGTGAGCTGTTTAAAGGTGGAAAAGAAGTAATGCCTAAGGACAAGTAATGCTGTCAGTAGTCAGTTGTTAGTGGTTAGTTGCAACTAACAATTCCAACTGACAACTGACAACTGACAACTGACATGAGTCCCAAAGAAATCGCGGCCCATTACGAAGCGAAAGTTTTTGACTCGCCAGAGGCGGCGACGACCGCCGGGTTTGCTTTGACGGAAACACACACGCCGCGAAATGTCTGGAACAAAGCGAGTGCGGCTCAATCACTGCTCTTGAAACTGCGCGACAAGAAGGAAAAAGGCGAAGCGAAAGAAATCGGACTCGTGATCGAACCATGGAGCGTGACGGGTTGCTACGTTCCTAATGAGGTAGCAACCAACAGCTAACTTCTGAAACTCCCTCTCCCTTTGGGAGAGGGCTGGGGAGAGGGATTGAGACGCCGCACTAAGACCCTCACCCTAACCCTCTCCCAAAGGGAGAGGGAACAAGCGCCGTAAAGAAGAGATGCATCAAGTAGAAATCGCCACAACTCAGCGAACGCTGCTCGACAGCCCTGAGATGACTCTCAATATGGGGCCGCAGCATCCGTCTACGCACGGCGTGCTGCGCGTGATCCTGAAGCTGGACGGTGAGACGGTGATCGATCTTGATTGCGATATCGGCTACTTGCATCGCGGCATGGAGAAGATTGCCGAAAACCGCATGTACGCGATGATCGCGCCTTACTGGGATCGTCTGGATTACATCGCGGCAGTTTCGAATGGTTTGGTTTGGGTCGAAACCGTCGAACAGATGATGGGCCTCGATGTGCCGCGTCGGGCGCACTACATACGGACAATTCTGACTGAATTGAATCGGATTGCCTCGCACCTGCTCTGGTTGGGCACGCATGCTCTGGATATCGGAGCGGTGACGGTGCTGCTGTGGGCATTTCGCGAACGCGAAGAGATCCTGAAGATTTTCGAGCGCCAGTTTGGCGCGCGCCTGACCTGCCACGCGTGGCGCATCGGCGGCATGCCCAACGACGCCTACGACGATTTCGAAGCGGACGTGCGCCGGTTCATCGGTAACATTTCCGGACGCCTCGACGAGTACGAAACAGTACTTTCCGAAAACCGAATCTGGTTGAGTCGGACTGTTGGCATCGGCGTAATCTCGGGTGAAGAGGCGATCGCGATTGGATTATCGGGACCGTCGCTGCGTGGTTCTGGTGTAGCCTGGGACGTTCGCAAGGCCCGGCCGTACGCCGCCTACGCCGACATGGATTTTGATGTGCCGCTGGGAGAGAACGGTGACACGTACGATCGCTACCTGGTGCGCATGGAAGAAATGCGACAGTCGCGTCGCATTGTCCAGCAGGCCATCGACAACTTGCCCGACGGCCCGGTGAATGCGAAAGTCCCGAAACTGATCAAGCCGCCAGTCGGCGATTACTATCATTCCATCGAAGGACCAAAAGGCGAGATTGGTTGCTACCTGGTTTCCGACGGCACCCAGCAACCCTGGCGCGTCCGCGTTCGCCCTCCGTGCTTTATCAATCTACAGGCGCTGAAACGATTGAGCATCGGACATCTCGTAGCGGACGTCGTGGCGATCATTGGGACGCTGGATATTGTCTTGGGAGAGATCGATAGATGAACTCCGTGCTCTCTATGCCTCGGTGGTGAATCTTTCCGAACGATAACATCACCACTGAGACACGGAGGACACGGAGAAGAAAGAGCTTATGGCGATTATCGCTCTATTAGCACCACTCAACTTTGTCGACAGCCTGCTGCTCAAGTTTTTCAGCGAGCAGACGGTGAATTATGTTATCTGGCCCTTCATACAAGTCGGCGCAGTAGTGACCATCACGGCGCTGTGGGTTGCTTATGCGACTTATCTGGAAAGAAAAATCTCGGCGTTCATTCAAGCGCGTCTCGGCCCGATGCGCGTCGGTCCATGGGGACTGCTGCAACCGATTGCTGATGGTTTGAAGTTGCTCGTCAAAGAAGATTTCATTCCCGAGAATGCGGACCGCTGGGTCTTTTTCCTCGCACCTTATATTGCCGTGGTCGCGGCGTTCATCGTGATGGCCGTCGTCCCGTTCGGACCGGACTGGGCCGTAATCACCGACGTAAATATCGGAGTGCTGTTTGTGCTCGCGGTCTCGAGCGTGGGCGTGCTCGCAACGATTCTCGCCGGGTGGTCGTCGAATTCTAAGTATGCTTTGCTGGGAGCGCTCCGCTCGAGCGCCCAGATGGTTTCATATGAAGTCTCGATGGGATTGGCGATTATCGGTGCGCTGATGTTTGCGCGCACGCTTTCGCTCTCAGGGATAGTCGGAGCCCAGGCATCGGATTCAATCTGGTTTCTGCTGTATCAGCCGATTGGGTTCGTGATCTTTTTGATCAGCGGGATCGCCGAAAACAATCGCGCCCCTTTTGACTTGCCGGAAGCAGAATCCGAACTGGTCGCCGGCTTTCACACAGAGTACTCAGGCTTTCGCTGGTCGCTTTTTTTCATGGCCGAGTACGCCGCGATGGTGGTGGTGACGGCCGTGGCCACGACGCTCTATCTCGGCGGCTGGTACTTTCCGTTCGTGTATCGCCTGACTGAGGCAAACGGTTATCACAATGCTTATGTGGTCGTCAGCTTGATCGTCTTTTTGGCGAAGGCCGGCCTCTTGCTTTACCTGTATTTCTGGTTGCGCTGGACGCTGCCGCGCTTTCGCTATGATCAGTTGATGGATCTTGGTTGGAAGTGGATGCTGCCGGCTGCGCTCATCAACATCGTCATGTCGGCAATCGCGGTTTTCAGTTTACAGGCGCTCGACGGCTGGCGCGGAATACGCACTATCGAGTCGCTGACCGGAGGGTTGAATCTGACGGCGGCCGGAAAGGGAATCGCCATCGCTATCGGCGTAGCAAACTTGTTTTTGACGGCGGCAATTCTGTCAATGATTAACTGGCGCTCGCGCGATTTCAATTTGAAAAAGCAGCGCAGCAAGATTCGTCTGGTGAATTTGCCGCAAGGAAAGCCGGCCGTGGCGCCGGTGAATCCGGTAGAGATTGTGTCAGAAGCCCGACCGTGAGGGAGGGCAACCTGGCCCTTGCTTACGCGCGGGCTTCTGACACGTCGATTGCAAAACTGAAGTTTGAAACCTAAGATCTCGATATGCCATTAGTTCCAGTTCCCAAACCGACGTTCGCGCAGAAGCTGAAACGCTTCTTCATGATCGATCTATTAAGAGGACTCGGCCTGACGTTGAAGTTCAACGTGGGCGCCCTGACCGACAGGGATTCGGTAGCCGGGAAGGGCATCTACACCGAACAGTATCCAAAAGTTCGTCCCGATGTAGCGCCGCGCTTTCATGGCGCGCCTCGTCTGAACATGGATCCTGAGACGCACGATACGCTCTGCATCGCGTGTAACCTTTGCGCGCTGGCCTGTCCGGAAGATTGCATCGACGTTATTCCCATGGACGTTGAGGTAGTGGTGGCCGGCAAGCCGCGCCGCAAAAAAGTGCTGGACGAATTCATTTTCGATACTTCGCGCTGCATGTTCTGCGCGCTCTGTCAGGAGGCCTGTCCGACTTACTGTCTCGAGTTGACGCAGGATTTCGAGTTGGCCACCTACTCGCGCGCGGGCTTTGTCTGGAACCGCGAGATGCTCGAGCAGGGCAGGGAAACAGTTAAATACGAGGCGTAACGGTTTGGATTCCAAGATCATTTTCCATTTTCCATTTGACATTTCTCATTTTTCATTTTGAAGAACTCGCCAGCGGTTTCTGGCACGTTGACCAATCGAAATGGCAAATGAAAGATGTCAAATGGAAAATGGAAAATGATCTTTGACGACGCCAAAGACCAAAGATCATGACTCTTTCAGGCTGGGAATCAGTCTTCTTCTGGATATTCTCGATCGCTGCGATTCTGGCGGGCCTTTTGACCGTCATGGCGCGTAACGCGGTGCACTCTGCCCTCTTCCTGATCTCATCGTTGGTTTCGGTGGCGGCGCTGTTCATCCTGCTGGGCGCTGAATTCATCGCCGGCGTGCAGATTCTGGTCTACGTCGGTGGCGTGATGGTTTTGTTCCTGTTCGTCATCATGCTGGTTAACGTCGGCGCCGAAGAAGAAGGCCGCTCCGCGATTTTCAATCGGCCGCCCCAAGTCACTGCCGCGATGGTGTTCCTGGGATTACTGGCCCTGGTGCTGGTCCTTTACGTGATACCCAAAGGGGCGGAAAAGCTTAAGAATCCGGAAAGGCAAACGCAGGCCGCCATAGCCAGGGAAGCAAGAGAGCAGAGCCTGGAAACCGGCGCGACCGGCGTGAGTCGAATTACCAAAGAGACGGAACGCGTCGGGAAGAGTTTGTACACTTACGCTTCGCTGCCTTTTGAAATCGCCAGCCTGCTGCTGCTGGTAGCAATTATCGGTTCAGTAATGCTGGCGCGCACTTTGAAGCAGGAGATTGCCGCCGACGATGTCGATCCTGAAGTGTCGCAAGCGGCTGACCCGAACGTGACCGGGATAGCCGAATAGCGCGCCAGGTGTGGAGTGCGCCGGCAGAGCGAAGCGGCGACGGCGCTTTGGGTGCTCGATGGAGCTTGCACAACTTGAAATAAAGCGGTGTCGCGCTTCGCTTGCCACCGCACTCCAAAATAAACATTTCGCCGCTACGCGGCTAAACCGGAAACGATGATTCATCTTTCACCAATGCTTGTGGTGCTTTTTCAGGAGTCTTCGACCGGGCGTGCCGCCATCGCTCTAGAAGGCGTCAAGCATCCCGATCTCTCAAAGTTTCTGGTGATCGCCGCGATCCTTTTTATTATCGGCGTCGCCGGCGTGCTGACACGACGCAACATCATCGTGATCTTCATGTCGATTGAATTGATTCTGAACGCGGCAAATTTGAACTTCATCGCATTCTCGCGCTACCTGCAGGACAGCGGGGGTGGAAACGCCCTGGCGGGCCAGGTGTTCACGGTTTTCATAATCGTCGTGGCCGCGGCCGAGGCGGCCATTGGTCTCGGCATCGTGATCGCGCTCTATCGCAACCGCGAAACGATCTGGATCGATGAGATCGATTTGATGAAATGGTAAGGAGTCAGTTGTTAGTTGTCAGTTGTCAGTTGCAAAGGCGTATGCCAAGAACCGACTCGACGTTCCACAGCGAACAACTGACCACTGACGCGTTTTATGTATAAATTCATCTGGCTAGTCCCATTGCTGCCGCTCGCCGGCGCCGCGATAAACGGCATCTTCGGCCGGTGGTTTCGCTTTCCTGAAAAATTGGTGGGCGGAATTGCCGTGGCTACGGTGGCGCTGTCCTTTTTGATTAGCGTCGCGGCGATCTATTCTTACGGTTTTAGCGGCAACGCCCTTTGGCCCAATCCTTACGTTTCGACTCAGACAGCTTTTACGTGGATTCCCGGTGGTGCCGTCAGAACCACAATGGGAGAGTCGACCCAGGGGCCGGAAACGACCATCTCGATCGTGAACCAGCAGGTCACCATCGGATCGAATCGCAGTTCGCTGCTTAACATTGAATGGAGCTATCAACTCGATCCGCTCTCGGCAATTTTCATGCTCATCGTCACCGGCGTGGGCCTGTGCATCTTTGTCTTCGCCACCGGTTACATGCACGGCGACCCCGGCTTTTATCGGTTCTTCGCGTACATGGGCCTCTTCATGTTTTCCATGCTGGTGCTGGTGATGGGCTCGAACTTTGTGATGATGTTTGTGGGCTGGGAAGGCGTCGGTCTGTGCTCTTACCTGCTGATCGGCTATTACTTCAACCGTGAAGAAGCCGCGAATGCCTCGCGCAAGGCTTTCATTACGAATCGCATCGGCGATTTTGGTTTCATCCTGGCCATCTTTGCCGTAATCGCGACGTTCGGTTCGGCGCAATACACCAGCGTCATCCAAAAGGCAGCCGGCTATCCGGTCGAAGCGCTCGGCCACTGGGGACTGATGTCGTGGATCGCCCTGGGCCTGATGATTGGCGCCTGCGGAAAGTCTGCGCAGTTTCCTCTGCACGTCTGGCTGCCCGACGCGATGGCCGGGCCCACGCCCGTGTCGGCGTTGATTCACGCGGCGACGATGGTCACGGCAGGCTTGTATATGCTGACGCGGACGAACGTCATCTTTCAACATTCGCAGACGATGATGTTGGTGGTCGCGGTAATCGGCGCGTTCACCGCGATCTTTGCCGCCACAATTGGCATCACGCAAAACGACATCAAGAAAGTTCTGGCTTACTCGACCGTGTCACAGTTGGGTTTCATGTTTCTGGCTTGCGGCGTAGGCGCGTTCGTCATCGGCATCTTTCACGTGATGACGCACGCCTTCTTTAAAGCCCTGATGTTCCTCGGAGCGGGCAGCGTGATTCACGGCGTGCATCACGAGCAGGACATGCGGCGCATGGGCGGCTTACGGAAGTACATGCCCTACACGTACCTCACGTTTCTGGCCGGCTGGCTGGCGATTTGCGGCATCATTCCGTTCAGTGGTTTCTGGTCGAAAGACGAGATTCTCTGGCGCACGGCTTCGACAAATTACATCCCGCTGGGTTGGTTGTTATGGATCGTGGCCACGATTGCCGCGACGTGCACCGCATTTTATATGACGCGGCTGATGGCGATGACCTTCTGGGGCAAAGAGAATTTTCGCAAAGCGCACACGCACGCACCCGAACATGAAGTTCACGACAAGGATCACAAAACGCCTCTGGGCCACGTGCACGAGCCGCACGAATCGCCCAAATCAATGTGGGTGCCGTTGGTCGTGCTCGCGATCCTTGCGACGATCGGTGGATTCGTTGGCATTAGCACCGCCTTCACCGGAGGCAAACACGTCGGCGGGCGAATGAATATTGTTAATTGGATGGATCCGATTATCTGGAATCCTTCGACCAAGGAATTCGGTAATGAGCCGGTAACCATTCATGTCCGAAGAGATGTGCTCGAGCAATCCAGTAATAACCCCGGATTCAATCTGGCCCATGCGATTGAAGGCAAGCTCGGCAGTGAAACCGCCACCGAGTGGGTGTTCATTATCATTTCGCTCATCGTCGCCGGCATCGGTATGGGCCTGGGCTTCCTCTTCTATATAAAGGACACGCGGCTGCCTGACACCTGGGCGGCGCGTCTGGGCCCGCTGTATCGCGCCAGCTACAACAAATACTGGATTGATGAATTTTATGGCTGGGCTTTTACGCGGCCCACGATGGATTTGGCGCGTGTTGTCTTTGGCTTTGACTCGAAAGTTGTTGACGGCGCCGTCAACGGTACGGCTTGGCTGACGCGTTTGTCGAGCCGGCTCACCGGCGGCACCGACAAGTATTTTGTCGATGGGCTGGTAAATGCTATAGCCGGTTTCGTTATTCGTCTGATGTCCCCGATCGTGCGCGCAGCCCAAACCGGATTCACCTCGAACTATGCGTTGGTGATGGTAATCGGGCTGCTGGTCGCCGTGGCCGTGTTCTTCGGAAAAGATGTGATGTTGGCGGTGAAGAGCGTGTTTGGTTTCGCCTGGTGATTTTGGACGCATGACAAAATCGGTGTCACATGACCGTCGTCAGGAAAGCCTCGAAGCCAAAGCCGTTTGGTTTCAGTCGTTATCTCTTGAAGAGAGGATGGATGTATTCGTGGCTTTTACGAATCTGATTCTGGAGAATAACCCGAACATCGTAAAAGAGAAATATGTTAGACCAGCTTCAGAGCGTATTCGCGTCATTTCAAAGGAATGATGTTAAGTACCTCGTAATTGGTGGAATCGCCGCCGTGTTGTACGGCGTGCCGCGAGCCACCTTTGATCTGGATGTGCTTATCGAACCGTCAGAAGAAAACGCTAGCCGTTTATTGAACGCCATGATGGAGGCTGGACTCGGCACTGCATCACTTACCAGTTCTGACGATCTGCTCTCGACGGAGATTACGATTTTTACTGACCGTATTCGATTGGATGTTCTAACGTCAACACCGGGAATCGTCTTCGCGAAAGCGTGGCAACACAGAGTAGTATGAATTACAAAGGACAATCATTAGAAGTAGTTTCACTCGCTGACCTGATCGCGTCTGAGCGCGCCTCTGGACGCGATGTGGATCTGGAAGACGTCCGTATCCTGGAATCAAAGAACGTGAACTCAACTCGCGAGGACTGACGTGTTTACTAATAACATTCTCTCAATTGTGACCTGGCTGCCGGCCCTGGGCGCGGTTTTGATCCTCGCTCTATTCAAAAAAGAGCAGACCAGCATCAAGAAATTCGCGACCGCCTGGTTGGTGCTGGATCTTGTCGCGTCGCTGTGGTTGTTCGGATATGACCGCGGTGTTGGGGGCATGCAGTTCCTCGAAGATCGCCAATGGATTCCGGTCATCGGCGCGCGCTATCAGATGGGCGCGGACGGTGTCTCAGTCTTGCTGATCGTGTTGACGACGTTCCTCGGCGTGCTGGCGGCGTTGTCCTCATGGAAGTACATCGCCAAACGCGAGAAGGAATACTACATCCTGTTGCTCTTATTGCAGACCATGGTCCTGGGTGTCTTTTCGTCGATGGATCTGTTTCTGTTTTATCTGTTCTTTGAAGTGTCGCTGGTCCCGATGTATTTCCTGATCGGAGTTTGGGGCGGAGAGAACCGGCTGTACGCAGCTATCAAGTTCTTTCTCTACACCCTGGTTGGTTCGACTGTCATGCTGCTGGGTGTTTTGAAGATGTATTTCCTGACGCAGGACTTGGGACTAACCAAACAGATTACTCAAGCGACCGTTGATTTGCTCGCCGGCAACGCGAAAGCCAGCGCGATGGTGGCGAACACCTTGCAACAGGCGGCCCAACATGGGACCGGTAATTTCAGCATTCTTTACATGCAGGCGATTGGTTCAGTCCTGCCTCTGGGGACACTACAGGTGCTTCTGTTCTTCGCCTTTGCGCTCGGCTTCGCGATCAAGGTACCGATGTTTCCGTTCCACACGTGGCTGCCCGACGCGCACGTGGAAGCGCCCACGGCCGGATCGGTCATCCTCGCGGGTATTCTGCTGAAGCTGGGCACGTACGGTTTTTATCGATTCAATTTGCCGATGTTTCCCAAGGCTTCCGCTGATGAAAGTTTCTTTTTCAGTGGTACAGGGCATCAGTTCGGCGTTCGCAGCCTGATGGTCTTTCTGGCCATCGTTTCGATCATCTATGGCGCGCTGGCCGCGATGTATTTCGTGGTGAAGAAGGATGGTGACGTAAAGAAGCTGGTCGCCTACTCGTCTGTCTCATCGATGGGTATGGTGATGCTGGGATTGTTTGCCCTGAATCCCAACGGCCTGAACGGCGCGGTAATGCAGATGATCAATCATGGAATCTACTCTGGCGCGTTGTTCCTGCTGGTGGGAATAATCTACGAGCGAAGGCACACCCGCAAGGTTTCTGAGTTCGGCGGATTGTCACACGTCATGCCCGGTTACGCCGCGGTCTTTCTAGCCATGGCGATGACCGCGATTGGCCTGCCCCTGCTGGCGGTTTTCATTTCCGAATTTCTGGCAATGCGGGGTGCGTTCGAAGCGAATCCATCATGGGCGGGTTGGGCCGGACTGGGAATAATTCTCAACGCCGGTTACATGCTGTGGCTTTACCAGCGAATGTTTTTTGGCGAAATCAACAATGAAAAGAACAAGCTGCTGCCTGATCTAAGCGTGCGCGAGTGGGCGTACATGCTGCCGCTCGTAATCATGTCTTTCTGGATTGGCATCTACCCGGGACCTTTCCTTCGTTACATCGAAAAACCGGTTAACGCAATCGTCAGACAAGTACGTCCGAACTATGTGATACCGGCTGAACCGGTAACACCGATTCAGGCGCAGAAGTAGCAAAGAGCAAAGAGCCAGGCGCAAAGCAAATGTTTTTATTCCTACAAACAAGTGCGCTGTTGAATGTGCGCGATCTGCAATTGATTGCTCCGGAACTAATCCTGACAGTCGTGGCTTGTCTGGCGCTGGTGATGGAAGTCATTCTGCCTTACAAGTTCAGCAAGTGGACCGCGTGGTTCTCGCTTGTCGGAATCGCTCTCGCACTGATCTCTCTGGGCGCTCAGTTTGTGGGTATGGGCGGTTCGTTCAATCTGTCCGCCTTGCAGAGCATCACGCCGGTTGACGGCTTCTACAACATGGTTCGCATCGATGGCTTTGCCCTGGTCTTCAAAGCCATCTTTCTGATTGCCGCGGCCCTCACCGTGGCCATCTCAGCCCGCTATCTGGACATCGAGCGTGAACAACATGGAGAGTACTATGCGCTGATCCTGTTTGCCACCGTAGGCATGATGTTCCTCGGCAGCGGCTCTGATCTGATCTCGCTCTACATCGCGCTCGAGTTGATGGCCGTGACCTTTTATGTGCTGGTTGCGTTCACCAAGCGACAGAAGCGTTCAAACGAAGCGGGGATGAAATATTTCCTGCTGGGCGCGTTTTCATCCGGCATTCTGCTGTATGGAATGTCTTTGCTTTACGGGATCGCGGGCTCGACTAATCTGAGCGAGATCGGACGCGGGGTAGCCAGCGCCGGTTCTGAACTGCGCCCGATGTTGCTGCTCGGAATGATTGCGCTGGCGGCCGGGCTGTTCTTCAAGATTGCGGCCGTGCCATTTCACATGTGGGCGCCGGACGCCTATGAAGGCGCACCGACATCGGTTACCGCTTTTCTCTCGACCGGATCAAAGGCAGCCAGCTTCGCCTTGTATGCGCGCATCTTTTTCGTGGCCCTCGGACCGATGCAGATTGATTGGGCGCCGCTGCTGGGAGTGGTCGCAGCGTTGACGATCGTCGTTGGCAACTGGGCGGCGGTTACCCAGGAAAACTCAAAGCGCCTGCTCGCCTATTCTTCAATTTCAAACGCCGGTTACCTGTTGCTGGGACTGATCGCGAACAACACTTACGGCAACATCGGCTTGGTGATCTATCTGTTCGTCTACACGCTCATGAACATGGGCGCTTTTGGAGTGGTGATCAGCCTGCGGCGCCGCGGCATCATTGGCGATAACGTCGACGACATGACCGGGCTGGCCCAGAAAGCGCCGGGCATGGCCGCGATGATGGGAATTTTTATGCTCTCGCTGGGTGGTCTACCGGGCACCGGCGGATTCATCGGCAAATACTTTCTGCTCTGGGGCCTGCTGGTGCGCGGCGATGCCGAGCACAAATCGTGGTATTACTGGCTGGCCGGCTGGGCTGTCATCAACATCGTCGTCTCGTTTTATTACTACATTAGATTTATCCGGGTGATGTATCTGGGCGATCGAGTCGCCGATGCTGAGCCGCTGACGATGTCGCCCGCATTGCGAACGGCGCTGGTCGTGTCCCTGATCGGAATCCTCTTCATTGGCGTATATCCGCAGCCATTCATCGTCCTGGCACAGAAACTCTTTCCTTCGCAAAGCGCCGGCCCGACAACTGCAAACGCAGCGCCCTCGACCAATCCCGAGGGTACAAAGTAATCTGGAAACATGAATCCAGCTCTACCCGGAGAAGAATTAATCGAAGCAGGGGTCATAGATCTCCGCGAACAACGCGAAACTGTGGCTGCGTTGTTGGTAGCGATTGGAGCGCCGCGCCTCCGCCGGTTAGAAGTCCAACTGCCCGATGTCCTGCCCGACGATCCCGAGCGTCGTCTCTACGAGCTCCTTGCCCGGGATGAACCTGATTCCGCACACTCACGTTACAATGCTTTGATTCGCAGACTGGTGAGTTACGAACGGGCAGCGGAATGCGTGAGCCGGTAACAGCCGAAAGACTACAAGAATTCATGAGAGCGCTTGCCGGCGTCGCCAAAGCGGTCGGTCGGGTTTACCTTGTGGGCGGGGCGACATCGGTCCTGTTGGGATGGCGTTCGTCGACAGTTGATGTCGACTTAAAGTTTGTTCCCGAGACCGACGAGGTCCTTCGAAGCTTGCCTGCACTGAAAGAGCGTCTGCAAATAAACATCGAACTTGCTTCACCGGGCGACTTTATCCCGGAACTGCCAGGATGGCAGGACAGAAGCCGCTTTGTGCAGCAAGAAGGAAAACTGTCCTTCTATCACTATGACTTTTACGCCCAGGCGCTCGCCAAAATTGAGCGAGGGCATAGCAAAGACCTTCAGGATGTTCATCAGTTGTTAGCAAACGGACTGGTCGAGCCCGAACGGTTGCTCAATTTCTTTTCCACTATCGAGGATCAAATTTATAACTATCCTGATTTGGACGCTCAGTCATTTCGGCGGGCTGTCGAGCGCGTAGTTGAACGAGCAAAGCTTGAATCCAGCCAGTAATTCAGAGAAATTAGGGTTCCTGCTGTTACTACATTCCGAAAATGTTAATGCTCCATGCGTCCGCCCTCCTGCTCTTCTATTTCCTCGCCGCGATCTCCATCTGGCTCGGCTTCATTTCTCTGCGTGGTGGGGTCCGCTTCGTTCGCTACCTGCAAGCAGAGTTAGGGAAAGACTATCCTGAGTTCACACCTTTCGTTTCCTTGTTTGTTCCCTGTCGCGGATTGGATGAAGGACTGAGAGAGAACATCGAGGCAATTTTCGAGCAGGATTATCCGTCATTCGAGATCGTCTTTGTGAGCGATAGCCGGGACGATCCGGCGCTCCGGGTTATTGATGAGGCGCGGCGATCCTTTACAAAGGAATCGGGGCCAACTATACAGGTGGTCATTGCCGGGCCGGCGACCGATAGCGGCCAGAAAGTTCACAACCTGCGCGTCGCGGTCAGCCACGCTGATCGGCAGAGTGAAATGTTCGTCTTTGTCGACACAGATGCGCGGCCCTCTGCGCACTGGCTACGATCACTGGTGGCGCCGCTGCGGGATCAAAGCATAGGGGCGACGACCGGCTATCGCTGGTTTGTTCCGATCAAAGGCGGCTTAGCCTCACACTTACGCGCGGTTTGGAATTCTTCGATTGCTTCAGCGCTGGGTGCTGCTGAGAAGAAAAACTTTTGTTGGGGAGGCTCGACAGCGATCCGGCGCGCAACGTTTCACAACTGCAGCGTACTCGAGAATTGGCGCGGCACAGTTTCAGATGACTTTGCTTTGACGCGTGCTCTGCACGAAGCTGACCTACCAATCAAGTTTATTCCGCAATGCCTGACGCCTTCATTCGAAGATTGCAGATGGCGCGAGTTGGTCGAATTCACCAACCGGCAAATGAAGATTACGCGCGCTTACGCCGCGCACCTTTGGAAGGGGGTTCTGTTCGGGAGCGCGATTTTCGTGCTCGTGTTCTTCGGTGGAATTGCGCTGGTGGTCGCGCGTGCCCTCCTGGGATTGTCATTCGCAACGCCGCTATTGGTCCTGCTGATTATCTTCGCGATGGGCGCGATGAAGGCGCACTTGCGTCTACGCGCGGTGGCGCTGGCAATTAACGATCGGCGAATTAGATTTTTGGGAACTACTTTAGCTCACCTCTTGCTCTGGCCATTCGCTTCGCTGCTTTATCTCTGCAATGCTCTGGCGGCCGCGTTTTCACGTCGGATCACCTGGCGTGGAATCAGCTATGAATTGAAATCAGCTGGTGAAACTGTCATCATTCGCGGCGAGAAGTAACATAGACTTTAGTCTGTGAGTTCCGGTGACCTCAACACAGACCTGCAGTCTATGCCACTAAAGCCATGTCGAATAGGGCCATTCAACTAGTGCAACTGCTGCGCTCCACGAAACGCGAGAAACGTCTCGGCACGGTGATCCTGTTTGTTACCTCGCGCTGCAATTCTTTCTGCCGCACCTGTTTCTATCATGCAGAGCTGAATCGTCCCGGCGACATGACCTTCGAGCAGATCGAGAAAGTCTCGCGCACCATGCCACCGATTACCGACCTCTGGCTATCCGGCGGCGAGCCGACTTTGCGACACGACGCCTCGGAAATCATCGGCTTGTTCGTCCGGAACAATGGTGTGCGGCGTTTGATTATTCCTACTAATGGCTTGGTGAGGTCCCGGGTTTACGAGATTGTCGATCAGGCGCTGGGCGCGCATCCGGATCTCGATCTCTATCTGAACATCGCACTGGATGGTTACGGCAAAACTCATGATCGGATTCGGGGTGTGCCGGGTCATTGGGAGAAGACCCTTGACTGCATCACCACGCTTTATCCCTTGAAAGAGAAATATCGCGACCGGCTGCGGCTGAACGCGAACACGGTGGTGTGCGCCGACAATTACACCGAGATTGAGAAGCTCGCTGAGTTCATGTGGAGTAAATTTCGGCTTGATGGCCAGTACTTCAATATAGTGCGCGGCGAAACTCTGGTAGGCGATGAGATCAAGCAAGTGCCGGCCGACTCGCTGCCGCGGATGTATACGTACGTTTCGCAACTTACCAAACGCTATGGCGATCGGATGTTCGCAGACGACGACGCGCTCAAACGCTTTGCCAAAAACGTCGCTTACGTCGGCACAATCACGACGCATTATCGAACCCAACAAGCCAACTTCGCGCAGTCGATGGCCTGGCCCTTTGCCTGCACTGCCGGCGAAACGATCGCGGTCATCGATTATAACGGCGACGTCCGCGCGTGCGAGTTGCGCGCTAAGTTCGCCACGCTTGCCGATTATGATTACGACTTTGGAGCGCTCTGGGAGGCGCAGGAACGACACAACGAACTCGGCGCGATTGACGGTGGCAAAGCCTGCTGGTGTACGCACGTCTGCTTTATTCATGACTCGATGCGTCATTCGCAAAAGGCTTTGCTCTACGAGGGTCCGAAGAATTATCTGACGCGCGGAACATGGTAACTGCTCACGAGCTTTGCGCGAAGTACGACCAGGTTTCGCTGAACTGACGCTCTCCTTGCTACCGTGAACTCCGAAGACAAAGAAGAGATCAATCGCAAGTCCGGTCTTGCCTATGCCGCGGCTTTCTCTCTATTTGCCTGTGTGATCGCCGGAATGATCCTCGGCTGGATCCTGGATCGCTGGTTGGGAACCAAGCCCTGGTTATTGGTGCTTGGACTAGTACTCGGCGCCGCCGCCGGTTTTTATGAGTTCATTCGTACCAGTTCTAAACTATCTTAAAGGTTACACCGAGCGGCCCACTTGATCGGTCAAAAAGCATCAACCAAAATCCCGTCTACTTCGTCTAAAAAACTGTTGACCGCGCGCCCGCCCGCCCGTATATTGTTTTTTGAACCTGGGTAAACTGCCCGGTGGCCCCTCCACCAACTTGCATTGGTAAAGCCTCATTTCGTCGTTTTGTTCGGATTGCCTTTGACCGAAGAGAGCCAACCCCTATGAGTAAATGTGCCTTTGCTTTACGCAAGCGCTTCGGGGCAGTGCTGCGCGCAAGTTTTACGGCGCTCGTCTGTGGCGCATTCATTAATGCTTTCGGCGCGCAAACCAGCCCATTGCTTTTCAGTGTCTCTGATACTTCGACTCGAGCCGTCGCGCTCGAAACCGTATCGCTCACGGCCGAGCCGTTTTCCCTAAACGCGGGAGCCCTCTTAAACCCAAACGACCCACGAACGCGCATCTCCTTGTTCTGCATGAACCTGGATCTGCTGGCAGGAGAGACGGCAAATGCATTGACTGCTGATGCTGAAGATGCCGGTCACGTTCACTATTCGTTAAAGGTTGAATACGTGGCGCAGGTGCCGGGCTTCGAAGGCATTTACATGGTGGTGGTGCGGCTCAATGATTCCATGACCGGAAACCTGGGAGATGTGTTAATCCGCTTAAATCTTCACGGGTTGGGGAGCAATCGGGTGCGAATCGGCATCGGCCAGATCGGCGGGGGGCTCGCAGACGATAATCCCGGAGTCGGAACGCCAGCGCCGCAGACCCCGCCCGCCGCGGTCACGCCGTTGACAGTCGCACAGTACCAGGCGCAGTTCAGCAGTCCTTCGTTCCCCTCAGATCAGGATCGCGGCAGATTTCTTGAGCAAGCAACCTGGGGTCCGAGTGATGCAGATCTGACTCATTTGCAGCAGGTGGGGATTCAGGCCTATCTGAACGAGCAGTTCAATGCGGCGCCTTCCGGCTATCCCAATCTGACGCTTTATCCCACTGATCCAAATAGCGTCATCGGAGGTTGTGATGCAACTTGCGTACGCGACAACTACACGCTTTACCAGTTGCAGAAACAATTTTTCCAAAACGCTCTCACGGGCCAGGATCAGCTAAGAACACGAGTGGCCTTCGCACTTCATCAGATGATTCCAATTGCCGGCCGTGATCTAAACAACAACGAAGCGAGTTGGACGGCTCCTTACCTGCGAATGATGGATGCCAACGCTTTTGGAAACTTTCGCAACGTGCTGTTTCAGGTCACGCTCAATCCAGCGATGGGAAACTATCTTGACATGGCGGGTAACTCGCGTGTGGCTCCGAACGAAAATTACGCGCGCGAAGTCATGCAGCTGTTTTCAATCGGCGTGGATACTCTGAATCAAGACGGCACCCCCGTGCTGGACGCCCAGGGCAATCGGGTGCCCAGCTACAGTGAGTCCACCATTCAGAATCTGGCGGGGGTTTTTACCGGCTGGCGGATTACGACTACGAGCGTGCCGGTTTCGGCCACAGCAGTTCCCGACTACATCACCCCAATGTCGCTGTCAAACAACGGAGGGAGCTACAACGCCACTCTGAACAGCTACAATGGAGTCTTTGACACAGCGCCCAAGACTTTGCTGAATGGCCTGAATCTGGCTGCCGCTGCTCCAGGTCTCACCCTCGCTCAGTTACAACAGTACAAGGTGAACGAGCTAAACGCGGCAATTGACAACCTATTCAACCATCCAAATACGGGACCATATCTCTGCACCCAACTGATTCACCAGTTGGTAACCAGCAATCCGAGTGGCGCCTATGTCGGCCGTTGCTCGGCGGCGTTTGCGAATAACGGCTCGGGCGTTCGCGGAGACATGAAAGCAATCATCACCGCGATCCTTCTGGATCCCGAAGCGCGCGGCGACGCCAAGACCGATCCGAACTATGGTCATCTACGCGAGCCGGTATTACTGATCACCAACCTGCTCCGTACCTTCAACGCCACCAGCGATTTCGTTCTGGCCAGTTCACCCTTTAGCTTCACCAACGATTTGGGTCAGGACATGTTCAATCCACCGACAGTGTTCAGCTATTACCCGGCGGACTTTTCAGTCGCGGGCACCAACCTTTTTGGCCCTGAGTTCGGCTTGCTTGATACTTCGACGACCTACCGGCGAGCAAACTTCGTAAACACGCTCTTCCTTGCCAATAGCGGTAATGGAATCCCCATTAGTTCTCCGAATCGGCCAACCGGCACGCAGGTCAATTACTCCGCCTACCAGGCTTTGGCTGCGAATCCGAGCCAACTGGTGGATGCGCTGAATGCCAGCATGATGCACGGCACTATGTCGCAATCGATCAAGAACGGCATTGTGGCGGCGGTGACCCCGATAGCAGGCTCTGATCCCGCCGGGCGTACCCGCACGGCTATCTATCTCGTTGCGACCTCGTCGCAGTATCAGGTGGAGAGATAACAAATGACACAGTCACGTAGAAGATTCCTGCGAGATACCGCATGCGGCCTGACCGCGGCGGCCATGGTTTCGAGTGTGGATAGTCTCAATCTCGTTAATGCGATGATGCCGCCTGCGGCGAGTGACTATCGGGCGCTAGTTTGCATCTTTCTTTCCGGCGGCAGCGATTGCAACAACATGATAATTCCGTTCGACGACTATAACGGAGGGTACAGCACGGCGCGTACTCCTTCGGGTCTGGCTATTCCCCAGTCAGCGCTGACGGCCACGAAGATTACGCCCTCAAATACCAGTAGTGTTGCTTTCGCGCTGCACCCAAACCTTTCTCCTGAAGCTAACAACGCTGGAGTTGGCAAGGGCCTGCTCGATGTTTGGAACGCCGGCAAGCTCGCCGTGCTCTGCAACTATGGCAGCCTCGTCCAACCCATCACCAAGGCCCAGTATCAGGCGAACATCGGCCGTCCGTACCAACTGTTCTCGCACTCTGATCAAGTTGCTCAGCAACAGACCTCGATCTCCAATACGGTTGGCCAGACGGGATGGGGCGGACGAATCGCCGACAAGACCGGCTCGCTGAACGGGCCGGTGGCCCTGCCCATGAATATCTCGGTGGCGGGCACGAGTCTGTTCAACATCGGAATTACCAGCCGGCAACTGGCTATCTCATCAAATGGAACTCTCGCGAACGTATTGGTACTTAATTGGAGTGGGCCAAGCTCGGCAAATCCAAATACCGCAGGCAGCAGCTACCGCCAACTGCTCGGGTTCGACCAGGATGCGTTCCTGATAAAAGGTGTGAGCGATACCACAAATCAGGCCTTGACCGCGGACTCATCACTCAATCAGCCTGATCCGACCATCCCTACTTCTCCCAACACGACAGTCTTTCCAAACACCTCAATCGGAAATCAACTGAAGCAGGTTGCCAAGTTGATCAAGCTCAAGGATGCGGTCGGCATCACCATGAAGCGCCAAATTTTCTTCTGCACGCTCGGTGGATTTGATACGCACACGAACGAGACCGGAAGCAATCCGACGAATCCGGCCGGCGGCGGAGCCAATTCGGGAAGTCAGGGCTCGCTGATGACGCAACTGAGCCAGGCGATGCGGGCTTTCTATGATGAGATGGTGGCGCAGGGCAATAGCAACAGCGTGACAACGTTCACCTTGTCCGACTTTGGTCGCACGCTTCAACCTTCGGGTTCAGGCTCGGCGACGGTTGGCTCGGATCATGCGTGGGGCAGCCATGCATTTATCATGGGCGGTGCGGTCCTCGGCAATAAGTTCTATGGCAGTTTCAGGCCCGATGGTACCGGGACTCCATATGGTTATCCGACGCTGGCGCTCAGCGGTCCCGACGATACAGACAACCGCGGGCGCTGGATTCCGACGACGGCTGTGGATCAGTATGCGGCCACGCTGGCAAGATGGTACGGATTGGATCCTTTGGACATCCCGGTTGTATTCCCGAACCTTTCAAAGTTTGCGACCGGAAATCTTGGCTTCCTGGCGTAAGCCTTTAGAAGATTGGGCCAGGTGTTTGCAGTTTAGAAAATCAGCCCGGCATGCTGAAACAAGTAGACCGCCCCAGCGTGCCGGGCGTCTTGTTTTTGAGGTGTTCAGAATACCAACTCCAGTCGGGCCTTGGTTGACTAAGAAGACCCAACTAAAGTTGATACTCTAAACGCACTGTTAAGGCAGGAGTCGCGCAACGATGCCGAGAAGAGTTCTTCGTCATCAAACCCTCTTACGCTGCGGCTTACTGTTCGTATTCCTCGGGCTGTGTCTCCTCGCGGCAGTTTCTTCTTGGTCCAGCGGGAGCCGCGATGTTCCATCTCAGGTGCGGACTTCCTATCCGGGATCTCCAGCTAACAGACTTGCAGAATCGCCCGCCGCGGCAAAGGCTGCGCTTATGAATTTGCCGCTCAGTTTCGAAGAACTCGAGAACAAGCGACAGTTTCTCGTTCGTGGTGGCGATTACAGAATGCTTTTGTCTTCCACCGGCGCAAGCATCGCGGTCAAGAGCCGGGATCGCGCAAGATTACTTCGCATGACACTGCAGGGCGCAAACCCGGCCAGCGAATCTTCGGTCCTCGAACCGCTAGAAGGAAAACGTAATTATCTTCTGGGTAACAATCCGGCAAAGTGGAGGCTCAACGTACCAACTTATTCGAGAGTTCGTTTTGACGAAGTTTATCCGGGAATCAGCGTGATCTATTACGGGCGAGAAGGTCGTTTGGAATACGATTTCCAGGTTGCGCCCGGCGCCGATCATCGGCTGATCAAGTTTGCTTTCAATCGTGAGTTACGGCCGCGGCTGACTGCTGAAGGCGAACTCGTTTTGCGCTTCAACGGTGGTGAGCTGCGCCAGCCGGCCCCGATCATTTATCAGGAGATCGGCGGCACCCGACAGCTTGTCGCTGGACGCTACGTCCTACTAAATCGCGAAGTATCATTCGAGGTGGGAGTTTATGACAAGACCCGGCCGCTGATAATCGATCCGACCCTGGTCTACTCGACGTATCTGGGCGGCAGCGGCGACGATTTGGGCGCCAGCATCGCGGTCGATAGCAGTAATAACGTTTATGTGGCCGGCACCACCAGCTCGACAAACTTCCCCACGCAGAATCCGGCCTTCTCAGCCAAAGCCGGATTGAGTGACATTCTTGTTACCAAGATAAATGCGGCCGGGAACGCGATCATTTATTCAACCTACATCGGCGGTCTTGGCAATGATCGGGGCAGCGGCATTGCCGTCGATGCCGGCGGAAATGCCTTTGTTGCGGGACGGGTCGATTCAGCCTCGACCGACTTTCCGACCACTGCGGGCGCTTTAGCGACTATCTATCGTGGCGGCGACTTTGATGGGGTTGTATTCAAGCTGAACCCTCAGGGCAATGCGTTGATTTATTCGACCTATCTGGGTGGGGAAGAGAACGATTCGGCTGAAGGTGTAGCGGTCGATGCTGTTGGCAATGCCTACGTGGTTGGCGGCACCAGGTCGATCGGTTTTCCCACTACCGTCACCGCATACCAACCTGCCGGCGGAGGCGACACAGACGGTTATCTGGTAAAGCTCAATCCGAGTGGCAGCAGCTTACTCTACGGAACAATGCTCGGCGGGAGCGGGACTGATCGGTCCAGCGCAGTCGCGATAGATTCAAGCGGCAACGCTTATGTTGCGGGCTTTACAGCTTCGCAGGACTTTCCTACCGTCAACGCGTTTCAGAACTCTCCCGCCGGCAGTGTCGATGCCTTTGTCGCGAAAATCGATACCAATCGCAGCGGCGCGCCATCGCTGGTTTTCTCGAGCTATCTTGGTGGCACCAGCGATGACAAGGCTTACGGCATCGCGATCGACAGCGCTGGCAGCAACGTATACCTGGTCGGACAAACCTCTTCGAACAATTTTCCGCTCTTGAATCCGGCCCAGGCCGTCTATGGCGGATCGTTCGATGCTTTTGTGGCAAAGGTTTCGAGCACCGGAACTAAAGTCTTCGCAACTTATCTCGGTGGCAGTGGCGATGATCGCGGAACCGGTATCGCGGTCAACTCTGCAGGCGCGGCTTACATTACCGGATTCACTTCCTCGACGAATTTTCCCACCGTGACTGCTCTGCAAATCGCTAATGCAGGAGGCTTTGATGCTTTTGTAGCAAAGTTGAATCCCGCTGGAAGCGGTCTGCTTTATTCAACTTATCTTGGCGGCAGTGCAAACGAAAACACGGTTAGCGCGGTGACCGCGACTAATCCCATCGCGCTGGACTCATCGAGCAATGCTTACATCACGGGCTACACTTCATCGACGAACTTTCCCGTCGGGTCGCCAATGCAAACCGCCAACAGTGGCAGCCAGGACGTCTTCATAGCAAAGATTTCAGACGCTTCGTCGGCCAGCGACTATTCGCTTTCGGTGACACCGAACTCGCGCACTGTGAGCCCTGGCGGCGGAACAACCTATACGGTGACCGCGACACCTGCTGGAGGGTTTACCGGAACGATTTCGCTAAGCGTCAGCGGAATCTCCAGCGACTCGACTTCGAGCTTTAGCCCGCCCACAATCGCGATCAATGATGCCTCGGCCAAATCCTCCACATTGACTATCACCACCACGGGCGCGACGCCGCCGGGAACTTATTCCGTCACCGTTACTACCACCAGCGGAAACCTGCAGCATTCAGCTTCGGTTCAACTAATCGTCTCGGGGATCGGGAGCGCGAATCTGGCGCTGACAAAAACTGCCTCGCCAAATCCGGCGACCTCTCTGGCGAGCATGACTTATCGCCTCACGGTAACGAACAATGGCGCTTCGCCGGCAACGAACGTAACGGTGACTGACAATTTGCCTGCGGGCGTTAACTTCAGCTCAGCGACGCCGACTCAAGGCACTTGCATGGGCACAACTACCATTACCTGCAATCTGGGATCGCTGGCGAATGGCGCATTCGCGGTCATCAACATAATCGTCATTCCTCAGGCGCCGGGACAATTGGCGAATTCCGCGAATGTCATGGCCGCTGAATCCGACCCGAACATGAGCGACAATTCAGTCACCATCCAAACGACGGTCAACGCGCCTTCGAGTGGGCCGGTGATGCTCGACCCGAATCTTTCGGTGAAGACAGTTGTCAACGGCTTGTCACAGCCGACGAGCATGGCCTTCATCGGCAACAACGATTTCCTGGTGCTGGAGAAAAATACGGGCAAGGTGCAGCGGGTTATTAACGGAGTAATTCAAAATCCTGCGACGCTTGATCTTGCCGTTAACAGCGCATCCGAACGAGGCGCACTTGGAATTGCACTGCACCCTAACTTTGCTGCCAATGGGTTCGTTTATCTCTATTGGACTGAGAGCAGCACCGGAGTTGATTCGACGACTGTTGCCGAAGTTCCGGTGCTCGGCAATCGCGTGGATCGCTATATCTGGAACGGGTCAGCCCTGATTTTCGATCGGAACCTGATCAAGCTGCGCGCATATCAGGCCGATGCGAATCAACAGTTGCGCGGTAATCACAATGGCGGAATTCTACGCTTCGGTCCGGACGGTAAGCTCTACATCATGATGGGAGACAATGGCCGCCGCGGGTTCTTGCAGAACAATCAACTCGGCCCGGTGCCCGACGATCAGTACGGGGGACCAGAACCGGACAACAATCATCTCACCGGCTTTATCCTGAGACTTAATGATGACGGCACGACCCCGGTGGACAATCCTTTCTTTAACGCGTCGACACCGTTGACCGGCGAGGCTGCGGCTAATATCAAGAAGCTCTATGCGTACGGCGTGCGTAACGGATTCGGCATGGGCTTCGATCCGCTTTCCGGAAATCTTTGGGACCAGGAAAACGGCGACGATTCGTTCGACGAGATGAATCGAATCACTGCGGGTTCAAACAACGGATGGATACAGATGATGGGCCCAAGCAGTCGCGTTAGTCAGTTCAAACAGATCGAAACCACATACGGGGCAGGTGATCTGCAACAAGTTCGTTGGCCGCCTTCTTTGATCGCTGACACGCCCGCCGCTGCGCTCGCGGGACTCTATATGTTGCCGGGTGCGCATTACAACGATCCGGAATTCAGTTGGAAGTACGCCATCCCCGCTTCACCCTTGGGATTTGTTCGGGGCAGGGGATTGGGCCCTCAGTTCGAAGGTGACATGTTTGTGGGCGCGGCCCGAACCTTTCTGGCCGGTGGCTTTCTCTTCCGCTTCAAGCTGACGCCTGATCGACTGCACTTTGCATTCACTGATCCGCGGCTCAACGACTTGGTGGCGGACAATCTTGATAAGTTCGACATCACTGAGAGCGAGAGTCTGCTGATAGGACGTGATTTCGGAATCACCACCGACATCACTACCGGGCCGAATGGCAATCTCTTTGTCGTCTCAAACACCAATGGCGCGGTGTACGAGATCTCTGGCAAGCAATCCACGCTCTTTACAGCCAACTTGAGCGGCGCGCAAGAGACGCCACCAAACAATTCAACTGCTAGCGGCACTGCTACTTTGCTTCTTAGCCCCGACGAGCAGACTGCTCTGGTTGCGCTAAACTTCGGCGGGCTTTCGAGCGCTGAAACCGCGGCGCACATTCATGGGCCAGCCGCACCCGGAGCCGCGGGGTCAGTTCTGTTTCCCCTGCCAAACGGAAACGTCACTGATTTTCTGATCACCCTGTCCCCCGCCGAGGTGCAAAACCTGAAGGACGGCTTGCTGTACATCAACGTTCATAGCAGCAACTTTTTGAATGGTGAGATTCGCGGTCAGTTCCTGGGCGGGGCGAGTGCAAGCAGTTTTCAATTCAACGCGGCGAGTTCGTACGTGCCAGAGACTGGTGGAAGCGCCTTAATTACCGTCACGCGTTTGGGCAACACTTCGGCTCCGGCAACCGTCGATTATGCGACGAGTGACGGAACGGCGGTCAGTCCCTCTGACTACCAAGCGACTTCGGGCACTCTTCATTTTGCCGCGGGTGAAACCTTCAAGACCTTTTATGTTCCCATCGTCGACGACCTCTTTGTTGAAGGCAACGAAACCATCCAGCTGAGTTTGAGCAATCCGGCTGGGGGCGCATTTCTCGGCAGTCCGAATACTGCCACGCTGAGTATCGTCGACAATGATGTAGTCACGCCTTCGCCGCCTCAGTTAATCCTCGAAGAATCAGGCCCTGATCCTAACGAGGCAGCAGCATTTGATTCACTGCTCTTTCTAAGAGATCCCTTCCATGTTCAGAATGTCGCCGGCTGGCTCGATCTCGGTCCTGATCGAAATACGCGGGTGCTTGTTTTCGCTGCAAACCTGAAACTCAACCTGGGCGAAACGGCTTCTGCCGTTGTGGTTCATCTGATCGACAACAGTAACCAGAGCTACGACGTGACCGCCGAAGACGTGCGGGTAGTAACTAACTTTGATTTGGCGCAGGTGACTTTCCGCCTGCCGAACGATCTGGCTGCCGGCTCCTGTATGGTGACCGTGAAAGCACATGGCCAGGCTAGCAATACCGGGATTATCGGGATAGTTCCTTAGGATTTCGATGGGATTCAGTTGACCATTTGTCCGCTTACCACTTCCTTCAAAAGCGTTTGATCGGGGTCAACTTGAATTGAGACTGGCCCGCTCCTGGTGCGAAGGTGCGCCGTCGCGATCTTGCCGTTTGGCTGAATTGTAATTCGTGTCTTCTCGCTACCGTTGGTGATTTCAATGGGCACCGGATCGAGAAAAGCTTCTCCGTCCTGCGTTTGTTTCAAGAGGATCGTTAAGTCATTTCCACCGCCGGGGAGTTCGGCGGCTCCCGAAGTCAATTCATAAATCGGATGACCAGCGCCATAAACCCACCGCGCAAAAAACTCGCGCAGATTTTTTCCGGAAGAATTCTCTAAAGCCTTGCGCAGATCTTCGGTTGTTGCATTATCATCGCGATGCGCGTTGTAGTAGTTGCGCAAACCGCGGAAGAAGACTTCGTTACCCAAACGCGTGCGCAACATGTGTAGCACCCATGCTCCTTTTTCATAATTGTTTTCATTGAGCAGCTTCATCAGGTCCTGGGTCTCAGTGTCATGGATGGGCGCCTTGCGTTGTTTCTCGTAAGCAAAGTAACGTTCCGCCGCGCCACGCATGTAATCACGAAAGGCATTCTGGCCGTCGTACTTTTCAATGAAGAGGCCGGCGAAATAGGTGGCGAAACCTTCGCTCAACCAGAGATCCGCCCAGGTTGATTCCGTCACGGAATCGCCAAACCATTGGTGGGCGATTTCGTGGGCCACCACGCTCTCAATGCGCTCGGGAATACCAAAACGCGCGCTCATCTTCTCGTTGCTGCGAAGGTCGAACAGCGTATTTGAGAACACAATCGCGCTGGAGTTTTCCATTCCGCCAAAACGTGTCGCGGCCACAATCAACGCCAGCTTCTCGTACGGATAAGGAGCAATCGTTTCGCTAAAAAAGGCGACGGCCGGCCCGCCGGCAGAAAACCCTTTGGGGGCATAGGCGCGATCCTTTTGGGGAACATAGTAAGAGAGCGGCGTCACCGTTGGCCCGGTGGCATCGATCTTTGCTCCTTCGTTAACCGCAATCACCATGCAATAGGCCGGGATCGGTTTCGTTTCCTCGTATGTCCAGCTCGTAGTAGCCGCGCTTTTCTTCATTGTCAGGAATCTTCCGTTGGCCACCACCACTTCCCGAGAAGGCGCGGCCACCGTGAACGAAACCGTGGCCTTCGCGGAAGGATGATCGAGACAGGGAATCCATTGGTGCACCCGGTTCGGCCAGTTGTCGCCGGTCGCCGATTGTTTGCCGTCGCGGTCCCTGGCGAAAATCAGGCCGTCTTTCGGTCGGCCGTGATAGGTCACCGTGACTTTCAGCCGGTCGCCTCTTTTGGCGGTCCGCGCCAGCATGACATTGAGTTGCTCGGCTGTTCGATCAAAACGAACTGGAGAGCCTGAGACCGAGACCGAATCGATTGGCATCTCGCCAAAGTCGAGATCGATCCTCGACGCACTAGCCGCCAGAACTTCCAGGTCAATTTCTGTTCGCGCCGAAGAGATCTCAGTAAGTTGCTCGTTAAGAGAGATTCTCACGTTGTAATGGAGCGGCTTCCAGGTGGTAATGGTCCGCTCCCGGCGTTGACCCGGAACGAACGTCGCGAATAAGACAACAAGCGCGAGGAGAAAAAGAAGCCGTTGCAATTTCTGCGAAGTGTGTTTCGGCTTGATCATCAAATTGCCCGTTTCAAAGGTGTCCGTCAGCGAATTCCCAGCATTAACAACGCCGACCGATCTGAAACTTTTCCATCGCTTTCCAGCCAATGCTGGTAAGCCGCGCGCTCGCTGTCGCTAACCGGACGGTTGCCCAGGCGTGCTGCCGGCGTTCGCTCGAATGCGCGCGTAGTCAACGCCATGTGATCTTTCCGAATGTGAAGCGAAGCCGCGTCGCCCAGCGCGCGCTCCGCGGATTCGACGTCCGGAAACAATTCTTCATAAGCCATCAAGTGCCACGTTGTCTCTGCTTCGCGTTCATCGATGGCAATCACACGCAGCAAGCCAAATCCGCTCTCAAGTTGAAAGATTAGATCGTCGCCTGCGGCAAATGGCTGTGCCATAGCCTTCAGAAAATATCAGCATCTTGGGCAGACGCCTAGTTGAAAGAGCTTTGCGTCTTGGCGCCTTTGCGTGCGAAATGTTCGCGCCAAGTCGCAAAGGCGCAAAGATCGATCAACTTCCATTGAAAATCTACGCTCGCAAACTTACAATGCCGAACCAGCTTGGACCGACTCAACGAGAAAAAAGAGTACTATGCAATTCTCGGCGCCAGCGAAGACGCTTCGCCGCGCGAGATTGAGCGTCTTTACAAGCGTCTCGCGCACCAACGGCACCCGGACCGCGGCGGTAACGAAGAAGAAATGAAGGCGCTGAATGAAGCGTATCAGGTGCTGCGTGACGACGTAACGCGAAGCAAGTACGATTCGCAGCGCCAACATGTGAACGTCAAAGTCGGCGCGGTCGCAGTGGCGGCGGCCGCTCGTGACGTCGGAGTTTCCGGACAGTTACTGAGCGCGCTCCTTTGTCTGCTGCTTGGTCTCATGTTGCTATTGCTGGTGCGCTTAAATGGTTTGTGGTTTCTTTGGCCGCTCTCAATCCTGGCCTTGGGAGTGATCTTGTTTGGCGTCTTGATCGCGCATTCAGCGATGACTAATGCGCGCGAGTCCTTTGCCGCCACGCATCCCGCTCGCCGTTTTCGCGCAGCGCAGGAGATCGCCTTCTGGTCATTTGTCCTGGGCGGAGGCTATGGGGTTTATCTCATCCTGACGACGATCTGACCGTTGACGCAGAAGAAGGGAACAGTTGATGGTGATTGGACTTGATCTGCTGTTCCTGGAAGTGAACAACCTCGAGGAATCGTTAGCGTTCTATCATGATCGGCTGGGGTGTGAAATCGAATCGCATCATCCTCAGGCTGAACCTCCTATGGCATCTGTGAGTGTTGGTCCTCTACGCATTAACCTGGTCCAGCAGCTCGAGACCATGCTCAAGCGCGGACGTGGTGTGCACTTTGTTTTGAGTGTTAGCGACGTGGACGAGTTTCATAAAGCATTAAAGAGCGGGGGCGTAGAAGTGAGTGAGCCGCGGGACGAAGGTTGGGGTGGAAGGTTTGTGAGTCTGCGGGACCCGGACGGTTACCAGCTATTTTTTGTGACGTGGGACAATCTGAAGCGCGAGCGATAAGAAAGGTAATGGCTCGCGCCACGACATCAAGGAGCTTCCAAATGAACTATCAGCATGTCGAAAATCTGCTAATACGTTTTCGCGGTCAGCTCGTGAATATCAAGACCATTTCCGGCGGAGTTTATGAAGGCGTCATCACCGATGTTACGAATGATTACGTCGCGCTAAAGGTCAAGAACGGCGACGGCCAGAGCGATCAGGTGATCGTTTTGCTGCACAGCATTGAGTCCGTTTTACCGCAGGGAAAGTGATAGGATCCATCATAAAAAATGATTCAAAAAGAGGGGTGATTTGGAGCACTCCGAAGGTCAAAAAAAATATTTAAGTTTCGGTTGCATCTTGAGGGCGACTTGTGCATAATCATGCCGCGCCCGCCTCCCCGGTGGGCGAAGTGGTCGCGTGGGGTGAGGACACGTGGCCTTAGGGTGGGGCTTGTGGGAGGGCCCCGCCCGCTTTTCTTTTTAGGCCAGGTTTTTCATCGAAGGTGACGCCGCCTCACAATGAACAACGCGGTCGGGCGGCAGTTGACTTTCAAAGGAAGTGGCTTAATATACGGCACGGACGACGAGCCCCCGGGTTTTCGGCTAAGATAACGGAGCAGCAATCGCCATTAGGGTACGTTCCGCCACAGTCGGCGCTTTCAAAGCTGCACACTGTGGCATTTTTTCGCGCTTGGACTGCTGAAGGGCTGGTTGCCTTAACGAAAAGATGGCCTCATTAAAGCGTCTGCTGGTCGGCAGTCCGATCAGAACAGCACGCTTAGCACACGAGCGACTGACCAAGAAGACTGCCCTGGCGATCTTCGCTTCGGACGCACTGTCGTCCACTGCATACGCAACTGAACAGATCCTTCTCGTCCTGGCTGCGGCATACATAGCAGGTCAGACGAACGCTTTCAGTTACGTCCTGCCCATCTCGATCGCGATCAGCGTTCTGTTGATAATAGTTGCGATCAGTTACCGGCAAACTATTCAGGCATACCCTTCCGGGGGCGGCGCGTTTATTGTGGCCAAGGAAAACCTGGGCACTTTGCCGGGATTAATAGCGGGCGCTTCGTTACTGGTTGATTACATCTTGACCGTATCGGTCTCAATTGCGGCGGGAGTTGAGGCAATTACCTCAGCGATGGTGGGGACTCGTTTCGCCGGACTGCATAATCACAGGGTTTGGCTGTGTCTCTTCTTTATAGCTTTTATCACCGTCGCCAACCTGCGCGGTGTTCGCGAAGCGGGTACTCTGTTCGCTGCGCCGAGTTACGCGTTTATCGTAAGTTTCATATTCCTGATAGCGTACGGGCTCTTTCGTTATTACATGAATCCGGCGATCGCCGGCGCGCCAAATGACGTCGACCTGAAAATTGCCGAAGGTTATCACCCGCAGCCTCTGCATCTCTTGCTTCTGCTCGGCGCATTTGCTAACGGCTGCGCCGCCCTGACCGGAATAGAAGCGATATCCAATGGCGTTCAGGCATTCAAACAGCCCGAATCGAAGAATGCAGCCACGACGCTTTCATGGATGGCTGCCCTTCTGATTACGATGTTTATGGGGGCGAGTTTGTTAGCGCACCTCTTCAATATTCATCCTTCGGAACATGAAACGGTGATTTCGAAGATCGCTCGCATTGTTTTCACCGGACACTTCGGTTGGTTTTATTATGTAGTGCAGGCGACTACGGCGGCGATCCTCGTTCTGGCTGCCAATACCTCCTTCGCTGGTTTTCCGCGGCTTTCATCGCTGCTGGCGCGCGACCGCTTCCTCCCGCGACAACTCGCAAACCTTGGGGATCGTCTCGTTTTTTCCAACGGCATTGTCTTGCTGGCCATCTTTTCTGGCCTCTTAGTCTGGGCGTTTAATGGTGACACCAGCCGGCTGATTCCTTTGTACGCTGTGGGAGTCTTTCTTTCGTTCACGCTATCGCAGGCCGGAATGGTAATTCATTGGCGGCGCGAGGGACAGGCGTTGCGTGCTATGCGCGCAGCAGCTCAAGCTGCGGGACCGGCTGGGGTTGCCGGAGCGAAAGCATCGGCGAGTAAGGAAAATAAGCTGATCGGAAAAATCGACGCCCATCGACTGGCCGGCGCTGAGCCGAAATCCCTGGCAGAGATAGCACAACTCGAGAAGAAATCTCACTGGAAAAAAGCGCTGGTAATAAATGGTATTGGCGCCGTGTCCACCTTTGTAGTCCTGATGGTTTTTATCGTGACCAAGTTCATGCACGGCGCCTGGATCGTGGTGGTGCTGATTCCTTTTCTGGTGATGATGTTTCTCAGAATTCATCGTCATTACTCTCAGGTTGCACAACAACTTTCTACCGAAGGGCTGGCAGGATTGCGGCCGATTCATCACGAAGTAATTGTGCCGATATCCGGAATTCATCGCGGCGTAATCGCGGCACTTGAGTATGCCAAGTCAATTGCTCCGCATCACGTCACGGCGGTTTACGTTAACCTCGATGACGAGACTACGCAGAAGTTGCGGGAAAAGTGGGAACAATGGGGTTCGGGAGTTAATCTGGTGGTGGTCGCATCGCCGTATCGTTCGTTACTGCGTCCGTTGCTTAATTATGTGGATCGTGTAAAGCGAAGTTCACACGGCGAAGTGGTTACCATCGTATTGCCTGAGTTTGTGCCGGCAAAATGGTGGCAGAACCTGCTGCACAATCAAAACACGCTTTTTTTGAAAGGGGCTCTGCTCTTCAAGAAAGGCGTCGTGGTCACGAATGTGCCCTATCATCTGGAGCACTAATACCGGCAGGTTTCAAGTGCAAGTTTCCGGCCCGGCCGGATCTATGCGGTGGCGGTCATCGTGCGCGCCGCAAGGAAACAAGATCGGCAATAGACTGGCCGACCCTGGGAGGGATAAAAAGGAACAGTAGTTTGCTCGCCGCATTGGGCGCAGGTCACGGTCACTTCTACACGTTGCTTGACTCCGGAAACCTGAGCGGCCGATATTGCCGCCAGGCGATCGTTTTTGGCCTGCTTACAGGGCTTGCAGCGCTTTGGTTCGTTCTTCAAACCCTTGTCGTGGAAAAACACTTGTTCGCCGCTGGTCCAAACAAAAGGCTCGCCGCAATCGACGCAAGTGATAGATCGGTCCTGAAAATCAGACGACTGCTCGCCAGCTTCATATCCATTGCTGTCTGGCATTTTGGGTCCCTCCCGTGTACTTGTGACGCCAAAGGGCAGGCGCGTAGCTTCAGAACGCTGTACGAGGAGGCCGCGAGAAACTAAACTAACGCTGGTTCGCTGGTGCAATTCAAGGTAAGCACAAGACGCCGGCCACAGCGGGTGCACTTATATGACTCTGATTAACTGGTGTCAAGTTTTTTTCCGCAAAACTTCCATCGAATTGTTCGAACTATTTCAATCGTAGTCTTTCGCTAATCGAAGGCTTCATTAGCTACAGAGTACACAATCACCTTTGAAAATGAAGATTCTGGTAATCGGATCCGGCGGCCGCGAACACGCTCTGATTTGGGCATTGCAAAGAAATGCCACTCGGCAACTGGAATTGTTCTGCGCTCCCGGTAATGCCGGGATAGCTCAGATCGCCAGGTGCGTTCCCATCGGTGCTGACGATGTGTCGACCCTGGCGGCGTTCGCCGGAGAATCAGGAATTGATCTAACTATGGTTGGGCCCGAAGCACCGCTGGCCGCCGGCATCGTCGATGAGTTTAAGGGCCGGGGCTTGCGCATTGTGGGGCCGGGAAGGGCGGCGGCGCGTTTGGAGTCCAGCAAGGCTTTCGCGAAAGACTTTATGCGTCGCCATGAAATCCCCACTGCCAGGTACCGCATAGCATCTTCCGCCAGGGAAGCCGTCGAGATTTTGCAGGGTGGCGAGTTCGGCAGCGAAGACAGTCCGGTGGTGGTCAAGGCGGACGGCCTTGCCGGGGGGAAAGGCGTGATCGTTGCGGAGACTCGCGCGGCGGCTGTGCAGGGTGTAGATGATTTGCAAAGCGGCCCGATTGGGAGCAAAGCAGCTCGCCGAATTGTGATCGAGGAAGTCCTATCGGGTCGAGAAGTATCTCTGTTGCTTTTTTCGGACGGTAAAGATTTTCGGCTGATGCCAGCCGCGCGCGATCACAAACGCGTCGGCGAAGGCGACACCGGTCCGAATACCGGTGGCATGGGCTCGATTACCGATGCGAGTGTGTTGGATGACGCAACGCGTGATCGCATTGTCCGCGAGATTGTAGAGCCGACGCTTCAGGGATGTCGGGAGGAAGGCTTTCCGTTTCGCGGCATCCTGTTCATTGGCTTGATGCTCACAAACGTTGGGCCACAGGTGCTCGAGTACAATGTGCGCTTCGGCGATCCGGAAACTCAGGCGATCCTTGTACGATTGAATAGCGACCTCTCAGACATCCTCCAGGCGATCGACGAAACACGCTTGGGGGACATTGATATTGATTGGTCTCAGGATTCGTCGGCGTGCGTCGTTCTGGCTGCGCCAGGTTATCCCGCAAAACCGGAGACCGGGGCGCTCATTCGGGGTCTCGCTTCCGCCGAACAGCACGAAGGCGTTGCTGTCTTTCACGCGGCCACCGCGCGTAACGAAAACGGAGAATGGCTAACTGCGGGCGGGCGGGTACTCGGGATCACTGCTACTGGTGAGAACCTCAATCTGGCTTTATCGCGCTGCTACGAGGCGGTCGACGATATCAGCTGGGACGGCATGCATTATCGTCGCGACATTGGGCGTCCCAGGGCGCCGGGCGTGACAGCAGGAAGCTAGCTCGCCGCCGGTCCGCGCAGTTTTCGGCCTACGGCCGTCCATCGACTGCTTACTTGCCCTCCGTTCTCTGCTATACTCACCTCCAAAATTAGTTGAAAATGCAACCGTATGGGCCGGTGTTACGTACAATTCGACGGCCGGCATTATCAACGACCACTGTGAATCTGACCTGATCTTCGAATCTATATTGGCCGGAGGATGAAATGGGACTGTGGACTAGGATAAAGCGTTCGATGCGCGCGCTTTTTGGCGGAATCGTTGAGAAGACCGAGGATCCGGAACTGATACTCCAACAGACGATTCGCGACATGCGCGACCGCATCCCCGACCTCAATAACTCTGTGGCGCAGGTCATGGCCACCGAAAAGCTTTTGGCGAAGAATAAGGAGCGGTTGGAGACCCAGGTCGTCGACCTTGATTCGAAGATTAAGGCCTCGGTAAAGATGGGCCGCGATGACATTGCCACGGCCTACATCGGCCAGCTGCAGCAGGCGCAGGTTGACCTGCAGAAAACCGGACACCAGCTTGAGCACGCGAACCTGGCATCCAAGCAGGCGCTGAAGGCGCGCGACAATTATGTGTTGCAGATGCAGAAGCGCAGTGCCGAGGCAATGCAGCTCATCAATCAGTCGAAGCAGGCCAGACTGCAAGAGCAGTTGGCGCAAACAATGGAAGCATTCAATCTCGGCGACGACGCATCGACGTTCAACGAGATGCGCGACAAGATAGATCGCCGGGCCGCTGCCGCGGAAGCAAAGATGCAGCTTGGCTCCGCCTCAGTCGACAACCAGATGCAGGAGATCGAGCGCGAGGCGATGGACATGCAACTGCAGGACAAACTGCTCGACTACAAGCGCCAGATGGGTCTTTTGCCGGCTGCAACCGAGAGTTCGGCGCCGCAGGCCCTGCCCGCGCAGGGCGAAACCTCATCGCAATGACGAGGGGTGTGTTTGACAGTCCCACCGTTTTCGGCCGCACGAGTTTGCGGCCGGGCCGCCTGAAGGTGGAACTCAAAGCATCCAATTTCGGTAAAGCCGTTCGAACAATCATCAGACACGTTTCGTAAGATAGATGGACCTGCCCAAAATCGACTTTCGGTATCTGAAAGAGGCATTCAAAGAGCCGATCAACTTTTGGGGCATGGCCGGCTTTGCCGTGGCGGCTGCTTACATGCAGGATATTACGCCACTGGTGGCTGCGCTGGCCGCTGAAGCTGTCTATCTGGTTACGGTGCCTGCTACACCTTTTTATCGTCGTTTGGTTGAGCGCCGCGACAAAGAACGCGCCCGCAAGCTGCGCGATGCCCAACGCGAAACCGTAATTAAGAGTTTTGATCCTCGCGAGCGCGAGGCGGTTGAATACCTTCGCTGGATGAGGAACCAGATTTATTCCAACTACAGGAAATTCACCACCAGCAAACAAATTCCCGCCAATCTGCAAACCTTGGATCAGCGTTGGGAAGACTTTGTCGATCTGCTCGATGTCTATCGCCGTCGCAAGCATCATCTGCGATCCATCAACCGCCAGGCCGTCCAGAATCAACTGAAGCAGGCTGAGCACGCGATCCAAACTTCCAGCGACGATCGCGCCAAGCGAGTGCAACAGGCGAATGCGGAAATTCTTAAACGGCGCGTCGCAGCTTTCACCGATCTCGAACGTTCCGTCCGCCTGGTTGAAGGACAGTTACAGTCGATCGAAAACTTTTTTGGTTTGGTTAATGATCAGGTAGTGACGTTGCCGACGCCCGAGCGAGTCTCTGCTTTGCATTTCGAAGAGCTGAGCGACTCGATTGCCATGACGCGGCAGATGCTGGAAGAGACTGCCGATACTTTCGGCATGCTCGACCATCAAAATCGCGAGCTCGATCTACTCCTTTCCAGCGGTTCCTCCGGTAAATAGTCAGTGCCTAGGGGCAGTAGCCCGACCGTAAGGAAGGGCGTGATCCAACGGCCCGCCCTGCTCGTCTCTAAAGTCACAAAAAATCCATCGCAAAGAGTTTGCATATCGTTCGCTTCTGGCCGTGATCGCTGACTCCAAATCTCCCGCTCACGGTACCTTTAACGGGCTGATTTCCGGCCACTTAGCTCTTAAAGTAGCGCCTCAGGAAACACACTCTATCGTGTTGAAAAAAAAAGTAACCACAACATATTGACTTCTTGAGTCAAGAGGTTTATAGTGCCTTCTGCTCGGAGTGAGGCGGCTGGCGAGAGCGGGTCACGGGGTTCCAATCCCGACTCGGCAAGGTTTTTTGACTTCGCAAAACTGACCGTAGTTATCCGCAATACAACTTAGGTTTTTGAAGCGGCGATCACGCATCGTCGATGGCTTTTATTCCCCAAAATCGGCTCGCGTGCGGTCCCTGCGCGGGAAAGGTAAAATAGATGAACACGGCTGGCGGTGTGAAGATGACGAAGGTGTCCGCAAATGAAATCGCCCAACCGATCGCTTCCCCCGAGCGTAAGCCTGAGCGTGAGATCGCGCCGCTTGGTTTGAACGCCAAACGTGTTATCTCCAAACGCTACTCGCTGAAAGATGGACGCGGCGATTCATTGGAAGAATGGTCGGACATCGTCGCGCGCGTGGTCGCGCACGTCTCAGTAGCTGAGGCCGATCCGGAAAAGCGAGATGAGTTCTTTAGCGCCATGTCCGATATCATGTTGGCGCGTGAGTTCGTTCCCAACACGCCCTGTCTCGTGAATGCGGGCAAGCCCAACGGCCAACTGGCCGCCTGCTTTGTGCTCGATGTGCCTGACTCGATCGCCGGCATTATGAAGACGGCCACCGACGCCGCGATCATTCATCAGACCGGCGGCGGCACCGGCTTCACTTTTGAAAAGCTGCGACCGAGTGGCGCCATGGTTAGTACGACCCACGGCGTAGCCAGCGGCCCGGTGTCCTTCATGAACATCTTCAACACGACCACCGACACGGTAAAACAGGGTGGCGTGCGTCGCGGCGCGAACATGGGCATGATGCGCGTTACGCATCCGGATATTCTGCGTTTCATTCACGCCAAAAACGATCAGCACTCGCTGACTAACTTTAATATCTCGGTAAACGTTACCGACAAGTTCCTCGAGGCGGTCGATCACAACGAATGGTATCAACTCGATTTCGACGGCGAGGCCTGGAACGATCCGATTTTCGATCCGGTCACCGGGCGCGATTACGTCGTGTATCGGCGGCCAGATGGCTCGACGATCACGTTCCGCGATAAGGAGACGTTCGAAACCGCTGATCTTTCCGATGCGTTGATTGAAGAGCCGCCTGTCCCGGGCATGGCCTATGCGCCGGACATCTGGAACCGCATCATAGCCAGCGCCCATCGTTACGCTGAGCCGGGCATTGCCTTCATCGACGAGGTCAATCGCCACAATCACATGATGAGTTCGATGGGGCCGATTATGGCCAGCAATCCCTGCGGCGAACAATTCCTGCATTTTGCGAACTCGTGCAACCTCGGCTCGATCGACGTGGCCAAGTTTTACGATCGCGAAAATCGTCTGGATTGGGACCGTCTGCGCGAGGTCACGCACATGTGCACGCGTTTCCTCGATAACGTCATCGACACCTGCTCCTGGCCGCTGCCGGAAATAAACGACGTGGTGAAACGTACCCGGCCCCTGGGCCTGGGCATCATGGGTTTTGCCGACCTGTGTCTGAATCTGAAGATCACTTACGGCTCACCTGCTTCAATCGATTTAATGGATGAAGTAATGGGATTCGTTCGCCGCGAGGCCTGGAATGAAAGTCTGCGGCTGGGCGCAGAGCGCGGTGTGTTCCCGGAACACGAACCCAACCGCGAAGCCTATGCGGATTTTCTCTACAACGAAATTGGCATCTCTCGTGAAGTTTCGCTCACCCCGCGTAACTATGAGGTAACGACGATTGCTCCTACGGGCACGATTTCCCTGGTCGCAGAAACGTCGTCGGGTGTGGAACCGAACTTCTCATGGGCGTACGTGCGCAAGGACACTCTCGGCACCCGCACGTACGTTCACACTCTAGCCGCACAAGCGCTGGGTATCGACGTCGATCAGACCGATCCGGATTCAATCGACGCGGCCGCCGCCTATGTGGTCGAGCATGAACACGAATTGCCGTCTTATTTCATCTCCGCGATGTCCATCAGCGCAGAGCAGCATGTGCATGTCTTGGCCGCCGCTCAACGCAACGTCGATAACAGCGTCTCGAAAACCTGCAACGGTGCAGTCAACGACACGGTCGAGTCGGTCGATCATCTCTATCGCCTGGCGCAACAGCTTGGCTGTAAAGCCGTGAGTTACTATCGCGACGGCTCGCGCGAAAACCAGGTGCTCACTTCGATGAAGCAGGAACCAAAGCCTGAGACCGGAACGGTGGTCACGACTACAACTGTGGTCGAAGCGATCGAAGAACCGGCACCCGGCCACGGGTCAGAAGCCCGCGCGTCAGCAAGGGCTGAGTCTGAGAATGAGGCCGCAGCCAGACGCTTGGAAGAAGCAGAGGCAGCGGCCAGGCGACAGGGAGCGATCAGGCTTGAGCGTCCACGCGAACTGGTCGGCGCGACCTGGCGCATTCCTTTTGACGGACAGAACCTCTATGTCACCGTCAATCACGACAACCTGATGATTCAGGAAGTCTTTGCCACCGGTCCCATCAGTGGCGGGGTAGGCATGCTGGCTTCAAAGATGCTGCGCGGCGGATTCGACGCGGCCGAAGTCGCTTACAGCTTGAACAAAGTCACGGGCACGCACGCCGTATGGTTCAACGAGCGCCTGCTGACTTCGCCCGAACAAGCCGTGGCCGAATGCATCATGATCACCAACCGCCGCTTGAAAGGCCATCCCGATTCTGCACGGGCCCTCGGCAAACAGGCGCAAGGCTCAGGTGTGGGCACTCAGAACGTAGTCGGTGCGATCATGTCCACAATGATTGGCGTCTGCCCCGAATGCCGCGGGCAACTAGAACACGCGAGTGGGTGCGACTTCTGTCGGGATTGTGGTTATAGCAAGTGTAAGTAGCGCTAACAACAGAATGCGCAGTTTATGAGATTGACCTCTCTGGAGAATAACGATTATTCTCCAGTCGCTGGCACGACGCCCAATCTCTCGACTATGCCAACGAAAAACAAATCCATTCAATACGAAAAGGTTGAGAATCTCCGGTTCGATCCAGAAAATCCCCGATTTCCAACAACGCTGAACGGGGAGGATGAGGACGAAGTACTGGGGTGGATGCTGAAAGATGCCACGATCGTCGAGTTGATGGGATCTATCGGGGAGAAGGGATATTTTCCGGGAGAGCCACTCCTAGTTGTGCCGGCTAAGAAGACTGGGATGTATTACGTAGTAGAAGGGAACCGACGACTTTGTGCGGTCAAACTTCTACTTAAACCCAATCTTGCTCCCACGAAAAAGAAGTCTGTCCAGATTGCAAGCACAGAGGCTAAGCACCGTCCTCAAGATCTACCTGTGCTCGTTTATGACAGCCGCGACGAGATCCTTGACTACTTAGGATACCGTCATATCACTGGGATAAAGGAATGGGACGCGCTGGCGAAAGCGAAATATCTTGAGCAGTTATTTGAACGCGATCGAAAGGGGAAGTTATCCGACCGATTTAAGCGGTTAGCGAAGGGCATAGGTAGTAAGCCAAACTATGTAGCTCGCCTCCTAACCGGACTACATGTTTTTGATGAAATAGCAGAAAGCGACTTCTTCGACATTGAGGAATTAGACGAAGACTCAGTGGATTTCTCGATCCTTGTCACGGCATTGAGTTACAAAGAACTTACTGCTTTTCTGGGATTAAAAGCCTCAGACGATCCTGAACTGCCTGGATTGAACAAGAAAAGATTAAGAGAATTGACGCAGTGGCTCTTCGAAAAGATTGATGGCAAGCGGACGCGCTTGGGTGAGTCGAGAGAGCTAAAGAAGCTAAACGCGGTCGTACAGAGTCCCAAAGCTCTTGCGGCGTTCAGACGAGGTTCCGATCTTAGCGACGCCGCCTTATTGACCGGCGAACCCACTGGCGTCTTTAGGACCGCCGTCAATACATCGAAAACGCAGCTGCAAACGGCACGCGACTACAGCCATTTGGTTGAAGGCTTGACCACGGCTGATAGTGATGTGCTGGTTGAGATCCAAGGATTAGCTCGCGATTTGAAAATAGTCGTGGACAGCAAAGTAAGAGATGCCGGTTAACCGCTAGCGCTTATGCCGGTCATATCCTCATCATTTGTAAAACTGCAACGACTGCCTCGTCATGCGTTATTTGACGCGCACATATGGGTGGACTACATCGAACTGCTTTGTTTGTTTGGGTTGGACAAAGAAATTTCTAAGGCTGATTTTCTTCGGCACTACAAGAAGAGGCAGGACATTGGTGAAGCGCCGCCAAGCGAGCCTGCGGAAACTGAATTGGCGGTTGAATCAGTCGAGGGGGAAGAGTTTGACGACCTTGCACCTGCCGAACAGCGGGACCGCATGGAATTGAAAGTCGACGATTGGTTTCGACACTTGAGTTACCGATCCGGCGCATTCGATGATTTTTATCCCTTTCTGCTATCAGACGATCAGGACGTTCTGACGGTGAAGACTTCTCTGACTCTCCGCCATCAGTTGTATGTCTTCTTTCTTTTGTCCTCAAATCTTGCCTACTTCGGTCAGCATCAATCGAAACTCACGAGAAATTTTGAGGTGCTGAGCGCGGAAGTGGCTAAAACCTTTTTGCCCAACTCCGCTGAGGTGCACGTGTTCGGAGCAGGTCACAACGGTCGATATACCGGTAGTCTATGGAGAAAGATCGAAAGGCTAGCCAATGACCTGAAGGAGATGCCCTTGGTTAAGGCCACTGACTTTTCACCACACGACTCCGGCGACAAAGGTCTCGATATCGTCGCATGGGTGCCAATTGAAGATTCTATGCCGAACTTTCCGCTAATGTTTGGTCAATGCGCCTGCACACTCGACGATTGGGTGCAGAAGCAATCGTCATCTGCGGCCGATGCTTGGCGGAATACAATCCAGCTATCCAACGCGCCCGGCAACATCGCCTTCATTCCGTTCTGTCTGCGAAGACCAGATGGTTCTTGGCACAGGCGTCAAGATATTCATCAAACGATCTTGGTTGACCGTCTTCGCTTCATCTCTTTGTTGCGTGGAAAGTATTCCAGCCTGAAAGAGCAGTTCTCTGACGAAGGCATTCTCAAGATGTTGAGCCAAGAAGCCGCGATTGCGTAAACCAGTGCCCGCGAAAACCATCACAGCTATTTCATTGTTCTCGGGGTGCGGCGGTTTTGATTGGGGTGCCGCTCGGGCAGGAGTCGAAATTCTTTGGGCGAACGATATCGATGAACATGCAGCTGCGGCATATCAGTTGGTACTTCCCAACGTGACCTTCGTTCTGGACGACGTAAGGAACATCTCTGCGTTTCCGAGCGCGGATTTATTAATTGGCTGTTACCCATGTACTGGACTAAGCCTTGCGGCTCGTCGTCGTTGGAAACAGAATGCAACGAGAAATTTGGATGAGGCAGAGGGTAATTTTCTCTATTGGAGCTTTCTGCGAGCACTCAAACAGGTCAGGCCCAGATACTTCATTGTTGAGAATGTCGTGGGCATGGTAACCGCGGGCAACGGCTGGTTCTTCGATGAGCAGATCAGGAAATTTAGTGGGGCAGGTTACAGGGTGGCCTATGCAATCCTGAACGCTGGTGATTACGGCGTCGCACAATCTCGCAAACGAGTATTCATTGTCGGACTGCGCAAAGACATTAAGGATTTTGTATATACATTTCCTCTAACCACCCACGGGCCGAAACGTCAGGTTCCCTATGTTACGCTAAGAGATGTCCTCGGGGATATGACGACGCTCCCAGATGATTCTTACTATGATGGATCATTTCACGGTCACTATTTAACGCGCAATCGAAAGCGCGGTTGGGATCAATTGAGTTACACGATAGTTGCTAACGGTCACCACACACCTCTACACCCGTCTGGATCTCCGATGACATTCGTTAGAAAAGATACGTGGCAGCTGCAAGGAGATATCAACCGACGGTTATCCTGGCGCGAATGCGCGGTCATTCAAGGGTTGCCGAGCAATGCTATTCCTTCGGGAGATCTCTTCGACAAGTATAGGGTGATCGGTAGCGCCGTTCCTCCGCTTTTTGGCGAGCGACTCATTGATCCAATAATTCAGTATGAGGAAAGCATCTAAGATAAGTTCGAATAGAATCGTTTCAGGAAAAAAGTCCCCCAGCTTCACCCGCTTGCGCTCATCCTCTGCGGAAGCCAGCCGACATCTCGCTGCGATCAAGTCTACTTCAAAGGCAGAATGCTTACTTCGTAGCACGCTTTGGCGCCGCGGTCTCCGATTTCGAAAAAATGTAAACACATTGCCCGGAAAGCCTGACATCGTCTTTTCGAAGGAACATCTTGCCGTGTTTTGTGATGGAGATTTTTGGCATGGAAGAAATTGGAGGCGAAGCAAGAAACGTTTACTAGTCGGGCCGAACGCGGAATATTGGGTAGCCAAGATTCTTCGGAACAAGCAGCGTGATCGGACGAATCAGAAACTATTGGAGAAGATGGGATGGCGTGTTCTGAGGTTCTGGGAAACGGATATTCTGCTCGATCATCACAAGATCGCTGATAGTATTCTTGAACATCTCCCGCGATGAACCGATTGATTGTCCTGTTCAGCGAAGGCCATGCCTTTACTCACTGCAAGTATTGACTTTTGGCATTTCAGCGAATATCTTGCTGGTCGTTTCAAGAAGGGCTGAATTCCCACGGGCCTCTGCTCAATGCACACTCGCCAATCCAGCCTATCTCAATTGTCCCTCGAAGAGGACTGTCCGCGACATGGTTCGACAAGGTTCCCTTACCATAAGTGAGTTTCTAGAATATCTGGCTCCAGGCATTTGGACGTCAGTCGATCTGCTAAGTTGGCCGCCCGATGTCTTTGCGCTGGTAGCCGCATTACTTCAAAAGTCGGGCGCGTATACCAATCTCGTCAGGGAATGGCAGCTAGATCGAGGGCGTGTTTGGTGCGATGACGTTGCGAAGATCGGGAAGGCTTGGCGCAATAGTTCAACCTCCAAAAAGGAGCTTCCAAATCAAGTGTCCCGCATGTGGGGCGTTGTCACCGCGTCGTGCGAAATTGAAATGAATTCCATCTGCACTAACGACGAACTCTGCTCTGCGCTGTTTCACTTGATAGCATCATCTGACGAAGCTAGTCACGGGGCAGGGATACCGCCGATCGACGATACTTTCGAAGAGATTGCTCGAGACTTTTTGGACGAAAGAGCCACGCTTTGCAAACTTATCAACCCGTCCCGATTGCGAGTGCTGCCAAAACTCCACACTCCACAGAGCGGTATCACCATCCGCTCATTAACTCACCATTTGGCATTATGTCCTGCCAGCGAAGTCCAGCCTCTGTGGAATATTCTGCCAAAAGACATAACCTCAGAAGAACTGAACTTGTTGGTTTTGCCGTGGCCAACAGTTGTCGATACCAACCAGTTCAGGCCAACCGGTACGAGTAGACTGGGTTCCATGCCCAAACAGATGCAATTCTTCTCGTACGAGCCGCGACTTGAAGAAGAGTTTCTCAAGCGCTTGCAGTCAACAATCAACAACGCGCAACTACTTGTTGAAGACCACATTCATGGCGTGATTTTCCCAGAGTTGTCATTGACGAAAGCAAACCACGATATTGCTCGGGATGAGGTGCTTAAGCGTTCGGCGTTCTTAATTTCGGGAGTCCACGAGAATCCATTAACCGAACGAGACTATGCACGGAATTATGTGGCCTTAGACGTCCCGGTCGGAGAACATTGTATTCCGCTTACTCAGGACAAGCACCATCGTTGGCTTCTCAACCATGATCAAATCCTTCAGTATGAATTACAAGATAGTCTTGATGCGGATAACTCCTGGTGGGAAAACACGGAGATTCCGGAGAGGAAGTTGGTCTTCGTTTCCATGCGGCCCTGGTTGACTCTTTGTGTGCTCATCTGTGAGGATCTGGCGCGACAGGATCCAGTTTCCGATATAGTTCGAGCTGTTGGTCCAAACTTGGTAGTTGCATTGCTGATGGACGGTCCTCAACTCACACATCGATGGGCCGCCCGTTACGCGACTGTCCTCGCGGATGACCCGGGATCTTCGGTACTCACCGTGACCAGTCTCGGAATGGCAGAGCGCAGCAGAGCATTGGATGATCTCGGTAATCCGAATCCACCTCGGTCGCGTGTCGTAGCCTTATGGAAGGATGGCGTTAAGGGTACTCAACCAATAGAACTGCCAGGCAAGGCTGAAGGAGTAATTCTGAGATTGAAGGTAGAGTCTCGAGAGGAGTTCTCTGCCGATGGTCGCGGCGATCTGAAAAAAACAAGATATCCGGTTCTGGTGGAGAAGTTGTACTGTTAGCACACTATTTAATCAATTGACGGAAACAGGGTGAGATGGTATAAGAACCAAGGGCAAAATGGGCTTCAGCCCCGTCGACAGAGGCTATTCAGGAGGGTTGGTTAATGAAAGAATTAGAGGCTTCGGACGCGTCAATGCTGGCGCGAATAGCCGAAACTATTGAAATTCGACAGATTTCGACCGGGGAATTGCGAGTCTTAACAGATAGACTACAAACCCCCGAGGCCAAAACAATTGCCCGCGCAATCGTTAATCCAGAGGCACCTGGAATACAAAGCGACATCCAAGCGACCGCCGAAGCTTTTCGACACTGGGCAGGAACGAACACAGTCTGAATTCGCCAGATCGATCCAGTGCTTCGTTGTCCCCCAAAACGTCTCACTAGTTGGAACTCAAACCGATTATCTCTATGGCCCGCTTTCGCGGGCTTTTGTTTTCAATATTCATCGTCAACCCAGCCTTGAAAAGGCTGGGCTATTTTCATTCGTCCGCTGACACAGACGATCGCGCCGTGCTCCCTGTCTCATGTTGAATCTATGATCGGGTCGCTACCGCTCCCGGTTCTGTAGCCGCACCGTTTACAGAACCTGACTTACATTTCAATCACGCATAAAGACCGACAGCTACGGCACGGAAGAGAAACAAGATCGCTTGCGCTTGCGTTTAACTTGTAAGGAGAAACAATGCCTTACAATCAAACTACGACTCTGCAAACAATCAAGCTCGAAACAATCATGCCTCGAACAAATTCATCGGAAGAAGCGACATCACAAACAAGTGCAGCACGATCAACCGCCCACCAAATAACGTTGGCCCGCACAAGCAGACGCACGGGAACAAATCGCTTTATTGCTTTATGTTCGGCACTAGCGCTGATTCTTATCCTGACAAGCCCGGCAATCGCCCAAAACAATCCAGAGTTGGCCAAGCTCATCACAACCGGGCAACAGCAATTGGCAGCGGCGCGCACGGCTAATACTGAAGAAGGATATCGTTTAGCGGAGACGACATTTGAACGGGCGGTGCAGCTCGATGCGAAAGCAGCGATGGCCCGTGTTTATCTCGGACTTGCGCGAATGGAATTATCAGGATGGATTGCCAGACAGGGACGCTTTGGTCCTTCCGGCGAAGTGATGAATAAGGCGATTGCCGACCTGGATGCTGCAGTCGTGCTCGGTCCTGACAATTTGCAGGTGCGAATGTTGCGCGGATCCAGCTATGCGGAGTTTCCGAGCTTTCTAAACAAAGGCACTCTGGCGCGTGAAGACCTGGAGGTCGTCGTGCATCATCCGACATTCGCGTCGCAAAGCAGTGACCTGCGGGCGCGCGTCTATTTCACGCTCGGTCGCGTATATGCGGCGGCCGGAGAAGTTGAAAAAGCCCGAGCCTCATGGAAGGCGGCAGTAGCTGCAAACCCACAGGGCCGCGACGGCCAGGCAGCGCAACGCGAGTTGGACAAACTTGCTACGCCCGTTGTGGCTACAGATGTCGCAGGGCGCCGAATGCCGGATCGCTTTCCTCGGATACCTTTGGAAACGTCTCCGATTATGGTGGCAGCTACGGTCACGTTTCCCGACCATCAAGGGGACTGGGAGCGCGCATCTCTGCCGGATTCCATCAAGGCCTTTCTTGCGAAACTGGAAAAGCAGCCGGGCTTGCTCGGCGTACACGCGCTGTCGAGCGTTGACCACCGGGGCATGCTCGTGATCCTGACGTGGTGGGAGAATAAGCAGGCGCTCAACAATTGGTTCTACAGCGAAGCTCACCAGGGAATTATTAGTCAGTTCTACGGCAACCGTCCGCTGGCATCCGGCGCCGCCGCGCCAAACACTCCCGTCGGCGGAATGGGACAAGTCGGTATTGAGTTGTTCACGGCACTGCCGGGAGGAATGAAGTTTGGTGGTGGGCTGACTCCATCACGAGCTGAGAAGCATTGAAGATCGTGGATTGCGTCTGCTGATCCCACAACCCATTTGAGTACCAACGTAAACATTAATTCGATTAACACGTCTATAAAGTAGTCGCTCTTTCCAAAGATCAAGACGGTGAAGTTAGAAGGTGTAGTAAATGTTTCTGCCCAAGGTTCTGCCCAAGGTATTGAGGCTGCTGACAGTTTCCGCGATCGTCTTTCTCTCTCTCAATATAGGTTTAGCGCAACAGAAATTAGGTGACTTGAAGATCGTTCCTTACGTATTCGAGAGTTCAAAGAAGGAAAGAGTTGATGCTGAGTTGGGGCGGCTACTCGTCCCTGAGAATCGTAGTAACCCTCAGAGCAAACTGATCGAACTCGCCTTTGTCAGATTCAAAAGCACTTCACAGCATCCCGGTTCACCAATCATTTATCTCTCCGGCGGGCCCGGAAATTCGGGAATCCAGCAGGCGCAAGGCAGCCGCTTCCCCCTTTTTATGGCGATGCGCCAGATTGCGGATGTGATCGCCCTCGACCAACGCGGCACGGGAATGTCTAAGCCAAATCTGACTTGCAGTCAACCATTGGATTTTCCTCTCGACGAGCCGCTGACTCGCGATTCGCTGCTTCGCATCTACAAAGAACAATCGCGCGCCTGCGCGCAACGCTGGCAATCTGAAGGTGTAGATTTGCGCGGCTATAACACGAACGAGAGTGCGGATGATTTGGAATCCCTGCGCATCGCCATCGGCGCGCCGAAGATTAGTCTTTGGGGAATCAGCTATGGAACGCATTTGGGTTTAGCGGCCATTCGCCGGCACGGCCAAAACATTGACCGCGCGATCCTGGCGGGCATCGAAGGTCCCGACCATACAGACAAACTGCCGAGCAACTATCGCAAGCATCTTGAAATGGTTAATCAACTCGTGAAAGCGGATGCAGATCTGAGTAAGACAATTCCTGATTTCATGGGACTGGTGAACAGCGTCATTGCGAGGCTTGATAAAGAGCCGGCGGTTATTGAAGTAAAGGACCCGTCGACCAGACAGACGGTCAAGGTTATCATCTCTGGTTTCCTGTTCCGGCAACTGCTCGATAATCTGTACGGCACCGACACGCTTCCATACTCTCCTTACATTTTCTTCTCGGCTTCGAAGGGCGATTATTCGATCATCACTTATCTGCTGTTTCAAAGCCGATCAAGTATAGGTTCGGCGATGGCGTTCATGATGGATTGTTCGTCAGGCGTCTCTCGCGCTCGTTACCGCAGAGAGCAGCGCGAGAATGGGGATTTGCTATTCAGTGATATCAACTTTCCGTTCATGGAGGTTTGCGAGGCCTGGGGCAATCCGGATCTGGGAAAGACTTTTCGATCGCCTATCAAATCGAAAGTGCCCGTGCTCTTTATCAGCGGCACGCTCGACGCAAAAACGCCGCCCAGTAACGCCAAAGAGATCAAGCGGGGTTTTCCCAAAGGGTTGCACCTCATTATTGATGGCGCCACGCATAGCGACCCTTTGTTTCTTTCTTCTCCGAAGATTAAGGACGCGATGCTGGAGTTTATGAACGGCGGCAGAGTGTCAACCACAAGAATTACTCTGCCACCAATGAAGTTTGTTATGCGCAACCCATTGGAGACGCGGTAGGGCGCAGGAGGCGGAGTCCGCTGACGCGGACGGCGCCATCCCTAACGGTTGGGGCTACTGACACTCATTTGCGTGGCGCGCTCGATGCGGACAGTGACTGTCCGCGCTCGCAGCAAGAAATCGACGCTCCCACCTGTTACAATCGTTACGACTAAAATCAACTCAATCATCGAGGGAGATAACAGTCATGGCAAAACGCACAGCGAGCGCGGTTTGGGAAGGTACGCTCAGAGAAGGCAAGGGCACGGTCAAATTAGGCAGCGGGGCATTCACAGGTCAATACTCTTTTGCCTCAAGATTTGAAGAAGGCACCGGCACGAACCCGGAAGAGTTGATCGGCGCAGCGCACGCCGGATGCTTTTCGATGGCCCTGGCGGCCGGCTTGACGAAGGCCGGGCTTAAGCCAACGCGCATCAGCACGACGGCGAATGTCAGTCTTGAAAAGGTTGGCGAAGGTTTCAAGATCACGACGATCGAACTCAACACTGAAGGCGAAGTGCCCGGTATCGACGAGAAGACGTTTCTCGAGCAGGCGGAAACGGCGAAGAAGAATTGTCCGGTGTCACAGGCCCTGGCGGGGACCGAGATCAAGCTGAACGCGAAGTTGGTTCGGAGCGCGGCAGGCGCCTAAACAGCCGTTTTCAGTTCAAATCTAACGCAGAGGGCGCCGAGGTTTTTCGCAAAGGTACGCAGAGGAAATCTTTTGCGTCATGGGGATGTCCGCGCTCCAGAGGATTAGCCACCCGCTACCGCGGGCGGTACTGACATCATTATGGCCGATCCGCACGCAGGATGCTTGCGCTCCTCAGAGCCTATTTCCCAAGCGAAATATATATCCTGAGGTTGACTTATGGTGCTCGTTAACGTAGGGTGGTTGTCGAACCGAGTCCAGCTTACTCTGCTCTCAGCTCCTCTGGCATCTTCCAGATCACCTGATAATTCACAGCTCACTTACTAAACATAAACATCTGTCGATCAGTCTGAAGCCATTGTCCCGACCGTTTCTGCCGAATGAGCAGAGTGGCGGTTGTGTACGAGCTGCGAGCATCGGAGGGCAACTTTCAGGTTGCGGCTTCAGGACCCAAGCTAAAGCCTGAACTCGAAAACGATAACCAAGGAGATTGAGGTAATTATGAAGACAAATATCACCCCATTACATGACCGCGTGATTGTGAAGCGCATTGACGAAGGCGAACAGATTCGCGGCGGCATCATCATCCCCGACAGCGCGAAAGAAAAGCCGCAGGAAGGCGAAGTAATCGCGGCCGGCGAGGGAAAATACAAGGAAGACGGAACGCGCCAACCTCTGGATGTTAAGCGGGGCGACCGGGTCCTCTTTGGCAAGTACAGCAGCTCGGAAATCAAAATCGACGGCGAAGAGCTGTTGATTATGCGCGAGGACGAGATTCTCGGAATCATCACACGCGCTGGTGCTGCTGCCGGTGGGAAGAAGAGCAAATAGGTTCACGCAACTTTTAAGCTGCGTTAGAACCAGAACGCAAATTAACAATTTGCGCTACCACAGCAGACTAACAGTTTGCGTTTCAACTTTTGAATTGGAGAAAAGATAAAAATTATGGCAAAGCAAATTACACATGGCGAAGAATCTCGGGCGGCGATTCTGCGGGGCGTTAACCAACTCGCCGACGCGGTGAAAATCACGCTCGGTCCGAAAGGACGCAACGTCGTTCTCGGTAAGACATATGGCAGCCCGACAATCACTAAAGACGGCGTGACCGTGGCGAAAGAGATTGAGCTTAAAGATCCGACGGAGAACATGGGCGCGCAGATGGTGCGCGAAGTGGCCTCCAAAACCAGCGACGTCGCCGGCGATGGCACCACCACGGCCACCGTTTTGGCGCAGGCGATTTACCGCGAGGGCGTGAAGACCGTCGCCGCGGGCGCAAATCCCATGGCCTTGAAGCGCGGCATCGACAAAGCAGTTGAGCGTGCGACTGCGGCAATCAAGAAACTGGCCAAGCCGGTCGCCGGCGACATGATTGCGCAGGTCGGCACCATCTCCGCAAACGGTGACGCCACCATTGGCGCGCTGATCGCCGAAGCGATGAAAAAGGTCGGCAAGGACGGCGTAATTACCGTCGAAGATGCCAAGACGATGGAGACGGACCTGGAATTTGTCGAAGGGATGCAGTTCGATCGCGGCTATCTGTCGCCTTATTTCATTACCGACGCCGAAAAGATGGAAGCCGTCCTCCAGAATCCAGTCATTCTTTTGAGCGAAAAGAAAATATCTTCGATGAGAGACTTGCTGCCCATTCTGGAACAGATCGCGAAGGTGGGCAAGCCGATTCTAATAATCGCGGAAGACGTTGAAGGGGAAGCCCTGGCAACTCTGGTCGTTAACAAACTGCGCGGCACGATCAACGTGGCGGCAGTCAAGGCCCCGGGCTTTGGCGATCGACGCAAGGAGATGCTGCAGGATATCGCGATTCTGACCGGGGCCAAGGTCATCAGTGAAGACCTCGGGATTAAACTCGAGAACGTCACGGTCGAAGACCTGGGAAGCGCCAAGAAGGTGACGATCAATAAAGACAACACGATCATCATCGACGGGGCCGGCAACACGGACGACTTAAAGGCTCGCGTCAAAACGCTCAAGGCCCAGATTGAAGACAGCTCGTCAGACTATGATCGCGAGAAACTGCAAGAGCGTCTCGCGAAACTCGTCGGCGGCGTAGCAGTGATCCGAGTGGGTGCAGCTACGGAAACTGAACTTAAAGAGAAAAAGGCGCGCGTTGAAGACGCGATGAATGCGACCCGCGCAGCCGTTGAAGAAGGCATAGTAGCCGGCGGCGGCGTGGCCTTGATTCGCGCGGCGAAGGCTTTGGACAAGTTTAAAATCTTCGATGCTGATAATGAGAACGAATCCACGGGCGATCCGGACGAGCAGATTGGCGTCAACATCGTGAAGCGAGCGCTGGAAGAGCCTCTGCGTCAGATCGTACAGAATGCCGGCCAGGAAGGCGCGGTGATAGTAGAGAAAGTCCGCGCTAACAAAGACCCCAACTTCGGCTATAACGCCGAAACCGAAACTTTCGAGGACCTTGTGGCCGCGGGGATAATTGATCCCGCGAAAGTCACGCGTTGCGCGTTGCAAAACGCCGCATCGATTGCGGGCTTAATGCTAACAACTGAGGCCCTCATTTCTGAGCTACAGGAAGATGATAAGCCACGGGCAATGCCCGGCGGCATGGATATGTAATCCCAACGTCCTTTAGCAAATTGGGAAGCTACCATGTCAGGCATGCAGCTTCTGTTGACTCGCCAAAGAGAAGTCTCTTGGGGTGGGACCCCATCAGGGGGAAAAGGTAAGAAACTATGAGTATGAAACTTTATGTCGGTAATCTCTCGTTTGACACGTCGAGCAACGAGCTGCAAACACTGTTCGCGCAAGCGGGCACAGTCGAAAGCGTATCCTTGATTGAAGATCGCGAAACCGGTCGCTCACGCGGCTTCGGTTTTGTCGAGATGCAAACCAAGGAAGAAGGCGCTGCTGCTATCGCGCAGTTCAATGGTAAAGACCTGGGCGGACGTGCGCTGAAGGTTAACGAAGCCAAGCCCCGCGAAGATCGCGGCAATGGCGGCGGTCGCAACGGCGGCTCGCGTTACTAAGTAGAAGTGTATTGCTTCTCACGAGCCTCCGGTGGAAATTTCGCCGGGGGCTTTGTTTTTGTCTTCATCAACCGATCCATAACCCAGGAAACTATCACCCGCGGACGCTGATTGCGGCGGGCGCGGGCCAGTGATATAAGACTTACCAGAAAGCAAGCACTTTAAGGAGACGCAGTGAGTGGTGAATTTAGTTTCACTTTCTGGCGACGATTTTCCACAAGGAGAGAGACATGGGAGAACGATATAAAGCAACACTGGAACAGAAGATCAAGGAATTTGGTGGCAGCAATTTGCGCGTCTTCATAAATGCCGAGGGAGTCAATCCGCACTACAAGCAACACCTCGAAGATACTTTCCGGGAGGCCGGCGTCCGCTTTGTTTCCAGCCGCGCCGAAGCAAATTTTGTTTTCGATGGCGATTGTGAGCCGAATTATTTACCGGGCCAGATCGTCGCTTTCTTTACCAACGGCAACCTCGCTTTTGCCGGCGGGTTTTAGTCGAGTTGTAATAGTCCAAACCGTTTTAGAGCGGTCGCCGGGGCGTTCGGCGCCGCTTATTCCCTCGTCTCCTCACGTCACGCTATCGCCGTGATAACCCTCCATGCTCAACGTATGGCACGATAGGTGCTCTATAGCGAATGGAATTTCAGAATGGCCTGTATGAGAGCGTATTCACTGTGCAAAAGTGTGTACGATTAGGACGGAGGAAAGTATGAAAAGGATTCTATCGAGCCTGTTGATAGTGCTAATACTGGTGTTTTCGGCCGGGCCGATCGCGTCGTCGCAAACCAGACGGCATCGCCGCCATAGCCGGACTTTTTGGCAAAAGCATCGCGACAAACTTACCGTTGCGGGGACGACGGTCGCCGGCGCCGCTATTGGCGGGGCGGCGAAAGGCAAGAAGGGCGCACTTATCGGCGCTGGTGTCGGGGCCGGAAGCGGGGCCATCTACACCTATAAGATTCGGAAGCGTCACCGACATCGCCGGTATTAACGACGACTACAATTGCGCTTTGGGGCGGGCGGCTCTTTTTGAGTCAAGTGCAATAAGGTCGCAAACAGATCTTATGCCGATGTTCATCATCGGCATAAGTCTCAACAAAACCATAAAGGCCTCTAAAGCGTCTAACTTGGTAGGCGAGCAAGGAGGTCTATTATGAGACGAAAATATTTACGCAGGATCGGGGGGTTGATTCTGGCGTTGTTGGTGCTCCCCGGAGTTGCAGCTTTGTCGAGCACGACGGCGCAGGCTCAGCGACGAATCGTAGTCGTCCGGCCGTACCGACCAATCTACCGGCGGTTTTATAATCCCTGGTGGGGATACGGGCCATGGGGTTACGACCCATACTCCGACTATTACAGCCGTTATGGTCACTATGTCTTTAGAAGTTCAGAGTCCGCTTTTAATCAGGGTTACAAGGACGGAATAAAGACGGGTGAGGGTGACGTCAAACATCGTCGCAGCTACGACCCGCAAAGGTCGCATTACTTCCAGGAGGCTGGGTTCGGTAATTTTGGAGAGGTTTACCGGCAGGGCTTTGTCCGAGGATACGCTGACAGTTATCGATCCTAGGTTGCCATTCCGAAGTTGATTGACCCGCTGATCTTGATTCAGCAATGCCGCGATGAGAGTCGCGGCATTTTTGTGTTTCCGCAGACCCGTTGTTCAAAGGACAATTTCCGCGAACAATTGTTCGCTGATCGACGTACTCGGTTTGGCTTTGCTCCCGGTACAAACAGGCCGATAATAACCGCGAAAGGAAGCGAGCATGTTCTGTCCCCAGTGCGGAAATGAATCGACGACGGGCCAGCATTACTGCAGGTCTTGCGGCTCTAATCTTAAAGTCATCGGGAAGGCAGTTTCACTCAGCGATGCCATCTCGAAAACCGACGGCGTGCCCGCGAAGATCAAAGAGATCATGAGCAACATCAAGATCGCTCATGTCACGGAAGAAGTTTCGCGGGCGATGGATAAGATGCACAGCGAGATCGCCCGCAGCACGGTTGAGCACCACCGCGAGTCTCCGTGGAAAAAAGAAAAAACCCCTGCGGAGCGGCGCGAACGTCATCTGGTAAAAGGCGCAGTGAAGCTGTTTGGGGGCGGTGGCCTGACAATCTTTTTATATTTTCTTGCTCATGCGCTGGTGCTTAAGTTACCGCCGGATTTCCTGGCCAGGATTCCGTTCGAGGTAGATCCCGTCGTGCACGTGTTGTGGTTGATTGGTTTGATTCCTATGCTTTCAGGCCTCGGCCACATCATCGCCGGCCTCACCGTCAGACCCGAACCTGCAAAACAAATCGAGTTTCCCGAGCAATCGCCGTTAAGGCCGTTAAGGATTGACCCGGTCGCAGCAGAGACTGTTCCGTACGAGTCGAAACAAACGACGACCACGCGAGAGGCGCCTCCAAGCGTCACCGATCGGACTACTAACATCCTTGAGCGAGATCCCACGCACCGAACCAGCGAAGGATTCTAAACACAGCATTAACGAGTAGCATAAAACTCTCGCACGCCCGCCAAAGATATTCGATCACGTTCGGAGAAAGGGTTTATAATGAGCTCAATCAACCCTGACTCTTCCCGAGCGCCGGGAGCAACATTGTTCCCGGTACGGCACCTTAAGGAGGCCGCAACATGAGATACAAGTTCGCAAAAGCCAAACTCGTTGTAGTGACCTTAGCCTCTGTGCTTTCAGTCGGCGCAGCGGCAGCCACAATCTCAAACGCGCAGGAAGATCGAAAACCACAGGTTGAGAGCCCAAGGAATGAGAGTCCGCCAAGCGCCCCAGCTCCTTCTGCGCCCTCAAGTCCTTCAAGCCCACCAAGTGAATCGCCTCGCAGTACCGAGCTGAGTCGTAGCAATGACAGCGGCAACAGCAGTCGCGGCAACGATAACGGCAACAGCAGTCGAAGTAATGATAGCCGTAACATTAGTCGGAGCAACGATAGCGGCAGCAGCCGCAGCCGCGATGTTGGTGGAGGCGATTCAACTCGAGGAAACCGGGACGAGGGTGCGGGTCGTACAGGAGGGAGTGACAGTCGAAGGTCCGTAAGCGACAGTAGCGGGTCCCAAACCGGTGGAACTTTTGAGGGAGATGGTAGCGGGAACCGGCGCGATCGGATCAGAGACGAAAGTTCTCCAGTAACAACCTCTGGCGACCGACACGGCAATCGTGATCGAACTGGGGACGGCGATCGCGACAAAGACCGGAACAAGGATCGGGATAAGGACCGTGATAAGGATAAAGATCGCGACCGCGACAAGGACCGGAACAAGGATCGGGATAAGGACCGCGATAAGAATAAAGATCGCGACCGCGACAAGGACCGGAACAAGGATCGGGATAAGGACCGCGATCGGGATAGGCATCGCGACCGCGACAAAGACCGCGACAAGGATCGCGATAAGGACCGCGATCGGGATAGGCATCGCGACCGCGACAAAGACCGCGACAAGGATCGCGATAAGGACCGCGACAAGGATCGCGACAAGGATCGCGACAAAGACCGCGACCGTGGCCGGCACCGAGACCGCGATCGATATCGCGACTACGGGTCGATCACTGTTTATCAATCTGAGACCTATGGCAACTACGGTTATAGTCGGAGTGCGTACGACCAGGGCTACGAAGATGGTTTGTACACGGGCGCCAACGACGCTCGCCGAGGACAGAGCTATGACCCCTGGCGTTCTCACTTTTTCGGCAGAGGCACCGGTGGCTACAATTCACAGTTTGGAAGTCGCGACGTTTATCAGCAGGCATACCGTGACGGCTTCCTGGCTGGCTATCAGGAGGGCTACCAGAATTGGCAGCGCTATTTTGCCGGAGGCTATCTCCACCGATAGAACTCGTAATCGGGTACATGCCATGGGAAAAGCCGCGGCGTTGTGCGGTGTTGTAACGAGGCGCTCGCCGGACGTCACTCAACGCATATCCGACTTGGTGCACACGATATCGTTTGTAGGCGAGCTCGTCACAATAGATTTTGCTTCCAACTTGAGTTGGACAACTCGTCTTGATTCATCGGCATAGCAATTGCCAATCGCGCGAGCGGAGGGTTTAGACATGAAATCAAACAATCTCAGGAACACGATCGGGAGAATCTTGGTGGCCTTGGCATTTCTGGTGAGCGTGGGACTGGCGGCGAGCACTGCGGTGCAGGCCCAGTGGCAGGATCGCGACCAGGATCGCCGGGATCGTGACCGGGACTATCGCCGGAACCGTGACCGGGACTATCGGCGCGATCAGGATCGCGATTACCGTCGGAATGATCAGTACGGCCGTAACGGTGGTTATGGCAATGGCGGTTATGGCAACGGCGGTTACGGCAACGGCGGTTATGGTGGTTACGGTAACGGCAACCAAGTGGCGCTGAACCAGGGTTTTCAGGACGGGCTCTACACCGGTTCCAGCGATGCACAACGAGGGCAGAACTACGACCCGCAAAGATCTCACTTTTACCGAAACGGACATGGTGACAACGGCGGCTACGGAAGCTACGGCAGGTATGGCAACAACTACCAGTATCAGCAGGCCTACCGCAGTGGTTTCCTGCGGGGCTATGACCAGGGTTTCCAGCGCTATGGCGGTTACAACAACAATCGTCGTAATAACAGGAACTACGGCCGGTTTCCGTTTCCCTGGTAATGAGTCGTAGTTGAATTTTAGGCTGGCGGTCTCCAGACTGAGCCTACGCCCTGACAAACCGAGCGGTGTCGCTGACTTTCGTCGGCGACGTCGCTCATTTTCTGTCTGGGAACCGCATCGCTTTCTGCCTCGATCAATCCCGCTGAGGCAAACCAATGTCCTCGCCAGACTCGCCTACTCATCGTCCCTTGTGGTATCTAGTAATTTCCAAAATCACAGATTGGGGATTTCCGGGCGAACTTTTTCCCGCCCGTTTGTATATGAACCAAATAGAAGAAAGCAGGAGGAAGGCGATGGAGATAAAGCTCTTGAGGACCATTGTGCTGGCGATGATTGCCGGACTCGCTCTGGTTGGTGGCGTCTCAGCTCAGGAGATGAGCGCGCATCATCATCCGGGTACAGGCAATTCTGATAACGCGAATCCAGAAACCATTCAGGACTGGGCCAAAGAACGTTTGGCAAAAGTCGCCGCGGCATCGCGAGTGGGTGACCGTCAAAAATGGGAATCGCGAAGTCAATGCCTTTGTCGTCTATCCCCAGGTCAATAAGAAAGCGACCGCTGTCGTCGTGATCCACGAGATTTTCGGGATGAGCGACTGGGTGCAGCAACTCACCGACGAGTTGGCCGAAGCCGGCTATATCGCGATCGCGCCCGACCTGTTGTCCGGCATGGGGCCAAAGGGCGGCGGGACAAGTGATTTCGACGCCAACAGCGTGCGCCAGGCGATTCAAAAACTGCCGCCCGATCAGATTACTGCCGATTTGAATGCCGTGGCTGATTATGTGTCGAAACTCCCGGCCGCGAATGGCAAGGTCGCGGTCGCCGGATTCTGTTGGGGTGGCACCGAAACGTTTCGCTTTGCGACCAATCGCCCCAGCCTGAAGGCTGCGTTTGTTTTCTACGGCACTTCGCCATGGACGAAAGAAAATACAGTAGACAAAGATGCCCTGGCGCGCATTAAGGCTCCCGTGTATGGCTTCTATGCCGACAACGACATGCGCGTAAATGCCACAGTGCCTCCGGCCGTCGAAGCGATGAAAGAACTCAACAAGACTTACGAGCCGGTGACTTATCAAGGCGCGGGGCACGGTTTCATGCGCGCCGGTGAGCCGAACGCACCTGAGCCAAAGGCGCCGGTTGCCAAGGGCGATGAAGCAGCCGACAAAAAGGCAGTTGACGATTATCAGAAGGCGTTGGCAGCTTACAAGGCAAATCGTAAAGCCCGCGATGAGGCGTGGGTTCGGTGGAAGGCAATAGTCGCAAAGCTCTAAGTTCTTGCGGAGATCAATGAAGAAGAGACTGACGCTTGGTTTGGTCGTGATCGCTCTGATGATCGCGACCCGATCCTTCTGTCCTGAACAAGTTAGCAGCGCGCCGAAAGCCGAGGATGACTTTCAACTCGTTAAAGTCGCGGATGGAATTTACGCGGCGATTGCCAGGCCGGGAGGTTTGGCATCGGGAAATGCCGGCTTTGTCATTGGCGATGAAGGCGTTTTGATTTTTGATACATTTCTAACTCCGGCAGCGATCGAAGAGCTCATCGGCGCGATCGAAACGCAAACCAAACTCCCCATTAAGTACGCCGTCAACAGCCACTATCACCTCGACCACACTGGTGGAAATCAAGTGTTGTTGGCCCGCGGCGTTCCCATCATCGCACACGATAACGTCTCGCAATGGCAGACGACCAGGAACCGGCGCTTTCTGCCGGCACCGGAAGAATTGCAAAAGCGGCGTGCGGATGCGGCGAAACAGTTGAGCGAAACTTCACCGGATCAAACCGAGAAGCGGACGCAGTTAGAGCGCCAGATTCGCCGGCTCGACGCCATGCTGACCATCAAGCTAACGAATCCGACCCTGACGTTCGGCTCCGGTGTCATGCATCTCTATTTGGGAAAACGCGAGGTTGTGTTGTTCACCCTGCCCGGTCATACAGGGGGAGACGTGTTCGCGTACGTGCCCGACGCTAAGGTGGTCTTCACCGGCGATCTCGGCTGGTCGAAGACGCTTCCCAACCTGGTCGACGCAACCGTGAATGATTGGGTCCCCACGCTTGATAAGATCCTGAATCAATATCCCATGGCGAAGTTTATTCCAGGCCATGGCAATGTCGCCGAAGCGCGGGAGATTAAGGATTTCAGGGACTATCTTGACGACCTGCGCACGCGAGTGAGGCAGGGAATCGCGAATGGCTTGACTATTGATCAGGCGAAGGAGCAGTTGAAACTTCCCGAGAAGTACAAAACTTTCGCGTTTCAGAACTTCGCGACTCCGAACGTCGAGGATATGTATAAGGAGTTGAAGGGTACGAAGCAGATGAACTAGGGCGGCAGTAATTCCGGGGTTGGAGGCGCGCTGCCTTAACTCGCTTAATTTCCGTTCAGCAGGCTTTCGCTTTCGGCTCTGATGGTGCCGTAGCAGTCGCAGGAAACTTTCTCTAAACCCCTGCGATTGAGGACAGTGACATGCCCGCGACTGTAGCTGATTAACTTCTCCCTTTGCAGATGGCCGGCGACTTTGTTAACACCCTCACGGCGCACGCCCAACATATTGGACATAAACTCCTGCGTCAGCCGAAACTCGTCTGACCCGATGCGGTCATGGGTCATCAATAGCCAGCGCGCGAGCCGAGAGTTCAGTGTGTGGAAACGATTGCACGCAGACGACAGAGACATCTGGGTCAATAATGAATGGGTGTAGAGGTGTAACAGGCGGTGCAATGAGTTAACCTGGTTCGATTCATCCCGCAGGACCGCGGACTTCATTCTTACGGCTGCGCCGGCTCCTTGCACCAGTGCGAGCGTGCTTGACGTATCCACGCCCATAAAGACAGCAACGCCGGTCATCCCTTCGTTTCCGATCATGCCAACTTCCAACGTGGCATGATGATTCTCTGCCGCAAGCAAAGACACCACAGAATCACTGGGAAAGTAGACATGCCGAATCTTCTGGCCGGGTTCGTAGATGACTTCGGCGAAATTCAGAGTCACCGGCTCCAACTCAGGCAGCAGGCGTTGATATTCCTTCGTCGGTAAAGCGGCGAGTAGCCGGTTGGCGACCAGAGGCGTTTGTCTTACAGATTGCACGGCAATTCCCTTTGTTTCAGTCGCGCCATAAAACGAGAATTCTTCACCCAGGGGCCGAAAATGTGTCTCATGTCCGATGGATCCGAGCATCGCGAACCGACGCTTCCTGATAATACGAAGAATACAACCCGGGCGAAGTCAGGTCTGTGCGCCAACGCACATAGATTCACACAGTAGGAGCTAAATTTGTTCTTGAGTGTTCGGGATTCCGGGACGAAGCTCTACGCGCGGCTGGTTTCTTCCTGGGCGGCCATCAGCTTAACCTTCTTTAGTTCAGTTCGCTTAATGCCAAAAAATGTGGCCATCTCGACAATCTGCCTGGGGCTGACGAAATCATCAGGGTTTGAGCAAAAGCCGGCGATGCTCGGCCCAAACTCGCGGCAACTCATTCCCTTTGGAATAGTAAGGCCCAGTTCACACCTACTATCTTTCCGATAATGCAGACAGAAATCACAGATTATCATGACGGACTCTCTTCATCCGGCTTTTGCTGATGCAGGATTGAGATACCAGAGTATCACATAACAGGTTGGCTAATGCCCGACTGGTATCCGCTGAAACCGGGTCTTGCCTTCGGTATCGTGCCAGGAAATATCAAGCACGTAGGGGTTAACCTGGCCCTCTTTGACCGTGAGTCTTTGCAACTGATCGTTATCAGTGCCGACCGGCTTGCCGTTGATCCAGGTGCGATGAGGTATGACGGCTCGCTCTTTTGGCTGAATAGATTTAAGGGCTTCAAACTTAATGTGAGCTTGTGAAGGACCTGCGCCTTGCGACGCGTCATCCTTTAAGAAAATGGTTAGGATTTCGACGGATTTGAGAGTTTGTTCGGTTGCGTTCGTCAACTGCAACGCGATCTCTGAGCCGGCGCCGATAAATTCAAAGGTCAGGGGTTTGGCAGTGTTGCTTATCATGGTGCGGGCGAGTCGGTCACACCGGCGAGCTTGATTGCTTTGGCCAGGCGGAGCGTTTGCAGCAGGCGGATTCCCCACCAATTCAGATCCATTTCGTACCACGCCAGTCCGTGACGCGCGGCGCTGGGATGCGCGTGATGATTATTGTGCCAGCCTTCACCAAAGGTCAGCAGCGCCACCCACCAGTTGTTTCTCGAATCGTCACGAGTAGCAAACCGGCGTTTGCCCCACACGTGTGACGCAGAGTTAACCATCCAGGTCGCGTGCAGATTCAGAGTTACCCGCAGGAATACACCCAACATCAAATAGGGCCAGCCGCCAAGCAAAAGCAAAGCTAATCCCAGGACGGTCAGCGGCAACCAGTAAAGGCGATTAAGCCAGACGTGAAATTTGTCCTTCAGCAGGTCGGGAGCGTAACGTCCGAGCGTCGCCTTGTCATGACGCTGTGCGGTGCCGCTCAAAATCCAACCCATATGCGCCCACCAGCGGCCATCGCGCGGCGTGTGGGGATCTAATCCCGGCGAGTCGGAATGCGCGTGATGAATGCGATGAGTCACGACCCAGTAGATGGGGCCCCCTTCAAGAGAGAGCGTTCCGAAAAGGGTCAAAATATATTCGACCATCTTTGGGGTTTTGAAGCCGCGATGCGTCAAGAGTCGGTGAAAGCCCATACCCACTCCCAGGCTCGCGGACATCCACCAGAGCACAATCGCGACCACGAGGGCTTGCCATTTAAAGGTGAAAAGTGCCGCCACTGCGCCAATATGAAAGAGCGCCATGAACACCGTCGTGTTCCAGCTGATACCCCTGCGTTCCGTCGCTATGATTTCCTTTTGCATTCGATCCTTTAGAGATTTGTTCTGCATTCTACCTTGAAGGTTAAGACGCCGGAGCCCCTTTTTGACCGCCCTTGCGTTTCTCCTGCCGCCATTCTCTGATCCATTTCCCGAAGACTGTAGCAGAGTCACTAACTCTTTCCTGTGTTGGGTCATCGCTCGGCGAGTCTTCGGTAACCAATTCTGCTTGCCGTTCGCGGTCGGTTGGCGTAACGACTTTGATCCGAGGTTTTGTTGTCATCTTAGGTGAACCCGAGTTGCTCGTCCCATCCATAATTAGATTACGCCGATGCCAATTGCGATTAAGCCTGGGAGCTAATCTACTTTTGAAGTGGAATTTAACAGCAAGACTTAAACAGATATGTATAACATGGAAAAGAAAAAGATGTCTGTGTGGTAACACACATACGCGAGAATTGGGGTAACGGCCGAGTCCGTTACCCGAGCAAGCGAGTGTGTTCGTCTTTGACCACCTGATAACATTCACAGACACGGGCCAGGAGTTGCGCGCGATCGAGAATGATAATGTGACCGCGCACATAACTGATCATTCCCATCTCTTGCAATCGCTGCGCAGCCATGGTGACACCTTCCCGCCTAACTCCCAGCATGTTGGAGATAAATTCGTGGGTCATCTGCAATTCATCCGAGTCCGCCCGATCGTGGGTCATTAATAACCAGCGACAGAGTCTTTGCTCGACCGAATGCAACCGATTGCAGACGGCTGTTTGCGAAATTTGAGTAATCAGTGCCAGTGTATAGCGCAACAGCAGGTGCTGGAATTCGGCGCCACGTTTGAATTCATCCAGCATTGCCTTGGCTTTCATTTTAAAGGCGCCGCCCCCACCCTGCACCATAGCCCGGTTCGGCGTGGTCTCGCCACCCATGAATAGGGAGATTCCGACTACGCCCTCGTTGCCGACCAGCCCCATCTCAGCCGTCGAGCCATCAAGCATGGTGTAAAGCAAAGAAATGTGCGAGGTCGTCGGGAAGTAAACATGCCGCATGTGTCCGCCGGATTCATAGACAACTTCGCCCAGGGCAAAAGCGATCGGCTCGAGATGCGGAGCCAGGCGTTCATATGGCTCAGGCGGCAGAGCTGCAAGCAGCCGGTTTCCCGATGTTTCACCAGCCTGGAGCATTGATTGAACTCTCCGGTTATTTGGGCGAGGCAGAAAAACTCGTTTATCCGCCTTTCGGAATCGCAATGGGCAATGCAATAATAACACGATATGTGTGGTAGCGCACAGAAAGGTTCGCTCACGTCGTCTATTCTGGCGTGGCGTAACCCAAACTCGGATCACTTGAGCGGAAGGAAAATAGGAACCGATGAAGGTCTTGCTTGTTTACCCGGAGTTTCCGGACACTTACTGGAGTTTTCGCCACGCGCTTTCGTTTATCGGTAAGCGCTCAGCCTTTCCGCCTCTTGGTCTATTAACGGTCTCCGCAATGCTCCCGGCTTCATGGGAGCGACGCGTGGTCGATATGAATGTGCGCTCGCTGAAGCCGTCCGATATTGAATGGGCGGATATGGTGTTCGCTACTGCCATGCTGATCCAGAAGGACTCTTTGCGCGAAGTGGTCGATCGCTGCAAAGCCAAGGGTAAGCGGGTCGCCATCGGGGGCCCGTATGTGACCACGACTCTGGATCTGGTTGACGCGGACCATGTGTTTTTGGGTGAGGCTGAAACGACACTGCCTGAATTCATCGATGATCTGGCACACGGCGAGCCAAAGCGAACTTATCAGGCGGCTGAAAGGCCTCCGCTCTCTATCACCCCCGTTCCGGATTTCCATTTGGCCGAGCTCAAGCGCTACAGCTCTATGTCCGTGCAATACTCGCGCGGCTGTCCTTTTAACTGCGAGTTTTGCGACATCATCGAGATTTACGGCCGGGTCCCCCGGACGAAAAGCAATTCGCAGATGCTCAACGAGCTCGACGCGCTGCGGCGTGTTGGATGGCGCGGCCCGGTTTTCATTGTGGACGATAACTTCATCGGCAATAAGAAAAACGTGAGAAAACTTCTGCCTGAGCTGGCCGACTGGCAGGAGCGCCACGGCCATCCCTTTGAACTGTTTACCGAGGCCAGCGTGAATCTCGCTGACGATGACGCGTTGCTCAAGGATATGCAGCGCGCCGGCTTCTATCGGGTCTTTCTCGGAATTGAAACGCCGGACGCAGCGAGTCTCAAAGAAGCTCAGAAGACACAGAACCGCGGCGATCTGGTCGAATCAGTCAAGAAAATTCAAAGCTATGGGATGGAAGTGATGGCCGGCTTTATTGTCGGCTTTGATAATGATCCCGAAGACATCTTTGAGCGCCAAATAAACTTTATTCGCAAGAGCGCGATCCCTTTGGCAATGGTTGGGTTGCTTAACGCGTTACCCGATACACAACTCTGGCGGCGGCTGGAACGCGAAGGCCGGCTGCTGACCGAGGGCGACGGGAACAACACCAATTGCTCACTGAATTTTGTACCGAAGATGGATCCTGCGCGGCTTGTCGAAGGTTACAAATCGATCATGAGAACCATCTACAGCCCGGCTGAATATTACCAGCGTGCTCTTGATTGTCTTGGTTGGGTGCGGCACACAGTCCTGCCGACCAAGACTCGCCGGACCTTGACCGGTAACAACGTGGCAACCTTAGTGCGAATCATTCTCAAGCTGGGGATCCGCGACGGCGAACGGGTCGAGTTCTGGCGTTTCATGAGTCACGTGCTCAGAGACCATCGCGCGAAGTTCGAAGAAGCCATGTCCTTTGCCGTCACCGGCTATCATTTTCGGAAGTTGACCGAAGCGTTTTGCGAGTAGCCAGAATAAGTCCTCAGGCAGCGCGGGCTTGTGATCTTTTTTCCTGGTTTTCGGAGAAGTCCGAGCCTGCGAGCAAACCAGCGATCCTACCCCAGTCTACCTTGACCGAAAGCCGCGAACTGAGTGAGTAACATTGGTATCAAAGCACGCCAGGTCGGAAGCATCACGATTCTGGATGCGGATGGCAAAGGGCGAATCGGTCTGAGGTTTGGCGGCAGTACAGTTCCATTACCAAAAGCCGTTCAGTCGCTGCTTGACGAGGGCCGCAATCAGATTGTTTTGAATCTGGCAGGTGTCGTCTACATAGATGCCGGTGGCCTGGGCGAACTGGTTTCGACTTACGTTACCGTCAACGAATATGGTGGTCGAATCAAGCTGCTTAATCTAACGGAAGTGCTTCGTGAACTGATGAAGACCACCAAGCTGTTGTCCATCTTCGATGTGTACAACAGCGAGTCTGAAGCCATGGACAGCTTTGAAGAACGCGAGCCTGCGCCTCGTTCAGACAGCGCAGTGTCTTAGCTCCGGATGTCTTAACCTCGAGTTTCTCAAATAGATAAGGAGATTAAGTGAGCAAAGTGTTTGGTATGCAGCGAGCTAACGGCGACTGGTTCGCGTTAGCGGATCATAAAAGTTTTCGCGTGCCGCTGTTTCGCAGCAGCATTGACGCAATGCAGGCGCGGGCATTCAATCCGGAGATGATGCTGTTCAAGCCGGTCCTGTTGGATGGAAGCGCGCTGAAGGACCTGGCCGCCGAAGAGAATGGGGACGCTGCCCACTTCTGGCTGGTCGATGATTTTCAGGTCGACCTGAAGCGAGGCCATCGGCTTCAATACGGCCAGCTCACGGCCCTCTGCCACGAAGCGACGGGTACCGAAACGAAACTCAGACCCGTCTAAGATTCGCTCAAATAACTTCTAAAGGCACAGCCACGCGGCTCGCATCTTTTCCTGACGACGGATGCGGGCCGTTTTGTTTTTCGTGGGCCCGCGATTTATAAGTAGCGATGAATGCCTGAGGACAAATCATCGAGTCGATCACCGAAAATAGGAACCAGAGAGCGCCAGACCGCTTTCTCCTCACTACGGCATCGCGATTTCCGTCTGCTGTGGATGGGGCAGATCGTTTCAGTCACCGGCTCGCAGATGCAGATGGTGGCGATCAACTGGCACATCTATCTGCTAACGCACTCAGCGCTGGCTCTCGGCCTGGTTGGCTTGTTTCGTGCGGGTCCCATCATCTTGTGCTCACTGGTGGGCGGCGTTGTAGCCGACGTCATCGATCGCCGGCGATTGATGATCGCCACGCAAACGGTGATGCTGACTTCCAGCGCAATCCTGGCGCTGGCTACGTTCAGCGGACTGCAACATGTCTGGCCGATCTATCTGCTGACGGCCATTGCTTCGGCCGCCTGGGCGTTCGATACGCCCGCACGACAGGCATTGGTGCCGGCGCTGGTCCCGCCCAAAGATTTTCCCAACGCCGTCAGTCTGGGCATGTTGATGTTTCAAGTCGGAATGATCGTCGGCCCGGCGTTGGCGGGATTCCTGTTGGCCAGCCGTGGCCCCGGATTGGTCTACGCGATAAACGCCGCCTCGTTCGTCGCGGTGATCCTGGGCTTGGCGCTGATGCGGGTTCGAGGCCGGCCGGGGTTTGAGGACGGCAAGGAACCTCGCGTCAGTGTTGAAGCCCTGATGGAAGGGCTCCGATTCGTCTGGCGGACTCCGATCATCGTGCAGACGATGACGCTGGACTTTGTCGCCACGTTTTTCGCTTCGGCAAATCAGTTGCTGCCGATCTTTGCCAAAGACATTTTGCAAGTGGGTGCGCGCGGTCTCGGATTTCTCGCCTCGGCGCCGGCGGTCGGAGCTGTCTTTGCCGGGCTGGTAATGGCGCGTATGGGAATTCTGAAGAAGCAGGGCATGATCGTTATTGTGTCCGTCGGGATCTTTGGCGCGGCGACGATTGCCTTCGGTCTATCCCGCGTCTTTTGGTTTTCACTTGCGATGTTGGCCATCACCGGCGCGGCTGATACGGTCAGCACTATTCTGCGCCAGACAATTCGGCAACTTGCTACCCCGAACAATTTGCGCGGACGCATGACTTCGGTCAATATGATCTTTTTCATGGGTGGGCCGCAGTTGGGCGAGCTTGAAGCGGGCACGGTTGCGGCGCTGGTCGGCGCGCCGTTATCGGTATTGACCGGCGGCATCGGTTGTCTGCTCGCTGCTGGCGTTGCGATCGTCGCGGCGAAAAATCTGCGGCGTTATGAGGGAAGCAGTACGTCAAGTAAAGGTTAAGTCAGTAATTTTTCACGATCGCGCTGGGAAGGTGTCCGACAACCGACATCGAAACCTGAACTATTCGTGATGCCAGATTGGAAAACAATCGAAACGACGACGCATCAGGACCACGTCATCGCGCACGTGATTGGCGCGACCGTTCTGGGCTGGGTTGTGGCCGGAGAGGCCGCGCATCTGCTCCTGGACATCGGATTTCTTTGGACCGTCTATCTGGATGGCGAGATGAATCTCCTGCCCCAGGGTGTAGCGATTCCCGAACTGGATGCCGACGAATTGAGTAGCGCCGACAAGGCTGAACTCTCTTTTGATGCCGAGTTGTTATTAAACGAAGGTCCGGATGCAGCGGGTTTGAAGCGTTTCACGTCGGCGCCGGTCGAATGTCTCATAAACGCCGTAGACGTTCTGGCCTCGAATTCAGGCCGCCGCATATTGGTTCGCGGCGAGGTCGGGAATCTCGAGGTTGAAACTTCTTTCGAGACTACTCAAGTAAACGTCCAAGCCAAAGCGTTCCAGATTATGTGAAGGCGCCAAATGAATATGAATCCCGCGACTGAACTTTAGAGCTGAGTCAGACGAAATCCCGGTCTTCGGTTTTGATGGAGTGTTGCGACCTTTTCGTGAAATCCAACTTCGGCTATGTTGACACTATGATCAAACCTATTCTTTCCGCGTTAGCACTTCTCCTCCTGTCTGCCGCGACGCAAGCCGTTCCGCAAACCATGCGGCTCGACTACTACCACACCGGTGACGCGAAGCAGGAAATGTTCAGTGTCGATCGAGTGGTCATCGAACCGCTGCCCTGGCCCGGCGATCTGAGCAAAGCAATCGATGGCACTAACCTGGGCAAGTACTTTTTCGAAGTGCGCGATCAGAAGAGCAAACGGGCCCTTTACTCACGCGGATTCGCTTCGATTTACGGCGAGTGGGAAACGACGGACGAAGCCAAAACGATGCTGCGCACCTTCAGCGAATCTTTGCGTTTTCCGGCGCCGGAGGCTCCGTTTGAGATCGTTTTGAAAAAGCGTGATGTGAAGAATTACTGGCGTGATATTTGGTCAACCAGCATCGATCCCAGGGACATCTTCATCGATCGTTCGACTCCACGAGCCCCGGCGACTTTGATTCCGATTCAGAAGATGGGTGAGCCGGCGACGAAAGTGGATCTGCTGCTGCTCGGCGATGGCTACACAGCACGCGAGACGAAAAAGTTTGTGGCTGATGCTCGCCGCCTGGTGGCCGTCTTGTTTGCAACCTCGCCTTTTAAAGAGCACGCATCGGATTTCAATGTGTGGGGGCTTTGTCCCCCGGCCGCTCAATCGGGAATTTCGCGGCCTTCCACCGGCGTCTATCGCGACTCTCTGGCGACTTACGACGCGTTTGGCTCTGAACGCTACGTGCTGTCATTCGACAACCGGGCGCTACGCAAAGTCGCGCAGTTTGCTCCTTACGAGTTTATCGAAATACTCGCCAACGGTCGGACGTACGGTGGCGGCGGAATTTTCAATCTTTACAGCACCGTGGCCGTAGATAACGCTTTCGCGAACTATGTTTTCGTGCACGAGTTTGGCCATCACTTTGCTGGCTTGGCAGACGAGTACTACACCTCCGCTGTTTCATACGCGCCGGCGACGGAGCGGATCGAACCCTGGGAGCCTAACGCGACGGCGATGCTCGATCCAGCCAATCTCAAATGGAAGGAACTGGTTTCTCCTGACACTCCAATACCCACGCCCTGGAACAAAGACGAGTTTGAAAAGTACTCGCGCGAAATTCAAAAGCGGCGCGCTGAAATCCGCAAGCAGAAACTTCCTGAGAGCGTGATGGAAGCACTCTTTCGCGAAGAGCTGCAACACGAACAGTCGATGTTCCATAGAGAGAAGTACTACGGACGTGTCGGCGCGTTCGAAGGTTCCATCTATGAAGCGAAGGGTTACTACCGGCCCGAGATTGACTGCATCATGTTCACGCGGACTAATCACTTCTGCGCCGTGTGCCGGCGGGCGATTGAGAGGATTGTTGGGTTGTATTCACGGCGAAGTTGAGTGTCAGAAGCCCGACCGTCAGATAGGGCCCGTAACCAAACACGATCCCGTCAAGGGAAACTAACTAAATGCCCGATCCCGCAAAAGAGATTATCAAAGCCGCCAAGAATGGTCAGGCGGCCAGGCTGAGAGAACTGCTGGCCGGCGATCCCGCGTTGATCGATGCGCGCGATAAGGATGGTTCGACGCCTCTTCATTGCGCGACCTGGAAGGGCCAGCAGGAAGTGGTAGCTCTGCTCATCAAAGCCGGCGCCGACGTGAATGCACACAACAACAATGATCACTGGGGCACGACGCCTTTGCACGCGGCGGCGCATGCCAATCAAGCTGCCATTGCTCAATTGCTGATCGATCACGGCGCGGACCTCAAGGCACAGGATAGGGAAGGCCGGACACCGATGTTCCATACAACTTTTCATAAGGCCAAAGCGGTGGCGAAGTTGCTTGAGGGCTATGCTAGCGAGTAGCTTCACTACAACGCAGAGGATGCACACATGGGTTCCAGACTCTTCAGGCTGATCTTATGCGGGCTGATCGTTAGCCAGGTTGCGTTTGCTCAGTCTGCGGCGAAGCCTCAACGTCCACCGGAGATTGCTCGCAGTGCCAGGTTCCGCAGTCTTGACGGCAAGTCGGCCATCAAACTGGAGGATTATCGCGGCAAGGTTTTGGTTCTGGGCCTCTGGGCGAGTTGGTGTTCACCCTGCCGGACTCTGATTTCTGTCCTGGAGGACCTACACAAGGATTTTGCCGATCGCGGGGTGGTGGTCGTCGCGCTCTCAACTGAAGACCCGCAAACAGCGGGCGCTGACGTGCGACGATTCCTGGATATTTCCGGCCCCACATATAAGACGGGCTGGATCAGCAAAATATCAGGGGACAAATTGTTGGCGGGTCAGGACGTACTTCCTCAGACCTTCATCATTAAGGATGGCGTCATTTTAAAGAGATTCATCGGTTGGGATCCGCGCCGGACAACTGATCGACTGCGCGAAGCCCTGGAGGAAAATGTCGGTAAGAAACCCATCGGGAGCTCATTTGGCCGACTCAGGCTGAGATTGGTTTCGAAAACAGTTGCTGAGAACGATTTGTGGGCTGCGAATAATTTAAGTCGAGGAGCGAGACAATGAGATTCAAACCGACCTGCATCTTAATGCTGATGGTATTGACTCTGGCCAATGCTGCTTATGCTAAGACTGGTTCAAGCCGGGAAAGAGTTATTACCGAAGTGACGCGGTATGGCGGCAAGGTTGAATTCGATGAAGCAAGGAAAGATAAGCCGATTATCAAGATCGACCCGGTCAAAGGATTTGATGGCGGCTCGATCTCGATGCTCACCGTTAAGATCGGTTGACGGTTTAGTGATACCGCGCCTCTGCTCTTACAAGTTGCCAACGGTCCTGCCGCTTCTCGTAGTTGTTCTGGTAAAGGTAGCTATTATTGAATCGCGTCTTTCCCAGCCGGCCAATCGTATACGCGCGACCACTGACCACCGCCCTGGTTAAGTCCTTGTTCATTTCGACCTTCGGATCGGGAACGGTTACCGAGTCATAGCGCACCTGCCCTGTGCGATAGGCTGTCAGCGTCTGCTCCTTATTGAACGACCAGCCCAGGTCATTTGTATACCGGTAGTCGTCGGCCAGCAGGCGATCTATCGCGGCGACGTCGCTCTGCACCATTGAAACAGCAAGTGTAGAATGGATCTGCTCGAGTTTCCTGATCTCCTGCTCCATCGCGGAGCGAGGGTCGTTGTTAGGCGAGCCGGTGGCACTAACGGGAGTATTGTTTGAGCGACTTGGATCGACGGCGGCAGCTTTATCACTCCGGCCAAGAAAAAGCATCACCGATCCGGCCGCGCCGACGATTCCCAGAAGGAGTATTACTGCCAACGCAAAGAGCCAGGGTGGGACACCATGTTTGGCCGGAGCAACTGAGTGTGTGGGGCGCGCGTTGATCCTCAAGGTAGCCTGCGGATCATCCATTGGAGAAAGAACTGTGCCGTCTGCCAGACAATACTCGAGTGAGTCCGAATACTTTCGTTGACAATTGGCGCAAATTTTCATGGGTGCGGTCAGAATCCAAGGAAAACTCTCCGCATCGTTTCGCCAGGCGGGAGCAGGTTGGACAGCCCAATTGTGACTTATCGCCGCACGAGGTGAACCGAAGCCTCAGCGCTCGCCGGCGCGAGCGGCATGACCGGAACTGTTAGATTGGTCTTCACCGTCTTCGTCGCGCCGCCGCGGATGAGGGTCCGTAGCTCGCCGCCGCGGAATCGTATCGCCAGAGCGGCGCTCGTCGCGCATCTGGGCGGTCAGTCCGCGGATGCCATGCTTGTCCAGCAGATGGCGCAGCGAACGCACGGACATCTTCAAAAGATTCGCGGCGTTTGTCTGGTTACCATCCGTGCGCTGCAAAGCTTCGAGGACGTAAGTCTTCTCCAGTTGATCGAGGTGCGCCGTTAGATCGATTCCGTCCGCCGGTAGTTCCAGCTCAGACGCAATCCGCGCCGGATTGTAATTGGTGATTTGCTCGGGCAAGCGCTCAGGCTGGATCGTGTCGGTTTTCTCCAAAGCCACGGCACGTTCTATTGTGTGTTCCAACTCGCGCACGTTGCCCGGCCAGTAATAATTTTCCAGCAGCCGCAATGCCTGATCGTTAAGCGACAAACTGCGCCCCTGCTGGGTGCAGAACTTTTGAATAAAGTGTTCGGTAAGTTCGCTAATATCCGATCCGCGTTCTCGCAAGGGCGGCAGTTCCATCGGAATCACTGAGACGCGATAGAACAAGTCCTCGCGGAAGGTTCCTTCCTTTACCAGGGCCGAGAGATCGCGGTTAGTGGCGGCAATGACTCGGCTGTTGACTTCAGACTCTTCATGAGCGCCGACGGGCCGCACCTTGCGCTCCTGCAACACGCGCAACAGCTTTACCTGCATCGCCGGCGACATTTCTCCGATCTCATCAAGAAAGATCGTGCCCTGATCAGCCGCCTCAAACAATCCTTTTCGGTTTGCGGTGGCGCCCGTAAACGAGCCTTTGACGTAGCCGAATAATTCTGACTCAAGCAGGGTTTCAGTAAACGCTCCACAGTTAACCGACACAAAAGGTTTCTGCGCGCGCGGACTGAGATCGTGAATCGCGCGCGCTACGAGTTCCTTGCCGGTGCCCGATTCGCCGGTGATCAGCACGGTCGATTGGACCTGAGCCACTGTCTCGATCATTTGATAGACAGCCTGCATCCGATCGGATTGGCCGATGATGTTGCTGAGCCTGCCGCGGGCGCGCTGGCCTTTGATCAGCGCTTCGTTCTCGTCCTGCAGCGCCTGCTTCTCGCGGACGATCGAGATCTTCTGGAGAGCACGAGCCACTTTTTCTTTCAGCAGCTCGTTATCAAAGGGCTTGTGAACGAAATCGAACGCACCCATCAGAAACGCTTCATGCGCGGTTTCTTCGTTGGCAAAGGCGGTCATCATAATGACTTCGATACTGGGTTGCAGCTCGCGCGCGGCACGCAAGAGCTCGATGCCGCCCATATCAGGCATCTTCACATCGGAAATAATGACGTCGGCAGGTTGCTTGCGAAGCAGGGTCATCGCCTGACGACCGTTCTCAGCAACGCGGATCGCGTGGCCGTCGCGCTGGAACAGGTGCGTCAGGAATTGGCGCATGCTTAATTCGTCATCGACGATTAGAAGGTTGGCCATAAGTTCGGTTAAGAATTATTTTCCATTCATCATTTGACATTTTTCATTTGTCATCTATTTCGGCTGCGCGCCGTTTTGAGGGAAGCAGTGGAGATTTTGCAGAGCTCAGAATTCTCGTTGATGATATCAGTTAGTAGTTCCGTTTTCAGAATTTGACTTCGTTCAATGACGCGCAGCCAGATCGATGTTTCGTTAAGCTCCTTAAGAACAATGCGGACTTTGTGAACGAAGTCGGCCGTGCTCTCTGCGCCTCGTGCTTCACCATAGTTGGGCGCCGGCGAAGTTTCCGATCGCAGAATCTGTCCAGCGACATGCCGTCCTGCCGCTGTTTTGGGTAACCTCGCCGAAAGCTTGACTATCCGAACCGCAAAATCAACAAGGCGATCCTCCAGTTCATCAGCTTGCGACTGAGGCGCTTTAGCTCTCGCTGTCCCTTCTTGCACGGCGTTCCTCCTTCAAGACCGGAAAGCACTAAAGAAGACGACCAAATGAAAAATGTCAAATGACAAATGGAAAATGATTGCTCGCTCTAACTGCTGGTCGGCAGCTCGATCGTAATCGTGGTTCCTGCTCCCTGCCGGCTGCGCAGGTTAATTGTACCATTATGATCCCGAATAATTTGATAGACAATTGACAGGCCCAGGCCGGTGCCGCCCGTGGTTGAAGTGAACGGCTCGAAAAGACGTTCAACCTGTTCCGGCGTCATGCCCCGGCCGCTATCGGTAAACGAAAGACGCCAACGATTGCCGTCAACCTCGCTCAAGCCAATCCGAAACGTGCCCCCGTCCGGCATTGCCTGCAAAGCATTGCGCGCCACGTTCCAACAGACCTGCTTTAGTTGCTCGGCATCACCGGTAACAATCGCCGGCCGGTTTGGCAGATCTTCCTCGAGCAAGTGACGGTCACTTAGCTCAGCGCTATTGCGCATCAGTTTCAAGGTCTCGCGCACGAGGGCGCACACATCGACATTCTGCAGCTCCGCCGGCCGCGGCCGTGCGTAATTCAAATAGTCGGCGACTATCTTGTTCAGTCGATCAGATTCGCGGAGGATAATCTCCATCAACTGGGCCTGTTCCGAATCGCCATCCATCTCTGCCCGCAGCATCTGAATTGAGCCGCGCATGGCTGCCAGAGGATTTCTGATTTCATGCGCGATCGACGCGGCCAGGCGCCCGACCGCAGCCAGGCGATCCTGTCGCCGCGAGGTTTCTTCCAGGGCGCGGACGTCCGTCAGATCCTGGAAGGTAATCACCATGCCGCTGGTCTCGCCCTCTTCGGTAAAAAGCGGCGCGATGCTGAACCCGAGCCGCAGCGCCAAACCGTTTGGCGTCAGGCAATCCGCCTGAAAGCGTGGGCTGACTTTGCCGGTGGCGGCTGCGTTCATCGAGGCGGTAATCTGCCGGGTCATGTCGCCAAAAAAGATCGACGCATCATGGCCGCGGACGTCTTCAGGTTTGTAACCGGTGATCTCTTCGGCAGCGGCGTTGAAGGTGTAAATGCGGCCCTGAAGATCCGTCGTGATCACTCCTGATCGAATGGATTCCACAATGCGCTCGTGCAGGGCGCGCAGATCGGCGAGCGAACGCGCCGTGGCGGCAAGCTGAACATCCGACCTCGTCTGACGGTCGGTAAGTTTGGCCGCCAGCAACCCCACGACGAGAAAGGAAATATCTGAGAGTCCAACCGATTGAATCGCGTTCGCCAGCGAATCTCCGGTAGCGCGGGCAGCAATCGGTCCCAGCCCGTTGATGGCAATCAGCACACCGGCGTTGAACGCGGCGGCGCTGCCAACTGAAGTGACCATTGCCCCGCGCGGGCCGATGAAAAGGCTGGCGACTGAAATGACGACGATGTAAAGCGCAGTGTACGGAGAATGAATGTCGCCGGTTGACCAAACCAGCCAGGTGACAATCAACACGTCAAGAAAAAATTGAATCTGCGCCTGCGCCCGAAAGTTTTTCCAAAGCAAATGTGCGGCGCTGTAGAGAATTGTCAGCAGCGCAACGCTGAGAAGTATCGGCGCGACGCCGCTGAGCGAGTTGGTGAAGCTGCTGTCGAGCGCGCTTTTCTTCCAGAAGACTCCGATCAGGAGCAGCAGTACCACGGCTGCCGCGCGACCCAGAATCAGCCACCAAAGCCTCTGGCCCAGTGGTGATGGAGGCGATGGATTCGCGGGGTCGTTCAGCATCTCCGGAAGCGTATCACAAAATGATCAGCAGTTGACCGAAAGACTGTGGCGGAAGGAGGTGTCGACAGAAATTCAGCCAACCCTGTCGATCGTCAGCGTAATCAGATTGACTTCAGTTCGTGTTAGCGAAAAGATACGAGGCCGGCAGTGAACCGCGGGGCAAAACGGAAGCATCCGCGACGCTTAAATTGATAAGGCAAGAGTCCCGGATCTGATCGGTGAGTCTATGTTCAAATACGGCCAACTACTGCGCGCTTGCGTCTTCGGCTGCGGCGCGCCGACTCGAATAAGTGATCAGAGGAAGTTTCAATCAAGATGAAGCATTCTTCTTTTCACCCGCCAGTGCTGATTATCGCCGCGGTGTTGTTTGCCATCGCGCTTGACCCTGTGTCAGGCCACGGCCAATCGAAGGAAGCGAGCAAGCCTGGCGCTGACGCCGCCAAGCGCAACGCTTTGCTCAGCACCTCGCTCGTCTGGACGTTTGGGAGCAAGCAGCAACACGGCTGGTATATCTACACGCCGTTAGTCAAGCAACTCATCAACACAAAGCAGGACAGCGCCAGCGTCCAGTTTGCGCGGGCCGTTGCGCGTTGGCAGGCGAAATCTGCGCTCAAGCCCAGCGGGGTGATTGATGAAGAGACACTCTACGCGATGATCAAGACGTGGCAGGACGCGCGTTTGAAAGATCGATCCGTGGCGACACCGGACCAGCTATTGACTGCACCACTGTCTGATTTCTATGACCCAACGCGCGCCGAAGAACTCAGGCAAGTCGAGCGCCGGACGTACGCGGCTTACAAGCGCATGGTGGCCGCCGCAGTTGGCGACCGTTCGCTCGGTCTTGATCATAAGGGAAGTGAACTCACGTCCGGCGAGAAATACTTAAAAATCATTTCGGCCTTTCGCTCGCGTGAATATCAGGAAAAACTGCGCCGAGAGGCGCCCAACTCGGGAAGCGCCGGGCTCGCCGTTAATAGTCCCCATTTCACTGGTCGCGCCCTCGACCTCTATGTTGGCGGCGAAGCGGTTGATACGCGCGATGCAAACCGCGCCCTGCAAGTACAGACACGCGTTTACCAATGGCTGGTGCGTAACGCCGGCCGCTTCGGCTTCCGCCCTTACTGCTACGAGCCTTGGCACTGGGAATATGTTAAGTAAGTAGGGTAGTAGGCGGATAGAAAGCAGGAGACGGATTTTCCATGTCCCATTTGTCATTTTTCATTTGCCATTATGATGAGTACGTTTTACTTCGTGTGACTTCGTGGATCGTTTGCCTGTGCTGAGAAACGAAGAACGATCCACGAAGTCACACGAACGTATACGAACAAAACGGAACGGCGAATGACCAATGAAAGATGTCAAATTGAGAAATGGAAAATGAGTCTACCGACCTCTGGCCCGCGGCGCTGCTCTGGGGATTAGGGGCAGCACGTGTCCATCTTCCATTGCCTGCCCCTCAGCGATGCTGCGTACTTCGACCACGAACTGTGTGTGTCGCGTCACCTTTGAGAATATCTGTTTAAAAGTTTTGTCACTAAGGTTTGACGCGTCGACATTCGCGGCCTGAAGTTCTGCCCGCAGCTTCGCCGGCCGGTTTGTTCCGCGCGCGTACACGTCCGGATAAACGTGAAGGACACCCTGCTCGACGACGAGCGTGTCGTAGTTGATGTCTACGGGCACTGGTTCGTCGAGGTTCACGACGAGTGTGCGTAAGCCACGTTTCGCTGCTTCGATGCGCTTGGGTGAGACGGGCACGTTTCGCGCAGCGACGATTTTCTCGGCCAGATCGTAAATGTCCCAGCGCAGCATTCGTACACAGCCGTGTGAAACCAGATTGCCGAGATCACTCGGCTTCGCAGCCTGATGAATCAGGTAACGATCGCCCAGGGGGATTTTCATTTTGCCGAGCGGGTTGCGTGGATCGCTGGCTTTGATCACTTCGCCGGGGCTCACGCCCTTAATTCCCAGCACCCAATCGCTGGCCGGCGGTATCCACGCTGGATTCCAAATCAGCTCGTTCACTTCCCGATCGCCGATATAGAGTGGGTGTTCCTTCATTCCTACGCCGACATAGTAAGACTTCACTTCTTTTCCGTTTTGCCAGAGCGTCAGGCGAAACGAAGGCACATTTAGAGTGAGACGTATATCAGGTTGGTTAGCCGCAAAATCGGCCGTCTCGATTCGTCCGCCCGTCAACGTGTCTGAACGCTCCGACTTATTGCGATTGTCGGCCATCTGCGGTGAGGGGGTCGTTTGTGACGAAGCTGTTTGCCAGCCCATCGCTATCGTGCAAATCAAAACGAGAAGCACAGAGTGTCTTCTATACATGAAGGCAAATCGGTTGCAGTTCGAACAAAACATGAGCACGACGTCCGCTTAACTGTTGGGGATGAAAACAAGTCTAAAGGAAAGCGGCAGGCCCAGTAATTCAAGGGGCACCTGCCGCAAGTCATTGAAAATAATGGTGAGCCGAGCAGGGCTCGAACCTGCGACCCGCTGATTAAGAGTCAGCTGCTCTACCAACTGAGCTATCGGCCCACAGCGAACTGAAAATTATACGTAGGCGCAGAGTGGAGTCAAGCAAGCAATCAGAAAAACAAGCACTATCTCAACTTGGATCTCATTAGCACCTCACTTTAGTGAGGTGACAAAAGTGGGGCGATGAACTATCAGCCGTTTCAACGGCTTTTCGAGGAAACCGTTGAAACGGTTAACTGCGAAACAACCCTCGCGTAACCACCTCACTGAAGTGAGGTGCCTAATGAGCGTTCGCTCTAACTGATTTGGCAAAGAAACAAATTTCGCGGACAATGTCTGTTCTTGCGCGCGGGTCGGTTGTAGTAATCTTTGGCGCACCCGTTCTGGCAACGAGAAGCATATGAACTACTACGAAAACGTGCTCGGGTTAATTGGCCACACGCCCTTAATTAGACTCAATCGCCTGAACAAGGGACTCAAACCTTTGGTCCTGGCTAAGATGGAGAACCTGAATCCCGGGTTCTCAGTGAAGGATCGTATCGGCATCTCGATGATCGAAGCCGCCGAGCGCGAGGGGATCCTGAAACCGGGCGGCACAATCGTCGAAGCCACTTCGGGAAATACCGGTATTGGCCTGGCGATCGCGGCGTCGGTCCGAGGCTATAAGTGCATTTTTGTGATGACCGACAAAGCGTCGGTGGAAAAGTCGCGCTATCTGAAAGCGCTGGGCGCCGACGTGGTGATTACTCCCGTGTCGGCTAAACCGGGCACGCCCGATCACTACGTTTCCACCGCGCGGCGGATCGCCGCGGAAACTCCAAACTCGTTTTATCCCGATCAGTATTCTCATCCGGCCAATCCCGAAGCGCACTATCGCACGACGGGCCCGGAACTTTGGGAACAGACTGAGGGCAGGATCACACACTTTGTTTCCGGCATCGGCACCGGTGGAACTATTTCGGGCGCCGGTCGCTTTCTGAAAGAGAAAAATCCCAACATTAAAGTCATCGGCGCCGACCCATTTGGATCGATTTACAAGACCTACAAAGAGACGGGAAAAATCCCAGAGACGACGCCGTACCTGGTGGAAGGCATCGGACAGGAAGTATTGCCGGGCAACGCTCACATGCAATACGTGGACGAGGTTCTGAACGTGACCGATCGTGAATCATTTGATACGGCGCGCCAACTCGGTCGAGTAGAAGGAATTTTTTGCGGAGGCTCGACAGGTACGAACTGTGCGGCAGCCCTGCGCATTGCCCGCGATCTGGATGAAAACGCCGTGATCGTTTTCATCGTTTGCGATACTGGTGAGCACTATCTGAGCAAATTCCATTCAGACGAGTGGATGAAAGAAAAACGGCTGCTGGAACCGCAGAAAATCACCGCCGGATTGATCTGCGAGACCAAAGGCGCGCGCTCGCCTAAAGCGCTGGTCGTGGTCGCGCCGGACGATCGCGTCGCGGATGCGCTGGCAAAGATGAACGAACTTGGCCTCACACAAATTCCGGTGCTACAGGACGGAGAGTCCGTAGGATCTCTCAGAGAGAACCATCTGCTGTCCAAGGTTTTCAATGAGCGCGACCTGCTCGAAGCCCCGGTGAGCAAGGTCATGGATAAGGGTTTCCCCACCGTCGATGTAGATGCCGATATCAACGTGGTGTCTCGGAAGCTGCGTACCAGTCCCGCGGTGCTGATCGAAGAATACGGGAGGATAACCGGCATCATTACCCGGCATGATGTTTTGGATACATCGTCGAACGACGGGAACTAGGGAGCGTGTCAGTTTGGAGTTCCGCCTTCAGGCGGAAGGCTTGCCTTACTTCGACATTCCGCCTGAAGGCGGTACTCCAAACGAACCTTCGCGTTCATAGAACTTTACTCGCAGACCTTCGTCCAACTGGCGCAACTCATACATCTCGAATCCTTCGAGAAAATTTGCCGGCATGAAGGTATCGGCGCCTGCGACTGCCAGCGGAATCTCAGTGACAATCCATCTATCAATATAGGGCAGAAAGGATTGGTAAACCTTTGCCCCACCGATTACGAACGTGTGGCGGGTGAGCGAACGTGCCAGCGAGAGTACTGATTCCACGTCGGATAGGACAACCACCGAGTCTGGTGATGGTTGATTAAGTTGGTTGCTGAGAACGATGTTCAGGCGGTCCTTCAGGGGCTTTTTCAGAGTCAGCCAGGTGCGACGTCCCATCACAACCGCGTTGCTAATGGTCGTCTCTTTAAAGAACTTCATGTCGGCAGAGTAATGCCAGGGCAACTTGCCGCCTTTGCCGATGGCCAGATTTCGATCTACTGCGACGATGCCGATGATCATTTTGGAGTGCGGCGACTTGTCGACGCTTTTTATCTTTCATTAACGCCCTCCCTTACGGTCGGGCTACTGCCCCGCTCGCTACCGCGAGCGGTTTCCCACCAATCGTCTTAGACTGCCACCGGGGCCGCGATTTTTGCATGCGACTCGTAACCTACCAGCGCAATGTCTTCGTAGCGCATGTCCAGAAGTCCCTGAAGACCGCGCAGTCGATTCGCCTCGTCCCTTATTTCCAGTCGCGGCAGAGGCTTTGGCTCACGCGATAGTAACTCCTGAACCTGTTCCTTGTGATTTTGGTAAATGTGATAATCGCCGAGCGTGTAGATGAACTCGCCTACCTCCAGTCCGCAGACATGCGCGACCAGATGCGTCAGCAGGGCGTAAGAGCTGATATTGAACGGCACGCCCAGAAAAGCGTCGGCCGAACGCTGATAGAGCTGACAATGCAGCAGCGGGGCACTAGCCCGACGATGAGGGAGGGCTCCGTTTTGTTCAACTTTGAATTGAAACAGTGTATGACACGGCGGCAGGTCGACACTGTCGCAGACGCCCGGGTCCCACCCACTGACGATCAGGCGTCGCGAGTTGGGATTGGTTTCGATTTCGTTAATTAGCCTGGCGATCTGATCGACGCCATCGCGTTTCGGGTATTCACCACCAAACGACCGCCAAAGATAACCGTAAATCGGCCCGAGGTCGCCGGGTTCACGTCCAAAGCGCCGCGTGTGTTCCTCATCAGCCCATTCTTTCCAGATGTCCACGCCCTTGGCGTGCAGGTTGGCCTCGTTCGTGTCGCCGGAGAGAAACCAGAAAAGCTCTTCAGCCACCCAACGGAAGGGGATCTTCTTGGTCGTGACAATTGGAAAGCCTTCGCGGAGATCAAATCGAGTTTGATAACCGAAGTGCGCGATCGTGCCCACTCCTGTCCGGTCGCGGTGCTCGGTGCCGTGAGCGAGAATTGATCTAAGAAGGTCGTGGTATTGTTTCATGCTTTAGTTCCTCTCTGTGCTCTCCGTGTCGCCGTGCTGAATTTGTCCGACGATAGAAATGATTACCACGGAGACACGGAGGTCACGGAGATTCATCTCGCAATCTCTCGCACCGCTTCGATCAATCGCTCAATCTCTTCATCACTCGTGTAACACGCACAGCCGACGCGCACCAGACCCTCGGGTGCGAGTCCCAGTCGTTCGATCACGGTCTGCGCATAAAAGTCGCCGTGCGAAGCGAACAAACCGCGTTCGGCTAAACGTCGCGCGACGTCTGTTGACGTCACGTCCTTAACGACGAACGAGATGGTTGGAGTGCGCTCGACATCCGGCGGCGGGCCGTACAAGCGGACCCCATTGATTCTCAATAGCTCTTCCCAAAGTCGTTTCACTTGCGGAGCGCTGTGCCCGCGCAGGCCATTAAAGGCTGACGTCAAACGCTGGCGACGAGTGGCTCGCGTATCCTGCGCGAGATCCACGGACGAGATGCTCGTGTCGCCGGCCAGAGACGCGTAGAATTCAACGGCCGCCGCGGCGCCGGCAATTCCTTCGTGATTTTGCGTTCCCATCTCAACTCGCTCAGGCGCGTTGTTCGGAGCCGGCTCCAGCTTGGGAAAATCAATCGATTCGAGCAAATCTCTTTTTCCGTAAAAGACGCTCACGTGCGGGCCATAGAATTTGTAAGCCGAGCAGGTCAAGAAGTCGCAATCCGTTGCCTTCACATCGCAGGGAAAGTAGGGCGCGTAATGGACCGCGTCAACCAATGCCAGCGCGCCGGCTGAATGGGCCATTTCTACGGCGCGATGATAATCGTTGACCGTGCCGAGCGCGTTGCATCCGGCGCCAAACGAGACGACCTTCGTCCGCTTTGTGATTAGCCGCTCGAAGTCAGTCCAATCAAGCTGGCCCGTTTCCGGGTCCATCTGGCAAATATTCAGCCGAACCCCGCGTTCGATCTCGAGCGCCTGCCAGGGCGCGACGTTTGCATGATGCTCGAGTTCGGTGATCACGATTTCATCACCCGGCCCCAGCGAACGACCAAGGGCCCGCGACAGGTGATAGATCATCGTCGTCGTGTTCGGGCCGAAAACAATTTCGTCGGCAGCGGCGTTCAGAAAGTCCGCAAACGTGTGACGCGCTGATTCGATAATCGCATCGGTCTCGTGACTCGTGAGGTATTCCCAGTGCGTGTTGGCATTGTGATTCAAAAGATAATCCGCGACGGCGTTAACCACGGTGCTCGGTGTTTGAGTGCCCCCGGCGCCATCAAAGTATGCGATGGGAAAACCGTTGTGGAGACGTTCAAGGGCAGGGAACTGCCGGCGAATTTCTTCAGTAGAGATCGTTGATGTCATGGATTGAGTTGCGAAGCTCATGGATACTGTTTCTTTAGAATTCAGTCAAGATTTTCGCTGATGCTATCAGAAAACGCTGATTCCCTGCGAGTGGGCTTCCATACAGGGCTGTCGCGATTGTGTACGCATTGGGCTCACCTCAGCCGGCGCGGCTCTCTCTAATCCAACGGTTTTATTCGCAGCACAGCACGTGCCTTACAAGTCTACACAATACAGGAACAGAAAGGAGAAATTATGCCGAAGGGAAAACGCAGGCATAAGCACGAAGAGGCAACGAAGCAGCACAGCGGGGCCCTGCGGAAAGCACCGGCCGGTGAGTCGCCGGAATCGATAACTCCGGGTTCGCTCGTGCGCCGGTTCATGGATGAAGTTGACCGGTTGGCCGAAGACTTCGGTGTCGGACGCGGATTGTTTTCGTCGTTGGAACGCGGACTTCCCGGTGGCGCCTGGTCGCCGCAGGTCGAAATGCTCGAACGTGATGGAGAGTTGGTTCTGCGAGTCGATCTGCCGGGTCTTTCAAAAGACGATGTAAAAGTTGAGCTGGCTGACAACGCGCTCACGATAGAAGGTGAGCGGCGCGACGAGCGCAAAGAGAAGCGCGAAGGTTTCTACAGTTCTGAGCGAAGCTACGGAAAGTTCTATCGGCGACTGCCGCTGCCCCAGGGCGTAAATACGGAGGACGCGAGGGCGTCATTCCGTGATGGGGTGCTGGAGGTAACCATGCCGGCGCCGAAGGCTGAGGCGAAGACAGCCCGCAAGCTGGAGATCAGCGGCGAGACACAACCGAAGTCGAGAGCGAAGGCCGCTTAGCCGCCAGGACGACCAGGAGTTTTTTAAGGCACGACGGTGTCTGAACGATGCCGCCGTCTTCGTGCGTGGATCGCAGGGTTTGGTACTTACAAGAATCAGGATAACGAAAGGGGGAGAATAATTATGAAATGCAGTGAAGTTATGACCGTCAATCCAAGTTGTTGTCTGGTTACGGACACCGTCCACCGGGCCGCACAATTGATGAAAAGCGAAGACGTAGGCCCAATTCCGATCCTTGACGACCTGGAGAACAGGCGTCTGGAAGGAATCATTACCGACCGTGACATCGTCTTAAAAGTTGTGGCCGAGGATCGCGATCCAAATACCACGCGGGTCAGCGAAGTTATGACCAGAGACGTCGTGACCTGTCGGGTCAATGACGATGCCCATAAAGCGGTACGCTTGATGGAAGAGCATCAGGTACGAAGAATTCCGATCGTAAACGACAATGGTCAACTCGCGGGAATCGTTTCGCAAGCGGACGTAGCTACTCGAATGCAAGAGCCGGGAAAGACGGCTGAAGTGGTTAAGGAGATTTCGCAAGCGGCATAATCGGGTGGGAACGCCGACGTTAATCGGGACTAATCGATCGGCTTAGACCAACAGCCATCGATGAAAGCCTGTGGTCATGTCTGGAAACCCGATGATATGGCAGGGAGGTGAAAGTTGCGACGCATCAATCTCAGCGCAGCGTTAATCGTTTTGGTTTGTTTCTTCCTGCCGTGGGTCCAGGTCAGTTGCGCCGGGGCCAGGGAGACGCTGACTGGGCTCAACCTGGCGCGAGACAATCACGGGTTGCTGTGGTTGATTCCGCTGCTGATGCTCGCCGTGCTGGTGCTGGGCCTGCTACACGCGCGGAAAGAAAAACCAAGGGGATTGGCGATCGTGAGCGCCATCAGCGGCGCCGTCACCGTCTACCTGATGAATCGCGAGCGATTGCGAGTCCAGGATGAGTCGAATCTGATCTCCGCGCAGCTGACTGGTTGGTTCTGGCTCGGTTTTCTTGCGGCGGTAGTGATTGTGATCACCGCAGTTATGTTGCTATTGCAGAGACAAAGGGCGCCGTAGAGTTTATCTCGGCCGCCGTTTCCAAAGTGGAAGGATTGATTGAACCTGATGGCACTGTCACTAAAACCCGAACGCATCAAGCGCTACAAAGACGTTGTGGCGTTGCTCATCAAGTATGGCCGCTCAGACCTGGTCCAACAGACTGATTTGGACACCGGGCTTATCGAACATGAGCGGGCACTCGCCTCGACGGCTGAGCCGAAGGCCGAAGAACTTGCGGCCGATCTTGAAAAGCTGGGTCCTACCTTTATCAAGCTGGGCCAGCTGCTGTCGACGCGTGGCGATCTCTTGCCCGAGCCCTATCTCGAAGCCCTGGCGCGACTGCAGGACAACGTTGAACCGTTTTCACCCGCTGAAGTCGAACAGATCATTTCGTCAGAGCTGGGCGGGCGCATTTCGAAACTGTTTGCGGAGTTCGAGCGTGACCCGACCGCGGCCGCGTCACTGGCGCAAGTGCATCGCGCGCGGATGCGAGACGGCCGGGCCGTGGTGGTCAAAGTGCAGCGGCCGGGAGTGCGGGAAATCATCGTTGAAGACCTGGAGGCGCTGGAAGAGATAGCCGAGTTTATCGACGCGCACACGGAGATTGGAAAACGTTATGAGTTCAGTAACATGCTCACTGAGCTCCGCACCAGCCTGTTGCGCGAACTTGATTTCAAACGCGAAGCAAACAATCTGGTTCGGTTGCGCACCAGCCTGCGCGAGTTTGAGCGATTGGTCATTCCCGAACCGATCGAGGACTTTACTACCTCCCGCGTCCTAACTATGGATTTCATTCCGGGCAAGAAAATCACCAGTCTGAGTCCATTGCGATTGTTGGAGTTGGACGGCGCGGCCTTGTCCGAAGAACTGTTTCGCGCTTATCTCAAGCAGATTCTGGTCGATGGTTTCTTTCACGCGGACCCACATCCCGGAAATGTCTTCATCACCGAAGACAATCGCCTGGCCCTGCTCGACCTCGGCATGGTGGGTCATATCAGCGGCAACTTTCAGGAAAACCTGCTGCGTCTCTTACTGGCGATCAGCGAAGGCCGCGGTGACGAGGCCGCCGAAGTGGCCATGAAAATGGGCGAACCCAAGCCGAACTTTGACAAGCAAGATTACGAACATCGGGTCGCCAATCTGGTGGCCCAACACTCTGACGCGACCATGGAAAATATCGACGCCGGTCAGGTGGTGCTGGAAATCACCCGTATCTCGGCCGATTGTTGGTTTCGACTGCCGCAAGAGTTCACCATGATTGCCAAGGCGCTGCTCAATCTGGATCGCGTCGTCTATGTGCTCGACCCTGATTTCGATCCCAATGCGATCATCAGAGACGAAGCCACGAGTCTGCTTACGCGCAGGATCGTGAAGAGCATCGAACCGGGCAGTGTGCTGACGCGCATGATCGAAGTGAAGGAATTCGTCGAGCGGCTGCCAACCCGTGTTAACAAGATTCTCGACGCGATAGGAAATAACGAGTTAAAGATTGGCGTAGACGCGATCGATGAACGGATTGTCCTGGATGGATTACAGAAAGTCGCGAACCGCATTGCCCTGGGACTGATCCTCGCCGCGCTTATTGTCGGCGCCGCATTAATGATGCGCGTCGAAACATCGTTTCAGATTCTGGGTTACCCGGGTTTGCCGATGATCTTCTTTATGCTGGCGGCAATTGCCGGATTGATCTTGGCAGGGAGCATACTCTTCTATGATAAGCATCCGCGGAAGAAGTCGGACGGCGATGGATGATTGGTAACTAGTCGCCATTTCCTATCCTGGGCTGGATAAGCATGGGAACACTTCTCTCTGTTGCGTAATGAGAACGTGGGGCAGGTGGAAACCCGGACCGTCACCACGAAGTCGGGCGAGCAAGTCGGGCGAGCGGTGAACTCCCTGAGTTTCCACCTACGCTGATCAGCTTACTACGACCGTCTGTACGGTGTCAGACAGAGGGAACAGAGTTCAACGGAGGGCCGCCGCGGAGGAAAAGCCTTTCAAACTACGCTTGATTGCGTGGCGAAGGGGAAGCAAGCAAGGCGTCGAGCTGACTGAAGTCCGAAAATACGTTGAGGCGGTGTTCCACATTTACGTTGGGATGGTTAATGTCGATGATCGCTATTGGGATGGTGTTGAGGTCTTTGTGCAATCTAACTTGCTCCACCAAAGAGTCAAAGGTTGGTAGATCGAGGTCGGTTAGGATCATCGCAAGAGGGTTATTCTCGGCGATTTGAATCGCCTCTCCGGCGTTGGTGGCGCTCAAGGTGTCGTGACCCTTCTCGCGCAAGATGGCGCACATCTGTGAACTGATTTCATCGACATCTTCAACCACCAGAATCGTCTTGCTCATTTGTCCGCCAGGCATCTCCAGCTTATCCCTTCATCGAAATTCAAAGAATAGAAACACACGAGGTCAGGCCTTCTAAAAAGCTACAGAATGGGCCCTAAGACTAGGATTGTCTGTACGGTAGCGGAACCTGTAACTATTTGTTGAAATCCTGCGGACCTTAGTGGAGAACCTGGGCCAGAGTCACATAGCCAAATAGCGATCGTATTCTTCTTTGACAATCCGATAACATTCGCAGGAGTAGTTCTCGAGGCCCTGGCGATCCAATACAAAGATGATCCCCCGTTTGTAGTCAATTAGACCGGCCTGTTTCAGGGTACTCGCGGCGACGCTGACGCCGGCCCGACGGACGCCGAGCATGCGAGAGAGAAAGTCCTGGGTTAAGACAAATTCGTTGCGGCCAACACGATCCTGGGTCAGTAACAGCCAACGGGCCAGACGCTGTTCAATGCTATGCAGGCGATTGCAAGCCGCAGTCTGAGCGACTTGAGTAAAAAGTGTGTGCGTATAATTTAGAAGGAGATCGCGCAACTTGCCGCCTTTGCGAAACTCGATCTTCACGTCGCGGCTCGACATTCGCAGGGCCTCGCCTTCGCTTTGGATTAGGGCCTGATTGGGTGTCGAGTCAGCTCCGAGAACTACCGGAATACCGGCCATTCCTTCGGGGCCGATGACTCCGGCTTCAACTGTTGCTCCGTTTTCCAGCGCGGCGAGTATGGAAACAACTCCACTGTTTATGAAATAGACATAGTCAATTTTCTGCTCGGGCATGTAGAGAGTTTCGCCCAGCTCAAGATGAACGGGCCGGAGCTTCGCCGCAAATTGCTCGAATTCTCCAGGCGGCAGCGCGCCAAGAATTTGATTCGAGAGCAAACCATTACCTGAAGAAATGGCTGGCTTATGGTTATTTGGAATGGGGCCTCCCTCGCTCCGGTCGCTTGTGAAAAACACAGCTGACGGCACAAGGAATTGGCTCTTGGGAAAAGAGTGACCCGATGTCGAGAGTTGAGTTTGAAAAGAACGTCTTGCCTAACTGCCTCAATCATAGACCTTTTATCAACCCCTGTCGAAGGTCTTCTTCTGATCCATCGTCAACAAACCTTTAAGTGCAAGCCTGCGGTTCAATCACTGCGTGTCAGAAGCCCGACCGTTAGGGAGGGCAACCGCGGCAACTGGCCTCCCTAACGGTTGGGCTTCTGATACTCCTCAGGATTTTGTGGAACTGAAAATGCTCTTATAATCGTTTGAGTACCAAAGCTGTGCGTAACACTAAGCGGAATCAGCCCTGGTGGCTTGAGGCGGGCAGTGAAATCTGTCCGGCATGCAGTCACGCGTATGTAATTCAGACGGAGTATCGCTGCGTCGCATGTGACGGGCCGCTTTGCGAAATGTGCGTTGAACGCACGTTAGCAGTCGAGGTGTTCTGTCCGGGCTGCATTACGTCGGCAACGGAGAGTGAGGTGTGAGCCCATGACCGTGCGGGCAATCTGGAAAGGTGATTTGAAACTGGATTCGACCAGGGTGCCGGTGAAGTTGTATTCGGCCTTGCAGGATCAAACAGTTCGTTTTCACATTCTCGATGAAAGATCGAAAACCCGCGTGAAGCAACACATGGTCGATCCTGATTCCGGCAAAGAAGTTTCCAGTGAAGAGATTCGGAAAGGGTTCGAAGTCGAACCCGGAACCTTCGTCATTCTTGATAAAGAAGAACTGGAAAGCCTGGATCCGGAAGCTTCGCGAGAGATTGAAATAACCCGGTTCGTTCCACCGAACGAAATCGCGCCTGAGTTTTACGATCGGCCGTATTACCTTGGACCTGATGGTGATCAGACAGCGTATTTCGCGCTGGCTGAGGCTCTGCGCAGTAAGGAGAAAGAGGGCGTGGCCCGCTGGGTGATGCGCAAACAGCCTTACGTCGGAGCGTTGCGCGCCGAGGGCGACCATCTGGTGCTGTTTACGTTGCGCAATGCCGAGGAAGTGCTGTCGGCCAAAGATCTGCCGCGGCCGGCGGGGCGGGCGCCCGACAAAAAAGAATTGAGTATGGCCAAACAACTGGTGGAATTGTTGAAGGGTAAATTCAATCCGAAGGATTACCAGGATGAATATCGCGCGCGGGTAAGGGAATTTGTCGCGAAGAAGGCCAAGGGCCACGCGCCCAAACTGCGCCTGGTCAAGACAAAACGTCAAGGAGCGTCGCTGGAAAAGATCCTGTCAAAGAGTATCGAGTCGTTGAAAAAAGAGAAACGCGCGGCGTGAGGCGGTTGGAATTCGGGGCAGTAGCCCGACCGCGAGCGAGGGCTTAGTGTCGCTAGTTACCACCGGCACGCGGTTGGGTAACAACACGAGAAGGATTAACACAGTGGCTACGCGCAAACGAAAAAAACGAAAGTCATCAGAGGACGCGCAACGGCGCGCGCGTCCGTTCTGGTCCGGCACAATAACCTTTGGATTGGTCAGTGTCCCGGTGGATCTCTATCCGGGGAATCGCACGAACCGGGCTCCGCTCAGAATGCTGGGTCCGGAGGGCGAGCCGCTGGCGCGACGCTACTATTCACAAAAGTCCGGCCATGATCTCGACCAGGAAGAGATGGTTCGCGGTTACGAGATCGACAAAGAGAAATACGTCATTGTCACCGATGAAGAGTTGGAGCGTCTGGCTCCGGAGCAAAGCCGCGACATTGATCTGAGACGGTTTGTTGATTTGGAATCGATTCCGCCTCTCTACTTTGATCGTTCCTACTTTCTCGTGCCCGCGGAAGGATCAGAAAAGGCCTACAAATTGTTGTCAGAGACGATGGAAAAGAGCGGCCTGGCCGGGATCGCAACTTTCGTCATGCGGGGCAAGGAATATCTTGTCGCGATCTTTCCCGAGAATGGAATTTTGCGCGCTGAGACGATGCGCTTTGCCGACGAGTTGCGCTCGCCCAAAGACATCGATCTGCCGGAAAAGAAAAAGCTGCCCGCGGCGGCGGTTAAGAAATTCGAAAAGATAATCGCCAAAAACTCTGACAGGCATCTGTCGCTTAAGGATTTGAAGGACGAAAAGACCGCGCAGCTTCTCAAGCTGGTTGAGAAGAAGCGAAAGCAACATAAAGACGTGGTCGAAGTCGAAGAGCCCGAGCGCGACGAAGGCAAAGTTGTCGACCTGATGGAAGTCCTGAAGAAGAGTCTGGCTCGCAAACGCAAGACCGCCGCTTAAAGTCCCACCTCATAGGAACCCGTCCATCGCCGAGAAAGTGGGTTGGAGGGGCGTCCGTCCGAGAACTTCGGGCTGGGTGCCTAAACTACTTGAGACTCGCCCTGCGGTTGTGGGGCGTGGATTATCAGGTTCATTTTACCGCAGAGGACGTAGAGGTTTTCGCAAAAGGACGCAGAGAAGAATTGTCCTCTGCTTACCTCTGCGAGTGCCTCAGCGTCCTTTGCGTTTAAGAAAATTGCTTCATCAGGCTCATGACCAAAGTTTTGACACACGCTCTTGCGCGAGGCCGCGCCAAAAAAGTATCTGGACATAGTCGATGGAAACTATTACGTTCACAACCGACGAACCCCGCACAGGGCTGAGGTTCAGTCAAAACGTAGAGGATAACGAATGCGAGTACTGGTGACCGGCGGAGCTGGATATATCGGCAGTGTCGTCGTCGAAGAATTATTAAGTGATGGCCACGAAGTGATTGTCTTTGACAATCTCTCGAAGGGACATCGGGCCAGCGTGGCGCCGAAGGCCGAATTCATTGCGGGCGATCTGCTGAATCAAAAGCTTCTCACCGACACTCTGAAAAATGGACACGTCGACGCGGTGATTCACATGGCGGCGGACTCTCTGGTCAGCGAGTCGGTCGTGCAGCCGGCGAAGTATTATCGCAACAACGTGGTGGGCGGACTGTCTCTGCTTGAGTCGATGCGCGAGGCGAAAGTGCAAAGTTTGGTTTTTTCTTCCACGGCCGCGGTTTATGGTGAACCTGCCCGGCAGCCCATCTCAGAAGACGATGCGACCAATCCTACGAACCCTTATGGCGCGACCAAGCTGGCTCTGGAAAACGCGCTCGCCTGGTTCGAAGGCGCTTATGGCTTGCGCTATGCCTCTCTTCGCTACTTCAACGCGGCGGGCGCCACCGGCCGCTGCGGCGAATGGCATGATCCGGAGACTCATCTTGTTCCCATCGTGCTTAAAGTTGCGGCGGGCATTCGCGCAGAGGTGCAGGTCTATGGCGATGACTATTCAACCCGCGACCGCACCTGCGTCAGGGATTACATCCACGTGATTGATTTGGCAAAAGCGCACGTGCTGGCGCTAGGGATTCTCGGCCAGCGAAGTGCTATTTATAACCTCGGTTGCGGCGGTGATGGTTACAGTGTAAAGGAAGTGATCGACATCGCCCGGGAAGTTACCGGCCGGGAAATTAAGACGAAGGTCGGGCCGCGGCGGGCGGGCGACCCGGCGGTTCTGGTTGCCAGTTCTGAAAAGATTAAAAGCGAACTTGGCTGGTCGCCCGTCTTTCAGGATTTGCGCAAGATTGTAGGATCCGCGTGGACTTGGTTACAAAATCACCCACAGGGATACGCCGATTGAGACTAGTACAGGAATCTTGCTCGTGCTTTTTGCCCTGAGCGAGAGAGAGTAAGACGCCATTGCTTTAGCTTTTGTTATCGCCGGCCGCCTTTCCGGCCACCCTTCCTCGCCGGTTCGTGATCCTCAGGCTTGCCATAGCCGCCGCCGCCCGGCTTTTCGCCGCCGTGATGCATCGCATTCACGGTTGCCCACGCTCGACGCTCGGCCTCTTCTTCTGATACACCGCGCTCTTCGTAACCCTCTTCAATGTGTTGAGCTTGGCGTTTTTGTTTGTCCGTGTATTTGTCTTTATCCCCTCTTGGCATGACTAATCTCCTTTCTAGTTCAGTGACCCTCCCCGTGAAACGCGAATCGCATACCAGTCGCGGAATTGATGCGAACGTCACAAGCGCACCGTCATTTACATGATTTGTAAGGACCCACGGCCGAAGATGCGACGGAGGTTGTATAGAAAGCGGTCTCTTGCGTCTTGTTTCTAGATCTCGGTATTTCACTTGGCCTGGAAGCATGTGACAGGAACAACCCACTTCGCTCGTGCAATCTGATTCACTTATGTCTCCTCTGTGTACGCTTTCGGACAGACACAATTGGATTTTTCAGACTAGATCCTCATGCGACAAACTGACCCCGACGATTTTAGTAAGCGAGCCTAGTCGCCTCTTCCCGTTTAGCCAGGAATTTCCCTTTGCGTCACAGGCTCGCTTTGTATCAGGTCGGGCCGAAGAGAAATCGAAAGTTCCTCCAAAGGAGCCGAACATGAACAGCTTAGATCGTTTGGGTTTGGCAGTTGCCCCTGCCGTGGAAATCACCCCCGCCTGCGTCAAACCGACGATTATGGTCGCTGATGACAACGCCGACAATCGTGACATGATGCAGGTTTTGCTGGGGCTTAAGGGCTACGAAGTGGTCGTGGCAGAAAATGGCCGAGAAGCTGTTGAAGTTGCCCTGGCGAAATCTCCGAACCTGATTCTCCTGGATCTCGAATTACCCTTGTTGGACGGTCTAAGCGTCGCGAGGGATCTCCTCAGTCATCAAAAGTTTCTCAAAGTCCCCATCGTGGTCATTTCCGGGCACGATCCACGCAAATATCGGCAGGCCGCTTTGGACGCCGGCTGCAGCGACTTTCTCTTAAAACCAATAAGTTTCGAGCGGCTCGACGAAATCCTCCAGTCGCACATTCCCGTTGCCTGACGGCACAGTGAAGTGTTACTTCCGCCAAACAATTAGCATAAGTTTCCTCTATCTAGGCGCGCAATCTCGTTCCGAACAGGAGGAATGGTCATGATTTGCCGGGAAGTGATGACTGAAAACCCCGTGTGTTGTTTACCGAACGATTTGGTGAGCGCCTCTGCGCGAGTTATGCGCCGCGAAGACGTGGGTGCGGTACCGGTTATCAACGACGAACAGAAGAAACAGTTGATCGGTATTGTGACTGACCGCGATTTGGCCATAAGGGTCGTTGCCGAGTCGCGCGACCCAAATCACACATTGGTTCAGGACGTAATGACCTCGACGATCGTCGTATGCCGCGAGCGCGAGGATCTTTCCAGCGCTATCAAAGCTATGGAGGAACACCAAATCCGACGCGTTCCGATTATCGATGACGATGGCCGCGTCGTGGGAATCATCTCGCAGGCAGACGTAGCGACACGTTTGCACGAGCCGCGACAGACGGCTGAGATGCTCGAAGAAATTTCGCAGGCGGCATAACTGAAGTACGCTGCAAGTCAATGGATGGGAGATGAAGCTGACTGTGGCGGGGAAACAGCGCTCCCGGATTGGTTTAGATAGGTGCGGACCTTCGGCGGCACATGACGACGGAGCAGAGCATTACGCGCTTGCCACTGGTCGGCAGGACTCATGTCTGCCAAAAAGCGAATCTCTTTCGCTTCCAGCACGGCAATCGGAACACCGTCGCGATAAAGGATACGGTTCGAGGCCGCCGGCGCCAGGCGCGAGCCGGGTGTAATTACACCTATCAGGTTAAGTGGATCAGCAGCGTTGATGGATACCAGCGAACTCTCTGATGGCGCGCGACGAATGGATCTAAGCAGTTGTACGGCTTCGCTGGTAGCAAACTGTTCGCCTGAAAATCCGCCCACAAAGCGTCCGCCGCGAATCTCGCCACGCGCTTCCAGGCGGCGATAGACACGCAGCAAATCTCTCCACGGCACGCTGATCGATTCACGATCCAAAAGTTTGCGAAAGACAACGCCATAGCGCTGGAGCAGTTTCCGGGCGACGGCTTCGATGATGTCGCGATCGATCGGTTGATTCCGATTGTCGCCGTTAGGAGCCGTCTGGAGGGGAGCTTGCCCCTGCTCTTCTCTTCGCAGGCGCACCCAACGCCCGGCGTCATCCATGCTGTAAAATGCTTTGCGCTTTCGGCGGCGTTTCTCGACTTCGCGATGTGTTGTCTTACTGAGCGGCGTCAGCAGCGCTCGTAACCCGGTGAAACTGTCCGCGCTCACCATTCCCCGAAAGACCAATTCACCCAACGCTTCTTCGACCATGCTCGGCAGCAGATTCGTGCCGGCGACGATATCGACAAAGAAAGAGGCGCCGTGCTCCTTGAGATAATCGTGAACCGCGGCGGTGTTGGTTGTCAGTTGCGCTCCATTTGATTCCGCGGGAGCGGGGAAGGCTTTGCTCCACGTCCGGACGTTCTTTCGATTGAGCAGCACCACTGGCGTGCTGCGCACAGGAGAAGAGCTGCTGACTTTGTCCGGCGACAGGCGCGGCGGCGACAGACGCAACCAGGTTAGCCTGCCGGAAAGACAGAGTGCGTCCAGCCACGCCGGATCGTAATCAGACACGCGAGCCGGCAAGATTTCCGATTCCCACGAACCCGCCGGCGCGTCAAAGCCTTCAAGCTGATCCAGGATCGATGCGACACTATCCGGCCCCTGCACCTGATGCTCGGACGCCGCCTTCTGCCAAACGAAAAGGAACCGCATGAAGTCGGCCGCGGAAACCGGCTCGATTTCCTTGCGCAGGCGATTGAGCGTGTAACTGTGGATGCGCGCGAGCAAACGGCGCGAACACCACTCCGTCTCTTCACGGTCAGGTGTGAAACTTCCTTGCATCGCAAAGCCTTCACCCTCAAGCCGCGCCAAACCAGCATCAGTGCGTCCGCGTGAAACTGAAAACGAAGCCGCAAGGTCAGCAACTGTCACCGGCCCGAGGCCCTCAAGCCGGCCGCGCAGAATATCAATCAGCGCATCTTCCATTGACCACGATTCACTGGCGTAGCTGGCCGGCGGAGCTATGGTGGGAGTAAGTAACGCAGCGGGATGAATTGCGAGAAGCTGCGGCAGCCGCTCAGCAGCAACCCAGAGGTCAGTGTGGCCCAAGTTGTTAACCTGCGACGGTCGCAGAACACACGCCCGCCGCGCGCTCACCAACTCATCAAACAGTATTTGCCAATTATTTCGCAGCCCTTCTTCTACAGTAATGAAGCCAAGTTGCATCAGCGCATCATGCAATTCGTCGGAATTCTCAGCCTGTGGCCACGCCTCTGTTCGGACGCGCTCAATTGCCGCCGCATCCAGGCGTCCCAGGTCCGCAGCAGTTTCAGCGTCGAGAAAACGCCGGTTCATCACCGCGAGCGTGCGGCGCTCTTCAGCCGGAGCGTCGTCGAGAAACGCGTAAGGTTTTGCGGTCAGAATTTCCTGGGCCAGCGGCGATGGTTCGTTCATTTCGCGGGAGATGAGTTGTCGCTCGCCACGCTCAACGGACCGCAGCAACTCTTCCAGTCCGCGTAGGTCCATCGCTTCTTCCAGACAGTCGCGAATTGTCTGGGTCACCAAAGGATGGACGGGGATTTCAATCGGGCCGGTCAGGTTCTCCGCGCAGGCAACCTGATCCGGAAAAACCAGCGCCAGGAGATCTTCCGCCGCCATGCGCTGCAGTTGTGGCGCGACCTTGCCGCCGCTGCGCCAGCGCGGAATCGCCAGCGCGCGCGTCGCGTTCCAACGCCAGCGAATATTGAACATGGGCGCGTCCAACAGCGCCTGGGTCAGGACGTCACAGACAGTTTTGGAATTGAGATATTGAAAAATCGTTTCCAGCGGAAAGCTGTGCGTCGGCCCCAGCGAGAGAACGATCGAGTCTTCGGTGGCCGCGGCTTGCAACTCGAAATTGAAAGTGCGGCAGAAACGTTTACGTAAAGCCAGGCCCCAGGCGCGATTCAAGCGACTGCCGAACGGCGCATGAATCACGACATGCGTGCTACCGTTTTCATCGAAAAAACGTTCCACGACTATTTGCTGCTGCGTAGGCATAACACCCAGCGCCAACTTTGTGGTGCCAAGATAGTCGACAACTTGTTCGGCCGCTCCATGACTAATCCCGACGTCGTCAACGAGCCACTTCAGGCTGGGACCGCGGACGTCCTCCTCCGCATCGTTTGTGTCGGCTTCAAGTTTGTCCGAAATCTTACTTCTCAGTCGCGAGACCGCCTGCGAAAGCTCCTCCGAACGCCCCGGAGCTTCGCCCAACCAGAAGGGAATCGAAGGCGGCTGGCCGGCGGCGTCTTCCACCCGCACTGAGCCTGGTTCCACTCGCTTGATGCGATAAGACGTGTTGCCGAGTTGGAAGATGTCGCCGGCGAGACTCTCGATCGCAAAGTCTTCATTCAAGGTGCCGACAAAGGTTTCCGACGGCTCGAGAATTACGCGATAGTCGGACGTGTCGGGAATTGCGCCGCCGTTGGTGATCGCAGCCAGGCGCGCTCCGCGCCGAGCGCGCAAACGTTTGTTCACAGCATCGTGATGCAGGTAGGTGCCGCGCCGGCCCCGTCGCGTGGTGAAGCCTTCAGAAAGCATGCGCACGACCGCGTCGAAGTTTTCGCGCGAGAGATTCCGGAAAGGATAAGCGCGCCGCACCATTTCGAAGAGATCGTCTTCCGTCCATTCTTCAGCGGCGATTGTGGCCACGATTTGCTGCGCCAGAATATCCAAAGGCTGCTCCGGAATCGTCAGATGATCGAGTTCGCCGCGCCGGACTGCATCGAGCAAAGCCGCGCACTCCACGAGTTCATCGCGCGAAAGTGGGAACACGCGGCCCTTCGGAAAGCCGCTGACCGTATGATTCGATCGGCCAATGCGTTGCAGCAAAGTTGAGATTGCGCGCGTCGATCCGATTTGGATCACCAGGTCGACCGCGCCAATGTCGATGCCTAACTCCAATGAAGCCGTTGCGACCAGAGCGCTCAGCTCGCCCGATTTCAAACGTTGCTCGGCCGACAATCTCAGCTCGCGAGCCAGACTGCCGTGATGCGCAGTTACGTTTTCATCGCCCAGACGCTCGCCCAGATGCCGGGCCACCCGCTCAGCCATCCGTCGCGTGTTGACGAAGACCAGCGTCGTGCGATGCTCGCGAATTAAGGTTTCCACCCGGTTGTAAATTTCTTCCCACACTTCATTGGACATCACCGCTTCCAAAGGCGAGCTGGGAATTTCGATCCCCAGGTCGAGTCTGCGCGTATGGCCGGTATCGATGATCGTGCAACGCGGAGTGCTGTCGCTCTCAAGATTTGCTGAGCCAACCAGAAAGCGTGCGACTTCCGCAATCGGTTTCTGTGTTGCTGAAAGTCCAATGCGTACCAGGGGCTCTTTGACCAGCGCTTGGAGTCTTTCGATGGACAGCGACAGATGCGAGCCCCGCTTGTCGTCTACCATGGCGTGAATTTCGTCGACAATGAGCGTGCGGGTCGTCGAGAGCATCCGCCGGCCGCCTTCGCTGGTCAGCAGGATGTAAAGCGATTCAGGTGTCGTGACGATAATGTGCGGCGGCTTTTTGGTCATCGCCGTGCGGTCTTTCGCCGGCGTATCGCCGGTGCGCACCAGCGTGCGAATCTCCACTCCGCCAATCCCTGACGCCTCGAGGTTTTGCTGAATACCGCGCAAAGGCTCCTGCAAGTTGATCTGAATGTCATTACTTAGCGCCTTCAGCGGAGAGACGTAAACCACCTGGGTTTCATCGACGAGTGTCCCGTCGACGGCTTTCCAAACCAGATCGTCAATCGCTGAAAGAAAGGCAGCCAGAGTCTTGCCGGAACCGGTGGGCGCGGCAATCAGAGTATGCTGACGCTGTTTGATGGCCGGCCAGGCGCGGGCCTGCGGTTCAGTCGGAGCAGGGAAGTGTTTCCGGAACCATTCCCGAACGGCCGGATGGAAATATTCGAGCTGCTTCATAAAGGGCCGCCAGTGTACCACGAATGAAACGCTGTGTTAAGGGTGGAGACAAGTGCTAGCGTATCCGGTTTGCGTGAGCCTTTCAAGTGGCCCGACCGTAAGGAAGGACGTTCTAACGCACAGCTCAACGCCGTCCCTCACGGTCCGGCTACTGCCCCACTCATACTCCTGGCCCTGAGTGACGACATCCACCTTCGTGATAAAGTCTTGTCTTCAAAGAATGCCCGAAGCAGATCGCGACTATCATCCGTCGAAATACACGCCGGCAAGTAAGCCGTACACCGGCGCATCGCGCAGTCGCGTAAAAATACCACCCAGGGTCGAGCAGGTTGAATTGAGCTTCGGCGATCGCCAAGTGAAGCTGACTAATCTCAACAAGCTCTTCTGGCCTGAACTGAAGATTACGAAACGCGACCTGCTGCAATACTACGCCGATGTTTCGTCCGTACTGTTGCCGCACCTTAAGGACCGCGCGATGGTGATGAAGCGTTACCCTAACGGTGCCGCGGGCGAATTCTTTTTTATGAAGCGCGCGCCTTCGCCAAGGCCCCCGTGGATCGAGTTGTGTTCGATCGAACATGGCTCGGGCAATGTGATTGACTTTCCAATCGTCCAGGACCTGCCCGCGCTGCTGTGGGTGATCAATCTCGGTTGCATCGATCTGAACCAATGGTACGCGCGCTGCGATGACGTAGATCGGCCTGACTATCTTCATTTCGATTTGGATCCGGTTCCGGGCGCAAAGTTTGAGCAGGTGAGGGAGACAGCTTTGGTGGTGCGCGAGGCTTTGGAATCTTTGAAGATGCCTTGCTATGCAAAGACGACCGGTTCAAAAGGAATCCACATCTACGTTCCGATCGTGCGTGGGCCGACGCAGAAGCAGGTTTGGACGATTGCCAAAGAGATTGCGCACGTGCTCGCCGCGGCAAATCCAAAGCTGATCACTGCCGTTTACAAAGTTGCTAATCGACCTAAAGGGCGGGTCCTGGTCGATTACAATCAGAACGCCTGGGGCCGCACGCTGGCATCGATCTATTCCGTCCGGCCGACACCGAAGGCGTCGGTCTCGACGCCCGTAACCTGGCAAGAGGTCGAGCAGGGAGTCAAGATTGAAGACTTTCGGCTGGACAATGTGCGCAAGCGAATTGCGAAGCTGGGTGATTTGTGGAAGCCGCTACTGGCAAAAAGAAGGTTTGATTTGAAGCCGTATTTGAAGTGAAGGCTGGGAGCGCGGACGTCCCGTCCGCTCTGAGCGCGGAGCGCGAAGACGGCTTTAGTCAGCGCTATGTTTCAACGACCAATAGCGTAAGCGGAAGTGCCTGAGGATGACCGAGTCGGTGAGCATGCTGCGCATGCTGTGCGGACGAGACATCCGCGCTCCCGGCGTTGAGAACCGCCCGCATTCTAATGGAACGCAATCATGACTCTGCCTCTAAAACAATCCTATCCACCGATGGAAGCGAAGTCCGTGACTCAACTTCCGGCAGACGATGATTGGCAGTACGAGCCGAAGTGGGACGGATTTCGCTGCCTTGCTTTCCGCGATGGCGACCAGGTCGACCTCCAGTCAAAAAGCGGCCAGCCACTCGGTCGGTACTTTCCCGAACTTGTTGACGCTTTGCTGAAGCTGAAACCAAAACAGTTCGTGCTCGACGGCGAGATCGTTGTTCCCGTCAAAGGGAAGTTGTCTTTTGACGATTTGCTGATGCGGATTCATCCGGCGGCCAGCCGCGTACAAAAGCTGGCAAAAGAACATCCGTCACAATTGATTGTGTTCGATTTATTGGTAGACGACCGCGGCAAGGTGATCGTTGAATCAACGCTTTCAGACAGACGCAAGAAATTGGACGCCTTTGCGAAGAAGTATTTTCCCCGGGATTCAAAGCACAAGTCGATCGAGCTGTCGCCTGAGACCAAAGATTTAAAGATAGCGAAGAGCTGGCTGGCGGGCGCCGGCGGCGATGTCGATGGAGTAATCGCCAAGCGGCTCGACTTGCCTTATGAGAGTGGCAATCGTCACGGCATGGTCAAGGTGAAGCGTCTGCGGACGGCCGATTGCGTTGTCGGCGGATTCCGTTACGCTTCGGAAGGAAAACTGGTCGGCTCGATGTTGCTTGGGTTGTATGACGACAAAGGATTGCTGCATCACGTTGGTTTCACTTCCAGTTTCAAAGCAAGCGAAAAACCGGCGCTGACAAAGAAGCTAGAGAAGTTAATAAAACCGCCCGGGTTCACGGGAAATGCACCGGGCGGCCCCAGCCGTTGGGCCACTGAGCGATCGGCGGAATGGAAACCTTTGGCAACTAAACTCGTCATCGAAGTCCAATACGATCATTTCACCGGCGGCCGCTTTCGCCACGGGACAAAGTTTCTGCGCTGGCGACCGGACAAGAAACCAGCGCAGTGTTTGCTCGATCAGGTCAAAGGCTGAAACCTAAATCAGAAGTATTCTGGTCTTCTTTGCGTCTTTAGTACTTATCTCTGCGCCTTTGCGTGAAATTAGTACTTAGCAAGAAGCATTTTCACGCAAAGTCGCAAATATGGACTAAGGCGCAAAGAAGGAAATCAAGAATGTAGGGACGTAACGAGTGCTGAATGACTCTCATGCCTACTGGACGTGAAATGTTTGAACTCGCTCGTCAGCACATCGGCGAGCCGTATGACAACGTTCTAGTCCCCAAAAACAATGCGAACTGGACGGGACCCTGGGACTGCGCAGAGTTCATGTCCTGGCTGGTGTTTCAGGTGGGCGGTTTTCTTTATGGCTGTCTCGACGACAATGCCAGGCCGGACAGTGCCGACGCTTACACCGGCGCCTGGCGAGACGATTCCAATAGTCTGGGACGGCGTGTTCCTTACCAGCGAGCAGCAGCAATCGTCGGCGGAATCCTTCTACGTTATCCGCCGCGGCCGGGCCGCATGGGTCACATCGTGATTTGCGACGGCGCGGGTGGAACGGTCGAGGCGAGGGGCTTCGAGTTAGGCGTTGCGGTGGGTACGGTCCACATGCGGCGTTGGAATACGGGCGTGCTGGTTCCCGGCATTCAATATGACGAGGACGTGACGCCCATCGATGTGATAAAGCCGCCGTCGGTCTATCACATTAACGCTCCAAACGTAGATCGCTCAGTCGTCCGCGATATTCAACGCGCGCTCAACTCCGCCGGTATCGACGCGGGTCCGGTTGATGGAATCTACGGACCGAAAACGATGGCGGCGGTTGCGGCTTTTCAGCAACGCAAAGGGCTGGTGGTGGACGGCGAAGTGGCGGCGGTGACCGCGCAAGCCCTCGATGTAAATATTTAAGGGACGAGTTGTGCGCGGCCAGGTCACTAAGCGTGATGGCTCTGTCGCACATATCTTCGTCTGCCGATGAGTCAGTCTCTCGATCCAGTTCTTCCTCCCTTCCGGGACATGAGAAGGATCTAAGCGCGTTGCGCCATCAGGCCCTCACCCAAACCTCTACCAAAGGGAAAGGGCGAGAACTCCGAAAGGAGAGCGCAAAAACTTATTTCCGTAATCAATGCAAGACAAAGTTGTAAGTGATCACACCCTGAATTTTCACCGGTTGCCCGTTGAGTACTGTCGGCGTGAAACGAGCCTGAAGAGCTGCCTCTTTCGCGGCGTGAAGTAATGTCGGATGACCCGAAACGGCTTGCGCGGAAATCACTCTACCTTGCTCATCAACCAAAATCTGAACCGCAACTGACCCTTCAGCCCCAATAGCCTTGGCCATCGGCGGATACGCCGGCTTCGGCAAGCTAATCGCTTTCGAGACCAGCATGATTGAGGTGAGCGTCTGCGGCTTTGGCTTCACCGGGATTGGTACGGGAGCCGTTTCTTCAACTCTCACTACCGGGGCAGTGCTATTGCAGGTTACGCAATCACCAGAATTATTGGGCCCGACGCTGGGCGGATCGACGTTTCTATTGCTCAAACGGAAAACGCCGGTAACAGGCGGTGCGGGCGATCTGGTGACACCGATCTGTTCCGGCGCTTTGGTTGGATCGTTGGTTGGAGCGACGGCGGTGGTCCTTTCCTGAACCGTCGCTGTCCTATCAACCGGCGCATTTGACGGCGCTGTTCGGCGAACAAGCCGAGGAGGCGGGGCATTAGTTGGGCGTACCGGAGTTGGGGGAACCGGCGGCACCCAGTTCAAGATTTCCAAACTATTGCTCTGCGCTTCCAGCCGCGCGTCATACGCATAGATACTGGCGACACCGGCGGCAAACAGAATCAACGCGTAAGCGGCTACCGTGGCGAGAAAGAATGAACTGCGACGCTTGAACTCCTTGCGGTGTGACTCAGACTCGATCAGATTGGTAAACATCTCTTAGCTCCTCCTGCTGCCGGTGCCTTTGGGTCGAGGAAGCTGAGAGGTTAAACAACGAAGCGGGACAGTTGTTCCTGAGTTTGCAGATAAGAATCATTTTCCATTCGTCATTTGACATTTCTCATTGGCTATTTGTCGGTCTTTGTTCGTGTTGCTTCGTGTGATTTCGTGGACAGTTCGTCATACGCCGGTGAATAACGATCCACGAAGTCACACGAACCAAGCCCGGAGCAGACCACGAATGACAAATGAGAAATGATTCCCCTCATTTCGGGCGTTGAGACTTTGGCCTGTTTCCATTACGATAGCGCCGCCCTACGACCCTATTCTCAGGAGAACGAGCAATGGTGACAGCGCAAGCGCCCCAGGAAGAATTAAATCCTTTTGAGATAGCCAAACAGCAATTCGATCGGGCCGCCGATTACCTCGAGCTGGAGCAGTCGTTGCGCAACGTACTGCGCAGCGCCAAGCGTCAACTTATCGTTTCGATTCCCGTGAAGATGGACGGCGGCGAGACCAAGGTTTTTGAGGGTTACCGTGTGCAACACAACATCGCGCGCGGGCCGGCCAAAGGCGGCATACGCTATCACCCGAACGTGACGCTCGATGAAGTGAAAGCGTTGGCATCGTGGATGACCTGGAAATGCGCCACGGTTAACATTCCGTATGGTGGTGGCAAAGGGGGCGTGGTTTGCGATCCAAAGAGTCTTTCAATTAACGAACTGGAGCGTCTGACGCGTAGATACGCGTTTGAGATCGCGCCGATCATCGGACCTGATCGAGATATTCCCGCGCCTGATGTCTACACCGACTCGCAGACCATGGCCTGGATCATGGACACCATTTCCATGGTGCGCGGACACACTGAGTTGGGCGTCGTCACCGGCAAGCCTTTGTCGCTTGGCGGTTCACAGGGACGTCACGAAGCCACGGCTCGCGGCGCTCTTTATGCTTTACGCCAGGCATGCAACGTACGCGGAATGAGATTAAGAGATTCGCGCGTGGCGGTGCAGGGTTTTGGCAACGCCGGCTCGATCATCGCGCGGCTGGCTGCCGAAGACGGCGCTCGAGTTGTCGCCGTGTGCGACTCAAAGAGCGGGCTTTATGCTGAGAACGGTTTGGACATTCAAGCCGCGCTTAAACATAAGGAAGCCACCGGCTCGCTGCGCGGTTTGCCGGGAGTGAAAGAGATTGCGCCTGACGCTGTGCTTGAAGTTGACTGCGACATCCTCTGTCCCTCGGCGCTTGAAAACAGCATCACCATGGCCAACGTCGGCAACGTAAAGGCGAAGATTATTGCTGAATTGGCTAACGGTCCGACTACACCGGCCGCGGACCGCGTGTTTGAGAAGAACGACGTGTTGCTGATTCCCGATATTCTCTGCAACGCCGGCGGAGTGACCGTCAGCTATTACGAATGGGTGCAGGACCAGTATTCATTCTTCTGGAGCGAGAAGCGTATCAATCAAACTCTGGAAGACACGATGGGCGACGCCTTTCACAAGGTGCATCAGACCGCCCAGCGCTATAGCACAGACATGCGCACCGGGGCCTACATCCTGGCAATCGATCGCGTAGCTGAAGCGACAAGGGTGCGAGGAATATTTCCGTAGGGCGAACTTAGTACTTGGAGCTTTGAACTTGGTGGTTGAGCTTTGGCTACCAAACGTGAAGTTTTCAAGGTCGAAAAGCGAGCAAAGCACGAAGCACAAAGTACAAGACTTTCATGACAGACAAAATCACCGTCTACGAAAAGCCTACTTGAACCAAGTGTCGCGAGACCGACAAGCTGCTCCGTGAGAGCGGCTTCGCGTTTGAAAAGATTAGCTACTACAACATGCCGCTGAGCGAAAAGAAGTTGCGCGAGCTGGTAAGGAAGATGGGAATCAAGCCGCGCGAACTCTTGCGCACAAGTGAAGCGATCTACCGTGAGCTTGGTTTAGGTAAGAAGGGATTGAGCGACGCCGAACTCATTTCGCTGATGGTAAAGCATCCAGACCTGATTCAGCGGCCGATCGTCGAGCGCGGCGATCGCGCGGTATTGGGTCGACCGACTGAGAACGTGAAAGCGCTGTTGTGATTTCTCTGTGCTCTCTGTGTCCTCCGTGGTGAGTTTATCGTTCGGATTATTGCAACACAGAGGACACGCGGAGGCACGGAGTGTCACAGAGAAAACTTTGCCAAAACAATCGAACACAACTTTCATCTGTCAGACCTGCGGCTATCAATCGCGCAAATGGCTGGGCAAATGTCCCGAGTGCGGCGAGTGGAATTCGCTGGTCGAAGAACGCGTGGTTACGACGAAGAAAGGCGCTGGTCGCAACGGCTTTCGTTTGCGCGAAGCGAAGGCCGTCGAATATGACGAGATCGAATCACAGGATGACGTGCGCTTGTCTTCCGGCGTGAACGAGTTCGATCGTGTCCTGGGTGGCGGCATCGTGCCGGGCACGCTCGTTTTGATCGGCGGCGATCCGGGAATCGGGAAGAGCACGCTGCTTTTACAGGTCGCCGACAAGTTAAGCGCCACCGGCGCAACCGTGCTTTACGTTTCGGGCGAAGAGTCCGAACGCCAGATCAAGCTGCGCGGTGAAAGGCTCGGCATTCAGGCCCCGAACCTTCTACTTTTGCCCGAAACTAATCTGGAGAATATCTTCCGTGAGATCGAACGATTGCAGCCCGGAGCTGTCATCGTCGATTCCATTCAAACTACCTTCTCTTCCGAGATCGAATCCGCGCCCGGATCGATCTCGCAGATCCGCGAAGTAGCGGCCCAGTTTCTTTTGTTGGCCAAGACCCGCGCTATTCCGGTCTTTCTCATCGGCCATGTGACCAAGGAAGGATCTATTGCCGGGCCGCGGGCGCTGGAACATATCGTCGACACGGTGCTGTATTTCGAAGGCGAGCGCCATCACAATCATCGCATCGTGCGCGCGACCAAGAACCGTTTTGGCGCCGCCAACGAAGTTGGCGTTTTCGAGATGACCAATACGGGTTTGGCGCCAGTCGCGAATCCTTCGCAGATGTTTCTGGCCGAGCGCCCTGCGGATGCTGCCGGATCAGTCGTCACTGCCTGCATGGAAGGCACGCGGCCGATGCTGGTAGAGATTCAGGCGCTGGTTTCCAGTTCAAAATACGGTACTGGACGCCGCATGACGCAGGGTGTCGATCAGAATCGAGTCTCGCTTTTGATCGCGATGTTGGAAAAGCGAGTCGGCATGCAGCTTCTCGGTGACGATGTGTTTGTGAATATCGCCGGCGGACTGGAAGTGGACGAGCCGGCCGTCGACCTTGGCCTGGTGACGGCGATTGCATCCAGTTTTCGCAATCAACCACTCGACGCCCACACGGCGGTCTTCGGCGAAGTCGGTTTGACCGGCGAAGTGCGTGGCGCAATGCAGGCCGCGGTGCGCGCCCGCGAAGCTCAGGCCCTGGGATTCAAAAAGATCGTGATGCCATCATCGAATACCGCCGGGTTGGAAAAGCTTTTGGGGTTACGCGTGGTGGGCGTGCGAACAGTAGATGAAGCTCTGGCTGAACTCTTCTAGTAAGTACTACGCAGACGTAAACAGGCAATGAGCCAGCGCAGCTGGCGGCAGAGTTTTGCCCAGGGCAAGCGGAGCGGAACGTAGTGGAGCGAAGCGCCGCCCTGGGTACCGTTAGAACGAACATCGAGCCCGCTTTAGCGGGCGGCAGGTTTCTGAATTCTTTCGCCCGCTAAAGCGGGCTGGAAATAACTTTGTGTTTGCGTACCCAGGGTTCCTCTCGCTGCGCTCGCTCACCCTGGGCTAAATTCTTCCGCCTGCTTCGCAGGCTCGTTGTATCGTTCGCTTTCAACTTCTTTTCTTGGTCAGGGTTGAGAAAAAGTACATACCTGAAGGAGTCCACTGGCATGTCGAAGAGATCTTCGAGTTTTCTTTGTCTTCCTCTCGTTATTCTTCTCCTCGTCCTTTCTCTGGCAATTCCAATCAGTGCCCAACGTCGACAACCCTCCACCTCGCCAACATCGACGCAAACTCAAACCGATTCGCTGAAAGTTCTCCAGTGGCGCTCGATCGGTCCGTTTCGGGGCGGGCGCTCAACTGCGGTAGCCGGCGTGGCATCACAGCCGATGGTTTTCTACTTCGGCGGCACGGGCGGCGGGGTCTGGAAAACAAGTGACGGCGGGATCAATTGGGAACCAATTAGCGATGGTTCGGTTTTCGGCACCGGCTCAGTCGGCGCGATCGGTTTGTCTGATTCCGATCCAAATACGATCTATGTGGGCATGGGCGAGTCTCCGATCCGCGGCAACGTCTCGCACGGCGATGGCGTTTACAAATCGACCGACGGCGGCAAAACCTGGAAGCACACCGGCCTGGAAGACACCCGACAGATTTCACGCATCCGAGTGAATCCGAAAAATCCGGACATCGTCTACGTGGCGGCGCAAGGACACGTCTGGGCACCGAACCAGCAGCGCGGCGTGTTTCGCTCGAAGGACGGCGGCAAGACCTGGGAGAAGGTTCTGTTTCGGAGCGATAAGGCCGGCGCGTGCGATCTGATTATCGATCCCACGAATCCAAGTATTCTGTACGCCGGATTCTGGGAGGTCTATCGCAAGCCGTGGACGTTGGAGAGCGGCGGCGCGGGCAGCGGCATCTTTAAATCGACAGATGGCGGCGATACCTGGACTGAAATCACGCGTAACCCGGGCTTGCCGAAGGGAACAATCGGAATCGTAGGGATAACTGTCTCGGCGGCGAATTCTGATCGCTTGTGGGCGATTGTCGAAGCCGAAGACGGCGGTGTCTTCCGCTCAGACAATGGCGGGAAGACGTGGACGAAGACGAACGAGCAACGCAACCTGCGCCAACGCGCCTGGTACTACTCGCGCATCTACGCCGATCCGAAAAGCGCCGACACGGTCTATGTGCTGAACACTGGCTTCTACAGATCGAACGACGGCGGCCGTACCTTCAATGGCATCGGCGTGCCGCACGGCGACAATCACGATCTCTGGATCGCGCCCGACGATCCGAACCGCATGATCGAAAGCAACGACGGCGGGGCTAATGTTTCCTTTAATGGCGGCAAGAGTTGGAGCGAGCAGGATCAGCCGACGGCGCAGTTTTATCGCGTGGCGCTCGATAATGATTTCCCCTATCACGTCTATGGCGCGCAGCAGGACAACTCGACTGTGCGCATCGCCAGCCGCACGACCGACTTTGGGATTACGACCAGCGCCTGGTTCGACGTTGGCGGCGGCGAGTCCGGATGGATTGCGCCTTCGCCAAAGGATTCTTTGATAATTTTCGCCGGTTCATACGACGGCTTGATCACGCGCTACGATCATCACACCGGACAACTTCGTGACGTGAATCCCTACCCGAACAATCCGATGGGCTGGGGCGCGGGCGACATTAAGTACCGCTTCCAATGGAATTTTCCGATCGTTTTTTCTCCTCACGATGGGAACACGCTGTACGCGGGCGCGAACGTGCTCTTCAAATCGACCAATGAAGGACAAAGCTGGGAAGTAATTAGTCCGGATCTGACCCGCAACGATAAATCAAAGCAGGGCTCGTCCGGCGGGCCGATTACCAAAGACAATACGAGCATTGAATACTACGACACGATCTTCACGGTGATGGAATCGCCGGCGCAGGCGGGCACGATCTGGTGCGGCTCCGATGATGGCCTCGTCTATGTGACACGCGACGGCGGAAAGAACTGGACGAATGTCACACCGGCGAAAGACATCATGCCGGAATGGATTCAAATTAATTCGCTCGATGCTTCGCCGTTCGATCCGGCGACCGCATACGTCGCCGCGACGATGTACAAGTATGACGACTACAAACCGTATCTCTACAAGACCAGCGACTATGGCAAGAGCTGGAAGAAAATCACCAGCGGCATTCCCGATGGCGCCTTTACCCGGGTAATTCGCGAGGACCCAAACAAGCGCGGTCTACTCTACGCGGGAACTGAGACGGGCCTCTATGTTTCATTTGATGATGGGGCTAACTGGCAAACGATGCAGTTCAATCTTCCCATCGTTCCCATCACCGATCTGGCAATTCATAAACGCGAGCAGGAACTGGTGGCCGCGACACAGGGCCGTGCGTTCTGGATCTTTGACGATCTGCCGCTGATTCATCAGGCGATGGAGGCCGGTGGCTTCAAAGCAACCAGCGACACTAGACTCTTCAAACCCAAAGATGCCTATCGCATGCCCGGAGGCGGCGGCTTCAATCTGCCGGCGACAGCGACGGTGGGCAAGAATCCCGCTAACGGAGTGGTTGTGTACTACTCGCTGAAGGCCAAGCCCACCTCGGATGTCGTGCTTGAGTTCTTTGATTCAAACGGCAAGTCAATTCGGAAGTTTACCGGCAGATTGCCGAGACCTAATGCTGCCCCTTCACCGGGAGAACAACCGCAAGCACCGCCGGGAGAGGACGAAGGCTTCGGCGGTGGCGGACCAGCACGTGTGACGACTGATGCCGGTTTGAATCGTTTTGTCTGGGACTTGCGTTATGCGGAAGCAGTGCGTTTTCCGGGGATGATTCTGTGGGCGGGTGAAACGCGTGGGCCGCGCGTCGTGCCCGGGAATTACCAGGTGAAGCTGACGGTCGACGGCGCGACGATGACCGAGCGCTTCGAAGTCAAACCGGATCCGCGCCTGACGACGACCGCGGCCGACTACGCAAAGCAACTGGATCTCTCTTTGAAGATTCGGGACAAGCTAAACGAGACGCACAACGCGATCATTCAGATTCGCGACGTGAAAAAGCAGGTTGAGGATCTGGTGAAGCGTGTGGGCGGACAATCGAAGCCGATTGCTGATGCCGGCGCGGCCTTGAATAAGAAGCTGACTGAGGTGGAAGAAGCGCTCTATCAAACCAAGAACCAAAGCAGCCAGGACCCGCTGAACTTTCCGATCAGGCTAAACAACAAGCTGGCCGCGCTGGGCGGAGTTGCCGCGCGATCGGAAACACCTCCGAACGATCAGTCATACGCAGTTTATGAAGAGTTGGCCGCCCAGATCGATGCCCAACTTCAAAGGCTGGCGCAGATCATAAAGACCGACGTACCGGCGTTCAATCAACTGGTGCGCGATCAGAGCATTCCGGCGGTAGTTGTGAAACCGTTAGGTGAGGCGCCCCGGCCTTGATCTTGTTGGAAATGAACTTAGGTTGATCTAAACGCAAAGGGCGCAAAGGTTCACGCAAAGGTTGCCAGGGAAAACTTCTTTGCGACCGTTTGGTGCCTTCCTTAGCGTCCTTGGCGTTAATATCTTCCGGTGGGCTCGCGAAAACGGTTACCCACCGACACGCCCGAAGTCGATGAAGCCGCGCTGCGGATCAGCCGAGAGCAACTTGACGCGGATCTTCTCTCCCACGCGAAGCCCCTGTTCTCCCCGCACAACGAGCCCGTCCACTGGTGGTCTTAGGACGCGCGCGAAAATTCCTTTCGGCGTCACGCCCGTCACGATGGCGTCGAAGACTTCACCTATCCGCTTTTGCATCAGCACCGCGGCGGCAACTTTGCGCATCTTGCGTTCAACTTTGCGTGCGGCATCTTCGCGCTCGGTGCAATGCGCGGCGATTGCCGTCAACTCTGTTTCCGTGTAAGGCGGCGGGGCTTTGCGGAGCGCCGCTTTGACCAAACGCTGCGTCACCAGATCGGCAAAGCGCCGATTGGGCGCAGTCGAGTGCGTGTAGTCGTGAACTGCCAGGCCGAAGTGTCCTTCAGCCGAGGCGCCCGGCTTTTGCACTGTGTATTCACCAGGACCGAGCAGCTTTACGATTGATAGTGAAAGATCAGGGAAGTGTGCCGGGTCGGCGGCTTTGCGACGCGCCATGAAATCCGCCAGGGCTCGAGAGTCGGGTGCGGCCGGCAGATTGTCGTGGAGCGATTCGGCAATCTCCACAATGCGCGACCAGTGTTCCGGGGTGCGGACGACCCGGCGGATGGAGAAGACACCTTTCGCCTCCAGAAACTGGGCCATCGCGACATTGGCAGCAATCATAAAATTTTCGATCAGGTCGCGCGCACTGTCGTGTTCAATTATCACCAGGTCGGTGACTTTGCCGTCGCTGTTCATCACCGGAGAAGCCTGAATTGTTTCCAACTCCAACGCGCCTTGCTCTCTTCGCATCTGGCGCAGATGTTGCGCAGCCTCGAACTGCAGACGTATCTGAGCGTCCATTCCCGGCACCTGCGCAACCTCAGGAGGTGTCGGACCTTTGTCATCGAGCCAGGCGCCAACCGCTTCATACGAAAGCTTGGCGTAGTTGTGCAGCAGCGCTGGGAATACGTCGCTCGATTTCACCGTGCCATCAGTTGCGACTATCAATTCAGTAACAATTGAAAGACGATCTGCACCGCCTACCAACGAAGTTCTGTCCGTCGATAGTTGCTCAGGCAGCATTGGAAAAATCTTGAAACCGGCATAAACCGACGTGCCATTCTCAGCCGCATGAGCATCGATGGCTGATCCTTTTGGCACGAGTCCGTCGACATCCGCGATGCCGACCATCACGCGAATGTCACCGTTGGCTAACTCTTCGGCATACTCGACCTGATCGAGATCGCGGGACTTGCGATCGTCTATTGATGACCACAGTAACGAACGCAGATCTCGCACCGAAGAATCCGAAGCGACGGGCTGGGACTCGGCCGGCAACGACTGCAATTCATCCAAAACCGAGGGCGGCGTGTCCGGTACGAATCCGGCGCCAAGCATCGCCTGATGGGCGATAGCAACTAGATTCAATGAGTCCGAACCCAAATGCTTTTGTGTCATTTGATACTTGTTTACGTCAAAGACTCGGGAAAATCCAGTGGACGTCGGTTTGCGGCGGAGCTTAACCCCACAGTTATTCACTTGCCGCACAACTCCTGTAAGCTTAAACCAACCGTGCCGGGAATAAGCTCAGCGAAGGTGATCATTAATACTCGCTCAGGAATGAGCGACAAAGAGGGAGTGCGCCGGCGCTTGGCCGAAGTCTTCGATGGCAGTGGGGTCACTGCCCAGATCACTTTAGCTGAATCGGGCGTTAAGGTCGCCGAACTTGCGCGCGAAGCTGCCCGCGGCGACTGGACAGTCATCGTAGCCGGTGGCGGCGATGGCACCATCAATGCAGTAGCCTCGGCAGTCGTCGGGAGCGATAAGATTCTGGGTGTTCTGCCGCTCGGCACGCTCAATCATTTCGCGAGAGATTTGAAGATTCCGAACGATCTGGATCTCGCTGCGCGCGCGATAGCATCGGGCCGCATCATCAGCGTTGATGTGGGCGAAGTCAACGGAAGAATCTTTCTCAACAATTCGAGCCTGGGCTTGTACCCAACGATGGTTCTTGAACGTGAGAAGGAGCAGCGCCTGGGTGCGGGCAAATGGCCGGCATTCGTTTGGGCCGCAGTGACAGTGTTTCGCAGATATCCTTTTCTCGATGTTCGCTTGAGTGTGGACGGAAGGGAATTTCGTCGCCGAACGCCATTCGTTTTTGTCGGCAATAACGAATATGCGATGGAGAGACTTAATATTGGCCTGCGCGAACGTCTGGATCGGGGACAATTGAGCCTTTACATAACTCACCGCACCGGCAGATGGGGGTTGATCCGATTGGCTTTGCGGGCCCTGTTCGGCCGGCTTCGTGAAGAGAAAGATTTTCTCGCCCTGTGCACAAAAGAGATAAGGGTCCAAACGAGGCACAAGCGTTTGCGCGTGGCATTCGACGGAGAGGTGGATGTTTTGGAGACCCCGCTTCATTATCGCGTGCGGCCCGGCGCCTTGCGGGTGATTGTGCCCAACAAGGAAGATGCATGAGAGATGCGCACCCTGGTACACCTTTCTGACTTACATTTTGGCCACGTTGACGCGCAGATCATCGATCCGTTAATCAAGGCAGTAAGCGAGATACGGCCGGATCTGGTGGCTGTTTCCGGCGATCTGACGCAGCGAGCACGCTCCTGGCAATTTCGCGAGGCGCGCTCCTTTCTCGATCAGTTGCCACAGCCACAGATCGTCGTTCCCGGGAACCACGATGTGCCGCTGCATAATGTCTTCGCACGTTTTCTAAAGCCGCTCGATAAGTACCGCCGCCATATCACCGGTGATCTTCAGCCGACGTATGCCGACGAGGAAATCGTCGTCATAGGCGTCAATACGGCGCGTTCTTTGACGATAAAGGGTGGACGGATCAATCAATATCAAGTCGCACGCATTCGGGAAGAGTTGTATGGCGCAGCCGACGAGATAGTAAAGGCGGTAGTAACACACCACCCGTTTGAACTTCCCGAAGGGTACAAGGAACGCGAATTGGTCGGTCGGGCTGAAATGGCGATGGCCGGCTTGGCTGACTGTGGCGCGGATCTGTTTCTCGCCGGGCATCTACACATGAGTCATACCGGTCATACGGCGCAGCGTTACAAAATTCGCGGACACTCCGCGCTGGTCGTCCAGGCCGGTACTGCGTCTTCGACGCGCGGCCGCGGCGAAGCAAATTCATTCAATGTAATTCGCATTGATCACCCGCACATCACGGTGGAGCGCATGATGTGGCAACCCGCGAGCGTATCATTCGCAGTCACAACCAAAGAAGAGTTTCGTCATACCCCGGATGGATGGATTCGTTTGAGTCAGTGAGACAGCTTCAGTCGGTAATTCCGGGCGGGTATTCCAGACTGAAGCCCGTGCCGTAATCTCGTCGATCACTGCAGAGGTAACCGCGCTTGCATATTCGATCTGAGAAACTCAAACGGTTCGTCCAGGCTCGTCTTTCTCCGCAAGGGACTCCCGGGCTCTACCTGACTTTGTGCCTGCTTGCCCTGATCGCCGCCATCTGGCTCTTTGGCGCAATTGCCGAAGATGTTGCGACCGGTGATCCAATCACGATCGTTGACGTTCGATTCAGCCTATGGTTGCACGCTCACTCTTCAGCCGCAGTGACTGCTCTAATGCGAGTGGTCACGGAACTACATTCTCTGTGGGTCGTGGCTATTGTGACGCTGGCAATTTGTGCTTACTGGTGGGTGCGCGGGCTTCGCGACTGGGTATTTACCTTGATGATGGCTGTATTCGGCGGCATGCTGCTAAACCTTCTTCTAAAGTATCTTTTTGTGCGCCCGCGTCCCCAATTCGATCATCCCATCGTGACGCTGACAACCTATAGCTTTCCCAGCGGCCACACGATGATGGCTACGGTGTTCTATGGAACGTTGTGCTGCTTCGTACTGTCGCGACCAGCGAGCCAGCCCTGGAAGTTATTAGCGATCCCGATTGCACTGGTCATGGTCGCGTTGGTCGGCTTCAGTCGCATCTATCTGGGGGCTCACTATCTGAGCGACGTGCTGGGGGCGATCGCAGAAGGTTTGACGTGGCTCGCTTTCTGTCTTATTAGTGCTGAAGCGATGAAGCGCAGACAGTACCGTAAAGGGAAATAAAGGGCACAATGTTGCGGTACCGGCGTTCTTTACGGCATTCAGATAACCGTCGGATAGCACGAAACTTATGGTGACGGACGGCTCCCAGCATGCTAGAATGCCGCCGATCATGCGCTTTGATATCGTTCTTATAAGGCTTATTTTTACTGTTATTTTGGTGGTGGCAGGCTATGTACTTCACCCTGTTCCCGGCCATCGCCTTTTCTCAACCGCGGTTGCCGGCCTGATCGGGGTTGCCATAATTTTTTTCGAGATGCGCATCCGGCGTTCGTCGCTCAAGACCTTAATCGGAGCAGCAGTCGGATCGATCCTCGGAATAATCGGCGCCTACCTGATCGGTTCACTGATCAGTAATCAGGAGTCTATGGCTGTCGCGCCTGAGACGAAGACGTTCCTTACTCTTTCCCTGACCTTTTTCATGGCCTATGTCGGCTTAATGGTGGGCGCCGCCAAGGGCGACCACCTGGAATTGTCGGCGTTGGGCGGCATCTTTAGCGACAAGACTGCCCGGCGCGATCTGAAAATTCTTGACACTTCGGTGATTATCGACGGTCGCATTGCCGACGTGGCCGAAACGGGGTTTCTCACCGGCACGCTGATTATCCCTCAGTTTATTCTGCGCGAGCTGCAACAGGTTGCCGACTCTCCCGACTCGTCAAAGCGGCAGCGCGGGCGCCGCGGTCTGGATATGCTCAATCGTCTGCAGAATAACAATTCACTCGACATTCAGATTGTCGAGACTGATTTTCCGGCTGTGCGGGAAGTCGACCTGAAATTGATCGAACTGGGAAAGCAGTCCGACGCAGTGATTGTCACTAACGATTTCAACTTAAATAAAGTCGCGCAACTGCGCGGGGTCAACGTCCTGAACATCAACGAGCTGGCGAATGCTTTGAAACCTGTAGTGCTGCCCGGTGAAGCGATGCGCGTTTTTATCTTGAAAGAAGGCAAAGAATATAACCAGGGCGTGGCCTATCTGGATGACGGCACCATGGTGGTGGTGGATAACGCGCGACGTTTGATTGGAAAGAATGCGGACATCTCAGTCACCAGCGTGTTGCAAACAACCGCAGGCAAGATGATCTTCGGACGGATTAACGAAGACAGCGACGGCTCCGGTAATGGCGAGCGTTCGCGCCGGCCGCTGCGTGAAGTGCGATCGGCTCCGGGCCTGACACGCATTAACGATACTGAATCATAAGCGAATGAACGTCGCGATTGTTGTCGCCGCCGGGAGCGGAACTCGGTTAGGCGGCAACCGCCCCAAGCAGTTCCTCGAGCTGGGCGGAATTCCAATTATCATTTACGCGCTCAGACAATTCGAGCGCTGCCACGACATCAATGAAATAGTTACGGTCTTACCCGCCGAAGCGACGGCGGGATTTTCGTCTCAAGCGAAAGCGTTCGGGCTGGGAAAACTTTCCCGGGTGGTCGCTGGCGGCGAAACGCGGGCTCAATCAGTTCGGCATGGCCTGGCGGCCATAAGCGAAGCGGAGATCGTGGCAGTGCACGACGGCGTGCGCCCGTTCGTTACTCCGGAAGAGATTGCGCGAGTGGTGCAGGCCGCGAAGGCTAGCGGCGCCGCGGTTTTAGTAGCGCCCGTAGCCGACACGATCAAAGAAGTTGAAGGCAATCGAATCGTGCGCACCGTAATGCGTAATAGCCTGCGGCGAGCGCTGACGCCACAATGCTTTCGTCTCGAGATCCTGAAGCGCGCCTACGAAGCGCTTGACCAGACGGAAGCCGCGGGCGTCGAAGTTAGCGACGAAAGTTTTCTGGTCGAACGTCTCGGCGTCGAGATCGTAGCAGTCGAAGGCACCGCCAGGAACATTAAGATTACCAGGGAAGAAGACCTTGCGTTAGCTGAAGCACTGCTCAAGATGTTCTGATTAGTTTTGAGCTTAGAACTTAGAGCTTAGATTAGGTAAACAACGAAGCTCTAAGAACTAAGCTCTAAAGACACTTTCTTATGTTTCGTATCGGCATTGGCCATGACACGCATCGACTGGTCGAGGGGCGGCCGCTGGTTCTCGGCGGCGTACGTATCGACTCTGAGCGCGGGCCCGATGCGCACTCAGACGGAGATGCTCTTTGTCATGCACTGGCCGATGCGATTCTGGGCGCCTTAGCTCAGGGCGACCTGGGCGTTCACTTTCCGGATAACGATCCGCGGTGGAAGAATGCCGATAGTCTTGAGCTGTTGGCGTGGGTAAGCGAAGTGATGCGCGCGCGGGGCTATAAAGTAGTGAATGCTGACTCGACCATATCGCTGGAACGACCGAAACTGCGTGAGCACATTGAGGCGATGCGCAATGCTCTGGCCAGCGTTTTGAAAGTGAGCACCGCCAGCATCAGTGTGAAAGCGAAGACGGGAGAAGGCCTGGATGCTGTTGGCCGGGGCGAAGCCGTTACCGCGCATGCGATTGTTCTGTTGGCAAAAGAATAGATTCAGAAGCGCGACATCATCGCCGCCTGATGTGCGGAAGGTCCGTTGAACGGCTTTGCCGCCCGATGCGCGGGAAGGCCTATGGCCTTTCGGTAAGCGAGATATATTTTCAGGGCTATGCCCTGAGAACTTTATTAGGGGCATAGCCCCCCATCTTGAAACCGAACTCGGAAGGTCGAAGACCTTCCGCGCATCAGGCGGCGAAGCCGCGCCGAACCGCGGTCGAGAAACATGTCGCTCCTATAGGAGCTCGTTGAATTTGAGCTCGAGAGCTATAAGCATTCAGCCGCTACGCGGCTTTCGCCTGAGCATCCGCCCACAACGCGACTGAGGCGAATAGAGTTTCTGATGCGACCACAGGACATCATCCGCAAAAAACGCGACGGCGCGGAACTCTCGTCCGCTGAGATCTCGTTCTTTATTCAGGGTGTGACCAAAGGAGAAATCGCCGATTATCAGAGCACGGCGCTCCTGATGGCCATATTTCTTAAAGGGATGAGTGATGCCGAGCAGGCTGCGCTGACCGAAGCGATGCTGCACTCGGGCGAGATTCTGGACTTTTCCGATATTCCCAAACCAAAAGCCGACAAGCATTCGACCGGAGGCGTCGGCGACAAGACTTCATTGCTGATCGCGCCTTTTGCCGCTGCGGCAGGGATTTGCGTGCCGATGATCTCCGGTCGCGGACTGGGTCATACGGGCGGCACGCTCGACAAGCTCGAATCCATTCCCGGTTATCGCGTTGATCTGTCGCTGAAAGAATTTCGCGCCGTTCTCGACCGCGCTGGTTTTGCCATGAACGGACAGACGGCAGAGATTGCGCCCGCTGATAAGAAGCTGTACGCACTGCGTGACGCAACGGCAACGGTTGAAGCGATACCCTTGATCGTCGCTTCGATCATTTCCAAAAAAGGCGCCGCTGGTTTGGATGCGATGGTCATCGACGTGAAAACGGGATCGGGCGCTTTCATGCGCGAACAGGACCGCGCACGGGCCCTGGCCAGAGCGCTGGTTACTACCGGCAACTCGCTCGGAGTAAAGTCGCAGGCCCTGATTACCGACATGAATCAACCGCTGGGATGCGCGGTCGGTAATTCTGTCGAAGTGCTCGAGTGCATCGAGTTGTTACGAAACGAAGTCCGCCCCGGGGCGGAACCCGTGCTGGAGTTGTCGATCGAATTGGCCGCCCGAATGGTGGTGCTGGCCGGGCTGGAAAAATCGGTTGACGGGGCGCGCATGCGGATTCGGCGGGTACATGAATCCGGCGCGGCGCTGGAATGCTTTCGCCGGAACGTCGAAGCCCAGGGAGGCGACCCGCGCGTCTGCGACGATCCAACGAAGATTCTACCGTTGACAGAAAAGGCGATTAAGGTAGAATCGCCGCGCTCAGGATTTGTCGTAAAGGTTGACACACAGGAGATTGGCCACGCGTTAGCCGAGGCCGGCGGCGGCCGGGTGCGTATCGAAGATCGAATCGATCTCAAGGTCGGCTTCGTGGGCGACGTCAAAATCGGTGATCAGCTTCGCGCCGGCGGCTTAATCGGCAAACTGTTCTGTGACGATGCCAACTTCGGTGAACAAGCGTCTCAGCGAATCCGGGCGGCTTACGAACTAGCTGACCAGCCACCGGCGGAACTCCCTCTGCTGATTAAGGAAGTAATCGACAAATGAAATTGAGAGTGCTGCTGATCCTAATGCTGCTGTCGTCGCTGGTGTCTTTGGGCCAGGCCTGTAATCGCGCCGGCTATGGCGCTGACGACCCGAAGAAAATTCACGTAGGCATAGTGTTCGACATCGGCGGCAAGGATGATCGTTCATTCAATGCGGCCGCCTGGGTCGGTGTCAAATGCGCGGAAACCGGTCACGGACCTAATGGTGCGCCGTGTAAAGACGAAAAGGGCAACGATAAACCGGCATTGGATATTGTGCTTCGCGACGTTGAACCCGGAAATCCCACTTCAATCGAACCAGCAATGCGCGCCTTTGCTGAACGCAACTATGACCTGGTGATCGGAGTTGGCTTCGCGCAAGGGCCGATCATGCAGATGGTCGCGCGTGATTATCCAAACATTCACTTTGCCATTATCGACGGGGTCATCTTTGAAGACGATGGCAAGACTCCGAAGGCAAATGTAGCCTCTCTGGTTTTTAGAGAGCACGAAGGCTCATACCTCGTGGGCATTATCGCGGCTAAAACTACCAGGACAAACAAGCTCGGATTTGTGGGCGGCATGGACATTGGCTTGATTCACCGGTTTGAGAAGGGTTATGAAGAAGGCGCAAAGTCCATCAATCCAAATATCGAGATAATTCAGAACTACGTCGGTGTTACCGATGCCGCCTGGAACAATCCCGGCAAAGGCAAAGAGATCGCCCTGGCGCAAATCAGCAAAGGAGCTGATGTGATCTTTACGGCCGCGGGCAATTCAGGGCTCGGCGCGTTCGACGCCGTCGAGCAGTACGGCAAAGGGCCCGATGGCCGGGCAACGCACTTCGTGATCGGAGTCGACTCAAATCAAAACTGCGTCAAACCCGGGTTTGTTCTTACAAGTATGGTTAAGCGCGTAGACGTTGCGGTCTATGACATCGTCAAAAGTGTGGTCGATCATAAGTTCCAGGGAGGCTTTCATGTTTTTGGCCTGGAGAGTGAAGGCGTCGGCTTTGCGTATGGTCCGAACGATTGCAACAAGGATCTGATCTCGGAGGAAATCAGACAGGAAGTCGAGGTGGCGAAAAAGAAGATCATCGCGGGGCAGATTAAAGTGACGGATGCGATGCTCAAGTAAGACGGTCAGTGGTCAGTGGTCAGTAGTCAGTTGTTTTCTCAATTCCCGGGAGGAGACGCTTATGCCCAGAACGAATTTCGAGAGTCTGAGGGTGTACCAACTCTCAGAGCAACTTGCGGACTTGATCTGGGAAATCGTGCTTGAATGGAATGCACTTGCTCGAGATACGGTGGGCAAGCAGCTGGTGGAAGCCGCCGATAGTGTGGGAGCAAACATCGCAGAGGGAACTGGTCGTGGAACTTATGTCGACAATCGGCGATTCGTAAGAATCGCCAGAGGTTCATTAAACGAAACGAAACATTGGTTGCAAAGAGCGTTTAAGAGGCGTCTGCTCAGCGCAAAGCAGATTAATAACGTTAAGCCAATCATTGAAGAACTCGCACCAAAGCTAAATGCCTACTTGAAATCGATCGGACGCGAACCCCAAGCCAACAACTAACTATTGACAACTGACGACTGACAATAACGATAGATGTTAGAACTTCGTAACATTACCAAACGCTTCGGCGAGGTGCTGGCCAACGATCGAGTCAGCTTCAGCGTTACGCCGGGCACTATCCACGCCATCGTCGGTGAAAACGGGGCCGGTAAATCAACCGCGATGCGCATCGCGTACGGGTTTTACACTGCCGACAGCGGCGAGATTCTGATCAATGGCCAGGTCCATCAAATTCGCACTCCGCATGACGCAATAGCCCTGGGGATCGGCATGGTGCATCAGCACTTCATGCTGGTTGAGCCGATGACCGTGGCTGAGAACATCGTGCTCGGGGCCGAGCCCGGAAATGCAGTGTCCCTCGATCTGCGCAAAGCCGCGGAAGAAATTCGCAAAGTATCGGACGAGTTCAAGCTCTCGGTCGATCCGAACGCGTTAATCGAAACTCTCTCAGTCGGGCAGCAACAACGGGTCGAATTGTTGAAGGCGCTTTATCGACACGCGCAACTCCTGATTCTGGACGAGCCGACCGCCGTCCTGACACCCCAGGAAGTGGAAGAGTTTTTTGCCATTCTGCGAGGCATGCGGGCGCAGGGAAAGACGATTGTGATCATTACGCACAAGCTTTCGGAAGTACTCGCAATCTCGGACGAAGTTACCGTGATGCGCGACGGTCAGGTCGTCGGGAATGTGAAGACCAGTGAAACCAATGCGGCTGAGCTGGCGCGGATGATGGTGGGCCGTGAAGTCCTGTTGCGGGTGGAAAAGCCGGACGCGAAATCCGGCGCACCCGTCTTGCACCTGCGAGATCTTTCTGTCCTGGGCCGTGACGGATCAAAACGCCTGGATGGTATTTCTTTTGAAGTGCGGGCCGGCGAGATTGTCGGCATTGCCGGCGTCGAAGGCAACGGGCAAACCGAGCTGATCGAGGTCCTGGCCGGGCTGATTCCCGGCTCGAGCGTATCGGGATCGATTAGCTTTCAGGGTCGTGATATCACGCGCCTCAATGCGCGAGCGCGGAAAGAGTTGGGCATCGCCCACGTTCCTGAAGACCGCCATCGACGCGGGCTGTTGCTGGATTTTAGTCTGGCCGAGAATACGATCCTGGGAGTTCACTATCGCAAGCCCGCAGTCGGAGCCGGTAACTTTATGCTGAATCAAAAAGGTATTCAGCAACACACGGCACAGGTAATCCGCGACTTTGATGTGCGTCCGCCGAATCCCGCCTTGCCGGCGCGCGCCTTGTCCGGAGGCAATCAGCAAAAACTGATCATTGGCAGGGAATTCGAGTTGCCGCCAAAGCTGCTCTTGGTGTCGCAGCCTACGCGTGGGGTGGACATCGGCGCCATCGAATTTATTCACCGAAAAATCGTCGCGATGCGCGATGCCGGGTGTGCGGTGTTACTGGTGTCGGCAGAGTTGGAAGAGGTGACTGGGTTGTCGGATCGGCTGCTGGTAATTCATAAGGGAAAGATCGCCGGCGAAGTCGATCCCAAAGTCGCGACCAATCAAGAGATCGGATTGATGATGACGGGAGGAAGGTTTTAGGTTTTAGGACTTGGGTTTTAGGTTTTTAACTTAAGAATCATCCTTTAGCCTCTAAGCGAAAGACAACCCGAGCTCTAAGACCTAAGACCAAAGACCTAAGTACTTCTAAAAGAATGAAACTTCTACGCGAAATCCTGTTTCCCTTGATTGCCGTGCTGGCCGCTTTTGTCGTGGGCGGGATCGTAGTGTGGTTGATTGGCGATGATCCGATTCAGACGTACCGTCTGCTGATTGGCAGCGCCTTTTCCTGGCCGGACGGAATTGGTTATGTTCTGTTTTATGCTACGCCGCTAATTTTTACCGGACTTGCGGTCATGGTGGCTTTTCGCTGTGGTTTGCTGAACATCGGCGCCGAAGGTCAGCTCTACATCGGGGCCTTTGCGGCCGCCTGGGTGGGAATCAAGTTTGCCGGTGCGTCAGCTTGGGTGCTATTGCCCATGTGTTGTCTGGCGGCGATCCTGGGCGGGGCCTTCTGGGGTGGAATCCCCGGTCTGTTGAAAGCGCGTTTCGGATCGCATGAAGTCATCAACACCATCATGTTGAACTTCATTGCCGTCGCCCTGGTCAGTTACTTCACACAATATCACTACAAGGTTCCCGGCGATCCAATTATGCAGACGACCACGATTGGGCCCACCGCGCACATTGCCCGTCTGGGGCGATTTATTCCAGGGTTGCCGGAACGGATTCCATTGAACCTCGCTTTTGGTCTGGCGCTTATCTGTTGTGTGTTGGTGTATGTGCTCCTCTGGAAGACAAAATGGGGTTACGAGATTCGGGCAACGGGCGCGAACCCTTCGGCGGCTGAATACGGCGGCATTTCCATTCGGAAGCAGATTATCCTGGCGATGGCGATTTCCGGCAGCCTGGCCGGCATGGTTGGCATTAACGAAGTGCTCGGCTATCGCTATCGTTACTATGACGGGTTTTCAGCAAACTATGGTTTTATCGGCATTGCCGTAGCGCTGCTGGGCCGGAATCATCCGGTCGGAGTATTTCTGGCGGCGATCCTGTTCGCGATTCTTTTGCGCGGCGGAATCTTTGTCGACGCCTACACCGTCCACGTTTCGAAAGACATTGTGGACATGCTGCAGGGCATCGTGATTGTGTTTGTGGCGGCCGAAGCTGTCTTTCGCGGCCCGCTCAAGAAGTTTGGGCTAATGAGAAGAGCGAAAGTCTGAAAAGAAAGTGCTTAGTGCTTTGAGCTTAGTACTTGGTAGTTGGATCTTAATTCAGTTGACCGGGTACGTCTGAGAGAAAACTAAGCACAAAGTACAAAGCACAAAGTAGTATGCGCCAAATCTTTACCATTTCTCTTTTGTTCTCGACCATTCGACTGGCGACGCCGCTGGTGTTGGCGGCGCTGGGGGGGCTCTATTCGGAAAGATCCGGAGTCATTAACATCGCGCTCGAAGGCCTGATGCTCTCCGGTGCATTCACGGCGGCATCGGTTACTTACTACGCGGGAAGCGCACCAAATCACTGGTTGCCCGCCGGGGCCACTCAATATAGCCCGTGGATTGGACTCGGCGCTGCGATTCTAGCCGGCGCACTGGTCGGTTCCCTTATTGCATTTGCCTGCATTCGGTGCAAAGCGAATCAGGTAGTGACCGGCACCGGCATTAACATCCTTTTCATCGGCCTGCCGGCCGTTTTGAGCGGCGCGTTGTTTCTTTCGTCTGGCTCAACGCCGCAGATTCCTAAAGAGAATACCCTGCCGACTCTCAATCATCTGCTTCCCAGCTTTCTGCCACAGTGGCGAATCATAACTGAGATTTCGACGATTTCACTGCTGGCGGTGATTCTGGTCCTGGTAACGCGTTACATTCTGTATCGCACGCCGTTTGGCTTACGCCTGCGCGCAGTCGGCGAAAACCCCGAAGCCGCCGATGCAGCAGGAGTCGGCGTCAACCGCATCCGCTACCTCGCCGTGATCCTTTCCGGCGCGCTGGCGGGAATCGGCGGCGCTTATCTTTCCATCGGCCAATCGTCTCTGTTCACGCGCAATATGACTGCGGGTCGCGGTTTCATTGCGCTGGCCGCGCTCATCTTTGGAAAGTGGCGGCCGGTGCAAACAATGCTGGCGTGTTTGCTGTTTGGTTTTGCCGACGCTCTGACGATTCAAATGCAGGGGGTCGCCAAGCTGCCCTCGGGCGAAGACATTCCGGTTCAGTTCATCCAAATGATCCCCTATCTGGTAACGATCATCGTGCTGGCCGGCTTCATTGGCCAATCGCGCGCGCCCAAGGCCATCGGAATTCCATATCAAAAGGAAAAATAGGAACGAGTTCAGAGTTCAACTTTCAGGTTGTCGTTTCTCACCAAGCTGAAACTTGAACTCTGTACCGGAATGCTGTTGTAATGTTCGAAACGAGAATTCTTGATGTCAGCTGAACAAAGTCCTACGTCACTATTCGATCGGGCGACGGAAGCTGCGCGTATGATTCGCTCGCGCGCCGGCGCCGATTGCTCGGTGGCCATCGTCCTGGGTAGTGGTCTCGGCGGTTTTGCCGAAGACCTGACGGACGCGGTGGCGATCCCTTATCAGGAAATTCCCGGCTTCGCTCGCTCGACGGTTGAAGGCCACGCCGGACGGCTTGTTATTGGCAAAATCGGGGAAGTCGCGATCGCGGCGATGCAGGGTCGGTTTCATTTCTATGAAGGCTACTCGCTCGAGCAGGTAACGTTTCCGACGCGGGTGCTGAAGCTTCTGGGTGTGCGCACGTTGTTGCTGACCAATGCGGCCGGGACGCTGAACATTGAATTCACACCTGGTTCTTTGATGCTGATCAGCGATCATCTGAACCTGCTCGGGGACAACCCACTGCGCGGGGAAAACGATCCGCGCTTTGGCCCTCGCTTTCCGGATATGACTTCAGTCTATGCTCCGGAATTACAGAGCGTGGTGATTGATGAAGCCCGGGTGATGGGGCTCAACGTGCGGCGCGGAATCTATGCTGGCCTGGCGGGGCCGAGTTACGAAACGCCCGCGGAAATTCACATGCTGCGTAGTCTGGGAGCGGACGCAGTCGGTATGAGCACCGTGCCCGAAGCAATCGTGGCCCGGCACATGGACATGCGTGTGGTGGGCATTTCCTGCATCACCAATCTGGCGGCCGGCGTTTCCGACGTGCCCGTCGATCACAGTCAGGTGATGGCAACGGGGGAACGCGTCCGAGCGGAATTCAGCGAACTTTTGAAGCGAGTCCTGCCGAGACTCGGATAAAGGTTGGTAGTTAGTAGCGAGTGGTCGGTAGTCATTTGCAAAAACAAGCTGGTAGACTCTGCTATTAACGACTAACGACTAACGACCAACGACTGACAACTGACTATGATCATTGGTATCTCTGGCGGCACCGGTTCAGGCAAAACGACGGTAGCGAATCGCATTCTGGAAACAGTCAGTGCCGCTGAGGTCGTCTTCATTCAGCAGGACCTCTACTATCGCAACTTAAAAGATATGCCGCTGGATTATCGGAATGCGGCCAACTTCGATCATCCGGACGCGCTCGACAACGATCTCCTCATTAATCATTTGAAGAAGCTCAGAGCGGGCGAGCCGGTCGAGCTGCCTATTTACGATTTTCGCACGCACAACCGGCTGCCGGCCACCACTCGCATAGAGTCAAAGCCAATCGTCATCCTCGAGGGAATCCTGATTTTTGCCGAGGCGCGTTTGCGGGAACAGTTAGACATTAAGGTCTTTGTCGACACGCCGGACGACATCCGTTTCATTCGCCGCCTGCGGCGCGACATTGCCGAACGTGGCCGCACCCTTGATTCAGTTATTGAGCAGTACATGGCCACGGTGCGGCCCATGCATATTCAGTTCATCGAACCGTCAAAGCGTTATGCCGACGTAATTATTCCTGAGGGTGGTTATAATCTTGTGAGCATTGATTTGATCAGTGGAAAGATTCGCGAAAGGCTGGCCAATGCTTTGACTTCAATGGGGGACCAGACTTGAGCGATCCGAACAATCAGTTAATTGAAACCGCGGCGGCCGCACGCTTGCAATCGTTAGCCCCGTTTTCGAAGTTCCTGGTCGGCGCGGCGCTGCAAACCAAAGCGGGCAAGGTCTACACCGGCTGCAATATTGAAAGCGCCAGCTATGGGTTGACCGTTTGCGCTGAGCGCGTGGCGATCTGGAAAGCACTTTCCGAGGGCGAGCGCGAGTTTACCGACCTGGTCGTCGTTGCCGACACCGAAGCACTGACGCCGCCCTGCGGTACCTGCCGGCAGATCATCTGGGAGTTCGCTAAGCATGCCAAGATCGTCCTGGCGAATCTGCGCGGACAGCGCGAAGAAGTATCGATCAAGGACCTTCTGCCGCGGGCGTTTGATGCCAGATTTTTGAAAGAATCGACACAGCACAAGTAACATGAGACTCGCGGCTTTTGCCGCCGCACATGGCGGAGAGGCTTTGCCTTTCCGGGCGCTTGAAGTGTTTGGAGTTCCGCCTTTAGGCGGTCCAAGTGATTTGCCAATCAGGCCCGCCTAAAGGCGGAACTCCAAACTAACGGATTCCGACGGTAAGGCAGAGCCTTACCGCACTGTGCTGCGGCAGAGCCGCCACAGATTTCCGATCTGCGGGGCCAATTTTGATGCAACCTCTTGAACTTCGAAAATCCTTTCTCACCTTATTACTTATTTTCAGCGCCCTTTGCACAACAACGATGGCGCAGAGAAGGAAGGCTACCGTGGACCTAATCATCCGTGGCGGAACAGTCGTAACGATGGACCGCGAGCGTCGCGTGATCGAAAACGGCGCCGTTGCGGTACAGGGGGGACGCGTTGTTGCAGTTGGCTCCCTGGCGGAAATTGATCGGCAGTACGCCGCGCGCGAAGTCGTCAACGCCGGCGGCAAAGTGGTCATTCCCGGTCTGATTAATGGTCACACGCACGTACCCATGACTTTGTTTCGGGGCCTGGCGGACGACCTCGATCTGCAAGAGTGGCTGACGAAGTACATCTTCCCCGCTGAAGCCAAAAACGTGACCGAAGATTTCGTTCGTGTCGGCGCGCGTCTGGGACTGGCAGAGATGATTCGCAGCGGCACGACGACCTACTGCGATATGTACTACTTCGAAGATGCCATCGCCGACGAGACTTTCAAAGCCGGCATGCGCGGTGTCCTGGGCGAAACAGTGATCGACTTTCCGGTCGCCGACAACAAGACAAACGCAGAGGCGATGGCTTATGTCGAGCGTTTCGTTAAGAAGTGGCAAGGCAACGCTTTGATCGTGCCTGCAATAGCTCCGCACGCACCCTACACGGTTTCCGAAGATCATCTGAAAGCCATCCGCGCTTTTTCAGATCGCACCGGAGCGCCGATTGTCACACACATCTCTGAGACTAAACGCGAAGTCGACGACAGCATCAAAGCGAAGGGCGCCAGCCCGATCGACTATCTTAATCGGATTGGCTTTCTCAACAATCGCGTCATCGCTGCGCACGTCGTCTGGCCTACCGAAGAAGAACTAACCTTGCTGAAGAAACTCGGCGTCGGTATCGTTCACAATCCGCAGTCCAATATGAAGTTGGCTTCCGGCGTCGCGCCGGTGCCGGAAATGCTGAAACAAGATTTGCCGGTGGGTCTCGGCACAGACGGGGCGGCTTCGAACAACGATCTGAACCTGTGGGAAGAGATGGACACGGCCGCGAAACTGCATAAGTTGATCAGCCGAGATCCCAAGGTACTGACTGCCGCAGAAGCTTTCGAGATGGCTACGATTCGCGGCGCCCGCGCGCTGCATCTCGAAAAAGAGATTGGTTCGATCGAAAAAGGGAAGCGCGCCGACCTGGTGATCGTCGACCTCGACGACCTGAATCAGACGCCTTACTACAACATCTATTCCGATCTGGTTTACGCCGCCAAGGCCGGTGACGTGCGCACCGTGATCATCGAAGGCCGCATCGTGATGCGCGATCGCCGCTTGCTCACTCTGAACGAAGAAACCATTAAAGCTGACGCCCGCCGCTATCGCGAGCGCATCATCCAGAGCCTGGGCGCGAAAACAGTGCCGGAAGACTAAACTGTTGCTTTCGATGCGCGGCCAGGCAGAAATCTCCGACAAGTTCAGGTCGATGAGCGCGCCGAAAAGCGTGATGCTTCAATCTTCTCGGAGTTTCTCAAGACGCGAAGAGACTCCAGGGTTTCGTGGGTTGGAAAGAGCCTCTTAAGTTGGATGTTTCTTTCGTGTGATTTGGTGGATCCTATTCTCTCCACCAGGACGATCCACGAAATTACACGAAACGGCACGACCGACTATGGAGGCTATTGAGAGACACGACACTAGCCCTGATTCTCGGCTTCGCCGTTCCTCTTTCTGCTCTTCAGGTGGTAGGGCACGCTGGTGACGATGACGTTCGGTTTAAAGAGCAGTGCGCCTTTCAGCATAAGAGAGCTCTGGTTGTGCAACAGATGCTGCCACCACCGCGCGGGTATGAACTCTGGCAACACCACCGTGACCATCTGGTCTGGGTGCAGCGTCATTCTCCGATCGACGTAGCGGATCAGTGGACCTACAAGAGAGCGGTATGGCGATGCGATTACTACTAATTCTACTCCTTCGCCCCATTCGCTCCACTTCGCGCGCAGTTTCTGCGTCGCTTCGTAATCGAGGTTGATGTAAACGGCAGTAACGTGCTCGGGCGCGATTGCCTTGGCGTATTCAAGCGCTTTCAGGACGCCCCGATGAATACCGGAAATCGGCACAATTACCTCATGTCTGATCGGCCGCAATCTTTCAAGTCCCTGAGTCGTCAGTTGGTTTGCCACATCCACATAGTGACGGTGTACCGCGCGGAACAACGCCACCAGAAACGGGATGAGCACGACCACGATCCAGGCGCCATGGCGGAATTTCGTTATGACTAAAACGAACAGGACGATGAAAGTAGCGATGGCGCCGAGGGCGTTGACGACGATTGATTTTTTCCAGTGCGCGGCCTGCTTTAGTTCGTTTGCCCGATCGGTTTGATTTGAGATGCGGTTGTTCTCTCGCAGAGCGATGTCGCTGTGCTGGCTTGCGCCGGAACCTGCCCCTACACCTTCCCGCGAAGTTTCACGCGCGGAACGTAAGGCCCGGCCCGCTTTGAGCCAGTGGCGCACCATGCCGGCCTGCGAAAGCGTGAACGAGAGGAACACGCCGACGGCATAAAGCGGTATCAACCGGCTGGTGTCACCGCCGAATGCGGTCACAAGTATGCCGGAGAAAACGGCCAGGATAATGATGCCATTGGAAAAAACCAGTTTATCGCCGCGCGTGGCAAACTGCCTCGGCATGAACCGGTCGCGCGCCAGCAGGCTAGAAAGGCGCGGAAAGTCGGCGAACGAAGTATTCGCGGCCAGGATCAAAATCAAAGCTGTCGTACCCTGGATCACGTAATAAAACCAACCCATTGGCCCGGTGAAGATGATGCGCGCGAACTGTGAAATGACCGTTTCATTCTCGTGCGGGTGGACGTGATAGAAATAGGCCATCAGGCTCGTCCCGATAAACATCGTCGTCAACAACACAGCCATCCAGGTCAGCGTCGTCGCGGCGTTGCGCGATTCCGGTTGCTTGAACGCAGGAATGCCGTTCGAGATCGCCTCAATGCCGGTGAGGGCCACGCACCCATTCGAAAACGCGCCGAGCAGGAGAAACAGAGTTAGCGGTTGCAGTTGATAACCCTCCGCCATTTTTACGCTCTCTGCGGCGGCGGCCGGCGGGACGCTGTGGGGATAGAGAAGGTAATGAAGGATGCCGTAACCGATCATGAACAGAAAGCTGACGACGAAGGCGTAGGTTGGTGCCGCAAAGAGGGTGCCCGACTCGCGCACTCCGCGGAGGTTGGCGACGGCAATGAAGGCTATAAGAACGAGACACAAAAGAACCTTGTGCTGGTCAAGCCACGCCAGACTGGTTCCCTGTGCTGCCGAAGTAATCGCGGCTACGCCCGCCGAGATCGAAACAGAAACCGTGAGGATATAGTCAACCAGAAGCGCCGCTGCGGCTACCAGACCTGCCGTTGTTCCCAGGTTTTCCTTCGCCACAATATAGGCGCCGCCGCCCGAAGGGTATGCATGGATAGTCTGCCGGTAGCTGATCGCTACGATCGTCAGCACGACCGCGATGACCAGAGTGATCGGCACCACATAATTGAAGGCATTCGTCTGGCCGGCGGCGTACGCGACCGCGAGCACCAGTAGGATTTCTTCAGAAGCGTAAGCCGTCGAAGAGAGCGCGTCGGAGGCGAAGACTGCCAACCCGGTCTTCTTTGTTAACCGCTCGTGGATAGCTTGTTCGGTCCTCTTGGCTCGGCCTACGAGCAGGCGCTTAAGCGTTGTGGCCAATCTGCTTCCCTCCCAGGAAAAATTGGTAGTGGCACGCGCATCTTGCGCGCGATTCACGGGCAGGACGCCCGCGCCACTCTTCTTCGATCGTTCTTACAATTCTTTTCAATTCTTCAACTCTTCCCCCAGCGGATAGCCGACATCACGTCGTCGGGATCTAATCGGTCGACGCAAAGCCTGTCGCCAGGCGGATAGTCGTTGCTTTCCCAAAGGTAAGTCGCCAGGTGTCGCTCAGCGCAGCAGATCCAGTAGGTGCTTCCTGGCAGGACGCGTCCCGTGGTCTTTAGCTCGATCTCCAGGGCGAGCTTGTCGGCAATCTCAACAGTGATCTCGCGCTCCAGGCTCTGCGGATTGTGAACCATGAAGGTGTACCTTCCGGCCGAGGTCAGCGCCTCTCTATTTATTTCCCACAGGCGCACAATCGAGAATCCGTTCTCTGTCACCAACTCGATCGGACGCGTGTCCGCCGGAGAGCTCTCAGGCATCAGATTTTCACTTTGATTACGCACGATTTCCCGGGCCAATCATGGCGGCCAGGATGAGCTTAGGAGGGAACTCGTAAGGATGGAGTAAGAGGTTTATAAGGAATTCGTAAAGATGTATCGGGTGAGGTGGAGTTTGGCTGGTCCTGATGGCACAGACTTAAGGAAGGTCTGAACAAATTCTGCGGGCCTACGCTTTCAAAACCCGCGTAGCGGGTGGAAGCATAAAGCCTGGGGTGAAGCGAAGCGAAACCCCGACCAGTGAGAAAGCCGAGCGCGCGAAGCGTGCGATAGCCCAAACACTGCAATTACTCATGCTCAATGGCTGTCGCCCACTTCGCGGGCTGGTCGTTTGTACTTCTAAGCGATCCTGGGGTTCCGCTCCGCTTCACCCCAGGCTTTATGCTATCGCCGCGCTTCGCGGGCTAAATTCAACACTCTTCACTAACTTGTTCAGAGGTTCCTTCAGTGTGTGATTCCGATCTGACACAGACTAAAGTCTGTGCCACTAAGCTTTCCGTTCCGAACCGTTCTTCGATCTTCCGTTTGACGTCTTTGGTTCCAAAGGCACCACGTGGACGCTGGCGTCCCGCACATCGCGGAGAAATCGGTTAATTACGGAACCGTGGAGCAGTACATCCCATCGGGACCGTGCCGATTGTCCGAAGACAACGTGGGTGATTCCCTCGTGCCGCGCGAACTCGATCAGCGCGTCTGCAACACGTCGGCCCTTCAGCTTCACGACCTTGGCTCCCAGCTCCCGACCAAATCGAATATTTTCTTGAAGCACGGCGTGATCGTGAGGATCGATTCGGCCCGGTTCTTCGCTTGGGGTTTCGACGTACACCGCAAACCAGTCTGAAGCCAGACGACCGGCAATGCGCGAGCCGGCTCGCAAGATGCGCTTCGCGCTGCCGCGCGAAGCCATCGCTACCATTACCTTTTCCGGTATCGCCGCCTGTTCTAATCCTTCCTGTTCGCGATAGTTGTGCGCCTTTGCTGCCTGATCGTCGGCGACTTGTCTGAGTGCCAGTTCGCGTAGAGCTGTGAGATTGCCCTTGCGGAAAAAGTTGTTCAGCGCCTGCTGGATTTTTTCAACTCCGTAGATCTTGCCCTGACGCAGGCGAGTCCGCAGCGTCTCGACCGAAACATCGATGTCAATAACTTCGTCCGCGCGCTTAAGAAAGGTATCGGGTATGGTCTCTCTTACTTTGACGCCGGTAATACGCGCGACTGCGTCGTTGAGAGACTCGATATGCTGAATGTTGACGGCGGTAATAACAGAGATGCCTGCATCCACGATTTCAAGCACATCTTCGTAGCGCTTTTGGTGTTTCGAGCCGGGCACATTGGTGTGGGCCAACTCGTCCACAATTGCCACCGCGGGACGGCGCGCAATCACCGCCTCCACGTCAAGTTCTTCGAAAGTCGCGCCGCGATACTCGATTCGCTTCAAAGGCACACGCTCGAGGACGTCGATCAGGATTTCGGTGTCGATGCGGCCATGAGCCTCGATTAAGGCCAGCACAACGTCAACGCCCTCCCGGTTGAGCTCATGGGCCTGTTCCAGCATGCGATAAGTCTTCCCGACGCCGGCGGCGGCTCCAATATAAACATGCAGCCGCGCTTTGCCCTCCTCCTGGAGCTTAGCCAGCAGGGACTCAGGGGATCGTCTGCGAACAACTTCTTGCATAGTTCTTAAGAAGGATTATTTCTTAGTCATTGGTTTGCGCTCGTCAAGTTCCAGATTCAGCAAGAGAACATTTACGCGCGGTTCACCCAATATCCCGAGCGTCCTTCCTTCAGTGTGTTTTGCAACTAACAGAGTGACTTCATTTTCACTCATGCCACGCTCACGCGCCACGCGCGGTACCTGAAAGTCAGCCCCTGCCGGCGAAATGTGTGGATCGAGTCCGGATGCAGAAGTCGTGACGAGATCGATAGGAACGGGCTGGCCCGGGTTTTCGGCTTGCAACTTCGCCACGTCCGCTTTAACGCGGTCGATCAACTTCTGATTGGTGGGACCCAGGTTTGATCCCGAAGATGTGCCGGCGTCATAACCAGTGCCAGCCGCGCTCGGTCGTGAATGAAAGTAACCAGGGCCGGAGAACGATTGGCCAATGATCTCTGAACCGATGATTGTTCCGTCGGGACGCTTGATCAGTTGGCCGTTGGCTTTGTCGGGGAAGACGAGCTGCGCAATCCCCGTAACCGCAAGTGGGTAAATCAAACCGAAGAGCACCGTGGTTACGATCGTCATTAAGATTGCTGTTAGTAGATTCTTCATAAGTCATCCTCTGACACTCACGCCAAACCGATCGCGTGAATGATCACATCGATGATCTTGATGCCAACAAACGGCGCGACCAGACCGCCGAAGCCGTAGATAAACAGATTGCGTCGCAGCAGCGCGGCTGCGCTCATCGGTCTGTATTTGACGCCTCTCAGGGCCAGCGGAATCAACGCGATGATAATCAGCGCATTGAAGATCACCGCCGATAGAATCGCCGAGTGAGACGTGCGCAGGCCCATGATATTCAATGCATTCAAGACCGGGAATGCCGCTGCGAACATCGCGGGAATGATTGCGAAGTACTTGGCCACGTCATTGGCAATCGAAAAAGTTGTCAGCGCGCCACGCGTCATCAGGAGTTGTTTGCCAATCTCAACAACTTCAATCAACTTCGTCGGATTGGAATCAAGGTCAACCATGTTCCCGGCTTCCTTCGCCGCCTGGGTCCCGGTGTTCATGGCGACGCCGACATCAGCCTGAGCCAGTGCCGGAGCGTCATTAGTTCCGTCGCCTGTCATTGCTACCAACTTGCCTCCTGCCTGCTCATCTTTAATCAATTTCATCTTATCTTCCGGCGTTGCTTGTGCCAGAAAGTCATCCACTCCGGCTTCACGAGCAATCGTCGCCGCTGTAAGCGGATTGTCGCCCGTGATCATGATGGTCTTGATTCCCATCTGTCTTAGCTGCGCAAATCGCTCCTTCATCCCGCCTTTCACAATGTCTTTCAAGTAAATTGCTCCCAGAGCGCGCTTGCCATAGGCAACAACGAGCGGTGTGCCGCCTGCCGTCGAGATTCTTTCAACGATACTGCTTAGTTGGGCTGACAGGCTTTGATCACTGTTCGCCGTGTATTTCGCAATCGCATCGACGGCGCCTTTGCGGATCTCAGTCCCATTGATATCCACGCCTGACATTCTGGTTTGTGCGGTAAAAGGAATGAACGCCGCTTCATGAATGCCGAGCTCGCGCCCTCGCAGTCCGTACTTCTCTTTCGCCAGCACAACGATCGAACGGCCTTCCGGTGTTTCATCCGCGAGCGAGGAAAGTTGTGCGGCATCAGCCAGGACGTTCTCGTCCACTCCTGTCAGTGGAATGAACTCAGTCGCCTGTCTGTTGCCCAGCGTGATGGTTCCGGTCTTATCCAGCAGCAGAGTGTTCACGTCGCCCGCCGCCTCGACGGCGCGGCCGGACATTGCCAGGACGTTGTGTTGAATCAGCCGATCCATACCGGCAATGCCGATCGCTGAAAGCAGACCACCAATGGTTGTCGGGATCAGGCAGACCAGCAGTGAGACCAGCACAAAAATTGTTTGCGGTGCGCTGGAATAGATGGCGAACGGCTGTAGCGTGACAACTGCCAGCAAAACGATAATCGTTAGTCCTGCGAGCAGAATGTTGAGGGCGATCTCGTTGGGTGTCTTTTGTCGTTCCGCACCTTGCCTGGCCGGCTGGATTCGAGGCTGAGGACTTAGGCGCCTGAAACAAACCGATAGCCGACCCAGGGATCAGTCAAGATGTAGCGAGGCTTTGCCGGGTCCGGTTCAATCTTCTTACGCAAGTGTCGGATGAAGACGCGAAGATACTCCGTTTGGTCGGTGTAGTTTCCGCCCCAAATGTTTGCGAGCAATGTTCGATGAGTTAAGACCTTACCAGAATGACGAACGAGGTAGACGAGCAGGTCGAACTCTTTTGGCGAAAGCCGTATTTCTCTCCCCGCAACGAGAACCTTGCGCGTCTCAAGATCTACTCGGAAATCTCCCTCTTCGATCAACGTCGCCTCTTCGCCGGCTTCAGGCGAACGGCGCAAAGCCGCTCTGACTCTGGCGACCAACTCGCCCATGCCAAAAGGTTTCGTCACATAATCGTCGGCGCCGGCGTCAAGCGCTTCTACTTTGGTAGCTTCGTCGCCTTTGACTGATAGCACGATTATGGGAACGCTTGAGATCTCTCGCAGCCGCTGACAAAGTTTCAGGCCATTCATATTGGGCATGGAAAGATCGGTGACGACCAGGTCCGGCGTCCATGCTTGAAAGAGGTCCAAAGCGGCTTCGCCCTCGCCGGCGACTCTCACGTCATAGCCATGCTTCGCCAGGCCGCTGCGCAGAACCAAAGTAATTTCCTGTTCGTCGTCAACGACGAGTATGCGTTTCTTACTCTCCATTGGGAGTCAGTCTTTCGGTTTCGTTCTGGTCAAATATTTCTGCGGGTTGCGCGCTTCCATTGGCACCGCGAGGCTCATCATCCCCAACCGGGACTGTAAAGACGATGCGCGCTCCGCGATTTGCGGTTCCATCCTCTATCCAGATGTGCCCACTGTGGGCTTCGACAATTCCTTTGGCAATCGCCAGCCCCATGCCAATTCCACCGGTATGACCGCCCGCTGGTCCATTGCTGGTGGCGCGATAGAACTTTTCGAAGACGCGCTCGCGCAAGGGTGCGGGAATACCTGGCCCTTGATCTTCCACTGCTATCTCTATCATGTCATCGGCCACACGAGTCGCCTTAACGACGATCAATGTGTCAGGCGGCGCGTATTTGCTGGCGTTGTCTATCAGTGTATAGATCACTTCCGCGACTGCTCGTGCATCGACACGGACCACCGGTAGTTCGTCTTCCACCGAGACCCGAATTTGATGTTGTCGGGTAAGAGGCTCGGCTTGCGCCAACGCCGCATCAATAATGTCGTCCACCGCGCCCCAGTTGCGGTACAACGACATGTCACCCGTTTCGATTCGGGCCAGGTCAACGATGCCTTCGACAAATCGGTCAAGCCTGTCCGCTCCATGCGTGATGACTCTTAACATTGTGTTTTGCTCTTCGGAACTTAATTTCTCCGTCTGGTCATTTGCCACACGATCTTCCAGTAACAAAGTCGCCGAGGCCTTAATTGAAGTTAGCGGCGTTCGAATATCGTGCGTGACAGCGTCCAGCAGTGCCGACTTCAGACGCTCACTGCGCTTTAACGCTTCGGCTTCACTTGCGCGGTCAAAGGCTTCTTGCAGATCCTCGTAGAGACGTTTGATTTCGGTTCTCTGGGCCTCCGCTTCTCGGGCGCGCCGCCTCGCCCGCGCAGAGAGTTGCCCAACAGTAAGAGCTGTAATGAAGAAAACTGCGAGCGCCACCCAGTTCTGTGGATCTGAAATAGTGAATGTGTGGACCGGCGGAATAAAGAAGAAGTTGAAACAAACTACGCCTAGCAGCGAGGCCAAAAGCGCGGGTCTGCTTCCCCAGAGGATCGCGGCGAAGAGGACCACCAGCAAAAACGCCAGGGCGACTGTCGTGGAATTGATGTGGCCACGAAATGGAATCAGGAAAGTGGTAACAGCGGCAGTGCCTAACAGAGAACCGCCATAGCCCGCCCATCTGTTCCTGAATAACTTCTCGCGCACGCTGTTCATTGTGGCCAGGCTGAACCTCTCCCTTTGTTGTATTCACGACGCATCAGCCAATCCTGGCTGCATGATGAGCCTAGAAGGGAACTCGTAAGGATGGAGTAAGAGGTTTATAAAAAGTTCGTAAAGACGGTGCTCGTGTCAGAAGCCCGACCGTCAGGGAGGGCAAAGGTCCAGCGCAATTGTCATGGAGGGAAAACCGGCTGAAGGGCTATACCCTTGGAGTAGCCCTCCCTGACGGTCGGGCTTCTGACACGATGCTAATCCCCGGCGTTGAAGCGATAGCCAATCCACGGTTCAGTAAGAATGTAGCGCGGGGTCGAAAGGTCAGGTTCGATTTTCTTTCGCAGTTGACCGATGAAGACGCGTAGATATTCAGTCTGTTCGGTGTAGTCGCCGCCCCAAACCGCGCCCAGCAGATTGCGATGAGTGAGGACCTTGCCGGAGTTGCGCAGGAAGTGAACCATTAGATCGAATTCCTTTGGCGTCAAACGCAACTCCTGATCTTTTTGGGTGGCACTGTGAGCTTCCAGGTCAACGCGAAAATCGCCAACTTCCAGAATCTGCGAGCCGGCATCTGTCGCGGGCGCCCGTCGCAGCGTAGCGCGAATGCGTGCCAACAACTCGTCCATGCCAAACGGCTTGGTGATGTAATCGTCGGCGCCGGCGTCGAGCGCTTCGACTTTGGTGCTTTCTTCGCCCCGGACGGAAAGCACAATGATAGGAACCTCTGAGAACTTGCGAAGCTGGCGACACAACTCGAGTCCGCTCATGTTCGGCATCGCCAGATCGGTGATTACCAACGCGGCGGGCCAGTCACGAAAAGTCTGCAACGCGAACTCGCCATCGCCCGCTACGCGGACCTCATACCCATGGGTCGTCAAGCTGCGGCGCAGGACGCGGGTGAGCTGTGGTTCATCATCAACGACAAGTATGCGTTGCTTTTCTTCCATGATGGCTCAATCTTTATTTCTTGTCGTTCGTCGGTGTTGACGCGGCACTTAGGTCCTCATCCGCGGTTGGCAGCAGTACGGCAAACCTGGCTCCTGGATGACCGTCGGCGTCCTCGATCCAGATTCGACCGCCGTGCGCCTGCACGATCCCACGGGCAATCGCCAATCCCATTCCGGTGCCCGACGACTTGCGATCACCCAGGTCACCGTCACGCATGGCGCGAAAGAACTTTTCGAAAACGCGTTCGCGCATATCTGCCCGAATTCCGGGCCCGTTATCTTCAACGTTGAGCCGAATCGCGCCGTCATCAGGTTTGGCGCTGACTCGGATCGTCGACCCTGGCGGTGAATACTTTGCTGCGTTATCAACCAGCGTGTAAATCACCTCGGCGATTGCTGGTTCGTCGACTTTGATAGAGGGCAGTTCGTCTTCGATCCAAACCTCGAGTTGCCGGCCACGCAGACGCGGCTCGGCGCGTTTGAGCGCAATGGTAATGATTTCGTCAATCGCGCACCATTGCCGGCGCAGATGCATCTCGCCGGCGTCGATGCGCGCCAATTTAGTCAAACCTTCAATGAAACGGTCGAGCCGGTCGGCTTCCTCGTCGATTATTTCCAGCATCTCCTTACGGCCTTCATCGCCAAGCTGCGCGCCCGCTTCTTTGCGCTCCTTTGCATATAGCTCTTTGAGCAAGGTTGTGGCGGATGCTTTGATCGATGTAAGCGGGGTGCGCAAATCATGGGTGACTGCATCGAGCAAAGCAGACTTTAGGCGCTCGCTCTGTTTCAGTGCTTTTGCCTGGCTCGAACGCTCGAACGAATCCTGGAGCTCATAATACAAACGCTCGACTTCGCGTTTGGCTTCTTCGGCCTCTTCGGCTCGCCGCTTTGCCCGCGCCGAAAGCTGCCCGGCAGTCAAAGCAGTGATCAGAAAAGCAAAGAAGGCCACCCAATTGTCCGGGTTCCGAATCGTGAAGGTGCCGAACGGTGGCAGAAAAAAGAAATTAAAGCAGCCCACGCCCAACAGGGATGCAAAAACCGCCGGACGCGATCCCCAGACGGTGGCGACGAAGAGCACGACCAAAAGAAATGCGAGCGCCGCAGTAGTCGGGTTGATGTGCGGGCCTAAAAGTTTTAGCGTGCCGGTCGCCGCCGCGATGCCGAATATCGCGGCGCCGTAACCGAAGCCTCCTCTGGCAAAGAATCTAGGCCACACCGGCGGCTGCGCCCTTTCTGTCGGAAGCAGTGTAATGCGCGTCCGGACGACAGCTCGGGCTGAATCGATCACGGAGGTTATCGCAAACCGCCTGGAGAAACAGGCCAGAAAGACCAGGATGCTTGAGCAGAACGCTTAGTCCCCTTTGAACGGTGGCAGCGACCAGCTTCAAACGATCCGTCCTTGAAGCCTTAAACATCAGCAGGCCCAGGCGGCGATCCGCATTCAGGTCGATCAGGCTATCGACCAGACAACCAACTTCACCGACTTGCTTCATGAATTGACAAAGACACTCGTAATCGATCGCGAGTGAAGGACGGATCAAAAGATAGGATAATTCAGCGGTCAAGCGCCCGACGGCTTTTCGGCTTACGATGTACGCATCGATTGACTTCGACTGTCGCTCTCTAACAACTTCCCGATAAAGTTCTTGAAAGCCGGACATCATTAATAGGTAAGAGTCATCGCTGATCTGACTTTTCAAAACTGAGGTTGCTAGTTTCACGCTGTCAATCTCCGCATCAGGGAAATGCGATCGGCTGGACAACTGGGTGAGAATTCTTTCGCCCGCCTCGACATGTCCCGAGTCGATCGCGCTGTCCACTACACCGATGAAGAGATAATAGGAAAGCAAAAGGTCGCTGGTTTCCTCGCGCTTGCAGGCGACGCCGAAATAATCCAAACAACGAAGAATGCGTTCGGGAATGCGAACAAAGTGCCGGTACTTTGGATCGTTGGCGAGGTTGTCATAGGCGCGCCTGACGTCGCCGGTTAAGCTTTCCATGATTTTGAAGTATAGGTCGAATCTACCCGATCCGACCTATAGCTTTTTCCATTGTCTTCGGCGTCGTGCCGTTGACCGCAGGGCGCGAAACAATCTTGCCAGGAATTGAGCCGTCCCGTCACACCTCGCCGATACTTGACGAAAAAGTAAAGAATGCTATAATCAGGCCGAATTCTAAGGAAATCGAGACCAGAGTGAAGATATCAGCCCACGAAGAATATGGTTTGCGCTGTCTGGTTCAGCTCGCTCGCGCCGAGGTGGACGGCGAGTCTTTAACCCTGGCCCAACTTGCTGAGCGCGAAGGGTTGTCGGTCGCGAATGCCGGCAAGTTGATGTGGATTTTGAGCAAGGCAGGATTGGTGACGGCGCAACGCGGAACCAAAGGCGGATATTCGTTGGCGCGCCCGGCCGGAGATATTCGACTGAGTGAAGTGATCCGCATTTTGGATGAAGACACGGTTGACCATTTCTGTAAGACGCACGCCGGGGTGCTGGATGTCTGCATTCACACGAGCGACTGCGGCATTCGTCCGGTGATCGTGGGCCTGCATGAGATTGTCCAAAACGCTTTGTCTGAGATCACGCTCGCGCAGTTGGTCGGGACCGAAGCGAGCGTCGACGCGCGACTGCACCAAATCGAGAAATTGCAAAATCAACTGGGGCCGATGCGAACTGCAAACTGATGCGGATAAATGGGCACGATTAACAGAATTTAGATGAGAAACAGAAAACCAGTTCGTTTGCCATCGTGTAAATCTTGTTAATCCTGTCTACGGAAACGGAAGTTAAAGAGGAACCAAATGAGCACTGCTGAGATACTGGCGAACAGGGAATACAAATACGGCTGGGTTACAGATATTGAAGCGGAAACGATTCCGCGTGGCCTCAGCGAAGATACGGTCCGTTTAATCTCTGCGAAGAAGAGCGAGCCGGAGTGGATGCTCGAGTTCCGTTTGAAGGCCTATCGTCACTGGCTGACGATGAAAGAACCGCGCAAGTGGCCCAACATAACCTTTCCCAAAGTCGACTATCAGGACATGATTTATTACAGCGCTCCCAAACAGAAAGCGACTGTGGCCAGTCTGGATGAAGTTGATCCGGAGTTGCTGAAGACTTTCGAAAAGCTGGGCATTCCTCTTTCGGAACAAAAACAACTTGCGGGCGTCGCTGTTGATGCCGTGTTCGATTCTGTTTCGGTCGCGACCACCTACAAGGAAAAGCTGAGAAAACACGGAGTGATCTTCTGCTCGTTCAGCGAAGCCGTGCGTGAACACCCTGAAATTGTGCGCAAGTATCTCGGCTCGGTCGTGCCGACCAACGACAACTTCTACGCTGCCCTGAACAGCGCCGTCTTCTCAGACGGAAGTTTCTGTTTCATTCCGAAGGGCGTGCGCTGCCCGATGGAACTTTCAACTTATTTCCGCATAAACAATTCCGAGTCAGGGCAATTTGAACGCACGCTGATTGTCGCCGAAGAAGGCGCCTACGTTTCTTACCTAGAAGGGTGCACGGCGCCGAAGTTTGATAAGAACCAACTGCATGCGGCGGTGGTTGAGTTGATCGCGCTCGACGACGCTGAGATCAAGTACTCCACCGTCCAGAACTGGTATGCGGGTGACGAAGACGGGGTTGGCGGCATTTATAACTTTGTGACCAAGCGCGGCAAGTGTGCCGGCCGCAATTCAAAGATTTCCTGGACCCAGGTGGAAACCGGCTCGGCAATTACCTGGAAGTATCCGTCTTGTATTTTGCAGGGCGATAATTCCATCGGCGAATTCTATTCCGTGGCTTTGACGAACCATGCGCAGCAGGCCGATACGGGCACCAAGATGATTCATCTGGGCAAGAACACGCGCTCGACAATTATTTCGAAAGGCATTTCAGCCGGTCACGCCAATAATAGCTACCGAGGCCTGGTAAAGATTATGCCGAAGGCCGAGAACGCTCGAAATTATACCCAGTGTGATTCGATGCTGATCGGTTCGAATGCCGGCGCGAATACCTTCCCCTACATTGAAGTGATGAACAACAGCTCGCAGGTCGAGCACGAAGCGTCGACCTCACGCATCAGCGAGGAGCAGTTGTTCTATGTGATGCAGCGCGGCATCTCGCAGGAGGATGCCGTGTCGCTCATCATTAATGGTTTTTGCAAGGACGTGTTTGTGCAGCTTCCGATGGAATTTGCAGTTGAAGCAACGCGCCTGCTGGGTATGAAGCTCGAGGGTGCGGTGGGATAACGAACGGGAGTCGGGTTTCGGGGGCCAGGGGCCGGTGGCGTTGTTTTCGCGGACCCCTGACCCCCGACCCCTGTCCTTAAACTTGAGATCTGAGATTTGAAATCTGAAATGAGGAAATATACGTGTTAGAGATTCGCAATCTTCATGCATCGGTTGATGGCAACGAGATTCTCAAAGGCATCAACCTCATTGTTAATAAGGGCGAAGTGCACGCTATCATGGGCCCGAATGGTTCGGGCAAATCCACCCTGGCTAAAGTACTTGCCGGCCATCCGCAGTACGAAGTGACTGCCGGCGAGGTGCTGTTCGAAGGCAAGAACCTGCTTTCGATGCCGCCGGACGAACGAGCTCGCGAAGGCGTCTTTATGGCGTTTCAATATCCCGTTGAGGTGCCTGGCGTCTCAAACGCGCAGTTTCTGCGCATGGCCTATAACGAAAAGCAAAAGCACATCGGCGCAGAGGAACTGGATCCGTTGGAGTTCAAGGATCTGCTGAAAGAAAAAGCAAAACTCGTCGAGATGGATGCGAGCTTTATGACGCGTTCAGTGAACGAAGGTTTTTCCGGCGGCGAGAAAAAGCGCAACGAGATTCTGCAGATGGCCGTGCTGGATCCGAAACTTTCCGTGCTGGACGAAACCGACTCGGGCCTGGACATCGATGCCCTGCGAATCGTCGCCGGTGGCGTAAACAAGCTCCATGATCCTGAGAAGGCCGTAGTGCTGGTGACGCACTATCAGCGTTTGTTGAACTATATCGTGCCGGATTTTGTGCACGTGCTTTACAACGGGCGCATGGCCAAAGAAGGCGGCAAAGAGTTGGCGCTGGAATTGGAAGAGAAAGGCTATGACTGGCTGAAGAACGGAAACGAAAAGAGCGCGATCGTCGCGCCGGCAGCGAGTTAAAGAATGGCAACGCAATTAATCAAAGACCAGAACGTTTATTCGACGGCATTTCGTGCGGCTATGCATCAGCGCGAAATGATCGAACCATCCTGGCTGAGTCGCCTGCGCGAAAATTCTTTCGAAAAGTTTGAGCAGACGGGATTTCCTGTAGTCCAACAGGAAGAATGGAAGTACACGAACGTTGCCGCTATAGCCAAAACCAATTTCGCGCCGGTATTGTCACGCAACGGAACCCGGCCAGACAACGATTGGCTGGCTTCATTTGCTTACGAAGAGACTCGCAACAGCACCGCCGTCTTTTTGAACGGAATCTTTCAACCGGATCTGTCTTCGCTGACGGCGTTGCCGGAAGATGTCGTGGCGATCGAGTTGGGCGCGGCTTTGCTCAGCGGACAGCACGGAGAGTCGGTTCGGAAACAGTTAGAGAGCGGAGTCCAGCTCGCCGAAAATGGATTTACCAGTCTGAACACGGCTTTATTTTCCAGCGGGTTGTTCCTGAAAATCCCGCGTGGCCAGCGAATCGAAAGACCAATTCATCTGTTGTTCGTTGGCCAGGCCGGCCACCAAGACGCGCTACCGGCGGCTTTCCCGCGAGTGCTGATCGTGGGAGAAGAGAACAGCAGCGCGACGATGATTGAGAGCTATGCGAGTCCCGACGACGACGTCTATCTGACCAATGCAATCGTCGAGGTGAGGTTGGGTTCGGGCGCGCGCCTTGAACATTACAAAGTGCAACGCGAAAGTCCGAACGCATTTCATGTGGCGACCACCAGTGCGGACCTGGGTCCGAACGCAACCTACGATGCGACGACAATCAACTTTGGCGCGGCGCTTTCGCGCCACGACATTGATGTGCGCATGGATCACGAAGGCGCCGAATGCACAGTCGATGGTCTCTACATGGTCGATGGCGCTCAACATACTGATACGCATTCGATCATTGATCATCGTCAACCTCGTTGCCGGAGCCAACAGCTCTACAAAGGAATCCTTGACGGCAAATCGCGCGCGGTCTTTAACGGCAAGGTGTTCGTGCGGCACGGCGCGCAACAGACGGATGCGCGTCAGACGAACAAGAACCTGCTGTTATCGAAAGAGGCGCGCGTCGATACTAAGCCGCAACTGGAAATCTTTGCCGACGATGTGAAGTGCACGCATGGCGCCGCGATTGGCCAGCTCGAAGAAGACGAGGTGTTCTACCTTGAAAGCCGCGGCATCAGGCCCGAACTCGCCCGTAACCTGCTTACGTATGGCTTCGCCGAAGAGGTGATCGAGAAGATCAAGATTACTTCGGTTCGGCAGGAACTGGATGCCGCGGTACTGAATAGACTCCACGTTGACTTGGAAGTTGGCTGAGCAGCCGGCGAGACGGCAGGATTCAAGAGATGGCGACGACGATAGAGCAACTGGTACCAATCAAGCCCAAAGCGCCGGACGTCTGGGACGTCGAGCGCATTCGCAAAGACTTTCCGGTGCTAAGTCAGATGGTGCACGGAAATCGCCTTGTCTATCTCGACAATGCTGCGTCCTCGCAAGTGCCGCAGATGGTGATCGAGCGCGGCAGTCAATATCTCAAACACGAACATTCGAACATTCACCGGGGCGTGCATTACCTTAGCATGAAGGCCACCAACGCCTATGAAGGCGCCCGCGAAAAGGTTAAGCGATTCATCAATGCCAGCGACGTCAAGGAATGCATCTTTGTGCGCGGCGCTACCGAAGGCATCAACCTGGTGATGCACGGTTACGGCCGAAAGTTCATCGGCGCTGGCGACGAAGTCATCATTTCGGCAATGGAGCATCACGCGAATATCATCCCGTGGCAGATGCTCTGTGAAGAGAAGAACGCAAAGCTGCGCGTGATTCCGATGAACGACGCCGGCGAGCTGTTGCTTGATGAATACGACGCGCTCTTGAACGAGAAAACCAAGCTGGTAGCCGTCGCGCATGTTTCAAATGCGCTGGGAACAGTAAATCCGATCAAGGAGATGATCGAACGCGCACACAAATACGGCGTGCCGGTCTTGATTGATGGCGCGCAGTGGGCGCCACACATGCCCATCGATGTTCAGGATCTTGATTGTGATTTCTATGCCTTCTCTGGTCACAAGATGTTTGCGCCCACCGGCAGCGGTGTAATCTATGGCAAGGCCGCGCTGCTCGGGAAGATGAATCCGTTTCAGGGCGGCGGCGACATGATCAAAAGCGTCACCTTCGAGAAGACGACCTATGCCGATCTGCCGAATAAGTTTGAAGCGGGCACTCCGGCCATTTCCTCGCAGATTGGTCTGGGCGCCGCGATTGATTATCTGAACATCATCGGGCGCGAGAAAGCGGCGGCCTACGAGCACGAGTTGCTACGCTATGCGACTGAGCGTCTGTCGGCTATCGAAGGTGTGCGCATTATTGGTACCGCGCGCGAGAAACTGGGCGTGCTGTCGTTTGTGATCGACGATATTCACCCGCATGACATCGGCACGATTTTGGATCAGGAAGGCATTGCCGTGCGCGCCGGCCATCACTGCGCTCAACCCGTAATGCGGCGTTTGAATATTCCGGCGACCGCGCGCGCATCGTTTGCCTTCTACAATACTCGGGAAGAGGTAGACGCTCTGGCGCGCACTGTCGAGAAGGTTATAGAAATCTTCGGTTAGCACTGCGTCGAAGACTATTATTAACAGCGATACGTCATGTCAGAACTCAGCGAACTTTACCAGGCGGTCATCCTCGATCACAACAAGAAGCCTCGGAATTTTCATAAGCTGGAAGCGGCGAATCACACCGCCGAAGGCTATAACCCCCTGTGCGGCGATCAACTGACAATCTATTTGCAGCTTGAGGCCGACGCCGTGAAAGACCTAAGCTTTGAAGGGGCCGGCTGTGCGATCTTTAAAGCTTCGGCAAGCATGATGACCCAGGCAGTGAAGGGAAAGAGCAAGCAGGAAGCTGAGGCTTTATTCAACGAGTTTCATCGGCTGGTGACCGGAGAGCTTGATGAAGAGAACGAGCCGAATCAACTGGGCAAGCTGACGATCTTTGCTGGCGTGCGCGAGTTTCCGGTGCGCGTGAAATGCGCCACCCTCTCGTGGCATACAATGCATGCGGCGCTGAACAATCACGAAAAAGTTTCGACAGAATAGGTTCCGTCTGACCGCTTCTATCCATGGAAATGGCGCTAACCGATTCCGGACCTGCAAACATTACCAATTGAAATGAAATCCCTCTTGATACTCTCTTTGTTGTTATCGAGTGCGGCATTCTCCGCTCCTCAACCCGCTCCTAAGTGGCGTCCGGCAACCCTTCGCGGCATAACGGTAGGCAAATCAAAACTCGCTGATATGGTGCGAAAGTGGGGCCAGCCTAAGTGGTCTCGTACCTCGAAGCCGCAGGCCGGCGAGGAAGAACGACAGGTCACCTGGACAAACTATGAACGCGTCGGCGAGTTCCCCGGCCCGACAACTGTGGTCTCGGATAGTCGCACGGGCGTCATCAGCAGAATCAATTTTTATCCGGACCGGCTAACGAAAGAACAAACCATCGCACACTTTGGCGCCGGGTACATCGTCACAAGATATGCCTTTGACTCCTGCCTGGATGAAGAAGAGTCTGAACCAATTTATGAATCGCCGACCGGCCAACTGGTTAGCGTGGAGTATAGGGCGCGCGGGATCGCAATCGCTGTGGGTAATAAGGACATGGTAACGAAGATAAGCTATGTGAGCGAACCAATCGGGAGCACTAAATCCAGATGCGGCCATTAGATTCCGCGTCAGTTCCTGGCGAAGCAAAAAGGCGGGGGCATGCAGCCTCCGCCTTTTTTTTAGGAGAGTTCAAGGTTCGCTGCTCTTCTTCGTCAGTTCGGCAAACCTAAGAATCACTTTATCTGAAACTGCACGGTGTGCAGCGTGGGATCAGTGCCGACTGTGAAGTACAGATTATAAACCCCGGTTGCCATGCCGGTGGTTTTCAGGTTGTAGGTGTAACTGTCCCCAGTGAACCTAAAGTTATTGTCAGGATTCGAATTGCCTGAGTCCTCAACCGGTCCGTAAACAGTCGTCGACACCAACGAAATACCGACCGCGGTTACAACTGTGCCGGCTGAAGACAGGTTATTGCCATTGGCGCCGACGATTTCCAACTTGATCGGAATCGTGCTTCCGCTCTGACGTACTTTCGTTTGGTCGTACAACGCCACGATACCGTATCCGACTGTGAGCGTTCCGGAACCATTCGCAGAGTTGAAATTACCATCACCCGCATAGCTGTAAGCAATGCTGTATGCCGCGGGTGCCAGAGAACCGGTAGCGAATGCGGAAGAGAAGTTACCGCCAGCTTGAATCGCAGCATTCTGAGTTACGCCATTAAGGGTTATCGCTACGTTGCTGGTGGGAATCAAAGCGCCGAAGCTGATCTTGCCCGACAGGCTCGTCGAGGCCGTACCGTAAGTTATGAACGGAGAACTCAGATTGCTGAACGCGGGCGTCGCCTTCAACACATTAATCTGCACATTCTTGCTCGTCGGGTTGTAGTTCGTGGTGTCGGTGGGCGTGAAACTAGCGAGAAGTGGCTGAGCCGGCCCAGCGTTGAGCAATGTGCCCGCGGGAGGTGTGTAGCCGAACGTCCCCGGCACGTTTGCGGTCGCGTTGAGTTGAGTGGAACTCAACAACGTACCGTAAACGATGTCCGCCGGATTGTTCCAGGTGATTGTCGGCGTCGCCTTGGTGATCGTGATCGTCGCATCACCGCTGGCCGGCGCGTAGTTGGTGTTGCCGGCGAAGGTCCAGTGCGCAGTGCCGCCCGGGACGTTCGTGAATGACGCCCCGAGGTTAAGCAGACTTGTCAGGTCTTCACCGGTTACGCCTGTAGCCGAGCCAGTCGCGCCATGGGCGTTTCCGTCATAGACACCCGAGTAGCCGCTGACCGTGATGTTGGCGCTGGCCTGGGAAATGCTGTCGTTCACCGTGCCACTTGTGTTGTTGTAATTGCCGGCGACATCGGTGAAGGTCCAGCCGTCACCGTTGTAAGTGCCGGCATTCGTGTGCGTCGTCCCGCTCAAGTCCAGACCGCTCAGGCTCTGGCCATTGACACCCGTCGCCGTGCCCGTCGCCGTGTGCTGGTTGCCATCGTATGGCACGTTGTAGGGCGTGACGTTGATGGTCGCGTTGGCTTTGGCGATCTCGAAATTCTTCGAGTCACTGCTGCCGTCGTGGTTTGGGTCACCGGCATATGTATAGCTCGCGGTGGCCGTGCCCGCGTTGGTGTTGTTCGCGTAGCTTGCAGCCGGCGTCAGGCTCAGGTTCACGCCCGTGACCGTTACCGAGCAAGGAGTGATCGGCGCGCCCGTGTAGGTTTCACTCGCGGGGCAGCTCACCATGGTCGTTGTTGATGCTTTACCGATCGCGATCGTCGTATCGCCACTTGCCGGCGCGTAATTAGAGTTGCCGGTAAACGTCCAATGTGCAGTACCGCCGGGAACGTCGGTGAATGACGCGCCGAGGTTAAGCAGACTGGACAGGTCTTCACCATGGATACCAGTCGCTGAGCCACTGGCGCCATGAGCGTTCCCGTCATAGACGCCAGAGTAGCCGTTGACCGTGATGTTGGCTGCCGCCGCATTAATCGTAAAGCCCCGAGGAACATCCGGTGCGGCGTTGTAATTCCCATTGCCAGCCTGCGAGGCCGTCACCGTGCAGGCGCCGCCTCCAGTGATCGTGATCGTGCTGCCGTTCGTGCCACTCGACGTGCAGTTTCCACTGGCGCCGAAGGTGACCGGATTGCCCGAGCCACCGCCCGTGGCGCTAACCGTGAACGGAGGATCGCCGTACGTCTTATCGGGTAAGGCTGCGAAAGAGATCGTCTGATCGGCTTTCGCAATTGCGAATGATTGACCGACGTCGGGCGCAGGGTTGTAGTTGCCGTCGCCTGCTTGCGATGCCGTCACGGTGCAGGAACCGGCTCCTGTGATCGTAATCGTGCTGCCGTTTGTGCCGCTCGAGGTGCAGTTTCCACTGGCGCCGAAGGTAACCGGATTGCCTGATCCGCCTCCCGTGGCGCGCACAGTGAAAGGAGGATCCCCATATGTCTTGTCAGGCAGAGCGCCAAACGTGATGAACTGGTCCGCCTTGTTTACCACTTGCGTTAGCACCGTCGAGGTACTGGGCTGCGAATAGCCGTCACCTGGATAGGAGGCGGTGATCGAATGCGAGCCAACCGAGAACGAGTTGGTCGTAAACGATGCTTGTCCGCTCCCGTTGAGGGCGCTGCTGGAGATTACAGTTGCGCCATCGCTGAACGTGACGTTCCCGGTTGGGACGGGTCCCGCACTGGTTACGGTTGCCGTGATCTGCACGGATTGTCCGAACTGCGATGGATTAGCACTCGAAGCGAGGCTTGTCGTGGTGCTTTCAAGGAAGACGATATCAAGCACTGGATGCAGTTCGATGCCGTTTGGCGCCACACCTGTCTGTCCATGAATAAAGTCAAAGAAGCCAACCCCAGTAACCCGAACCGGGACGCTCACCGGGGGGAGGGGGAAGGATGTTGTGGCGGTAAAGCGCGCATCGAACTTGTGTCGAGCGCTGGTTATTGCTGCCGTGAAGGGACTTGATAATGCGACGCAGCACGGACAGGGGATTTCGCTTATCAGAGTTGCCCCGTTTTCGTCCTGGAGCACGATATGGTAGTCAACGTCACCCTCGAGTTTGTACAAGGTCATCGTCGCCGTGACTTCATAGACCGTGTATTCAGCCGGCCCAAACCGAGCATTGTCAGGAGGCGTCGAAGGAGGCGTAAGAGTCCGTAGATTAGCGATCGTGGTGTGTACGACGTTGTTCAGATCCACGCTAACGGCATCAGGATCACCGCCCGTTTTGACTGACCAACGCTCCACGCCACAGGTAGGACTCTGCACCGTGATCGTGATCGAAGCCATGGCCGAACGCGTCTCAGCGTCGGCAATGTTCGCTACGATGTTCTTAACCCCGGTTGAGATGAACGGTCCTATCGTCTGCAGGAAGGAATAGACGTGGTCGCCGGCCACCTGGTCGCCATGGGTTGCGTCGTCATAGAACTGCTGTGACGCCGCTCCACCGATGCTGCTTAGATCAGCGTTGACAGAAATGCCGGTGCTTGGTGGCGTCGTCGCCGGAGTTACCTTAACCGTTAGTAGAGTGTTACTGGATGGAAGCAGGTAATCCGGTGTGGCGATGCCTATCCCTGAAGGTTGGTTTGGATCGCCGCCACACTGATTAGCAATCGAGCTGTTGCGCGGAATCGGCCCGTCGATCAAAAAGTCGTTTGAGTTGTTGTTCGTATCCGTGCAGCCATTGTTCTTTCTAATCGCCGCGGTTGTATTGGTAAGCGTGACTGTCGGCGAAGTCTCAGAGCAGGTGGCGGTGGTAGGGCTGATGCCGTAGCCGATAAAATCGACGATTAGGGGATCGGTCGGACAATTGCCCGCAGTTCCGCCACTGAGTACGTTTGAGCTGGCGACCAGCGCAATCTTGCCTGCGGTTGAACCGACTAAAATGCCGCCCGTTAGATCCGCTGGTGGATTAGTGGTTGTGCCACCCGCGCCTTGCGACTCCTGGATCAGGAAATAGTGACCCGGCTGGATGATCGATCCAGCGGGAATAACCGTCGTCAAAGGCGTTGGCGATGTTGTTGTGGTCTGGGCCGCAAACGCAGCGGTCGGACCCGTAAATTGGACCGACCAGCCCGAGATATCCACGGGCATCGTGCTCGTGTTGTAGAGTTCAATGAAGTCGTTCTTGTAAGTCGAACCTGAGTTACCACCGCCACCATAGACCTGGCTAATCTTGATCGCACTAGAGAACGGCGCTGGTTGTGGATAGACATTGACGACCACCGTGCATGAAGCAGTCTGCGGCGTGGGCGAGTCGTTATTCGAATATTGAATCGTGACACTATAAGTTCCGACAGCGGTGGTGTTCGCAACATTGAGAGTTGCCGTTGCTGTCCCACCTACGCCAGCCGCAGGCGTGAAGCTGTCGAGCGTAATTCCCGGCACCGCGGAACTCGTAATAACGGCGCTGATTACCGTGCCGTCACCGTCAGTGGCACTTACACTCGTAGATGTGGCGTTGCCCTGAATTGTGCTCAGGGAGCCGGGGCATGTAGGAATGACTGGTCCAAAACATTTATTTCTAGGCGACGCGGTATTGCGCGGATTTGGGACGCCGGCAGTAAAGTCGGCCGAGTTGTTGTCTGTATCGGTGCAACCGTCACCAGCGCGCAGATCGGCTGTAGTGGTGCTGGGCGCCGGCGCGGGACTGGTTTCCGAACAATTGGCCGTTGAGCCATAGCCGACTAGATCAATAAGGTTCGCGCCCGATGGGCACTGGCCGCTGAATGCGGTGGTGGTGCTCGCAACGAGGACCTTGCCTGCGCCGGCGGCCATGGCCGTGTTGTCTGAGACGTCAGCGGCGGGAAGGTTATTAACTCCGTTCGCATTACCGCCCTCCTGAACCAGATAGTATTGGCCAGGCTGAAGCGAGACGCCGGTCAGGTTTGTAACCGTCCACGATCCTGTTCCGGTGGCCGAGGCGTACTGCACGGACCAGCCATTCAAAGACACTGGTGAAGAGCTCCGATTGAAGATCTCAATGTAATCGTTTTTATAAGTCGAACAACCCGGAGTTCCGCATCCGGCGCCGCCATAGACCTGACTGATAACGACGCTTCCCGGGGTTCCGGGTGTCGCTGTTGGTGATGGCGATGGAGAAGGCGAAGGTGACGGCGATGGAGATGGCGATGGGGTCGGTGTTGGTGTTCCTGCCGTAGATGTACCGTTTACAGTAAGGTTATCGACCCTGCCAGTACCTGCCGTCGCAACAGTTCCTGAACCAATGGACGTGGTGGAGGTATCAACGAGCCTGATGTAGACAGTGGTTTGGTTCTCTAAAGCCGAAACACTACTGAGATCAAGTGTTCTTCTTGATGCGGCCTGGGGGCTGCCGCTAGAGGACCAAGTTTGGGCCGTAACAGCATACGTACTATTTGTACCTGAAGCATTAGTAAAAGTGGTGCCGTTCGTACTGTATTGAACCTTAAAATCCCTGGGGCCGGTCGCACTACCCGTTTGATCCCAGGTAAAGCTGAGTCCGCTATACCCTGACGTACTGAACGAAAATTGATAATAATCCCCGACCGCCCAATTGTTAGAAGAAACTGATTTTACAGAACCATTCCCGGCAGGAGTACTCCAAACAGTTGATGAACTCGCGTGTAATCCGGTGAAAGAAGAACCGGCGGTTAGAACTCCTGAATCAGCAGCAGCAGAACCGACAGTAATCACTGGCGTCGTACCGGCCGTAGTCGATGTCGTTACGCCCTCAAAACTCCACGCGGCAAGCACGTCGGGCACCGGCGGGTTGAAGAGATTAAGCGGCTCGATGAAATTGTTCTTAACGATTGTGCCAGAATTACCCGCGCTGTCATGGACCTGTCTAACATTGCCAGTGGAGACTGCCCGCACCGAACCCACAGGATATACTGCTAGCGCCATCGCAAAAATGGCTGAAAGTGCGGCGCCTATTAACGGAATGAAAAGGGACTTTGAGGCGGACCGGGGGGTGGATTTAGACATTAGAGTTCCTCTCGTGGTGCTGACTTAGGGCGTTCGGTTGTTTCGTGGAGAGCAATTCGACCGGGCAAAGGTGAAATTAGCTCCGAAGCAAGATTCTTGCAAACTTGCCAAACAGGTCTCCCAAAGGAAGATGGCGAGTCTAGTGAAAAAAATTGCGCAGGTCAAATGAAAACGAAGTTAACTTAGCCATTTTTTTGCAGGGCTCGGGCGGTGACGGTTGGCGGGTTTGACGGTGAAATACTTTTGAAGGTCGGATACGCGCCCTCCGACGGTCACGCGGGTGCGGGTAGTGAAGTCGAAACCCTGGTATGGGCTCGGCTGACAAACCCTCACAGCAAAAGGCATAATGAGTTTCACCGGATTCCAGGAGCGACCATTTCGTGATCATTTCTTCGATTGAACTGCTAGAGATCCACTTGCCGCTCATCCATTTTTTTGAAACCAGCTTCGGCCGCACTACCGAACGCCGCGTTATCCTCGCCCGCGTTATTGATGACCACGACGCCGAGGGGTGGGGCGAATGCACGGCGGGCGAAGGGCCTTTTTATTCCGAAGAATGGACGGAAACGGCCTGGGCCACGCTACGGGAGTTTCTAGCCCCGATGGTTGTTGGTCGCGAAGTCGACAATGCTGCAGGCGTTTACGATCTGATGAAAAATGTGCGTGGCCACCGCATGGCCAGGGCGGCGATTGAAAATGCGTGTTGGGACCTGGAAGCGAAACGGGAAGGCTTGCCGCTGTGGAAACATCTTGGCGGTGTCAATAAAGAGATTCCCTGCGGTGTATCGATTGGCATTCAGGATTCTCCAGCGGCGCTGCTTGAGAAGATCGAAAAGGAGTTATCTGACGGGTACCAACGTATCAAGATCAAGATCAAACCCGGCTGGGACCTCGATATCGTGCGGCGAGTGCGTGAACGCTTTCCTGAAATTCTCTTGATGGGAGATGCTAATTCGGCTTACACGCTGTCTGATGTACGGCTTTTCAAAGGACTCGACGAATTCAGACTGATGATGATCGAGCAGCCCTTAGCGCACGATGATATCTTTGATCACGCCGAATTGCAGAAACAGATCAAAACGGCTGTGTGCCTGGACGAGTCAGTGCGCACCGCTGAGGACGCAAAGCACGCGATCGAGCTCGGCGCATGCCGGATCATTAACGTCAAACTCGGACGGGTTGGTGGTCACAGCCAGGCCAAACGCCTCGAACAAATATGTCGAGAGGGCGGTATACCCGTCTGGTGCGGTGGCATGTTGGAATCCGGCATCGGACGCGCTCATAACATAGCCATGGCCACGTTACCCGGGTTCACCCTGCCCGGCGATGTTTCCGCCAGCGCGCGATATTGGGAAGAAGACATCATCGCGCCCGCGGTGACCGTCAGTGCGCGCGGCACTATTGCGGCGCCCGACAAACCTGGAATTGGATTTGAGGTCAATCGCGAGCGAATTGATCGTTTGACCGTAAGACGAGAGCGAGTCGAAGGTTAACCTGAACATGCCGAACCAAATGACAAAAGAAACACTGGTTGCGTTGCGCGAACACTTCGTCGCGCGCCAGCACGAGTTGCTGGCACTGACTTGTGCTCTGGTTGAAACCGAATCGCCCTCGGGCGATAAGGACGGCAGTAGTGCCGTCGTGTCTCTGCTGGCCAGCGCCGCCGGCAGTATTGGCGCCGTCAATTCGGTTGAGCGAATCACGAGTGAGGATTTTGGCGAACACGTGCGGATTCGCGCCTTCGCTGGAGAGAATGAGGCGGCGCCGATTGTAATTCTCGGTCACACCGATACCGTTCATCCACGCGGCGCGGTCAAAGAGCGGCCGTGGCGCGCCGAGGGGAATCGAATTTATGGTCCGGGAATTTTTGATATGAAAGCCAACCTGGCGCTGGCGCTGGAAGCTTTGCGCGCCTGCGAGGCAACTGAAGCGTGCCCGCAATCACCCGTGACAATCCTTTTGACTTGTGACGAAGAGAGCGGCAGTCCCAGCGGCCGTCCGTTGGTCGAAGAAGAAGCAAAGAATGCCCGAGCAGTTCTCGTGTTGGAACCACCGGCGAGCGGCGGCCGGGTCAAAACCGCGAGGAAGGGAACTGGCATGTTCACGATCAAAGTCCACGGCCGCGCGGCCCATGCTGGTCTCGAACCGGAGAAAGGCGTCAGCGCCGTGCTGGAACTCGCGCGTCAGACAATACGGCTGCACAATCTGAACGATCCGGCGACCGGAACCACGGTGATGGTAACGGTCGCGCACGGTGGCACCCATTCAAATGTAGTTCCGGACGAAGCCGAGGCTGAGATCGACGTGCGTTTCAGCTCAGCCGTTGAAGCGGGCAGAATTGAGAGTGCCATTGTAAATCTAAAGCCCTTTGACGAGCGTGCGCAGCTTACCATTGGCGGCGGCATCAATCGCCCACCGCTGGAACGCACTGCCCTCGTTGCCTCGCTTTATAAACGCGCTCGCGAACTTGCGTCGTTGCTTGATTTCGCCCTGGGTGAAGCGAGCGTCGGCGGAGCTTCCGACGGAAATTTTGTGGGCTCGTTGGGCGTGCCCGTGCTCGACGGATTAGGCATTGAAGGCGATGGGGCGCATGCGGCGCATGAACACATTGTTATCGATAACATTGCGCGGCAGGGCGCCGTATTGTCGGGGCTGATTGCGACGTTGTGAAACACTGCCACAGAGGCGCCGAGACACCGAGATAAGACTCAACAAACCTGAGATACGCTTTTTGTTCTAATCTCTGTGTCTCTGTGCCTCCGTGGCAAATTGTTGGGATATGAAAATCGCTACCTGGAACGTCAACTCGATCGCCGCCCGCTTGCCGCATGTCACTCGCTGGCTTGAAACGGCGCAGCCCGACGTGCTCTGCATCCAGGAAAGTAAGTGTGCCGACGAAAAATTCCCGCTGCTTGAACTTAAGGCCGTCGGCTATGAGTGCGTCATCTTTGGCCAGCAGAGTTACAACGGCGTCGCGATTCTCTCTCGCGGGAGCTGCGGCAATGTGGTTCGTGGGTATCCAGAGGACGATGCCTCGAGCCATGCTCGTCTGGTCGCAGCAGATATTGCCGGCGTCCGCGTCGTCAATGTTTATATTCCCAACGGACAGATGGTCGGTTCAGAAAAATATCAGTTCAAGCTGGGATGGATGAAGCGGCTGCGCGAGTTTCTCGATCAGAACTATGACCCGGCGACGCCGGTGCTGCTTTGTGGCGACTTTAATGTCGCTCCGGAAGAGCGCGACGTGCACGACCCACGCCTCTGGCAAAATCGAATCCTCTTTAGCGAACCGGAGCGCGCGGCGTTACAGCAGATCAAGGACTGGGGATTCACCGACACCTTTCGTTTACATACTGAAGAAGGGGGCCACTATTCCTGGTGGGATTATCGCGCGGGAGGATTTCGCCGCAACCTCGGCCTGCGCATCGATCACGTCTGGGTTTCGGCGCCGCTGGCGGCTCGCAGCAAAAATACCTGGATCGATAAAGAGCCGCGTGGCTGGGAGCGACCTTCCGATCATGCGCCGGTCGTCGCAGAGTTTGATTGAAGTACCATCCAGAGCTCCCGCCTGAATCAACACATGAAGAATGGCGTCCATGGGCTATAGCATCTGCCGATGTTCATAATTACAAACTGAACGATGATTAAGGTCGTCCACACCAACATCAGCGGCCGGAAGCTGGATCTTCCAGCGTTGATCCAGCCCCAGATGAACGTCCAAATGCCGCAGGTAACTATTCCAATGATTCCGTGCAGTGCACCGGCGTTCTGAAACTGTTTGACCAGAACCAGAACGAAACAAACGAAGCTAGCAAAGGCTACGAACATCAAAGGTAGGCCCATATCTTCTAAGCCTCCATCACGATTATCTTACCTGGCTCTTCAATTAGACGTCAGGTCCGGGGTCTTCTCAGGGAATGTTTTTTTTGCGCCCACTCACGTCGCGCCCTTCATTGGCCTTAAACCGTTACTTGCGTGCCGTCGAACTTCGTCACCGAAAAGCCGCTGAAGGTTTCGTTGTAGCAGGCCTTTTGATCCTTCAGGATTCCAATGGCCACTTGCTCGCCCAACTTCAGCGATTCAGTTCCATCAGAACGCCAGTGAACACCGGCCGTGTTGCGACCAAGAGCAACATTCGACGCAATCTTGTTCAGTTCGCCGCCGACGGTGAGATCGCCTGCATCGCCACCTGTGTAAGACACCAGGGTAGTGCCATCATTTGAAGGTTGCGTCGGAATCAAACCAATGTCGACCAACTTGATCGACTCTTTGAACCAGGCCTTCAGGATCGTCACGCAGGCTCCTGCCACGGTTGCGTGGCCCGCGCCATAGGCGGGGTGCGTCGGCGAACCTTCAGGGAAAGCCATCGGTAAGAGCGCGTTTCCGGAAGGCATGTACCCACCCAGCCGCGAAACCGTGGAGAGTGAATTGAGAATATCCGCATGTACCGGATAACCACCGCCATGATAAAGCGTGCGGTCCACGCGCGCAGCGTGAACTTCGGGCCGCAGCCGTCGATGAACGAACCACTTCTGAAACCAAACTGCCTTCAGCGCGCGCGTCGACACCTCGCACAACAAGGTAGCAATATGTGGCCCGCCAAACGTGCCGAAGCCATCCTGAGTAGGATTGTTGACGTATGGATTTCCACTATCGAAGGGAGCACCCGCGCCGGCAAGCACCAGGAAAGCCTGAAAGTACGCCTGGAATAGCACGTCGATATGCACCCACTGACCGATGTCGCGGCCGGCACGCATATAGCGCATTACGGGATCCAGTGCCTGTGGCCCCTGGTTGACTCCTCGCTGAACCGCGAGCCACGTGCTGAAATCAGTCATGTAGTCGATCCCGAACGCCGCGGTTGTGGTCTTCTGCTCGATTTTGTTCGCGCCGAAGTTGCATGGTTGATAGAAGAACTGCGATAGGTATGGCCCCTTCTGATCGCCGGGTGTGAGACCGCGAAACAGTGTTTCCGGCGTGACCACGCCTCCGCTCTTCGCACCTTTGAAATCTGAACCATAAAGCGTCAGATCAGCGGCCGCTGCATTGGCCAGCGTACTTGATGAATACTCGGCATAAGGAACATCGCGCAGCAAAGCCATCCAGTAATTCTCAGAGATTTCGGCTGCCTGTTCGCGGCTCGAAAACGCCGGCGCGGGCGGTTGCAGCATCGCATGCGTGTCGGCGCCTTCCATGTCAAACGCGAGGCCCGCTTGCGGATTGGTTAACTTGCGATCACCACCCAGGGGAATCGCACTGAAGTCGGCGTTGCTACCACTGTTCAAGGCCTTGAGCATCGCAGCGTAAGCACTAAGAACGACCGTGCCATCGGCGTTGTGAGGCAGCCCCTTCGAATAGCTGGCTATCTTATTCGGATAGAGATCTTCGTCGCCGTTGGCAGGATGCTGCAGATTTTGCGGCGTGCTTTGCAATCCAACCTGGGCCGAATCGCGGCGAAGTTTCGCGCACTCGTTGGCTCGCTGATTGGATCCCTGGGCGGGCGACGCGGCGTGAACCTCAGAATGCGGATTCCCAAGTAACGGTTCGAAGCCGATAACTCCCGCCGCGACAGTGGCCGCTCCCACACGTCCTATGAATTTGCGTCTACTGGTTTGCACAAGGTGTTTACCCATGGGGGCCTCCTTGATTGAAATGGCTGTAGTTAAGTGGGCGAGAGAGTGCGAACGGATCGTTTGTCTCAGCAAAGATACTTTTAGAACCGCTGAAGGTCAAGGCTTTTAGTTTGATGTCAGCTCCGCGGTCTTCTCGGTAATGTCCTTCTGGGCCCACTCGTTGTCGCGCGCGGCTTCACCGGCCTTGTGCCGTTTCGCCTCCTTCATGCGACTGACCAGATCCATGTGAGTTGAAAAGTAAGGCAAGCTCTGGCCGACGATCTCCTGCACTGAGTTGAAGCCTTTGTCGGTCATGAACTTTGCCAAACCCTCTTTCAGTTCATCAACCATCTTGACGCCCTTAAGCATTACGCCGGTACAAATCTGCACAGTGGCTGCGCCCAACAGCATGAACTCGATCGCATCGTGCGCAGTTTCAATGCCGCCGATCCCGCTTACCGAAGTTCCTTTGGGCAGGGACAAAGCCAGCTGGCTCACCATGCGCAAGGCTATTGGCTTCACCGCCTGTGAAGAATAGCCGCCCGGCACCGTATAGCCTTCGACGGTGGGCATCGGCCGCAGCGTATCCAGGTTCACGCCGATGACAGAAAGTATGGTGTTAATCGCAGAAATACCATTGGCCCCGCCGCGCACTGCGGCCATCGCCGGTTCTTTAATGTTGGTAATATTGGGCGTCATCTTTGCCCAGACTGGAATCTTCGCTACTTCAGTCACCCACGCGGTCACTTCTTCGGTCAAATCGGGATGCTCGCCCATCTCTGAACCCATCTTGCGCTCTGTCATTCCATGCGGACACGAAAAGTTCAGCTCGAAAGCGTCGACGCCGGTGTCCTGTACCAGACAAGTGAGCTCTTGCCAGCGGCCCTTGTCGTATTCTTCCATAATGGAAGCAATCAGAACGTGGTCGGGATAGTCTTTCTTAATCTGGCGAAACTCTTCGAGCCAGACTTCGATGGGCCGATCGGAAATCAATTCGATATTTTCAAAGCCGATCACTTCGCCATTGTCACGCGAGCGCAGCTTGCCATAGCGTGGCACGACGTTGACGACTTTGCTCGATTCGAGGCTGACGGTCTTGGCGACCGCGCCGCCCCAGCCGGCCTCGTATGACTTGGCGATTACGCGCGCGTTGGTTCCCGGAGGGCCGGAACCAAGTAAGAAGGGGTTGGGGAATTTGATGCCGTTGACTGTGATTGAGAGATCCATCTTCTAACTCCTAAATTGCGGTCACGATTAATCGGCTACGAGCTGTCCGTAGCTGTCAGGCCGGCGGTCGCGGTAGAACTGCCAGGTGTTGCGCACTTCGCGGATCATATCCAGATTCAGATCGGCGACCACCAGCGCATCCTGATCTCGCGGCGCTTCCGCGACGATCTGTCCGCGCGGATCGCAGAAGTAACTCTGGCCATAGAACTCGCCGATGTCCCAGGGCTGTTCGTGGCCGACGCGATTAATCGCGCCCACGAAGTATCCGTTGGCAACGGCGTGCGCGGGTTGCTCCAGCTTCCACAAATATTCGGATAAGCCGGCGACTGTCGCCGAGGGGTTGAAAACAATCTCGGCGCCGTTCAAGCCCAGCACGCGCGCGCCTTCGGGGAAGTGCCGGTCATAACAAATGTAGACGCCGATCCGAGCGTAGGCTGTGTCGAAAGCAGGATAACCCATGTTGCCGGGGCGAAAATAAAACTTTTCCCAGAACCCGGGATTCACGTGTGGGATGTGGTGCTTCCGATACTTCCCCAGATACTTACCGTCGGCATCGATCACCGCGGCGGTGTTGTAATAGATGCCGGCGATCTCTTCTTCATAGATCGGGACAATGATCACCATGTTGTGCTTCTTCGCCAACTCCTGCATCAGTTTAGTGGTTGGGCCGTCGGGAATTTTCTCGACCGCTTCGTACCAGCGGGTCTCTTGCTCGGCGCAGAAGTAAGGAGTAGTGAAGACTTCCTGCATGCAAAGGATCTGCACGCCTTTTTTCGCGGCGTCTTCAATCATCGCCAGATGCTTTTCAATGTTAGCGCGCTTGATCTCTTCAATCGGGGCATCAGTCGGCGCCGCGTTCTTGGCTTGAATCAATCCGCATTTAACTGTTCGTGCCATATAGTCTCCTGGAGTTTCAGTCTTCTGGTTCAATGTTTCAGGCAGCTTCGGCTTCAATACCATTTGCTGCTCGCGGCGGTGCGAGCTTCATCAGCGCAAGGTAACCGATCGCCGCCGTGCCAAAACCAACAAACCAGGCGTAATCATACAGCGTTCTGAGCGCCGGAACGAAAACTCCAATCCAGGCAAAGAAGCACCCAATCAAGGTCGCGGCTACGGCGCGCCAATTCCAACCGCGATCCTTAGTAAGCAGCGAGCCGAGAAAACCAAAGGCGACGATCATGGATGTCTTCAATATTAGACTCAGGAAGCCAGGGAAACGGGCCGTATAGCCGCTGACAAACTGGCGAACGAAATACCATCCGAACCCCGCGAAGACCAAACTGACGACTACCTTAACGAACCAGCTTCTCTCGTGATTGTAGCTATAGGTTCCTTCAGTGCGATAAAGATCTCCCAAAACAAATCTTTTGTGTCGCACCAGCCAGTAGTCGACGATTAGTACTCCAGCGATTGATCCTAGTCCGCCCGAATAACCGACGAGCCAGGTAAAGATGTAGCCCGATGGATCGGCAAGCAATCGCCACGGCTGCATCAGAATGCCGACGATCCCAGTGATCAGGCCGCCGGTGCGAAACGAGATCAGTTTTGGAAAAGCATTGGCAAAGTCGTTCGCGGGTGAAACGACGTTTGCGGCAATGTTTACCGCCAAAGTGGCCACCACCACGGTAAACATCGAAATGGCAATCACGACCACCTGATGAAACTGACCCACCAACTTCATCGGGTCCCAAAGCTCTTCGGCTTTCATGTGCGGATAGATGATTACCGCCGCAGAAGTGATCATCACGCCCATGGCCGCGAACACCGTCATCGTAGTCGGCAGCGCGACCACCTGACCGATCGCCTGCTCCTTTTGGCTGTGACCAAAGCGCGTGAAGTCGGGCATGTTAAGCGACAGCGTCGCCCAGAATCCGATCATGCCCGTCAAAGATGGAATGAAGATCGGCCAAAACTCTGCAATGGTATGAAATTTACTCTGCTGGGTCAGGAGATAACCAAGCCCGTGCGCTTTCCAGATCGCCCAGGCCAGCAAGAGCGATGTCATGATCAGCACGAATGGCGCCGCCCAGTTCTCGACTTTTCTGAGCAGGTCCATGCCGCGATAGATGATGAAGATGTTCAGGCCCCAAAACAGCAGAAACGAAATCCATTCAGTTGGCGGATAGCCGCCAATCGGTCCACCCAAAAGCGTCGGCCACCGCGGCACGATGGCGGTGAACAGCGTGTGGAGCGCTTCGCCGCCAATCCACGCCTGAATCCCAAACCAGCCGCAGGCGACGATCGCGCGCATCAGGGCGGGCAGATTCGATCCGTAAGTTCCGTAAGCGGCACGCGCGAAAACCGGGAAGGGAATTCCGTACTTTGTTCCGGGATGCGAGTTGAGCAGAATCGGAACCAGCACGATCGTGTTGCCCAGCAGGATCGTGATCAGCGCCTGCCACCAGTTCATCCCGAGCCTGATCAATCCCGAAGAGAGCATGTAGGTCGGGATGCAGTGCGCCATGCTGATCCAGAGCGCGGCATAGTTGTAGGTAGTCCAGTTGCGGTCCGAAACTTTGACGGGAGCGAGATCGCGATTGAAGAGCGGGCTGCGGCTTATCTCTGCGAACGCGTCATCGCGCAGTTCGACGCGGCCGTCGGGATATTGGGTGGTTTCGCTACTCGGAGTGCTCAAGCGTTTTGCTCCATACAGACGGCCGGGCTGATCAATTATCAGAGTCAAACTTGGGCTTGCCGCCCTTGATTTTTTTGTAGGTGCCTTCTGAACTTACGTTCAAACCAAAGCCGCAATTGATGGTATGGTCCTCGCTGACTTTGAGCTTGCTGCCGGGAAGAAACTTGATCGTAATGGTGCAGTTCTGGGTATCCGGCGGTTGAAAGATAGCCGTGTCATTTTCGATTGTCGCCTCGCCAAAGGCCTCTCCGACATTGGCCATGGGCCCGGCTTGAGATTTGAATTCATAAGTAAGATGCATCTGGATCCGCAGCTTGTTATGGCCCAGCGCGAGAATCTTAATCTCGTTGCGACCGGCACGATAAGTCCCATTTGCTTCCGCAGCGGTGACGATCCTGGTTCCTTGCGGAAGTGCAGAACCGCAAAGAACGAGAGTGAAAAGCAGCGAGAACAGGATCTTCACGTTTGGTTTCTCTTTATCTGTTTATCGAACTTTGAATGAACTTGCCGACGTCGGCGCGCATTTGCCCGAGCGACTTCTCGTCAATGTACATCATGTGCCCGGCTTCGTAGTAACCGGTTGAAAAATTCTTGAGCAGCAAGGGATCCAGACTGATGTGATGTAGCGTATACTCCGCGGCGAAATACGGCGTGGCCATGTCGTAATAGCCCATCGCCACAAAAATCTTCAGATAGGGATTTTTGGCCAGCGCAGTGCGCAAGGCGACGCTGGTGTCGACGTAGTTATTGTTGGTGCCCCAATTCCATGGTGAGGTGAGGCCGCCGCCGAGAATGTAGTATTCCAGATCCGTCTTGTAACCGAGTTCGGTGCGCACATAGTTATTAAAGGTCGAGGTGTATGGCGGGCGAATCGCTGCTTCGCTGGCGTCGAAATCGGGACTGTCGGTGGCGAAATTTGAATCGAAGCCCTTGAAGCGCGCGTCCAGCCTTCCGATCGTTCGTCGCTCTGATCGCAGTAATTCCTTTCGGAAGAGATTGAGCGAGACGCGCAGGTTCGCGTTGTCGATGAAACGTGAATCGAGCCCGGTGTAGCGCGACAGCTTGGCCACAACGTCCTGTCGCTCCTGCGGTGTCAGCCGATCGCCTTTTTCCAGCGCCAGCGTGTAGTCACTTGCCGCCCAGCGCTCAACTTCCGCCACGACGTCCTGTACTGAACGCGCCTGAAGATCCGGCGGCAATTTGTGGTACCAGGCGGTCGCGGCGTAAGACGGCAAGAATAACTCGTACGGCAAATCGTTGCCGGCAGCGAAGTTGGTCGTGGCGAAGTTCATGATTGTCGAGATGAGCACAATTCCATTTAAGGCAATACCGCGATCAACCAGGTATCCGGATAACGCGGAGGCGCGCGTGGTGCCGTAACTTTCTCCGGCCAGAAACAGCGGCGACGTCCAGCGTTCGTAACGCGTTAGATACATGCGGATGAACTCGCCGACCGATTCAATATCGCCATTCAAACCAAAAAACTGTGACGCCAGATCGGGGCGCACGGCGCGACTGTAACCGGTGCCCACCGGATCGATGAAAACCAGATCAGTTTGATTCAGCCAGGTTTGATCGTTGTCCACCAACTCATACGGCGGCGCGGGCATGGTCCCGTCCGAGTTCATCCGAACGCGCTTGGGACCAATCGCCCCGAGGTGCAGCCACACCGATGCCGACCCGGGTCCGCCGTTGAACGAGAACGTCAAAGGACGGCGGCCGCGCCCTCCCGCGTCGTCCAGCGTATAAGCCATGAAGAAAATTCGAGCTTCGGTCTCGCCGTCGCGGTTCTTGATGGGCATCATCCCGACGGTCGCGGTGTAACGCAGAATTCGGCCGGCTGCCTTAATCTCGTGCCTACTAACAATCGGCGGTTCTTCTGCAGGCTGCGCCGGACGTTCCTGTGGACCGCGTTGCTGTGCCGTTTGAGCACTGGAAGACGATGGCGATGCGCTCACTTGCGGAGTCGGCGTGGGCTGTTGGCCCGGCGGTTGTTGGCGGCGGCCCTGATCTTCTCCTTGTCCGAAAGACAGCAGGGCAAAGAAAATAGCAATCACAGCAAACATCGGTGGTTAACCTTTCCGCAGGGCTGGTTTCGAAGGCAACAGCAAGGCGGTCATAGTAAGACAAACCGAAGTAAGGCGACAAGTATTTTCTAGCGCAAGCCGCGAGCTTGTGGACCTAAACGCGTTCCCATTTACTGGGAGCGCGGGCGCCCTCGCCCGCAATGAGGGCAAAGCGCGAGGGAACGATCCACGAAGTCACACCAAACGGCCCGAACAAGCCACTCCGCTTCGTGTATTTCGTGGATCGTCTTGCCTGGAGAGCGGCAATCTTTCAAAAATAAGAGTCTGCATTATTACGGTGGCGATTCAAACTGGGGTTTGCCGCCGCGAATCTTACGGTAGGTCCCGGTGGCATTCACGTTGTGGCCAAAACCGCAATCCGCGTCAGAACCATCCTGCGTAACTTTCAACTTGTTGGGCAGGAATACCAGCGTAATCTCGCACCGCTCGGTATCCGGTGGTTTGAACGTCGCAATGTTGCCGTCGATGATCGCTTCACCCATCGCATAACCCATGTTGATACTTTTCGCCAGTGTCGTGTAAACCCCATCGAACTGAACCTTCAATTTGTTATGACCGAGGGCAAGTATGCGGAACTCACTCTTGTAATAACGATAGACACCGTTCGCCTGCGCGGACGTGACGATCTGCTTCTGCGGCGGTTTTGGCGGAGTAGGCACCTGCGCTTGCGCAGAAGTTGATAAATGTGACGCGGCGATGAGCGCGATCAAAAGAAATTTTCTCTTCATAGGTTTCACCTTCAGCAATTATCATCGCCGCCAAAAATACCTGAGAAGAATGTCGAAGAAAAGCCCTGAAGCATAGGGTACTGACTTCATCACCCTCAAAAGCAATCGGACAGTCCGTCTGATCCGCATTGAAACATGTATGGAAATCTCGCTTTGGTCAGTTTCTCGGTTGCGTCCCAGACTCTGGTCTGTTTGTACTTGTCAGTCGTCCACCCCAGGCGCCGCTTGTTGCGCCAGGTTGACTGAAGCGCTGCGTCCTCGCCGTCGCCCATCAAGTGACAAGCTTCGTGAAGCAGCACGGCGGCGCGCTCTCGATCGTCGACCGGGAGCTCAAAAAAATCCGGATAGAGTGTTACAACTTCGAAAGGAAAATTCGTGGCGGCGTACGCATCGCGATGGCCGACGTACCGGTTCCACCAGTTATCAGTGCCGCGAAAAACCACGAGGTGTTTGAGAATGAAAGCCTCGCGATTGAAGCCCTGCTGTTGCAGGAGCGCGATTGCCTGCTGAACCTTTTCGCGCTGATCGGGCTGCAGGCCATCCGAACTCATCAGAAGGGAGACATACCAAATTCCCAAAATGATTAAGGTAGTCGCAACGACCCACGTTATTCTTTTTAGCAGGCTTCTCTGCTTTGGACTCGCGCCGGCTATAGGTTCGCTGTCTTCGACGTGCTGCTCATCTTGCTCGTCCGCGAGCGGCGTGCCGCAACGTCTACACAGTTCGTCTGAACTCGCGTTCACCAGACCGCAGTTCGTGCATTTTCTTCGTGACTGATGAGGAGCTTGAATAGATTCCTGGCTCATCGTGATCAAACTGTCGGGGCCGGAGAAGAATATTCGCGAGCTAACAAGCCGGGAGTCTATATTGCCGCGCATTCGCCGCGCTTCAGAAATTGTCCGTTGCCGGACTTGCCTTTGAATTCGCCATGATTAACAACAACCTTGCCGCGGGATAGCACAGTCTCCACGACGCCCTTGATCGTCTTGCCTTCATAGGCGCTGTAGTCAACGTTCATGTGGTGTGTCTTCACGCTGAGTGTCTGGTCTTTATTCTGATCAAAGATCACGATGTCCGCATCCGAGCCCACCGCGATCGTTCCTTTCTTCGGAAACAATCCAAACATCTTTGCGGCCGCCGTTGAAGTAAGCTCGACAAAGCGATTGAGCGAAATACGATTCTCAACTACGCCGTTGTAGATCAGCGACACGCGATGCTCGACACCGGGCGCGCCGTTGGGAATCTTAGTGAAGTCATCTTTGCCAAGTTCTTTCTGCTCTTTCATGCAGAACGGGCAATGGTCGGTCGAGATGACTTGCAGATCGTCCATTTTCAACCCCTTCCAAAGTTCCGCCTGGTTGGCCTTTTCGCGCAGCGGCGGCGTCATCACGTACTTGGCGCCATTAAAGTCTTCGCCATAGTCATCGATGGAAAGAAACAAATACTGCGGACAAGTTTCAGCAAAGGCGGGAATGCCTCGATCGCGCGCTTCACGAACCTGATTGAGCGCGTCCGCGCAACTGAGGTGGACGATATAGACCGGCGACTCAGCCATCTCGGCAATCGCAATCGCGCGGTGCACGCCTTCGGCCTCGGCGATGGTCGGGCGCGTCAGCGCGTGATACTTTGGCGCAGTGTGACCTTTGGCCAAAGCGTGCTTAATGATCTCGTTGATGACGATGCCGTTTTCCGCGTGCATGCAAATCAAACCGCCGCGCGCGCCGGCCGCCGACATGGCGCGAAAAATGGTCGCATCGTCAACTAAAAAGACGCCCGGATACGCCATAAACATCTTGAAGCTGGTCACGCCTTCGTCCATGACGGTATACATCTCTTCGATCTGGCGATCCTCAAGCTCGGTTGTGATCAAGTGAAAGCCATAATCAATCGCGCACTTGCCTTCAGCTTTCTTGTGCCAATTATCGACGCCCTGGAGCAGTGATTCGCCTTTGTATTGCACGGCAAAGTCGATGATCGTCGTCGTGCCACCGTGGGCCGCAGCGATCGTGCCGGTGCGAAAATCGTCCGACGCCGTGGTGCCGCCAAACGGCAGTTCCATGTGCGTGTGCGGATCGATGCCGCCGGGAATTACCAGTTTATCTTTGGCGTCGATCGTCACGTCCGCTTCCATGTCGAGCCTGGCGCCGATCGTGGTGACGATTTCACCCTCGATCAAAATGTCGGCTTTGTAATCGTCGCTGGCCGTGATGATGCGGCCGTTTTTGATTAGAGTTTTCATAGAATGTTTTCTTGTGTTTTGGCTGCTATCGGTCCGTTAGGAGCGAAATGTTTATAGAACCGAGCCGCAAATAAATCAACCAATGAATAGTGTCTTAGTTTAGTTTCGTGGTTTTTCCCCGCTTAGACAAGAGCGATCCACGAAATCATACGAACACTCCGCTTCGTGTATTTCGTGGATCGTTTTATCTGGAATGCGGCACCATCAACCAATGAAACCGAAAACAGCCATGACCTTCCGGATCATGGCTGTTCGACTCTTGCACGCTTGCTTCGGTCCTATTGCAACTCTGAAGTCAGCAATGCGCCGCCCAGACTCGGCAGGGTCGCGGTGATCTTCACGACTTTGTGCGAGTCTTTCGCGATCCAAACCGTTTGCTTGTCGCCATCATTGTCCGCGGAAGTCAGCTCGACTTTGTAAGTGTCAAAGGTCCCGGCCGCAACCGTTACCGATTCCGTGCCCACGAACTTTAACTGCTTGAGCTGAACCTTCTGCTTTTGCACATCAAAGTTGCGGAAGGTGGTGCTGTAGTTTGCGGCCAACGGCAGACGCGCGATTACATTAAAGGCGCCCGCGCCATCCGCAAAGATGACGCCGCCGACGTCGACCAGCACCGGCTTGGGTTGCCCGTTCATCGTCATCGTGCCGGTGGCCTTGTTGTCTTTGAAATCGAGTTCAACTACCAACGGGCCTTGATTGATCGAACGATGTTTCAGCGCCAGAGTGCCTTTCTCGATCGTAGAGACATCCACAATCTTGCCTTGCGGTGTGTCGGCCGTCTCAGTTACCACCCACGAAGCACCGTCTTCCTTGATCACGGTCGTCACGGTGAGCGGAATTATTTGACCGCCAAAATCAATGGCCGCTTTGTAATTGAAAGTTCCCGGTTGCAAGTCGCTGGTTGGTTTCGGCGCACTGCTCGTGGCTTCCACTTTCTTTGGCAGGGTCACCGTCTTCACATCAACCGTAATCTCCTTCTGCCTGGCCGCGGCTTCGGGAGTCATCCCCTCTTGATAACGACCGTTGAGAAACTTAGCGAAAAACTTTTCGGCAGTGGCAAACATCGCCATGTTGTTTACAGGTCGCGCGAATCCGTGACCTTCATCCGGGGCCACGATGTATTCCACCGGAAAGCCTCGGTCCCGCAAAGCGATCACTATCTGATCCGCTTCGCGCTTATTGACGCGGGGATCGTTAGCGCCCTGGACGACCAGGAGAGGAGTCTTGATCTTGGTCGCAGAGTTCAGTGGTGATTGCCGCTCGAGCTGGGCCTTGCCTTCGGGCGTAGTCGGATCACCCATGCGCTGATAGAAAATCTGGCGACCAGCTTCCCAGTAAGGCGGAATCGTCTCGAGCAGGGTAATCAGATTCGATGGCCCAACGTAATCAACCGCTGCGGCATAAACGTCCGGGGTAAAGGTCACGCCGGCGAGGGTCGCATAACCGCCGTACGAGCCACCCATGATGCCGATGCGTTTGGGATCGGCGATGCCCTGCCCGACCAGATACTTGACGCCCCAGGTAATGTCGTCTTGCATCTTATCGCCCCACTGTTTGTTGCCGGCGTCGATGAACTTCTTGCCATAGCCGGTTGAGCCACGGAAATTCGGTTGCAGCACGGCGTAACCCCTGTTCGCCCAGAACTGCGCGAAAGGATCGTAGCCCCACGAATCGCGAGCCCAAGGGCCACCGTGCGGGAAGATGACGACAGGAAGGTTCTTGGCCGCGACGCCTTTCGGCAAAGTCAGAAAAGCCGGTATTTCCAAACCGTCTGATGACTTGTATTTGACTGCCTGCATTGAGGCGAGGAAGTCGCGGTTCAGCTTTTCGTGAATGCGATACTGAAGGGTCAGTTTCTTGGTGCGCCGATCGAACAGATATCGCTCTCCGGGTTCAGTGTCGCTGCTGGCACTGATTAACCAAGTCTGCTCATCCTTCGTCGCCGATCCAAGGCCGATTTCCTTTCCGGGCAATTGCTTTTGCAGCAGCTTGTAGTCAGCCTCGTACGACTTGTCTTTCCAGTAGTATCGCTGGCGCTCGTCTTCGTAAGTTGTAAACACCAACTCGTCCGTAACTTCAGAGAATTCAGCACCACCGAAATCAACCCGATTCAGCGGATCGGACTCCACCACTTCCTCTTTTCCGGTTACCGGATCAAAAAGCTCGAGTCGGGTGAGGTCGATTCCCGCGCCCTTATTGGTGATAAAGTAAACTCTCTGCCCGTCCTTATTGTATTGAACCGGCCCGCACTGTTCAAAAACGTTGCATGAATAAACTTTGGTGAATCCCTTGTCGTCCACCCGCAGGATTTCCGTTTCACCGGCGTCGGTGACGCGCGAAGCCATTCGCAGTTGATCCTTAAGATCGAAAGTCCAGCTCACGATGCGCTCGGTGTTCTGGCGCACCAGGGTGCGCTCGCCGGTAGAGATCTTAACCTTGTAGAGATCGTGCCAGGCCTTGTCGCGGTCGTTGAGACCGACATAGATCGCGTCGGGCTCGCTGCGGGGAACGGCGAAGATCTCTGCGCGCACCCCTTTCACATCCGTCAGGTTGCGCGCCGCAGGTACATCCTGCCCGGCCGCCGGGGCGTCCGCCGGATTGACCGCGTAGACCAGATAGTTCTCATCGCCGGCTTTGTCCTGCACAAACAGAATGTACTTGCCGTCGCGGCTCCAAAAGTATGCGGGAATCGGGCGTGTCGTGTCCGCTGTGATCGGTTTCGCGGTGTCGAAGGGGTCGGGGGTGCGTTTGACCCAAACGTTGCGCGTGCCTTTGTAGGGCTTGACGAAAGCGATGAACTTGCCGTCGGGAGAAATCTGGGCCCCGGAAATTTCCGGGTCGCCAAAAAATAATTCGCGATCGATTATGGGCGGCAAGCCCTTTGGCTGTGCGTGGGCCTGAATAGGACCTAGGACCAGAGCCAGTGTCACACATGAGGCGGCGACGATGTACACATAAAGCTTTGAATGAAGGTGCGAAAAACCGGTGGATTTCATAGAACCTCTCTCATTCTTGAATGAATTTATCTTAGGCTAACTAACCAAGGGTGATAATACGCTCGCGAGGAACGACAAGTTTCGCCGGGAAATCAGCGCTCAACGGTAACCTTTTCGATGTGCGGAAGAAATACTGCGTTGCTTGGCTCTGTCAGCAGCGAAATGTTTCCGGACCGGCGTCAAAAGCGACTAGTTCACCGCCGCAAAACTGGCGTCCAACGCGTCGATCAACTCGTCCGCATGATCTCTGGTTGAATTCAACATCATGCCCGTGCGGATCACGTTGCCGTAGAGTCCGCCCTTACCAACCAGCACTCGACGCTTTTTGGTTTCTTCAAACACCCTCAGAACTGACTGTGGATCGGGCTCTTTGGTTTCGCGATCCTTCACCAGTTCGACGGCTTGCATTAAACCCATCCCGCGCACGTCGCCTATGACCTGATACTTGTCCTTCAGCTCTTCAAGGCGTTGGCGAAAGTAGGCGCCGACCTCAGCGGAATTCTTTTTCAAGCCTTCGTCCTCGATCACTTTCAGGACCGCGAGGGCCGCCGCGCACGAAACCGGATTGCCGCCAAAAGTCGAAAAGGTCAGACCGGGAAACTTGTCGGCGACTTCCGGGGTGGCGACCGTGATCCCGATCGGCACTCCGTTGCCGAGGCCCTTTGCCGAAGTGATGATGTCCGGCTCGACGTTCCAGTTTTCGATGCCAAACCATTTATCGCCGGTACGGCCCCACGCGGTTTGAACTTCGTCCGCGATGAAGAGGCCGCCGTGCTTGCGGGTAATCTCAACCGCGCGTTCAAAATATCCCGGCGGCGGAACGATAAATCCCCCGACGCCTAAGATCGGCTCAGCCATGAACGCGGCGATCTCGCCCGTCGTCGTGGTCATGATCAATTCTTCGATATCGTTGGCACAGGCCAGACCGCATTCGGGATAAGTGAGCTTGAACGGGCAGCGATAGCAATAGGGCGCACGAGCATGAACAAATCCTGAAACCTGAGGAGGTAACGGCCGCCAGGTGGAGTGTCCCATAGCCGATAGTGAAGTAGCAGAGCGCCCGCTGTACGCGTGACGCAGCACGACAATCTCGTGGCGTCCAGTGGCGAGCTTGGCCGCGTGGACGGCGGTATCGTCGGCTTCGGTGCCGCTATTGGTAAAGAATGATTTCTTCAAACGGCCCGGGGTGATCTGAGCAAGCTTTTCAGCCAAATCAGACTGCGGTTGGTTGCAGTAAAGTGTCGACGTGTGCGAAATCGTCTTTACCTGATTGATGATTGCTTCGTTGACCTTCGGATGCGCGTGGCCGACGCAGACCGTTAACACACCGCCAAAGCAGTCGAGGTATTTATCGCCCTGATCATCCCAGACGTGAAAGCCTTCACCTCTTACCAGAGCGAGCGGCTCCTGGTAATAGGTCGCAACGGCCGGAAAAAGAAATTCCTTATGCTTGCGAACGGTTTCGGACGGTGTGGTTTGTGGCTCAGGTGAACTCATTAATCAGTCCTTTTAGTTGCTGGGTGGTGCTGCCGGGCTTGCGTCCCGTAAACGCCGCGCCCACCAGCAGGATTATGACCACTGCGAAGGCAAAGTCATCCAACACTGAAATGACGATAAAGAGAACATTGATTGCCTTGCCCGAAAGTCTCATTGCCTCCACAAACCTGGGTAGCCAGTAACGGATGCATATGTAAACGAATGCTTCGACCCAATAGAGAGCGAGAGCCAGCACGGTCATCAATGATGCTCTCGGATGTCGTTTCCAGCGAGCGATGGCAAAGACAATGCCGCCCACAGAGACAAGCAGCATCGGAGTGCGCCGCGCGAACATGTAAAAGAAATAGGAAGTCAGTCCCATGGAAGTCAGTTACGACGAAGTCTCTCCCGGCGCCGGGTTCCGTCGCATGAAGACGCACACGAGTAACAGCGTGAGGGGAATCGCCAGCGCGGTATGGTAGATCAGACTAAGACCGAGCAGTATTGGGTTCGAGATCCGGTTCGTGCTGCTGGTGCGGTCAATGAGTAAGTCGGGCACCCAGTTATAAACCGCGGCGAAGATTGGTCCGTGCAAGAGAAGCAGCACCAGACTGCACAGTAGCAGCGGCGCCACCGCCGGATATCGCTTCCAACGGGTTGCTACGAAGATCAGACAAGCAAGAATCGTGATGAGCGAGGGCAACTGCTCGAGCAGACCCCAGAGAAGGTCATAGAATTTTTGCAGGTTGTCCATGCTACCTGATCTTTTAGTACAAATTTCCCTCGCGTTTGCGCCCCGTGTAGTCCACGTAAACTACTTTCAGTTCGGTGTAGAAGTCCAGAGCCGTCGATCCCTGTTCGCGGTCGCCGATGCCGGTGCCTTTGATCCCGCCAAAGGGAATGTGCGCTTCGCCGCCGGTGGTGGGCGAGTTTATGTGGGTCATGCCGGTTTCGATCTCATCCACGAAGCGGAAGATGCGCGCGGCGTCATTAGTAAAAATCGAAGAAGATAGACCGTATTCGGTGTCGTTCGCCACCTGCATCGCTTCGTCGAAATCCTTTACGCGCAGCACCGAAAGCACCGGGCCAAAAATTTCCTCGCGCGCGATTCGCATATCCGGAGTGACGTGATCAAACACAGTCGGACGAACGAAGTAACCTTTATCGAGGCCGTTGCCGGTGGCGCGCTCGCCGCCACAAACAAGCGTCGCGCCATCCTCGCGGCCAATATTTAGATAATCCAGCACCGTCTTGAACTGGCTCTCATCCACACTCGGTCCCATTTCGGTTTGCGGATCCATTCCGTTGCCGATGCGCATCGACTGCGCCCGTTTGGCAATTCGCTCGACGAATTCATCGGCAACTTTATCTATGACTACAGCGCGACTGGTCGCCGTACAGCGTTGTCCGGAAGATCCGAACGCGCCCTGGGCGGTTGATTCAACCGTCAGATCCATGTCGGCATCTTCGAGAATGACCACCGGATTCTTGCCGCCCATTTCGCACTGGCACTTTGCGCCGCGCCGCGACACTTGTTCGTAGAGACGAATGCCTACCGGGTTCGAGCCGGTAAAAGAAACTGCTTTCACCGCTGGATGGCTGATGATTTCGTCGCCGGCATCCGAGCCCGATCCCAGAATTAAGTTCAAAACGCCTGGGGGGATGCCCGCCTCCTCGAATATCTCAACGATGCGCACAGCAGTCGCCGGCGTCAGCGTGGCAGGTTTGAAAACCACCGCGTTCCCGGCGACCAGGGCCGGCGCAATTTTCCACACTGGGATGGCGACCGGGAAATTCCACGGCGTCACGCAAGCCACCACGCCCAGCGGCTGTTTGATCGTGTAGGCAAAGTTTGCCGGCAGTTCCGAGAGAATCGTTTCGCCGTTCATGCGGCGAGACTCGCCGGCGCAAAACTCAGCGACATTAATTGATCGCTGCAACTCACCACGTGATTCAGAAAGCGTCTTGCCTTCTTCGCGGGTGAGGATAGTAGCCAACTCTTCCTTGGCTTCTTCCATCAGGCGCGCGGCCTTCGCGACGATCTTTCCGCGAGCCGGCGCGGGGGTCTTTCTCCACGCGTGAAAGGCGTCGGCCGCGGCTGCGACGGCCGCGCGCGCTTCTTCACGGGTTGCCTGACGTATGTTGCCAATTACATCCGTCGTGTCGGCCGGATTGACATTATCCACGGTCCGCGACGAACTGGATTCGATCCATTTGCCGCCGATGAAATTGCGATAGGTATCCATAAGAAGTTGATAAAGGGAATCGGAATTAGTGACTGGAACGCGCCTAATATATCATCGGACCTGCCATGAGGGACAGCGACGCTTTAAGAAGAAGAACATACGAACCCGGGAACATCGGGGAACTTCTCGAACGGCGTGCAAAGGAGAGTCCGGATAAGACGTTCCTGTTTTCCGAAGCTGACAGCCGGCAGTTTACGTACGCCGAGTTTGACAACGCGGTAGACGCAACGGCTCGCCTGCTTTCATCACAGGGAATCGTAAAAGGCGACGTGGTCAGTTTGTTAATGCCGAACTGCGCCGAATACATCATCGCTTACTTTGCCTGTTGGAAACTGGGCGCGTTGGCCGGGCCGGTGAATTCGCTTTTGAAAGAGCATGAAACTGCTTTCGTGGTGAACAACTCGGAAGCCAAAGCGATTCTGGTCAATTCTGAATTTCGAGAACGCGTGGAGAGTATTCGCGGCGAACTTCCGCATCTACGCGCGGTCATAACGTTTGATGACGAGTCGGAAGCAACCACTGAATCCAGGGAGAAGGAAAAAAGCGGAAGGGACGTCCGCGCTCCCAGCGCTAACTGGCGCGCTCCCGGCATCGACAAGAACGACGACGGCATCATCATTTACACCTCAGGAACCACGGGGAGACCAAAAGGGTGTTTGTTAACCCATGGCAACGTAATAGCTAATGCACGACAGATAAGCGAATGGCTAAGCTTTACACCGGACGATCGACTGCTCACCATCATGCCGCTCTTTCACATGAACGCTGTTTCCGTGACCACGATGTCGGCGCTATTTGCCGGTGGATCGACGGTGATCAGTCCCAGGTTTTCTGCTTCGAAATTTTGGAACATCATCTCGGACTATGAAATCACTTCGTTCGGTTCAGTGGCGACGATGCTTTCGATACTCCTTGATACTTATCCTCAAGGCGTACCCGACGGACTGAAGACTGAGCAACTTCGTTTTGCGATGTGTGGTTCAGCCCCGGTGCCGGCGGAGGTAATGAAAACGTTTGAAGAGACTTTCAACTGCCCGGTAGTCGAGGGCTACGGACTTTCAGAATCGACCTGCCGCTCGACTTTCAATCCGCCGGACGAGCGCCGCCGCCCCGGCTCTTGCGGTTTGCCCATCGGAAACGAAGTGAAGGTTTTTGACGATGCCGACAACGAAGTTGCCGACGGCGCGCTGGGTGAGATTGTTTTGCGCGGCGATAATATTTTGAAAGGCTATTACAAAAATCCGGAGGCGACGGCGGAAGCATTTCGCAATGGCTGGTTTCATACTGGCGACATTGGCTACCGCGACCAGGATGGCTTTTTCTATATCGTCGATCGCAAGAGTGACATGATCATTCGTGGCGGCGAAAATATTTATCCACGAGAGATTGACGAAGTCCTCTATCAACATCCGGCGGTTGCCACCGCCGCAACGATTGGCATCCCCGATCCTTTGTACGGCGAAGAGGTCGCTGCTTTTGTTGTGCTTAAGGACGGATTGAAAGTAAGTGAAGAGGAACTGATCAGCTATTGCACCGCAAGGCTTGCCGACTATAAATCTCCCAAGTCGGTTCGCATCGTCAAGGATATTCCCAAGGGTCCAACTGGGAAACTTCTCAAGCGCGAATTGGCGAAAGTCTATTCAAACACTTCCAACCTAACGCGCGCTGGATCGCGCGGAGTTACGGATCAGTGAGTTCGATTCAGATTTGCTATGGCGGTAGGCCCAACTGAGTGATTGATCCGCACGCGGTCAATCAGCCACGCCCCGACCAGCCACGCAGCGCACACACCAACCATTACGAGGGAAAACCACTGGCCGTACAAACCCTGGGGCGAGAACTTCTCGGTGGCCGCGTGGATTGCTTCGCTGTTAGGAAACAGTCCGGCTTCGGAAAACTCGTGGAAGGAATAAATGCCCACCTGCACCATGAACAGCAGAAGGAAAATTCCGGTGACCTGAAAGAAACGACGCACATTGATCAAGTGGCCAAACTGCGCCCACGCCCAGGCCATGCCGACCGCGGCGGCCAGGCCCAGCAATGCCCCCCAGATCAGACGGGGACTGCGCACCTGCAAAAGCATCAAAGCCGTTTCCATGCCTTCACGGCTAATCATCAAAGCAGTAAAAAGAAAAATCCCGGCGTAGGCAGTCCAACCGGAACGCTTTGCAGAGACTTCGCCGAGACGCTCTTCCATTTTGGCCTTCAAGTGTGTTCCGCTGCGCCACATATAAATGACCAGCGAGGCCACCATGACAATGGCCAGCACGCCCAGAACGCCCTCGCGCAACGATTCGTTGCCGAGAAAACCGGCGACCGTCGCACCGAAATGCCGCTCAACCAGATCGTTGCCGGTTTGCATTTGATGGAGCAGGTAACCGAGGCCGCCGCTAAGCAGCAGCGCGAACATAATTGCCCAATAGACCGCCGGCGCCAGTTGCCGCTTTTGTGACTTGCGCAGGTAAGCGAGAATGACGGCGACCAATAGAAAGGACTCAAAGCCCTCGCGAAGAATGATGATGAAAGACTGAAGCATGAAACTTGATTCTGAGCTTTCCAAAAATTCGGCGAGGCGCAAACCGGCCACCCTTCGCAGTATGCCTCAAATTGAAAATGATTGTCAATTTCGAGGACGGGTGTGTCAGAAGCCCGACCGTCAGGGAGGGCCCGATCAGTGACAAATCAATGTAGCCCTCCCTAACGGTCGGGTTTCTGACACTTGGTTTATTCGGAAGGTCGATCGAAGATGGCGTTGATTACGTAAAACGCGATCATCCCGCCGCCGATCACTGCGCAGGTCGCAACCGTCCGCCAGAGCACGTCAGTGCCGGCAAAGTTCCAAATCGCCAGCAGGCAGGCAACCACCGCGACCAGGATGCAGGCACTCGTCGTCCAGAAGGAAATCTTCGTAACGATGCGCGGATTGAGGAAGCCTCTTTTCATTTCAATACGTATTATTTACTGCACCACAACTGGATTAATTGCCAGGTCGGCGCGCACTGCGCCGAGTTCCGTCACCGCCGCGATGCGCAATGGTAAGTGACGGGCGTCCTCGCCGACCCAGATGCGCAATTGCATTCGATCGGGTTGGGGATCGTCCGTCGTTAGCGACAATAAGATCGCGGATATCTTCTGACCATTAAGTTCGATCGTTTCCCGTCGCAGCGAAGAGACGAACAGGGTCCGTGGCCGATCGACCGCCATGATTGAAATTGCGTTTCGTTTTAGCGGCGTCAGATCAAATGTGCGAATCGCGTAGACCAGCGAGATCAAATCGTGTGTGCCGATCGGAATGTCAATCCGTTCGCCCTTTTCCGGAGTAGCAGCGCCGCGATTCTGATCAATATTATAGTTGAGGCTGTGGTGGTACTTACCTTCCGACAGAGCTATCTCTGTTCGGAAGGGAAGCAAAGTGCTTGGATCAACGTACGAGTTGATTTGATCGCTGACCGGAAACACGCGCGCCCCCGGCGGAGTTGTCTGCGCGGCAGCGGAAAACAGCAAGCCGTCGCGATTGAAATAACGTCCGCGCGCGCGCACTGCCAGGGTGATTGAACCGACGGATTGCGTGGTGCCGGCAAGATAGATTTGGTAATTAAGCTGTTCGCCGATCTTGAACGGAAGATCCAAGAGCGGCGCGTCACGTGTCGTCGGTGTTGAAGTCGGCGGCGACGACTGAGACGAGGTCTTGATGACGGTCTGCGGATTTTGCGGAATCGTATTCGTTGGCAGAACTACAGGAGTCTGGAGACCGTCGCCCGTGGTCGCCGGCCCCACAACTTGCGACCCGGCCAGTTCAGCGCGAATCTGACCCGACGGATGCTTTGCCGTCATCAGCACCGGAACATGCCGCTCGTCATCGGTGAAATAGACGCGCAGGTCGTAGTCGCGCCGGTTCTTGAGATTAATCCGCGTCACGATCGTATTGAACGAGCCGACATTGGTCTTGATCAGTTGCCGTCCGACGACTTTCACTTCCGCCTGATACACTTCGCCTTCATGAAGCACCGTGATCGGATACGAAGAGTTGTCCGACAGCGGCATCGCGCGGATCCGATAAAGCGCGGACAGAAGATCGTAAGTGCCGGGAAACTCGCCGGCCCGGTACTTTGGCGGAATCGCCGTTGCACCCGCGGGTTGGTTGTAATCGTTGGACGCTTCCGATGTACGGCCGGCCTCGCGCACGACCTGCTGTGCGCGAAACGGCAAGCCGGTCCGAGCATCGACATAGGTTGTGTAATCGTTGTTCAGAGCCAGCAGCGCAACGTTAGTTATTCCCGAGGTCTCAGCATGTGCACGCAATTGAATGGCGTCGCGATTAAAGAAAGTTCCGCGCCCGGCGACAAACAGCTCGACATGCCCGGCGCTGATGAGATTGGCAAAGCCGACGTCATAGGTCAGGCGTTCGCCGACACGATAAGCGGCCGGATTGAATGGAGACTGGGCCACATCGGTTGTTTGCTGAGCGGGGGCGGTGCAGGTTAGCGAAACCAGCAGGGCGAACAATTGCGCGATCTTGAGTGAGAAGTTCAGCTTTCCTTGCACCTTCGAATCATAATGGCAAGTTGCTGCGTGGCGCAACAACTCATTCCAACTGAACGCTTTGGACCTACTTTTGTTCCGCCGAGTTGCAGCGACTCGGCTTCACGGCAGAGCCGCGTCGATTTGGCTGACAATTCTATTTGCCGCTGCGGCTGGATCCGCGGCGTTTAGGATCGGTCGTCCCACGACCAGATAGTCGGCGCCGGCGCGAATCGCTTCGGCGGCAGTGCGCACGCGACGCTGATCGTCGGCCGCGTCGGCGGCCGGACGAATACCGGGGGTGACGATTACAAAGTCCGGTTTGTCCACCGCGGCGCGAATGATTTCGATCTCCTGTGGCGAAGCTACGACTCCGTCAAGTCCGCAATCAGCCGCCAGTTGCGCCCAACTGCTGACCACGGAACGCGGGTCATCAAGGATGCCGACTAGTGCCAGCGTGTTCTGATCGATGCTGGTTAACAACGTGACGGCGATGACTTTCGGTTTCGCCAGGCTTTCCTTCACGGATACTTCATTAACTGCGGCTGTCGTGCGCTTCAACATTTCCGCGCCGCCCGAAGCGTGCACGTTGAAGATCGAAACACCGAGGCGAGTTGCTTCCACGCCTGCCGCTGCGACCGTGTTGGGAATGTCGTGAAATTTCAGGTCGAGAAAGATGCGTCCGCCCCGGGAAATGATTTGTCGCACGATGTCCGGCCCGGCTGCCGTGAAAAGCTGAGAGCCGATCTTGAACATGCCCGCGATGTCCCGCAGCTCGGCGAATAGGTCGAGTGCGCGACTCATTGAGTCAACATCGAGGGCGACGATTAATTTGTCTTTGGCGGCGCGCATCAGAACCGACAATACCTGATTATGAAGCGTTTTCTAAAACGCAGAGGACGCCGAGGTATTCGCGGAGGAGCGCAGAGGCTTTCTTCATGTCCTCTGCGCACGCTTCTGCGATCTCTGCAGTTAATCCCTGATTCACTGACTATTATTTCACCCTGGAGCCAACCGCTTCATCAAGCGAACGAAATCCTTCTCGCTCCAGAATCTCGGCCAGCCCCTGGTTGATTTGCCGGGCCACGCTCGGCCCTTCATAGATGAAGCCAGTATAAAGCTGAATCAGGCTGGCTCCCGCGCAAATCTTTTCCCAGGCATCAGCGGCCGTAAACACTCCGCCGACCCCGATGATCGGAAGCTGACCTTGCGTCAGTCGATAGATGAGCGCAATCACTTCGTTCGCTCGGCCGCGCAAGGGCGCTCCACTCAGGCCGCCTTCGCCGCAAGCTGCAACTTCTGCCGGTGATGTTTGCAACCCGTCGCGGCGAATCGTCGTATTCGTCGCGATGATGCCGGCGATGTTTTGGTTGGTTGCGACCTCGACGATCGATTCGATCTCGGTTTCGGTCAAGTCCGGCGCAATCTTTATCAGCAACGGTTTCGGTCTCTCAAGTGAACCGCGGCGGGCGAGCTCATCGTTGCGTTGCTGCAAGTTCTTTAATAAATCGGCGAGCATGTCCGGTCGTTGCAGTTCCCGCAGTTTTGGCGTGTTCGGCGAGCTGACGTTCACGGCGATATAGTCAGCGACGTCGTACACCGCGTCAAAACTCGTCAGGTAATCAGGTATGGCGTCTTCGATCGCGACCTGTCGCGATTTGCCGAGGTTCACGCCGACGATGCAATCAGGCCGGTGCTTTCTGATATTTTCCGCTAGTTGAGCCGCGCCACAATTATTAAAGCCGGCGCTATTGATCAACGCCCGATCGCGTGGTAGGCGAAACAGGCGGGGGCGGGGATTGCCGGGGTGTCGTTCGCTCGTTACCGAACCAACTTCAATAAATCCGAAGCCGAGCGCGGCGAGCGCCGGCGCGGCCGTTCCATTCTTGTCGAACCCGGCTGCAAGCCCGATGGGATTGCGAAACTCGAGTCCGAAGCGCCGCAGTTTGCCAAACGGCTCGCTATGCAAACGTCGCGCGACGAGTCTTCGGATGGTGGTACTTCCCAGAGCCAGGGAAAGGGAGCGCAGCGCAAACTCGTGCACTGACTCTGCCGGCAGGCGAAACAGAATCGGACGCACAATTGAGCGATAGAGTGACAAGTTAGAAAGTGAACGAGACGGAATCACAGTTTAGCTTGTCGTCTGACGCTTGTCACACCTCAATGTTCTTGGTAATATTTTGCGCCGGTGGAATTCACTGAAAAGGCTCGGATCATGGACGACGCGCGTATCAATCGCGCGTTGGCGCGGCTGGCTTCAGAAATCGTTGAAGAAAACCACGGCTTGACCGATCTGGTTCTGGTTGGCATACGCCGTCGCGGCGTCCCTCTGGCCAACCGCATCGCCGACAAAATCGCTGACCTGGAAGGCACCCGGCCTCCCGTAGGCATCCTCGACATCACTTTGTATCGCGACGATCTTTCGACTGTCGGCGCCAAGCCGATTGTCAGCGGCACCGAACTGCCTGGCGACATCGAAGGGCGCACGATCGTTCTGATCGACGATGTGCTTTATACGGGTCGCACTGTGCGCGCCGCGCTCGATCAACTCATCGATTTTGGACGGCCGCGACGGGTGCAGCTTGCGGTGCTGATTGATCGCGGGAACGAACACCGCGAACTGCCGATTCAAGCGGATTTCATCGGCAAACTGGTGCCGACGAAGAAGAGCGAAATTATCAAGGTGATGCTGACTGATTTTGACGAAGACGAAGGCGTCGTAATTGTTGAGCGACCGGCAGCAGAAGCTGCAGCGTGAAGCGGCCCGAAAGGCCGCTTTTTTTATTATCAAAACCGATCTTTGAACTTTGATCTTTGGGCTTTGCTTTTGCCTAATCTGAGATTTGACGCTTGTGACTACCGTTGAATAGCGAACCAAGCTCAAAGTCCAAAGACCAAAGATCATTTTGAGGACAACATTGGATAACGGATTCAAGTTAAAACATTTATTGGGCATTCGCGAGTTGTCGGTCGATCAGATCACGCATCTGCTCGATACGGCTGACACCTTCCGCGATGTTTCAAAGCGCGAGATCAAGAAGGTTCCGGCGCTGCGCGGGCGCACGGTCATTAATCTATTCTTCGAAGCTTCTACCCGCACCCGAACGTCTTTCGAAATTGCCGCGAAGCGTCTCTCGGCTGATGCGATTAACATCAGTGTGGCCACCTCAAGCGTCTCAAAAGGCGAGACGCTGCTCGATACCGCGCGCAACCTGGAAGCGATGGCGCCCGACTGCATCGTCATACGACACTCTTCGGCCGGCGCGCCGCAACACCTCGCGCGCTTCTGCAACGCGGCGATTGTGAACGCCGGTGACGGCGCGCACGAACATCCCACGCAGGCGCTGCTCGATGCGCTCACGATTCGCGAACACAAAGGACATATCGCCGGATTGAAGGTTGCAATCATCGGTGACATCCTGCATTCAAGGGTGGCGCGCTCGAACATTTATCTGCTCTCAAAGTTGGGAGCGACGATTAGCGTCGCCGGCCCGGGGACTCTGGTGCCGCCCGAGTTTGCCGAGTTGATCGAACAAGGCGTGCGGGTCGAGCGAGACATTCAGGACTCAATTGCTGATGCCGACGTAGTGATGATTCTCCGCATGCAGCGCGAGCGCCAGACCGAAGCATTTTTTCCTTCAATGCGCGAGTATGCAGTGCATTATGGTTTGCACTTGAGTCACCTGAGCCAGGCCGCGAGCGATGCAATCGTGATGCATCCCGGCCCGATGAATCGCGGAATTGAGATTTCTTCCGAAATCGCTGACGGCGGGCGTTCATTGATCCTCGATCAGGTGACGAACGGAGTCGCAGTCCGCATGGCGGTGCTATATCTGCTGGCAGGAGCCGGAAAAAGTGAAAACGGAGCGAAGCGAGGCCAAAACGGCAAGAACGTAGTGCGGGGCAGTAGCGCGACCGCGAGAGAGGGCTCAGTGAACAAAGAAAAGAGAGAACGAAGCAAAAAGTAGTTCTCTGTGAGAAACACTGAGAAAAACAGCAATGCGATTACTAATTCAAAACGGCTACATCATCGACCCCTCACAGGGAACGAACACCGGCAAGAATCTTCTGATTGAAGACGGTCGCGTAGTAGGACTTTCCAGTCATGGCGACGGCCTGCCCGAAGGATGCGAAGTCTTTGACGCCACCGGGCTGGTAGTCGCGCCCGGTTTCATAGATATGCACGTCCACCTGCGCGAGCCGGGCCATGAATACAGGGAAACGATTGCCAGCGGCGCGGCGGCTGCAGTGGCCGGAGGATTCACCACGGTCTGTGCGATGCCGAACACGAATCCGGTCAACGACCACGCGGCCGTAACCAGATTTGTGATTGAGCAGGCTGAGCGCGCGGGCCTCGCTAACGTCTTTCCCATCGGCGCGATCACAAAAAATTCAGATGGCACTGAACTGGCCGAAATGGGCGAGATGAAAGACGCCGGCATCATCGCTGTTTCAGACGATGGCCGTCCAGTGCCCAGCGCGGGCATGATGCGCCGCGCCATGGAATATGCGCGTGGGTTCGATTTGCCGGTCATCGATCACTGTGAAGACAAATCGCTCGCCCGTGGCGGCGTGATGCACGAGGGACACTGGTCTTTGGTGCTGGGGATGCGGGGAATGCCGGCCGCTGCTGAAGAGATCGATGCTCAGAGAAATTGCCTGCTGGCGGAATTAACCGGCGCTCGATTACATCTGGCACATTTGTCCACGGACGGCGCTATCGAAGTCGTGCGGCGCGCGAAAGAGAAAGGCTTGCCGGTGACCTGCGAAGTCGCGCCGCATCACTGGACACTGACTGATGAAGCTGTGCAGGACTATGACACTAATACTAAGGTGAGTCCGCCTTTGCGCAGCCAGAATCATGTGGACGCGATTATCGCCGGCCTGCGCGACGGAACCATCGACGCGATTGCCAGCGATCATGCGCCGCATCATGCAGACGAAAAAGCGCTCGAATACGATCAAGCTCCGTTTGGCATAGTGGGCCTGGAGACGTCAGTTGGTCTGGCAATGGATCGTCTGGTTAACGAAGGCGTGATCTCGCTCGAACGTCTGGTCGAGCTTTGCTCGACGAATCCTGCCCGGGTTCTTCGCCTGGAAGATCGCGGCACGTTACGCGCCGGCGCGCGGGCTGACTTAACGATCATTGATTCGGAACTGACCTGGACATTCGATGCGTCGCGATCAAAATCAAAAAGCCGCAACACGCCGTTTGATAGCTACGCATTTCGTGGTGGCGCGGTCGCTACGGTCGTCGGTGGCCGTATTGTTTATCTTCATCCCGACTACGCGAAGGTCGCTAAGCAGCGGCATGCGTTTGTGAGTTAAGTAATGCCGACTGACTGGGCTGCCCATTGGGACGTCACTTGTGAGCCCTCTTGTGTCCCTTTGAATCCTCTGTGGTAAAAATATTCTGATGAAGACTCAAGGAATCAATTGGCCAATCTGGACAGGTTTCCTGCTTAGCTTGATTGCGCTATTAAGCTACCCTTTTGTTTTTGTTAACTGGCCCGTCACCCGCGACTTTCCCTGGGCCAATCTGCTGCTGTTCGGCATTGCCGCAGTGCTTTTGTTCGTCGGAGTTAGGCGTGCGTTTTCACCTGATCGCCGGCGGATATCGAAGATCGCCGCCTCAGTCCTTGCGACTTTCGGTGTCCTGGTTCTGGGGTTTTTTATCTTCTCCTTCTTCATCGCATCGCGTTGGCTGCCTGCCGCCCACGGCGCTCCCAAGGTTGGCCAGAAGGCGCCGGACTTCACCCTCGCCGATACGAATAACAAGCAGGTGTCGCTGACGAGTCTGTTCTCCGAACCAATTAACGGCAGGGCGGCCAAGGGCGTACTGCTGATCTTCTATCGAGGTTACTGGTGACCTTCATGCAACTCCGAGTTGCGGAGCATTCAACAGAGTCTGGATAGATTTCATGAGGTCGGCATTCGCCCGGTTGCGATTAGCGTAGACCCTCCGGAAGCGTCGCGGGATCTTTGTCAGAAAGCCGGTTACACCTTCACCTTTCTTTCCGATCCGAAAGCGGAAGCGATTCGCCGTTACGACCTTGTCCATGCGGGGCAGGGAATTAACGGCCAGGACATTGCCCGGCCCGCTGAGTTCCTTTTGGATTCCTCCGGCACGGTGCGCTGGGTGAATCTCACTGAGAATTACTGGGTGCGCGCGCGGCCGGAACAGATCCTGGAAGCGGCAAAGGCGATTCAGTGAAGAACCGAAAGATATCCGCAGATTGCGCAGAGTTGGACCCGCAGACTATTACAACTAAGATCTCTGCAATTACTGAGACTGAGGCGTGCCTGAATTGTCTTATGGAGTAGAGTCTCTGAATCTGTCTAATCTGGGAAATCTGTGGCGGCTCCGCATCGTCGTACGAAGTCGCTAAGCTTCCTGCTTTTCACCGGCCGCTTCGCGCGCCAGAGCGCGCTCCGGCCTCGCATACCGGTCCAGTCCGAATCCGAGAAAGATGGTGGCGATGATGAACGCGGACGAGAAGAAGTACGGCGACGACACGCCCAGCGAATCGAAGGCCCAGCCAAAAAAGAGCGGCGCGATGATCCGCGCTACACCGCCATACGTCTGTTGCATTCCCATATAGAGACCACGCTCTCCAGGATTGATCACACGCGACAGCAGTGCGGTTACGCAGGGAAACGTGAAGGCCGTGCCCAGCGGAATTAGCGCCACGGCGATCGCCAACATCACAAGGTTGTGCGACAGTGGCATTCCGATAACGCCGCCAGCAAGCAGCACAAGACCGAGACGCGAGAGGTTCGCCTCGCCCAGCCAGTCGACCATACGTCCGAGCAGCAGCACGCGAGCAAAGACAGAAATCGAGCCGACGTACATGAAGAAATAGCCAATCGTCTGTTCGGTCACCTGAAAGCGCGCGTTCAAAAACAGCGCCAACACCGAAAAGCTTCCCTGAAACGCGCCGATGGCGATCGCATAGATCCAGATCAATCGCGACGAAGGCTCGCTCGCGTGCGAGATGACGCGCCAGATGGCCTGCGACGAAGTACGGCGCACCTCTCCCGCCTGCGGCTGCTCGCTGAGATCCCGCGATTCCTTCAGAAAGCGCGCAACGAAGATCATGTTCAGCACACAAAGTGCCGCCGCCATGATTCCCGGCCCCGCGCGACCCATCTGTAACGTCGCCGGTCCCGGCATCAGATCGCGCTTGCCCAGGGCGATAGCGAATGATCCGAGCACCGGCCCGAGTGCCACGCCAAGATTGGTTGTCGCCGAAAGCCATCCCAGAGCGCGGGCGCGATCCTTCGGATCGGTTGAGTCGGCCACGTACGCCTGGATCACTCCCACCGTTCCGCCGCCGGCGCCCTGCACGATGCGAGAGAGAAAGAGGACGAGCAGCGAGTGAGCGAAGCCGAAAATCAGATAGGCGATCGCCGCCGCGCCTAAAGCGATGAGCAGAGTGGGACGCCGCCCCACGCGATCGGAAAAACGGCCCCACATCGGCGCGCTCAGCAGTTGGGCGACGGTAAAGGCAGCGACGATGAATCCAGAGATGATCCCGATGCCAAAGTGCATTCCCAGGACGTCGACTCCTGCGCCGCCCAGTGTCTTCACATAAAACGGCAGGAGCGGAATGATCATCAGCAGCCCCACCATGTCGACGAACGCCGTGATCATTAAGGTGAAGAGCCTCGCCGGAATCTTCCGCACTTCCTTATAGAAGACATAGAGCAGGGCTAAAGCGATCCCGGCGAGCAAGATGCGCACGATTGGCGACTGAAACGACTGGGCAATGTTCTGCTGGATTAGAAGCATCTCAACTTGCGGTCTTCGCATCGAGGCATGTCACGATTAGAAGGACATAATACACCAGAGCGGAGTTAAGCCTGCGGAGCAGTCTGTGGAAAAAGTGCTCACTGGTCGCTTGATAACCTATACGGTCAGAGGATGCCCAGGTTTCAATAGAGGCTGAAAGGCGCCGCTAAGCTGTCGCCACCTTCGCGGTTGGGCAACCCAGGCGTAAGATATCAGCCACCGACACAAATGGGAGAATTCAGATGCCCGATGTGAATCAATCCGAACGGCTAACTCAGGAACTGAAAACCTCTGCTCTGAGGACAGCAGAGCAGCCACGCGCTTCACTTCTGGACGTTATCCCGCAGACAGAGCAGGCAAAAATCCTCGCTTCCATTTTAGATATGGGTGAGGCGGTCATCGTCGCCGATCAAAATGAGAACCTCCTGGTTTTCAATCCCGCCGCTGAACGCTTGTTTGGCGCGGGAGCTACCACGGCGCGAGCCGACAAATGGTCTGAGCAGTACGGCCTCTATTCATCCGACCAGGTGACACCTTTTCCCGCCGCTCAATTGCCGCTGGCGCGCGCCCTTCGCGGCGAGACGGTCGACGATGTCGAGATGTTTGTGAAGCACGCAAAGGCTCCCAACGGGCTGTGGGCCAGCGTGAGCGGTCGACCTTTGAAAGATGCCGCCGGAGACGCGTTCGGTGGCGTCATCGTTTGTCGTGACATCACCGCTAATAAGAATGAAGCGAGCTTCCGCGCGGGACAAAGCCGGATCCTCGAGATGATTGCCGCCAACGCGCCTTTGAGCGACATCCTCAACAGCCTGGTACTGCTGATCGAGGCACAGTCGCCAGAGATGCTCTGCTCTGTTCTGCTACTCAGCAGCGATGGCAATCACATCCGCCACGGAGCGGCGCCAAGTCTGCCCGATGAGTACGTCCAGGCCATCGATGGCGAGCCGATCGGACCGAAGAACGGCTCATGCGGAACGGCTATGTTCAGAGGGAAGCCGGTCATTGTCAGCGACATTCTGACGGACCCGCTCTGGGAGGATTATCGCGATCAGGCGGCTGCGAGCGGACTGCGAGCTTGCTGGTCAACGCCGATCATGTCGGGGCGCGGCAAGGTTCTGGGTTCTTTTGCCATGTATTATCGCCAGCCGCAAACACCGACTGGTGATGAGGCGCGGCTCACGGACGTGGCCACGCACATTGCCGCCCTGGCAATTGAGCATCAGGCGGCCCAGGAAATTCTGCGGCGCACGCAAGCGGAATTGGCGCACGCGGCCCAGGTCACCAGCATGCGCGAGCTGGCACGCTCGATCGGACAGGAAGTTAATCTCACACTCGCCGCTATTGTTGATAACGCCGATCATTGTCTGGAGGCCCTCAATGAAAACAAGCCGGACCTGGGACAGCTACGCGAAGCGCTCACCAACATCTCCAACGATGGGCGGCGCACTGTTGAGATCGTCGCTCGCATTCGCGCTCTCGCAAAGATTAGTGCGCCACAGAAAGTAAAGCTTAATCTGAACGAGCTCGTCGGTGAGGTGTTCTCTCTGGTCGGCCACGAAGCCCAGCGAAAAGACATTGCCCTGCAAGCCGAGCTGGCCGATGATCTGCCTTCAGTCCTGGGCGACCGAGTGCAGGTGCAACAAGTGCTGCTCAACCTGGTAATGAACGGCATGGAAGCAATGACCGGAATCGAAGAGCGAAGCCTGGAACTGACCTTGAAAATCGATCGCGTGCAGAACGGGGAAGTCGTGGTGGCCGTAACCGACCGGGGTACGGGAATCAAACCACACGAGCTGGATCGAGTCTTCAAAGCCTTCCACACAACCAAGAGCGCAAGTTTGGGCATGGGGCTGTCTATCTGCCGCTCGATCATCGAAGCACACGGCGGGCGGCTTTGGGCAGAGCCGAATATCGGACCGGGCACTACCTTCAAATTCACCCTCCCGGCCGGCGTGCGTGGCGCGTAGTCTCCGCCAACGAGCCGCCATAACGTTCCCCGTTCCTGGTTTGATCGTATCCGCGCCAATCCGCGTTAATCTGCGTCCCATTTGGGACTCTGCCTTCTGCGACGCTCTTCGCCCTTTGCTCCCTGCTCTTTGCCGTTATAACTTGTCTGCGTAATCTGTGTAATCTATGGGTATGACAAGGAGACGAGTATGAAACTGACCGAGTTCCTACTGGCAGAATTGGATCGTGAAGTCGAGCGCTCGCGCCGCGCCCTGGAGCAGGCGCCTGAGGGCAAATACGACTGGAAGCCGCACGAGAAGTCGATGATCTTCGGATACCTGGCGAACATGGTGGCGACGATTCCCCTGTGGATCACCATGGAGATCAATCAGGACGAACTGGACGTAGCTCCGGCGCCAGGTGAATCAAAGATGGAACAGAAACGCATGGAGACGAGTGCGGAGTGGATCGAGGCCCTCGACAAAGCCACCGCCGGCGCACGTTCAGGATTCGAGCAGACCACCGACGAGCACCTGAAAAAGAACTGGAAGTTACTGGCTCGGGGACAGGTGGTGATGGAGGCGCCACGTTACGAGATGATCCAGGACACCATTAATCACTGGGCGCATCATCGTGGACAAATGACCGTCTATCTGCGTCTGATGGGCGCAAAAGTCCCGGCCATTTACGGACCATCAGCGGACGATAGTAGTTTTCAGTAAGAGGATTGCATCCGCAGATTCCACAGATCAAAAACAAAGGAGTAAGCAGGCGCATCCCGCTTACTCCTTTCTGTTCGGCGTAATCTGTGTAATCTGTGGATACAGGATTTCCCCCGGCTTATTCCGTGCCTACTTCTTCAGCAACTTGTTCTTGTCCAGAAACTGAAGCACCACCGCGTTAAATTCCTTCGGCTTCTCCATCATGATGAAGTGGCCCACGCCTTCCCACATCTGGAACTCCAGATTGGGGGCAATGCCGCGATAAGACGCTTCCATATTCGGCGGGTAGAACGGATTCTTAGCCATGATTGCCAGCACCGGGACGTTGATCTTGTCCTCTCCCCAAATCGAAGCGTCAGCCATTCCTTCCATCGCGCTCACGATAACGTGCTGCGGCGTACTCAATGACGAAGCCTTGATTCGCTCACGGGCTTCCGTCGACAGATTCGGCCCACTTATAGCGGTAAGCATTTGGCTTACCGCCTGTTTGTAGTTAGCGCCGCGAAAACCGTCGATCAGACGATTCATCATTGCCTTGTCGCCAAACGGCCGCAGCGCGCCGTCAACAATGACAATCGCCAGCGTCTTCTGCGGATACTTACGATAGAACTGTCGGGCTACCGGTGTGCCCATGCTGTGGCCCACTAACACTGCACGCTTCACCTTCGCATCGCGCATCACAGCGTCAACCGCCCGCGCGAAAAGATCCATGCTGTAAGTAATTTGTGGTTTATCACTCTGGCCGTGACCCGGAAGATCGATTGCGATCACCCGATTTCGCTTCGCAAAGTCGGGAAACTGGTCGCGCCAGTTATCCAGGTTGCACGTCCACCCGTGGATTAAAACCAATGCTTCGCTGCCCTTGCCATAGCTCACATAATGTATGCGCGCGCCGTCGAGCGTCGTCCAGCGGGACTCCGCTGTTTGGCTCTTCTCGTTCTTATTTGAGTTCTCGTTCTTAGCGGAGCTAACTTCAAGCTTGGCTGATGACGCCAACGCTAGCGCGAAAACGAAAGCAAGAGTGAAGAAGAGGTGGCGATGCAGATGAAGTGTCCGTCCCGGTGCGAGAGCCGGCATGATTTTCTCTGTCATGGATGTCCTCCGCTCGAAGAATACTGGTTTAGATGTGGTCTGCCAAATGGTTTGGTTACAAAAGCGGAGCGTCGGACCCCAGTCGGCGCAGCCGACGGTATATGGGTAGCCCACAGCGCACGCTGTGGGTAAGGAGTCTCTTTAGCAGGGGCAAGCCCGCGAACGCGGGCGACAGATACAGAACCCCGAGCGGTAGCGAGGGGATGCGACCACTCAATGTTGAGCATCGCATCCGGTCGCTACTGCTCCCGGTTCTGTATCAACCAACCCATCTCTCGTTTGGTCTCATCCGCGTTAATCTGCGGCTAATTGTTTTATTTGCGCGTCCAGGCTTCAGAAACTGCTTTTCCCTTTTCGAGATTATCGACGACCAGGATCAGTTGATTGTCGTGATCGCTGTAAAGGACTTCGATGTTGACGCCGGCTTCGGCCATCAGTCGAGTGATCTTTCCGAGCTGGCCTGGCTCTCCCTGGTTCAAGCGCTGAACCAGCACCTCTCGCTCTCCGAGAACGCGGATGCCTGCGGCCTCCAGCGCCGCGCGGGCGGCTGCTCCGTCTTTGAAGAGGAAGTGAGCGGCGCCATCGCCGTTGACGACAAAGGCGCCGCCGCCCTCGATGCTTACGCCCGCGCGTCCCACCGCTTCGCCCATTTCGGCCAGCGCACCCGGTCGGTTTTCCAGAGCGATTGTTAGATCCTTCATTGACAAGAAACTCCTGACCAATCACTTTCGCGGACACGATTGATTTTTGCAAACTGGGGCGTCAGACAAATGGATTTGCGCTAACGAGTCAGAACGGAGAACTCGATAGGAGCGCCCTCATTCACGCGGGCTTCTGCACCGAACACCATCTTAATCATTGCTTGCCGCTCGACTGCAAGTTAATCACGCGCGCTTCGTGGCCGGTCTTCATGTCCCAGAACTTGATCGTGGTGTCGACGCTCCCGGTCAGTAAGAAGTGGTCGTCGCGTGTGAAGACCAGTCCGTCGATGTCAAACTTGTGACCTTCGAGCGTAAAAAGTTTTTCGCCACTCTTCACATTCCACACAATGGCCTGGACGTAGAGATAAGTGGTCTGCTTTGCATCGAGTCCAGCGTCACTGGCCGCGATCAATTTCCCATCATTACTGAAGGCGATCGTACTCGACATATGAGAGACGCCCGGCGTCCGGATCATCGACATACTCCGCACCTCGCGCCAGGTGGAGGTGTCCCAGAGCTTTACCACCGAATCTCCGAATGATGCCAACAGACGGTAATCGGGACTGAACAGCAACCTAAACGCGGAGTAGTCGTGCGCCTTCCAAAACCTGACTTCCTTTCCCGAGCCAACCTCCCATTCGCTGATAGTGCCGTCGCCGTTGCCGCCATAAACTTTCTTTCCATCACGGCTGAACACAAGCGAGTAGGTTGCCATGTCGATGTCGGCAGAATTTATGTGCACGAGTGATTTCAGCTCCGCTCCCGTCTTCACGTCCCAGAGCTTGAGCATTCCGTCGTTACCTGAGGCCGCGACCATCCGGCCGTCCGGACTGAACGCGACCGCCTTGACTGAGCAACGGAAGCCGTCGAGTTTCTGTAGCTCCCGGCCCGTGGCGATGTCCCAAATCCTGGCCGTGCGGTCGCGGCTGGAAGAGGCGAGCAGTTTTTCGTCCGGGTTGAAGATTGCCCGGTAGACCATGTTCGTGTGACCGGTCAGAGTCCTCTGAACTTCTCCGGTGGCCATATCCAGAAATCTGATCTTGGCATCGCCGCCGGCAACGACGAGGGTCTTGCCGTCACGACTGAGACTCAAGTTACCAACGCCGGGCTTAACGTTCGGCGGCATGGGCGGTGTGGGACGGCAATTCGAAAGTGTAGGCGGAGGTGTCTGGGCCCGACATGACGGAAGGCCAAAGATTAGAAGGAAGGCAATACAGCTCGCGCGGAAGATAAGTCGCAGCAATTGGGATTTCCTTTCGCGGTCAGTGTTGCGCTTGAGATGCCGAATCCTTCGGAATGGGTGGCTGTGGCGAGAAGAAGAGAGCTAAAAGCAAACGGCAAGAGGACCGAAAGCATTTTCCAACGGGAACCTCACTCCTGAGGAGTGAAATGTCTATAGAACAGATAAGAACCTTCTCAACTACTCCGTTCGGAGGAGCGGGAATCAACAGTGAGAGGTTACACCCAAACTGATTCCGCTCCTCCGAACGGAGCTATAAAATTGTATTGCCCCTAACGGGGTGAAAACAGAGTGTCGCGCTTGCGCTGCAGACGCGGCTCACTGTTTCAGTCCCTTCATGATCTCTGCATGTGCCGCAAGAATTCCGTCGGTCTGTTCAGGCTTGGGTGCGAGTGACCAGTCGCCGTGGTCCCAGGTGCCGCCCAGAATTATCCCGTCGCGGCGTGGGAACATGTAGCCGCTGCTGAGATAGCAGTAGTCAATCTCCGGTTGCGGCAAAAGCACTTCCAGTTGGCCGCGCACCGGTTCCAGTTGCTGATCGCCGAAGAGCGCGCGGGCGCCCAGGCCGGTGCAGTTGAAGATGACTGGCTCGGGCAGCCGCTTGATCTCTTCACGGCTGTGAAATTCCTTTACCACCAACTTACCTCCGGCGATGTAGAAGTCGCGCAGCAGCGCGTTGAGATATACGGGCGGCTCGATCAGCATCGTGTTGTATTGTTTCACGTAAGGAAAGCCGAAGTAATTATCCGGATCGCGGTGAATCTCTATTTGCGGATAGAGATCGTTGCCGCCGGTCAGTTCGCGTGTGAGTGACGCTTCGTTGCGGGACAGCTCAAGAGTCTCCATCCAGCGCACGCCGTATTCGGGGCCGACGAGATTCTGAAAAGCTCGATTCGAGATCCGGCAGGCAAGTCGAAACTGTTCGGTAAACTTCGCGGTCGCGTGTTCAGGATCAAACACCGACGTGGGAGACCAGAAACCTCCGGCGATGTTGGAAGTCGTTTCCGGTGGCAAGTCTTTGGCGTAGATGGTTACCGTGCCGGGACCGTCCTGGAAACGCCGTTGCAACAGGCGCGCAGTTGAAAGACCGTTGACGCCGCAACCGAGTACGGCAAAATGGCGGTGAGTGGCCGACCGCGCGCGGCGTTGCGGAAGAGACGTCCGCGCTCCCAGAAAATCGCGCGCCAAATCAACCGCCAGGGACGCCGTGCCCCAGGAAAGCGTTATGCCGGCTCCACCATGCCCATAGTTATGGACAAGAAGTTTGTCGCCTATTCGCTCGGCCTCGACTTTAAAACCTTCGGGGCGATATGGTCTGAGACCGACAACTTCACGAATGATCCGATCGCGAGAGACTTTAACCGGCGCGAAGTGGCGATCAGGATCTAATGCGGCGGCGAGACCGCGCGAGCGCGCGACGGTTAGCAGGGCGCTGGTCGCAAGCGCGCCGCGCAGAAATCCGCGGCGATTGATTTGACTTATGCTCGGCGTTTCCACAGATTACGCAGATTACACAGACTGAGGGAGTAAACGCAAAGAATTTGGAAACAATAATCGCCACAGATTTACGCCGACTAGCACGGATAAGTCAGTCACGAATGACAAATCGAGATCAGATCTCCATCAGATCTTTTCCCACGATGATGCGCCCTTTGAAGTATTTACGCACGCCTTCGGACCACTGTTCATCAGTAATAGATGGATCGTCACCGGGAACGAAGTGAGAAAGCACCAGAGTCTTTACTCCCGCGCGTTCGGCGATCCTGCCAACATCCTCGGGCAGCGTGTGCGCGGCCATCAAATGCTCGCGCAGCCTTTTGGCATTTGGCAGACGCTTGAGCAGCGCTTCGACACCCGGCAGGTACATCACTTCGTGCACCAGCACGTCCGCGCCTTTGGCGAACTCGGCCAGCTCAGGCATATAGGCGGTGTCGCCGGAGATTACGACCGAGCGATCCTTGGCGTCGAACCGGTACGCATAGGATTGTCTGATCGGCGGATGGCGCACGAGGAAACTGCTGACCTTCACGTCATCATTTTGCATTACGACGCCCGGGCGATTGAACTCGTGAACGAAGATCAATTTGCGTGGGTCCTCCCGGCCCTCGTCCGGGATGCGCGTTTCAATATCAAACTTTTGGTAACTGAAAAAATCCCGGGTCATCTTTCTAAGGCCCGTGGGTCCATAAGCGTCGACGTGGACGGGCAAGCCGGTAATCCACGCGTTATAGAACAAGGGGCCGTACTCAATATTGTGATCCGAATGATGATGCGTAATGAAGATGTAGCGCAATTTGTTAAGCGGAATCCCGGCGGTCAGCAACTGCCGCGTAGTCCCATAGCCGCAATCGACAACGTAGGGAACATCGTTGATTAGAATCAGCGTCGAGGGATTGCTCCGGCCCGACTCGCCTACGCGCGGACCGCCCTTTGTGCCGAGCAGTATTACGCGTGTGGGTTTCTTTTCCTGACTAATCGCGGAATGGGGGAGCAGAGCCGAAATAGAAAGACTTGCGGCGCCTGCCAGAAACTGTCTGCGACTGGGCATGAAATGGATTCTATCGGCGCAGACGCCGTGATTCAATGCTGAAAACTATTTTGATTTTAGCGCAACGGACGGTGATGCTCGTTGTCGCCCGGGAAAACCGAAGGAGGGAAGCCACAATCAGCCGCGGATGAGCGCGGATCAGAAATGCCCAGGCTGGTTCTTTAAATCCTGTCGCCCGCTAAAGGCGTTTGTCAGAAAAAGAAATCTCTCTGTGAAACTCTGTGGTGCTCTGTGCCTCTGCGATGAGATTACCGGGAAAACATTCACCGAAGAGACACAGAGGTTGCACAGAGAACTACAGAGAAGTGTTCTCACCGGGCCATACGGACCGCAGCTATGGCTGGGTCCGGGAGGTCGTCGGGTTCAGGCCGCGATTGAGAAGCATCTTCACTTCGACGCGTCGGTTCTGTGCCCGTCCGCTTGCGGTGCCGTTATCGGCGACAGCTTCGGTCTTGCCGTAACCCATCGGGGTCACAAAACGTCTGAGCGGAATTTTATGATTTACCGCCAGGTATTGCACCACTGCCTCCGCACGCGCACGACTCAGCCGGAAATTCTTTGCTTCACTGCCGGTTGAATCCGTGTGTCCGGAAACTTCGATCGTATACGCCTTCGCATTTGTGACTTTTGCAGCGAACTCATCAAGTTGTCTTTTGGCTTCAGGTGAAAGCACCGCGCTGTTTACTCTGAAAGTTACGGCGACGTTTTCCTTCACGTCGTAATCGTCGAGAGCGTCCACACGGTTGTTCACCGCGGCGACCTGCTGCCGGGCCTCGGCGGCGATGGCGTAGAGTTCATCCATCTGACCGGCAATGCGCTGTTGGTTTTCCTCGACGGGGCCGACGCGCGTGTCAGACGTGATCGCGGCCCTCATGTCTGACTCGTTGAACCGAATCTTGTCTGCCACGAGCTGCCCCTGCGAATTGCCGCGTCCCTCGACCTCGACAATCAGGCCTCGGAGAATATCGGTGACGGGGTATTTCTTGCCGCTGCGAAGAAAGCCTCCATAAGTCTTGACGCTGGTGTTGTCGGATATCAAGACCTGATAATCCGCACGGCTCCGGTCGCGGATGGTGAAAGTATCGGCGTCGCGTGAAATGACGACACCCTGGAATTTCATCTTTGATCCACTCGGAACGGACCGGAGACTTACATTCTGACTATTGGGCGTTTGGTTGGTTGAGACCTGGGCAGAAACCAGCGGCGCTATTGCCATCACCAGGCCCAAGCCGCACATCAGAGTAAATGGTCGAAATCTATTGATCACACTATTGCTCATATCATCTCCTTCAGTATTCGATAGGAATGCAACAAGGCATTCCGGGTTTTTCTCGGTCGGTTTTGGGGAAGAGCGACCCGGTATCATTTACAGGGAAGCGAAACCAGCGATTCTTTCCCAATCTCTCTTGAGTTGTGTTGCAAAGAAGCGATCGTTACGTATCAAATCGCCGGTTCAGAAGCGAGCGGCCGGAAGTTCGTCAGACAGTCTGCCACGAACCGACAATCGGCCAGCGGATTAACGAGGATGGACGAATCGCACCGAACGAGAAACGGTGCGGCGTGGTCAGAAGAGCAACGTTAGGGGAGCTGATTGCGGTGCTAAATTCTGGCGCGCTCCGCCGTTCGTTGTCGCAGACTACGGCGGTCTTCAACGTTTAGTTCAACACGCGGTCACGAACGCTCCCGGTGCTGCAATTTCTTTACTCGGGTTGCCAATCGCTCGTCGCCGATCTTTTTAGCGAACGCTGCAAACGCCGGGGTCGGGCCCCGCCAGCGCAACTTATCCACATTCTTGAAGAGCGGGGCGTCAATCCGCAGGGTTGCGAGCTGCTTGAAGAGCAACGCGGGCGCGACGTTTTCTTTTTTGAGAACCCCGGCAGGGAAGTGTTCGATGTGGCCGTGGCGGTTGATGAGAGTCGCGGCCGTCTTTGCGCCCAGGCCCGGAATCCCGGGATAGCCATCGGCAGCGTCACCGACCAGCGCGAGGTAGTCAGCGATGAACTCAGGCGCCACCCCGAACTTGGCACGCACACCCTCCGCATCACGAATCACGTCCCTTCTCCGATCGATTTGCACCACGCGCTCACCGACGACGCATTGCGCGAGGTCTTTGTCCGGCGTCCAGATGCAAACTTTCTGCACACGCTTGTCGTTCGCCGCAAGATGAGCCGCAGAGGCCAGCGCATCGTCAGCCTCCAACTCAATCATCGGCCACACGACTACGCCCATCGCGGCCAGCGCTTCTTCCAAAGGGGTGAACTGCGCGCGCAGAACCCGTTCGATGCCGGCGCCGGTTTTGTAGCCGGGCCAGAGACCGTTGCGGAAGGATTCTATGACGTGATCGGTGGCAACGCCGAGATGGGTCGCGCTGTCCTCGATCATCTTTGCGACCATGTGCAGGACGCCGGACACGGCGCCGAACGGCGGATCGGTTTTCTTAAAGCGCCGGATGCCGTAGAAGTGACGAAACAGTTCGTAGGTGCCGTCGATGAGGTGGACGATCATTAGCATCAGCCGCGGCTAAGCGCAGATTCACAAACCAGCCACAGATGGACACGGATCAGTTAATTTGGGTGAACGTCGTTTGCTCTGTCTAAGCCGCGTGAATCTGTTCACCTGTGGCTTAGCGGCGCCGGCCGCCAGCGGCCGTAAGCGACGAACGCCAGAAGGAGTCCCACCACGAATGGGAGCAGCGCTGCTCCCACGCCGAGCCTCAATGAAACTGCCACGGCGCCGATCATGATGATCACCAGCAGGGTGGCCGCCAGAGGTGTCAGCCAGGTCTTAACCCGGAAGAGTCCAGGCAGGATTAGACCGAGTGCGCCGAGCACTTCGCACACGCCGATGAACTTTATAAACAAACCTGGCAGTTGCACCTGATTCGGCGGGCCCATTGAGGTCAGTACGTCGATCGGCAGGATCAGCTTCATTCCACCGGCGAACAGAAAGAGTAGCGCCAGTAATACCTGAATGATCCACAAAACGATGCTCATTATCAGTCTCCTTCGTAGCCTGTGACTTGTTTCTTCTTCGCGTAAGCTCCGCAACCTTTGCGTCTCAGCGATGAACCGACCTCAAATACACTCACGGTAGAGACGCCGAGTGCGCAGACTGGGCGCAGAGAATTTCGGATGGAGACAGTACCGCGCCTCCCGATTCCGGAACGACTAAAAATTCCTATGCTACTGCTTTGGTGCTGCTTCGGCCACCAATTTCATTTGCGCCAGGCCCTTCTCAAAATCGCTGCCGATCATCTTGTCCATGTTCATAAAGAGGCTGAACGCCTTTCCTATGAAGTTGTTGTCGCCGGACATGGTCCAGGTAACAGCGGTCTGATTGCCCTGGGGCTTAAAGGTGAAGTCGGTGGCGTTGGTGGCGGCGAAAGGCCTAATGAATTCAAGCTTGATCTTGATCAAATCGCTCGCGTGGCTGTCGGTAATCGTCATGCGTCCTTCGCCGACATCTTTGTTGCCGGTCCAGGCGTAGACGGCGCCGGTTCCCGCCGGTGCGCCTTCGAACGTCTGCTTCATCGCTGGATCGATTTTCGCCCAGGGCGACCAGGCATTCCACTTGTGAAAATCATTTACCTGCGCAAATACGACGGCCGCGGGGGCGTTCATCGTGGCTGAGCGCTCGACCCGATAGTGAGACGGCTGGAGCGCAACGATGACGACCAGCACGACCACAACGACGGCGAGACCAATCAGAATCTTTTTAATCACAGGGGTTCTTCTCCTTAGTTTCCTTCGATGGGGATGTTAGAGCTACTCACATTTTAGCCAGGCGCGATTGAAGGCGGTCGAGGTTTTGCTGATTGGCTTCGACCGCATAGGTTTTTACCTTCTCACATTTCGGCGACCGTTTCGAAGAGCATACGACAGGTGACACGGGTCTCGCCAGCCTGTTCGGCAAACCGTACTAGTGCAGTTTCCCTCGTGCTCTTATTAGCACCGGGACTTTAGCCCGGTGGAAAGAGATCGTATGAAGCCGGAGAGCGTTTAAACGGTTTCCATTCTCGTTCTCGGTCAATGGTCACCGGGCTAAAGCCGCGGTGCTAATCAGAAGCGAAGCTAGCTCAAACTGCACCACTATTCGGCAGACCTATTCGGATATCCGCAATCCACGAGTTTGGCCATGACCTCGAACACGCTACTTCTTCCTGTTAGCGCGTGCCTCATTCTCGGCGATTCGCGCCTTGACGAGCTTCTTCACGAGCGCCGCGGGAAGCGGCTTGTTTGCCGGGAAACGGATGGTGCCCTTGGACGTGTCGTAATGCTTGAGTTCCTTCTTGTACGCGTCTATAACGGCGGAGCCGGGGAAAATACTGCAGTGGTCCTTGAACGCGGCAAAGCCAACCACCATGCCGTGGTGTTTGTACATGGGCATCTGGTAACTGATTACTTCAGAAGCCATCGGCGCTGCGGCTTTGATTGTCTTGCGCAGTTTCTCGAGCGTGGCGCGCGCTTCTTTCGGCACGCCCGCAAGATACTCGTCGACGTCCTTTGCTGGAGCGCTCTTCGCATCGGTCTTTCTCATTTTCTTCTCCTGGTTTTATTACTGAGCGGATCAGGTTTTGTCCGTCAGCTCAGCTGGGGGTACAAACCCCTTCCTCTTTGTTCTCAGACCGCGCGTGATGGTTCCTGATAGAGCCCGAACACATTCCCGGCCGGATCGCTGAAGCGCGCGGTTATCTCTGGCGCATCCATACCGATCGGCTGGACGATCTGCCCCCCACGAGCAATCACTGCCTCGACGGTCGCGGCAACGCTGTCACACATGATGTAGATCAAGATACCGGGCGCCGGCGAGGGTGGCCGGCCGAGCACCCAGGCGCCGCTCACCTCTCCGACTGCGTCGTCAAAGGCGATGCTGCCGTCGCCACGCTCTCGAATCTCCCAGCCAAACACATCCTTGTAAAAAGATACGGACCGCTTGATGTCGAGCGCCGGAATTTCGACGTAGCAAACTTTGCCGTTCTTAAGAGTAGGGTGCTTATTTTCCATGATCTCACTCCTGCAAGTTTGATCAGCCGCAGATTAAACCGGATGCACGCAGATCAGAATTCAATCGAGATTTCGCTCGTTCCTAGTCCGCATCTATCCGTGTTCATCTGCGGTCAAGTCTCTGTGTTAGGCGGCCTGTTCGGTATTAACCATCCACGGAATTCCAAACTGATCGACGCACATGCCGAAGCCCGGAGACCAGAAGGTCTTCTCAAACGGCATTGTCACGGTTCCGTTTTCAGCCAGAGCTTTAAAGATCCGCTCACCTTCGGCGAGGTCCTTCACATGGACCGACACATTCGTCCCTTTGGGCTGTTGATAACGCCCCGGCGGAGCGTCGGCGCCCATCAGTACCTGGTCGCCCACATTGAGTGCCGCGTGCATAATTAGTTTGTGCGTTTCAGCCGGGAATTGCTCAGCGCCGGGCATTTCACCCCAGGTCATCTGGAAGGTGATTTTGCCGCCCAGTACTTGCTCATACAATTTAAATGCGGCCTCGCATTGGCCGTTGAAATTAACATAGGGATTGATGTGCATGATGTTCTCCTTGGCTAGTTGATGATCGCGAAGTCCGGATAGGTCTGGCTTTCTCTGCGTGAACTCCGCGTTCTCTGCGACTCTGCGGTGAAATAAACTTGAAATACACTCACCGCAGAGGACGCCGAGAAAAGCGCAGAGGATTCCAGGTAAAACGTCTATTGTCCCTCTGCCGCTTCCTTCAATTTCGCGATATCAATCTTTTTCATTTGCAGCATCGCTTTCATGACCCTCTGCGTTTTCTCCGGATCTTTGTTCTGAAACAGCTTGGACAAAATGGTGGGAACGACCTGCCATGACAAACCATACTTGTCCTTCAGCCAGCCGCACTGACTCTCCGCCCCGCCGTCAGCAGTGAGCTTGTCCCAAAAATAATCTATTTCTTCCTGCGTTTCGCAGTTCACTACAAAGGATACGGCCTCAGTAAATTTGAAGTGCGGGCCGCCGTTCAATCCCACGAATTTTTGCCCTTCGAGTTCAAATTCCACGGTCATTGCCGTACCCGCCGGTCTACCGGAAGCCTTGGCCCCTTCTCCTTCATATCGGGTGACGCTTCCCACCTTTGAATTCTTAAAAATAGAACAATAAAAATTCGCAGCCTCTTCGGCTTTGTCGTCGTACCACAAGAACGGGGTAATTTTCTGCATGTCAGTCTCCTTTAGGTTTTGCTTCCAAGCTCCGGCCGGTTCTCCCGTCTCCCCTGGGAGAATTAGTTAAAATCTCGACCGGCTTCGGCCTGGCCCTCTACATTATTGTCTCTCTACTTATAAGTCGAACAAGGGGAAGCGAAATCGACAGGTTCAGGAACGTTTGGCAATACTATCCAGAGATTGACGAGCATTGCTAAAGCTCGCCGCAGCCGCTCAGCTAATTCAACTGGTTTTCCGTTTCCGTTTCAGTCGGGGAACATCCTGTGCAAAGTACCACTGATGCCCTTCGGGATCTTCTGCACCATAACGGCGATGACCGTAACCAGTATCCGCGGGTTCCTCGATGACTGTGGCACCGGCTTTCCGCGCGCGCGCCAGATGTTTGTCCACATCATCAACATTGATGTAGAGACTCTGCGTGGCCTGGCCGAGCCGCTTCGGGTTCCGATAACCGGCCCCAGGGCAGCCCATCATGATTAGGTCATCGCCGAGCTTCATCGCGGCGTGATTGATCTTGCCGTCGGTGCCCCGCATCTGGGCGCCGTACTTTCGGAATCCGAACGCCTTCGCTAAAAACTTCAGAGCTCCGTTGACATCTTCATACAAGAGATACGGCGTGATAGCCATGATTGGTTACCTTCTTCTTCAGATGATTTGTAGTTCATACCTTCGGCCACCAGCGCCTGACCTGGCGGCAGTATGCTTCGTACTCTTGCTCGAAAGTACTCCGCAGAATGGGCTCTTCGTAAAGCACGACGAAGAGGTTAGTCACAACAACGAAGGAGGCCCGCATAGACGAGCAACGGCCAGGATTCGTAAAAGAGGGCAGCACCGGCGAGCGCGAGTCCAGCGCCAATGTACATGGGATTCCGCACGAAACGGTAGGGACCACGAATCACCAGCCGGCGCGGCGGATCGAAGGGCGCCGGCGTGCCTCTACCGATCAGGGCGAAAGTGAATATGCACCACAACGCGATGGCCCCGCCCGCCGCCCCGATCACCATGCCGGCAACCTGCGGCAATTGAATCGCCGCCGGGCGCACAATGCCCGACCATGATAAGAGGCGGGCCGGTAAGTAAATGAGCAGCAGGCCGATGAAGAGCGCAGCGTAAGTGATCGTGCGGACGAGAACAAACATATCTATTCCTGGCGCGGAAAAGTGTCAGAAGCCCGACCGTCAGGGAGGGCCTGTCTCATTACGATGCCCTACCTGACGGTCGGGCTTCTGACACACGGCGCGCTGCGAGCCGCCGGATAACGGACTTTTGGTCGCCGTGGCGGGAGTTCTCCCTTTCCTGGTCGGCATGAGTAATCTCCGTGCGCGTCGTTACTCTCCAGGTTTACCGTTACCGACTCTTCTGACGTACATAAACACTCAGGCTTGCTCGTCCGCGCTCGGGCCGTATGAACCGGGCACGGGGATATCAAGCAGGCGCAGGTAAACCGAAAACTGCCCTCGGTGATGAATCATGTGACTCAACGCGAAGTCGCGGAGCGCGGCTGCCCGGGGCTTTTCGACCTGCACTCGGCCCATGATCTTGAGCCTCCACGGCTGCTCCAGCGTATCGTCAGTAGCGCCGGCCAAAGCTTGTTTGCCTTTGGCGACGTTGTCATCGAAAGTCTTAAGAAGGTCTGCCAATGACGTGGCAACGTACGGCTTGTAGGTGGCAGGATTGAAGTCGATTTCGTCCTGATTGAGTATCGCATCGGCCCAACTGACCATTTCGGTTATGTGCGATGCCAAAGCAACCGCCGTAAACGACTTCTGATGCGGACGCCAGTCCAGCTTGTCTTCGGGCAGCCGTTCCAAGTGCTTACGGGTCGTCTGCGCCTCGTGGTCAAACTCCGTAGTCAACGAATCGATCAGCTTCATTGCGTTCTGCTCCTGTTCGAAGGTCTTGCTGAAGAAATCAAACTTGCCACAGAGTCACGGAGTCACAGAGAGAACACGATCGAATCAATCAGAAACTATAGCCCTCAATCCGAGTTGTTCTCATCTCTCTCTTTGTCTCCGTGTCTCTGTGGCTATGGTTAATCTTTCGTCAACGCCTAACTCTTCGTCGCGGCCACCTGCGCGCGCAGGCGCTCTTCCTGCTCCCTCAGTTCGGGAGTGAACTCGTCCCCAAAATCTTCGGCATCGAAGACCTGTCGAATCTCGACCTCAGTGTCCTCGAACGGAGCGCGCTTAAGCCAATCGATCGCCTCTTGCTTCGACTTTACTTGCCAGATCCAATAACCGGCAACCAACTCTTTCGTTTCGGCGAAGGGTCCGTCGATCACAGTCGTCTTTCCGCCAGAGAATTTGACGCGCGCGCCCTTCGAACTTGGATGAAGCCCCTCGCCCGCAAGCATCACGCCGGCTTTCACCAGCTCTTCATTGAACTTTCCCATCTGAGTAAGCAATTCCTTTGTGGGCATCACTCCGGCTTCCGAATCTTTATTGGCTTTTACAATTACCATGAATCGCATCTGTCTTTTCTCCTTCTTGATTTTCTGTCTTAGAGCTCTTAGTCGATTGATGTGCCCCGAGATCGACACCTCGATCGTTCGAGCAGGGGTCACTTAGTTTTCTTTGTTTGCCACAGACCCAACGCAGCTCCGGTCGGATCGGCGATTATGCTGAGCCAGCCCATATCCGGCACTTCGATCGAGTTCTTCACAATCTTCGCGCCCAGAGATTCTGCTTTCTTCGTCGCCGCCCCGATATCGTCTACCAGCACATAAGCCAGCCAAAACGAAGGAACGCCGGGCATTGGATTCTTGAGTAATCCGCCGCCGGTGCCATCCCCGACCTTGATGATCGTGTAGGTATCGCTGGGACCCATCGCCATATCTTCGAGTTCCCAGTCAAACAACTTGCTATAGAATTCCTTCGCCTTGTCGACGTCTGTCGTGTTCAGTTCTACGTGCACAAATGGATTTGCCATTTCATCCTACCTTCCTTTTTTATCGTCTCTGGTGGTTAGTCGAACAGCCACCGGCTCGATCGACATCCTGAACAAAAACAAATCTTAGTTCGCCGGTAGCCCGCCAATTTCCATGACTGGCCGGATCTCGACCGTCCCGAATCGTGCCGGCGGAATTCGTTCGGCGATGCTGATAGCCTCGTCGAGATCGCCGGCTTCGATCACGTAATAACCGCCGAGTTGTTCGCGCGTCTCTGCGAAAGGGCCATCGGTAACCACTTTCTTACCTTCACGCACTCGGACGCTGGTCGCCGTAGCTACGGGATGCAGGGGGCTGGCGTCCAGATACTGACCGCTTGAGTTGAGATCCTGTGCGAGCTGGGCGGACTCAACATAACAGTGCTCTCGCTCTTCGTCAGTCATGGCCTGCTCGTCGAGATAAACCAGTAACATGTACTTCATATTATGTGCCTCCATTGATCGTGGCACGCACATCTTGCGCGTGATTTCACGGGCGAGACGCCCGTGCCACTTCCAAACTCCATTAGTAAGTCCTACGTCTTAGGCCGATGCTGATTCCGCTGTTTCCACCACCGGCCGGATTTCTATAGAGCCCATGCGCGCCGACGGAATTTGAGCGGCGATCCTCGTTGCCTCGTCCGGGTCCGTCGCCTCGATCATAAAGAAGCCGCCGAGCTGCTCGCGCGTCTCGGCAAACGGACCGTCGGTCACCAGTTGTTTACGGTCGCGAACGCGGACGGTGCTGGCCGCGGTCGTCGGCTGCAACTGGTTGCCCATCAGATATTGCCCGCTGGACTGAAGCTGTTGCCTCAACTCGCGGTACTCAAGGTAAATCTGCTGACGCTCGGCCTCAGTGAGCTGATTCCATGTTTGCTCATCATGGTAAATCAATAACATGTATTTCATATCTGTGCCTCCATCGGTTGTGGCACGCGCATCTTGCGCGTGATTTCACGGACGGGACGCCCCGTGCCACTTTCCAAACTACTTCTGCTATTAGATCGAACGGCGAGCGCACGGATCGACACTTCGCCCGAATATTTTTATTATCAAAGACTAAAACCCGCCCCGCGTATGCAGGCGGTACTGACAAAACATGCTTTCCAGCGCCAATATGGCCGCCGACGCAGTGTATCAGTCCGACTGGGGGCGAATTGTTGCCACCTTGATTCGGCAATTTGGCGATTTCGATGTGGCTGAAGAGTCAGCGCAGGAAGCCTTTGCCGCCGCCGTCGATCAGTGGCGAGTTGATGGCGTCCCGGAAATCCCGCGGGCCTGGATCATTCAGACGGCAAAACACAAAGCCATCGACCGCATCCGTCGGCAGAACCGTTTCCAGGAAAAACTTGAATCTTACGCCGAGTTAACTCCGTCGGTTGAAGAGCCTGAGTATGACACCGAAGAAATTCCCGATGATCGCTTGCGCTTAATCTTCACCTGTTGCCACCCAGCGCTGGCGCCCGAAGCGCAGGTAGCGCTGACGCTGCGCACGCTGGGCGGTCTGGAGACCGACGAAATCGCGCGCGCGTTTCTGGTTCCAGCGGCGACAATGGCGCAGCGGCTTGTGCGCGCCAAGCGGAAGATTCGCAATGCCGGGATTCCTTATAAGGTGCCTGACACAAACGAACTGCCTGCGCGCCTGGATGCGGTGCTCACCGTGATCTATCTCGTCTTCAACGAAGGCTACGTTGCCACTCGAGGCGAGCCGCTGGTAAGGACCGATCTCTGCAATGAAGCCATCCGGCTGGGACGCCTTGTCAGACTGTTGATGGCGCCGCCGCCGCCCGCAGAGGTAACCGGTCTGGTCGCCCTCATGTTGCTACATGATTCGCGGCGCGATGCTCGTCTAAATGAGGCCGGGGATCTCGTCGTACTTGAAGAGCAGGATCGAGGCCGTTGGGATCAAGAGCAGATCACTGAGGCTCTGCCACTGGTCGCCGAGGCGCTGCGCCCTGGTTCAGGGGATGAACTTGGCCCGTTTTCCCTGCAGGCCGCGATAGCCGCCGAGCATTGCAGGGCGCCGCGCGCCGAAGATACAGACTGGCACCGCATAGTTAGACTCTACGATCTCCTGGAGTTCGTGCAGCCTTCTCCGATCGTGTCACTGAACCGCGCGGTGGCAATCGCGATGGCGGAAGGGCCGCAACCGGCGCTGGCGTTAATCGACGCGCTCGCGGCTGAACTTGCGGACTATCACCTGTTGCATGCCGCGCGCGCCGATCTGCTGCGGCGCATTGGATCTAAAGAGGAAGCAGCGCAGAGCTATGAGCGCGCGCTTGCTTTGGTGACTAATGAGAGCGAGCGACGATTCCTCGAGCGGCGTCTGCGCGAAGTTCAGCCGACCGCCTGATTTGGATGCCGGGTTACAGTATCGGAGGACTTCAGAACTTCTTATGAACGACAATCCGTCTGAACATGTCGTTGTGCTGCCCGCGGCAGCGCTTAAACATTTGCAGGAGCTGCGGCGCAACCTTTTGCATCTTCACAAGACTCTGTTGGACATGGAGCGCGCGGATTTCGAACGGATCTCCGGACGCCTCACGAGTGGCGAGTTATTGCAGCTCGTTATCAATCATGCGCAGTTTGCATGGCTGCGTCAGATCTCGGCGCTGGTCGTGCAAATGGATGAAATGCTTGGCGCGGAAGAGCCGGCGACAAAGAGCGACGTGGACAACCTGCTCGACCAGGCTCGCCTGCTATTCACTTCGTCGGCGGACAAAACATTTAGAGAAAAGTATCAAGCTGCTTTACAGCGTGCGCCCGCCGCAGTGATGGCCCACGCGGAAATAGCGAAACTTCTGCGCGGAGACGATAACGCGTGGGATTCGTAGTCAGATTATTTTGGTTGCGACGTACGCGGTCGGATTCTTGTAGGTCATTTCTCCAGCAGCCGCGGCGCCGTCGCGGATGATGACGGGAACCTGAGTCGAGTTTGGTAAGCTGTGTTCCGCGAAGAGAGGGAAATTGAGATGGGCATCAATGATTGGCGTTCGCGGATTGACGAGCTTGACGGCGATCTCCTGCGTTTGCTCAACGAACGCGCTCGCCTCGCCCTGAAGGTCGGCGAATCGAAGAAGGAAGCGGGCGCGTCGCTTTGCGATCATACGCGGGAGCGCGAAGTGATCGAGCGTATGTGCGAAACGAATGATGGCCCCCTGGACGATCGGGCAATCGTAGAACTCTATCGGGCCATCATTCACGAATCCCGCCGCATTCAAAATCTCGCCACCCAACCGAGTCATGAACCAGCTGCGCCTGCTCTTTCCATGGAGGGCCAGGAAGCACTGCGCGTCGCTTTTCAAGGCGCCCGAGGCGCATTTAGTGAAGAGGCTGCGGTCAAACTCCTTGGTGAAAACATCACGCTTGTGCCGCGAGCAACCTTCGAGTCGCTGTTCGCGGCGATTGACGATCGAGCCGCAGACTGCCTTCTGGCGCCCATCGAAAACAGTTTGGCTGGGTTCGTTCATGCCTGCTATGACCTGCTGTTGGATAGCAAACTGTATATTTCCGGCGAAGTCATCATTCCAATCCATCACTACTTAATTGGTTGTCCGGGCGCGTCGTTCGATCGGATCGCTACAGTTGAGTCGCATCCGGTGGCGCTCGATCAATGTCGTCGCTTTCTGGCGGCCAATCCACAGATTCGCCGCATCGCCGCGGAAGACACCGCCGGGAGCGTCGCGCGAGTAGTTGCGCAGGCTGACACCACCCGCGCGGCCATCGCCGGCAAACGAGCAGCAGAGCAATACGGCGGAGTGATTCTTCGTGAGCATCTGGAAGACAGCAGCGAGAATTACACGCGCTTTCTTTTACTGACCCCAACGGAGAAATCTTCCGGCGACCCCAATAAGATTTCATTGGTGATCGATCTGCCGCATCAACCGGGCGCGCTGCACAGCGCGCTTGAGCCCTTCGCACGGCGGGGGATCGACTTGCTAAAGATCGAGGGTCGCCCGGTTAAGGGCCGGCCCTGGGAATATTGCTTCTATGTCGATCTGCGAGGCTCTCCGAATGACAGCGAAGTTACGTCCGCGTTGAGCGAGTTACGTGATCGTCGTATGGAGACTAGAATCCTTGGGGCCTACCGATCGGCGGTCGTGCCGGCAGGTTAGACCGAACTAATATGACTAAAGCAGATTGTGAACCATGCCAGTGCTTATCGTTCTGGATGAGAGGCAACTTAAGGCCGGGAGCGCAGACGTCCCGTCCGCACAGCATGCGCATTCTTTTCTTGAAGCCAAATCGTCCAACGCTGCTCGCGCTTCACACTCAGTGTGACGAGCCGTCCGCGCTTCCAGCAATGAGCTATGTGAAACCTAAAGTCGATGATCCTAATCCTTACTCCTGATATCCAGCCGGAAAGCGATAGCTATCGGCAACTGATGGCCCAGATCTCTCGGCTTCCCAACATCCAGTTGCGCGTTCATCGCGAGCAGGGAGCAGAGCACTCGCTGACTGAGATCTATCTAATCGGTAACACGTCCTCAATATCCCTCGAGGAGATGAAAGAGTTGCCAGGCGTCGAGCGGGTAGTGCGGGTTTCGGAAGAATATCGCGTGCTTGGCCGGCACAAAAATGATGGGCGATCGGCTCATTTCGATTATCAGGGCTTGCGGTTTGGCCAGGACACACTGCACGTCTTTGCCGGGTTGTGCACGGTCGACACGCCCGAGAACGTCCAAGGAATGATGCGCGCGTTGCGCGACAACGGCCAGGTTTGCACGCGGATGGGGGCTTACAAACCACGCACGAGTCCGTACTCGTTTCAGGGGCACGGCAAGCAGTGTCTGCCTTACGTTTTTGAGTTGGCGGGAAAGTACGGGATCAAGGTGATCGCGATGGAGGTCACGCACGAATCGCACATCGATGAGATCAACGACGCCCTGCGGGAAACGGGTGGGTCGACCGGCGTGATGCTCCAGATTGGCACCCGCAATACACAGAACTTCGAGTTGCTTAAGATAGTCGGGCGGCAGAAGGATTACCCAGTACTACTCAAGCGCGGCTTCGGAATCACTCTGAGTGAGTCTCTGAACGCCGCTGAGTATTTGGCCACCGAAGGAAATCGGAATGTGGTGTTCGGACTCCGCGGCGTTAAGTCTAACCTCGCCGACCCACATCGCAACTTTATCGATTTTGCTCACGTGCCGGTAGTGAAGGCCTTGACGCGCATGCCGGTCTGTGTCGACCCCTCGCACGCAGTTGGATCGCGGCGGGCCGGACCGGAAGGCATTCTGGACGTCATGCATGTGGCCGCACAGGGCGTCATCGCCGGAGCCAACATGGTCCTGGCGGATTTCCATCCCGCACCGCATCAGGCGCTGGTCGATGGCCCGCAAGCCCTGCTGTTGGAAGAGCTGCCGCGGTTTCTGGAAGATGTGCAGATCGCTCGCGAGGCTTATGAGAAGCGTCTTGCTCTCGCTCAACGTTATGTCAATACCGATCACGTGGCAGGCTGATGAAGAAATAAAATTAGCCACAGAGACACGGAGCCACAGAGACACGGAGAAAGACGAGCACAAAGAGAGTAAGGGTTGTTGGCATTTCTGCTTGATTCCGATCTCTGTGACTCTATGTATCTGTGGCGATCTTCTTTCATTCAAAGCCGCAAGCCTACAAACTCGGCACTATTTTTTCCACATCGACAGAAACGTAATGCCGGACAGATAGAATAATCTCAATCGGCGAATTCATCCGGTCGTAAAACTGTGCGTGTATCATCGTCTCGTCATCTTAAGTCAAGGGTTCTGGCTGGCACTCGAAAAATTTTTGTGAAAGGAGACGGCATGAATTACAATGCCGGCAAAATCCGGGACATGGAACAACGAAAAATGGCGTTTCTATTTTCTATTCTGCTGGGTTTTTTGATCTGTCCAATCGCTTACAGCCAAAGCGTTGTGATCTATGAAAATCCAAACTTTGGAGGACGCAGCCAGACAATCAGCGTCGGTGATCATAGATTAGGCTCTGACTTCAACGATATCGCTTCCTCAATAAGAGTACCGAAAGGGCTGGGAGCCATAATATACGAACACGCCGGCGACAAAGGCGGTTACGGGATATCGGTAGATTTGCTGGAAGACTGTCCCGATTTATCAAAATATAATTTTAGCGACAAGGTATCTTATATCTCGGTCTTCAGCACTAACCGTCAAGGTTTTTTCTGGGCGCGTAACAACATACAAAACGGGCAATTTATAGCAGGTCATTGGGAACGTGTCAGGGCGAGGGGAAATCCTGTAAATACAGTTCCAGTGGTATCTCCGCCATTAGCGCCGCCGCCACCGCCGTTCGATTTAACCGGAACCTGGACTGCCGACGATGGGGGAATCTATTATCTGCGGCAGCTTGGAAGCACAATTTGGTGGGCTGGTTTGAGCAACGATGCGCCACAAGGTGTCACTGACTTTCAGCAAGGCTTGCGTTTTACAAATGTCTTTCGGGGAACGATTCAAGACAATACAATTGTCGGAACGTGGGCAGGTGTTCCTCGAGGGAAATCCTTACCGAGCGGTACTCTGACTTTGCGGATCATTCCGATCGGATTCCCTTTGGGCAACGTCCTCGAGACGCAAACCCAGACGGGTGGCTTTAACGGAAAACGATTGACGATTGTGGTTCCGAGAAATCCTCCCTCCTGTGACAGCATAACCGCCGCGTCGAATGATATCCGTTGCAAATTCAATCGGGTGAAAAAGAACGATGACAGCACTTTGTACGACAACTTGAAGCCCCAGAAAGACAATGTCGTAGTCTTTGGAACCGTTAGCACGCCCTTGACTCTGGCTTATCCTGCCAATGCCGGCCGTAACTATTCGGACTTCATCAAAACCTGGAATGGCGGTGACGGCAATTATGACGGGGACATCGACTTCAATGTACGGATAGACCGCGTCAAGCTCGATGCGCAACAGCCCAACTTTTGGAACAGGAGTGACGGCTGGCTCTACTGGCCTGTCAACGGCGTCATTGCCAAATTGAATGGCTCCCAAAACAGCGTACACTCTGAAGCAATGATGTATGGCAGGACTGACGGCGGTCGCCGGGCCCTATTGCCAGGGTGGAATGAGAATGGCGCCAACAGCGTTCTGTGGAACGGATTTCCCATGAACGGGTTTGTCGGCTCCCTTCCTGTAGCTGCACGCGTGAGAATCAGTGGAGTCCTGGTGCTGGACTGCGGTCATGGAATCACGCATGACTGCGCCGACGACGATGGAGACCCAAATAACCTGGAGATCCATCCGGTTTACTCTATTGATGTCCTTCAGGATTTTGCCCCACGTCGTCCCAACGCCGACCTAACCGGCGTCTGGGCAGCAACTGATGTAGGAACCTATTACGTTCATCAAGTAGGCAATACAGTTTGGTGGTTGGGACTTAGTCGGGATCGCGGACTAACTTTTGCCAATATCTTTCAGGGTACGATTCAGCCAGGAACTACTGCCGGCGAAACCAGCATTACAGGCGACTGGGCGGACATCCCTCTGGGAACTCTCCGAGGTAATGGCACCCTCAGTCTCCGCAGCGATCATAGCCGCCGCACGGACTCGCCGACCACCCTTAATAAGATCAATTTTACCGGTGGTTTTGGCGCTCAAAGATGGGAAAAGCTGTATGATCGCGCTGTCGAAGTTCCGGAGAGATGCAAAGGGGAAAAGGCGAATTTAGCAAACCTACAGAGATCCCTGAAAGAGAATCAAGCGGAAATTCGTCGCCTGGAATCCGCTTACAGCAGAGCTCCTGCTCAAGAGAAACAGGCAATTCAACTGGACCTTAAGGACGCTCGAGCCACAGAGCGCGATTTGCTTCAGCAAATAAGCAAGGCGCAACAACTTCTCAGACTATGTCTGAGCAGGCCGGCATTACCGGTGTCCGTCGGAGATGTCGTGCCCGAGCGCTAGCGTCCGATTCTTTTCTGATCGTTTTTGTCTCCGAAGCTTAATAGCTTTTTTCGGCAATCTGCCAGAGAGGAGTAAGAATATGAGAAAGACCACCCATCCGTCTGCATTCGTTCGAGCGCCAGCTGTATTGGCGCTGCTCGCAGCTTCGCTTCTTTTCGCAGTTGCGCTTTCATATCAACCGTACGGAACATTTGCCTCTCCACCGCAAGAACCTGACGGTAAGGTTACACACACCGTCAGCGGGAACACAGAAACCTGGCGCATAGACGAGCCAAACGTGAAGAAACCAATAATTGAATTTCAACAAATCCGTTTCCAACCGGGTGACCAGGTGAGGGTCACGGCCGGCGGTTGCGTGCAAACCGGCGGGCATGGGAAGACTTGGAAACGGTACCTGGACCCCCTACCTGAATCTGACCAACTTTATCACGGCATGATCTTAATCCCCGGGGCCATCGGGCAATTGCCGGCTAATGATCTCTCAAGGTTCGCGCGCATCTTGATCGAAAAAGGCCACACCTTCACTGTTAAGGCGATCACGGAGCCGAGAAAGCAACACTTGTGGCTGGGCTATGAAGACGATGGCTATGGCGATAACGGCTATTGGGGACAGGACGAAGGCACACAAGGTCAGTGCCGGATTGGGAATGGATGGGTTGAACACGCGTTTGTCGTCATAACCATCACCCACGGGGGAACGCTACCAACGGGCAACGTTGCTCCGTTTGATATCTCAGTGAACACCGTCACCCCGAATAACCCTCAGGTTGACGACAATTTGATTCTGTTCAACCCGATGTGGGGAAGGCAAATAACTAATCGAGGCGAGCTGCCGGATGCCAGCCAATGTGGAGGAGGGAACCCTTATTCGTCTCCATGCACCACGCAGCCGACCTCGGAAGACAACGGGACTCTATGCTCCCTGCATGGCAATGATGGACATCACAATTGGGCGGCAGGCACCTATGAGGGAACCATCTTTTGGAATGACAAGTCCTGCGATGTCTGCGACGACGATTACAACTTCAGGTTAGTAAGACAAGACGACGCGGGCATGACCACGCAAAATAAGGTTAAGGCCGAAGCGATGAGAAAAAGCATGAAGCTGGAGTTCTCTTCGGATGAAACCATAGATCATTTTGAGACTCCCTGGTGGAACTCATTCCACGAGGCAGTCGACAGAGATGGCTTTAGCTCCGCGAACGGCATGATAACGAACGCATCCGGAAACCCCGGAGCGTTCGCCATTGTAACGGGATTGATCAGTCTTGATTGCCCGCATAGTTGCGCCAGCGAGCTACACCCGGTTTGGGCCATGGCCATACGAGTGAAGGACGATCCATCTGATGAGACCTGGGCGATTTTCGTGCGCAGGTTTGGCGACGAAGGTTTCTGTAGTGACGAGCAACATTACCTGGACGATTTGCAGGGCAATACATACAGTTTTCGATTACCCTGGAGACCGGGTGCATCGTCAGTGGGCGTTTCTCCCGCTACCGTTTTCGAATCAGAACTCGGTCAAGCTACCGCTGGCATGTCAGTAGCGCAAAATCAGGGAGTGCTCGTTTCATTTACCATGCCAGTGCCTCAGTCGGGTGAGGGCGAGATGGTCAATGGTGAGTTGCATCTGAAATGGACAATTTCCGGAAGAGTGTTTCAGCCACATGGCACTTTAAGCACTGCCACGACTCGCACCACCAGGCCGCCTCGTGTTATTGGCACCACCACCATCGGCCCGCAGGCGGAAGGAGAGGAGCCTGAGGTCGGCTTCGCTCAGTTGGTCAAAGGAATGACCCCGGCCCAGCGCCAGACTTTCGATGCCAGAATTCCGCAGAAGTCTATCTCGCATAATAAAGTGCCCCTGAGCTTCGCTGCTCCGAGACAGGTAGCAGCTCTGCCAACGCGATCACTGGCACTGCGTGCTCGAAGGCCAAGGGTGAGATCAGTGCCCGATACTCAGAAGAAAGCAAAGGATCAGCAGAAACTCGACGCCCTGCACGCGGTCTACGGTAACAACATACCCGGTTTTATTAGCGGCCCTCGGGTGCTGCGTCCGAGATGATTTGGTGCAGCCCAAAATAGTCTGGGCTGGTCAACTGAGATTCTCGTCTGAACTCGCCACAGAGTGGGCTGGGCAACGGACTAAATATCCGTTGCCTCAAGCAGTGTATCGAGCGCCGCGGGCCACCGAGTCTCGAAGTCGACTTCCCGTTGGAGCCCGCGATCCAACAGAGTTTGGATTCGCTGCTGTGCTTCAGGCCACGTCAGCGCGGTCGTAAAGGAGGTAAGGGCGTCGAGGAGTCGATCGGCGGATGGCAACGAGACTTGATTAATAAGATTCTTCGCCGCCGCAATCGCATTCCGGTCAAAAGATGCAATCCGGCGCGCGAGCGCGTCGACGAAGCTGTCCAGCTCCGCGTCCGGAAGTGCTCGGTTGACGTATCCGTATCGTTCCGCGGTATCCCCATCGAAGTCGTTCGCGCCGAGAACGATTTCAAGCGCGCGCCCGCGGCCGACCAGGTGTGGGAGGCGTTCCGCGCCGCCGCCGCCTGGATGCAGTCCCACGCCGACTTCGGGCTGGCCCAATCGCGTGTTCTCGCGCGACACGAAGCGCATGTCGCAGGCGAGGACGAACTCGCTGCTCACGCCCCGGACGCAGCCTCGGATCTTCGCGATGCTGACCACGGGTGACTTGGTGAGACGGACGAATGTATCCAAAAGGATCGGGAGGCCGGAAGGCCCGACAGCTGTCATGATGTTTCCGATCTTGCCGGTCAAATCAAAGTGGGCAAGGTAGAACTCAGGATTCGCGCTCTCGAATACTACGACGCGCAGGCTCGGGCTGGCGTCCATACGTGTCAGCAAATCCTGGAGACCTTCGAAGATGGTGGCGTCTA